>Ga0209084_1000001_pt1 | contig 524565 bp, 612 predicted proteins | sample C_130820_MF_Meta_FD_187309 | JGI IMG/M metagenome (GOLD analysis project Ga0209084, IMG submission 187309) | Freshwater microbial communities from Lake Croche, Canada to study carbon cycling - C_130820_MF_MetaG (SPAdes) (version 2) | ecosystem: Environmental > Aquatic > Freshwater > Lake... | reverse complement strand
GTGACCATAAACGGTCGTGTGGCAGATTCCAGCACACTGGACAAAAGCAAACAGCACAATGACTGGATCATTAACACGTTCATTCCTTGGGTGCAATCATTACTAGGACAGCAAGGTGTGGCGGAAGCCTTGGAACAGCAACTAGTAACTATCTACACAAATCCTGCTTATAAAGGTGCTACTGTTGATGACAGGATAAAGAAAAGTTTGCCAGTAACTGAAGCACCTTTTAATAAATTACAAATGTGGGAAAATGGTAAGTCAATGAAGGATCCAAAGGTTGCTCAATGGGTCAATAACAATCTTTTACCACAACTAAAACAAAATGGGAAATTAGGTCCGTTAGTTGTTTGGAATAACAAAGGTAAACTTTTTGTAATAGATGGGAATCATAGATTTATCGCATACCAAGCCGCCGGATACAACGGCAATGTTCCTGTACAAATAGTTCCTGATAAAATGATAAACATTGTTGATACAGTGCCGGGTCAGCAAGGTGTGGCGGAAGCACAACATAGTTGCCCACACTGTGGTGGTGAAATGGTTAGCGAAGAACTAATGAACGAAAAGAAAGATGCTTGCTACTATAAAGTAAAGAGTCGTTATAAAGTATGGCCAAGTGCTTATGCGTCTGGGGCATTAGTTAAATGTCGTAAAAAAGGTGCAAGTAACTGGGGCAACGGTGGAAAGAAGAATGAAAGTTCTATACTAGAAGGTATTGAACAAGCAGATGAAAGTTTGCACGATTGGTTCAACAAAGAAAAATGGGTTCGCATGGATACTAAAGGAAAGATTAAAGGTCCGTGTGCTAGAGAACCAGGAGAAGGTAAACCAAAATGCTTGCCTCAAAGTAAAGCGCATAGTTTAGGTAAGAAGGGTCGTGCAAGTGCCGCTCAACGTAAGCGTAGAGAAGATCCTAATCCAGATCGTAGTGGTAAAGCTATCAATGTTGATACAAAGAAAAAGTCTAATGAAAATGTAGACGAAGGTTGGAAACAAAAATTAGGTGCCGCCGCATTGACTGGTGCAATGGCATTAGGTACAGGTGCCGCACACGGTCGTGTAACATATGATGCTGACGGTAATCAAGTAGGTGGAATGAAACCCACTGCTACACAACAAGCAACTGATCCAGCTCCGGCGGCAACACCATCTACTGCAACTATACCCGGTCAAGGATTAGTTCGTGCAGAACGTGCTGATAGACAAGCAGGTACTGTTACAGTTGATGGACAAGAATATAAAATGATTATGTTAGAACCTGGTGGCATCAGACCACGCGGCGGGCAACAAATTGTTATCCCCCAAGCTGTAATGGGTGAGCGTGGCATAGGAAACTATATGGCTATTTTAGCAGGCGGTAGAGTATTCGTATTGCCTAGAAATGAATAATCAAAAAACCATTCGCCAACCCTTATAAGAGGTCTTGTTTTTTTGAATGAGACCTCTTATTCCAACAGTGCTAACTCCATACTTAATAGCAAACTCATATGATGTACTATGAATTTGTTCTAGTGTTTTAATATTCTCAAAACAATAAATTGTCTTATTAAATCTAGTGTTATTAGTACCAACTTTGGATCGTTTTGTAAATTTTGAAGCGTGTTCGTGTGATATTAATCTGCCTCGTGCCCAGCCTTCGGGTATATCTCCGCGAATTTTCTTATTAATAATTCCGTCGTTAATCCAAATAGTACCATACATTGGATTATTTTTTCCTGTATTTGATAATTTTGCTAGGTGTGATTTTTCTTCAGGGGAAACACCCATTCTTTGAGACATAATTAAACAAGCCTTAAGGTCTCCCTGAGATTTATGTATTTCATAGTGTTCTCTAATAGAAACACACAATAAATTTGACAATTCATTGTTATTGTGATTTCCGTCAATATGATGAATTTCATAACTACGACCTTCTATGTCTTTTGGAATTGGACCAATGTGTGTTTCGTAAATCTTACGATGGTCCGAAGTTGAATAAATAGTCAAGCTGATTGCTCCTTTTTAGCATTAGAGAGGGTGGGTATTTCCAGTACCGCGATCCTCACTTTTATTTATGCTAAAATAGATAAATATAGTTATATAAGGAATTTCAAATGTTAGTAGATAATCTTAAGGTATTGTTAGGTAGTACTTTTGCATTTTATGTAAAAATACATGGTTTTCATTTTAATATAGAGGGTGATAACTTCCCGCAATACCACAAGTTTTTAGGTGATTTTTATGCTGAGGTGTATAATTCCATTGACCCGATTGGAGAGTATATTCGCACACTAGATAGCTATGCACCGGGTAGTTTGTCACGTTATGCAGAACTAACTATCATTGAGGACCAACTTAAAGTTCCTCGTCCACACTTAATGTTTGCTGAGTTATTATCTGATAATGAAAAGATGATTGATTTACTAAATGGTTGTTTTGTTTCTGCTGAAGATGAGAACAAACAAGGTATCGCAAACTTCATTGCTGAACGACTAGACGCACACGAAAAACATAGTTGGATGTTGCGTAGTATATTAAAGAACCGTGAATAAAGGAATATTATGACAGTAACAGTAACCGGAGGTATAACATTTAGTGGTGGATTGACGTTTGCACCTTCGGGAGCTGCCGCAAACGACCCATACTTTATGTACAACTCATTGTTGTTACCAGGGAATGGTACAAATCTTGCACAGAACAATACATTTTTAGATGGTAGTACAAACAACTTTGCAATAACTCGCAACGGTAATACAACACAAGGCACGTTTAGTCCTTATGGAAGTAATTGGAGTAATTTCTTTACAGGTAGCAGTTATTTAACCGCAGGAACAACTGCATCAAACTTTCTTTGTACAGGTTCAGCTACTGGTATAACTGCCACATTTGAAGCATGGGTGTATCCAACAGCATATAACACAGGTGCATCTGCTTGGATGTTTTCTCCCGTTCAGGCTAAAGGTGCAACATACTTTAATTTTGGTATTCGTAATGGAGCTGTTAGATTTTACTGGTATGACGGGGGATATAAAAATGTAGATTCTGCGTCTACAAGTGATGTTCCACTTAATACATGGACTCATATTGCGGCTACAATTAATGGCACTACAATTAAAATTTATGTCAACGGGGTATTAAGTACAACTTCTGCAACTTATACTGGTGTAGCAGCCGCTGGTCTTAACCAAAATGACAATATTGGTGTTGAAGGCAATCAACCAACATATTTTTCTGGCTACATTTCTAATTACCGGTTGACAAATACAGTTGTTTATTCATCAGCATTTACTCCAAGCACAACTCCATTGACTGCTATATCGGGTACAAGATTATTAACCTGTCAAAGCAATAGATTCATTGACAACTCCGCAAACACTTTTGCCATTACACTAACAGGTTCACCAACTGTACAACGATTCTCACCATTCGAACCCACAGCCGCATACAGTGCCAGCACAATCGGTGGGTCAGGATACTTTGACGGCTCAGGGGATTATTTGAGTGTGGCCAATAATGCTGCCCTAAATTTAGGTACTGGTGATTTTACAATAGAAGCGTGGATTTATATAACTAGTTTTTCTGGTAATAGTGGAATACTTGATAAACGAACTACTACTGGATCTGTTGCTCCCTGGGTTTGGTACACGGATACTGCCGGAAAACTTAATTTTTATACCGGCACAAATTATATTACCACTTCAACTTTTCCATTGAATACCTGGACTCATGTAGTTACTAGCCGAGTTAGCGGAACATTGTATCAATTTATCAATGGTGTATCAGCAATGACACCAACTTCTGTTACTGCAAATATCGATACAAGTGGCACCTTGTTGATTGGTGCATCAAATGACGGTGCTCCTGTTTATGCAAAAGCATACATAGAAGACCTTCGCATAGTTAAAGGTTCGGGTGTTACCACTGTAACCGTACCCACATCACCACTAACAGCAATCACAAACACAAGCCTACTACTCAACTACACCAACGCTGGTATCATTGACAATGCAATGATGAACAACTTGGAAACAGTGGGTGATGCCAAAATCTCTACTGCACAATCAAAATTTGGCGGATCAAGTATGGCGTTCGATGGTACAGGTGATTATCTAACTGCACCTTTCTCTGTGGCCAATCAATTTGGTACTGGAGATTTTACAATAGAATTTTGGCTTTATAGAGCCGGTGGATCAGCATATCAAACAATACTTGACACAAGAAGTTCAGGAACTGCATCGCCTTGGGCAGTGCTGTTAAATTCCAGCAATCAACCTTATATTTTAATTGCAAGCGATATTGCCAGCTCAATTGCTGTTGCTTCGGCCACGTGGACTCATATTGCAATTTGTAGAGCAAGTGGAACATTACGAATATTCAATGATGGAGTACAGGGCTATAGCGGTGCAAACTCAACCAGTATGATGCCAACAGGTCCATTGAGAGTAGGTAAAACTATAGATAACGTATATGATTTAAATGGTTATATAGACGATCTCCGCATCACAAAAGGCTTGGCCAGATACACCACCACATTCACGCCACCCACAGCGGCATTACCAACATATTAATAACATAATGAGAGCAAACGAGTTTTTAATAGAACGTGCAACCAGCGTAGTATTTCATTACACTAGTACCAATGCCGCATTAAAGATTCTACAATCAGGTAACTTTGAACTAGCAAGTGTAACAGGTAATAGTAGCGAAGAAGATTATGCACCAAAAGGTTATCCATACTTCTTAAGTTTAACAAGAACACCGACTGGTGACTATCATAGATATGTTGGTACGGGTGGTGTAATGTTTAAAATGAACGGTGATTGGTTCAACAGTAGATACATTGTTAAGCCAATAGACTATTGGAATAGTGCTTGGTTAAAAAGTGATGGTACTAGAACACGTGAATCAGAAGATAGAGTGTTCAGCAAAGAGCCAAGTATACCAATGACACCTGTTACAGAGATACATATCTTATTAAAAGAACAAAATGAATATCGTAGCCCACAAACACGGCAAATAATGATAACAGCTAAACAAAAAGATATACCAGCATATCTTTATACAAATGAGAGTGCTTGGAGATTATTAGATACACGTAAGAGTGTTCAGCCAAGTCAAGCCAAAGATGTATTGAAGGGTCAACCAACTAGAGGTGCTACTCGTAAGCCAACTGACTTTGTTAAGCCTTGGATTGAGTTGATTGAAAAAGACAAAGAGGAATATCTAAGCGATAGAGCAAAGAGACAACTAAAGAACCTGTTATGGTATCACGATACTACAGGCGATCATAACATAGGTGTTGATTTAAGTAACGCACGTAAGCCAGATGCAGGAGATAGAGCTAGTGCTGTGAAGTTGATTAAATACATGAACGACAATGAAATTAAAAATACAATAGAGTTGAAAAACTATATATATGATAAATGGAATAAGTTGAAAAAGGCAACATAATATGACAGTAACAATAACAGGTGGATTAACATTTAGTGGCGGATGGACGTTTACACCTGGTGGCGGGGGTGGAGGTGGTGGCACTCAAAAGGCTATCTTTGGATATGGAACTACCGGTACAGTTACAGCAATAACTAATCTAGTATCTAACACGGGTGTAGTTGGTAATGATGTTACAGGTGTGGGTACTGCTAGAGAAGGCCTTGCGGCAGCAGGTTATGGTACTGACAAAGCTATATTTGGATATGGGTTTAATGCTAGTTATACCGTTGCATATTCACTAACTAACTTAGTATCAAACACAGGCGTAATAGCTACCGATACAACGGGTGTAGGTACAGTGCGAGGTTATCTTGCAGCCGCTGGATATGGCACCGATAAAGCTATATTTGGATATGGTGCTAACATAAGTTTTACCGGATTGTCAATGACCAATCTAGTATCAAACACTGGTGTAGTTGCCATAGATACCACTGGTGTTGGTACTGCTAGGTTTGCCCTTGCGGCTGCAGGTTATGGTACTGACAAAGCTATATTTGGATATGGTCTTGTCGGTAGCGGAGTGTCAATGACTAATTTAGTAAGTAATGCAGGAGTAGTTGCTACAGATACAACAGGAGTTGGTCTTGCTAGATATTATCTAGCAGCCGCAGGGTATGGTACTGATAAAGCAATATTTGGGTATGGAAATGTCACAAGTGTAGGTCCTTCCGCAACAACCAACTTAGTAAGTAACACCGGTGTTGTTGCTACAAATACTACAGGTGTAGGTACTACTAGGTATGCTCTTTCAGCAGCCGGGTATGGAGCTGATAAAGCTATATTTGGATATGGTAATAGTGGCTCAGTAACTGCAATAACCAATTTAGTATCAAACACAGGCGTTGTTGCTACTGATACTACAGGTGTAGGTACTGCTAGGGATAGTTTAGCAGCCGCAGCCTACGGTTAAACAAAAAAGATGAAATAAAAATGAGAGCAACAGACTTTATAATATTAGAAGATACAGAGATACTTGACGAAGTAGCAATGAATCCTACACGGTTAAAGCAAGAGGCTGCTAAGACTGGTGCTCAGGCTGGTATGGAATTTGAGATGATTGTTCCAAACGTTAAACGAGAAGAAGGTGACGGAGATCCAGAAGCTGACTATGATAGTGATGAAAGTGCTGGTAGTATTCAAAACATACGCAACTTTTTCTATGACCGTAACTACAATGGTCTTAGAGAAGTAGATAGTTTAGTTGATGAGCTAACTGAAGGTTATCACGAATGGGCAGATGAAAGACGTAGCGAACAATGGGATAGTGAAGGTAAAGATTATCTACGTGAATACATTGAAAGTGAAGGTGAGTTTGATGAAGATGCCGCACTTGATGAAGCGTATGACCAATTAGGCTTAACAGATGAACAAAAGGAAGCGGCGAACAAAGCAGGTAAGATATCTAAACGCAGTGAAACAGAAGGCAATGAAGCTTGGAAACACTGGAAAGAAGCACACGATTTAGCAAGTGAAAAGTTCGACCAGTTTGTTGAAGAAGAATGGGATGAACAATCTAGATTGTATGACAATGCACGTGAAAAGTGGATGGATGAAACTGATTGGCCAGACGAAAATGATTGGTTAGAAAGTGAAGGTCTTTATACAATGCAAGACGTTGAAAGTAACTATGATATTACTTGGCCACATTGGTTTTATCCCGACAATGGTGGTGACTTAAGCGTTGATGATGTTGGTGATGAGTTCAGTAGAATGATTGGTAAGCCAGTCAATACAAGCGAACGTTATCACGGTGCTCGTAGAGAAGCAGGTCACTATGTAGTTGAACCTGATGGTAGCTTAGAGCCAGATGATTACAGTTCTGCTGGATTAGAGTTTGTAAGTCCACCAATGCCAATAGATGAAATGATAACTGACTTCAACAAAGTTGTTGCTTGGGCTAAGAAAACAGGTTGCTATACGAATGATAGTACCGGCTTACATATCAACGTAAGTGTTCCTGACTTCAGTAGAGAAAAGCTTGACTATGTTAAACTAGCATTACTATTAGGTGACGAATATATATTGAAAGAGTTCGACCGTGAAGGTAACACTTTTTGCAAGAGTGCGTTGAAACAAGTTAAAGATAACATTAGAGAAAATCCAGCAAACGCTAAAAAGTTGTTAGATGGAATGAAAAGTGGACTAAGTGATATTGCTAGCAAACTAGTTCATAGTGGTTCAACAGCCAAATATACAAGTATCAATACTAAAGATGGTTACATTGAGTTTCGTAGCCCGGGAGGTGATTGGTTGGATACTGATATACCTAAGATTGAGAACACACTGTTACGATTTGTTGTAGCACTGGATGCCGCAGTTGACCCACAGAAGTATAGAAAAGAATATCTAAAAAAACTTTATAAGTTATTAGAGCCAAGTAAAGATAATACAGATACGATTCAATACTTTGCTAAGTATGCCGCAGGTGAGTTACCAAAGGCTGCATTACGTAGCTTTGTTAAACAAGCACAGATAGAACGTAAAGTAAAGGCTGACAATGAAGTTGGCAAAAAGTATTGGTATCGTGTTGATAAAGAAGGTCGTGGCCGTAGTGGTGCAAGTATTGAAGTTGTTGCTACAAGTAAAGAAGAAGCACTACAAAAAGCATCAGATGAATGGAACATTCGTTTAGGTGCATTAACTGCTGCCGCTGTTTATCCAGTTCGTAAGTTTGAAGAACCTAAAGATGATAAACCAAAATATGAAATATTTAATTTGGATACTAATAGAAAGGTAGAGGATGCTGAAGGCATTACTAATGATAGAGAAGCATTGATTCGACTAAATGATTATCTTGAACACGGTCCACACAGATTTCCAGCAAGACAAGCTAGAGACATATTTGGTATAAGACGTGTTGGTGATAGTGAACCTATACTAGCACAACCAATTCGTGCTACTAATGAACCAAGTGGCGAAACACAAGATTACAAACTATACAGAACAGCAGACCAAAGTATAGTTTATACATTCCAAGCTACATCAGTTGAAGATGCGAGAGAAAAAGCTCAAGCTTGGTTATTGGATCAGGGTATTGATAGACGAGGGTATGGTCTATCACGTATGGATCAACCTGCACCCGCCCCAGATAGCACTAATGCTATTCAACAACAAAGACAAATACCTGGTTCATTCACCGGTGCTTGGAAAGTAATGGCAGACGGACGTGAAGTACATCGTTTTAGTGGCATAGGCAATGTTCAACGTGATGCTAATCGTGTAGCTATTCAATGGCTAAGAGACAATGGGTACGATCAAGGTACGGACATTGAAGTATTACCTATAATGAGCTAATATGAGAGCAACAGAATTTATTAATAAAGAAATACCCTTTGCAGACGGATATTTAGTTGTGAGCAAACACTTCATTAATGATAGAAGTGACGGTTCAAAACGTAATATTCCTATAGAAAAAGTCCTTCGAGTATTACATAAATTAGAAACTAAACGTGGACATGAACTAATAAAAATGCCATATATTACTTTTGTAGTTAGAACTCCTGATTTAGGAGTAGCAATGTCTAAGCAAAAAGATAATCATGGTGAAAATGCATATATTGTATTAACAGCACATCCAACATTACAAACATCACCGGATGAAGATGTATTTTATTTAGAAGAACAAGAAAATCCCAAAGTGGATTTGTCACCTAACTATCCTAACTATGAAGTATTAATAGGAGAGTTCATTGGTGTTAAAAAGAATAGGTTACGATTCAACATAATATCAGCAAAACTTAAACCAGGTCAGGGTGAAACTGAAAAAATCTTTAGGGCAATGACTACCAATACACCAATCAGTATTGAGATTAGCAAAGTAAAGAATCGTAACATAATAGCTGACGATATATCTCGCAGGGGATTTGCACTAGGTAGTTTAGGTGCCGCTACAGTGGGTAGTATGATAGGTAATTATAATTCACAAAATAAACAAGATGAACCGGCACAACCTGAACCTAAAGCTGTAGCAAACAATATAACCACACTAAGTAATAATCCACAAGAAGAAACAATGATGCAAAAAACTGCTAGACAAGCCGGCATTGTTGGCACTGAATTGGCACAACTTATGGGTCAAACTAAACATGAATCTTGGAACTTCAGTAGGTTAAAAGAAAAAAGCATGGGTCCAAACTATTTTGCTAAAAAATATGATCCTAAGTTTGCACCACGTACTGCTAAAATACTAGGTAACAAACAACCCGGAGATGGTGAAAAATACCATGGTCGTGGATTCATTCAATTGACTGGTCGTGATAATTATCGCATGGCACAAACAGCATTAAATATTCCTCTACTACAACAACCTGAATTAGCAGAACGACCAGACGTTGCAGCCAAAATTGCTGTATGGTATTGGCAAACACGTGTCAAACCTAGTATAAATAACTTCAACGATACAAAAGCAGTAACACAAAAAATTAACCCTGCCGGCAAAGGTCTAGAAGATAGACATGCAAATTTCGTTGATTACAAAAATATATTATTATGAAAAAACTATTAACAATACTAGCAGTAATGCTATCAATAAATGCCTTTGCTTGGGATCAACGTATACCATTACCACCACAACAATGTCAAGTACATAGTCCATATGGATTCGCACAAACACAAAGACCATCACAACCTATATGCCGTGAAGCATATCTTGTAGCATATGATGCTCCTGCTAAGATTCCAGTCTATGTAGCATATACATTAAAACCAGAAAACGCATTAGGATGTTTCCCACGTACAAACGCTTTTGTTGCTGATGCTAGTATTAAAGATGGTGCAAAGCCTGATGATTATGTAGCTACAGGTTATGACAAAGGTCATGCCGCACCAGATGGTGATTTAAGTTATAGTCAAATTGTAGAATACGAAAGTTTCTTAATGACTAATATGTATCCGCAACATGGTAGTTTAAATCGTGGTATATGGAAACTATTAGAAACAAGTATTCGTGGCTGGGCAGTACAATTAAAGCAACCGTTTACTATCTATGTAGGTGCATACTATGGACCTAGCAATGAGAAGATTGGTAACGGAGTAGTTGTGCCTCATGGGTACTACAAGATTGTAATTAATAATACTACAAAAGAAGTTGCTGGATGGCAATTCCCACATAAGAAACCATATGTTAACTTGGGTAATGATTTAACACAATTTCGTGCACCATTAGCACAGATACAAGAATATGCAGGTGTAAAGTATCATTTCCCTGCTAATGCTAAAGAATTACAGCCTGGTAAAGAATGGCCAGTAGATTACGGTCTATTAACTAATAGTAAACGTGCTAAATGTAAAACGAATGATTAAGAACACACTACCTTAGGACCTTTGCGTTATAAAGTGTGGGCCGGCTGCTGGCCTGATGTAACAATTCGCTACTGTGAAATCAAAAGTGAGCATAAATACTAATATGAAATCAATAGAACTATACGAATCAGCCGCAAAAGAACTAGCAAGAAAATTGCCTAGTTTGGAAAAGCACGATTATAATACCATTGATAAATTGATGCGAAGAATTGCTAGCAAACATAGTATCACTGGTAAAGCACTACATGACTTGTTCGTAAAGAAATTCCATCGTAGTCCGGATAGTTGGATTAAGAATAAACTAGACGAGGGTGATAGTAGTGAACTACAACAAGAAGTTGATAAGTTCTGTGATTGGGCATGTAAACGATTACATCTAAAAAACAAACCACGTATTGAACTCAGTATGGATACTGATGAAGCACAAAATAATCATCATACTGGAGGACATAAAATGGGTGATGATAGTATTTGGGTATATGCTAAAAATCGTAACCTAGTAGATATACTACGCACAGTATTCCACGAATTGGTACATGTCCGTCAAGGTGAATTAGATATGATTGATCCGGGTGATAGTTATCCAGGTAGTCCAATAGAAGCAATGGCAGATATGCTTGCTGGTAAATATATTAAGATATACGGGGAACAGAATCATCATATCTTTCAATAAAGGAATAACATGTCAATTACAATAACAGGTGGTATAACATTTACTGGTGCTGGATGTACTGTTTCTCCCGGACCGAGTGGTAATAAAGCTATATTTGGTTATGGATATGTAGGTAATCCTACTTTTGCCGGTGTGTCAATGACCAATTTAGTATCAAACACAGGTGTAGTAGCAACTGATACTGCAGGAGTAGGTACTGCTAGATTCGGACCAGCAGCCGCAGGCTATGGCACAGATAAAGCTATATTTGGTTACGGGACTACTGATGGCAGCACCGTTGTATCCATGACTAATCTAGTAAGTAACGCTGGTGTTGTAGCCACTGACACCACAGGTGTTGGTACTGCTAGATATTCGTTGGCGGCTGCTGGTTATGGTACAGATAAAGCTATATTTGGGTATGGAGATAATTCTTCTTTTGCCAGAGTATCAATGACTAATCTAGTAAGTAATACAGGAGTAGTGGCCACAGATACCACAGGTGTAGGTACTGCCAGAGTTAACCTGGCAGCCGCAAGGTACAGCACTGACAAAGCTGTATTTGGTTACGGACTTGACAATAGTGCATCCACAGCCGTGACTAACCTAGTAAGTAACGCCGGTGTTGTAGCCACAGACACCACAGGTGTAGGTACTGCTAGAAATGCCTTGGCGGCTGCCGGATACGGCACAGATAAAGCTATATTTGGATTTGGTACTACCAGCGGAGGTGCTGGTAGAACAGCCATAACTAATCTAGTAAGTAATACAGGCGTAGTGGCCACTGACACCACTGGTGTAGGTACAGCTAGGTATAACCTAGCTGCCGCTGGTTATGGTACTGATAACGCTATATTTGGTTATGGTACTACAACTGTTGCAGTATCAACAACCAATCTAGTAAGTAATACAGGTGTAGTTGCTAGTGACACTACTGGTGTAGGTACTGCTAGAACCCAATTAGCAGCCGCAGCCTACGGTTAACCAACTATCCATAATCGTTGCTAAACAAATCATTATATGCTATAATGTATAGATGATTAAGCTAACAGTTCCATTACCCAAAAGTATCACAGTCGCTTGTAGCGGTGGTGTAGATAGCATGGCAGTAGTTGACTTTTTAAGTCGCAAGCACGAAGTAACGATTGCCCATTTTAATCACAGAACACAAAACGGTGAAAAAGCCTCACAATTTGTTTCCAGATATTGCAGTGATAATAATATCCCAATGCTATATGGATCACCACGAAGTCAAAAGGGTAGTAAAGAAAGTCAAGAAGAATACTGGCGTAGAGAACGTTATGATTTTTTAAGTGGTCTTGGGCCAGTCATCACTTGTCATCACTTAGATGATTGTGTTGAAACATATATTTGGTCAAGCTTACATGGTACACCCAAAGTTATTCCATTAACACGCAACAATGTAATCAGACCATTCTTAACTACACGCAAACAGGAGTTTATCTATTGGTGTGAGAGTCATAACGTACCCTGGCTTGAAGATGAATCAAACAAAAACTCACGCTATATGCGTAACTATGTTCGTAATGAATTGATGCCACATGCATTACATGTCAATCCAGGACTACATACTTTGGTCAAGAAGATTGTACAAGGTAAACAAAATACTTGACTTCTCTACGCAACTCAAGTATACTAACTAATTATTTAAGGAGAAACTATGTCAGATTATAATAGAACGTTTAATGGTGAAGCTAAGATTAAACTTACACAATTAATTAATGAAGGTATGACAGTCCTACATGAGATTGATACATTGAATGGTGGACTTTCGGATACAGTAAAAGCGGTTGCCGAGGAACTTGAAATCAAAGCTAGTACATTAAAAAAAGCAATTAAAATTGCTCACAAAGCAAGTCTCGGTCAGACTAACAAAGACCATGATGAACTCAATACGATCCTAGAAACTGTAGGGAAAACACTTTGAGTTATGTGGATGCCATTCACAGTAAAGATGAGGATCGCATCTATGTAGTAGAACGGTCACCTCAAGGTAAACGAGAGTATAAAGAGTATCCTACTAACTATGTATTATATTATCCTAATAATAAAGGTAAGCATCGTAGTATCTATGGTGACCCAGTCAGTCGTTTCAGTACACGCAAACGACAAGAGTTTGAAAAAGAAAGACGCATTCATTCAGGTAAGAAATTATTTGAAAGTGATATCAATGTTGTCTTCCGTTGTCTAAGTGAAAACTATTTAAAAGTTGACGCTCCTAAACTTCATACTTGTTTCTTTGACATTGAGGTAGACTTTGATCCAGATAAAGGTTTCAGTCCTACTAGTGATCCATTCAATCCTGTAACTGCTATCAGTTGTTACTTAGATTGGCTAGACCAATGTATTACGTTAGTAATTGCTCCCAAACATATGTCTAGTGAAACCGCATTAGAAATCGCTGGTGGATTTGAAAACACAATGCTTTTCAAAACAGAAAAGGAAATGTTTGATGTTTTTTTTCAACTTATTGAAGATGCTGATGTATTGACTGGTTGGAACTCAGAGGGCTATGATATTCCCTATATGGTCAATCGTGTTACTAGGGTGATGAGTAAAGATGACACACGCAAGTTTTGCTTGATGGGTCAACTTCCTAAAGCTAGAGAGTATGAACGATTCGGTAAGAGTGAAACAACTTATGACTTAGTAGGTCGTATTCACTTGGACTATCTACAGTTGTACAAAAAGTATAACTATGAATCACGCCATAGTTATAAACTTGATAGTATCGGTGAGATGGAAGTAGGTGAAAACAAAACACAATATGAAGGCACGCTTGACCAACTGTATAACAAAGACTTTAAAAAGTTCATTGAATACAACAGACAAGATACAATGTTGTTGGTGAAGATTCACAACAAACTAAAGTTTTTAGAATTAGCTAATCAACTTGCACATGAGAACACAGTACTGCTTCCAACAGTTATGGGTTCAGTGGCAATGATTGAGATGGCAATTTTTAATGAAGCACACGAACGTGGCTTAGTTGTTCCAGATAAAAAACGAAAGGTTGAAAATGAAGAAGAAATCCAGCAGGCAGCAGGTGCCTTTGTTGCTACGCCGAAAAGAGGCATGCATGAATATGTCGGAGCCGTCGACATTAACTCGCTCTATCCCTCGGTTATTCGTAGCCTCAACATGGGTGGTGAAACCATCGTTGCTCAAATCAGACAGACAATCACAGACCAGTACATGAAAGACAAAGGCCTTCGACTAGCCAGTGAGAAGAAACGCTATAAAGAAGGTGACGATGATGTGACTGGTGCTATACTATGGGAGAATTTGTTTGGTGCATTAGAATATACTGCGGTTATGAATCAAGAACGTGGTACTATGCTTATAGTTGACTTTGAAGATGGTCGTACTGAAGAAATGAGTGCGGCAGAAGTCTGGAAGATGATATTCGACAGTCACAAGCCTTGGATGTTAAGTGCTAATGGTACAATCTTTACTTATGAAAAAGAAGGTATTGTTCCTGGTCTACTAACACGCTGGTACTCAGACCGTAAAGAAATGCAGAAGAAACTCAAAGAGTCAACTACGACTGAGGATAGAGAATATTGGGACAAGCGACAACTTGTTCGTAAGATTTTATTGAACTCGGCATATGGTGCATTGTTAAATGAACATTGCAGATTCTATGATAAGCGCATAGGTCAAAGTGTTACACTAAGTGGTCGTCAGATTGTTCGGCATATGATGAGTACTATCAATGAATCAGTTGAAGGTACGTATTCACACGAAGGAAATGCAATTGTATATGGTGATACTGATAGTTGTTACTTCACAGCTTATCCCACACTCAAGCCACAGATTGATAAAGGTGAATTGGTATGGGACAAAGAACTCTGTATCGGACTATACGATAGTATCGCAGACCAAGCTAATGAAAGTTTCCCATCATTTATGGAGAAGGCGTTTCACGCTCCAAGAAAGAATGGTGAAATTATCAAAGCTGGTCGTGAACTGATTGGTGATCGTGCTATCTTTATGGTTAAGAAGCGTTATGCTATTAACATCTTTGACAAAGAAGGTAAGCGTAAAGACAAAGATGGTAAGCTTGGTGATATCAAAGCTATGGGTCTTGACTTGAAACGTGCTGATACTCCTAAATACATACAAGAATTCTTAATGAATGTATTGCAAATGGTTCTGCAACAAGGTAAAGGTCGTGACGAGGTCATTGAAGCTATCAAAGACTTTAAACGTGTATTAACTGCACAAGACAGTTGGACTAAAGGCTCACCCAAAGGTGTTAATAAACTTACAATGTACGGTGACTTAGAAGCCAAGAGCAGTACAGGTCGTGCTAATATGCCCGGACACGTAAGAGCGGCATTGAATTACAACTACTTGCGTAGAGTGAATAGCGATAACTATAGTCAAAAGATTATTGATGGTATGAAGGTAGTAGTATGTAAACTTAAACCCAATCCATTAGGCTTCACTTCAGTTGCATATCCGGTTGACGAATTACGATTACCAAAATGGTTCACCGAGTTACCTTTTGATGACCAAGCAATGGAACAAACATTGGTTGATGAGAAGATTGATAACTTACTGGGCGTACTTGGTTGGGATATTCGTAGTAGTACAGATACTAATAGTACATTTGATGATTTGTTCAGCTTCGGGTAAACTGCTATTGCTTTACGCAATAAAATCCACTATAATAGATAACATAAACTGCCTAAATAGGTATACAAAGGAAAAACATGAAAGATTATTTACAAGATTTAATTACACACACAAACGGTCTAGGGGACGTAGACTTAATTAAAGTATCCGGTACAGATACTGAAACACATATTAATGCAATATCAGAAAAGAAAACTGTTATTGTATCAGGAGTATTGAATGGTCCAATCAGTGACTTCATTGGTGTATTTGGTATGCCTAACTTAACTAAACTAAAAACTGTTCTTGGTTTCGATGACTATGATGAACACGCTAAAATCTCTGTGTTACGTACTACACGTGATGGTGTTGATGTACCTAGTACTATTCACTTTGAAACAAAAGACGGTACATTTGTTAACGACTATCGTTTGATGACTAAATCAATCGTAGAAGAAAAAGTTAAAACTGTTACTTTTAAAGGTACTACTTGGAATGTTGAGTTTGAGCCAACTATCGCAGGCATTCAACGACTAAAGAAACAAGCAAGTGCTAATAGTGAAGAAGAACATTTTACATTCACTACAGTTAATGGTGACTTGAAGATTAACTTTGGTGACCCATCAACTCACAGTGGTAACTTTGTATTTCAACACAGTGTAACTGGTTCATTGACTAAAGTATGGAACTGGCCTGTTAAAGTATTCTTAGCTATCATGGATTTGCCAGGTGATAAGAAAGTTCGTATTGCTGATGCAGGTGCGACTGAGATTATAGTTGACAGTGGTCTTGCTACTTACACATATCTATTGCCAGCTAACGCAAAGTAATTAATGGAACAAGTTAATCTATCAGCACAGCACAAGCCCGATTGGGCATTGTTCTTACCTGCAGTCAGTAGTTTCTATATTGCTGGCTTAGGTAAACAACGCAAAGGTGAAGATTACTTCCCTAAAGCACGTATCCCGGCCGGCTTTAATGGTGATGTTGAAAAACTTAACTTCTTAAACAGTAAAGAAGGCCTATACTATTATAAGTGGGGCTTATACAGTGCTGGTCATGCTAACTTAGATACTACTAAAGACGATCCTAGTGAAAGTATTATTAGAGAACGTGAAGAGGGTACGTTCATGTTAGGTGATAGTGGTGGTTTTCAGATTCTTAAATGTCAGTGGCCAGCAGACTGGAAAGATCCTAACTGCCCACGTGCTATGATTAAACGTAAAGCTGTATTGAACTGGATGGACACATACATGGACTATGGTATGTGTTTAGATATCCCATCACAAAGTCTTACTACATTCAATATCAAAGACCCAAAGACTGGTAAGTCAGCACATGGTATCAGTACGATTGAAGAAGCTATTACTGCTACTCACATCAATAACGAATACTTCATTAAGAACCGTAATGGTAAATGTAAGTTCTTAAATGTATTGCAGGGTCGCAATCATAAACAATCAGACGATTGGTATGAAGAAATGAAGAAGTATTGTGATCCAAATGTCTATCCAGATAATCACTTTAATGGTTGGGCATTCGGTGGACAGAACAAGATTGATGTTCATTTGATGTTGCGTAGATTAGTTGATATCATACATGATGGTTTACTGGTAGAGGGTAAACATGATTTGATTCATTGCTTGGGTGTAAGCATTATGGAATATGCTGTATTGTTCAGTGACATTCAAAAAGCTATTCGTAAGTATCACAACCCTAAACTACAGATTACATTTGACTGTGCAAGTCCATTCTTTAGTGCGGCTAAAGGTCTAGCATACTTTAACAATAGTATTGAACACGATAAGAAGTGGGCATACAGTATGGAAAAGACTGCCGAGAAGAAAAGTTATGCTAATGATAATCGTAAGTATAGTGATGCTGTACTACAAGATAATATCCATGACAAGTTTACAGATAGTCCAGTAACGGACCTTATGTTGATGAAGGACCTTTGTTATCGTGGTCAAGGCTTTATTGGTCAACATGGTAAAGAAACTAAAACAAGTTGGGATACATTGAGTTATACATTACTACAGAGTCATAATGTTTATATGCATATGACTGCTGTACAAGAAGCTAATCGCCAGTATGATAAGGGCATCATGCCTAAAATGGTTATGAGCAAGTTTGATGATGAGCATTTTGGTGAAATTGTTGATAAGATATTTGCACAAAAAGATAGACAAAAGAGCCTAGATATGATAGAATCACATAGTAGCTTCTGGATGCAGATGAAGTCAGGTAGTCAGGGTTTAAGTGGCAAGAAAGCAATGAATGCTATGACAATGTTTGACCAATTGTTTGACGTAACTGATAGTGAACCGGAAGTTGAAGAAGCTATTGAAGATAGTGATGATGAAATTTCAAAAGTACTAGGAGAATAATATGCAAGAACAACATATACAGGCATTGACCGAGAAACGTGTACGTATCAAACAACATGCATTACGTACAATTTTTGTGCGTTTTCAAAAAGAAGGTATTCATAAATACCCAGCGGCGGCAACAGACCCTAACTTGGCAACAGGTGATGAGTATGATGTTAGCTTTTTAGCTACTCCACATAGACACATCTTTCACTTTGAAGTGTCTATTGAAGTATTTCACAACGACCGTGATATTGAGTTTATTCAGTTTAAAAGATGGTTAGAGAATCAATATTCTCAAGGCATTCTTGCGTTGGATTACAAAAGTTGTGAAATGATTAGTGATGACCTCTATGAAGTCATTGCAACTCGATATCCAGATCGTAATATTGCTATTCAAGTATCAGAAGATAATGAGAACGGGGCTACTATTGTCTATAACACAAACAAACCTTATCAACAACTCGCTATTTAAAGGAATTAAAAATGGCAAAACAACAATATCAACCTAACCCACGTATCAATCAGATTTTTGAGGATCTTGAAAAGTACCTTGAATTCTGTCAGGACTTTGGGTACAAGTTTGATGAAACATCATTGTATGACATGCGGAGTTTCGCATACCGTCAACATCAAAAACAAATTGCCGGCAAATGGGCTAAGGATCAATGGCAAGAGGATATGCGTCCATGAAGATAGTGTTAGTCACTGGGGGCTTTGACCCCTTGCATAGTGGCCATATTGAATATTTCAATTCCGCTAAGCATTTAGGTTTCTTACTGATAGTAGGAGTTAATAGTGACGCATGGTTGACCCGTAAAAAAGGTCAACCTTTTATGCCTATTCAAGAACGTAAAATAATCATTGAAAATTTACATCAAGTGCATAAAGTAATAGAGTTTGATGATAGTGATGATACCGCCATTGATGCCATTCGCAAAGTCAAAGAAATGTACCCAAAAACAAATATTATATTTGCTAATGGGGGAGATAGAACTAAAGATAACATTCCCGAAATGATATTTGATGATGTAGAATTTGTATTTGGTGTGGGTGGGGATGACAAAAAGAACAGTAGTAGTTGGATACTACGTGAATGGAAACAACCTAAAACATTGCGTCAGTGGGGATACTATCGTATACTACATGATGTAAGTGGATGTAAAGTAAAAGAACTAACAGTAGAGCCGGGTCAAAGTTTAAGTATGCAACGGCATTTTAAACGAAGTGAATTTTGGCATGTTACAGAAGGTAAGTGTATACTATATACAAAATTGTCAAGTGGTTACAGTTTACTTCCAATTGAATTGTCAACGTTTGGTCAAGTAAAAATTTCACAAGGTGATTGGCATCAACTAAGTAATCCATATGATACACCATGTCGTATTGTAGAAATACAGTATGGTGAAGAATGTGATGAACTAGATATAGAAAGAGAAAATGCATAAGTTATTTTATATGGGCCTAGAGCCTTACAAAGCAAGATACACACTACAGTTACAAGACTGGAATGAACGTGTATTCAAACGTAGAGGCATTAACTATGTTATCGTTCCCGGCGAAACATTAAGTGATGACCAAGCTATTGTTACCGGACAAGTATTAGATGCTCATGGACGTACATACTTTGGTATGAGTCAATTAATGAATCTAGTAAAGATGATGAAAAAAGGTGAGTGTAGTTATGAAGATATTGTATACTTTGAAGATATGTTTCAGCCGGGCATTGAAAGTCTTCCTTATATACTTAAGCAAGTTCCTATTAATCTCCGTCCTCGTATATTTGTCCGTTGTCTTGCTCAGTCAATCGATCCGGATGATTTCGTACATGTATGGGGCATGAGTGAGTTCATGGGTCACTATGAAAAGATGGTTGATTCATTCGTTGATGGTGTACTTGCTAGTAATGAAGAAATGGTAATGCATATGAAGATTGCGGGTTGGAAGGCACCGATCTACAATATCTCAGGCTTAGCATTTGGCAAAGAAGAAGTTCGTAGCCGTGTAAATAATGTCATCAAGCCATTCAATGAACGTACAATGCGTATTGCATTTAGTGCTAGATGGGATCAAGAAAAGCAACCTGACTTCTACATGGATGTGATTGAAGAATTCTATAACCGGTACGGTGAGAAGGATCGTCATGGTGTATATCGTGGTGTAGAATTCTGTGTGTTCAGCGGTAGTAAACTAAAAAGCAATAACGATAGTTACATGAAACGTACACAAGATATGCAAAATCGTGGACTATTAAAAGTATATCAAGACCTAGATAAGAACGCATACTATGAGTTATTAAATGATACAAGAGTATTGTTTAATTGTGCATTACAAGACTGGGTGAGTAACACAGTCAGTGAAGCAGATAGTTTGGGTTGCAATGTATTGTATCCGGCATATCGCAGTTTCCCAGAAACATTTGCGAATGACTATACAAGACTGTATACGCCCTGGAGTGTTGAAGATGCAACAATTAAGTTATATAATATGTTACATCAACCGCATGTAAATCAAGGAAAGATTAGTGATTGGACTGACAGTACAATCGATAGAATTTGTGATATCCTAGAAGGTAACGGACAACAATGGTTGCGTATGGATAGTGATTATCGCAAACACACCCGTGAAGCAAAATATTAAGGAGAAAATTATGAGCGCACAAAATGATATTGAAAATAGTTTAGAAGCATACAATGCTGAGAACGATAAATTTAACAAGGGTAATGCAGCCGCCGGTACTAGGGCACGTAAAGCATTAGCAGAACTAGCTAAAGCAGTTAAGGCTCGCCGTAATGAAATTACAGCAGAAAAAGCCGCAAGAGCAGAAGCAAAAGCTAAGGCTTAACCATGGCTCGCAAGAAAATTCAACTTGCAGAACCAACAGTAGTTAAAGGTAGTCACTTAACTGTGACTACTTTTCCTGATGGTCGTACTGAATTAAAATGGGATTGGGACGCATTAGTTAATGAGGTGCGTGAAGCTTGTGCTAGTGTAGAATTAGCTAATATGAAGCCTGCAGTTAAGGCTAAATCAAAAAAATCAGTTGCTAAAACAAAGTGATAAATACTTGTGTTACACAATGGTAACACAATATCAAAACAAAACCATCACAAAGGAAGGTTATCTATGAGTTATAATAAAACAAAAACAGATCCAGAGTTGGGTCAACAAGTGCATCAGCACTTAGTCAAAATGGGAGTTGAGACTCCTACATTGCCAAACAACTTAGACAGAAAAGATAAGATTGATCGTATTGAAGAACACTTCACTATTATTATGCAATATCTTGGTTTAGATTTATCTGATGATAGTCTAATTGAGACACCCAAGCGTGTTGCTAAGATGTATGTAAATGAAATTTTCTACGGACTAGATTATGAAGCATTTCCAAAATGTACTACTGTAGAAAATAAAATGAAATATAATGAAATGGTTGTTGAACGCAATGTCAATGTACAAAGTTCATGTGAACATCATTTTATTACTATTGCGGGTTTGGCTACCGTTGCTTATGTACCAAAGGATAAGGTACTAGGCCTTAGTAAAATCAACCGTATAGTAGAATATTTCAGTAAGCGCCCGCAAATACAAGAACGATTAACTGAACAAATTTTTCATTCACTATGTTATATACTAGAAACAGAAGATGTAGCTGTAATGATTGATGCCAGGCATTATTGTGTTGCGGCCCGAGGTGTAGAAGATACTGGTTCAAGTACAACTACCTGCCGTCTAGGTGGTGGATTCAAAACAGATCCAGCCGCAAGACAAGAGTTTTTGCAGATTGCAAATAAAGGTTGCAAATAATGGGATTTAAAAAACCAATGGATTATAATAGTGTACATCATCAAATCTACATTGCAGGTGTAGAACTTCACAGTCCGTATAACGATGGATTTACTACATTTGAAATCAAAAAAGATTTACATAAATTGAAATGGTTATTGGATGAGATTATGAATGATGCACCTACATTTACGGGTGAGGATGAATTCTTAAAAGAACATGAACAAACTAAAATGTGGAGAACACTTTCAAAATGATTTTCAATCATATTAAAGAATTAAAAGCACAGGGTAAAAAGATTGGTATTACTTTTAGCACATTTGATATGCTTCATGCAGGTCACGTTGCTATGTTAAGTGAAGCAAAAAATCATTGTGATTACTTGATTTGTGGGCTACAAACCGATCCAACCATTGATAGACCTGATACTAAGAATAAACCTATTCAAAGTATTGTAGAACGACAGATTCAACTTGCGGCTTGTCGCTATGTTGATGAAGTAGTGGTATATCAAACTGAACAAGACTTAATTGACTTGTTATTGATTCTACCGTTAGATGTTCGTATTTTGGGTACAGAGTATGAGGATAAGAATTTTACCGGACGTAATGAGGGTGCAGGCCGTGGTGTACAGGTTATATTTAACAAACGTGACCATAGTTTTAGCAGTTCAAGTCTACGCAAACGTGTAGCAGAAGCGGAGAAAAACAAAAATGCCTAAAAGAATATTAGTAATGGGCCTGCCTGGCGCAGGTAAAACTTATATAGCACAACATATTGTAGAGCACCTACAAGCGGATAAGAAAAAAGTAGGTTGGCTAAATGCTGACGATGTACGAAAAAAGTATAACGATTGGGACTTTAGCACAGAAGGTCGTGTTCGTCAAAGTTTACGTATGCGTGAACTAGCAGATAATATGATTGAATGTGATTATGTTATATGTGACTTTGTTGCACCATTAGTTGAAATGCGTAATAACTTTAAAGCAGATTGGACTGTATGGGTTGATACTATTGATAAAGGTAGATTTGACGATACTAACAAAGCATTTATCCCACCAGAAGTATATGACTTTAGAATTACTGAACAAAAAGGTGAAAAGTGGGGTGAGTTTATTGCCGCACACATATTAGATAATAGACGCAGACCAGTGTTTGATTGGCAGAAAGAAACAGTACAGATGCTAGGTCGTTGGCAACCATGGCATGAAGGACATCGTAAGTTGTTTGAACGGGCTATTGCTAAGACTGGGCAAGTAGTTATACAAATACGTGACTGTCAAGGTTGGCAAGGAAGTAATCCATTTGCCATCGAACAAGTTAAAAGTTTTATTAAACGTGACTTAGATATGTTATATCAAGGTCAATACGAAATTCAAATTGTACCAAACATTGTGAATATTACATACGGTCGTGATGTTGGTTATAAGATTGAGCAAGAAATATTTGATGATGCTACACATAATATCAGTGCAACTAAAATTAGGAAAAATTTAGGATTAAAATGAACGGCAACAGAACATGTATTATTTGTTTACCCAGAACAGGTAGTCAATTGTGTGAAAAATTATCCGGAGAAATAAAATCAAGCTTTCAATTGGGCGAGTATTTTGAAAATTGGAATCGCAGTGAATATGTGACTGATGATGACAATAATATAAGATTAAAGAATTTTGCTAGCATTCCTTCAAACTTTAAAATATTTGAAGGATTTGAAGAACGACTTAATTTATTAAAAAATACAAATATAAACCAATCATTAACTGTAAGAATTTTTTTGATGGATCATTATGATAAGGAAACATTATCTAAAATAATAATAGAGTTAAAAAATATAGGTTTTGAATTTATCACATTGACAAGAGATATTAAAGAACAATTGTTAAGTTTTATGATTGCCCGCTCATATGCTAACAACCTAAAAAACGTATTTGGAATCAATAGTGAAATCAATGAACCTGCAACAATTGATATTAATCGTCTGAATAATGGATTAACTGAAATTTATAATAGTCACCTATTATGGGAAAAGAATTTGTCTATAATATTACACAATATTGAATATAAAAAAGTAAAATATGAATCTATCTATTCAGACATGGAAAAAATCTACAATACAAAATTCAAATATTTAGGAGAAAAATCTATTAAAACTGATCCATTTAATTTAATTCTTAATAAAGAAGAGGTTATGGGTTTTTTGTTAAATAAAAGTAGCGGTCTTGGCGTCACTCCCGCTTTACAAACTCTGCCGCCTATGCTATAATACAACATAGGAGAAAACATGGCAAACAAAAAATTCTTTTCAACAAAGACATACAGACAAATAGGTCCTGTCGCATATCGTCAATGGCGTGCTGACAGTCATTGTAATTTAATTCATGGCTATGCTATGAGTTTTCACTTTGAGTTTGAAGCTGATACATTGGATGCCCGTAACTGGGTAACTGATTTTGGTGGACTACGCCCACTCAAAGATAAACTAGAAGAATGGTTTGACCATACATTATTAGTCGCACAAGATGACCCAATGCGTGAACATCTATTAGAACTAGGTAGATTGAAACTAGCAAAGATCACAGAAGTAGAACGCACTGGTTGTGAAGGTATTGCTGACTTTTTATATGAATACATCAACACAATCTTCTTACCCAACTGTGGTAGCGAAGAAGCTAAACGTGTATGGTGCTGTAGAGTAGAGGTACGTGAGACTGATAGCAACATGGCAGGACGTGGCGGTCATCGTGAAGATAGAGAGTTTGAATAATGTTGAAAACAGAAATGGTAGATAAGGTAGGACATACCTTAGTAGACATATTTCATAGGCTTGCATTGTTTGGTATCGGTGCCGCAACAGTATGGGCTGCCGGTTGGACCTTCGCTGAAATGTTTCAAAAACATCACGCAACAGTCGGTGACTTGTTATTAATGTTTATCTATTTGGAAATAGGTGCAATGGTGGGCATTTATTTCAAGACCAATCATATGCCTGTCAGGTTCCTGCTATACATTGCAATAACAGCACTGACACGGCATATGGTAGATATAATGAGTCATCAGCCAATCAATGTTATTGAAATGTTAGCTGTAGCCGGCTCTACATTTGTTATCGCAATAAGCGTATTAGTTATTAGATATACTAGTGCAAAATATCCTAACAACAATAAAGACGAGGTAGCTTAATGAATAGCTTAGAAAAAATATGGGCAAGAGCAACCGGTCATCTAATGGGTAATACCGATGATGACAGGCCTGATGTACCTATTCTTACATTAGGTGAAGCAAAAATCGCATTGTTCCTAAAAACTTTCTGGGTGGTGCTACATGTGATAACATGTTGTTTCATCATAGCAAACACTTTACATCATTGGTAATATATGAATAAAAAAATAGAAGACCTGGCAAAAGAAGCAGGTTTTGACTGGGCGCTCAAACGAGCATCTGTCGCAGGTCAAACTGATGATGAAGAAAGTATTGAAAAGTTTGCTGAACTATTAATCAGGGATTGTGCAAAGCAAGTTAATGGTGTTTATAAACAAGGTGGCGGTACATACGCTGAAGTTATTTTAAAAAATTACAATTTAAAAATCAAATGAATCATTTAAAAGTATCAGAATTATTTTATAGCATCCAAGGAGAGGGTTAAATCTTACTCTACCGTCACCTTGTATAAATACATATAAGGAGATAATAATGATTAAGCAAAAAACACTCAATAGTAAAGAACGAACTAACAAACGCCGAAAAAGGTCAGATTTGATGAAAGATTTTGGAATTAATGCCGACCAGTACGAAGCAATGTTGGTAGAACAAAATCATGGCTGTGCGATTTGTAATAAACTTGATATATGTAATAGGGATTTAGCAGTGGATCATTGTCATGTTACAAAAAAAGTAAGAGGTTTACTTTGCACCAACTGTAATATGGCTCTCGGGAAGTTCCAAGATGATTTACAAAATCTGTTAAATGCAGTAGAATACTTAAAAAGAGACTATAAGGTACCTGCAGTTTTAGATTCAATTGAACGTATAATTCACAATGATAGACCTAATTGGAAAATGATGGTGACTACGCCTGATGGTATATTCCCTTCAATGGGGCATGCGGCTAAATATTACGATGTACATGAGACAACTATTAGGGGATGGTGCTTATCCGATAGTAAACGAAAGAAAGAGGGCTTCATTTGTGAAAAACTCTATATATCAATGAATGATTTGAAAGAACATATTAATGACAAGCATAAAAGTAAGTGAACTTTTTTATAGTATACAAGGAGAAGGCCGATATATCGGAGTACCAAGTATTTTCCTTAGAACATATGGATGCAATTTTACGTGTGGTGGCTTCGGCATGAATAAAGGAGAATTGAGTAGTGAAAGAGATGTTATTGCGATTAAAGCACAAGATTATACAGATTATAAATCCTTACCGCTTGTCAGTACAGGTTGCGATTCCTACGCCTCGTGGGACTCTAGATTTAAGCATCTTAGTCCTATGCTCAGTACCGTTTCTATTGTTGACTCTATTCTTACTATCCTTCCTCACGGTCGCTGGATGGATGAGCACCTTGTTATCACTGGTGGTGAACCTCTTCTTGGATGGCAAAGAGCATATCCAGAATTACTTTCAAACGAAAAAATGAGAGGTCTCAAAGAGATTACTTTTGAAACTAATGGTACACAAGAACTAAGTCAAGACCTATCAATCTATCTACAACAATGGAAGATTAACAGAGAAAAGAATGCATTAACATTTAGTGTTAGTCCTAAACTAAGTATCAGTGGCGAGAAGTGGAGTGAAGCAATTTGTCCTAACATCATTCGTCAATATGAAAGTATTGGCTTTGTGTATCTTAAGTTTGTTATTGCTACTAGTGAAGATGCAATTGAAGCAGACAAAGCTGTACTAGAATTTCGTAATGGTGGATTCAGAGGCCCTGTATACTTCATGCCTTGCGGTGGTGTAGAATCATTGTATAACTTAAATGCTAAGAATGTTGCTATTGAAGCAATGAATCGTGGTTATCGGTACAGTGATAGACTTCAAGTACCTCTTTTCAAAAACGAGTGGGGCACATGAAAAAATATCAACACATTGCTTTATTATCTTGGGATTATTGGAAACACTATATGGGACCAGACGGTTCTATAAGAGATAAAAATAATCCATTAGATTGGTGTGTTGATACTTTTGGTCCTGGTAGAACAAAATCTAGGTGGACGTATGAATATAAAGATACACAAGATGATGGATTTGAAACTACGTTCAAATTCACAGATGAGAAAGATTATATTCATTTTATGTTACGATGGAGATAGTTATGCCACTAGATAGTATGGGTATCAATGACTCCTATCGTAACAAATACTTGGGTGCAGATTTAAAGTTTGCATGGTTGCCTGAAACTTGTGATTTGTCAGGTAAATGTATTTGGTTAAAGTGGGCTTATAGACTAACCAGTATCTATGCTGGACCAAGTGAAATTAGTTTAGAACACAGTTGGCACGATAAAAATGCCCATATTATGTGGTTGTTAAAAAGGTAAATATATGTATGAATTAAGATATCTTGTCCGAAGCGGTTGGGACGGACCTGAAAAAGTGTTACAATATAGAACACAAATTGAAGTAACTGATTATAGTACAACTACTATTCAAGGTAGTTTTACTAAAAAGCGTGAATATACTGAATGGCAAGATGTACCTACTATAGAAGATAAATGAGAACATACGATAAACGAATTGGCTTTTTAGTAAGCTATCAAACATTAATACCACATGGTGGCATAGGACAATTTACAAAAAGTTTTTGTGAGTTAATGGATAGTCATAATGTTAAAGTTGATATCATTACTGACAAAGAACCGCAAGATAATGAGTTTATCAAATCTATTCCGGCTAATATCATATCGCCTGCTGATTCATTACGTTATACTGAGCATAGCAACATCTTTATGTATGGTGATACATTCTGTTATGAACGCATGGCTAATTTCCGTAATAGTATTATCAAAGCGTTAGAGAATAACTTATACGATGCGTTTGTATGTAATACATATGAAACTGTGCAAGTAGCTAGTACTATGGGTCTTGAGGATTGTATTCAAATCATTGCCTACACTCACTTAGAAAGCCAGATATTCAAAGACACTAAGAATCCATTCTTACACAACACCAATGTGATGATGCGCCAACAATTAAGCACAACAAACATTGATATAGGAACTCAAAGTAAATTCAATCAACTACATTTAAATGAATCATCCTATCATCTTCCTATACCTATTACTGAACCAGACTTATTAACTGTGTACACAGGTGAACGTGAGGGGATACTGTTTGTTGGTCGATGGGAAGAAGGTAAGAATCCTGAGTTGTTTATTGAATTGATTGAGCAGACTAAACTACCGGTTAAGGTTATGACTAGTCCTAATGGTGTAAAGAAGTTTGAAGATAGATTGTCTAAACTAGGAGTCATGTATGATGTTCGTGCTAGTATTGTTGGACAAGAGAAAGTAGATTTTATTAAGTCTAGTCGTATTGCGTTTAATCCTAGTGTTGTTGAGAGTTATGGTATGGCTTTCTATGAACAACATATTCAATTGCCCACACTGGTATTAGAAAATCAACGCTGGACTAAAAACTTCAATGATAATTTCTTTTACAAATGCACAAAGAAAGACATGGCAAGTAAAGCAAAAGAGTTATATGATATTTTTGAAAAAGCAGAAAGATGGTATAACTTAGGATCATTACAACATGCACAAGAACAAGAAGCTACTGTGTTTCATAAGTGGAATAATTGTTTTAATGAGTTTGATAGTAAAAAATCTAACACTAATACAGCCAAAATTTGCAATGAAACAACTATTACACATACTGACTTCATTAAGAATTTAGGACGTAATGTAATTTGTATTGATGATGTTCGCAGTGTGTTGACTAACAAACATAAATTTAGAGTTATCTATACAGACAATGACACATATTTAACCAAAGATCCGATCTTTGAACCAGCATTAGAAACTAGTGAGGAATTATTTCAGTGGTAAAAAAAGTTTTAATAACAGGTAATAGCGGTTACATTGGTTCACATCTTACTAAGATATTGAAGGGTGAATATCAAGTGTATGGTTTAGATAAAGTAGAACCACAAGAGTCGCCGCATACATTCTATCATTGTGATATCAATCGACCTTTTAGTTTAGAAGATGAGTTTGATTGTGTTATTCATTTGGCCGCGTTAGTTAATGTGGGTGAAAGTGAGCAGAAACCTATTCAATATTATATAACTAACTTGAATGGTACAATGAATGTATTGAATAAGATTAAGACAAAGAACTTTATCTTTGCAAGCACCGGTGCCGCACAAGATTGTTGTAGTGCTTATGGTATCAGCAAACGTGCGGCAGAAGATGTGGTAAGAGAATATTGTACAACCCATCGAGCAACCCCATATACAATCTTTAGATTTTATAATGTTATTGGAAGCGAAGGCTTTGCTCCCACTAACCCCGATGGATTAATGTATAATTTAATAATGGCCATGCAATCAAAAGAGTTTACAATTTTTGGTAATGATTATGATGTATCACCTGATGGTACTTGTGTACGTGACTATGTACACGTAAATGAGATATGTGATTCATTAAAACAAGCTATTGAGAAACCTAGCAATAGTGTAGAATGTTTAGGTCACGGAGTAGGATATACTGTTAGTGAGATTGTTGATGAGTTTCAAAAAGTCAATGATGTTAGCTTCAACGTGAAATACGGCCCAAGAAGGAAGGGCGACATTGCTAGTAGTGTACTAGAAAATGTATCACCCTATATGAAGAACTTATATACTTTAGAAGAACTACTTAAAGTTTAGTCTTGTGATTGCGGATAAATTGTTCTGCTAACATTACCAATTCTTCCATTTGCTCTACACTCTCACAATTCCATCTACGTAGTGCTAATGCTTTGGGAGTAGGTTTACCATTAGGCTTTTTCATAGGACCTTTGTTACCACTCATTCTAGCACAAAAACTCTTACGGCGTTTGGCAGCTTTTGATCCAGGCTTTAATTTACTAGGTTTAGTAGTAACTGCTGTTTGTAATTTGCTACCTGGATTTTCTCTACGATATGCTTTTACTGCCTTACGGCTCATACCAGATGTTTTGTCTTTCTGGTTGACCTTGTTCCAATCCTCTTCAAGTTTTTCATCAAGTGCGGCTGAATAAGCCATATGTACAAAATCTTCAGTGTTTGTATGATTACCACCTATGATCCAATCCATGCCACCACTGTTAGATTGTGGGTATATAGTGGCAATTAAACCATTCTTAAATTCTAAAACCCATGTATCATCTTCTCCGGGTGGTCCAAATGCAAATTCTAAATCTTTCTTAGATGTTCTTAATGAACCCTTGCCCGTTGTTTTATGTGCCTTACTAGGATCATCACTGATATTCATAACTTCAGTTGGATCAAATTTATCTAAATATCGTTTATCGTTTTTGGATCTACCAAACATACCCTCATCTTCTTCATGCATATTTTTTGGCTTTTTACCAGCTTTTTTCATAGCAATAGCTATAGCGGCTTGTTGTGCTGGATTAGCGGCTTCATCAACCTGTTTTGGATAACCAGGCTTTGGTTTGCAATTACATTTTCCAGGTTTGCACGTGCAACCTCTCATTCCACATTGTGGGCAAATCTTACTAGACTCTGTTATAAATTCGTTAATTCTCATAGTGGTATCCGTAAATAGTTGACTTTATTGCGTAAATATGTTACACTGTATCTTATTATTTATCACTTTGGACTATTACTTTGACAAATCAATCTATCAAACGCATCGGCTTTGCTTGTAAATGGGCGGAAATCAATCACAAAGGTGAGCTTGTTTCAGCCGAGGGTCTTAACACAGGTGGTACTACACAAGCGTGGGCAAAGCGTAATAACCGTAATGTAGTAGAAGAAAAGATTATGGATGTTGCTAAACGCAATATTATGAATACTCACGCACTTGTTAAGCGTGTTGCCACATTAGAACCCGAATTGCGTATGGTTCGTCTTACTAGTGATATGCTTAGTTTTTATACTATGGATGGCTACAAAGAATTTTGGCAATCAACCGATGTACAAAATAGTTTACAACGATGGTTTGCACCTATCGGTGAAACAGCTAGAGCTAATGATGTTCGGTTATCATTTCATCCGGATCAGTTTGTAGTTTTAGCAAGTGACCGTGATGAGGTAGTAAATAAGAGTATAGAGGAGTTTGAGTATCATGCAGACATGGTTCGATGGATGGGTTTCGGCAAACAGTTTCAGGACTTTAAAACCAACGTCCACATCTCAGGACGAAGAGGTCCCCAAGGAATCAGAGAAGTCTACGGAAGACTCAGCCCCGAAGCAAGAAACACACTAACACTAGAAAATGAGGAATACACACATGGACTTACAGACTGCTTATCATTATCTGACCTCGTACCTACGGTCATGGACATTCACCATAATTGGATTAGGGAAGGTGAATATATTCAACCTACTGACGACCGTGTTAAAATGGTTATTGATAGCTGGCGTGGTGTTAGGCCTACTCTACATTACTCCGTCAGCCGTGAAGATGTACTTGTCGGACATTCCGGATCACAATTACCCTCTCATGGTGCGTTGATTGAAGCGGGATACAGTAAACAGAAGCTTAGGGCACATAGTGATTACTATTGGAACGAAGCGGTGAACGATTGGGCATTGACATTCATTGATAATTTTGATATGATGTGCGAAAGCAAAGCTAAAAACTTAGCCAGCTTTAAATTACTAGAGAGATACAAATGTTTGAAAAAATAAAGAATTTATTTAAAAAGCCAGAAGTTAAATCTGAACCCGAACCTAAAAAAGTTAAGGAAAAGAAAATTGCACCAGTAGTACCTGAACTTACTGCTAAAGAAAAAGCAACGGCAGCAGGTGAGCCGTATATTAACATTCTAAGTTTGGAGCTTGACCCCAATGATGTTAACAATGGTGCATTTGAACTTGACTGGAATGAGAAGTTTATTGTAAATTTAATTCGTGCAGGTTATAAACAAAAAGATACTGATACAGATAACGTGTTAGTAGATCGTTGGTTTCAAACAATTTGTAGAAATATTGCACTCGAGGTCTATGAACAACAACAGGCCGATCCAACGAACCGTGACTTACGAATGGTACGCACTAAAAACTTAGGCGAAGGCCGTACTGAGGTTAGTTAATTTATTCAAAAATATTATAGGACACAAGTAATGATTAAACACAGTCAGGGCACATTGGCACAGGATTCAGGTAAAGCAGGGGATTCATTAGTTGCCGCTCATTTAATAAAAAGCGGAATTACAATTTATGAATCATATAGTGCATTTCAAAATTCTATAATTCCAAAAGATAAAATCGTTGCAGTTAAACAATATCCATATACTAATTGGTTTGGTGCTCCTGGAAGAATCGATTTTGGTTTGTTTAAAGGTACTGTTCCCTTATTAGGGATTGAAGTGAAAACACAAGAGGTACCGGGTAGTGTTGATGAAAAAATGCTTGGTGTATTATTTCATGCTAATAAAAGCATATTTCAAGAATACTTGTGTGCAACTATGGGTAAGCATTGGAAAGAAAAGCGAGGGAAACTTATTATAGAAGCAATAAATTTAGAAGCCTCTCGCATAAAAAACAACAAATTTGTTGCGCTTGATTATGAAGGTACTTGTACTAAAATTGACCAAGTGATAAATAATCAAATGAAAAAGGTCACTAAAAAAGTTAATATTGCATATGTAGGTTCTTCACCCGTAGCATATACTAAAGATAGAGACAGCGATAGCTGGTACACACCTGAAAAATACACAAATTCTGCACGTAACGTATTTGGTGGAACTATTGATTTGGACCCGTTTAGTAGTGTCAAAGCAAACGAAACTGTAAAAGCCTCAAGAATATTCACAGAAAAAGATGATGGGTGTTCAAAGGATTGGAATGCCAAATCAGTATGGTTAAATCCACCATATGGTCCTCTTATGAAAGTAGCAGTAAATAAGTTTTTGACCGAGCTAGAAAAATCTAATTTTGAACAAGCTATCATTTTGTGTAACAATTCAACCGACACAGGTTGGTTTAAAAAACTAGCAGATACAGCTAATGCTCTTTGCTTCACTGACCATAGAATTAGTTTTATTGCAGTAGATGGTAAAAAAAGTAGTGTAAATACCCGAGGACAATGTTTCCTATATTATGGTAATGATATCGATGCATTTTACCGTGAATTTTCACAATATGGGCTTATTGTAACCGGATACAAATTAGATAAAACTTGACAATTAATCCGTTTGGGTCTATAATAGAGACTTATCAACTTGACTCATAGGAATTTTTCATGGTAACTATAGCTAAAAAAACACAATCTGCAAAACTTTCGAAAGAAGATCCAGTAAGAAAACCTAGCGCAAAGAAAGTAAAAAAGGCACTTATGAAGGCTATTCTCACTACACCGATTGATTTGTTTGCATTTGATGATGCAGATATCCATACAATTAGCCCATCTGAACGTGCTGTAAACGTTTTAGATAAGAAGCCCAATGAACATGATGCTAAAACTGTTGAAGCATTGGTTGAAGGATTTATGAATGATAAACTTTCAGGTATTGCAAAACGTAATACAAGTAAGAAGGTAGTTTCTTACAAGAATTTACCGTACTATGAAGCAATACCATTGCGTGAGTTGTTGAGCGCACTTGCTGTTCAACGTCCATTAATTCATGGTCACATTAAGAAAATCGTAGAGAACTTTGATCCCAAGAAAGTGCAATACGTTAACATTCTTAAAATCAAAGTTAAAAACAAATATCATTACTACATCATTGACGGTCAACATACCGCAGTATCATATGGTGTATTGTCTAAATGGGGTCACTTTGCTGATGATGGTATTTCTGCTGACAATTGGCTTGATGTTGAAATCAAATGTCAAGTGATTGAGTTTCACAATTTTACTTTTGCACGTGAACACTTCTTGGGTATTAACGGCGAGGACAAGCGTAGACTGGTTTACTTTGATAAATGGAAGAACTATGTTTTGTGTAAGCGACAAGACAATCCAAATACTGTTACTAAGGAATTATACGAAGAAGCATTTGCTAAACAGATTATCATGGAATCATATGGCATTGTCCCGGTACATGAAGAAGATGATGACAATAAAGATTTGCCGGGTGCGTTTGTTCGTGTTGACTTGTTAAAAGACTTGACAGACGAAGAAGTACACTGGTGGTGTCAAATTCATCAGTGGAATTGGGACTATCGGAGTGTTGACTCTATTGAAGTTATTCCTATGATTAACTTGCGTAATAAAATCAAAGGTAACAAGTCTTTGAAATCAAAAGATATTAAAGAATTTGTAATGTCATTAGGTAATATCATTCGTAACATTTCAGGTTCTCCGGCAGAGTTCCGTCGACTTGCTGAAGGCACGTTCAGAACTTGGCACAAGGAATCTAATCCAGATGAGAAGATACCAAGTACACCTGCTGATGCATCTTTAGCACTGTTATTGCAAATATATTACAAACACGGTGGTACATTTAAGAATATATCTAGGACATTCTTGGAAGACTACGATGATAATGATTATACATTGTTTGATGCATTACCCCAAGAAACACAAGATTTGGTGGGATAATGACACAGGGACTTTACATTGCTGAAGTGCAGGGTAAAGAATTGTACTCAAAGCCCGGGATTACAGAGGATTTTGGTTCTCGTATCGGTGGATATTCAAAAGGAGGTAATCAAGTTATCATTCACTTTGCATGTATCGCACGGCCCGGGCTTGAGGGTAAGATTCGTACTCTAGAAGAAGATGGAAAAGCTTACTTCAAAAAACACTTTTCTAAATTCAATGGTTACAACCGCACAGAATACATTAGCATAAAGGACACTGGAATTACAGTGGATATTTTAGAAGAATATTATCGTTCTAAAATCGCACGTATTCCTGGTATCTTCATTGTTAAAAAGAAACATTTACCATTAACCAGAGAGACACCAAATCTTAAAGATTTTATGAAGACCGCATTAAAGCACCCAGAAAAGTATCTTGAAGGGTTTTAAATCTTGACAACATCTAAATAGTAGTATATAATAGACACATGACAAAATACGCTCTCATCGATACTGCAAATACTTTCTTCCGTGCTAGACACGTGGCATCACGTTCTAGTACCTTGGAAGAGAAGATAGGCATGGCCTTGCACCTTACACTAGCAAGTGTGAATCAAGCAGTAAAACGTTTTGGAATTGACCACTGCGTTTTCTGTCTCGAAGGCCGTAGCTTTCGCAAAGATTTATATGCTCCATATAAAAAAAATCGTGTAGTAGATGCTATGTCTATTACTGAGGAAGAGGCTGAAGAATCAAAAATGTTTTGGGACACGTATTCAAAATTTACAGAATACATTCAATCCAAGACCAACGTAAGTGTCCTGCGACACGAACGTGCTGAGGCAGATGACATGATTGCCCGCTTCATCGCATTGCATCCATCAGATCGGCACTACATAATTTCCACAGACACGGATTACGACCAACTCATTACAGACAAAGTTTCTAGATATAATGGCGTAGGCAATGAACTTGTAACTACTAATGGATATCTCAAAGAAAATGGTAAACCAGTCATTGATAAGAAAACTAAAGAACCAAAACTCTTAGAAGATCCCGAGTACGGATTATTTAAAAAATTGGTCAGAGGTGATTCAAGCGACAACGTATTTGCGGCGTACCCCGGGGCCAGAGAAAAAGGCACTAAGAATAAAGTTGGTATTCGTGAAGCATTTGAGGATCGAAATAAAATGGGCTTTAATTATAATAATTTTATGTTGCAACGTTTTGTCGATCACAATAATGTTGAGGTGCGAGTTAAAGATGCATTTGAGCGCAACAAAACCCTCATTGACTTGACTGCACAGCCCCAAGAAATTAAAGATGCTGTGGATCAACGTATTCGTGAAAGTGTCCGAGTTGAGACTATTCCTCAAGTGGGTCTACACTTTCTAAAATTCTGTGGCAAGTATGATTTACAAAAAATTAGCGCACAAGCGGAAATATATTCGAAATGGTTGAACAGTCCATATAAGGGAAGTTTAGTATGAGTGAACGAATTAAAGAATTGATTACACAAGTGGGAACCGACGTTAGTGGCAAATGGATGAATGTTGACAATGTAGGAAAGTTAGCCGAGTTAATTGTCAAGGAATGTGCTGATATTGCTGATAATGCAGAACCGTACAAGGCTAATGATTTGATTAAAAAACATTTTGGATTTGAAACTTGGGAAAACTAGGAGAATAATATGAGTAGAGATTACAACAACTTACAATATATTTTAAACAAAACACCGGAAGAATTACAAGAGTGGTGGTACTCATTAGAAGATGAGGATCAGGCCTATGCTATGGAAATCATTATTGAATACAGAAAAATGTTAGATGAGCCAGTTGTAGAAGATTATAATTTGGCTAAAGAGTACTTGAAAAAGTTTCAACTATAATGAAATCACGGGAAGAAGTCATTACTGATATGTGTTATACATATCGACATGATTATGGATTAGATAAAGATCCAAATGGTCCTCCCTGGGTAGCAGGAATGACGCCGGACGAGCGTAAAGGATTGTATAAGACAATGGCTCAGATTTTTGATAATAATATTGCACCTGTTATGGAATTAAAAAATGGCAAGTCTAGCTGAATATTTCGAACAACATAGATATAAGCCTAAATATGAATTTATGGCTAGAGTGACCGGGATGTATGGTAAAATACGTTGGATAGGTAGTGTGGGCAATGATACTGTAATTAGTGAAGTTCGAGGTCCTGAATTACATATTCATTTAGATTTACCTTTAAAGGTTGACAATAGATATACAAATGTGTTAATATGTACGCATAAGGGTGTCACACGATTAACAAATTTTGACGATGAACCTGAAACAAAGAAAAGAAAAAAATGACTAATAAAACATTAATTGCAAAACCTGTAGTTAAAAATCAATTCTGGATTGTTACTGATGGTACAGAGAAAGTCGGCAATGTACTTGCTGATGGATCTGGATTTGAGGTAAAACTTAACGGAAATAAAACACATTACAAAAATACAAAAACTATTAAAAAAATAGCAAATATTGAATTTCTAACCTTCAGTAAATTTAGTAGTGATAAGAAAGAAGTACCATTCAATGAATATCCCACAACAAATAAGGTATATAATTCAGTATTAGATATCAAACGCAAATTACATTTGTTTACTAAAACTCCCAAAAGTAAGTGCTATCATGCCGCAGGATGGTACACATTTAAGCAAGGTAGTGAAGAAAAATCAATTTTTTGCCCTAAATACATCTTTATCCAGCGTTATCAGTATCAAGGTCCGTTTAAAACTGAAGAAGAAGCTGAGGCCTTGATAAATAATGTATGATTATTATAAAGCGTTTCATTGACAAGGTTTCAGCCACTAAGGGGACTAATTTAGTTTTGCCCATAGATGAGGCTAGAACATTGCGTGATGAGATAGCTAAGTTAATAGCAGAAAATTATGAGTTACTTAATACCAAAAAAGCAACCGATGATAATGTTATTCAACTAGAAATTAACGGCGGTAGATTTTAATGTCTAGGACACAACCAAAGATTTTGTTAGAAATCGTAGATAAGAATACATACAAGTGCGATCAAATTGTTGAGGCTGCAGGAATTTGGGCTGTCTTCTATGATAACCAACCTATCAATTTAAAAAGCCAACATTATCAAGATCCGGATGCAACTCCAAAATATAAAAAAACTAGCTTCAGCAATCCTGGTCACGCTAGGAACCTGTGTCGTAAATTAAACGCACAATTCAAAACTGATAAATTTAGTGTCGTTTTTATGAACAACGGCCAAAAAGTTTATCCAGATGACTAATCGTAAGTCAATCAAACAAATTATAACCGAAGCCGTATTGGCCGAACTACCTGCTAATAAAAGCATTGATTCCACTGCGGATAATTTAATGATGCGTATATGGATCAGTGGTAGACAAGATGGATTACGACTAACAGAATATGGAGATTTCATTTTTAGAATGGCAGAGATTGAATATTATCAATCTGATTTTAAACTTAGAGAGGGAACTAGTGAACATGCTTATGTTATGGAGATTAATAAAAAAATCAAATGCCCCTTCTACTTGGGTGTAAATAAGATTGAAGGTAAGAAAAAGAAACCATACATAAGATTATATGATAGCAAAATTGCTATGATGATTGAACTATATGGTGATATAGTAAGTTACTTAGATTCAATAAAGGTAAGAAAATGACAGAAAAGAAAAACCCAAATCCATTCATTAATTTAGCCAATGAAGCTAAAAAGAAAAATGCACCAATGATTAATGGAAAGAAAACAGAACAAAAATCACCCAAACCTAGCAAAGGATTTGGTGGTGCTAGCGTAGTTAGACGTACTGGGCGTGGTGGTTAATACCAAACACCTTCATTACGCATACGTTTAATAAGGGTTAAAAATCCGCTACATATTCCGTAGCTTTTTACCTTAACCATAGTATATAAGCTACGGTCGTTTATCTCTGGTAAAAACATAACACTATTACTATTGATAGGTACAGTTCCGGGAGTAATCAGTTTCCCATTACTAGCAGTAGCATATGGTGGGGGCGGGGTACTTGCCGCAAAATTAAAGTAGTTTGGATACAATGTACTTGATTGTGTAGCTATCCAATCTTGCATATCAGTGTTTACAGCATTAATCCAAAATCTATTACCCTGTATATATTTCTCGGTTACTTCAATTAACGGTTGACCATTTCCTACATACAATTTGTTGTCTACTCTCCAAACGTCTATTAAACAACTATAGCCTTTACCCAATGCTTTGTTTATTTGTTTGGGAGTATTGGCACTTTCATAGTCTTGGCCATCGTAGATTCCTTGATAAGATATATATAACATAATATGTATTTATGTCAACGGAATCAATAGCTACTGCGTTATATATATGTAGACACATAAATCTACTTCATTAACTTAAAGGAAACTTAAAATGAAAACATTAGCAATCGCCCTAATCACAACATTATCAGTAGCAACAGCTTTTGCCGCTGAGCCAGCAAAAGCAACTACAGCCCCAGCAACTACTACTCCGGCAGCAGTAGCACCGGCTGCACCTGCTAAAACAGAAGCTCCAAAAGCTGAAATGAAATTAGCTAAGAAAAAGGATGCTCCCAAGGCAGACACTAAAAGTGACGCAAAGCCTGCTAGTCCAGCCCCAGCAAAAGCCGAAGATAAAAAAGCCGAAGCTCCTAAGAAGTAATCCATATAGACTCATAGCAATTAGGACTTGGGGACTTGATCCAAATCAGGTTCTAATTGATGATGAGGACATATTAGTTAATTCCCGTCGTATCATATTAAAGATTGAAACGTCTTTACATGACGATGAGGAATTAAGTGATTATGTACAATTAAGATTGTTTCTGGCTAGAGAAATGGCTATGTCGAAATATAGAGAAATATATGACTAGGCATAAATATATATGAAGTTACGAGTTCTTCATAAAAACTCAATTTTAAACACACACATAGGAGATATAAAATGTTTAACACAGCAACTTACGCCTTTATTGACGGCGTTTCAGACTTTAAAAAGAAATTCGTAGAACAAACAGTTCAACACGACGGCATCAAATCAGCAATGATTACATTTGTTGATGCACAATCAAAATATACAAAACAAGCCGCAGATGCAGGAATGCAATCTATGATGGCTTTGGGTATGATTTTCACAAGCAAAGATTTCTACACAGAAATGAGTGACCAATTCAAAGCAATGGTTCCTGCTTTCAATACAAAAAAATCTAAGTAATATGATATCAGTATTACTCACAATCATTACAATGACTGTGATTGGCATAGCAATTCCTTTATTGGGATTGCTATCTAACCAATCATATGGTAGTCAATTGGAGCAATATATCAATAGTAAAAATCCCAAGGATATTGGTGATATTGAACGGTTGACTAATGAATTTGAAAGAAAATCACAACAGAGGTATCTATGAACAAAATCAAACAACTACTATTATCAATAGTACAAACAGTCCGAGACTTTAAAGTATACAAAGCGGGCAAAGTAAAATGAGATGTATCAACGACCTAATCATGCTATTCAAATGGGCTAATGAAGGTTGGGAAGTACATCCAATCATTGACAATGAATTTAAAGGTTGGATATGAATCAATGGCAACCTATGACTGACGAAGACTGGGAGTGGGTTAATCATGGTACATTACCAAAACCCGTTGACATTCCAGTCAAAACAAACTACAATTAACACACACTTTTTAAGGAAATAAAATGACAGACTTTACACCAAAACTACCAGAAGTTAAATTCAATAAAAATGGCTACGAAATTCGTACCGATATTTTATCAATGGCTAAAGACTTAGTAGGTCAAGAGTATCATGCCAAATACATGGGCTGGGAAGTCAGTGCCGAACGTGATGAGAAGACCGGACAAATTGTTAACAAAGTAAACATGCCAGAGTTTCCTGGTCTAGACAAGATCCTTGAAACTGCTGAAAAGATGTACGGTTTTGTAAACCAAGGTACTACTAAAAAGTAATACTTTTAGTTCATAAAAATGCCCCTGTTTTTGGGGCTTTTTTTACCTAAAATTTGACATTAAATGGACACTGTGCTATAATAGAGTCTTAGACAGTTAAATAAAGGACTATGAAATGACAAAGAAAATCTCTATCAAAGTATTTGGTGACCCCGGACACGCCTGGGCTCGCTTCCCCAAAGCTAAGTTGGTCAGTCTTGGTATCGCTGATAAAATCACCCCTTACAGTTACCAAAATGGTACTAATGCTTTCCTTGAGGAAGACTGTGACCTGTCAACACTGATGACGGCTCTTAAATCCAAGGGTTATGAAGTAAAATTCAATGAGAGTTTTACCAATAAGCAAAGCAAAATCCGTGGTTATTGCTCATACAAAATTTGACAATAAATGGATTTGGGTGTATAATACATTTATGAAATCAAAAATCTTCATTGTTCAACGTGACAACGATAAGTATTTTAAGCAGAAACTGCCTACATGGCGCAATGGTTTCTGTGAAATAGTCCGTAATGTCACTATTGAAAAGGACCCGCACGACATTTACCAAGACGGTGAGTGGGGTTATATCACGGTCTATGGCCGTAAGATTTATGTCACTAGATCCGGCACTGAATTTGCATTTGAAATTCGTGGCTAAAAGGTTGACAATAAATGGTTTTGGGTATATAATAGAATCTTAAACAGTTAAACAACAGGAGTTAAAAATGTCAGCATTAAAAACATATCTGGTTCGCAAGAACGCTTACGCTACAATCTTTGGTGCCAAAGAACTTACATTAGACAATGCTACTGACCGTCAAAAGATTGCCGATTCAATCGATAGTGATTTGAGTCCCGAGAATTTGACTTGTGATGGTGAACTGCCCCGTAGTCTGGTTCAGAAACGCTACAAGGAATTGACAATGGCGGCTAAAGAATTGCAAAAGTTAGACCCATCTGTTAAGTTTTACGAATTCGTTTAAGGAGACAATTATGTACGGATTTGCTAACGTATCAAATATGACTAGTCGTCAGATCCAACGCATGGGTCATGCTGATGACACTACTCCATATCGTGCAAGGTCTAACACTAAAAAAGTTGTGTTGAATCTTAATGCCGATGATGTATGGGCCGCGGCCTGTCAGGCACAACGTACAAATGGTGCGTATGTTAAACTGAGTGTATTGACCGAGGACGACAAGAGCCAAAACAAACTATCCAATCGTCAGATTGTTGAAAGTTTGTTGGTTGATACTACATTGATTACTGACGAAGACCGTGAACAGGGTAAAAAGGTTCGTGCTTTCTATCAGGCATTTACTTTCAAAATACTACAAGGTAAACAACTAAGTGAGTTTGATAACAATGCTATGTTGATTGCCAATCGTGAGGTTATCACTGGTACTTATGATTTGGCAGTAATTGCAAGTTTGCCAAGTTGCTATGAGCGTGGTGTAAAACGTCAAACAGTAGACCAGCGTATTAACTTTTCTACTGGTGGTTTTATTGGTCAAGTTGGTAATAAAATATCAACGAGTGTTGAAGTATTAAGATCGGCATATTCGCAAACTTACAATGTAAATTTTATTACTGGTATCACTAGTGATGACCAAGTTGTATTCTTTGCTTACAAGAGTGAATTAGACGTAGGAAAGATGTATGACATTTATGGTACTGTTAAAGGTTATAGAGACAATAGTACCCAACTTAATCGTGTGAAGGTTATTGTATGAACATTCTATTTAAAGAATTTGCTGAACAGGCTGGTTACTCAAAAGACTTTTTGGAAATTGGATTGCCGAATAATATGGAAAAGTTTGCCGAGTTGATTGTTCAGGAATGTAATCGTTATGCATGTAGTGCATGGGAACATGGTCCGTTATTGGGTAGAGATTTACTTATACATTTTGGAATGGTGGAGTTGAATGATGAATAAAGATATCGAAAAACTTTTTAAAGAAGCCAAAGGTTATGTTGAAGTAGACGGTGAAGGTAATCGTTCTACATATACATATGATTTTGATCCTGATGCTTTTGCTAGTTTGATTGTAGAAAAGTGTATTCAAACATTAGTCAATCATGGCTATACAGATGCGGCAACTGTGTTAAAAACAGAGTATGCCGAAGATTGGCAAAAATTAGAATTTCCGGAGATTTGAAAATGATAAATTTATTAGTAGGCTTTGTTCTTGGTATCGTTGTCTCAACAGTTGGCTTTAGTGGTATTGCTAAGATGGCTGATAAAAGCATAGACAAGGTTAAAGAAGTGACTATTGAACAAACAAAGTGAAATATAAACGTAAAAAGGTGGAGGAGATTATGGGACTAGATATGTATGCATATGTTGCCAACAAGAAAGGGCAATACAATGATTATTATGAAACTGCCGAGTTTGATAAAACAGTTAATGAATTTGTAAGTACAACTGTTACTAAGCCATACGAAATTGCTTATTGGCGTAAACATCCTAACTTGCATGGTTGGATGGAACGTCTTTGGCGAAGCAAGGGTATGCCCGGTACAGGTAATAGTGATGCTACATTCAATGGCATTGAACTTGAACTAACTTGGGATGATTTGGATGAACTTGAACGAGCGATTCGGCATAGTCAACTTCCAGATACACAAGGTTTCTTCTTTGGTAATCCCGCTGACAGTCATTACTATGAACAAGACCTTGAGTTTGTAAATAACGCTAAGGCAGAAGTGTTCTTAGGATTGAAAGTATTTTATAACAGTAGCTGGTAATGAACAGATATTATTTTGCATATGGTATGAATACAAATATTGCCGAGATGAATAATCGTTGTCCAAAAGCGGTTAGTCTCGGTCGTTGTGTATTGCCTAACTTTGAGTTAAAGTTTAGACACCACGCCGATATTGACCTTGTTCCCGGTAGTGCAATGGAAGGTGTATTGTGGGAGATTACACCTGAGTGTGAAAAATCATTAGATAGATTAGAAGGTTATCCTTATTATTATAATAAGATTGATGTAGTATTACTTGATGGTTCAGTTGCTATGGCTTATATTATGAATAGTAAAGGTCCAGAAATTGCACCAAGTGTGGGTTATGATAACTGTTTATATGAAGGTTATCTGGCACATGGTTTGGATGTAGATAATTTAACAGCGCATATTGATATGCTTTTACAAGGAGAATATAATGAATATACTATACAGAATTAAACCACAAGATAAAAAATCCGTTGAGGCATACTATGATGTTTACAGCAAAGATGAACAAGGTAATATCCGTGGTTGGAGTGTTACTGAACTATATCGTTGGGGTCAAGGATTTGTAGAAGATGAAGATGAACTACCCTTTAGTGATGACAGATACCATTGTGTCGATCCTACTATTGGTTGGGGCTGTGAACTTGAGGACCTTTGTGCAGTAGATTTTGAGTTTGATGACAGTTTCACCGAAGAAGAAAAAGAAGAAATTGAACAACTTTGGGCAGACGGTGGTGCAGGTTGGCTCTATGATGGTGAACATAATTGGGAAGTTGAAGAGGATACTATTACTATTTTGGGTCCGTTTACTGTTGACAAAATTGACGAGGACGTGTATAATGAGACTATTGAAACAATAGAACTTAAACCCCGTCCACCTTTTGTCGCAACGACAGCGTGGCCATTCTCAGGATAATATATGAATAAGCGATTTGTTTGCCAGCATTGTGCAGGCACTTACCCAGACTTTGATGTTGCACACGTTTGTAGTAGAGGTCCGTATGCTCCTAAACTAAAACTTAAAAAGAACGAACGAATTAGAGAACTACTTGAACAGGCGGGCGTAAAATATGTAACAATGCCCGACGACACAGTATATGAAAAGTTCGCTGAGTTGATTGTTCTTAAATGCGCCGAGATTGCTGATACTGCGGAACCATTCCTTGCTTCGAATTTGATTAAACAACATTTTGGAGTTACAGAATGACCGAGTTTGAAAAAGATTGCTTACAAATACACGGTAAGATATTGACTGGTGAGAAGGCACACTATTGCCCTGAGTTTGATTATCTACCTATAGATGAAACCCGACATGAGTTTCAATACTGTACCTGTGAATGGAGTGAAAAATGAGTGCAAGTTGGATTAATAAACTAAACGAATCAGATAGTCGCCTACACAAGGAAGACGTTATCAAACAAGCATTAGAGGCAAGTGTCCTAGGTAGTACAAACGCTATCAATTTCTTGTCTTTTGTAAAAGCGTGTTACAATCCTTACGTTACGTTTGGTGTTCGCCAAGTACCAGACACAGTAGGTATTAGTGATGCAGAAAATCCCTGGGAAGAGTTTAATGAATTGATGTTACAACTTAGCCAACGTAGATTGACAGGTCATGCCGCACGTGATGCTATTCAGGAAATGGCAGAGCGTTTTGATAGTAGTGAATGGAATACATTCTTAGCACCTGTATTGCGTAGAGACTTACGTGCAGGTATCAGCGATAAGACAGTTAATAAAATCTGTAAAAAAACTGATTACGAGATCCCAATCTTTGGTTGTCAACTAGCAACTAATAGCGAGGGTCGTCCTGAGATGAAAGGTGTTAAACGTCTTGAGCCAAAGCTTGATGGTGTTCGTGTGTTACTAATGGTTATCCCAAGTGACTTTGGTGATGTGACTACTATCTGTTTCAGTCGTAACGGCAAACAGTTTGACAACTTTGGTCACATTGAAGAACAGGTGCGTGAGAACTGGATTAAAATTGCTAGAGGACATCAGAACGCATTGATTAACGGGTTCGTATTAGACGGTGAAGTGATCGGTAATACATTCCAAGAACTGATGCGACAAGCACGTAGAAAAGACAACGTGCAGGCTGATGACAGTGTGTTTAATATCTTTGATATTATTCCATTGAGTGATTTCCGTGAAGGACATTGGAATAGTCAACTGCGTAAACGTATCGATATCCTTGAACACATTCGGCACGTGGTTGACACTATGCCCAATGTTGAACTATTACCACACATCATGGTTGACTTAGATACAGCCGCAGGTAAGGATCAATTGATGCGTTATGCTAAGGACAATGTCAATGCAGGGTTTGAAGGCATTATGATTAAAGAATTAGAAGCTCCATATATCTGTAAACGTAGCACTGATTGGATGAAATGGAAGCCAACATTAACTGTAGATTTGGAGGTCGTAGGTGTTGAAGAAGGTACTGGTAGAAACTTGGGAAGACTTGGAGCACTGGTTTGTCATGGAGTTGACGACGGGAAAGAAATTACAGTCAATGTGGGTAGTGGCTTTAGTGATGTTGATAGAGATGATTATTACACTAACCGTAATTTGGTCATTGGTCGCACTTGTGAAGTCTTATGTGATGTAATTACACAGAACCAAGATGGTACATATAGTTTGCGTTTCCCCAGATTTGTTCGTTTCCGTGACGATAAGTGATACAATGACATTATGACTTTCAATGAATGGATTTATTTTATTTGTGGTATAGTTTGGGGTGGATGGATAGTTCGTCCAATAGTAGATATATTAAAGAAAATTTACCAGAACGCTAAGGAGGCACAAAATGGTAACAGTCGTAAAACATGAATGGCATCAACACGATAGACAATATGCTATTGAAATTGATGAAGCACTATTAAGTGAAATCTATCCTGACTTAGATGAAGATGAGATTGCACAAAAACTCGCAGACCTCGAGGCAGGTGAAATTGATTATGAAGAAGTGCTTGACGATGCCAACGAAAATGATGTTGACATTGAATGGGAATTTCAATATGATGACTGTTGGACTGACCGCAAAGGTGGTTACGAAGTTACATATGAATTAGGTGACAAATCTAGTTGGCATGTTGAACCCGAGCCACCAAAACCCACGCACAAATGTAGTAATTGTAAATGGGTTGGTCAAAGTTATGATGCTGAAATGTCTTGGGTATATAAAGGTGGCAAACAATTAGATGAGGCTGTTAAGATTTGTCCAATGTGTGATAGCAATCTCGTATTAACAGAAGCCGGTGTTAAAGAAGAACAAGAAAAAGCAGAACGTGAAGCACGTTGGGCTAAAGAAGCCCTTGATGAAGAGGAAGAAGAACATGTAGATACTGCTGAGTTAGAAGCAGGATTAGAAGAACTCAAACTGGAGTTTGAAAAATTAATAGTGGATACTCCTACTACACAATGGCCCACTCCAGATAGTAATTTCGTAGAAACTGCTGAATGGCCCTTTGAAAATATTGTAGTTGAGGATGATGATTCATTAAAAGAAATTTATCCTGAAGATACATATACAATTCGTATCTGGGGTCGTACACGTGAGATTGGCGTACATAAGATTAAGAAACAACAATATGATTACTGGAGTAATGAGGATCACGAAGATGACTTGAGTGATGCACTTAACGAGAATTATGACTACGATGAGAACAAAACTCCTAAGGCGGCACGATTTGATTTGCCTTATTATGAGTATCAAGGTAAACATTCATTCTGGGGCTTTGACCAAGACGATACCCGTATGACCATTGAAAATAGTGCAGGCGAGACAATCTATGACGGCGACATTGAATCATTCTTTAGTGACGCACACGGAGAAGAAGATAGCCGTTGGGAAGCATCAGAAGAAGTAGAAGAACTCTATCCAGAACATCTAGGTAAAGGTTACTGGTTGATGTGGACACAAGGTGGTAAGGGCAGTTGTATTCAAACAAGTATTGAAGGTGCATTTGAACCTAAGAAACTGAAAGTATTCAACTGGGATATTCAAGGCACAAGCGTAGTCACACGATTAGTATATGATGGTGAAGAACTTGGTGATGAAGGTATGGATAGTGAACATGAAAACTGGCGAGGTCAGTGGTCACAGTTTGATGTGTATCATAATGCAAAATGATTCCACCAGAACTAGAAAAGCTAGTTGGTAAATCTTTTGTATTTGAAGATGGTGCTACAATCACTGTCACACAAATTAAATTACGTGATGAAGGGATATACTGGGTCACTTATATGACTAAAACAGGACCTGGTATACCTGTCAGATATGTAATGGGAGTAGAGGAATTTATCAACACTTATGGCTACCTATTTAAAGACTAAATATTAGATGCGCTTAAAATTTCTATCATTCTCAAATCTTACACTATTGGTTGCTCTTGCACTTAGCTCAGTCGCAGCCTGGTATAGTATCATTGGATTAACCGCCATCTTTGCAGGTGCGGTTGTTCCTGTTATCATCATGGGCGGTATCCTTGAAATAGGTAAGATTACCACAACTGTTTGGCTACGTAAGTATTGGAATCGTGCCGGCTTCTTACTTAAACTATATCTTGTACCTGCTGTTATTGCACTTGCACTATTAACAAGCATGGGTATCTTTGGCTTCTTAAGCAAAGCACACATGGAACAAGGTGTTACCTCAGGTGATGTACAATCTAAGATTGCATTATACGATGAGAAGATTAAAATATCAAAGGAAAATATAGATGTTAATCGCAAAGCTCTCAAACAAATGGATGAGGCAGTGGACCAAATTATGGGTCGAAGTACAACAGAAACGGGTGCAGATAAGGCCGTGGCTGTACGTAGGGGTCAACAAAAGGAACGTGGGCGTCTCCTTGCTGAGATTGAAGCCGAACAGAAAAAAATTACAATACTTAATGAAGAACGAGCCCCTATTGCTTCCGAGGTACGCAAGGTTGAGGCAGAAGTCGGTCCGATAAAATACATTGCCGCGTTGATATATGGTGACAACGCTGATACCAATATGTTAGAGGCATCAGTGCGTTGGGTTATTATTTTACTTGTTATTGTATTTGATCCTTTAGCTATTGCTTTAGTATTAGCTGCCAATGCAAGTAAAGAATGGGATGAGGAGGGTGACAGCCCTCTAGGGACTGAACCAGTATCAACTCCCACTGTCACAGAACCAGCATATGAACCTGATGATGGGCCATTAACAGATGGCCAAATTGTACAGATTAAAGAATCGGTTAATGAACCAATCAACTGTTATATGTGTGGTACTGAATTGATAAATGCTACTGGCATCGGTCTATTTTGCCCAAATAAATTATGTGACGTTAGTGATGGTCCTTTTGAAGAAGAATCAATACTAAAACAACATCCATATTTGAATAAACCATTCGTTCATTTTGATACTAAGCCAATGGTTGCTACAAAAGAACCTGATGTTGAACTCACAGCAGATGAGGATCACACTATGTTGGTAAAACAGGATTTACCGTTTAAAGAATTACCAGGCGGATATGTTGCATACGAAGGTAAACATATGCAAAAAGAAGCATTATTCAGTATGCATCCGGAATTCTTAAAAATCTCAGTAGATTCGGGTAAACAGATTACCAGTGGGTTTGGACCAAAGTTTCCTGATTCCTCGGATAAAGGTGATGTGTTCACCCGTGTAGATGTATTACCCAATAAAGTTTACAAATTTGATGGACAAAATTGGATTGAAATTGCCAAAACTTCTAGCAATACATACTTGTACAATACCAAATACATTGATTACCTTATTGATATGATTGCAAAGGGCGAGTATGACCCAGAATTGTTGTCAGACAATGAGCGTTACCAAATTGAAGATTACATTAAAATTCAAAAGGGTAACCAAAATAGTTGACGTTTAGTTAAAAGTAGTGTATAATAAACACATCTTTAACAAAATCGGAGTATATATGAAACTCAAACTAGTAGCAATTTCAGTAGCATTGGTGCTAGCTGGATGTTCGTCAACCAGTAAAAAAGCAAGTGTAGAATCTGCGCCCATTACTGCAATTAATACACAAAAACTTACCTCTAGTTTTAAACGACAGGGTATCAAGATTGAATGGTCTTGTGCATTTGGCACAGGTATGTTTGGTGTTACTGATGCATTGTGTGTCAAGGGTGAAATCCAATCTATTGAAGTTACCGGCTATGCAAATAGTTTTGGCAATAGTGAAGCATTACGTGAACGTGCATTTATTGCCGCAGAGATGGATGCGAAGGCAAGACTAATTCGTTTTATGAATGAGGGTGTTAGTTCAAACAACTTTTCTAATACTGTTACAAAGAATGTAGAGAAGGCTCAGGATCGTATTAAAAATCGTATCAGTGCCGATGAAGCAGTTGAAATGAGTGACCAAGATGCAAGCAAAGACACAAACTTTGCTGTACGTGAAAACAATAACGAGGTTGTTCGTACACTGAGTGAAAGCATTCGTAACAATGCTGAAGGTAAACTACGTGGTGCATTACTTAAAGATGCTGAAATCGTAGATAGACAAACTGTTAAGGCAGTTATTCGTTGGGACCATGATACTGAACGTGCCGCAATGTATATGCGTAAACGCTTTGGTCAATAATGAAAAGACTATTATTAGTGTTATTATGTCTGGTAGCACCTTTTGCTAACGCATTGCAGGTTAGTGGTCAAGGATCTACGTTCGAGGAAGCTAAACTAAATGCTTTTAGAACAGCGATTGAGATTGTTGCTGGCTCAGTCGTAACCACAGAACGTGAATCTGTCAACTATAAACTAGTTAAAGATGAAATTTTAGTTTATAGTGCCGGTTATGTAACTGATTACAAAATCATTAACACATTTAAATTGGGAAATCATATTCAAGTTATTGTTGATGTTCAAGTAGCCAGTAGTAAGTTATCCGATAGAATATTAGGAGTGGGTAAAGAAGTTAAAAACTTTGATACTGATAAACACTCTAACCAATATAAAACATTTCTACAAGTAAAAGCTAACGCAGATAGATTGTTAAACCAAGTATTAAATGACTATCCCAAAAAAGCATTTACTGTTACTCAAGGGGTTCATCAATTTAAAGTGGATAGCTATCGCAATGGTATCATTGAAATTCCATTAGAATTGAAATGGAACTATAACTACATTGTTTCATTTAATGAAGCATTGAAGATATTAGAGGATGGCAGTAATGGATTGTTAACACCCAGCCCGAGCAATGTTACTGTAATGGCAAAGGATCCTAAAGATTGGGTTATTGGTAGTAAAAATCAATATAAGTTTAACGATATGATTATTACATCGACTATTAGAGATAAAATGCAAAGAAATAAACCTAACATTTTGTTAACTATTAAAGATTTTAAGAATACTATAACGTTTAAGCAATGTTATGTGCCAGATTCTGTTGTAGGTAAGAAGCCAGCTTTTTATGATTTGGGTTCTACACTAGTAGTATACGGAAATCAAACAGAAAAAAACTTAATAGAATTAAGACTAACCAATATGGAAGAGGCAATAAAATATATTCACAATATTGAGTTGTCAGTAGTAGATGACAGTAGTTGTCCATAAAAATCATTTAAACAATAAATTGTAGATAAGTATTAATATGTCAACAGAAAATAAACTCAACCGTTGTTCCTTTTGTGATAACCACAAAGACAATGTAAAAAAATTGATTGTAAGTGAAGAAGTAGCTATCTGTAGTGATTGCGTAGAATTATGCAATACATTAATGGTAGACGATGAATCCAAGAACGAATTTGTAATAGAAGATGCAGTATCATATGATCCAGAGTCTATTAAAGATTTCCTTGATACTCATGTAGTTGGTCAACACAATGCTAAAAAAGTATTAAGTGTGGCTATTGCTAATCACTATAAACGTATCAACAAACCACCTAAAGACTTAGAGATTTCTAAAGGTAATGTATTACTAGTAGGACCAACTGGTTCAGGTAAAACCTTACTTGCTAAAACAGTAGCAAAATATCTTAAAGTGCCCTTCATCGTAGCAGATGCAACAAGTATTACAGAAGCAGGTTATGTAGGTGATGATGTTGAATCAATGATTAGTATGCTACTCAATGCCGCAGGTGGTGACGTTAAACTAGCCGAGCGTGGCATTGTATTCATTGACGAGATTGACAAGATTGCCCGTAAAGGTGAAAGTGCTAATATCACACGTGATGTGTCAGGTGAAGGTGTTCAACAAGCATTACTTAAACTGGTTGAAGGTACTGTTTGTCGTATTCCAGCTGGTGGTGGACGTAAACATCCCGGTGGAGATATGATTGAAATCAATACTAAGAATATCTTATTCATTGCTGGCGGTGCATTTGTTGGATTAAAGGGTATTGTTAGCAATCGTGAAAACGGTACAAGTATTGGATTTGGCGCTCAAATTAAAAACGCCAACACTGATGGTAATTTAAGTAATGTTAGTCCAGATGACTTAGTTAAATTTGGTATGATTCCCGAGTTCATTGGTCGTTTTACTACAACAGTCAATGTGGAAGATTTGACAAAAGATGAGTTAATCACAGTATTGACCGGAATCAAAAATAACTATATTGACCAATACAAGTACTTGTTAAGCTTGGACAACATTGATTTAAGCTTTACGGTAGATGCACTAGACCAATTAGCAGAGAATACATTGTCACTTAAGACAGGGGCACGTGGATTGCATACTGAAATTGAGCGTGTATTGATGCCTCACATGTTCTACACTAAAAAGTACCGTGATAATAATGTACTAAACATAAATATAGATAGAAAACAAATTTTGGAGCCAACAGTTATAGTATGAGAGGTAGGAAAGTTTTAGTTCAGGATGGAAACGTAGACAAAGCATTGCGGAAATTTAAAAAAGTTATCGCAGACTACGGCACCTTACAAGAGGTACGTGACCGTCAAGAATTCGTAAAACCTACTATCAAACGTAAACTAGCAAAAAGTCAAGCTAAACGTAGGTGGCAGAAATTTTTAAGAGACCAAAGTCTTCCTAAGAAAGACTTTTAAATAATAGAATTTTTTACGTATTATCAATATGATAAATATGTACTCAGATGCCGATTATCGGGTCTGAAATTAGAATCTTGCTTTATAAAGGAGAAAAAATGAGCAAAGTAATTGGAATAGACCTCGGAACCACAAATTCCTGCGTAGCCGTTATTGAAAACGGAATCCCCAAAATAATTGAAAACAGTGAAGGTGCAAGAACTACACCCTCAATCGTTGCCTATGCCAATGATGAGATATTAGTAGGTGCAAGTGCCAAACGTCAATCAGTTACAAACCCAAAGAATACAATCTATGCTGCCAAGCGATTGATTGGTCGTAAGTTCACAGAACAAGCGGTTCAAAAAGATATTGACTTGATGCCATACAAAATCATTAAGGCAGACAATGGCGATGCATGGGTTGAGTCTAATGGGCAAAAATTAGCACCACCGCAAATCAGTGCTGAAGTATTACGTAAGATGAAAAAGACTGCTGAAGACTATTTGGGTACAACAGTTACTCAAGCAGTTATTACAGTTCCAGCTTACTTCAATGATAGCCAACGTCAAGCAACTAAAGACGCAGGACGTATTGCAGGACTAGAAGTATTGCGTATTATCAACGAACCTACTGCGGCTGCACTAGCATATGGTGTAGATAAAAAAGATAAAACGGACCGTAAGATTGCTGTTTATGACTTAGGTGGTGGTACATTTGATGTAAGTATTATTGAATTAGCAGATGTTGATGGTGAAACACAAATTGAAGTATTATCAACAAATGGTGATACGTTCTTAGGTGGCGAAGACTTTGACCAACGTATCATGGACTTCTTAGTTGATGAGTTTAAGAAAGACAACGGTATTGACTTAACCAAAGATGTATTGGCATTGCAACGGATGAAAGATGCGGCTGAGAAAGCAAAGATTGAGTTAAGTAGTAGTGCTCAAACAGATGTTAACTTGCCATATATCACAGCCGATGTTAGTGGACCTAAACACTTAAATGTTAAATTAAGTCGTGCTAAATTAGAATTGTTAGTTGATGAATTGATTCAACGTAGTATCAAACCATGTCAACAAGCTATACAAGATGCCGGTGTTAAAATTGCTGACATTGATGAGGTTATTCTTGTTGGTGGTATGACACGTATGCCCAAAGTACAAGAAACAGTTGAGAAGTTGTTTGGTCAGGCACCACGCAAAGATGTTAATCCTGATGAAGCAGTGGCGGCAGGTGCGGCACTTCAAGGTAGTGTATTAGCCGGTGAACGCACTGACGTATTGTTATTGGATGTGACACCACTGAGTTTGGGTATTGAAACAAGTGGCGGTGTATTCACTAAATTGATTAAGAAGAATACAACTATCCCAACTAAGCATAGTCAAGTGTTTAGTACAGCGGAAGACAATCAACCTGCAGTAACTATTAAGGTTGCACAAGGTGAACGTGATTTGTTTACATACAATAAGATATTAGGTGAATTTAATTTAGAGGGCATTCCTCCATCAATGCGTGGTGTTCCTCAAATTGAAGTCACGTTAGATATTGATGCAAATGGTATTCTTAATGTAAGTGCCAAAGATAAAGGTACAGGCAAAGAGAATAAGATTACTATCAAATCTGATTCAGGACTAACTGAAAGAGAAATTCAACAAATGGTTAATGATGCTGAAGCAAATGCTGAATCTGATGCCAAACAAGTTAAATTTATTCAAGCAAAAAATAACGGCGAATCAACATTGAACAGTTTCCGTAAAGACTACGAGAAGCACGGAGATAGTGTTACAGCAGAAGAAAAAGAAAAAGCATCTAATAGCATTGATGCATTGGAAGTTGCATTAGCTGGAACAGACGTAGAAGAAATTGAAAACAAAATCAAAGACTTATACGAAGCAATTAGTCCCATCACAAAAATCAAATATGATGAGGAACAAAAAGCCAAAGAAGCTACAGAAGCAAAGAATGCTAATGACAATGTAGTTGATGCGGAAGTAAAAGAATCTAATTAAATTAGATAAAAAATCGGGTGCCGCATTCTGCGGGCCCGATAGTCATAAACTTGCTTAATAGGAGAAAAACATGACAACAAAAACTTTAACCCTTCGTGCTATAGATATTCCATCTATACACAAATTTGGAATCGGATTTGATTCTATGTTAGACGAACTAATGCGTTTAACAGCTGGACAAACTAATACTAATTATCCACCACACAATGTAATTAAAACAGGTGAGGAAACTGTAACCATTGAAATTGCAGTAGCCGGGTTTGGTGAAGATGAATTAGATGTTAAATTAGATAACAATGCACTAATTGTATCTGGATCTAGGGTACGTGAAGAAGTAATTAATTATGAATATTTACATCGAGGACTAAGCAGTAGAGATTTCACACAGACATTCCCATTAGCTGAACATGTGGAGGTTATACATGCTGAAGTAAAGAATGGAATTCTTTCTATCTTTTTAGAACGTAAAGTTCCTGAAGAAAAGAAGCCGAAATCTATTGCAATAAATTACACTAAGTAATATAATAAATTTTATATAAATAAATGTGCGGGGTAACACTCGCACATATAACTAACTTAACACTATGTCCAAAACAGATATTAAAATTAAAATCAGCCCAAACATAAATCTTGCTGAACCACCACTCTATAGAGTCATTTATATGAACGATGAAGTTACCAGTATGAATTTTGTGGTTAACAGTTTAATCGGGTATTTTAATTATAATCAAGATACTGCTACATCACTAACTGAAAATATTCATCAACAGGGTAGTGCTATAGTTGCTGTATTACCATATGAGATTGCAGAACAGCGCGGGATTGAAGTTACACTTGATGCACGTAGTCAGGGATTCCCTCTACAGGTTAAAGTTGAAGCTGATGTTAATTAAACTTCTACATCAATTCTTTTAGGCCAATAAGGATTTTTATCATAACATGAATTGTTTACATAATTTATGTTATTGATAGTAGTTTCAACATTTTTGTTGTAGCTACCATAAACCCAAGTAACTACTTTATTTTCTGAATCATTTCCTAATACTTGCATCATTGGAATTTGAACATCAAGATCGGGTGGATTTTCTTTAAAGAACAACTCGGGACTAGGGGAACTATGTGTAACTACAATTATTTTCTTAACGTCCAGATGTAGTTGAAGTCTTTCTAAACTAGCACCCAGATAAGTTACATCTTCTACTTGCTGTGAATGTAGATGTAGCTTCTCTAAAGAGTCGGTCAAATCATTTTTATTACCGTACCATCCATTTGCTCCTAGAACGGCAACACCATTGATGATAACTACATATCTATATAGACATGCTACTTTTTTCAATGGTCTACAGAGTTCTACTATTTCTCTGTATCTGTTTTTTATAAGGTGCATTGAATCGTGTTCTAACGATCCGGGCATATAAAAGATACCCTGATAAAATTTTGATAGATGAACCAGTGTTTGATGTATTACTCGCAAATCATTGCTTATATTTCCTGCTATAATTAGGTATAGGCTTGTTGCCTTATCTTCCCAATCAAAGCTATCTTCAGCGGCCAGATTAAGGTCGCTAATAACATCAAACCCTATATTCATTAAGCTTTTGGTGCTTTTGGCTTTGCAGGTGCTTTAGCTTTTGCCGAAACTTTAGCAGTTGTTGCTTTTGGCTTAGCCGGCGCCTTTGGCTTTGCTGGTGCTTTAGCTTTAGTTGGTGCAGCCATTGTAGCTTCCGTACCAGCTGGGATAACTTCTGCGACCAACGGTATTGGTGTAGTAGCGGATGGTTCTGGTACTTTGTACGGGGCAGTGACGTTATCTGTAGCAGATGTGACTACCTCATCTGATTTCTTATCATTACGCATGAAAAAGAACCAAGCTACTCCGGCCAAAATGACCAATCCTATAATAATTTCCATTTGATTTCTCCTAAACATATATTTAATCGGATAGAGAAGTTATATATTTTTTCCGTAATATGTGTATTATTCGTATTTAAATAGTATCATAAATACATTATGTTCAAAAAAACTTCTATTATCGACCTTATGCGTGAGGAATTGCCACCAATCACATATCAAAAACGTCTTTGTTATAGAACCAACCGTGATGAAGTTATATCACTTTATAGGATGCTGAATAAAACAATATTTAATAACAAGCTAATAATGCCTGAGATTGAAGTTATGCCACGTTGTAGAAAATATTGGGGCATGTGTTACGGTTCATTAGAAATGCCTAGTAGGACTAAGAGCTACTGTAAAATAAGAGTGATGGACAAGTGGTACTGTAAGCAGTGGCTTATCACAGTATTAGCACACGAAATGTGCCATCAATATCAATGGGATATTCAAGGAATGGAAAGACTTCAACGAGGTAAACAACCTCTAATGAGTCATGGTCCTAGCTTCTTTGTATTCCGAGATAAATTAAAGAAACATAGAATTTCATTAAAAGGTGCTCACAGTAAGCGCAAGTGGTTTAAGCACCAGGATTTGTTTAAAGCATAAGTACTAATATGAGAGCCACAGAATTTTTAATTGAAGCACTAACACCTGAACAAATTGCAAAATTATACAAAGATTTAGGGTCAGAGTACGATGCTAATATACACGATAATGTGTTTAATGGAAAATCTCGGATTTATGCACCTCTAGAAGTACAATCTTCCGATTCAGGTAAAGAAATTTCATCCACTCAAAAAGAACTACAAAATGCAATTTCTAATCTTGGGTATGAAATTGATGACTATAAGCATGGATTGGCAAAAAAATCTAGTGATCCAAGTAAAAAAATAAAAATTGGAAAATTAATCAAGGATAAAAAGTTATTAAATAAATTTGCAAATGACCCAATTAGGGCCGCGACACGGCAGGCTTCTCCACTTGAGGTGGTGTTTTCAAGAGATCCGATTGATATTGCAGGTATGAGTACAGACCGTGGTTGGGTTTCATGTATGGATTTAGATGACGGTCCGACTGTTAATAATAAATATATACCAGCAGACATTAAAAACGGAGCAATCATTGCATACTTGATTAGAGAAAATGATAAAAATATTGATAACCCATTGGCTCGAATATTGATAAAGCCATATTATTACAAAAATCATATGGTACTTTTTCCAGATAATGCGTACGGAACTAATGTAGCTGGCTTTAGAGAAGTAGTTGATAAATTTTGTAAGTTTGCAAATTCTAATAGTCCTGAAGGCAACTATCGTCTACGTAGTAGCAGTTATTTGGATACACAATCAGCTATTAGAGCACATTACGACTTCTCTAAAATTGATGTATCTAAAATGCCATTAAAAACAAAAAAATTAATTGCCGATCGGGAAGAAGTTCCATCCGAACAATTGATGTTGCTAGCAAAAGATAAGGATATAGATGTTAGAGAGTTAGTAGCATCAAATCCAAGCACCCCACCTAAAACATTGATGTTACTTGCAAAAGACCCAGTCGTAGATGTTCAAATGAATGTAGCATCAAATCGAAGCACTCCACCTGAAACATTGATGTTACTTGCAAAAAATGTAAGCAAGTATGTTAGAGCCCGTGTAGCAAGGAATATTAACACACCACATGATACGGTGTTATTACTTGCAAAAGACTATGACAATTATGTTAGCCGTGAGGCTAACCTCATGTTGAGTTAACACTTGCCTATTAGGCAATGGTTTAAATATCAAAATCTGTTTAAAAGCATAAATACTCATTATGCGTGATTTATTAACATTACTTGAAAACTTAGCTATGGATGAAGCTAAAAAGAAGGATCCTAACGCTCCTTCTACTTTGTTTGCTAACGGTTTAACTCCAACACAGATTAATAAAAAACCTGAAAGATGGAATTTGTTAATCAATAAAATAAAAACTAATAAACCATTTGTTGATAACTATACCGGTGAAGATATTTATATCAAAGCTAGCGAAGTAAATCGGTTAACTCAACTTAAAGATTCAGGTGATTTTATCGGTGAAAAGATTACTATTATAACCAAAGATGGTAGAGAAATCCCAATGGCACAGTTAGCTAAGAATGAAGAATTTGGTGGTAGTACAAAAGAATCTGTTTTATTAAAACCATCATTGATTAAAATCACAGATAGAAATATCCCAGCATCAGACTTATACGATACTATTGAGAACAATCAAGTATTAGCTAGTACAGATTACGGACAAGTAGTACAACAACTTGCTACTTATATTGTGTCAGGTGAATATGTTCAACTACCTGAAAACTACGTAACAAAAGAAAAAGAAAAAGAACGTAAGGCCATTGTTGATTATGCCGGTGAATACTTAGGTGTACTAGCATTATTATATGACCGTACTCGCTTCCCTAGAAAACGTCAATTCCTAGAATGGCTAGGCGGTGATATGGGTTCACTAGTATTAAACTTTCCGAGTGCGGCTAACAATAATATTGCTGATAGTTATGCTACTATTACTAATCCAGGAACAAGTCATAGCTTAAACATTTCAAGTAAAGGCACCGGAGGAGGAGCGGCTCCTGCTGTATCAGGCTTAAAGGTTAGTGATGATATCAAGCGTAATGGTAAACTAAAAAACGCAGTTAAACTTATTGAGTTGTGTCAGGCAGGAAAAGACGAAACCGGGCCAAGTACTATCGTTCAAGCATTTAAGATTATGGATTTTTTATTCAAAGTAAATCCGAATAGCATTCCTAAAGTATGGCATAAGTTTTTACCATTTGAAACCACATCACCTAAAGTATTACAACAAAGTATTGATAGTATAAACAATGGCTCTAGATTACCAGCATCATATCAACCTTTACTTGCAACTGTTAATAGTGAGGTTGCTACAGAAGGTGGTAAATTAGTATATCTAATTAAGAAAACAATATCACGTGCGGTGAATGAAGATAATGCAATACCTGAGTTTGCTGATACTATCTTACAAGTTTTGGAAATGAACTTCATTCAACAATACACTGATTATCATGCTAACGGTGAATTGACCTTTGCAACCCAATGGCCATCTAAGCTAGAAGGTGTTGTTACATTAGAAAACAAATCTAGTGCAAAACAACCAAGTAGTGCAGGGTTCAGTTTCAAATTGGGTAGAAATGCACAAGACTATGAAGATCCAGGTCCAGATGGTGCTACAGGTGATGTAGTTCAATCTGATGAATACGGCGATGACGTAACTGTTGCGGCGGCTGATATTGTTGATCCAAAACGTAGGAAAGAACCTAGAACAATTGAACCCGTTGATACTGATACGGGTGGTGCAGGTCGTAAAAAACGTAAGACACGTTAATTACCAAAAACATTTGACAACAGCATAAACTCTTGTTATAATAATAGAAATATTTTTATAAAGGAAGTTTATGAGTCTAGTCCCAATCGTTATTGAACAAACCGCTAAAGGCGAGCGTAGTTACGATATCTACAGCCGTCTATTGCGTGACCGTGTTATTTTGCTTGAAGGTGAAGTACACGACCAAATGGCAAATCTAATCGTTGCCCAGCTATTATTTTTAGAATCAGAGGGTGAGAAAGATATCTCAATGTATATCAATAGTCCAGGTGGTAGCGTAACTGCTGGTATGGCCATCTATGATTGTATGCAATTCATCAAACCTGATGTGCAAACAATCGTTATGGGTCAGGCTTGTAGTATGGGCAGTCTATTGGCAACAGCAGGTGCCAAAGACAAACGTTTTATGTTGCCAAATGCACGACATATGATTCATCAACCTAGTGGTGGCGCACGTGGTCAGGCAACTGATATGTTGATTCAAGTAGAAGAAATTCTAGCAATGAAAAAGAACCTTACTGAAATATATGTCAAACATAACAGTGCAGGTAAAACGTTTGAACAACTTACACTTGATATGGAACGTGATAACTTTATGTCAGCCAAACAAGCATTAGACTATGGATTGATTGATAAAATTATCGAAAAACGAGAATAAAAAATATTACGTTTTGCCCTGGAAACGGGGCTTTTTTACGGTTACCAAAATTTGACAATAAATAGTTTTGGGTATATAATAGAGTCTTAGTAAGTTAATTAAAGGAGTTTTTATGACAGTTGATTTTCGTTCTTCTATCGTCAATGCTGTTAACCGTGATATGCAAGAAAAACGTGAGATCCGCATGTATGGTTGCACAGAAGCCCAAATGCGTGAGGCTGTAGAACAAAGTATTACTTTTCGTCATTCGGGTCCTGCAATGATGGCCGCTAGTTTGATGAGTGATGCCCAAGAGATGATTAACACCGAATATGGTGAAATTGACTATATGCGAGCCGAAGATGCCCGTCAAGCCCTCAATCGTGCAAAATGGATACTTTTTGAGTATTGCGACAAACGATAAAAGGTTGACAATAAATGGTTTTGGGTATATAATAGAATCTTAGACAGTCAACTAAAGGACACAAATGAAACAAGTTACAGCAATCAAAGTTATTCAAAAAGACGCAGAATTTTTGGGTATGACTTTTCTGTCAATGATTAAATTCATTGAAACTAACCCGTTAGCACAAACTGCTAAGACTTTGGAAGCTTTCAAGGTTCTTAACCCTGGATTCGTTTTCCCCAAGAAAACAGTTAAAAATCTCATGTCCGGTAAGGAAATAGAAATTGATGCCGACACCCCACACTGTTGTAATCCTGCAACAGAGACTTATTGGTCAATGTAAAAATTTGACAATAAATGGGTTTGGGTATATAATAGAATCTTAGACAGTAAAGAAAAGGACTTAGAAATGACTACAGTATCATACGGAATGTTTAGCGAAAACGGTAACAAACAAATTGCCGATATTATTGAATTCCACAAAATGCAGAAAAGCACTTGGCCCGTTGTCTATCAAAATTTGCGTGACTTGGCCGACAGCGACTATGAATTGTTCGGTGAAGCAATGGATACAGAAGTCCGTGAATGTGTCTATACCGCTTTGAATTTTGATACTGAATTCTATATCTAAAAGGTAATACTAAATGACTAAATTTGAAAACCTCCAGGAATTGTTGAGTTTGCTCAACGAGGCTCAGGATCTCATTGAGGAAATATTTGGTGATGCGGACGAGGCTTTTGACATGTCCATCAACCTTAGCAATGTTATCTCCGATGTGGAAAATGAGATAGATTTTGAGGACTTTAAACTTGACCAAAACTTGACAATAAATGGTGTTTCTGTTACAATAGAATCTAGACAATAAAGAAAAGGACTAGAAAATGCGTACAAAAACTATCATTGACGGATTTAATAACTCACAAAAATTCCGTGTAATTTTCAAGGGTGACGGATCCGAAAACGATATCGGTATGTATATGACGGTCCAGCAAATGACGGAAATGTTTGCTACGGTAAACGCCCGTGCTACTTGCTGGGATGCACTAATTAAATTGTCTTATTTGCGTTATGAAGCAAAACGTAAAAATGAGGAAGTTCCTACAGGCCTAGGTCATACAATCCGTGGTAAACAAGTCCAAGTTGACTTGGTGTAAAATTTGACAATAAATGGATTTGAGTATATAATAGAATCTTAAACAGTTAAACAACAGGAGAAATAAATGAGCAATTTTTTCACTTATGGTCTTAGCAAGACTGACAATCGTTGGGAAGTTTACAAATGGGTTGATGGTGTTGACATTAAATCTCAGGTACCTGAGATTGTCAAATCACTGTCAACAGAAAATCGTGCAAAGCACCAATCTTCATACATGAACGTATACGGTACCCCCGGGCATATGTCATCATATCAAACTTCCAGAACAGACTTAACAGTTGTTGTTACCACAGAAGTAATTTTTTTCTAATATAGGATAAACAAAATGGCTACACGTTCAACAATCGCTCTCGAATTTGCAGATGGTACTATCGGTCAAGTGTATTGTCACTGGGATGGTTACTTGTCTCACAACGGTAAAATGTTGCAAGAGTATTATTCTAATCCCTTTATCTTGCGTGATTTGATCGACCTCGGTAGCTTGTCTAGCTTGCACCCAACAATTGGTACAAAACATCCCTTCAGTATGTTTGAAGCAAACATGACACAGGATGAATACGTTAACCTGTATCGTGACATGTGTACATTCTATGGTCGTGATCGTGGTGAAGGCCAATCCGATGCAACATACTATAACGATTATCTACATTTTTTAGTTGATGGTCAAGAAGAAGAATACGATTATCTTTTGCGAAACATCGATGGTGTTGCTACTTGGTTCGTATCCGATCATGGTGGAGACTTTAAGTTGTTGACAGAGGCAATTGCCAAAGAAGCAGAATTAGAGGTAGCTTAATATGGAAGCAGTAGTAGAAACAACTGTTTGGAATGATAGCAACCTTGCTAATCACACATACTTACTTGATGGAACCAAAATGGTTGCATACATCAAGGTTGGTTCTACTACTCCTGTCTATTTCAAAACCCCGATCACAATTGACAAGCGTGGTCGTAAGTTTACTACAGTAAAACCCAATCCTTTCAAGGCAGTTAAGGAAAAGAGTACAATCGTTAAAGTGTCCGGTAGTAAAGGTAATGTCTATTCCATCGATACCGAAGACAAAACATGTACATGCCCCGGCTACATGTATCGTGGTACATGTAAACATATTGCGGAGTTAGTATGATTGACATTGACATGACTGATCCTTGGAAACACGGAAATGTTGCAATTGCTGTTTGTAATTTAATTGGAGAAGCAACAAAAGATACTAGGTATATTCAGGGAGAGTTTAGACCCCTAGTAAAAAATTTACTAAAGAACAAATACAATTACGATATTGAATATATATTGGATAAAAAAGGTTCTTTGAGTAGAATACAAATCAATACAGATGAGGTATTCTTTGTTTTGAAACATAGTTAAATAAAATGAAAATAGCATTATGTAGTGACCTGCATTTAGAATTTGAAGATATTAACCTCAAAAATACAGAAGGTGCTGAGGTCCTTATATTATCGGGTGATATTATGTTGGCGGCAGATTTACATAGTCATCCTCCTACTGTAACAAATCCGTATGCTCCATATGCTGAATTGAGTAAACGACAAAAAACCGCACAAAAGTTCCGTGCTTTTTTAAATAGAGTAAGTAACGAGTTTCCTCATGTTGTTTATGTTGCGGGTAACCATGAATTCTATCACGGCAGATGGAACCAAAGTTTAGACCATCTACGCACTGAATGTGACAGATATCCAAATATTTACTTTTTAGAACGTGATATCAAGGTTATCAATGAAGTGTCCTTTATTGGTGCTACACTATGGACTGACTGTAATAGAAACGATAGATTAACCATATTGACATTGAATGGCATGATGAATGATTATCGTGTTATTCGCAACGATGAACATGAGTTTGCTAGATTGCATCCTGATAGTACAATAAAACGTCATCATCAAACAATGAGTTATCTCAAAGCAGTATTGCCCGACATGAAGGATAAGAAGGTTGTGTTTGTAGGCCATCACGGTCCTTCTGCAAAGAGTACACATCCTAGATATCAATACGAGACACACATGAATGGTGGTTATCGCAGTGACTTAGATGAATTTATTATGGATCATCCAGAGATTGTATTATGGACTCATGGTCATATGCATGATCCATTTGATTATACTATTGGCTCAACCAGAGTGGTATGTAATCCTCGTGGTTATAAGGGCCATGATCCTCAAGCCGATGTGTTTGAGTTAAAGTTTTTGGACATCTAAATGAAACAAGGTGTCCAGAATATCTTGTACGATAGTAGAATATATCGTATAATCTATACACGTTGTGAGAACAACGAAATTTTTAAGGAAAATAAAATGAACGTAACTAAGCAAACAGCCTTACTCGAGGCACTAAAGAACGGTGAAGAACTCACTGCAAAGCAAATCACCGCACGATTCGGTATTGCTAATCCAACAGCAACCGTAAGCGACCTTCGCATCCGCGGTGGTTTTGCTGTTTACGCTAACAAGCGTACAAACAAGCGTGGTGAGACATTCACTAAGTATCGTTTGGGTACACCAGCACGTGCAGTGGTAGCCGCAGGCTATCGTGCAATGGCACTTGGTCTAGTTTAATCTCTGTATTGAGATAAAACAAAAAGGGTGATTCGTCACCCTTTTACCACATCTATATCTTGCATTTAATTCAATAGTATGCTATAATGATACATCGCAATAGGAGTTTCCAATGAGTTTATTTCACAAAATTATGAATAAATTAGGTCGTTATCGTTTGATTCCCGACCGTAGAACAGGTCTAGATTACATGCATCGATACTACTTATTTCTCAAAGACCGTACTTGGTTCCCATTCAATGTCACACTACATAAAATTGTACGCAGTGATGATCCAATCATGCACGATCATCCTTGGGCTTATATGACAATTATATTGAGTGGTGGTTATTGGGAGCATACCCCAGTGTTTGACAATGATGGTAAAATGATTACTGAATTTCAAACATGGCGTGGTCCTGGTAGTATCATCAAGCGTAGTGCAGGTGAGTATCATTGGCTTGAATTAGAAGAAGGTACTACTGCTACTACATTGTTTTTTATGGGACCTCAACAACGTGAATGGGGTTTCTTGACTAAAACAAGAACAGGACGAGATCGTTGGGTTAAAAGCGAACATTACTTAACTGATTGGAAACCCTATCACGAAAAATATGTTATGAGTAAAGCAACTAGGAAAGAAAAATGATATTAATAAATATAGGTGTTGTGTTATTTTTTGGTCGTTTACTTGCTACCAAAGATTACACACTTAATCCAAAATGGATGTATTACATGGACGGAATTGTGTTTGCAGTTAATTTTGCAATTGTTTTTTTATATATAACCGATAAGTTAGGAGTTTAATATGAATGATGACACAAAAGAAATACTAACCATTCTACAAGAAGAATGTGCTGAGGTTATTGTAGAGGTTAGCAAATGTTTTAGATTTGGTCCAGACCAAATGATGGAAGGCATGAACGTTACTAATATGGAACGATTACAAAAAGAAATAGGAGACTTGCAAGCAATGATTGAGTTACTTATTGATAATAAGGTAGGTGTCACTACACAGGGTCTTAAAGAAGCCAAAAAAGCAAAGTTTAAAAAACTGAAACAATGGTCTAATCTAACTATTACTAAATAAGCTATGTTCGAAATTATTATACTGTTGGTCGTGTTTGCTATTGGCTTTTATGTAGGTGAGTCGATATTTGCATATCGTATACGTCATTTGATTTATAAGGAAGCTAAATTGCAAGGTATTCTTATTGATTTAGATGAAGAAGCTAAGCCAACTATTGATAAACTGTTTGTTGAATATAATAATGATATAATGTATCTATATGAATATGAAAAAAATACGTTTATATGTCAGGGTAAAACATTAGGTGAGTTGGCAAAATTGGCACAAAAATATAAGAACATACAATACGCCATAGTAGAACATAATAAAGAAATGTTAGTATTTGTTGATGGTAGTGTTAAGGAAAAAAATGAAAGTTAAAATTGGGCCCTTTCCTAAAAAGGGCAATAGAAGAAAAATTGATATACAAATTGATAAGTTTGATACATGGAGTTTTGACCACACTCTTGCTCATATCATTTACCCAGGATTACTACAGCTTAAAGCTTCAAAGAATGGCGTGCCAGGTGGAATAGTAGAAAATGTAGGTGGTGAAGATTATGTGGATCAGCAGAGTTTTGATTTCTATAAAGAAACACATGATGAAGCTTGGGAGATAGCATCAAAAAAGTGGGATGAAATACTAGATAAAATGATTTGGAGTTTCCAACAACTTACAGTAGATGATTATAGTAACAAATATCATCATGGTACTAGTGAGTATGATTGGGTTAAAAGTGATAAAACATTCCCCAACCCTATAACAGGTAAAGTAGAATCAACATATAAAATGGTTGATAAAAACCCTGATAAACATTGGTATGATAGTGAAGGGCATCAACTACATGAAGATCGAATTCAAGAAGGACTCGAATTGTTTGGTAAGTATTATAGAAGTTTGTGGGATTAAGATGAATTGTTTTAGCAGTATGATTAACACGTTAGAGAATTTGAATTCACCTAAATACAAAATAAGTAAAACTGATTATGAAATCTTTTGCAAAGAGTATATTTTCGAACATATCAGAGGTGTGAAATTTGGAAAAGCTTTTTGTAAAAAATTTGATATCAACGACACAGTATTAAAATGTTTATTTGATGAAGATTTAGCAAGAGAATTAATAGAGGAACAGTATTTAGAATGACACACTTAGTTACAGAGAATTGTATCAAATGTAAACACACAGACTGTGTTGATGTTTGCCCAGTAGATTGTTTTTATGAAGGACCTAACTTCCTTGTAATTAATCCTGATGAGTGCATTGATTGTGCAGTATGCATCCCTGAATGTCCGGTCAATGCTATTGTAGCACAGGAAGATATTAAAGATCCAGTTGAAAATCAATATTGGTTCGATGTTAATGTACGACTTAGTAATAAATGGTCAGTCATTACTAAAAAGAAATCACCATTACCTGATGCAAGTGAATATGATGGTATACCAAACAAACGCATTGAAATTATTGAATGAAACAAAAATTTATAAATTATTACATGGATATAGCTGAACTAACTAGTAAGTTAAGTAGTGCTATTAGATTAAATGTCGGTGCTGTTATTGTTAAAGGTAACAAAATTCTAGGTACAGGATACAATGGTATGCCAACTGGATGGACTAACGAATGTGAATATAAAGAATACATGCCCGGTGATAATTGGGACGGACAACTATATCCATTTGAAGAATATGATATTACTGTAGAAAGTAATCGTAGATATCGACTAGTTACTAAGGATGAGGTACTCCACGCAGAAATGAATGTAATTTCAAAAGTGTCCGCAAGTACTGAATCTAGTGATGGTGCTACATTATTTGTGACACATGCTCCTTGTATCCATTGTGCAAAAGCTATATATCAATCTGGTATCAAACAGATTTATTATCGTGATGCATATAGAGATAGTAGAGGATTAGAATTTTTAGAACAAGGCGGTGTGAATGTCACCAAATACTCAATACAAGACTAGAATCACAATTGGTTATGGGGAACTAAAACCCGTCATCGATTGGTGTCAGCGAAACTGTGTTAATGATTGGGGCTATGATTGTGTAGTACCAGCTGGACGTGATGGTGGATTATATGATTTCTATTTTGAAACTGAATCCGATTACATAAACTTTATACTTTGGAAAAAATGAAATACTATACCTTTTACCGTGAAAACAATAACTTTGATGATATACTCAATGATACCATTGTCAAAAAAATAATTGATGAAAGATTCCGTTGGTATCAATATTTAATTATTGGTATGAATGATAAGCATGAACAGTCATTCAGCTATATTACATTGAAGTATGGTGATGAGATGAAGCAAGAACTTGTGAGAGATTTCAGTCCTGTACCCGGAGTTGATTACATCCCAAAGCGTGATGCTAGTCAATACAAAAAGATTATCGAATAACCTGCGATAGCATCTGTGCTTCAGGGATACGGGTCTTTGTATTTTTACTTCCTAACAATACAACTGTTCTGATACCATATACAGTATCAATCATCATAACGATACATCCACCTGCTTTGTTGATAAATCCTGTCTTACTGACTAGGAATTTATAACCATGTCCTACTAAAGTGTTAGTGTTTCTTAACTCAACATTTTTCTTCTTATTGACGTTCCAACGTACTGCATCCATATTACTTGCTTGAACTATGAGTGGGTATGTACTTGCCGCAAATACTAACTTAATCAAATCTTCCGCAGTACTTACATTTGTATGCATCCTGCCAGTTGGATCAGTAAATGTTGATTGATTCATTTGTAATGAATGTGCTTTGTTATTCATTGCTATGATACAACTGTCATATCCTCCCGGATAGTAATCACATAATAGTTTGGCAGCATTGTTGTCTGATTTTACAATTGCCAAATCAATTAGTGTTTCTCTGGTTAGTTGCTTGTTGTATAATTTTTTTGGAATGATTTCTGTGAGTGATTGTCCTGCATCTAGTACAACCATTGAAGTCATTAGTTTAGTGATACTTGCTATACTACGAATTTCTGTTGTGTTGGAACCTTCAAGTATTTTTCCATTGTGATCGGCTACTAGCCAAGCTTGTGCTGTTAATGTTTGGTCAGCATATACAGAACTTGTTACCAGTGTTAATATTACTAACAGTTTTTTAATCATACATTTGTTCCTTTTCTGGTTGAGATAATTTTCATATCAGTTCCAGCTCCAACAACACAACTTAGTTCTTTCTTAGTTGCGATTATTGTCCAATTGTTATCAACAGGATTCAACCAAAGACTCATTGTTGAGTTTGCTTCATCATCTGCTTTGCCTGTTAGTAAAGGTAGTTCTTTGAATTTCTCTCTAAGACTTTTAAAGAGTTCTGTTGTATCATAACAAGGTAATTCAGCTTTTATTGTTTGTTCTAGTTTTTGCGAATAGGAGATGTTTGTTATTCCTAAGGATACGGCGAGTAGTAGATATTTCATTTTTATCCTATTCGTTTGATTATAACAGAATGTGTAGGTAAATGCTAGTTTGATTTACCCTTTGGTTTGTTAGGTTATGAGCTGTAGGCTGCAGCCGAAGGGCTGTATCTGGCAGTACCTACACCAGCAGTATTTGTAGCTACTACACCCGTGTTTGATACTAGGTTAGTTAGTGAATAGGTATCCCCAAGATTACCAGCAATAGTTCCATAACCAAATATAGCTTTATCAGTACCATAACCTGCGGCTGCTAGATAACGTCTAGCAGTACCTACTCCAGTAGTGTCAGCAGCAACAATACCTGCATTACTTACTAGGTTAGTCATTGACACATTAGATCCATTGCTACCGTATCCAAAGATAGCTTTATTACCTGTAGGTGGTGCGGGAGCAACAGTCCATCCACCACCAGCCAATGTAAAACCACCTGTTATCGTTATTGACATAATATATCTTCCTTCAACTTATTTATCAAAAAAAGGCTCATAGTGAGCCTCTTTTCTGTAAGTATTATACTATTACTTTTTCTTTGTTTTCTTCTTAGAAGTGTTACTTTCTAATTCTTTTGGTGCATCCATTACTGTTGTAGTTGATTGATTAGTTAATTCTAACATAATATCTTTCTGCTCTAGTAATATAGTACCTTGTGGTACAAGACCAATTTGCATTAATGAATTTAATGTTTGTGGATTACTCATAGCATTGAGTAGTTTAGCTGGACTAGGTCTACCCATTGCAATGATTTCCGATTGAATCTCACGACCAACTGTGACTGTGAATTCATAGTTAGCATTAGCTTCAAACATCTCATCATCGGTATACGGTGTACCATCTGGATGCTTAAGTCTTGTTGGTTCAACTTCAGCATAAAGTTCAGCCATGTATTTTTCTAATATTTTAATCTCTTTGCGATTAAGTTCGAAAGCATGTTTTTGGTCATCCAAGTGTGATTCCAACTCAATGATTTCTGCTTGTAGATTAAGCATAATATGCGGTAGTGCTGGAACTGTTTTTAGATGTTTTAGTTCTTCAAGTTTAGCTTGATATTTTAATTCAGCCACTTCTTCTAGTACGGCCGCTCGTTTGCGACCTACATAGAAGCCTTGAAGTGTTTTGATTTTTTCCCAGGGTGTTGAACCGATCACCTGGTAACGGTAGTTAAATTCTGAATTTAGATTTGATGCCATTTTTTCTCTCTATAGGTTGTGTATAGAGATATTTATTAGCTAATTTGTGTGAGTAAAAATTTTTAGGGTTTATGATAACCCGTAACTAGCGGCTGCCAATCCGTATCTAGCAGTACCTACACCTGTGGTATCTGTTGCGACTATCCCTGTGTTTGATACTAGGTTGGTCATTGATAGATACGGTGGACTTGCAGGACCAACTCCATATCCAAAAATAGCAGTATCAACACCATAACCTGCGGCCGCAAGGTTATATCTAGCAGTACCTACACCTGTTGTATTACTGGCCACTACGCCTGTATTTGATACTAGGTTAGTTATTGATTGAACGCCTCCTGCGTATCCGTATCCAAAAATAGCTTTATCAGTGCCATATCCAGTAGCCGCTAGTGCAGTTCTAGCAGTTCCAACACCAGTAACATCATTACCAACTACACCGGTATTACTTATTAGGTTAGTAATTGAAAGTGGAGTAAAACTACTATTGTACCCATATCCAAAGATAGCTTTATCAGTACCATAACCTGCGGCTGCCAGTTGGAATCTACTAGTACCAACGCCTGTAGTATCTGTAGCAACTACACCAGTGTTTGATACCAAATTAGTTAATGAATACATCACATCTTGATTGAGATTTGCCCCATATCCAAATATAGCTTTATCACCACCATACCCAGCAGCCGCAAGATTACTTCTAGCAGTACCAACACCTGCTGTATCTGTGGCAACTACTCCTGTATTACTTACAAGATTGGTCAGTGAGAATAATAAACTACTAGTTTGCCCATATCCAAAGATAGCTTTATCAGTACCATAACCTGCACCGCCTAGGTTTCGCCTACCAGTACCGACACCTGCAGTATCAGTCGCAACAACACCAGTGTTTGATACTAGGTTTGTAATTGAAACCATACTATCGGCATTATTGACGCCGTATCCAAATATAGCCTTGTTTGAGGGAGGAGGGATATAAACTACCGTTATCCCACCCGATATTGTCATTCCACTGAATTGCATTAAAGATTACTCTCTAGGATAATCTGGAAATGGTGTCCAATTAGTTGTAGCTTCATCCCATAAATAAGGATAGCCATCATTTGGAACACTTACTGGAGCAACATATGAAGTTGCTTCTTCATTCCATGTCCATGATGCTGGATGCTCTGCATTGAATGCGTTTTCTCTTGCTTCTGCGATTTGCTCTTGTGTTGGAGCAGGCATGTTTTCTAAGTCTATCATTATATTCTCCTTTATGATAATGTATTTATCTCTAACTCTAATAAGTTAATTGTATTTTTAACTGAGGCCGTAACTTGCGGCTGCTAACGCCAATCTAGCAGTACCGACACCTGCAGTATCAGTAGCAACAACACCGGTATTACTTACTAGATTGGTCATTGATAAAGCACCTGAATTATCACCATATCCAAAAATAGCTTTATCACTACTATACCCCGCGGCTGCTAGACTACTCCTAGCAGTGCCTACACCTGTTGTGTCAGTTGCGACTACGCCGGTGTTACTTACTAGATTAGTTATTGCAGTATTACTGCTAGTGGCGCCATATCCAAAAATAGCTTTATCGGTACCATACCCTGCGGCAGCAAGGTCGGATCTAGCGGTACCAACACCGGTTGTATCAGTAGCTACTATACCTGTACTTGATACTAGATTGGTTACTGATACAGGACCATTACCATATCCAAATATAGCTTGTCCAGAACTGCCATAAGTTGTGGCTGCTCTTGCGTACCTAGCAGTGCCAACACCTGCAGTATCAGTTGCTACTACACCTGCATTACTTACTAGATTAGTTATTGATGTAGCTGAGCCAATATATCCATAACCAAAAATAGCTTTATCAGTGCCATAACCTGTGGCTGCTAAATTATTTCTAGCAGTACCAACACCTGTTGTATCTGTAGCAACTACACCTGTATTTGATACAAGATTGGTCATTGATAGCCTGATATTAGTGTCATTACCATAACCAAATATAGCTTTATCAGTACCATAAGTTGCGGCTGCTAAACCATGTCTACCGGTACCAACACCAGTTGTATTAGTAGCAACTACACCTGTGATTGATACTAAGTTAGTTATTGAATAGGTGGGATAACCATAACCAAATATAGCCTTATTTGAGGGAGGGGGAGGCACAATAGAAACCCCACCACTTATTGTCATTCCACTGAATTCCATAATGTTAATCCTATAATATAGTAGTATTTATCAATAAATCTACTTATTGTTTTTTACAAACCAATAATGTTTCTGTAACTCTCTAATGACTTCACTTTCAGGTTGCTGAAACTGTCTTGCGGCCATCTCAACAAAATCTAACCAACGAAAATTGTAATCATCATTTCCTTGACACCATTGTTGATACATTTGTTGTAGTTCTCTACCGTTCATTTTTCTTTTTCTCTACTTCTGCTAACTTGGCTTTTACACCAGTGACTTCAAGTTTTGTCTCTTTTAATAGTTTTTCTGCTATAGGACTTGTATGATATACATGTAATTTTGGGGGTGTTTTTGTTCTGGGTTTGTGCTTGAACCAACTCATTGGTATGCTCCTTTTGATTGTGTATAAATATATATTTAATTGATTAAGTTTAATCAAATAGCATAAGTCATAACAAAGGAAATAAAATGGCAGGAATACAAATTGGTGGAGGAATTAACATTGGACCAGGCATTTCATTAACTACTGATAGTATTTCTTCATTTACCGGCAGTTTATTTTTTAATGGAACTAACGCAGGTGCCAATAATGAATTAGTAATTTCTTCTGTTACAGCAGGGTCTGCATTTGCTTTTGGCACCGGTGATTATACCGTAGAAACTTGGATAAATCCTACGTCAGTCACTGTAAGTCAAAGATTATGGTGGTTTGGATCCAATAGTGACAATCTTGATCTCAACAATAATGGCAAACTCAATTATTATAGTGGCAGTGCATACCCTGGTAGTTCCGATGGAGTTGTCACAGCAGGAATATGGCAACATGTTGCTTTGGTTAGGGCCAGTGGCACAGTCACAGTGTATGTGGGTGGCATCTCGGTATTGACTTCTACCAGTGTGTATAATTCCAACACCAATAGAAGTTTAGAAATTGGATGGAGTGCCAATCAAAACAATAACCCATTCAATGGTTACATGACCAGCATGAGAATTGTTAAGGGGCTGGCAGTTTATACTTCAAACTTTACACCGTCAACTACGCCTCTAACTGCTACACAAAGCGCCAATATCAACGGTTCACCTAGTGCGACAATCACAGGCACTTCAACTCAATTATTGTTAGCAGTTGCATCTGCTGGTACTTATATAACTGATACGAGTAATAATGCTCTCACAGTTACAAACGCTGGTGCAGTTACCTATAGCACCTTGCACCCATAAACTATAAATATTCAAAAGGAAATAAAATGGTAGAAGTAAAACCACTGTCACGCAGTGAACGTGAGGCACAAATCAAAGATAGAGCAGGATGGGTCATTACTGTCATAGCATTATTATTAGCAGTAACAACATATGTAGCCAATGGATATAGTAGCAAGATACTAACCAATACTATCAAAGCAAATGACACTTGGAACTTTTATCAAGCTAAAAGTATCAAGCAAAGTATTGCTGAAGGGCAATTAGAAGATGCTAAAGACTCAAAGCGTAGAGAACAATTACAAGCTAAAATTGACCGCTATGAAAGTGACCCTGCTAAAGGTGAAGGTAAGAAAGAATTAATGGCTAAAGCATTACAGATTGAAAGTGAACGTGATGATGCCAAAAAACATACACCATGGTTAACATTTGCTGGTATGGCATTTCAGTTAGCTATTGTATTACTTTCCGCTAGTATACTGGCTGTGAGTAAGCGTATGTTTTGGGGAAGCATTGGTGTTAGTATTTTTGGAACAATACTATTGACCCAAGGCATTTGGCTTATTCTACCATTTGTGATATAATAACTAAATGAAACTTAATGAATTGATGGAAGATACAAACAAAAAAATGCCACATCTATACTTAGATATGGATGGAGTACAGGCTGACTTTTTTGGAGCTTGGGCGGCAAAACATAATGTTGGTAATTACAAAGAGATTCCTGATACTGAAACATCAATCAATGAGTTAGCTACGAGTAGCCCTGAAGAAGTATATAAGTTTTTTAGAGAACTTAAACCTCTAGAAGGTGGAAACAAAGTAGTACAATGGTTAAATCAAAATAACATTCCGTATACAGTATTAAGTGCACCATTACGTGGACCATATGCCAAAGCCAGTGTAGAGGCTAAAAAAGACTGGTTAGATGAACACAATCCTAGTGCTACACGTGATGCTATCTTTACACAACATAAACACAAATACGCATTGAGTAATGGTGAGCCAAATGTATTGGTAGATGACTATGGTAAGTATTTGAATCTTTGGAGTAACGCAGGTGGTATTGCAGTTAAACATGAAGATGGCAATACGCAACATACCATTAATGAATTAGAAAAGATTTACAGACCCTATCTACAGAATAAGTAATATATGCCTAAAAAAAATCCAGCACAGAGTTATGATAGCTATGAAGTTATCACACAAGAAGATCCAGACACTGGCGACATGCTTATACCTATTCCACCAAGTTTATTAAAACAATTGGGTTGGAAAGAGGGAGATGATATTGACTTTTCAATTGATGATAAAGGCAGAATTATACTTAAAAAACTATGACAATTCCTAGTAATGATACAATGATGGCTAGCGCAATAATGTCTAGCGACTCCATAGATACGATTACCTTAACCGGTTCGAGTAGTTCACCTACATATACTGTTAGTAATATATCCGGCACTTCAACCGGTTCAAGTGGTATATATTGGGGAGTAAATAGCGGCAGTTCTGGGCAAGTATATACTACAAATACAACAGGTGGCAGTTGGTCTAATATATCATTAGCTGATCCTGATTTACAGGGAAGCACACTTAGTGTTAAAGGTGATGCTGATTTTGAAGGTGATGTAACTATCAAGGGCAAAAGCCTTACTGACATGTTAGATAAGATTGAAGAACGATTAGCAATTCTTCACCCAAATCCTAAACTAGAAGATAAGTGGGATGAGTTAAAAGAATTGGGCAAACGCTATAAAGAATTAGAACAAGAAATCATTGAAAAAGAGAAGGTTTGGTCAATACTAAAGAAGTAAAATTTGACAAATAATAGATACTCTGCTATAATAGAAACTGTTTAATAACTATGACATACACATTATGACCATGCACTTAGAAGGCCCCTGGCTCAGTACTGGCGGCAAACGCAAAGGTAAAGTTAAGTTTCGCAATAGCGCAGAGGCACAAAAAGCTAGGCAACTTGAAGCTGACTGGAAAGAACTACAGAAAAAATGGGAAGTTGACGCTGATGACAAAAAGCGTAAACGGGCACTAGCGGCTGAGCCATTACAATATACATTGTCCGCACCTGCAGGTCGTGAGGCTGTACGTATTGCCAGCCGTGACACAGGTCACTCAGGTGCTGTTCGCACAAAAGATATTCCACAATATACAGGCAATGCCATTGTTGGGATTTCTACATTACATAAAAGTAATGCAGTTCCGGTATTTAGTAGAGAAGAAGCGATTGATATATCAAAAATGAGAAGGTAGAATGGCAAAAGAAGAAGGTATTAGAATAGATGGCAAGGTAATAGACGTATTACCTAATGCTGTTTTTAGAGTTAAATTAAATAGTGGATCCACAGTCACTGGTTATATTTCGGGTAAAATGCGACAGCACGACATTAAAATTCTATTAGGTGATACAGTTTCAATAGAATTTTCACCGTATGATTTATCCAAGGGAAGAATTGTTAGGCGGGTTTAAATAATCATTCTCCCATACAAAAATTAAATTATATCCTGCTTTTTTAAAAGTTTCTAATCTTAGAATAGTACCTTCATAAAGTTCCTTAAAGGTATGTTTATTATGAGAATTAATTTTTTCCGGATGATGTACTTTTGGATTTCCATGCCAATAATCACCTAAAAATTCGTAAATAGTATTTGAATTAATATCATACCCATCCACTTTATATCTTTTTCCATTAATTATTATCCAGTATTCTCGATCTATTACATTCAAAGAATCAAGCCACCGGCGTGACATATTTGAAATAGGACCAGAGCCACATCTTTGGCAACCATTTCCTCTTTTATGAACATCCGCACTTTGTTTAAATACGCCATGTATTGGACAAACTATTTCCATCAAATCTTTTATTCCGGTATATGATTCAGTAATGTATTGATATTTGTTTTGATGTATTTTTTTTGCCAATATTAAAAATTTATCAAATGCTTGTTTTGAATGGTTTTTTCTTCTATTAATTGTACCGCATGCCGGACATCCATTTTTACCCTTAACATGATCGTGCGGACGTTGTTCAAATATTCCGTGGTATGAACAACCAATTTTTATTTTGGTATGTGCATTCACATAAAATGAGTTAGAATAATCATATATACTTCCATGCACTGCAATGGCTCTGTCTAAAAATTCTGATTGTTTCATTCTTTTGGCTTCAGAAATTCTTTCACCCCTAAATTTATACTTTTTATCCATAATAGTTAGACTTTACTCCTTATAATTTATTTATGTTTTTTGTGAAAACGCATAAATATCTACATGATAACAATAACTGAAAACGCAACAACAAAAATATCCGATATCTTAGCTGAGGAGAACAATCCTAAAGCTAAAATACGTGTATTTGTTCAAGGTGGTGGATGTAGTGGAATGCAATATGGTTTCACTATTGATGAAGAACAGAACGAAGATGATTTTGAAATACCAGCTGGCTCAATGAGCGTACTAGTTGATAGTATTTCCGCACAATATTTAACTAATGCAAATATTGATTATGTTGAAGATTTATCTGGATCACAGTTTAAAATATCTAACCCAAATGCGGCAACAACCTGTGGTTGCGGGAGTTCCTTTAGTCCTAATTGATAAATACACAATAAGGATTAAAAAATGGCAATTTCCGGACAACAAATAATAGCGGTGGGATTGCAAAACGAATCCGCTAACAGCGATTCATTATACACCGCATTCAATAAAACAGTAGACAATTTTGCAACATTATTTGCATGTGCCAGCCCGTACAACACATTTATTGGCAATGCTGGTATTGACGCAAATACCAATTCAAATACTAATACAATAACTATTACCAATACCGGTGTACTAAGTTTAACTGCAGGTGATAGCAGTATTAACTTAACTGGTTCAAATGGTAATATATTAATTACTGCAACCGGTGGTGGAAATGGGGGCGGAGTAAGCAGTGTAGGTGTTTCTTCTAGCACATTAACAGTTAGTAATAGTCCTATATTAAGCGCAGGTAATATTGTTCTTAATCTTACTGCAACTGGAATCACTCCTGGTACTTATACTAACCCCACAGTTACATTAGATTCATACGGTAGAGTAACTACTGTGTCGAATAATACAGTTGCCGGAACTGTTACAAGTGTAGGTATTACTCCTGGATCTGGTATATTAGTTACCAATAGTCCAATTACCAGTGCAGGTTCTATTACTGTTACCAATACGGGTGTTACTAGAATTGCAGCCGGTACAGGTATAAGTGTCAGCGGTAGTAACGGCAACGTTACTGTTTCTACTACAGCATCAGGCGGTACTGTTACTGGAATTACAATTACAAGTAATACATTAACAGTTACGGGCGGAACTATTACATCGTCTGGTGTTATAACAGTTGATTTAGCAAATACTGTATCAGTAACAGGTAATATTACTGGTGGTAATTTAATCACTACAGGCAATGCAGTTGTTGGTGGAATCAAAACTAATAATTATTATTATGCTAATGGTACGCCATTAGATATGCAACAACCTGCAGGATCCAATACACAGATTCAATTTAACAGTGCAAATGATTTTGGTGCTAGTGCTAATTTAACATTTAACACAACTACCAATACACTAAGTGCTACCAATATTGCAGGTTTATTAACTACAGCGGCTCAAGCTAATATAACGTCAGTTGGTACACTAACCAGTTTAAGTGTAACTGGTAATGCAAACGTAGGTAACATTGGTACCGGTGGATTAATTGTTGCTACTGGTAACATTACATCCACTAGTGGTGTATTTGTTGGTAACGGTGCTGGGTTAACTAATATCAATGCCGGTAATATTACAGGTGCGTATGGTAATAGTCAAGTTGCTACATTTTTAAATAGTTATGGAAGTAACACAATTACAACTACAGGTAATATATCTGTGGGTAATATTGGTGCAACAGCAGGTGTGTTTACAACAGTAGCCGGTTCATTAACAACAGCCGCACAATCAAATATAACAAGTACAGGTACATTAACTAGTTTAAGTGTATCAGGTAATGCTAATGTTGGTAACATTGGTACAGGTGTAATTACTGCTACTGGTAACATCACCGGTGGTAATTTAAATACTACAGGTATATTATTATTAAACAGCGGTGAAGATTTAGCAAATGCCGCAGCCGCAAATCTATTAGTTACAGCTAGTTATTTTACAACAGTAGCCGCTGAAACCGCTACACTCGCTGCCGGTGCACCGGGTCAAATTAAAACATTTATGATGAACGGCTACGGTGGGGATATGGTTATTACAGTTACCAATCCAGGATGGGGTGGCGCTGGCACAATGACTTTCAGTGTTGTGGGTAGTGCATGTACACTACAATATGTAAATAGCAAATGGTTCTGCATAGGAAATAACGGCACAGTGTTCGCATAAACCGTCTTTATTATAGTATTAGCAGACTAACTTTATTATAGTTAGACTAAATACTACTATAATAACAAAGGACCCTTCAATGGCTACATCACCAAAACTAGTTGGACCTGCTGATCCGGCACTAGCAAAATCATTTGAAAATCAAACACCTTCAGTAGCAAGAACATCTCCCCCTACAGTTTCTGCTAATGGTACAGCAACAAGTACTGGTGGTACGGTAACTAGGGGTATTGCTCCCAAAACGTCCGGAGATACAACAACATACAATCAAGCTACACAAGCTAGTTCAGGTACTGAACTGTTTATTGTATCTTCAAATAATAATGATTCCAATGACATTGTAACAGTATATAATACTGAAAAACAAATTTCTGTTAGTGCTGTCAATCAAACAATTAACAATTACAAAGTTACAAATAATAATTCATATGGTAATAGTAATGTTGCAGACTTTTTAACATCATATGATGGTGATTTAAGTGCAGGCAATTTAAATGTAATAGGTGCTACTAATTTAGGTGATGTTTCCAATGTTCACATTGAAGGTGGTACAAATGGACAAGTGTTAAGTACTAATGGTTCAGGAGCATTAGTTTGGTCTAATGTCTCAAGTGGCCCTGGTCTAGGTAACATAGGATTTGATAACAATGTCATTTATTCTAACGGCGGTGTTGTTGTAAACAATTCAGATTTAGGTAATGGTCAAACTGCAGGGATGAGTATTCCTATACAAGGTGACGGTAACGCAGTATCATTATATAATACATATGGCGATATCACTTTATTAGCAGGTAATATTGGCAATAGTCAAAATGTACAGACATGGAATTTTAGTGCTAGTGGTAATTTAACATTGCCAAGCAATACATTTGCTGTCAATTATGCTAACGGTGATCCTGTACAATTAGGTGAAAATGTTCCCATTGCAAATAACTCAACACCGGGTATTATGGCTTTGGGCAATGGTTTTGTACTTAACAGCAACAATCAAGTCAGTACAAGTAACTTGTACAGTACAAATCTTACTCAACCTACTCAACACTATACCTTAAACTTAGATACAAACGGTGTTCTTCATCTCCCCGATCAAAGTATTATCAATGGATCAACTCTACGGGGTGTACCTGGTACCGGTGAGTTAAATTATACTGGTATCACAATTGGTCCAAACAGTGGTAACCCCGAAAACACTTGGATGTGGGTAGATGCTAGCAATGCATATATTGGTACAAATTATAGTGCTAACTCACATACATGGACATTTGATGCTGATGGTAACTTAACATTACCTGCTAATACATTTGCTGTTAACTATGCCAACGGTACACAAGTACCATTAGGTACTCCGGCTGGAAGTTCTGGTGCAGCACAGTTCAACTGGCAAGGAAATTTCTCTAATCAAGGCGGCACACCCGGAGATACCTATAGTACACTACAGTTTGACAGCAATGGAATGCCAACATTGAATGGAACTAACGCATATCAACAACGGGTTGATTACTCACCTTACATGCAAATACTTGCACCTAGAGTAGAAAGCACTGACTTTGGAATTGTTGCTGGGCCCGCTATTCAAATAACTGGATATGCAGACAACGTTTTTTATAACACACCACGCAGTGCTTACTTGTCAGTGCAAGATCAATCCAATGCTACCCAACAATGGGATTTTGGTATTCTTGGAAATGGTGATAATAATTTTGTTGTCAGTGACAGAACTAACAGCAATCAATGGGCATTTGGCACAGATGGTAACCTAACATTACCTTATTCTAGTACTACAGGAAATATATCTGTCACAATGAACAATATAGGCAACGTTGCCTATAATAGTGCTTCTCCATTAAGTAGTGGTGGTAGTTTAGAATTCGCAGGTGACGAATTAAATCATTTCTTAGTAGTACCCAATGAAGCAAGATTTGCTCCTGGCACAGGTGACTTTACCATTGAATGGTATCAATATGTAACTAGCGATGGTCATGGATATCCAAGACCATTCAGTCTTGGTATTTGCTGTGGTAACATTAATAGTTTGTTAGTGGGGTTATTTGAAGGTGGCTCTAACAATATAGCAATACAGACACAATCTGGTTATAATCCCTTCTCTGGTTGGAATAATACATTAAACGTTTGGCAACATATTGCTGTAGTTCGTTCATCAGGTACAGTAACTATCTATCAGGACGGTGTAGCATTTAATTCTGTTTCCATACCAGATGATATTGCTTACGATCCTGCAAACGGTTATTTCCTAAGCATCGGTAGCCCAACAGTAGATGGTACAACAGGTACTGAAAGTATAAATTCGCAGTACGTTGGTTTAATAACAAATATGCGTTATGTTGTTGGTACAGCAGTTTACACTGGTAACTTTACACCAAGTACTGATCCACTAACTTTAATTCCGGGCACAGAGTTGTTGCTACAAGTTGCAAATTCAGGTACACTTGCTGAAGCACTTTATATTGGAACCATAGCAAACAATTCATCTATTATTTCAAACGGTAATGCTTGGACATTTGGCGGTGACGGCAATCTAACATTACCAAGTAATACATCAAGTATCAATTACGCTAATGGTAGTCCATATGGCGGTGGTGGCAATGCTAACACAGGTAATATCACATTCAATGACATTAATATCATTGGCACAGGTAACTTAAACTTACAACCAGATCCTGCTAACGCTGGTTCATATTTAGATATCTTCATATCATCTGGTCCAGACATTCACCTTGTTGCTAGCGCAAGTGCAAATCTTATATTAGGTAAAGACGAGCAATCTAATGTAATGACAAGTTGGGACGGCAATGTTTATATACAGTCTTGGGATGTTAATACTAATACTCAAGGTGGTGTTTGGACATTTGGCGGAGATGGTAACTTAACATTACCAAATGATGCCACTATTTCGGACTCTAGTAATGTCGCAAGTTTGAATGCCGGTGGGAACACCAGATTTGCACAATTATATTGGAATGGCAACATAGGAAATGGTAATCCCTACGATGGTAGTGATTATTATACTTGGGCATATACCAGTAATGTAGGATTTACGATACGGCATTTTAATAATAACACATCAACCGATAATGAGTGGAAATTTGGCATAGATGGTAATCTAACATTACCCACAGGAACTCCTAGCATCAACTATGCTAATGGTAGCCCATATGGTGGAGGCGGTGGTGCTAACACAGGTAATGTGACATTTGACGACCAAGTGGTAGTAGGCACCGGAAGCAATGATGGCAGTGGCGGATTGTATCTAGCTCCTGGACTAGACAGCACAGCAAATCTACAATACTTAAGAGTTCGTGGTGGTGATGTTGCTTCACACATACATTTAGATACGGGCAACAACCGTTATTACGATCAATACTTTGGCGACGACAGCAAGTTTGTAAAACTGGAAGCTGACGGCAACGTAAAAATTGGTACTTCTGATTTCATCAGCAACTCAGCACAGTGGACATTTGGTGTGGATGGTAACTTAACATTACCAGCTAACAGCACTATAAAAAATAATGCAGAAGTAAGTTACGACGGTGGAGTTACTATACAAGTTAGTGACTTAGCTAATGCAGTGGTAGCAAGTCCTGGATCAATAGTTGGTAATACATATAACAATACTGGATTTACAAAAATTATATTTACTGATAGTACTTTATATAATGCATTAGTTACAGCCGGCATAGCGCCAGAAACAATAGTTGCTACAACATGGTCTAATGGTAGCACCACGCAACTTAACACTTATGTATATGTACAATTCCCAGGTAGTCCAAATACATTTTCACTTCGACCATGTGATAGTAATGGAAATACTGTAGTAGGTGATTGGGTATTCCCTTCAGTAGTAGGTACTACTATACCGGCTAATGTAGCTATTACTTCAGTTAGCCCGTCTACATTCCATATATGGAACTTTGTTTCTGATGGTAACTTGACTGTACCAAAAGCTATAGTTGGAGCAGGGTATTCTCGACTTGATATGGTTACTGATGGCCCTAACACAGCATATCTTGGTACTACTAATAATGATACAACAGCCTTGTACCTTCAGAAAGACACGATACAACTGTATGCTAATACAGATGTGTATATTAGTGCTAATACTGGTGGAACAACTCAAGGTTGGACATTTGGTGCAGATGGTAACTTGACCTTACCAGTTACTGTATTAGATGTTGGATTGACCGAGCAGACTACAATCCGTAGTCAGCGTAAGATTATTCCACCATACCATTGGAGCGCAATTATTAATAGTGCTTTCCCGGACCCAACTGTAGTGTACACTGCAACTAGTAGTGCAATAACTTCAATGAAAGTAACGGTTCAAGTTCAACACTCAGGATTCAGAATTGAGATGTTTGATGTGTCAGCGACCTATACAGGTAGTGATACTTATTACTCAGTAAGTAATAGACTTAAGCCACCTACAATCACAGATACTACTGTGTTGGTTAACTTGAATGGTTCAGGTGTTATGCAGATTACATTAACAATTAACTCAGGCTCTAAACCAGCTTATATAACATACGATGCAACAGAGTTTGGTATACCACAAGATTAATAAGAATAAGGAAAAATAAAAATGTCAGCAAATTTAATACCAATCACATCAGACGGTGGATTTACTACAGCAGGAAACATTACGGGTAATATCGCAAATGTATATGCTATGAACATATCTCAAAGTATTACTTGGTCCGGTGATTCATCAGTTTATGAAGATACTAGCCTCGTGCTCCAAGGTAATGTTTCGGTAAGTATTACTTCTCCTAATACAACTCAAATTACTGCTAATACAAGCACTTGGAGTTTTGACAATACTGGTAACTTAACTATCCCGGGTAATCTTGTAATAACAGGCAACACTAGTGTATTTGGATCAAATGTTGCATTATTACAATCGAATCCTGATCTACCATTACTATCAATATCAAGTGGTAGTAACGGTGGTACATCAAGTCTCTGGGTAGAAAATATCGGCGGTATCGGCAGTAGTAACATAGCGGCAGTATATACCAATCCTACAGTAGGGTCAGGTATTGTTAGAATAGCAGTAGGACAAAATGGTGGCAACAGTGGTCCTAATCTATGGGACTTTAATGCTAACGGTAGTATATCATTCCCTGATAGTTCAGTTCAAACCACTGCTTATACAGGTGGCTTTGGTGGTAACACGGACTGGGCTAATATTGGTAATATTAACAATACTAATGGGCCTACAAAACTAGCTATAGGTCAAAATGCTGGCTCAAACACGCAAGGCAATAGTGCAGTAGCAATTGGAATTGACGCAGGCGAAAACAACCAGGGTTTTATTTCAATAGCAATTGGAGCAGGTGCTGGTGGTAATGGTCAAGGCCAAGCCGCAGTGGCCATTGGTACAGACACTGGAGCTAATATACAAGGTATTGAAGCAATAGCTATTGGCTTTAAGGCCGGTAATCAAGGCCAAGGTCAGCAATCTATAGCAATTGGTGCAAAAGCTGGTAACGTTAATCAAGGCAACAATTCAATCATATTGAATGCTACTGGTAATCCGTTGGATCAAACAACAGCCAATACATTCACAGTATCACCAGTCCGCAATGATACTTCAAATATTGCTGAAGTTATGTTCTACAATGCTACTAGCAAAGAAGTTACATACGGTAACACAATAAGCGTTGCAGGGAATGTGACTGCTAACAACTTTATTGGTAATGGAAGTCAACTTACTGGTATTCCTACACAAACAACAGGTAATTGGACACTTACACCTGGAGTTAACACAGCGAATATTAATGTTCCAACAAGTGGCACTTACTCAATTTGGATTAACGGTAATATTCCAAACGGTATTATAACATATACTGCTACTGCGGTCGTTACAAATACAAATGTACCAGTGCTAGGTGAACAATATGGTTGGTATTATTTAGCAGGAAATGCATTAGTACTTACATCAATACCAAATCAGTTTGTTGGAACACAGGGTGTAATTAGCAATGCGGCACCTTACTCAGGCAACACAGCCAATGTATTTACATTTGGTATCACTAACAACAGCGGTGCTAACGCTGTTGTTAGTTATGGTTATACAAAACTATAAAAGTTAGTTATAAGTTAAATAGACAAAAGGGTATAACATGGTAGCACCGGGAATAAGAATAGGCGAAGGAATAGATATCGGGGGCGGTATCGACATAGGTAGCGCAGGCCCTGTTGCGAACTTATTGTTGAGTTTAGATGCAGGCAACCCTGCAAGTTATCCTGGAGCAGGGGGCTACTCTACCTGGACTGACACCATTGGATCAATGACATTTACTCTTGTTAATGGTCCCACATACAACAGTGCCAACGGTGGATACATACAGTTCGATCCTGGTTCAGGACAGTATGCAGCCAGCCCTACAAACTTAGGTACACTTGCTAACTGGAGTATTGAAGCGTGGCATTACTATGATGGTACTAATACTTCTGCTGGCCCCAACATATTCACAGAATACCCATACGGCGGCGGCACTATCAATCTTGGACTGGGTGCCAACGGTGCTGATACTGATTTACAGGCATGGTATTATAGTGCGGGATTTCAAACTACTCCGTCTGGGTACTCACTAACACCCGGTGCCTGGTATCAGATTGTGGGCACATTTAATGGCACTACTCTCAACTTGTATGTAAACAACACCCTGGTACAGACGGCCAATGCTCCACCCGGTGCCGCTGCCAACCCTGGAATCGGGTATGGATTGATGACTCGTTGGGATTCAGGTGGGTTCTGGGGCGGCCGATTGGCCATTGTCAAAGTATATGATAATGCTATTGGTCAGTCAGGAGTTACTACCAGCTGGAATGCTAACAAAGCAAGATTTGGTTTATAAAATATGAAGCAAGATCCTCGCACGATTATAAACACGGACGAGGATCATACCTTTAATAAGCCTGTCACTAAAAAAATCAAAGTTAGGACACTTGCAAACAAACTCAATTTGCAATGGGTACCTGATAAATTAGATAGTAGAGATTACAAATACCAACTAACAACAAAGACAAGTCCTAATAGTATTGATTTAAGAAATTATTGTAGTCCAATCGAAAATCAAGGTAGTCTTGGAAGCTGTACTGGACAGGCAATTGCCGGCGCAATAGAATTATTAAACAAACGCAATGGCAACTATAGGGATATCAGTAGACTGTTCATATACTATTATGAACGATTAATATTAGGTACAGTTAATTATGATAGCGGTGCTTATATACGTGATGGTATCAAAGCAACTAATAAATATGGAGCAAGCTTAGAAAGTTATTGGCCGTATGATATTAAGAAATACAGGTATGAACCAATCATTGAAGCAAAAAATGATGCACTAAATCGTAAGGTAACTCGCTATGAACGTATAGCCGATTTAGAAGGCTTTATAGATGCATTGTCAAATGGATATCCAATCATTATGGGTTTCAATGTCTATACAAGTTTTATGTCAAATAATGTTGCTAGAACAGGTGTCATGCCTTATCCAAATACAAAACGTGAAGTACTATTAGGTGGTCATGCTGTATTGATTGTTGGATACAATAAAAGTAAAAAAGTATTGATTGCAAGAAACAGTTGGGGAACTAATTGGGGTGATAATGGATATTTCTATATGCCATTTGATATCATCAGTCCATCAATGAGCGATGATTACTGGATTATCAAATCAGTTAATAACCCATAAAAATGCCCCAATTAAGGGGCATTTTTATTTCATCTTCTCTAGCATATAAGTTGTGAATTTGTTTTCACACATTGCCGGAATCTCAACGAATGGATCCTCTAAATAGAATGGACAACCATTCTTCCATTTGCCTTTCTGTTTAAAGTATTTAAATTCTAGCAAATCTTTTTTATTTGCTGGATTAAATTCTCTACGAGGATTAAATGAGCGGCGAAATGTAGATAAATTCATGTTCATAGTAAGAGGGCCTAAGCCCTATTAATTATTCAGCAATAGCAGACAATACATCTTCTGCGGACACTTGTGATTTTTTAGCACGTGCTTTAATTGCATCAATGCTTGGCTTTGTTTTGGAAGCTTTTACTTTAACTTCACCTTTACTTGCCTCTTTAGTTTTATCTTCTAGTGTATCACTGATAGTTGCCTGATCGCTTGCGCTAGCAAACTCAGGTAATGTAGCAAGATACTTCAATGCTTCTACCTTAGTCATTTCTGAAGGTAGCTCAACAAAGTCCACACGTGAAGCACCACCTTTAGTGAACTGCTTGATACGACGGACCATGTCATCTGTGAAACGAACTTTAGCGTTACCATTGTGAATAGTAATACCAGCGATTTTGAAAGTTTGATTAGAATTAGCCATTGTGTTTCCTTTAAATAAAAGCTAAGTTTAAAAAATGTGCCGATAACTTCTCAGCACTGTTATAATGATAACACAAACGGACATTGTTGTCAACCATTGTGTTACCCATTATTAGTTGTTCTTCCACAATAGTGAAAGACCTATTAAGACTAGCGATAGCCAGCCGATTGATTCAGCGTGGGTACCAATAAATGTAAAGATTTTTTCTAACATTTATTTTTCCAAACTATAGGGCTTGTCCCATTTGCCAATGTTAACATCGACATAGTAGGCAGTGTTGAAATAGTCAATCATTGCATCGGATTCGTCATACCAATCGGCCGACTTCAATGCTTTGAATGCTTCAGTTAAGAAAGATTTAGCCTTGCCATCATAGTGATCCTGAAACCAGTAAGGATTCACCTGATCGTAACCATTTGTAGTAGGTTTGAAGCCACGTTGTACCTGATAAAAGTCATTACCGCAAACCCGATTACTGTTGCCAATAAAGTCAATAGCACCCGATTTGAGCGTTAATACAATAGTACTATGATTGCGGACACTCAGTGAGCCTTTAACTTTGTACTTAGCCATTATGGGCTTAAGCATTTTAGTAATCTTTGCTTTGCGTTCCTGATTCATATAAGCCATTTTGTTTCCTTTTCTTTACTGTCTAAGATTCTATTATAACACCAAATCCATTTATTGTCAAGTTATTGTTCCATCGGGTCACCAAGAAAATACTCGGTGACATAGGTGACAACAATATCTTTGCCAGAATGAATCTTTAAGTATTCACCTAGTGCTTCAACACTTCTAAACAAATAACCATTTGCTTTGTACATTTCTATTCCTTTTCTTTACTGTCTAAGATTCTATTGTATACCCAAACCGATTTATTGTCAACCTTTTTAAGAATTTATTGTCCTAAAAGGACTAAATTCTTCAGTCTGACCTTCAATAGATTCTACTACATCATAGATAAAAATCACCGGTACATCAAGCACCGCGGAGATAGTTGCAGGATGTGTGCCTTTGTCAAGCATTTCCTCAATCTCCATATACAGATTAGCCATCTTGCTCATTACAATACCTCCAACATGTTAGCGGGCACTTTCCAACTACGGAACTGACCCGGCTGATCTACAATAATAAATTTACGATTGATTTTCTTTACAACACCGGAGATTGTACCACGGGTTGAACTTGTGAATTTCACATTGGAACCGATCGTCAATGCCGATTTGTTTCGTACTACTAGTTGGGCACGGGCAAAACGCATTGCATCACCGATGCTATTCAATTCTTCGTTAGTGAAGTCACCCTGCATGATAGCAGTATTAATTTGCTTGATGTTCATTTGAACTCCTTTTGACTGAATAAGACTCTATTATATACCCAACACCATTTGTTGTCAAATTTCGTTGAGTTTTGGATGTTTGGGTTTACGAATGTACAGACCTTTTTTGGACTGTACGACCTTAGGTTTGAACGGAGTGTTGCTAGAAAACAACACTTTGTGGGCCCGATGTTTGGGCTGTTCAACAGTAAAAGATAAGATTTTTCGTTTCATAATGCATATTATAGCATAGGAAACGTATTTATGTCAACTAAAATTTTGTAGTTCTAGTTTTATAGATTCTAGTACAGTATCCCATGTACCATTTGTTTGACGGAACAACCTCATACAACTGTAGAATGGGCTATCATTTCGGTTCATAAACCATCGCCAATCACAACCGTAATCAGTTAACATCACCCATGTGGGTATACCAAGTGCTCCGGATAAGTGTGGTATAACGGTATCAATTGATATCACTAAATCTAATTGGCTAATCAATCCTGCTGTATTGTAGAAGCCTGATATATTTTCATGGAATGTTTTAACATTGTATTTTGCTAACAATTCTAATATTTGTTCATCTACTTCATATGATAGACTAACGAATTCATATTCATCACTTACAATTGACAATAACTTTTCTAACTCTATCCTACGAAAACGAGATATGAATGCAACCTTATTTGGACTAGATAGTAACCCAATACGTTTCTTTGTTTTAGGGCCTAATAGTTGTTTCCATGTTTGTTTCATTCCTTCATCTACATCCAAATATGCAGATGGACTAGGTATAGTATTAATTGTAGTACCAAAGCATTTGGGAAGATCCATCAGTGCTACATGAAAATTATATACAGGTAAGTGTTCATCTGCATTTAATACTAACAAATCAGGAAAATTAAACTTAAACAAATCATACAATTGAGGTTTAGTTATCAATAAAACGATAGCACCTTTTTGTTTTAATACGTTAATGAAACGAATAAATTGTATGCTATCACCAAACCCTTGTTCATAATATACCAATACTCTTTTATTCACAATGTCTTGTGAACCATCATATTCGGGACCGGGTAAATTAGGTTTAAAACTGATATCACTTTGATAATACCAACGAGCATTGTATTTTTTCCAACCTTCAACTAAATCACCTTTCATCAAATGACACACTGATTCATTCAATTCATAGTTTACATCATTTGGTTTTAGTTCTTGTGCTATTTTTAAGAATGGTACAGCAAGTTCAGGTAATCCAAACTCACGTAATGTATTCCCGTAGTTACTGTATGCAGTGGGATGTTTAGGATCCAATGCAAATGTATGTGCAAAGGTAATTAATGCTTCTTTGTATCTACCCAGATTACGCAAGGCGGTACCGCGACTAAGCCAACTCTCTGCATAATCATGTTTACAAGGTAATTCAAAACATTCTAATGCTTCTTGATCCTGTCCTAGTTGACAAAGAGCGATACCAAGATTATGTAATGCTACATAATTTTCTGGCTCTTGTTGTAAAAATCTTTTATAACATTCTGTGGCTTCATAATATTCTTTAGCCATATAGTGAATGTTACCTTGCTCAAAGTCATTCATGGTATAGAGATATTAACTTGTTTTACTTTTTTAAGAGTGAAACTGCGCCACTCATTCTTTTCTAAATCAAACACACGCATACTTGTAGTTGATTCTTTACGAGTTTTTGCACCTTCTTTGATTTCAACTTTAGGTAATTTATCTTCTTCTAGTGTACATTGCATTACACGGTCAGTGCCATCGGCTTTGGTAAACGTAACGGTAGCAGGACCTAGACGTAGCATCCCATTTAGCCATTCACTGAATTTAGTCCAATCACTATCAGTCCAAGTTTCTTGAATATTCATTTAATTTCCTCTGAGGGTAAGCAACCAAACACAACGAATGGTATAAGATTTAAAGGTGTGGGTAATAATAGTGTAATAGCAAACCAAGGATTTACACCGGCGTCATTGCAACGTCTAATAGCGGTTGCAATCCACATCCAAAATGCTAGTACACTACCTACACAAACTATTGCCAATGCGGATATCCACCCAATAAAGCCAATCAGTAACAGTGTGAATGGCGTGCTAATTAGTGCAACTACTGTTGCTAATAAACCCACTAACATAATTAGCAATACACCAATTAAGTACACACCCCAATATTCACTGCGTGAGGCTTTACCCTCAAACGCAAAGTATTTTTTATATTTTTCTATTTTAGATAACATCTTCTTCTTTCCAAAGTGTAAAAAAAGTATTTATTTTTTGTTCTTCATTCCAAGATTTGGTGTAGTCATTATCTTTATCGCACAAAAATAATGCTTCATCTTTAGTAACAACACGATGGCTTACAATCAGTTCGCCGATATGTTCTTGGCTAAATTCTTTTGCCTCTTCCATAGTAACTGTATCTAAGGCCCAGTCAATTTTGTCTTTGCCGTAGTTATCAGTACCGATAGGAACTTCAACCATGTAACGTTGACGGAATGTGTTTACCGTTTCCACTAATACCCATTGTGTTTGTGTCATATAACCATCCTTAATAATCCAATACTATCAATTGTGGTCAACAATAGATAGTTAGCCAGCATGCCAAAAGATTTCCTAGTCCAACTAGCCCAAGCATACAAAGCACAGCCAGTGATCCAAACAGGATAAAGAGTAAGAAGCGGTGGATTGGGTACTGTGAGTGCCATAGTAATACTGCAACCAATACTAATAGCCCATGCAAGAAGCTCAATAACAAAGCGAATTCTGTTAGACTTAAAGTCATCTTTTATCCACGAAAAAATACCATAAAAAATATCGTTCATAATATATTATACACTATGAACGATACAATAGCAAATAATTTGGTCACTGATTACAGGTTCGTGTGCGAGTGATTGTGCCATCTGAGTTTTGTGTCTCTGTCCAAGGTGTACAAACTTGTCCTTGTGCAGGTTGAGGATTTTGTACAACAACTGGTTGTTGTACAATTACCTGTTGCTGTTTTGCAATTTCATAACCGATTACACCTGTGACTACTGGTGCTACCCACCAACCAAATCCAGGTCCGCCTCGATAATAACCACCGTGACGTATACCATGGCCATGATAATGTTGCGCCATTGCTGTTCCCGTAACTGCTAATAATGACAATGCTAATAGAACTTTTTTCATAACTATCTCCTGTTACACTTATATAACGTGTCAGGCTAATGTTCCGTTGACACGGTGACGGTCGATTACTTCTTGTAAAATAATCTCTATCATCTTATTTAGTGTAATATCACGTTTATGTGCTTCCATAGATAATTTTAATATTAGTTCATCATCTATATCAATTGGAAACTGAACACGGGTATCACATTCTTCTCCGTTACAAAGAGCCTTAGCCTTCTCAAGGAAATCTTCTTCCATTTCTAAATCAATAAACTTAATATCGTCCCAAGCAATGTCAGTATCTACTTGTCGTTTCTCTGATTCTTTATATAAAGCATCTTTATAATCAGGATTCAACCAACGATAGGGTTTTTTATCTTCGTCCCAAGCTTCACGTTTAACGGAAACTTCAGCCTGATAAATTGTTTGGTCAACAGTACTATAAATTACCGATGCATGTGCAAAATCACTTTCGTAATCTAAATATCTACCATCTGGATAGCAATTCCATTGATACTCACTACCACCGGTAATTTTGTGATCCAATACTTCATTAACTTCATTCAATTTCATTTTCTTCTTTCAAAAGTTTTTCACAACTGTCACTTACATTTTTTGGAAAATCGTGTAAATTTTTTACAATTAATTCACACCTATACTTAAGAGTGATGATTGGCTGAGGTGGTTCTTCTTCTTCAGGAACATGCATCCAATATAATCCAAATAATATTGCTATTATAGCAAATATTTTTTGTTTGTGCAAGTGTAAAATATCCCAAAAGTCCATAAAGATATTTATACATTTACACCTCTACAATATAATAAAGACTATGTGGATAGGTTTCGTGTAGCCATTCTAACATACCTTCTTCGTATGGAAGAATGACCGACTTATACTTATTAGTAATATACCTCACGCTACAAACCAATCTGCATCATCTTTTAATTCAATGGATTCGGCACCGTCATATTCATTTATTCTAAACATTGCGCCTTCGGGTATCAATGCTACTTTCAAGTCCACAATACCACCGGTATATAGTTTAGGATATTTTAGTGTAATATATGTTTTCAATTCATCCCATTTGTTTTCTTCTACCAACTTGACGATAGCAGGGTCAAACAATATTTCAGGATAGTCTTGGTTCCATGTATACCAGCCCGAACCATAGTCAGGACTATACAATACAGCGACCATTCCGTCTCTAATCAATTTGTTCATTTTATCTCCTGTCTGGGCAAACATACGGCCCTTACATTTTTATCCGTTAATTCTTTAATAGCTTGTTTACAAACTGTTTCATCCGTATACCGATTTACCTGATTTAAAACAGGCATTGAGGTTCCTAAAATTATATATAGTATCCAACTCATTCTTTATCTCCATGCATTAACTAAACCAATTAAACAAGTAACTATTGCTACTACGTTTACTACCAATTGCGGGTTATTCTTTACACGGATTGTCCATGTTAAAAACATAATTGTACCTAATGTAAATGCTACAATGTTGTAGGGGTGTGCATCAGGTCCAATTGCGTTACAGATATGGCCAGCAATAATAAATACTGCACCAGTCCATTGTAATATATCGTTTACTTTCATTCTACTCCAAAATGTTCTGACAACCATTGTCTTGTGTGAAAACGTGCTATCAATTGATGACCACCCGGATCTAAAACATTCATACATTCCTTAACAATCAATTCGGCAAACTTCTCCTTAAAAACTTCGTACCTCAACACACGTTCATGGTGTGAATAGGGGGCATGTTGCTCTGCCGAATAATCTTCAGCCTGCTCAATAAGTTCTTTAATTCTTTCGTTCATTACTTTACTCCAAATGTGTTCAATGCTGGTTGCAATGTGTTAATCAATTCTGTCTCACGTGCGTGAGCAGGACGCTTACCACGGACAACTTCTAATGTGCCAAATACAAAACGTTCAGCACCATGCTCACGTAAGGCACGACTCAAACCCCAGTTTTTGTTTTCTGTCATAGCCCGTTGCATGTGCTTTTGCATACGACGGACTAGTGTTCTACGTACATTGCCATTAAAACAAAGTGCGGTTAAACCAATGTAGTACTCAAGTGTTACTGTATCTTGGATATAGTAAATCACTTGATTTCTATCAGTTCTACGTTTGCGGACGATTTTTGAGTTCATAGATGAATTATACACTATAACCCATTTATTGTCAAATATTGGCAAAAATCGCTAGAAGTGTATCAGTATATGTTCCTGAATAGTCTAGCGATTTTGAAGCACCTGAGGTGCTAAAATGAGTACTTTTGTTTCTTAAATATGTAGTACTTTAGTGTACTACTTCCCCTATACTTGTATTCATGTAGGTTTTGATTTCTTTGTTTAAGTCTCTTTGAGTATATCCTAAATCAGCCAACTCTTGTATTAATGCTATAAATAATCCATGAGTAGCGACACCGGGAATATATTCTGGATCATCATTATTATTTTCAAATTCTTCTAATAATGGTAATAATGTATCATATATAAAATCACATGATAATAATGCGCTTTTTTCTATTTGCTCTACTTCTTCACTAGTATTAACCATTTTAACTTCTTTTGCCATAATATTATTCACTTATTGTTTTAGTATATTCATAGTTAATGGTTTCTATATTTTCACGGAATATAATAGCACCATTTTTTAAATGAAATCTTCTAGCCATTTCTGTTTTAGGACTTAATGTCACAAATCTATTTACACTAGGATATTGCTCCTGAATACCTTTTACCGCTTGTATTAATAAATCACGGCCTTTACCGGCTTTATAACTCCAGATAGTATAGAATACAGCGGTAGTTGGAACCTCTGATACATTAGATAAATCATCTACTCCGGCTGGAACAAAATCATGGAAACTAACACATACCATTGCATCCGGATCATCATCATTACTAGATAATGCCGCAACCATTCTACCATTACTTACTCTAAAATCGGTAGAAATTTCTGGTCTAACTGGATCATCTTTAATAAAATTTAATAGTTTGTGTGTTAAGTCTGTTATGAAGTGGAGCATTTTAATCCTTGGGGTGTGTTAATCGTATTTAGCACAAATTTAATAATATGCTATTATTTACGCTAAATATTGACATGAAAAATATTATTGAATGGAATGTTGGATTGAATGGGTTTAAAAAATGTACCTTAGAATTAAGTGATACTATCCATAATTTCACTACAGAAATATTAGATGTTCCGTTTAATAGTAATCGAAGTATTACTGATATATTTAATGACCATTTATCTATTAGACAAACCAAATATGTGGAAGTATTGTATAGTGGTGGGTTGGATAGTGAATTGGTATTATTGTCATGTATTAAAAACAGTATACCTGTAATAGCAATTACTTTAATTATAAAAGTAGATGGTATGATAATCAATACACATGATATATATTATGCTGAAAAATTTTGTAGGGAGAATGGTATAAGTCATAAACTGGTTGAATTGAATGCTGATAAGTTTTTTCAAAATGGTGATCATTTAAAATATTTGACTCCTTATTATATCATAGAACCTCACGTAGCCACACATTTATGGTTAATTGAACAATGTAGTTATTTCCCTATAATAGGAGGGGATTGGCCTTGGGCACAAACTCATAATGAGAATCCGGTACTGTCCCCATTTAGATTAGAGTTTGCAAGTTATGAAAGATTTATGCTTGATAAAGGTATTAATGGAATAGGAAATATGATAAGTTACAGTTTAGATTCTTCCATTAAACTTATACAAATACATTTAGATAATCCAATGGAAGGTGATACTATTTCTAGTTTTAAATCTCGGATGTATCAAATAATGTACCCAAAATTAGAAAAAAGAATAAAAAGTCACGGCTGGGAACAGCTTAAAACACAAACCTTTAATCTATCTATATATAGAATAGATTTAATTAAAAAATTAAAGCCTACTTGGCATCAAATTAAATGGAATAATACCATAAAAACCCTTTTAGATACATTGGTTAATGAAAATGACAAATTCAAATAAATTTGATACACATGAATCCTTTTATCATGGCTTAATAAAAAGTAAGTTATGGTTATGTGAGGAATTAGAAATTGTAATGTATAGCGAATTCGTTAAAGATCCTACGTTACATGTATTAGGATGTTGGGATAACTTACTAGCATTTATGTTAATTACTCGCAAACCTGAATTTTATAATACGGTATACGGTTATGATATAAATCCAGAAGCAATTACTACGGCTAATCGTGTATGTGATATGTGGCAGTATGAGAAACCAAATGTACATAATCATATACAGGATGTTAATGATTATGATTTTAGTAATTGTAATGACTCTATTTTTATAAACTGTAGTATAGACCAGATGGATAGTAATAAATGGTATGATACAGTTCCTAATAATAGTTTAGTATGTATTCAAACTACCGATATATCGGATCCTAAATTTCCCTGGTATATAAAACAAACCACTAGTAGTTTAGATGAGTTAATTAATAAGTTTAATCTAAATAAATTATTGTATTCCGGACAAAAACATGTACAATATAAAGAAAATGGATATAATCGTTATATGATTATAGGCTGTAAATAAAAATAGGACCCGAAGGTCCTATTTTACATTGTAGGTCCGTTGCCGTTTTTGAAACCTACACTACCACCTTCACTTTCAATACGTTTGATAACATCTTCAAACAGTATAGGTGTGTAATCTGTATGCTCAACGCATACACAATGATATCTAGCATCAATTATAGGAATGCCATACTTGCCCACAGGTTCCATCATTACACGATTGGCGTGTAAGTGACCGTGAATGTTAGTTCCAAAACGACCTAAGGATTCAGTATGAATAGGTATATGACTTAATATCATTCCATTCATAACATGATAGGCGCGCAATTCACGGAAGTATAATCTATACTCATCATCACGGAAGATATCGTGGTTACCACGAATCAATACTTTGTCGCCATTTAAGCGGCCTACGGTAGATAATGCTTTGCGATTGATAACTACATCTCCCAAAAAATAGCACTTGTCTTTGGGGCCTACCACTTCATTGTATCGTCGGACTAATTCTTCATCCATTTCATCTGGATCAGTCCATGGCCTTAATTTTGTAATACCATCATTACGTGTAAATTTACAAACGCCGGCGTGCCCAAAATGTGGGTCAGAATAAAGAAAAACTTTTGGCATAAAACATCTCCTAAATGATAAATAGATAAACAAGGACAATATATGATTGACGCTTATGTTTACAAAATAACTAACAAAATTACTAGCGAATTTTACTACGGGTACCGCTATAAAAACCAAACACTTGGAATTACTCCAGAACATGACCTTTGGATAATATATTTTACATCTTCTACTCGTATAAAGAAAGATATAAAACAGTACGGAAAAGAGGCATTTATAATAGAGATTATATATAGAAATATAGATTCTGTCAAGTGCTGGCAACAAGAACAAATTACAATTAAACAAGAATGGGGGAACCCGTTGTTATTAAATGGCAAATATCATGACCCGAATTCAAACGTAGAAATATTTCGTAGGGTTAATATATTAACTGAAAAAACAAGAAATAAAATGTCCATAGCAGGAAAAGGTCGTCCTAAATCAGAAGAACACAAAAAAAATATTGCTATATCAAATACCGGCAAAATCGGATCAGACCAAAAAAGAGCAAAACTATCTGCTTACCGAAAAGGCAAAACAACTAACAAAGGAATGTCGCCCCCTAAATACACATGTCAACATTGCGGATTTATAGTATCAAATGGCAATCTTAAAAGATGGCACGGAGATAAGTGTAAATCCGTTGATCCTGTCGGTCATATAATTAGAACAGCACAAGTTTCTTCTATTAATAAAAAATAAGTGGACCTATATTTTTTTTAAAAAATATCAATTATACTACTTATTTGGCATCCCCCGAGGGACTCGAACCCCCACTAACGGTTTTGGAGACCGCAGTACTGCCATTATACTAGAGAGACATTGTTTATAAATTTTTTCTAATACGTTTGAGATATTCTCGTCCAACTAGTCCAGCTTCAATTTCCATTAATGCAGTTACAGTGGGTCCTGCTTTTGTATTGAGCAATGATTTATGCCCACGCTTTAATTCTCTTACACGTTGTGAGGCAATAAGAACTAAATCAAATCGACTACCGACCATGAGTGCGGCTTCTTCACTTGTATATCTTGCTCTGCTTTCAGTCATATCATCTTTCTATTGTTAAACTTGGTTATCTTGTTACTTTTCTAATCAACTTGTACCAATAGTATTTGAAACCACGAAATACAAGTATATCAAAACTAATTGTAGGATTAACTTCTTTCACAATGTGACCGTATGCTCTGTTGATTACATCTTCACTTTTGCTCATAATTACTCCTTTGTTTGGTGGGTCGTGAGAGACTCGAACTCCCGACATTCTGCGTGTAAGGCAGACGCTCTACCAACTGAGCTAACGACCCGATATTTAACCACCTTGGTTACTATCTTTAACTTCTGTTTGATTAGCAATTTTTTCAAACGCTTCATCTTCATTCTGTTGATCCTCAATAGTTCTTGGATCAGGCTTGCGAAAAATATTGTTCCAGTTGTTGTCAAATGTATTTAAATCAACACTGTATGGTCTTGGCAAGCTACCTTTAGTCATTTGCTATTATCCTTACGAGAACTTGTACGTGAATTGCTTTTTTCAATCTCTACAAAACTACGAATAAAAGCTCCACGTACATGTGCATCACGAATAAGTGTTGCCGCACGTTTAACTGCTTTGGGAAGTTTAACTGCCCGTGAATCATATCCTCTACATGTCATAACATTTCCTTTTAAAAAACTATGGTCGGAGTACAAAGATTCGAACTTTGGACCCCCTGGTCCCAAACCAGGTGCGCTACCAGACTGCGCTACACTCCGTAACTGGATGCGGGGGACGGATTCGCACCGCCGATCTTCAGGTTATGAGCCTGATGAGTTACTACTTCTCTACCCCGCGCTATCTTGGTGGAGGATAACAGAATCGAACTGTTACGAAGACCTTGCAAAGGTCCCAGGCTCCCATTACATCAATCCCCCAAACTAAAACATACTAACCATTCTGTTACCACTGTATACCTACAGCTTGTATCCATCTGTTTAATATGTTTTAGTTTGGTGCCCTAGGAGAGACTCGAACTCTCAGCTTACGGCTTCTAAGACCGCTGTGTCTACCAATTTCACCACCAGGGCATTTTACTATTATAACAAAAAACTATTTATCTGTCAATACTATTGGTCAACAACTAAATATATATATGATTACATCCGAACAACTATATGAGTTAAACTTACCGGCATTCAGTGAGGTAACATTGCCTTCCTTTAAGGGATTTGATGATGACCATTTACCATTTAATTATATGAGACTAGATAGAATCGATCATATTTTTAAACCAGAATATATTAATCTTTTGGGTTTAAATTGGTGTAAACTAAGTTATTTTAAAAAAACAGATTTCAAAGGAGCATTGCATTCAGATGCAATAGTTCCTGAAGATTTTATGTTTGGCATTAATTGGATAGACGGTGGTACAGGTGTACTAGAATTTTATGACCATGATGAGGTTGAAGTAGATGGAATTACTGGTGGGGCTTTAAATAAAGATAACTGGGGAGTAGTTACAAAATACAAACCTATACTTACTCCTAGCAAACAGTATGATACAAACAACAATAAGGCATACTTAGTAAATGCTTCTACAATACACCGAGCAATTGGAATTGGACCAAGAAAATGTTACAGCCTTCGAACTAATGACAGACGTATAGCATGGGATGATATCGTTAAACTTTTTTCTAACCTTATTATACGATAATTTTGGAGCGGGGTAGGAGAATCGAACTCCTTTGACTAGCTTGGAAGGCTAGGACACAACCAATATGCCAACCCCGCATATATTCTGGAGTAGGTGACAGGGATCGAACCTGCATAGCACGGATTTGCAATCCGCTACCTAACCATTCGGTACACACCTACATAAAAGCATATTGAAACACACTAACTACCTTGGTATGTACTAAGGTTCAATGAACCGATACGACCCTATCTTTAATGTATTTCAATATGCTCTGCATCCCCCGGCGGTAATTATAGAGTATCAAGATATGACGCTATCATACCCATCACACACTCCTTCCACCCGCTTCCCGACAGGGACCGTTCTCGCATTGCTAGCGGCCTTTAGGTTTAAAGACTACCACCCGTACATGTCACTGTACTTCTCATCGTGTGGGTCACACTATCCGAAGACACCCGGAACGTTCGGTATAAATACAGTCTTAAACATAAGACTGTATTAAATGATTTATACTTTGCAATTACCTAAACCATCTGATAACTTAATTAACTTAGTTAAATCAGTCGCTCTAGATCGACCAATAAATGTTAGTTCTAGAAATTGGCACAGTTCAATACAAGGTCCTGATATTAACTGTGCCGCTGGTGATTTTTTTTCTAACGACAGTATTAATCTCATAGCTACACAAGAATTCCAGCCATTGTTTAAGCATAAACTATATGCAACAATTGGTGTTATACATAATATAAATCCTATAGAATTTGCATCATATCCACCACACTCTGATAGAGTGCGAACAGCAAGTATAAATTTTTATATTGAGTTAGGTGGAGATAATGTTAGCACTATCTTTTATGATAAAGAAGATTTAGCAAGTGATACTGTAGGAGGAAATGTACTTACATATAAAGAGGTATCTGCACAACAAGAATATTTTTTTAATACTGGTACTTGGTATCTAATGAATAGCAGAAACTTTCACAGTGTGGAAAATATCAAAACCACACGAATTATTTTCGGGTTATCATTCTTAAATATTAGCATTGAAGAATTACTAAAAAGTTTGGCGGAGAGTGTGGGATTCGAACCCACGCACCGTTATTCACAGTGACAGATTAGCAATCTGCTGGTTTAACCACTCACCCAACTCTCCTAAATACATGGTACCCCCGCTGGGATTTGAACCCAGAAAAACGGCTTATGAGGCCGGCATTATAACCTGATTTAATTAAAGGGGCATCATTCTTTGGTGCGGGCACCCGGACTCGAACCGGGATGCACAAGGCGATAGATTTTAAGTCTATTGGGTCTAACCAATTTCCCCATGCCCGCATTTATAAACAATCTGTATTATATATCAAATAGTTTTTGTTGTCAAATATTTTGGCGGTCCCAGCGGGTAACGATCCCGCTCCTCATGCGTGACAGGCATGTATGCGTCCGTGAACACTTTGAGACCAATATTGGTGGAGATTACTGGGATTGAACCAGTCGTGCCATAAGGCGGCGGATTTACAATCCACTGCATCACCATTGATGCTTCATCTCCAAAATTAGTATAAGCTACTTGTTTCCACGCCAGCCCTTAATTGAGCGGTTACTCTGTCCATCTCATTTATTCAAAGTCTGTGTGCAGTTGAGATTCTGCCTATCAGAGCCTGCGAGGGTATTTTTAATCCTCACGCTAACGGTTTTCTGCCACCGGATCTCTGTCGCTAATCAAACGCTATTTTAACGAAAATAGTAACGGGATACTGGAGCTCGGTACGGGATTCGAACCCGTGTGAATGCCGTGAAAGGGCACTATCCTAGGCCGCTAGATGAACCGAGCCAAATATTATTAGTTTTGCTGACGCACTGTTTGCTATGTCTCAACGGAATTGGTGGCCACACTACCGTTTATATACATAGTTACTCAGGGTTGACGTTTCCCCCATGGCTTACATCAGCAAAACTAATAACACACTATATGAAAACACATTATGGGAACTACATTCGTCTGTCCAGGACCGTCTCCTGTACCCCGGCTTGTACACCGGGAACTCTGAACTTCGTCATTACTGCCTAACTGCCCGTCACGTTCATAACTTTCGTTATCATACGCTTCCTGATGTATGTCTCGGCGTGTATCCGTCGATACCCTTATAACCTTCGTACATCCTAACGGATCAGGTAACCCTTAATATGTTTACATATAGTCCCTGTAACTTGTACAGGGCTATATGATAACTTAACTTTTTAAAGAACTTTGTTGATTAGTACGATGACTTTTTCAACTCATGCTATGATTGTATCACAATCACCATTTATTGTCAAATTCTTTTTTGTGTCTCTGTGTCCAAGAACTTGTTCAATCAATCTATACATAGAGTATAGCACTATTTGGATTTATTGTCAAACTATTAGTTGTTGTAAATAAACAACATTTGGTCCGGGGTACAGGAATCGAACCTGTATTGACTGCTTAGAAGGCAGCTGTATTATCCATTATACTAACCCCAGATAGATTTTTGGCTTGTCTATATTATAGCAGAATACTCATTTAGTGTCAAGCCCTACATCTTCTGACGATACCATTTACGGACAACACCCTCAGCGATCTTACCTCGTATATCTTCACTATACGGTGAATTTAAATGCCTTGGCAATGTATAATTGCTAGGAAAATTGTTATAACTGTCAATGCTCATTCCCAAAAACCAATTGCCCATGTTGTAACTCAATACCGTAAATAGTGCTTCATATTCATCGGCTTGCTCCTGTTCGTCCGTTACTAAATTAATTAGGTTGTTGTATATATTATCAGGATCAATATTGTCTCCGTCAAAACTGTGAATTGCCATATCAGCTATCCAAATTGGTTTTTTATATTTTTGATTAACTAATTCAAAAAACTTAATAGTGTCTACACCATTTGTATTATTTTTCCAACCTGCAATCAAATCAGCAACTGTTGGATTATTTGAATTAGTTAAGTATTTAGGAAACCATCCTACACCAATAATATCCAATTTACTTAATATAGTCTCACCAACCATATCAACCTGATTTTTTCCATTGTAGTACATTCCATTTGAATATATTACAGTGGTTAATTGTCCTTTATATACCTTGCGTATTTCTGTAATGAGATTTAACCAACCATTTTGATTTTTAACATCATACGTTAGATGTTGAACCTCATCTCCTATAATTACAAATCTATCCACAGATCCTTGCTGTGCTATATTTGCTATTCTTGACATACTACTAGTATGGTTAGATATCCATTCGTCAAAATTAGAAGGTGATGAATGAACAGTACTTAACAAATTGGTAACGTTTGTATTTTTATGTACAAAAGGGTAAACTGTTATAGTTAAACCTGCCGCTTTAAGCTTTCGAAAGAATGTTAGCAAATCATTGTCACTTGGATTAAAGTTAATATTTGAATTAGGACTATTAGAAGATGGGGTATCGTAATACCCTGCACTAATCGTTACTTTAACATCATTAGCACCCAATGCTTTAATGTTTTTAATATGGTCATCAATGTTAGTCCATCCGGGTAGTCCTAACAGGCTATCACTATTTAAAACCATGTTTACACTTTTAATAGCAAACTTGTTTTTTATATTGTTATCTATAATTTGAGGATATGCTTCAATGATAGGTGTAGTTGGTTGACCACCTCCGCCACCGCATCCTACAAGTATGATTGCTAATATCGTACTAGCAATAGAATTAATTCTCATGGAAAACTCCGTATTTAATGATGTGTTTTTTATACAAATAATCAGCGGGTTTTATTATAAACATACCTGCTAAATCAATCTATACATATATTATAGTACCGATTGAATTTATTGTCAAATTTTGGTCTATAGTACAAAAATAGAACCTGTATTGATTGCTTAGAAGGCTAACCCCAGATAAATAGTCGTATGGAAAACAACACCTTATACGATGAACTAGAATTACCCAAAAATTGTACTCCCGATGATATCAAACAAAAATATAGAATACTAGCACAAACACATCATCCCGATAAAGGTGGTGATATAGAAAAATTTAAACGAATCAAATTAGCATATGAAACATTAAGTGATCCTGTTAAACGTGAACACTATGATAGTACCGGAGATCATTATGATGATACCAATCTTGATGCTGAAGTTTATGCAAGACTTTCAAATATGGTATCACAATACAGTCAACAGATAAATCCAGAATTTGACGATTTAATTTTACAAATGAAGTTTGACATACATCATGCACAAAATCAAACCAATACTGCTATAGTAGATTGTAACGCTCTAATAACAAAATTGAACATTGTTGCAAAAAAAATCAAATTAAAAAAAGAGGGTGATAATATATTAAAATCTTTTGTTGAGAAAAAAATAAACATTCATCATACTGAACTGGTAAATCATAAAAGAGCCTTAATAGTTTTTTCACGAATGTTAGAAATATTAGAAGATTACCATTATAGTCATAGTGACTGGCAACTTCTAATTCAATGATGGTCCGGCGTGCAGGAATCGAACCCACATTCATCGGGTAGAAGCCGATTGTATTATCCATTATACTAACGCCAGCTACTTTGTTGTCAATAACTTTGACCGTTTTTGTATCGCTCTCGGCGCGAATGTCTACCCTTACCTTTATTTTTTGCTTTGTATGTTGGGGTTTGGCTATGACAATTTGGGCATAATAAACATAAATTTTCAGGAGTATTATTATCACTGTTTCCGTCTCTATGCTCAAGCTCTAATGTTATATTTTTTCCATTCCACTCAGCGATACCGCATTCAGCACATTTACTATCCTGTTGTTCTTTGATATGCCGGCGAACAGCAGATAATCCCGTTATTGTTTCCCTTGCAATCCATTTTCTAATAGTTTCTGCTGATTGAAAATCTTGCTGACAACGAACCGAACAATATTTACTATTTTTTCCAATTAGCTTACTACATTGAGGACAACTATTAGTTGAAACAATTAATCTTTTTGTATTATTATGTGATGCAGAGCAAGATGAATTACAAAATTTTTTATATCTACCCTCATAATTAATGAGTGCATTACAATGCCCACATTTTTTTGGGTTAGACAGATATGCTTCTATATTTGCTTGCTTTTTTTTTGCTGTAATTAGTGCAGAAACTTCTGCGCCTAATTTACCTGCTTGTGATTTGCTCATTTTCATAGTTGAACTTTCTTGTATACTAGTATTTAGTCCTCAACTCTAAAAACAGCATTTATTTGGTGCCCCACGACAGAATTGAACTGCCATCACAGGATTACAAAACCAGTGTACTACCATTGTACTAGTAGGGCGGAAATTTGGCTCCTTGAACACGGTTCGAACGTGTGACCCAAGCATTAACAGTGCTTTGCTCTACCGACTGAGCTATCAAGGAATATGTATTTTATTTAATAATATTGTACACTAACTTAATAATATTCTACTATGTTTTGGAACACCTGCTAACAAATATTCCATTTGGTCAGCAAGTATAGTTCTATGTTGTAGTATCATATTTTCGTAGTGATTTGGGACATAAGGTGCGTATAATAATTCCATACGTACTTCTTTTAAACTCTTATGTCCTTTTTTACTGTTACAAGTTTTACAACTGGTAACCACGTTCATCCAAGTGTTTTCACCACCCTTACTTCTAGGGACAATGTGGTCACGACTTAATAGATGATAATTGGGAAACTGTTCACCGCAATAAGCACATACATGTCTATCACGACCGAACAATGTTTTATTAGTTAGTGCTACACATGAGTGTTTATATGGATTGAATCCATGACCTTTGATGGCAATAATGCTACTAGCTTCTAAGTAACTTAATGTGCCGTCATTTTGTGTGCCACCTCGATATCTAGCCACAATGTTCCCCATTGACCATGCAATGGCATCTTTTGCTTTATAGGTAATTGCGTCATCATTTGATATCCATTGCCGGGGAACTCCCGAGATATCTAGTGCTAGAACAGCCATGTAGTACTCCTTTTCTGTTATTATCACTAATTGTATTTAATCACTTGTTGGCGGGTCCTGCAGGAATTGAACCCACATCCCGAAGTTCGAAGCATCGTATTCTATCCATTGAACTAAGGACCCAATAAAGGTGGGAGCCTAACTATCTTATTGTTAATAAGCCTCATTAGATTGTCTCGTATAGGCAAGTTTATACTACCCGTCAATCATACTATAGTGTCATCACAGTTAACCCCACTGTGATTAGATTGACAGGGACTTAAACCTATCGTCTATCCCATAAACAGTTAATTTTCAAGTAAATAAATAGGGTCTTTGTCAAAAGCTAATGATAGTGTAATTCTAGGCACAGGATTATCTATGGGTAAATACACACTATGCAATACTTTTGTTCTTAACACCGTCGCTTGTTTTATTTCTACTCTATCAACTAATACTAGATTTTCATACTTATCAGCCATGAAACAGAATCTCCCACCACCATCTGGATTAACATATCTTGGAGATTCAGTGTCACTAGTATAAAAATTAGTATATGTGTCTTGACAATTTAGTAATGGTAAATTTACTCTGGCGTGTGAAGGGTAAGCGTCAATATGAGGTCTACTGTGTTTAGGTAAATACATTACATAGACTGCTGCCATTATAATTTTTAAGTCATGTTTTTGAAATGCCAATTGAAGTTCGGGGCATACCTTCATTAACATTTCTAAATCAAGATAATACCAATTAGTATTTGCCAACGATCTAGTATAGGCTCTATCGACTGTTTTTACGTATGCTAAACATTTATTTATAATGGTAGCAAAATAATCTATTTCTAATGGTTTATAATAAATCATTCTATATTTATCACTGGCACCCCCTGATGGATTCGAACCACCGAATGTCGGAATCAAAATCCGAGGCCTTACCGCTTGGCGAAGGGGGTATAAATGGTAGCCTCACTCTGACTCGAACAGAGGACCTATGCGTTATCAACACATTGCTCTAACCAACTGAGCTATGAGGCTGTAATGGTGGATGTAAGTAGATTTGAACTACTGACCTATTCCGTATGAAGGAATTGCACTACCGCTGTGCTATACATCCTTGGGGTGCTTGATGGGATTCGAACCCACGTATATCGGAATCACAATCCGAGGTCTTAACCGCTTGACGACAAGCACCATGGTAGAAACGGTGAGATTCGAACTCACGGACCCTTTCGGATCGACAGTTTTCAAGACTGTTGCAATAGGCCGGACTCTGCCACGTTTCCTTAGGCTTTTTTATCTATTTGATTATTATAATGTGTAGGCTCTAATTTACCTACTTTATCGTATAGATACTGTACAACCTCTAAGTATTGCTTATTAGTTGCAGGATCTTCTAATGTTTTATAAACTGTTGTGCGATATTGATGATTGGTAATATCGTTTACTGCTGATATGGTTTGAATTATCATGCAGTATTTATACTGGTGGAAGCAGAGGGATTCGAACCCTCGACTCACGGATTAAAAGTCCGTTACTCTAGCCAACTGAGTTATGCTTCCATATATTGGTGCGACCGGAGAAATTCGAATTCCCGACTCCTAAGTTCGTAGCCTAGTACTCTATCCATCTGAGTTACGGTCGCATTCTAAAACACACCTAGTACTCCCTGATCTAATGGGTCTAGCGTTTTCAGCTAATATTGTTTTTCACTAGGTATATTTTAGAATGCCGTGTATCTCTACACGACATGGTAGGGTTAATACCCTACCCAGTAGTCTTACTAACATGTTGTCTCCATGCTTTCATGTGTACTGTCCGCCCATTCGATACATTTAACGCTGTATTCCGGCTCTCGTTGCCTATTCACGCTGTCATCAATCAGTATAAGTTAGTCGGTTGACTTTCTTAACAGCCTCTTGATAGACTTTAGCACGGTCGATCTTATTTTGTATCAACTGTGCTACTTGCTCCTTCGTCAGAACATGATTGCTAAACCAATCACGCTTTGTTTCAGTAGTTTTGTATTGTATCTCTTTATCCATTTATTGTCAAATCCTCTCTGTAAAAGCAAAAACCCCTGAGATTTCTTAGTTCCCAGGGGTTAGATAAAAGTAGTTATGATGTTAACTTGTTACCTAGTCCCCGGGCTTATCTCTTGGTTATCATTTGAGCCACGAATACTTGATGGATATGCTGGCACAAAGGATGCACTGGCTAACGTTAGCCACTGTCCGATATGTTTCAGCATGTTACAAGGTTTATTCATCATAGTTTTTATTTAGTCCTGTTCTTCAACTAATATGTATTATAGCAGGATTTTAAATTATTGTCAACAGTTTTTTGTAGTTGTTTTCCCAAAGTATGTTTTTAATTAAAGAGTTGCAGGATCTACTTCTACGAATCCGTCATGTAAGATAGTTGTGACAATATTATGTTCAGCGTTATATGCAGTTCTCCCTGGAGTACTACTTAATGCAGCCATTGCGGTACGATATGTTAAATATTGTTCCTCTGTGTTAAAATACAATGCAAACTTTTTGGTATTTACATCTTCTAATGTGTATTTACAATAAGTTACGATACTGTTCAGTGTGTTCCAACGTATGTCTGATTCAACTACGTATTGGTTAGGCCACCAAATAGCGTCAGCTGGTTTAGTCTGTCGTGTTTCAAATAAATAATATGTAGTCATGTTAGTTGTCCTCAACTGTATTTATCATAAATTTAATATTTTTGCACAATGTAGTTATATAAATACGGGTATGTTGACTAATACAAGTTTTGTTATTTTTGGATTTCCTAGGTCAGGAACCAAGCTTCTTGCCAATATATTAGAACAGCAAGGATATTACAATTTTGGAGAGTTTTTTGATACTTTTGCAAGTTATATTACTGATGACTTAATAGCAAAAAGACTTCCTCCTAACAATCAAATAGAAATATTTAATAAAATATATGAAAATTCTTGGGAGGAACTATTTAAACATCGCATTTTATTAGAGGATAGAATATTAAAATTTAAATCATATGATAATAAACTTAACTCAACCGTAACCATGCATGGATATCCGATAGAAATGTCAGTTATTTTATTTGATTTATTGAATGATCGACATTTTTTATGTACTAGGAGAAAAAACAAACTAGAACAACTTTTAAGTAGAATTCTTACCTATCAATTTAAAAATTATAATGAGGAATTTGACTCACAAAAAATGTCAATTAGTTTGTCACAATTTGACCGATTTTTCTTTGATTTAAAAAATACAGAGAAAACACAAGATTATCTAATATCAATTGGGCGAGGGACAATAATAGATTTTGACCAATTAATTTTAGGACAGATAGAGTTAGGTTTTAATTATAAGGTAACTACTACTGACCAACATAAGGATTTAAAAAGCCTCATTCTTAATTATGATGAAATAGCTAATAGATTTGAATATTTAAGTTCTAAATATTAAATTATTTTAAGAATGGTAAAAATATTCTGCATGGATCAAATTCCCACCATTTGCCACTAACTCCAGTACCAAAATCATATGATTTAGGATCATGATGGTGATTATTATGCCAACCCTGTCCCCAAGCTAAGAAACCAAGAATAAAGTTATTTTGAGAGTAATCTTTATTATTAAAGTTTCTGTATCCTATAAAGCCTTTACGGTGACCAAATACATTAACAATATTGTCTTGTATTAATGCAAGTGATGATGGTAATAATGATAACATTAATGCTAATTTCCAATCTATCAATAATAATATTAAAGGGATTGTCCAATATATAATTCGATAGTGTTTATGGAACCATATATGATTTGGTTTCCTAAGTTGTTTTACTGCATATTTTAAATTAACTAAATTGGGTCCGTTTGTTTCGGTGAGTTTTAATGACCATCCAATGAATGCATTGAATATACTTTTTGTAGGGGAATGTAAATCTCTATCGGTATCACTATACGGATGATGATTTCCTATATGAATTGCGGTCCATGTAATACTTGATCCTTGACCACTCATTGCTCCACAAAACAATAATATGTTTTCTTTCCAAAGAGGTAATTTAGGATGAGTTTGGTGTGAAAAGATTCGGTGATATCCTACTGCAACACCCAAGCCAGCAAATAATATCCAACTAAAAAGAGTAAAGAACAAATAGTAAGTAGGAATGATATTTGCAATTAGTAACCAAACTGCAATAAGTCCAAAAATTAATGTGGGTAAAAAATCAAACCATACATATTTAGAAATATTTTTAAACATAACATTATTTATCAATCAATATATTCCGCCGGCATTAACTAATTTGCCACGAAATTTCGGTTTTAGGAAAACACATTTTACTACTGTTTCATTTTTATCTAATATTCTATCATATAGAACTTGCCAAACTAAGGTATATTTACATTTTTGATTTTCTCCAACAATATACTCATCTGTTATAATATATCTTGATTGAACTTCTCTACTAGCAATGTATTTCCAAATAGTATCTTTATTTTTTATTCTATTAGGTGTTTTGATATACCATTTATAAATGCCAATTTGTTCGTTTACTGATATTAATGTATCAAGCAACTTACTATTTGCTTCTCTATGAAATCCATATACTCTAGTTAAAAACCAACTAGCCTCATCAATAGATTCATAATACGCCATTATTGTTAATAATTTGCCAGTATTAGAGAACACCCCATATGAATGAAATGCTTGTAGATCCTTTAAGTACGTATGACAAAAATCTTCTATATAATACTCATTGGTATCAATAGACTTTAAAAAATTTATAACATCAGAACTATGTTCATTTGTTAATTTAATTATGGTCATTTATTCCTCTTAATATTTTAATAATATTATTATATTCAATCCCATCTAAAGATGGTTCTAATCTAGTAATGTGTGAATTTCCTAATTGTCTATAAAATTCATTATTCAATCCCATTAACTTTTCATAACCATGTGTTTTAGTTTTTGGTCTAATATTAGGTATAAGTTTATTTAATATTTTATTTTTGCTACTTACTGAACTCAATTTATAATTATACTGAGTGTTAACCAATGTGTTTATATCTGGATCTTCCAGATAATATAGCATTATTTCAGGGGTATAACTAAACCATTCATTAACAATAGGGATGTTATATAACTTACTACATCTAATTGCACTACCATCTTCATTTTCACGAAAACAATAATGCCAAAAACTATTTGGATTAAATCCTCTACGTAACATCAACTCTCCTCCCATTATAGAAGGCATTCCCAAATTAATTATTTCTTGAAATACAATCAAATATGCCAATTGACTACATTGAATTGTGTCTGCAAATTCTTTTGCTTTCCCACTATATGCAAATTCTTTAACATTTACATCAATTATGTAGAGAGGAACATCTAATTCATTTGCAATTGCAATTGCTTCTATTACATCAGCAAGATTTAAATCGTTCTCAAATCTGATAGTAAAACACTTTGGTTTTATTCCAATATCAACAAAATTACGAACTACTATTTCACTATCGGTTCCGCCACTTAAAAATATACCAAAATCACTATTAAAATTTTTATATACTAAATCAGCAATACGATGTAATTCGGATAAGTAATTACTGGTTCTATAATAATCATTGTCAATTGATCCTACAGTTACCTTATAAGAATCAATTGAATTGATCCTGTCTCCAAATAAACGATCACCTATATAGTATTTTAAATGATTATTATGTGTAAAATTCATCTTTGATATTCCGCTACAAATTGTTCAGTATAGTATATATTCTTTTTTCCCAATGGTTTAAACTTTCTATAGATATCAGGCCAATCATTGAATATTGCTGTTCTTTTACCTTCACTAGCCCTTACAAAAAATTGATAGATAGCACTGTTGTATGAATCGGCAGTAATATATAAATGTTTATATGGTGTAGTGTTCTCTATGATTTTAGGTAAGATATATTCCCCCATATAATAATTAGCTCGATATTTGGGGTTTATATAGGCTCTAGTAAGCGCAAGTGCAATCGTTTGATCTAAATCATATTCATTCCAACCAGCACTACATAAGAATTCTCCTGCATCTTCTAATACATAATAACATCCTCTATGATATCGACCATTTACATCACTCAATATATAGAAAATGTTGGCAGGATCATTACGATAATCTGGATGGTAATTTTTTACAATATTAAGATTGGTTATATTAGAAAAGGATTCCCCTAATAACTTCATTACAAAAGTGTTAGAGGAATCATGTAACTGATGCAGTTGCATTAGGTGTTAAATAGTTTCGTAATCGACCTTAAAACCACCGCACTCTGGGCAAGGAAAATCTTCTGGTAAATCATCCCATTTACCTTCTGTTTCTTCATCGTGTACATGGCCACAAATTACGCAAATATGATCCATTATCTTGCCTCCACTTGATTTAATTCATCTAACTTAGCTTGATATGCTTCAGCATGACGTTGTTCAACTTTAGCCAGTGCCGCAAAACGCTTTTCTGCTTTCTTCAATACTTCTTTGAATTCACTAGCATGGCGCTGTGATTCTTCAATCTGATGCGTTGCTTCATTTGCGGCCTGTAAGTTACCTTCAAATTCAGCAACTTCACGGAAGTGAGGATACATCTCCGTAAACTCATATGTTTCACCTTCAATTGCTAACTCTAAACATTTACGTGTATCTGGTTTACCAATGATTAGTTCTAGGTGACCCCATGAATGCAACAACTCTTGGTCTGCTGTATGTTCAAAGTGTTTTGCGATATCTTCATATCCTTCTGCACGTGCGATTTTAGCAAAGTAGCGATACTTAGTATGCGCTTGACTTTCACCAGAATATGCACTGTGTAGGCTATTAATAGTTTCTGACATTTTTATTCCTTTATGTGTGTATATCAAAGATGTCAATCTTCAATTTGTTTTATTAAACCATTGCTATGTTTATCTGTAGCTTTTTCAGTATCTTGGTACAATCGTTTCTCTTGTGCTGTTAGTGTATCTTTATGTGTCCTACGTGGATTGCCACATAGTGGGCATTGTGGATTGCCACAATCCATAACATGATGTTTTGCTAAACGATGTGGTTCTTTAATTGATTTATCATAAAAACTTACACCATGTTGTTTAGCAATACGAACTTGTCTTGCAATTGCAACATCATTTTTATGACGGCGGCGGCTGTTTATGTATTTTGCTGTATCATTTGACATTAGTGCCTCTGTTTATAATCATTTACTGCGGCTTTGATGGCGTCTTCCGCAAGGATTGAGCAATGGATTTTGACTGGGGGGAGTGCAAGTTCTTCTGCGATTTGAGAGTTTCGGAGTTCGGCAGCTTCATCCAATGTCTTACCTTTGACCCACTCAGTGACAAGACTTGAGCTAGCAATTGCCGACCCGCACCCATACGTTTTAAATTTGGCATCTGTTATTATCCCTGTTAATTTATCTACTTTTATTTGGAGTTTCATTACATCTCCTAACTAACCACACGCCGGGGCTCCTACCATACCAGTCCCAACGTGCGTGTCCTCCTTATCAAAAGTTCCCGCATTGCGGGGGTTATTATAGTGATCCAACACTTTATCTGAATATGCCATTAAAGTTCTCCATTATATTATTAACTATTTCTTCAGATTGAAACGTATCCCATTTCTTTCTGTTTTCCTCACCTGTTATAAATCTTAAATTACATAGATGTCCTATAATCATAGGATCAATTTTAAGTTCATATCCCTGTTTAAAGGGTATGATGTGATCTACTTGAATATCTGTTTTCTTTTTACCAGTCACTGGCATTAAATTTTGCTTTCTAAGTCTATATAGAGACCGGCGAGTTGCCTTCCTACATTCTCTCTTGTATTTAACTAATTCATCATTTATCTGTTTTTTAGGCCTTTGATTGTTTAATTTACCTTCCCAGTTTGGGTTTGATGAACCGGTCCATTTTTCTTTTTGTGTCAGATTATCTTTCCCCTTATTCCAACCATGACCCTTTTTAAGACCTTCTGTGTTTAGTTTAGACTTTTGGTCAGGTGTCATTTTTATACCCTTGTTCCAAGGTATATTACCTACACGATTTATCGGATTTTTGCAAGGAGTTGAACAAAACTCTAAAAATCTAGGTTTAGTTACAAACTCAATTCCACAATGCGAACAAGATATTAATAAGCCATATTTATTTTTCATATAACTATTTATCTAGGTGCGCCCGTTTGTGAGGGTTATTAATCCTTTTTGAACATAGTCAATATTTTTGCTTGAATATTCTTTGCAAACTGAGGTTGAGGGAAATTCCAACCAATAAAAGCACCTAGTGCTAACCAAAATAATGTTTCTAACATGATATATACTCCTTGTATGTATTGTATTTAGTATGCTTCAAGTTCTTCATCTGCTACTATCCAACCTAATTTCAATAAATCTTCTCGTATCTCATCAGTTACACAGCTTTCTGGTACAAACTTTTTACCTTGAATATACGATTCTTGTTGTTCTTTAGTAAGAGCACGAAATTCATCATCATCTAGTATCTTACTATCTCTGATACCACTACAGTACCAGTCAATGTAATCACCCTTACCTTGCATATCAGCAATGATGCCACCTGCATGTCTCCAACTACAACTCCAACGTTTCTCGGTTAATATAGGCCATACATCATTTTTAGTAAAATCATTGTTACACATTGAGGCATACAAGTGTTGTGCATATACTTCATCACCTTTAACTTTATCAATAATCCATTGAGTACTGCGTAAATCATACTCCATGTTATCTTTTTGCCATAATGGATCTACAATATTAGCTTCATCTTGTTCACGCCAAGTTTTGAACATTTCTAAATATTCAGGAGAAGGTAATTTACCTGCTTCTTCTTGTCGTTTAACATAATTTTCTAATTGAAATGTATTTCTATCTGGACTACTACTTATCATCTTCTACCTCTATCCAAGTGTGATCGCCTAACCATTTAACTTTGCAAATGTATTCATAGTCAACTGGCTTACCAGTAGACCAATCATTGGGACCATGAATACTTAATCTAGTGTACTGTTTACGTGTGTCAAATAGTAACCAATATATATTTCCATTTGATAATTGAAAATCATATTTAGCGGCATGAACCATATCAGTCAAATCAAGTCTATGCTTAATCTGTTCAGCTTGCTTCTGTAATACTTCAACTAGTTCCATGATTCTATCATACTCTTGCTTGGCATGCAACCTTGCAACATTGAGCATAATATCTTTATGCTTTTCTACAGGGACTAAATCAAATTTAGGTCCTGAACTTTCAGTAGCATATGGTGTTACATTACGATTAAAGAAATGTATTAGTGAACCACTACTAGTTGAATCATAACTACTGACACCGTTTGCTGAATTTGGTTTGTCACTCATTAGCTATTATATGTTATTTTCTGTTTTAGTACTATTATTTTGGGTAGACTTTTTGACTCTACTATAAAATATATGATTGCCAATCTTTGCTACTTGTTTATAAGGCCATAATGGGTCAACTGTTAAGTTATGAAAGAACAATGCTGATTTGGGTACAACATCACTGTATGCGTCATTAGCCATAATATCATATGCTACTTGTTGGGCTTGTTTATATTTTAGACTGTTTATGTTTGGTTCACCTTTACCTTCACAAACCCAACTAAATTGACATTGTTTTACTTTAACAGATTCATCATCTACTATTTTCTCTACAACATTTGATTGATATACTACAGCGCAAGGTGTTTTAGCAAAGCCATGATTTACTCTATTAAGTACCACTCTGGCTACTGCGGCTTGACCCATTATACTTTCATTGCCTGCTTCATAAAATATATTCTTAGCCATACATGCTAATTGTTTTGGATCTATGACTTTAGCTACTACTTCTGGTTCTTCTACTACTCTAGTATCCACAAACTCATATGTCATACAAGTAATCACAATCATGGTAAAGGCGGCTATAGGTTTAATAAAATTTAAATTCATAGTTGATACTTTAAATCATATCCCAGCAGTCACAATTACAACGAATAACTTCATCAATTGCTTCTGGGATAGTGTAGGTAGATGGTAACAAATTCTTAGATGTGTATAATACATTTAAATTTGCAGGTATGATATTTGTATAAGGAGAACCTGCAAATGATCCTAGTGCAGTAGCATTACCAACATCTACCGCAGAAGGCAACGCTGGCGTAGATCCACCACCAACTTGTCCGGAACCTGTCCAGCCATTATTATTACCAACATTGACTGCGCCACCTGCTCCCAAATAAGCAGGGTTAGTAACATAGTAATTATTATTCTCTGGATTATAAAAACCATATGGGTTGGTGGTAACTTCATTTCCAGTATTACAATCAACTTGACTTAATTTTGCAGGAGGTGAATTATTAATTGAGCCATTTGCTAATAACGTTTTGTTTTCTACTACTGTAATTGAATCACTGATATTATTGTCTAATGAAATGCCAATTTGTGTCAATCTAGCTTGATTTCGTGATTCACGCATCATACCCACTATACTTTGTCCACCGGGTAAGCATGTGTTAGCTATTGCTTCAATACTCTGTGCTTGCATATGTGGATCTGTATTCAATGCAAATTGTGGAACTGAATCAGTAAATGCATATTGTGTAGTAGGAAATTGTGCTAAATCTGTAATTGGGGCAATTGTTGGTACTGGTACTGGTAAAGCAGTACTTAATGCACGTTGTTCAATAGTTAATTGAGTTCCAGTAAGATTCCAATTAGTATTCATCTGTTCAGCTAATCTTTGTTTACTAGTTTGTATTGCTAATATTTCTGCATTGGCAGCGTCAATGTAACCTTGCACAACTGTATTCATTGTAGGCCATCCACCCCCGGGTGGAGGGTCTATTACTACCGTGCTTGCTATGCCAGAATAACTTATTGATATTATTCTACCAAATGTAACTATATTGGTAGAATCGGTACCTATTGTAGCAATTGCAGGATTACCACCTACTGTTACAGTAGGTGCATTGGTATATCCTCCACCTCTATTTGTATAGGTGAATGAACTACCATTCCAAGTTGCAGTTGCACCCTCCCAAGTCACTGCCAAATATAATTGTTTGTATATGTTATACAATACGGGTGTTTCCAATGCATTAATTAATCCAAGAATATCTATACCTATATAAGGTAGTCCAGTCATACACCCAAAGAAGTCACTCATGGTATACGTTCCATATGGCCCACTACCTAATGCTACCAATGGTAATGATCCACTTACTAATGTATTATCTACCGGAACACTAGTTCCATTTACTTGTAGACCATTAATGGTCTCAATATTAGTTACAACTTGTGCAAACTTTTCTATTGGGATAGAAGATATATTTTTAACTTGTTGCATTGATACACTAAATGCGCCGGCTGCTGTTGCTAAATTTGGTGGCAATATACCATCTAGATATGATCCAAATCCTATGGGAAATTGTTGTACATTTTTATTATTTGTGGGTACTGTTATAGTATCATCTATAACTTTAGTTGTTCCACTAGTAGGAGGTGCATAGGCTGCACCAATAGAATCAATTGAATCTTCACGTTCTGATACTATTCTAAGATTTTGAGAAAGTATTGCCATTACATTGCACCTCCGCCACCACCACCACCGCCACCGCCGCCTCCATCTCCACCACCGCCATCTCCACCACCGGCATTTACATCAGCAATGGTTGTGGCAACTGCATTTTGTATAACAGCAGTTTCTGGTTGAGTTATTATAGATTCTGCTATAGGTGGTGTTCCGGTAGGTGTTTGTGTACCAATTTGATTTGATACTAAAGGACTATTAAGATTACCATTGGTAGACCCGTTACTGTATATAGGATAATATGTCTTACTATTAGTAGGAGCCCTAGTTGTATTGTAAACAGGAACAGTTAGTGTTTGATAACTATTAGGAAATAACTTTTTTGGATTTAACAAATCTGCTAACGATTCTACTCCACGTGTTTTACAATTCAATGTTACTAATACATCATTAAGGCTATCGCCTACTATAAGATTAAATGCACCATATAGTCTACGTTGTTGTTCTTTTGTGGCAGAATTGATATTAGATAACAATTGACTTAATTCATCTAATTGTAGTCCAGATGCTAATATAGCTAAACTCACATCTTTTGTTATACAATTATATTGTTGTAATGTTGATAATAAATTAGATGGTAAACCAAATGTTGATATCGTTGATAAGTTGATTGCTTTGCCACTGGTAATTAAATCACGACCAAATGCTGATGTTGCTAAACTTATTCCAGCAATATCAGCACTAATCAAATCATTCATATTACTATACGTGCCATCTAAAAAGTCTTGCGAATTTGTCATTGACATAATAGCTTTGTTAGAATTCTCAACAAAACTACTTGCCGCCATAAAGGCTGACAGATAATCTTTATATTCTGGTAAGCCATTGTTATAATTAAATTCATTATAACCTTGAAGTGCAAACAATCTTACATAACCCCAACGTGTTACTTCATTGGTTTTAGTATAATCACTAGCCCAGTTGGGATAACCCGTCCAATTAAATGTAGGTGCTTTGCTATTACCTAATGCAGGTATGGTTGTAGAACCAATTGTAATTAGATTATTGTATGTTGATGTGTTAACTTGTCCCCTACCATATGCATCATTGATAGCATATGTAAGTAATCGTAAACATGAATTATTAACAATTATACCTAAGTTTGTAGCAGATGTTTTACTAGTACTAACACCGGTATATTCAACCATGATAGGGTTTATGTTAAACCCTTTATTTTGTAGTAATGAACTTAGTGTATTAACACCAAGTGGGCTTTGTTTTCCTGAATCGCTCATGGACAAAATACATCAGGACTACCATCAACGATACTGTGACCGCAACTGTTTCCTGACCCTACTCTAAGTACCGCACTACCTTCAGCAAATACTGTTGGACTAGCACTTGTAGTTGTAGCGGCTTTGTGTGGTGGATGACCTTTTTTACTCCAAGGAGCATGCGGAGTAATTGTACTAACGTGTATACCAACTTGGATTCCATTGGCAAAGACAGTACCAGCACCTCTTACGATGGCGCCGCCCTCTTGATTCTTGTCACCTACACGACTTAGTTTTGCCATTTTACCCCAATACGATTTTTTTACTAGGTATCTTAATACCAGTTGTTGCTTCTAAATATTTGTCTTTTATACTGTCATCCGTTTCAGCATAAAGAGCAATACTACTAGTATTTAGCTTAAATTCACCCTTCGGATTTGCAGTGAATACACTAGGAATCATTTGCATACCTTGTTGTGTAGGGGCAATAGATACTGGCTCTTCAATTTTAATGAATTCACTACCTGCTTGAATCACTTTCGCTATCAGTTCTTCCCCTGAGTTAAGTTTAAATGTATATACTGAGTTTGGTTGGATTGCTATTTGCATTAGATACTTTCTGTTAATTTTTGTTTTAATTCTGTAAATCCACCAATCAATTCATCATCTAAAAAGATTTGTGGTACTGTTCTGGCAGTTGGTACTGCTTCTAATAATTCTTCTTTAGTGTATCCGTCCCCAATTTTCTTTTCTTCAAACGGAATACCCTTTTGTGTTAGTAATGCCTTTGCTTGGTCGCAATAAGGACAATGGTAACGGGACCAAATAACTGCTTTCATTTTTATTCTCCTTATATATTAGGCAAGTCATCATAGTTTAATGATTCACTCATTACACCTATAACATAATTTGTTGATTCGGTTTCTTGCAATGCAGATTGTTTTTTACTTGTATCACTATGTTTATTAAACCAAGGAATAGGTGTACTCTTTGGTGCAGGATTATTATATCGTATACCAATTTCTTTTAATGCACCCACAGCAGTATAATCAACAAAGTCTTTTAACACTGTTGCATTCAAGCCAATAACTGGACCCATCTTAAACAGATAGTCTGCCCACTCTTTTTCTTCACGAATAACATCCAAGTAGAGTTGATAAACTTCAGCTTCGCACTCCAATTTAACTTGTGCAAAACGACTATCTTCTTTAACTACCTGATTAATAAGGTAAGCAGTCCAACCTTTATGAAGAAGTTCATCTTGGAGAATTAAACTGATAATATTGCCATTACCAATAAAGATTTTGTTCTCAACCATTGCTAAACTAGTAGCAAAACTTACCATAAATCTAAATGCTTCTAATGCATAACTAGCATGTAGTGCCATATAAATTGCTTTGATATGTTCTTTTTCATTAATATTTTCACCCAACTCTTTACGACAATTTACTTTGTGCAATTCATCATAGTAACGACCGACACTGCTTGCCATGTCTACAATCTCTTTTGTATCATGTATAGTATTGAATACATCTTTAGGTACATTGTAAATGTTACGAATGATGTGACTATAACTACGACTGTGAATGTTAGTTTCAAAGAACGTCCAGTTGTAAACTAATGCTTCAAGTTCTGGTAATGATATGACAGGTGCAAACACTTGACTAGGGCCGCGCCCTTGTAAACTATCTAATGCTGTTTGACGTAATAGATTACTGGTAAAGATATGTTTAACTGCATCGCTTGAATCTTTGAAATCATTGGCATCTTTAGTAAGACTGACTTCTTCTGGAACCCAGAAGAAACCACGTGCGGTTGTTTCAAAGTCTACAATCTTTTTATATTTTACTTCTTCAAATCTTTGAATGGTTACGGGACCTTCCGGGTCCAAAAACATTTTTCTATTCAAATAATCTGTCTTTGTGTGTAAGTTATATTGTTGTTTGCTCATTGAAACGGTTTCCTTGGAATAATCATAATATGTGGGAGACTTTCATCTTCTTTGTGTTTATGGCTCGGTGTGCCATGAACCATTTTACCATGTGCATTCATATCAGGCGACCCTAATGCTTTGGCATAGTCAACTTTACCCCTGAAGCAACCGATGCTATATGGAAATTCATTGTTCAAGTGATAGTGATAGATGTTTTTCATTTTGCCATCCCATAGTACTGGATGAGTATGTCCGTGACATTCATCTAGTTGCTCATTGGTAACCATTTTACCATCATCGCCTCTAGGGCCATAGATGCCAAAGCCATCAAATGCATAACCAAACAATGGTGAATGTCCTTCTGTTCCTTGATTAGGGAAACACTTCCATGAATAACCATGCAAGTGATATTGTTGAGCATAAGGATGTCCCCAGCATTGGTCAATTGGTAATAATGAAGTTGGATTATACCATGCAGTGCCACTGGCATTTGCTAATTCAAAATGCCACACAGTACCGGTTAGTGTTACACCAATTGGCAATGAAGCAATTGGATTTGGAGTAGCACTAGGTTTTGGATGTTTTGGTAGTTGAACAACTAGTCTATAAGGACTAATGCCAATTGCCGCGGCGCTTGAGTAGTCTGATCCAGGAATGCCTGTTCTAAAATCATGTCCACCGGGTGCAACACTGTAATACTTGTATGCTTCAGTTCCTTGTTGTACCGGATACTCTCCCATTACAGTTGATGGTAATCCATTACCTTTAAAATAACGGTACTTTTTATCACTAGTTATAGTGAATACACTTCCTTCTTTTGCATAATCTTTAGCATACTTGGTACCACTAACGTATGGCATCTTTGAAATAACAATTGTGTTATTTGAAGAATCTACCCACGGTTGTGTGCTTATGTCAAGCTTAGTGTTTCCTGGAATTACAAGAAGTAAATCTGGTGCTAAGAATATTCCACCACGCTCGGCCTTATAAGGGCTTATAGTTCCTGAGTTTGATAATGTGGTTGGTGCATCTTCTGCCTTAGCTACTAATGCTATACTAATCAATAATCCTATTAATATATTTTTAATCATTTTTTTCCTTTATAATTTACAAGCTTCGCAATCTTCTTCATCCATATCATTAAAGCCACTTGGCAAATCTAATACAGTTTCATCTTGGCTCTTACTACCTGCTTTGTTAATCAAGCTATAGTAGAATGTCTTTAGTCCCCAATAATGAGCTTGCATTAAGTTCTTAGCAATCAATGTTGTTGGAACTTTACGTTCAGGGAAATGTGCAGGGTTATAGAATGTGTTAGTACTTATACTTTGGTCAACATAGGCTGCAATCACTGCCGCTGTTTTTAAGTAACCATCACAATCTTTTTGATCCCACATCAATTGATATTTGTTTTTCAACTTATGATATTCGGGAACAACTTGTACAAAACTTCCTGCCTTGCTTTCTTTAACACTTATCAAACTCATTGGCAACTCAATACCATTGGTACTGTTAATTACCACTGAACTAGATTCTACAGGAGCAACGGCCATTTGTGTAGCATTACGGACACCATAACTACGCATCATAGCACGTAGTCCTTCCCAATTAAGTTCTGGATCAAAGTTAGTTAATTCGTTTACACCTTTAGCACGTAGTTCCCAGGGAAAGATGCCTTGCCCATAACGTGTTTTATCGCTATGTTCACAACGACCACGCTCTTGTGCTAGTTCCACACTTGCTTCAGTTAAATAGAAGGATAAGTGTTCCATCCACGTCTTGACTTCAGCCAATGCGTCTTTTTCTCCGTACTTGAGACTTCGCTTGGCGTGCCAGTAGGCAAGATTAGTGATTCCAATTCCAAGAGGTCTGATTTCATCGTTTGATAGTTTAGATTGAATGGATAGAAAGTCTTGATAGTCAAGAATGTTATTGAGGCTACGATGCAATATGCGGCAAGCACGGCGCATGTCTTCTGGGTTACGGAACGCACCCCAATTTATTGACCCGAGAGTACAGAGGGCCACCCTCCCCTCAACTTCGTCAACCTCATAATAATCATATTCGTCATCTAATTCTTCAGGTAGATATTCTATTTCTTCGTATAGTTTGTTCATAATGTTCTGCCTTTTTTGTATGTCATGTTCTCTTTCAGGAACTTTTCTAAATCTTTTTCATTAAGTTTAATATTTTTAATGCCGTTTGTTGCCCAGCGATGTCTTGAGGTTGCTGATGATAATTGTTTGCGATGGTCTTCGCTTCTATAGTAAGGATCATACTTAACTAGCACATCTAACTTTTTGTTTACTTCTTCTACTAGTTGTTTAAATCCATTGTCAATCCTATTTTTTAAAATCATTTGACTAACACCTAACTTTTCCTTAAGGACTGCTTCAATTTCTTTTCTAAGCAAGTAACCTCCTTGCTTATTGTTTTCTATACAAAACTGATACACTACATCTATTAGCATCTCTTTGGTAATACTGGGTTTAGCATTACTATTATTCATTCCGGTTGAATTAAACGACTTTAACTTACGGTGCTCTATCATCTTTTCTTCTGTATATTTTTCAAGGGTATTTCCACCATCTCCGCCCCGAGTCATATTGTATCCGTTTTTGAAGGTATCTAACTTTTCAACGAATGTTTCTTCTAACTTTTTGGCTTCATCTTTGGTGTATACTTCTGCTAACACATCTGAAACGATGTTCTCATATCCATACTTATTGATAGCACGATGGAAATGTCTATCACTTCCTTCTAATGCTTCGCCGATATGATCCTGTAATCGTTCTTCCATTGTTTTACCTGTATATCCTATGTATTTCTTGCCATTTAATGTGTGACAATAGACAATATATTTCTTCATAAAAATTATTTCCTCTAGTCTTATTTATGCTTGAAATACTATTACCTACTATTTTATCTTCCTAATCTTAACTATGTCTGTGGGTTTAGTTTTCATAAACTCATCAACATTGGACTTTTTAACCCGAATCAATTTTCTAGTCGGATCGATCTTCTTAAAACTCTTTGTCGGCAAAAGTACCTCTAAGCAAAGGTTGGATTGATAAATTGTATGATATTCAGGATCAAATGGTCCTTGACTCATAACATTGTCAACGAACACTAAGTAGATACGCCCTGTATCTGTTCGTTCTTTAAGAATGCCACTCTTGAATACTTCTTCAGCACTCATTGTTTTCTTTCTTAAGTCTTTACGTTTTTCATATTTAACATATAGTTCTTCAAATAATTCAGTATTACTATAGAATGCTTGATATAAGTCTGGCACTTCATTTGGATCAAAGAATGTTATTTGTTCTTTATTTTTAAATCTTCTCCAGAAGAATGCACTAAGAACAACCCCATAGTCCATGAACCTGACACGTGTTTCATCGGTTCCTTGATTGTTTTTAAGTACGATAAGGTCATCAAACTGATGATGCCAAATGGGATAAAATACAGTAGCACTTGCATTACGAATACCTCCTTGACTGCAACTTCTTAAGTCTCCGAACCATTTCTTTAAGAATGGTATCATGCCGGTGTGCATTATTTCGCCACCACGAATAGGACTACCCAATGAACGTAGTCTACCAATTTCTAAACCAATACCAGCACGTTTGCTGGCATACTTTGCCATCATTTCCCCGGATGCGAAAATACTGTCCAAATCATCATCCGAGCGAATAAGAACGCAACTACTAAATTGTTTAGTAGGCGTTCCCAAGCCGGCAAGTACGGGGGTTGCAAGTGTGAATAATCCGTCACTGGCTGCTGTATAGTATTCTTTAATGTATCGCATTCTTGCACTGTTTGGTTCTTCACTATGGAAGACTGTTGCGGCTGCAACCATGTATCTAATTTGTGGCGTTTCATATATTTCTTTCGTACTACGATTCTTTACTAAGTATTTTTCAATCAATTGTTCAATGGCGGCATAACTATAACTTTCGTCTTTAGAATGATCCAACATGTCATTCATCTTGTTCCAATCTTCTTCATTATACCATGACAATAGTTCATCAGTATAAAGACCGGTCTCTACATTCTTTTTAACTATTTCATAGAGATGCGGCACATTATAGCTACCATATACATCCTTCCTCAACATACTGACACGTTGTTTACCTGCTACGTATTGATAGTTTGTATGACCTATATCAGTATTATTTTCTACATCAATCAAGTCAACGATAGCACGTAGTGTAATCTCATCAATTTCGGTAGTGGTGATGCCATCATAGAAGTGTAGTTGTGATTTTATTTCTATCATTGAAGGGCTAACGTCTGCTATTCCCTTACATACTTTTGCTACTTGCGCTTGCCATTTTTCCAGAGTAAGCGGCTCTTTTATACCAGAGCGTTTGGTGACGTTAATTTTCATATGTTGCCTATTTTTTTAATTATTATTTGTAAATCTAATTTTTGTACTATTTTAAAATCTTTTAGTTTATTACTTATGACCGTATCAGGCCAGTAATTGAGCAGATATTTTGCGTTGTCGACCATGACTAATGCCACGTCTTCACTATTATCGTCTTTTCCTAAGCAAAAGTCAATGTCTGTGATACCCAATAGTAATAGAGTATATATCATTCCCAAACCTCTAGCCAAATGACAATATTCGTTATCGTTAATTAATTCCCATGGACCGGGCCATGATTCAATTTCATGTGGATGTAGGTAATGTGTTACCAATGGTGCGTATTGCCACCACTTGTCTATTTCTACACATTGGGTTTGTATATTAGAATTTTGGAGAGTTTGTCTTAAATTATACCAGTACTGGAGTCTGGTGTCATAGTTTAATTGAAATACGTTCATCACACTGTACTTATCATTACAACAAGTACAGTATGAAATTGTATTAGAATCGTCCTACCGCTACTTCAATGATACCCGATTCACCATTGAAGTTTTCTAGTGATTTACCAATGATAGTACCCGCACGTGCTATATTATTAGCAGTAGCATGTCCATTAGTACTTGATACTAGTAAGTCACCTTTGTAAACAGGACCTTGTACTTTAACTGGCACACGACCTTGCAGAGCAATGTTAACAACATGTTCACCTTCACATGCACTATTCATAATATAAGCTGGATTTGTTGTTACAACCCCTGCTACACGTGTACTGTCAAATAGATTAGCTAGTGTGACTTCTTTATCACCACCAAATATTAATACTGTACCGGGTGTGTACTCTGCGTCAGCAACATATTTTTCTGCCAAGTCAGCATAAGTTGCTTGTAGTCTTGATCCTGAACTTAATGTCCAGTTACCTGTTAAGTTACCTGCTGTACCAGAACCGCCGGTTGTGATGTTAGCATTTGTTATTTGACCACTTACACTTAATGAACTTAGTGTACCAACACTTGTAATGTTACCTTGTGCCGCAGTAGTTACTGTACCTGCTGTGGTTGCATTTGTGGCACTAGATACAGTACCCGATACATTTGCACCTGCTACACTATTGGCTGTTGTTGCAAATGCGACTGCACCTGAAACATTACCACCTGCTACTGCATTGGCTGTTGTTGCAAATGCGACTGCACCTGAAACATTACCACCTGCTACTGCATTGGCTGTTGTTGCGAATGTAGCAAGACCCGCAGAAGCAACATTTAAGTTAGCAACTTGTGTAGTAGATGTAACAACAAACGGTGCTGTACCTGTAGCTAGTGTAGTTATGTATTGACCAGTAATATTTGATGTTGTACCAGTATGATTTGTAGCACTTATATTACCGGCAGTGATATTACCTGATACACTTAAACTTGTTAATGTACCAACTGATGTAATGTTACCTTGAGCCGCAGTTGTTACGGTACCGGCTGTTGTAGAACTTGTAGCACTAGACACTGTACCAGATACGTTAGCACCTGCTACACTATTAGCAGTTGTTGCAAATGCGACTGCACCTGAGACATTACCACCTGCTACTGCATTGGCTGTAGTTGCGAATGCTACTGCGCCGGATACATTAGCGCCGGCTACACTGTTTGCTGATGCCGCTATAGTAGCACTAGACGCAAGACCTGTCAATGCACCGGTGAACGTGGTGGCAGTTACGTTACCAGCATTGATATTACCACTTACTGATAAACTAGTTAGTGTACCAACTGCTGTAATTTGTGTTTGACTTGCATTTGCACTAAAAACAGTACCAGTTAATGTTAGTCCTGTTCCTGCTGTGTAACTACCTGCGCCACTGAACTGTGCCCAAGTCATTGCGGTTACACCAATTGTACCGCCTGCATTTGAAGTACATACCCAACCAGTGTCTGCTTGTGTGGTTCCTGTTTCAACAAATACATATGCTCCTGGAACTTCTGTCCAGTTATCCATATCTGGTGTTCGTGTCCATGAACCTGCGGCACATAAATATAACCCGTTTTCTGCAGGAGCTGATTGATTTTTAACTAATACTCTATTACCGGCTACAATAGATATACCATCAATAGTTTGTGCGCCGGTTAATGTAATATTAACTGTAGTTGCGGCTACAACGCTAGCCTTAGTATCAAGACCTTGTGCTACTGTATCTACATATGCTTTTGTTGCCGCATCAGTATCATTAACTGGTGTTGCGAGACTTATAATGTTAAAGCTATTTAAGTTAACATTGCCACCAAAACTACCTGTTCCAGTTGCAACTAATATTGCTGTACCAATATTGCCGATGTTGGCATTACCTGATGCAGTTATATTTTTTGTAGAGAGATAACCAAAACCCGCATCTCCGCCAATTTCAGTAGCACCTGCACCTACTTTTAATACTTGATTTGGATTGTCCCATACCAAACTGGCAGTATCAGTGAGTTGTTTACTTGTACCTACATACGGGACACGGGTAGAAGTTAGATTGTTGACTATTAAATTGCCACCAGTAATATTACTGGTTGCACTTAGTGTACCTGATATATTTGCACCAGTACCAGTAATAGTCATTGTTGTATTACCAACTGCGGCAATAGTTACATTACCATTAGCAGTAGCTATATTTACATTACTATTACCATTTGATACCCCTGCTGAATTTAATCCAGTTAACTGACTACCGTTACCAATAAAGAAGCTAGCAGTAACATTACCTGTAGCACTTACAATACCACCTGTTATTAAATTAGCACCTGTTACATTACCTGAGGAAGAAACACTTGTTAATGTACCAACTGATGTGATGTTAGGTTGAGCCGCAGTTGTAACGGTACCTGCTGTAGTAGCACTTGTAGCCGCACCTGATAATGCTCCAGTGAATGTTGTGGCTGCTACATTACCTGCATTTACGTTACCGGAAATATTAGCCGTTACTGCAAAAATTGTGCTATTTGCAATCAAGTTACTGGCTGCGATGTTACCAGCATCAGTGATAGTGGCTTTGTCGCCACCAGTAGTGAAGAAATTAATGTATCCTGCAGGACCAGCAGCCATATAGACGCCTGTGCCACCATTTACAATAATAGATGCGTTTACGTTACCAGCAGTTACTAAGTTACCACCAGTGATGTTACCACTAGAACTTAAACTTGTTAATGTGCCTGTACTTGTAATGTTAGGTTGTGCATTAGTTGTTACTGTACCTGCTGTTACAGCATTTCCTGAAATATTACCAGTAATGTTACCAATAAAGTTTGGTGCTGTAACGTTACCACTAGCACTTAGTGTACCTGTAATGTTTGCCCCAGTACTAGTTACAACTAATACATTTGCGACACCAGCTACGCTTGTTGTTACATTGCCGCTTATACCAATGATATCAACATTACTTGTACCGTTAGCAATAGATGAAACGCTGATATCTCCTGCATTCAATGTACCGGTTACTGATAAATTAGCAACAGTCATTGTGCCAGTAGTCTTATTAAAGACTAAGCTAGCATTGCCGTTAATACTACCGTTGTCATTGAAAAAGACCTGTGTATTTGAACCCTGAACAGTTGGGAAATATGTTACATCCCCACTTGGGTTTTTAACTGCCATCGTGCTGGTATCAGTAATAAATAGCGTACTTTTTCCGGCTGGTGGAGTTGATATAGTATTTGCTGGTTCTTGTTTTAATATTAAACTCATTTTTCTTCCTGGTGTTTCAAGTAGTTTTCTACCACATATTACTATTATTTATCATTTTTTTAATCTTATTGTGTTTAGGATTATTAAAATAACAGGAAAATTTGAGTGTTACGATGACATTTTTGCCCCGATATAGCACAAAATAATTGGACTATCTAGTCCAATTATTAACTTTAACTTCGAAAGGATACGTAGCACCGGTACCACCTGTTATTAATACTCCTTGACTGGGACCAGCTGTTATGGTTATTCCTGTTAGTGTTGTCATAATCGTTTTTAAGGTTGTGTAGGCCAAATGATTTCCCAAGGAAATCCTGATTGTGATGGTACATCACGTAACGATTGACGATATATAGCCCATGCAGTTTTATCTGCGGTGCTGTCAGCTAATTGTGTCCAATCACAATCTTTTAACAATTGATTACGATTATCACGTACAGATTTAGATTGGCTAGCATCTAAAGCATCTTTTGCTTCTTGTCCCATATCAGCAACACTGTATTTTGTGAACCATTGACCATTGATCTCTTGAACACCATCAGCAAATGCTATTTGATAGCGTGTTGGTTGTGCTTGTGGTCCTTCTAAAACTACATCGGCATCCAAACTTTCTATAATCTGTGTTGTTGTTAACTCCCAAGTAGGGCCGTTGTTGTCTCTTATATATGTACGAAATTCATTTTCGTACATTACTGTTCCTGTTTCTCTAATTCGTATTTGCATGATTTTCCTTTAAGCAATTGCTAAGAAGATATAAGTACCGCCGGAAGCATTAATACCGGCTGCTGTGCTGACAATTTGAAAGCCACCTGTTGCGGTGTAGATGCTGTTTGCGTTAACTTCAGCGGCTGTGCTGTTCAAAAGCAATGATGGGTCAGTACCAGAAACCATACCACGAGCTGTGTCCCAGACATACCAATCACCGGTTGAGTCAGTGCGCTTTACTAAAACAAATCTGGCACCGCCTGCAAACCCGCAAGAGATGGTTTGTGTTGCTCCTGTGCCTGTATATCTTCCTACTTTGGATACCCCAGCGCAGGTTGCAAAAAGATAGGTGACGTATGTAGACCCATTGGCATTCATGCCATTACCAATGGTGCTGTTAACCGTGATGGTTGTAGAGCTTAAATTTAACGTATCTCCGCCTGCGGCACTATTGGTGTTAAGTTGCAAAAATCCAGTCATAGAAGTAGTGCTTCCTTGGAACACCGTCCACCCAATATTGGCACTTCGGACTTTGGTAATAACCAATTCTGGTACTACACCAAGGTTATGGCTAACAGCCTGAGTACCCGGGCCGTTTCCTGTATAGCAAACCTCATCAAAGAAGCTGGGGGCGCGTTGAAAGTTCCAACTTATGTACGGTACGCCGTTGTAATATTGTGGCTTTAAAAATCCCGTGCTATTCCAAAAGTTTGTCATTGTACTATTTGGAGAATCTTCAGCGGTAGTTGCAGATGTAACCAACTGTTTTGTTGATTGGGTTGCAGTTGTACTAACCCCACGCAAACGGTCGTTAACAGAAGAGTTAAAACCATCTCCGGGCGGATACGCCTGCATCTGCATATCAACTGGGAAGTTAGTTGTAATTGCGGTGCCCGTTGCACCTGAAGCATTGTATTGAGGACTAAACACACTCGTACCCACTGTAGGCACTTTCATTGGGCCACGGCGTATGGCTATGTAGATGAATGTTTCTGTAGTGTTGGTTAAATTTGAACTCGGTACATTTAATGTAAAACCTGTTGCAGTTGGAGAAACAAAAGCGCCATTTGCTGTAGCTGGATTTTCTGCATCGGAAGTGTTTGCTAATAGTGTATTGTCGTTTCCAGAAACCGGCATACCACGCATATTGTCAAAAATAGCCCATCCTGTGTAAGCACTTGTAGCACCTGTGGCTCTTTTAATCATTATCCATTGGGGTTCATACCCAAGGGTAACAGTTGTAGCTGTTGAATCGCTACCCGTATAAGACCCACACGAAATCACATTGTCTGAACCAGTCAGACCAAAGCCTCCTGCGTTGTCGGCAAATAGGTAAGCGACGTAAGTACCGCCAGAAGCATTGACAGTTGAATTAGTACCTACGCTAAAGACTGAGCTTGTTGGGGTTGTGCTGTTCCACCATGTTGCGCCCGTTGCTTTGGCGGCTGTAGTATTTAAAACAAGATATTCTGTATTGGCTAAACTACTGTGGTACACAGCCCAATCTGCTGTTGTATCTGTGCGTTTTACCATAATACAACCGGGGACAGCTCCAAGACTGTGGGCAATAGTTGTATTTGCGCCCGTGCCGGTATATGTCACAACATCAAAGAACTTTGGTTGCTTGCGGAATGTCCATGAAACCATAGGGCCTGTAGTTCCGCTATTTATATTTCCATAGTTATCAAAAACCGAACCGCTAAAAGTAAATCCATTAGTGTTTAATGTAATAGAACCCGCCCCACCACCATTAACTCTAAGAGCATCTTGAGCAACAGTTCGGTCTGAATAAATAGCGTTATTCCCACGCGCACTATCAACCCATGAATGAGATTGAGTACCATCCGTTCTTGTTTTAAACCACATCAAACCACCATTTGCAGATAAATTGATGCCGTTAGTAATTGTTTGTGTAGAGTCGTTAGTTTGGTAAAGATATGTGCTAAACACATCTTCAATATAGTTGGCAGTACCTCCAGCGGATGAACTACCGTACATATATCCGCCAACTGCGGCATTAAACATTATGCGTATCCTTTAGTCAATGTGGCATAGTAAGTAGCACCATCATAGAACACAGTAATAATATCAATACTAGATGCCGCAGTACTTAAAGTTTTACTATTACCAGCAAACTTCATAGTACTTGTTAACAATCTACTTCCAGTAGCATCTTGTGTAATAATTACCACTGCTGAACTACCTGCAACTGCATTAGTTAATGTGCTAAAAGTAAAATTACTATTAGCTGTATAGTTAAAAATAGTACCTGCAGCTACGTTAGGACTAATACTTGTACTTGTGTTACCGCCTGCAACTACTGTTTCTTTGTATGCAGTAAAGTTAACATTAGGTGCGGCAATTGAATTTCCAAACAATATATTGTTGTTTGCAGAATAGCCAGTCATTGCTATGCCACTTACTACACCCGTTGCATTTTGACTGAATAACCTATAGTTGTTTGAACCATCAACATCTAAATTCCAAGTACTATTTGCTTGACCGGTAATATTATTAATACCAACATAACCTAATACTATTTGACCACCTTCGCCACCACTAGATCCAACAATTAAATTATCTACACCTGTTATTCTACCAGCAGAATTTAAATTACCAATGTTAGCATTACCTGATACAGAAACACTGGTTAACGTACCAATACTTGTTATATTTGGTTGAGCACCTGTTGTTAATACAGCAGTTGTATAACTTGCTGTTAATAAGTTTCCTGCATTTATGTTACCAACGGTAGCATTACCAGATACACTTAATGTACCTGCTACATTAGCACCAGTACCAGTTATTGTTAGTGTTGTGTTGCCTGCAGACGCAATAGTTACATTGCCGTTTGCAGTTGCAATATTTACATTACTATTACCATTTGATACACCTGCTGTGCTTAATCCAGTTAACTGACTACCATTACCAATATAGAAGTTAGCAGTAATATTACCACTTGCACTGAATGTATTAGCAGAAATTACATTACCACCGGTCATGTTACCACCACTTCCACTTGATATAATATTACCAATAGTAGCATTACCTGATACGCTTACAGTATTAGCAGAGATTACATTAGCACCAGTGATATTGCCACCGGTTCCATTTGATGTAAGATTAGCGAACGCGGCATTACCTGATACGCTTAGTGTACCATTAACATTAGCGCCAGTACCAGTAACTACCAATACGTTAGCAACACCTACTGCACTAATATTAACATTGCCGTTACTTGATGGAATATTTACATTACTGTTACCATTAGCATATGAACCTATTAAATTACCAAATGTTCCGTTTCCTGATACACTTAAGCTTGCTAATGTACCCACTGATGTGATATTTGGCTGAGCACCTGTAGTTAATACAGCAGTTGTATAACTTGCTGTTAATAAGTTTCCTGCATTTATGTTACCAAATGTTCCGTTTCCTGATACGCTTAATGTACCTGCTATATTAGCACCAGTACCAGTGATAGTCATTGTTGTGTTACCCACAGCAGTAACAGTTACATTTCCGTTCGCTGTAGCTATATTTACATTACTGTTACCATTAGCTAGTGGGCCTATTAAATTACCAACTGTTGCATTACCTGATACGCTTAATGTACCTGCTATATTTGCACCAGTTGTAGTAAATACTGCCCTTGCTGTTGCATTACCTGCAACAAACATTGTTATATTTGCATTAGACGTAATAGAAATATTACTATTACCACTAGCATATGGTCCTATTAAATTACCAACTGTTGCATTACCTGATACACTTAATGTACTTAATGTGCCTAAGCTTGTAACGTTGGGTTGAGCCGCAGTAGTTAATGTACCAGTGAAATAGTTAGCAGAAATTACGTTAGCGTTACTAATGTTACCACCAGAGCCACCTGCAGTAATCAAGTTACCAACAGTAGCATTACCTGTAACTGTTAGTATACCACCTGTTACTAAGTTAGCACCAGTGATATTACCTGTAGCAGTGATTAATGTTGTACCAATGTTACCAATGTTTGCGTTGCCAGAGATTGATAAACTTGTTAGTGTACCAACTGCTGTTAAACTTGAAGTAACAACTGTTGCACCTAATGTAGTACCAACAATGTTAGCTGCCTGAACACTTGAGATACCGTTAGCATTACCAGTAATAACACCTGTATTAGCTGTCAATGCAACTGCTGTAATAGTACCGTTAACACCCAATGATGTTAGTGTACCAACACTCGTAATATTAGGTTGAGCCGCAGTTGTTACTGTACCTGCTGTTGTAGCACTAGTTGCCGCACCACTTAGTGCACCAACAAATGTTGTCGCTGTAATAGCTCCGTTACTTACATTAGCTACAAACACAGAGTTTGCATAGTTTTGTAAGTTACCACTAGTAGCAGTCCACATACCTAAATAATAATTACCAGTAGTAGATGCTGTAACAACATCATAGTCACTTACGTTAGCACGTGCTACATATAAGTTGGGGACTACTGTCGTACTTGTTACAGTGAATGGAGCTGTACCAGTTGCTATGTTAGAAACAAGTATGTTGGCACTTATTACGTTAGCACCAGAAATGTTACCACCTGTACCACTTGATACAATATTACCTATTGTAGCGTTGCCTGATACACTTAATGTACCGGCTATGTTTGAGCCTGTACCAGTAACTACTAATACGTTTGCTATGCCTGCAGATGAAAGGTTAACGTTACCATTAGCACTTGGGATATTAACATTACTGTTACCATTTGATACACCTGCTGTACTTAATCCAGTTAATGCTGAACCATTACCAATAAAGAAGTTTGCTGTAACATTACCGGTAGCAGATACTATGCCACCTGTAATAATATTACCTGCATTCAAGTTACCGGTAGCAGTGATTAGTCCACCTGTACCAATGTTGCCAATGTTTGCATTACCAGAAACAGAAACACTAGTTAAAGTACCGGTACTTGTAATGTTTGGTTGAGCCGCAGTAGTTAATGAACCGGCTACTGTTGTAAATACGCCTGCGGCTGCTCCTATATTACCAACGTTAGCATTACCAGTAACAGATAGAACACCACCTGTTACTAAGTTACCACCTTGAATATTACCAGTAGCTGTAATTAAACCAGCTGTACCAATGTTGCCAATGTTTGCATTGCCAGAAATTGATAATGATGTTATAGTTCCAAGAGAAGTAATGTTAGGTTGTGCTGCCGTTACCAATGAACCTGCAACAGTTGTAAACACACCTGCTGCCGCACCAATATTACCTACGTTAGCATTACCAGTAGCAGTAATAATACCAGTACCAATATTGCCAATGTTTGCGTTGCCAGAGATTGATAGACTTGTTAGTGTACCAACTGCTGTGATTTGTGTTTGACTTGCATTTGCGCTGATGGTAGTACCAGTGATAGCAATACCTGTACCAGCATCATATACTTGACTTGTACTGAATGTACTGAATGTAATTAATGATGTGCCAAATGTAATAGTTCCTGTTGGGGCACTTACAATGAATGCTACACCCTCATTGACTACACCGCCGGTTGTAAAGAAGTAATCATTAACACTTAACTGTGTTGTACTATCTGGACCGTATTCATCTGTGTCAGTAGAGCGAACAATCGTTGTTGTATTTGCGTATGTATAAACCCCGTTCCATGCCGCGTTAGCTTCGTTCTTAACAAGAATACGTGTTCCAACTGTTTGAACGTTTGCACTATCAATATTTAAATATGTACCTGTAGTAACTAAGTTTGCACCAACACCAGCAGTACCGTTGTTATAAGTTACTGTACCACCTGTAGCAATTGCTAATGTTGTTGTTGTAGCGACATTGACTGGTGCGTGATAACTGATACCACTTGATATCATTGTATCAACATATAACTTAGATGCGGCATCTGTATTAGCAACTGCATAACCAATGTTTCCTACCCACTTGCCGTTCATATTGATATTACCACTGAATGCACTATCACCTGTACCAGTTGAACTTACGATACCACCTGTAGTTAAGTTACCACCAGTAACATTACCGGTTACACTTACTGTTGTACCAGTGTGATTAGTTGCAGATACATTACCAAATGTACCGTTACCAGTAGCACTTACAACACCACCAGTAATAATGTTACCTGCATTTAAGTTACCGGTTGCTGTTATTAATCCAGCTGTACCAATGTTACCAATGTTTGCATTGCCAGATACACTTAAACTACTTAATGTACCAGTACTTGTGATATTTGGCTGAGCACCTGTTGTTATTACCGCAGTTGAATAGTTTGCTGTCAGTAAGTTACCTGCATTAACATTACCAAATACACCGTTACCGGTAACACTTAAACTTGCTAGTGTCCCAACTGATGTGATGTTTGGCTGTGCGGCTGTTGTTAATGTACCTGTAAATAGATTAGCAGAGATTACATTAGCACCTGTTATATTTCCACCAGTACCACTTAATATGATATTACCAATTGTTGCATTACCAGAAACACTTAATGTCCCTGATACATTAGCCCCAGTACCAGTAATAGTCATCGTTGTATTACTAGCACTAGTAATAGTTACATTGCCATTGGCTGTTGCTATATTAACGTTACTATTACCGTTCGATACACCGGCTGAGCTAACTGATATAAATGACAACCCACCAGATCCATTTGTACTTAATACTTGTCCACTTGAACCACCAGTAATAGTTACATTTCCAACTGCACCTAAATTACTTGTACCAGATACACTTAAACTACTTAATGTACCAGTACTTGTGATGTTTGGCTGAGGTCCTGTTGTTAATGTACCTGTAAATAGATTAGCAGAGATTACATTAGCACCAGTGATGTTACCACCACTTGATATGATATTACCTAATCTAGCATTACCTGTTATACTTAATGTTTGTCCAGATATGTCACTGTTTCCTGTATTACCTGCAAATACTGTTTGTCCACCGCCTGGGTTTGTCAATACAATAGTAGTAGCATTAGAACTAATAGTAGCATTACCTAAATAAATTGTATTGCCTGTTAGAAATAAATTGCTCCATTGATTAGTTGCGTTACCTAAACTTTGAACGCCGTTTCCAACTGGAATTAAATTGCTATTAACTACACCAGAGACAGACAGATTACCTATATTAGCATTACCAGATACACTTAAACTAGTTAATGTACCTGTACTTGTGATATTTGGTTGTGCGTTTGTTGTTACAGTTGCGGCTGTTGTCGCACTTGATACTGCTCCAGTAACATTAGCACCTTGAATGTTACTTAGATTGTTACCTGAGCCAATAAAGAAGTTAGCTGTAGCCGCGTTGCCTAAATTAGCATTGGTTGCGGTAACGTTGGCAAAGGTATAATTAGCAGTTGTATCTAAGTTGAACGGTTGTAATTTTGTAATTGCCATGTAGTAATTCTCTTATTGTTTATCTATGTATTTAATCCAATTTATCTCTTAGACAGTGACTGTACCTGTGCCAGCAGATTTAGCTTGCATTTGTTGTGGGCGTGTCCAAATTCCTAAATAACTAGGCATTGTTTATCCTATGACAAAATAAATGAACCGCTACCAGCAGTAATGGTTGTTACTTTTTTAGTGCCAACTGTTACCGTGGACATTGTCAATCCAGATTGAGAAACAGTAAAGGTTGCTGGGCAAGAAATAACTACAACGCCTGAACCACCTGCGCCACCTAAATACGCGGCGTTGCCTGATCCGCCGCCACCGCCACCTGTATTTGGAGAACCACCGGCGCCATTGCCAGTAGTTCCACCAGCACCGCCGCCACCTATTCCGCCTGCACCAGAAGCACTTGCAGAAGAATGTTGTCCGCCACCACCACCACCACCGTAGTAAGTGCCAGAAGATGCGGGCCACTCATAACCTGCGCCACCATTACCAGAACCATTTGCATTCGCAGTACCAGCTTGACCTGCCGCACCAGCACCACCACCGCCACCGGGTCTATACGGGCTTCTGCCCTGAGTTCCTGCGAGGTTGCCATATCCAATACCACCGCCACTAGGATTAGCTTGCGTTACAGACCCTACAGGAAATGGGGCTCCTGTTGAACCAGCAGAACCAGCAGAACCTCCGTTTGTCAAAGCATCATTGCCATCTTCAGAGTTATTACCGCCTTTACCACCACCTTTAGCAGTAGATGTTCCGCCCGCGTGTGTAAAGGTTGAATCATTACCAACCGCGTGAGTTGCGCCACCGGCGCCTACTGATACTGAATAACTTGTAGCAGTAAAGGTGAAATTATTGTAAATTACAAGCCCGCCAGCACCGCCTGCTCCAGCACCGTCATTATTACCCCCTCCACCACCGCCGGCTTGTACTAAGTACCAATCTGGCATAGAAGGAGCTATACTGTTAGAAGCCGCACTTGCTGGGCCTGTACCAATACTATTAGTAGCTGTTACTGTAAATGTATAAGTTGTTCCAGTTGTTAAACCAGTAACAGCAATAGTACCGGATCCGGCTTGACTTAATGTACCAGTGATTCCGCCTGGACTACTTGTTGCTGTATAACTTGTTATAGTTGAACCGCCATTACTTGCGGGAGCGGTAAATGCTACTGTTGCTGTTGTTGAGCTAGTAGCTGTTGCTGTACCTATTGTAGGTGCACCCGGTACGGTTATTGTTATTGGCCAGTTACCTGCTTGTTTAGCTTGCATTTGTTGACTAGCATTAAAAACACCAGAGGCTGATGTGGAATTGGCTACAGCTTGTGTAGCAGATATTATACCACCATAATATCTTTTAACCATGTTAGCTTATATCCTCATAACTGCAAGTAACACACAATGTGTTAGCTGTCCCGGCTGTGGCTCCTAAACTACTGTTTTCTTCTAAGTAATACTGACTTGTTTTATCAATAACGTTTAATGTACTATTTGCAGGGACACTTACATTACCTGTAATTTGAAACAATGTTCCACCAACGTTGGCTGCATTATAATAACCAACTGTTACATTGGCTGTACTAGCTCCGTAGTTTGATACGTTTAATACGTTTACTTTTAAACATTTACCACTACCAACAGCATTGTTTAATACTGTGGTTGCCGCGGTTGTTGTTAGGTTTGCACCCGTTGTTTTACCATTGATTGTTGTTGCACTGATTATATTTGGTGCTGCCATGTTATCCTCCGAATATTAATGAATAGCCTACTGCGGCGGCTGATGAGCCACCGGAGGTTAAGTTGATTGTTGTTACTTCTATCAAGCTGCCATTTGCAGGTGCGCTACTGAATGTTATGTTTGCGTTAGCTAGTGTATAACCCGTACGTAATACTGTTGCACCATTGTAGTTAACACTTGTTTGATTTATACCAATTGGAGTAGTGCTTAAAGTAAATATTGTTTGCACTCCATTACCAGTGAAGTTATCTACTGTTACGTTTGCTCCGCCTGGCATCGCTGCCCAACTTAGATTACCTGCACCATCTGTTGTAAGTGCATAATTTGCTGTGCCACCTGTAATAACTACATTAGCGACTGCGCCTAAATTACTTTGTCCGGTTACTTTTAATGTACCATTGACGTTTGCACCAGTACCAGTTACTACTAATATGTTAGCGTTACCATTTACGCTAGTTGTTACATTGCCACCAGACGTTGCGATATTAACATTACTTGTGCCGTTGCTAATAGATGCGCCACCACCACTTGATTGTGCTACCCAAGATAGAGTGCCAGATCCATTTGTGCTTAATACATATCCATTAGTGCCGCCTGTGATAGTTACATTACCTACGGCACCTAGATTGCTTGTACCAGAAACTGATAATGATGTTAATGTACCTATACTTGTTATATTTGGCTGAGCACCTGTTGTAATTACTGCTGTTGTGTAGTTTGCCGTTATTAAATTACCACCATTGACATTACCAAACGAACCATTGCCTGTAGCAGATACGATACCACCTGTGATTATATTACCTGCATTTAAGTTTCCTGTAGCAGTAATCAATCCACCTGTACCAATGTTACCTATGTTGGCATTACCTGTTACACTTAAACTTGCTAATGTACCTGTGCTTGTTATATTTGGCTGTGCGGCTGTTGTTAATGTACCGGTAAAGAAGTTAGCAGAAACTAAATTAGCACCCGTGATGTTACCACCACCACCGCCGCTACTCGCAATTATATTACCAACAGTAGCATTACCAGAAACACTTAATGTTGTTAGTGTACCAACACTTGTGATATTTGGTTGAGCGTTAGTATACACAGTACCAGCTACTAATGCATTGCCCACTTGACCAGTAACATTACCACCTGTAATTGAACTTAATGTAGAGCCATTGCCTGATACGTTGGTGAATATACCAGATGTTGCACCAATGTTGCCTATGTTAGCATTACCGGATACACTTAATGTTGTTAGTGTACCAACTGCGGTGACTTGTGTTTGACTTGCGTTAGCACTGATAACAGTACCTGTAATTGCGATACCAGTACCAGCAGTGTAAACTTGACTTGTACTAAACTGAGCAAATGTAATATTACTAGTACCAAATGTTATTGTACCAGTAGGTGCGCTAACTATAAAAGCAACACCTTTATTAACAGTACCACCTTGAGTAAAGAAATAATCATTGATACTTAGTTGTGCTGTGCTATCTGGGCCATATTCGTCAGTGTCAGTAGAACGAATAATAGCTGTTGTATTGGCGTAGGTGTAAACTCCGTTCCATGTAGCATTAGCTTCATCTTTAACTAAGATACGAGTGCCAACTGTTTGTACATTGGCACTGTCAATATTTAAATATGTACCAGTCGTGCTGATATAAGCACCTATACCATTGGCTGCACCATTTGGTGAAACATATGATGTTGTACCACTAGTAGCAATTGCTAATGTAGTTGTAGTTGCGACATTGACTGGTTGATGATACGCTATACCACTTGATATCATTGTATCAACATATGCTTTTGTAGCAACATCAGTAGTTAAATTTGGATAACCAACGTTGTTTATCCAATATGTATTCATGTTGACATTAGCGCCAAATGATCCTGTGCCAGTAGCAACTAAGTTAGTTGTACCAATGTTACCTACATTGGCGTTACCAGAAACACTTATGCTAGTCAATGTACCAACACTTGTGATATTTGGTTGAGATTGAGTTGTTAATGTACCTGTAAAGAGATTTGCTGAAACTACATTAGCACCAGTAATATTACCGCCACCAGCACCAGATGTAATTAGATTGCCACCAATTGTAGCATTACCGGATACTGATAGACTAGTTAGTGTACCAATACTTGTAATATTTGGTTGTGCGTTAGTGTAGACTGTACCAGCTACTAAACTGTTAGATACTTGACCAGAAACATTGGCACCGGCTACACTATTTGCTGTTGTAGCATATGTTGCTAGATTAGCAGTACCATACAAGTTACCAGTGAAGTAATTAGCTACTGCGCTATTACCCAAATTACTATTACCTGATATACTTAATGTCCCTGATACATTAGCCCCGGTACCAGTAATAGTCATTGTTGTATTACCAGCACTAGTGATAGTTACATTGCCATTTGCTGTTGCTATGTTAACGTTACTATTACCATTACTGATACCTGATGAACTTACTGATATAAATGATAATCCACCTGAACCGTTTGTACTTAATACTTGACCACTAGAACCGCCGGTGATAGTTATATTGCCAACATTACCTAGATTTGCTGAAGTAGTAGCAGACAAGTTGGCAACAGAAATATTGGCAGAAACGTTCATACCGGTAACTGTGTAGTTACCAGATGTATCTATTCCTGATGGTTTAATTACTGTCAATGCCATTATATCTTGTCCTTATTATGTATTTAGCTCATATCAATATGTCGGGAATGCACTTGTTGGTAATGTTTTAATAACAATTTTTTTGTCTAAAAATGTATAATGTACCATGTGTATTCCTTAGACAGTAATTGTTCCTGTACCAGCAGTAAATGTGTAAATTTTATTTCCACCTACAGTTGTTTTTGCATAAGTTAACCCTACTCCAATTGATGTAAAGTCTGGATAATTAGATGGGTACGCAATAATTACTATTCCAGAACCTCCTGCTCCACCTGCTTTTTGTTGCTGAATATTACCTATATGGCCACCACCACCACCACCGCCACCGGTGTTAGTAGTACCCGGTGCACCCACAGCATCGGCATAACCACCGTTACCACCACCACCTGTACCGCCGGTACCTGCTGATAATCCAGCCGGGTGTGAGCCACCGCCACCACCACCTGCATAAGTTACAGAAGTACCGGAGATAGATGATGCTGTACCGTTACCACCATTGCCAGCTGCTCTGGTACTATTATTTGCATCTGCACCTACTGCACTAGCACCACCTCCGCCTGCGCCACCTTTGTCATAGTTATTGCCACCTAAACCACCATTATTACCTTGTGATGGTGAGGTGCTTGGAGTATTTCCAGATCCACCGGGGCCGTTGTTTGTTCCGCCACCGCCACCCGAACCACCACTTCCTGCTGTAGGAGGGGGGTAGTTTTCACTAGTTCCAAATCCACCGCCGGCTGCTGTAATTGTGCTGAAAACAGAACTTGTTCCACTAACACCAGGACCGCCGGTTCCAGTTCCTCCTGAACCGCCCTGAGCACCGGGAGGGCCGCCGGCGCCGCCTGTACCTACTGTTACAGTAAATGAGCCGCTAACTGCAAAAGAGGAGCCCGTTCTAAAGCCGCCGGCGCCACCGCCACCGCCAATTCCGCCACCGCCACCTCCGCCGCCACCAACCACTAGATAATTTACAGTAGGTGTGACAGAATTTTGCACAACCCAATTAATCACTTGACTACTTGTTTTGCCACTGCTATTGGCTGTGGCAGTAAGTAAACTTGATGAATTAGCGGACACAGTTGGTGTCCCGCTAATATTGGCACCGGTGATACTAAGACCAGTCGGAAGAGTATTTGCTGTATATACTATACCAAATCCTGCAGCACTAGTTGCAACCATTGTTACATTGCTCATTGCCACATTTAATGATAAGGTGCTAGTTGAGTTAGGTGCAGGTGAACTCCATGTAACTACGTCTGGCGTAATAGTTAAACTAAAACTACGATTGGTATCTTGTAATTGGGCATCAGTTGCTCTAACCGTAAATGTATATGTGGTGGGACTTGCTAATGCCTGACTTATACCAGTTATTGTTCCGTTACTGTTAAATGTTGCTCCTGGTGGTAATGAACCACTAAAAACACTATAAGTAATAGGTGCATCACCTGTTGCTGTAACTGTTTGATTGAAACTAGCAGTTTCATATACATTACCTAAAGTGCCGGCTGCGGTTGTCCAATTTGGTGTTCCACTGTATTGAATGCCTGGAATAGAAATTGCTGTGCTACCATCTGGATTTATAACATATATAACATAGCTACCAGTACTATTTGCTGGACTAGTAAATGTAATACTAGTTGAACTTACTACAGATACTACTCCCACTGCACTACCATTAATTAATACACTTGCCCCGGCGACAAATCCAGAACCAGTTAATGTAATTGTTTGTCCACCTGCGGTATCGGCGGCTGTGTCGTCACCCGGATAAGCAATACTACTTACACGTGGTGCAACAATTGTACTACCAGTCACACTAACATTACCTAAAACTAAGGCATTTTGGACATACATACTATTGAACTGGCTATTTGCATTGCCCATATCTGTATTTGCTGGTGGGTTAAAAATATTTTGATTTTTTAACTGATAATAATCTGCCATTTTCTATACCTTATACGTTTGTTAATACCCAGCCCTGAGAAGCATTATAATATACCAATGTAAATGCTGAACGGGCTGTGGTGACTGTCATATTTGAGGCTGCTCCTTGAATATTTGCACCATTTCTACTAACTGTAATAGCATGTACACTGGCATTACCAGTACCATCAATGATACCAACTTCAGTTCCTAATGTAGGACTGCTTGGAAGTGTAATAGTTATGTTAGCACTGTTAGTGTTAACGATGTATTTTGTGTTTGCGACTGCTGTAGTATTTCCAGTAGCTTCTACATAAGTGTAACCTGATGCACTTGCAACTCCACCAAGATTAAATGTCATTACCTCAATAGCGGCACCACTAGCCGGCGCACTACTTAATGTAACGTTTGCATTTGCAACTGAATATGCTGAATGTAATTGACTTACACCATCAATATTGATAATAGTATAATCTTCTGATGTAGGTGCATTGGTTAATGTAAAGACTGTTTGTACACCATTACCAGTGAATGAGTCAAGTACTATATTAGATCCGGATGATGATGCTACCCAACTTAGTCCACCTGAACCATTAGTACTTAACAGATATCCATTAGTACCGCCAGTGATTGTTACGTTACCTACATTACCTAAATTAGTTGTACCAGAAACACTTAGTGTACCTGCAATGTTTGCACCTGTGCCAGTGACGGTCATTATGTTGGCATTACCGGCTGTACTGATTGTTACATTACCACCGGATGTTGCAATACTAACATTACTTGTACCATTACTGATAGATGAGCCACCACCAGCTGATTGTGCTACCCAAGATAGATTTGAAGAACCATCTGTGCTTAGTACGTAACCATTAGTACCGCCGGATATTTTAACATTACCGGGTGCACCTAAGTTACTTACACCTGTGACAGACAAGTTGGCCGTTATTGATACGTTTGATCCAGCAATATTGCCAGATGAAGCATCGAGTGTAATAGGACCGGTTGTAATGCCGTTCTTTACTACAAAGTTCTTTGTATAACCAGTTGTCGCCACAGTTCCATATTCCCTGTTGTATTAAATTGTAAGATGCAAATTAATGCATATTATGTTAGTAGGTAAGTTGTTATTAAGTTAACTGTTGCGGTTCCACCTGAACTAGTTGCATATAATGACACGTTTCCTGACACACCATTAATATTACTGCTAATATCAACAATGTCTGCTACTGCGTTAGAACAAACTGATCCATAAATTGTTATGTAACTGTTTGTTCCATCTTGTACTAATAGTGCTTCAATTGACTGATATCCATTTGCACTTGAAGCACTGATGATATATTTAGCAGTTCTATAAGTTGTTGTTGCAAATTGGTCAATAACAGTATTTGTTGTTGCTGATACATTTGACCTATTACTCTGTAGTCCACCATTCAATAGAACGTTACCAGTTGTAACATTACCTGTTACAACCAAACTTGTTAGTGTACCAGTACTTGTGATATTAGGTTGTGCACCTGTAGTTAATGTACCAGTAAAGTAGTTAGCAGAAACTAAGTTAGCACCTGTGATGTTACCACCACCTGCACCACTTGAAATTAAATTACCAACAGTAGCATTACCTGATACACTCAATGTACCTGTGATGTTTGCACCAGTACCAGTAACAGTCATTGTTGTATTACCTGCAGAAGCAATAGTTACATTACCATTTGCAGTAGCGATATTGACATTACTATTTCCGTTGCTGATACCTGATGAACTGATTGAAATAAATGACAATCCACCTGAACCATTTGTACTTAGTACTTGACCACTAGTACCACCAGTGATTGTTACATTACCTACAGCACCTAAATTACTTGTGCCAGATACACTTAAACTTGTTAATGTACCAGTACTTGTGATATTAGGTTGTGCACCTGTTGTTAATGTACCAGTGAAGTAGTTGGCAGAAACTAAGTTAGCACCTGTGATGTTACCACCACCGCCACCACTTGCAACTATGTTACCAACTGTAGCATTACCTGATACACTCAATGTACCTGTGATGTTTGCGCCAGTACCAGTAACAGTCATTGTTGTATTACCTGCAGACGCAATAGTTACATTGCCGTTTGCAGTTGCAATATTAACATTGCTATTTCCGTTAGCATGTGGGCCTATTAAATTACCAACAGTTGCATTACCTGATACACTCAGTGTACCTGTGACGTTAGCACCAGTAGCAGTTACAACAACAACGTTTGCAGTACCAACTGCACTAATATTAACATTGCCGTTTGCTGATGGAATATTTACGTTACTATTTCCATTACTGATACTTGATGAACTGATTGATACGAATGACAATCCACCTGAACCGTTTGTAGTTAGAACTTGTCCATTTGAGCCACCGGTAATTGTTACATTACCAACTGCACCTAAATTGCTTGTGCCAGAAACACTTAAACTTGTTAATGTACCAGTACTTGTGATATTTGGTTGAGCCGCTGTTGTTAATGTACCAGTAAAGAAGTTAGCAGAAACTAAGTTAGCACCAGTGATGTTACCACCTGTACCAGCTCCTGCACTAATGTTACCAAATGTACCATTACCTGTTATACTTAATGTAGTACCATTGAATGTGTTAGCAGAGATTACGTTGGCATTACTAATATTACCACCAGAACCACCTGCAGTTATCAAATTACCAACAGTAGCGTTACCCGTTACAGATAGTAAACCACCTGTAACTAAGTTAGCACCAGTAATGTTACCAGTAGCAGTGATTAATGCTGTACCTAAGTTAGCAACGTTAGCATTACCTGTAACAGACAATACACCACCTGTAACTAAGTTAGCACCAGTGATGTTACCAGTAGCAGTGATTAATGCTGTACCTAAGTTAGCAACGTTAGCATTACCTGATACACTTAATGTACCGGCTATATTAGCACCTGTTCCAGTAACAACTAATATGTTAGCATTACCAGCTACGCTTGTAGTTACATTACCTCCGGCTGTTGCAATACTAACATTACTATTACCATTTGATACGCCAGCTGTGCCAATTGTTATAAATGACAATCCACCTGAACCATTTGTACTTAGTACTTGTCCACTAGTACCGCCAGTGATTGCTACATTACCAACTGCACCTAAACTAGTTAATCCAGATACAGTCAAATTACCAGCAGTGACATTACCGCTAGCACTGAATGTGTTCGCAGAAATCACGTTAGCATTAGTAATGTTACCACCTGAACCACCTGAAGTTGTTAAGTTACCAACGACAGCATTACCTGTAACAGTTAATGTACCGGCTGTACTAATGTTACCAAATGTACCATTACCGGTAGCACTTACAATGCCACCTGTTATTAAATTAGCACCAGTAATATTTCCTGTTGCAGTAATTAAGCCACCTGTACCTATGTTGCCAATGTTAGCGTTACCGGTTACACTTAATGTGCCGGCTATGTTAGCACCAGTACCTGTAACTGTTACTATTGTATTACCTACAGCAGTAATAGTTACATTTCCGTTTGCAGTTGCAATATTAACATTACTGTTACCATTAGCATGTGGGCCAATTAAATTAGCACCAGTAATATTTCCTGTAGCAGAAACTAATCCACCTGTAATTAAATTAGCACCAGTTATATTACCAGTTGCAGTAATCAATCCACCTGTACCCAAGTTACCAACGTTAGCATTACCACTTGCACTTAATGTACCAGTTATGTTAGCACCAGTTGATGTTACTACTAGTACGTTTGCAGTGCCTGCAACTGTCATTGCTATGTTACTATTAGCAGTAATAGCAATATTACTGTTACCATTAGCATGAGGGCCAATTAAATTAGCACCAGTGATGTTACCTGTAGCAGTAATTATACCTGTACTAATGTTACCAAATGTACCATTACCTGTAGCAGAAACAATACCACCACTAATGATATTACCACCGGTAATGTTAGCAGTAGCACTGAATGTGTTGGCTGCAATTACATTAGCACCAGTAACGTTACCACCTGAACCACCTGTTGTTAAGTTACCAACTGTAGCGTTACCAGAAACTGATAATGTTGTCAATGTACCAATTGCTGTAATTTGTGTTTGACTTGCGTTAGCACTAATTGTAGTACCAACAATATTAATACCTGTACCAGCATCATAAATTTGACTTGTACTGAATACAGCGAATGTAATATTACTAGTACCAAATGTGATTACTCCGGCTGGGGCACTAACTACAAAAGCAACACCCTCATTAACTACACCGCCTAGTGTAAAGAAGTAATCATTGATACTTAATTGTTCTGTGCTGTCTGGTCCATATTCGTCAGTATCAGTAGAACGAACGATAGCTGTCGTATTAGAATATGTATAAACACCATTCCATGTTGCATTAGCTTCATTCTTAACTAAGATACGTGTACCAACTGTTTGAACGTTTGCGCTGTCAATTAATAAGAATGTACCAGTTGTACTAATATAAGCACCAATACCATTTGCAGCTCCATTAGGTGAATTGTATGCGGTTGTACCGCCTGTAGCAACTGCTAATGTAGTTGTAGTTGCGACATTGACTGGTTGGTGATAACTGATACCACTTGATACCATTGTATCAACATACAATTTAGATGCGGCATCTGTATTTGAAACTGCATATCCAATGTTACTTAAGAAAAAGCCGTTCATATTAACATTGGCACCAAAGCTACCTGCTCCAGTTGCGACTAATGCTGTTACACCTAAATTACCTACGTTAGCGTTACCTGATACACTTAAGTTAGCACTTGTTACAAAACCGCTTGAATTTAAATTACCTACGTTAGCGTTACTAGTAATAGTTACTAGATTACTACCTTTATTAAACGTGAATGCTGTACTTGTATTAGCATTACCTGCGTCATTGAATACAACACCTGTATTAGAACCGGGGATAGTAATACTACCTGAGATATTACCAGAAACGTTACCAACAACGTTACCAATGAAGTACGGAGAAGTTATATTACCAGTAGCAGTTAATGTGCCTGTTATATTAGCCCCAGCTCCATCAACAACTAATACGTTTGCATTTCCTGTACTTGAAATTGTGACATTGCCATTAGCTAATACAGTTACATTACTATTACCATTTGTAAGTGCAGAAGAACTGATTGAGATAAATGATAGATTACCTGCACCATCAGTTGACACAACTTGACCACTAGTACCACCGGTAACTCTAACATTACCAATAGCACCTAAACTACTTACTCCAGAAACTGTTAATGTACCGGCACTTACTGCATTGGAAGTGACTAAGTTTCCACCAGTAATGTTGCCAGTAGCAGTAATTAAACCAGCTGTGCCAATATTACCAATATTAGCATTACTTGTTACAGATAATACACCACCTGTAACTAAATTAGCACCAGTAATATTGCCAGTAGCAGTAATTAAACCACCGGTAATCAAATTAGCACCAGTAATATTGCCCGTAGCAGATACAACACCGCCTGTATTTAAATTGCCTGCGTTAAGATTACCTGTAGCAGTAATTAATCCACCTGTACCAATGTTACCAATATTGGCATTAGCAGCTACTGATAGGCTTGCTAATGTGCCAACTGAAGTGATATTTGGTTGTGCCGCAGTTGTTAACGTACCTGTAAAATAGTTAGCAGAAATTAAGTTAGCGCCGGTAATATTACCGCCACCTGCTCCTGTTGTAATCAAATTACCAACCGTTGCATTACCAGACACCGATATGTTGTTAGCTGTTACATTACCTGATGCGGCGTCTAAAACGATATTACCTGTTGTAATACCATTCTTAACAACGAAATTTTTTGTAGTCATTTTATTTCCTTTTTAATCCGGGACATATGTTCCCATTAAGTTTAAATTTGTATTTGCGCCAACCGCTGTCGCATATACGTTTACATTTCCTGCACTAATATCTGTGTCAAAAGCTACCAAATCAGTTGACGAGGTTGATAAACTACCATAAACAGTTATAATACTATTTATGCTATTGTGAACTAAAAGAACTTCTAGTGCTTGAAAATCAGTTCCATTGCCTGCCCGCATTGTATATTTCGCAGACCTAAATTGGGTAGTAGGAAATACGTCAATTAGAGTATTAGATGTAATTGGAATTGATGTACGTTTACTATATAGATCCGTAACCTTTATGTTTACCGCATCAATTGTATTTGAAATTGTCAAATTAGCAGAATTTATATTGCCCGATGCACTTATATTACCAGAATTTATATTACCAGTGATGCTTAGGAACGAACCATTTAAATTTCCAAAATCTATATTACCCGAAGTACTTAAATTACCGGTGATTATGTTTCCAGTAATGCTTAAGAAAGACGCATTTAAATTAGCAGAACTGATGTTACCTGAGGCAGAGAATGTATTGGCAGATATCACATTAGCACCAGTAATGTTACCACCTGTGCCATTTGATGTAATATTACCAAATGTAGCATTACCTGAATTTATGTTACCGGAGATTATATTCCCGGTGACACTTAAGAATGAACCATTAAAGTTACTAGCATCTATATTACCCGATGCACTTAAATTACCCGAAGTTATATTACCGGTAATGCTTAAGAAAGAGGCATTTACATTACCGGAACTTATGTTACCAGTAGCACTTATATTGCCGGAATTTATGTTACCAGTAGCACTTATATTGCCGGAGATCACATTAGCAGTAACACTTAGATTGCCAGAGTTAATATTACCAGAAGCACTTAGGTTACCAGAGTTAATATTACCAGAAGCACTTAGATTTCCGGAGTTTATATTTCCCGTAATACTTAAGAAAGAACTGTTTAAGTTACCCGAATCTACATTGCCTGAAACACTTAGATTGCCGGAGTTTATAGTACCAGTAACACTTAAACTAGTTAATGTTCCTGTACTTGTGATATTTGGTTGTGCTGCCGTTGTTAATGTGCCTGAGAAATAGTTAGCTGTTGCTAGATTACCTAGGTTAGCATTACCTGATGATATATTTCCTGTAACTACAATATTAGTATTAGCTTGAACATTACCGTTAACTTCAATTCCACCACTTACTGACAATCCGGATAATATGCCAACACTAGTGATGTTAGGTTGTGAAGCCGTTGTTAATGTACCGGTTACAGTAGTGAACACGCCACCAGTAGCACCAATATTACCAACGTTACTATTGCCACTTACACTTAAACTAGTTAATGTACCTGTACTTGTGATGTTTGGTTGAGCCTGAGTTGTCAGTGTACCTGTTAACAAATTACCAGAAACGTTTCCAATTACTGTAACATTATTATTAGCTATTAAATTACCCTGAATTGTGACGTTTCCGGTAGTGCTACCTACAACAACATTGGCTACTAAGCCTAAATTAATATCTGTTATACCTGAGTTAAAAAAGCCGGCTGCGTTACCAATAACTGCAATAGCTCCGTTCCCAATAAGAACACATCCGCTATTTGATACTAGATAGTTAGCAGTAACAATATTACCCAAATTAGCATTACTTGCGGCTATATTTCCGTTTAATGTTAATAAGTTGGCTGTACTATTAAATGTTAGATTATTACTTCCAGCAAATTCACCGTTATTATTGAATTGAATAGTTGTATTTGAACCACCGGGTATACCACCCACATCCAATGGTTGACCATTAGCGTAATAATAATTGTCAGTTAATATACCACTGACTGCGGCGTTTCCAGTTGAACTTAATGTTCCAGCTACATTTACACCAGTACCAGTAATTTTAAAGATATTTGCATTACCGTTAGCAGTAAAAGTTATGTCTGTTTCACGTAGTGTTAGTACACTTGAGCCATTGGCGCTAGAAAAGCTAGTTGTGTTTGCATTTCCACTTAGTACGAATTGTCCACCATTGCCGTTAGTAAAAACAAGATTTGCACCTGCAGTAGAAATTGTACTGTTGCCAATATAAATTGTAGTACCGGATAGATATAAATCGTTCCAACGATTGGTTGTATTACCTAAATCATATATAATATTTGCGCTAGGCAATAAGCTACCAGTAAATATTCCTGATCCAGGAACTGATAAATTACCTGATACTGTATCGAATGTGAATCCTGTATTACCGGTTAACTCACCGTTATCATCAAATATAACTTGGCTATTAAGTGAGTTAATAGCAGTACCAACTTCAGCTAATATACCATCTACTTCTAACGCACCGTCAATCTCAATAGGAACTGTAAATAATCCTTGAAAGTTAGTGGGAACATAATATGTTTCTCCTACAGGGACGTAGAAGGGCATTGGTGCCGCACTAGTATTAACTGCAGGATCAGCAAATATTAGATTACCACTACCATCTGTTTGAATTAGTTGGCCATTGGCTCCACCAAATATATGTACATTGGCTATGTTTCCAAGATTGCTTGCACCATTAACTGTCAGTGAACTTAGACTTAGGGTGTTACTCCAAACTCTAGTATTACTTGTGCTTATTGTCAATACCGAGTTATCTGCACCCGCACCAAGACTTGGTTCTGCTTGACTAAGCCCTAAGAACTGGTAGCGGTCGTTTGACAGGTTACTATAAGGAGTAACCGGAGCACGACCACTTAACAGCTTTGAGTTATTCATTGCCATATTTTATGATCCGGTAACCAATGTTTCTAAATAACTCAATACTAACTGTGCGCTAGTATCATCACTACTTGTAAATTGCAATATATCTCCGTAATTTAAAATCAATCTTCCAGTTAGTACTGTACTAGCGTCATTAATAGGCACACTAGCCTCTTTGACTAGTGATGTGTAGTTACCAGTACGATATACCCCGGCTGATATTTGTATTGTTCCTACACCAATATTACTAATTTGTGCCATCAAAACAACTGTAGAATAACCTATAGGTGGAGTGTATACATTGGCTGTAGTAGTTGTAATATCTGCTAATGTTGTTCTAAAATTATTTAATGCTGCTGGCATGTTATTCCTTTATTCTTTCTTAATCGTTACCCAACGCCAATATGAATGGTGTCATTTGAGCAAATAAACTTTGGTAAAAATCGGTACCAGTAATGGTTCCAGTAGCTTGATTAATTGTAAATCCATTACCTACTTTAAAATTTCCTTTTTGGTCTGTACTTGTAAACGTTATGACTGCTCCATTTGTAGCTACAACTTCATTTGCTTCAATTGGTATACCACCATACTGTGGTAATGCTGTTGCAGGATTAGTTCCTGCACCCACATATTCAAATGTGTGAGCACTTGCTATAATTGAGCTTCTTGTGTAAAATTCAACATTTGTTCCCGGAGCAACAGTTTGAGTAAAAACTTGTTGTATAACTACTGTTGATTTTCCAGCACTTGGTTGATTAGGTAAAATAGTATCAATTGTATAATAGTTGGGATCACCAGCGACTAACACAACCGTATTTACGTGAGGTTGACCATTAGTCAAACTATTAAGTACAAATGTTCCATACAGTTCTGATTCTAATGTACCGGATGTTTGTAATGGTCCAACACCATCTGCGACTAAACCATAGTTACCAATAGAACAATCACTACCATTTAAAGTACAGAATCCACCTGACTCTACTTTAATACCAATATCACAGGCAATAGTGTAAATATTAACTAACTGACTGTAACCTGAATTTAAAATATGAATACCTTTACCACCACGATTAATAATTGTAAAGAATCCTACAATCATTGCTTTAGTGCTTATGCTACTAACATTAGCTCCGTCAATATAAACAGCAGTACCAGTTGTAGTACTTGATGTTAAATTCTGTATGTATGGGCTTACAAATACATTCTGTGATGGCGTTGCTGGGTTATAGCTAAATCCATTAGCAGTATAGTTTTTAATTGTGATACCCCAAACATAACAACCATTTGTCATATAAAACAAATCAGAGGATGGTGTTTGCGGTATTACAGTAACATTTCTTAAATTGTCTCCCATCAACGCTACATTAGATGGAATAGTAATAGGGTTAGCTTCAGTATAAGTACCCGGAGCAACATGAACTGAAATGTTTCCGGCCGCAGCCGCAGTCATTGCGGCCTTGATAGTTAAAAACGGATTGTTTATCGTACCGGTGTTACTATCATTACCATTTTTACCTACGTAGATAATGTTTTGAGATGTGTTTAATAGATTACCGTCGGCATCTATTACAACTTTGTTGTTGCCATCACCTACACTGAAACCAGCTACTGCATTAAAAGGTTTTATTGCCATTTCTTACTTCTTAAATAAATCTCACTTGTGTTGTCCAAACTGTACTATTACTAGTTGCTGGAGTAACTTGCAATGCTACATTGCCGCCTACTACATTAACTGCTAATGAGCCTGTTGTTGCGTTTAAAGATGCTGTTGCATATGTTACATAATCGACTGTTGATCCATTTGTTACTGCGGTAACAGTTGACACACTATATTTAGAACCAGTAGAATCTACACCCTTAACTAAAAACTCCATAGCCGCTATACCAGTTGTACTAAATTGTACAATGGTTTGATTAGCAGTAATTGAAGTAGTTGTTGTAGTTCCTGTTGCAATTGTAGTAGTACCAAGAGTAAGATTTCCTGAAAGAGCTACTACATTTGATACTTTATTAAATGTAAACGCTGTGCTTGTATTGGCATTGCCGTTGTCATTAAATACAACACCTGTGTTAGCACCAGGGATAACAATATTACCTGAAATATTACCAGATACATTACCAACAAAAGTGGTAGCAATAACGTTACCAATAACTGTTAAATTGCTAGTAACATAATCATATGTAAGATTAGCATTTGCGGCAAAGTTGTTGTTACCATCATTAAACTGAATCTGTCTATTAGAGCCGGCAGCTTCTTGTAAATCCCAAGGTTGACCGTTTGCATACAATAGATGGTCTGTACGTAGATTACCTACATTTGCTGTATTAGTAACATTTAAATTGCTTGATACGTTTATAAAATTTGCTGTAGCTAAGTTACCTAAATTAGCATTTAATGATGTTAGGTTACCAGATGCACTGATAATACCACCAGTAATAATATTACCACCGGTAATATTAGCAGTAGCAGTGAATGTATTTGCTGATACTACATTAGCACCAGTAATATTTCCACCTGATCCAGTTGTACTAATATTACCAAATGTACCATTACCAGTTGCAGAAACAATGCCGGCTGTTATAATATTACCACCAGTGATGTTACCAGTAGCAGTAATCAATCCACCTGTTATGACGTTAGCACCGGTGATATTACCGATTGCAGTAATTAATCCACCTGTACTAATATTAGCGAATGTACCATTACCGGTTGCAGTAACTACCCCTGTACCAATATTACCAATATTAGAATTACCTGACACACTCAATGAAGTTAATGTACCGACTGCTGTAACTTGTGTTTGACTTGCATTTGCGCTGATTACAGTGCCTACAATATTAATACCAGTTCCAGCAGTATATACTTGAGATCCACTGAATATACTAAATGTGATATTTGAAGTACCAAATATAATTACTCCAGGCGGAGAACTAACTACAAAACCAGTACCTATATTAACTATACCACCTTGAGTAAAAAAGTAATCATTGATACTTAATTGTTCTGTACTATCTGGACCATACTCGTCTGCATCAGTTGAGCGTACAATAGCTGTTGTGTTGGCATATGTGTAAACGCCATTCCATGTAGCATTAGCTTCATCTTTAACTAAGATGCGTGTGCCTACAGTTTGTACATTAGCACCATCAATTAAATTATATGTACCTGTTGTACTGATATAAGCACCAATACCATTTGCCGCACCATTTGGTGAGTTATATGTAGTAGTACCGCTAGTAGCTATTGCTAGAGTGGTTGTAGTTGCAACATTGACTGGTTGGTGATAACTGATACCACTTGATACCATGTTATCTACATATTGTTTTGAGGCTGCATCAGTTACCAGTACTGGATAACCTACATTGTTTATCCATTTACCAGTGATATTTAAATTGCCTGCAATAAGACTATCTGCTGTACCATTTACAGTTAATACTCCACCTGTAGTTAAGTTGCCACCGGTGATATTACCTGATGCAGTTACTACTGTTGATACTAGATTTGTAGCGCCCAAATTACCTACGTTAGCGTTACCCGTTACAGACAGTGAACCACCTGTAGTTAAGTTACCACCAGTTACATTACCAGTAATAGTAATTAATCCAGCTGTGCTAATGTTGCCAAATGTACCATTACCGGTGGCAGTTACTATACCACCAGTTATTATATTAGCACCAGTAATGTTACCAGTAGCAGTAATTAGTCCACCTGTTATTAAATTAGCACCGGTGATATTACCAGTCGCAGTAATTAAGCCACCGGTTGATATGTTAGCGGCAGTGATGTTACCACTTATTGATACTGCATTTGATATTTTATTAAATGTAAACGCTGTGCTTGTATTAGCATTTCCTTGATCGTTAAATACAACACCTGTATTAGCTCCAGGAATGACAATGTTACCAGAAATATTACCAACTACGTTACCAATGAAGTTTGGTGCGTATACGTTTCCTGTAAAGTTTGCTGTGTTACCTGATAATTCTAAATTAACTGTTGCATTAGAAGTAGTTGTATTTCCTGCTGTGATTAAATTGCTACCGGTAATATTACCAGTAGCAGTAATAAATCCACCTGTACCAATATTACCTATGTTGGCATTACCAGCTACTGTTATTAATCCAGTTGTTGATATGTTTCCTGCACCAATATTGCCCACTGCAGTAATTACACCAGCTGATCCAATATTGCCAATATTAGCATTACCAATGATTGATACACTTGCTAATGCACCAACACTTGTAATATTAGGCTGTGCGTTAGTTGTGAGTGTTCCTGTTATAGTAGTAAATGTACCATTGTAAGCACCAATGTTTCCAACATTAGCATTACCTATTACGCTTAATAATCCAGTTGCTATTAAGTTACCTGAACTTACATTACCAACTGTACTTAAATTACCTGCAGTAGCATTGCCGGATGCACTGAATGTGCCGGCTACAATAAGTCCTGTGCCAGTCACAATGGCTACGTTTGCGTTTCCTGCAGAACTAATTGCTATGTTTGCATTAGCATAAACTTTGACATTACTATTACCGTTTTGAATACTAGTAGCATCAATACCTGTTAAGTAAGCACCGTTACCCAAAAAGAAGTTAGCTGTAATGTTACCATTAGCAGTTATATTTGCATTAGCTTGTATGTTGCCGGTAATTATGTCACCATTTGCTAATACAACGTTGGCTGGTATTTCTCCAACTGAGAAGCCAGCGACCGAGTTAAATGGTTTAATTGCCATAATCTTTTCCTTTATTAATCATATTTATCTGAATTTTATAATACATCATGGGGCATACTCCGTAATTGTCATTTTGTAAGTTGTTGAATTTGACGAGTCAGGAGTAACTAACAATCGTACACTTGGTTGAACAATAATATTACCTGCATTATAGTCAACTGAGAATGATCCAGTTCCCCCATTTATTTGTAACCCACCATATTCATTGAAAGCAACAATATTTCCATATAACAATGATGATATTTTAACTGACTGTCTTGTTGCACCCGTGACATCTGTTGCTATAATATGAAAGTCTACTCCTGAAACATTTGATGCCAAAGTAGTCCATAAAACTTGACTGGATGCAGTAGATGTAGTTGTTGCAAAATAAACATATTGTGTTGAAAATTTGTAAATCCCGGCACCAACTTGAGTGCTATTTGCTACTAAATTACCAGCTACTTGTAAAGTATTTGTTACTTCATTAAATGTTAAGAAAGAACTACCGCCAAATACACCACCGTCATTATACTGTACTTGTGTGTTTGACCCACCAGGTACTCCGTTGCCACCGCCACCGCCACCAGTTGCCCAACTTAAGTTACCTGCACCGTCAGTGCTTAATACGTATCCGTTTATTCCACCGCTAATATGAAGATTTGAAACATTGCCCAAATTCACATTAGAAGATCCATCAGTGTTAACAGTACCTAACACTCTTAATTGTCCAACACTACCTACTTGTAAAGTACCATTAACATTTGCATTTCCAACAACAGTTGAATTAGTTGATACTATTGTACCATTTGTATCTAAATTACCTACTCGTATATTACCTGTAATACTTCCTGTACCATTAACATTTAGTGCAGTTAATGTACCAACTGAAGTAATGTTAGGTTGTGATGCATTTGCTACAGTTAATGCAACATTTGAATTTGTTGAACTGGTTGCAAATGTTGCAGTATTTGCAGTTTCTACACTTAAATTTGCTACTTTTGTAGTAGATGTAACTACAAAAGGACTAGTTCCATTTGCTACATTTGATATAAATCTACTACTTTGAATTGTACTATTTGATGTAATATTTCCTAATACAGTTAGTGTCTTAGTTGTATTATTAAATGTAAATGATGAATTACCATCTAATAAACCTAGATTATTAAACTGCACTTGAGTGTTAGTTCCGCCGGCTGATCCACCACCTGCTGGTTGCCAAGATAAATTACCTGAACCATTAGTAGACAATACATAATTTGCATTACCACCTGTAATTGTTAAATTAGATACACTACCTAAATCAACAGGACCTCGTACTGTCAATTCTGTTAATGTACCAACTAATGTTACATTTGGTTGTTCATTTGTACTAAGTACTCCGGCTACAATTGTAGAATAGATGTTACTAACATAAAGGTCACCGGTAATATCAATATCACTTTGCGGGCCAGTACCACTCATACTACCATTAAAAGTTATATTACCATTGGCTCCTGGTAAACTTGTGTCAATATTTAAGAATTCTAAATTACCAACTGTATGTATATTAGCTTGTGTTTGTGTAGTAAGTGTACCAGTTAAGAAATTAGCACTTACTAAGTTACCACCTATAATATTACCAGATACACTTAAACTAGTTAATATGCCCACTGTTGTAATATTTGGCTGTAATGGATTAACTACATTTCCTGCATAGTATGCATAATTAGCATCATCTATATTACCTATTAAATTACCAAAGAAGTATGGAGCTGTGATATTACCTGAACTTGACAAACCAGTCAATGTACCAACACTTGTAATGTTAGGTTGATAATTTGTTGTTAGTGTACCAGTAACATAATTAGCAGAAACTAAATTACCACCTGCTACATTAGCACCAGTAATATTTCCAGTTACAACTAATGATGTTAATGTTCCAACTGAAGTAATGTTAGGCTGTGCATTTGTAGTAACAGTACCTGCTGTATTTGATGACCCTGCTGATACCGAGAACGTTGCATTGGCTACTGTTCCAACTACATTAGAACCAGTTAGTTGTGATAATCCACTACCATTACCAATAAAATAAGTAGCAATAATATTACCATTTGCTGTTAAAACATTGCTAGAATAGTTAAACCTAAGCGCATCACTTGCGCCTGCATTGCCTTCTTGATTAAAGATAACACTGGTGTTTGTACCGGGAACTACAAAATTCCCAGATATATTTCCAACAACATTACCAATAAAATACGGTGCTGTAATATTACCTGAACTTGTTAAAGTAGTTAGTGTACCAACACTTGTAATGTTAGGTTGAGTATTGGTTGTTACAGTACCGGACGTATTTGATGATCCAGCTGATACTGCAAATGTTGCATTAGCCACGGTACCTAAAACGTTAGCACCTGTTAATTGACTTAGTCCACTACCATTACCCGCAAATCTACCAGTATTAGCAGTAATGTTTGTAGCTGTAATATTACCACTTACGTTTAATAATGATAATGTACCTGTACTTGTAATGTTAGATTGAGCACTTGTTGTTAATGTACCGGTTAAGAAATTAGCAGAAACTAAATTACCACCAGTAATATTAGCTCCAGTAATATTTCCACTTACTATCAATGAAGTTAATGTTCCAACTGACGTAATATTGGGTTGTGCGTTATCAATTACAGTATTAGATGTAATTGAATTACCTGCATTAAGTGCATATGTCGCATTGGCCACTGTGCCAATAACGTTAGATCCTGTTAATTGTGATAATCCTCTACCATTACCTGTGAATTTACCAGTAGTAGCAGTAATATTTGCGGCTGTAATAGTTCCACTTACAGCAAGTGAAGTTAATGTTCCAACTGAAGTGATGTTAGGTTGAGAATTTGTTGTTAATGTACCGGTTAAGAAATTAGCAGAAACTAAGTTAGCACCAGTTACATTTGTACCAGTAATATTTCCAGTTACATCTAATGATGTTAATGTACCAACACTTGTAATGTTAGGTTGTGCATTAGTTGTTACTGTGCCTGCAGTAGTTGAACTACCTGCATTTGTTGCATATGTTGCATTAGCTACATCACCAACTACATTTGCCCCAGAAAGTTGAGATAAACCACTACCATTACCTGCAAATCTACCAGTAGTAACTGTAATATTTGCTGATGTTACGTTTCCAGTTACATTTAATAATGAAAGTGTGCCAACTGACGTAATATTTGGTTGAGCCTGAGTTGTTAATGTTCCGGTTACATAATTAGCAGAAACTAAATTACCACCAGCTACATTTAAACCAGTAATATTTCCACTTACAGCTAGTGATAGTAGTGTACCAACTGAAGTGATATTGGGTTGTGCATTATCTGTTACTGTTCCGGCTGTTGTAGTAAACCCAGCTGTTAATGCATATGTTGCATTAGCAACAGTACCAACTACATTTGCCCCAGATAAGTTTGTTAATCCACTGCCATTACCTGCAAATCTACCAGTACTGGCAGTAATATTTGCGGCTGTTACATTTCCAGTTACATTTAATAATGATAGTGTTCCAACATTAGTAATATTGGGTTGTGAGCTAGTTAAAATTGTTCCAGTAAAGTATGTAGCAGAAACTAAATTTCCACCAGCTATATTTCCACCAGCAATGTTTCCAGTTACCGCCAGTGATGTTAGTGTACCAACAGAAGTAATATTAGACTGTGCATTTGTAGTAACAGTACCGGCAGTTGTTGTTGTTCCGGCTGTCACCGCATATGTTGCATTAGCAACAGTACCAACAATATTTGAGGCCTGTAATTGAGATAGTCCACTACCATTACCAGTAAATCTACCTGTGTTAGCAGTGATATTTGCGGCTGTTATGGGTCCATTTACAGCTAATGAAGTTAATGTACCAACACTTGTAATATTGGGTTGAGAAGCTACAGTAACGTTGCCTGCATAATATGCAAAATTTGCACTGGTAATATTACCTACAAAATTACCTACAAAATTATTAGCATTGACATTACCTGTAACATTTAATGTAGTTAATGTGCCAACACTTGTAATGTTAGGTTGTGCGTTAGTTGTAACAGTTCCCGCAGTTGTTGCTGTATTAGCTACACTAGCAATATTGGCTACACTTGCTAAATCGGACTGTGCAGCCTGTGTAGCAAAACCTGCATTACTAGCATAAGCGGCATTTGGTACAGATCCAACAATGTTGGCTGCAACTATTTGAGATAGTCCACTACCATTACCAATAAATACACCACTGGTAGTGGTTATATTACCAGTTACATTCAATGATGCTAATGTACCAACACTGGTAACATTTGGTTGATAACCTGTAATTAATAGTCCAGATATTTGATTTGCTGTAACTCTAGTGACAGCACTGATGTTACCAGTATTGATATTACCAGCTACTGATAAATTACCCAATACTCCAACTGTAGTAATATTAGGTTGTGATTCAGTAGTTAGTCTACCTGTTAGAAAATTAGCTGATACTAAGTTACCAGCAGATATGTTCCCTATACTTAAATTGCCGCCGGCTGATATATTTCCGGTTATTGAGAAATCATTTCCACCAAATACATAATTAGAACCATTTGGATTAGTGAAAATTAAAGCTGTACTATTTGCTTCTATCGTAGCATTACCTAAATAGATAGTATTGCCACTTAAGTATAAATCGTTCCAGCGAGCTACATTGCTACCCAAATTATATAGATTATCAGCGGCTGGAATAATGTTCCCTGCTAGTGTTAATCCTGATAATGTACCAACACTGGTAATGTTAGGTTGTGCATTTGTTGTTAGTACGCCAGTAAAATAGTTAGCTGAAACACTATTAGCATTAGATAAATTACCAATAAAATTAGCAATAACATTTGCGGCTACTACATTACCGGTAGCTGTTACATTGGCTGATTGAATCGTAGTAATTACCGCTGTAGTAGCAGAAATATTATTCGTAGCAAATGTTTGAGTACTATTATTAAATGTTAAGTTTGCGCTAGCATCTAGTAATCCAGCTGTATTGAATTGTATCTGTGTATTAGTTCCGGACGCTTGTGCCGCAAATACGTACGGAGCACCGTTAGCGTATAGATAATTATCTGTTAAAATATTAGTAACAGTTAGATTACCCGTTAAACTTAATACATTTGTAGAATAGTTAAACTGTAGATTATCACTGGCCCCTGCATTACCTTCTTGGTTAAAGATAACACTGGTATTTGTGCCAGGAACTACGAAATTTCCAGATACATTTCCAACGACATTACCAATAAAGAACGGGGCAGTAATATTACCTGATGAAGTAATAACTGCCGTAGATAGGTTCGCAATGTTACCACGGTTAGAAGTTACATTGCCGTTACTGTCTATTACCAATATTGGTGGTATTCCTACTGTTACACCACCGACTAAACCGAAAGGTTCAAATGCCATTGTTCATCCTAATATTGTCTATTATATATTTATCAGTTAGGTATAATTTCTTCCCACTAAAAAAAATCCTATTAGTGCTTTTTTATTAAATATATAATGCTTACACGACAGCCAAACAGACCCCTATGTTCTCATTGTAGAGTATCATTAGCAAAACCTAACGGTGTGAGTAAACATGGCTTTACCAAGTGGCACAAGTATTGTGTTGATTGTGCTAAAGGTGCATATAACAGCACGTATGGTTACTTGTTACAGAAGAAAGACAAGTGTGAGAAGTGTGGTTTTATACCAGAAGATAAATGTCAATTAGACATTGTATATAAAGACGGTGACAAGAAGAATAAAGATAAACGTAATCTTAAAACATTGTGTGCCAATTGTAATAGAGTGTACCAAAAGAAACTAAAAGAAAAGCGTAAGAGTATTTTAGATATAACTATTGATACTGATTTAACAATTTAATAGCTTTTTTCTTCAACGATAGTGCTACCAAACATTGTGTTGATACTATGTTTGATTTCAGCACGTAAATCGTTTTTAAGATATACTTGTCGTGCCGAGTCAATGAATTTACCATCAAAAGTTTGATTCTTTTCACATTCTCGTTTATAGTTCTCAATGTGCCATAACTCTAAGTTTACACCATAAAGCTTAGACTGTAGTTCTTCAAGTGTGTCAATATCTAAATTAAGACTATCTTTTAGTTCTTCTAATAGTTGTAGTTCTTGTTCTATGTTTTTAAGTTTGATTGTATCTACAATTAAGATAGACTTGATTTTTAATATAGTGATTTTATCTATTAGTTCACCGATTGAGATTGGAGCGTGTATCATCATAGTATTATATAGTCTAATAAATTTTAGATAAGAAAAAAGGCTCTGTAGAGCCTTTGTTTTTGTGTTTGTGAGATTATGCGTAACCGTAACTTGAGGCTGCAAGTTGGCTTCTAGCAGTACCAACTCCTGTCGTATCCGTTGCTACTACACCGGTGTTTGATACTTTATTGGTCATTGATACAAAAGATGGACCATTTCCATATCCAAATATAGCAGTATCAACACCATAACTTGCGGCTGCAAGACCCCATCTAGCAGTTCCAACACCTGTTGTATTAGTAGCAACTACACCTGTGTTACTTACTAGATTAGTAATTGATAAACCATTCGTCTGGTCAGTGGTTCCATAGCCAAATATAGCTTTATCAGTTCCATACCCTGCGGCTGCTAGCTGATATCTGGCTGTGCCGGCACCTGCAGTATCAGTAGACACTACACCCGTATTTGATACTAGGTTAGTTGTTGTTGTCATTGCTGAACCATTAAACCCATATCCAAATATGGCCTTATCGGTACCATACACTGAGGCTGTTAATCCATATCGACCGGTGCCTACACCTGTGACATCATTGCCAACAACACCAGTATTTGTTACTAGGTTGGTTAGTGAATAATAACCACCATCAGGTCCTCCGTATCCAAATATAGCTTTATCACTTCCATAACCTGCGGCTGCAAGAAAGCGTCTTGCAGTGCCTACACCTGCTGTATCAGTAGCAACAACGCCTGTATTTGATACTAGATTGGTTATATTTGTCATCCCACTAGGTTGACCATAACCAAATATAGCTTTGTTAGTGCCATAGCCCGCGGCCGCTAGATTTTGTCTAGTAGTTCCAACACCAGTTGTATCAGTAGCAACAACGCCTGTATTTGATACTAGATTGGTTATTGCTGTTACCGCCGCGGTAATAAGACCATATCCAAAAATAGCTTTATTTGAAGGGGGAGGAGGTTGCTGTGTCACAACCATACCACCACTAAATGTCATTCCACCAGTAATTTCCATAATGTATTATCCTTTGCTATTATTTATCAAAAAAAGGCTGTGTATATACTTTGATTTGTTTGTTTATGCTAAGCCGTAACTTGCGGCTGCTAATTTAAATCTAGCAGTACCGACACCAGTTGTGTCTGTAGCAACTACACCGGTGTTTGATACTAGATTGGTCATTGATACCGGTAGGGTTTCGTTTAAACGGTCGATATTTCCATATCCAAATATAGCAGTATCAACACCGTACCCAGCGGCTGCTAATCCGTATCTAGCAGTACCCACACCAGTGGTATCAGTAGCTACTACACCCGTGTTTGATACTTTGTTGGTCACTGAAAATAAAGCGGTACCGGTACCATATCCAAAGATAGCTTTATCAGTGCCATAGACTGCGGCTGCGAGTAATGCTCTATCAGTACCAACTCTGGATACATCAGTAGCTACAACACCCGTATTTGATACTAAGTTAGTTGGACCACCTCCACCGCCATATCCAAACATAGCTTTATCAGTTCCATAACCTGTGGCAGCAAGGCTGTTTCTAGCACTACCAACACCTGTGGTATTATTAGCAACCACACCTGTATTACTTACTAGGTTGGTCACGTTAGTGGTGATAGACCCCTCACCGCTATTATAATAAAAGCCAAATCCAAAAATAGCTTTATCTGTTCCATATCCTGCGGCAGCAAGTATATTTCTGCCAGTACCAGCAGATTGTCCATCAGTGGCAACAACACCTGTATTACTTACTCGGTTGGTCGTATTTATCCAGGCATATGCAAAGCCAAATCCAAAAATAGCTTTATCTGTTCCATATCCTGCGGCAGCAAGTTCACCTCTGGCAGTACCAACACCTGCAGTATCAGTAGCAACTACACCTGTATTTGATACTAGATTAGTTATTGATGTAATGTATCCATAACCAAATATAGCCTTGCTTGAAGGGGGAGGAGGTTGAGGAGTTACACTCAATCCACCTGTAAATGTTAATCCACCTGTAAAATCCATAATATATTATCCTTTTGTTTTGTGTTTGTTAGATTATGCGTAACCGTAACCTGCCGCTGCCGATCCTTTTCTAGCAGTGCCTACTCCAGTAGTGTCACTAGCAACAATGCCCGTATTTGATACTTTGTTGGTTAATGATGTTAATCCACCTGGTTTATCACCATATCCAAATATAGCTTTATCTACGTCATATATTGCGGCTGATAGCTTACTTCTAGCAGTACCTACTCCTGCAGTGTCAGTAGCCATAACACCGGTATTACTTACTAAGTTAGTTATTGAATAATACCCACTACTTTGACCATATCCAAAGATAGCTTTATCAGTGCCATATCCTGCGGCTGAAAGAAATCCCCTAGCAGTTGCTACACCGGTAGTATCACCTGCTACTACACCTGTATTTGATACTAGATTGGTTGTTGAAAAATAACCACTACTACCGTCCCATCCAAATCCAATAATAGCTTTGTCTGTGCCGTAGCCGGCAGCTGAAGTAGATGCTCTACCAGAGCCTGCTCCTGCGGAGTCTGTAGACACCACACCTGTGTTACTAACCAAATTAATCGAGTTATTATTAACTCCATAAATAAACATAGCTTGACCACTTGAACCATAAACTGCGGCCGAACGATATCCTCTAGCAGTGCCAACACCTGCAGTATTAGTAGCAACAACACCGGTATTACTTACTAGGTTAGTTAATGATGAGTATGAACCCGAAACATCACCATAACCAAAAATAGCTTTATCAGTACCATAGGTTGTTGCCGATAAATTTTGTCTTGCAGTACCAACGCCCGTTGTGTCAGTAGCAACAACACCGGTGTTTGATACTAAGTTAGTCATTGATAAATCAACGGAATCGTTATTACCATATCCAAATATAGCCTTGCTTGAAGGCGGGGGTTGAGGAGTTACACTCAATCCACCTGTAAATGTTAGTCCACCTGTAAAGTCCATAATATATTTCCTTTTATTTTATGCTAGTCCGTAATTTGCGGCTGCAAGATAACTTCTAGCAGTGCCAACCCCAGTCGTATCAGTAGCAACGACACCAGTATTACTTACTAAGTTGGTTATTGATTGATTACTAGCATTTGTACCATATCCAAATATTGCTTGCCCAGAACTACCGTATATGGCTGCTGCCAGCCCAGTTCTAATCGTGCCGACACCTGTCGTATCTGTTGCAACAACACCAGTATTTGAGACTAGATTAGTCATCGATACATAAGCGTAGGTCGGGTTGCCAATTTGACCATATCCAAATATAGCTTTATCTGTGCCATAGCCTGCGGCAGCAGGAAATTGTCTTACAGTACCAACACCTGTGGTATCAGTAGCTACTACACCGGTATTTGATACTAGGTTAGTTATTGATGTATAGCTTGGTGTGAGTGCTGGTGCATATCCATATCCAAATATTGCTTGTCCGGAGCTACCGTACCCGGATGCTGCTATTCCATATCTAGCAGTACCTACACCTGTTGTATCTGTGGCAACAACACCAGTGTTTGATACTAAGTTGGTCGTTGATTTAGCACCACTGCTATTATTATAACCATAACCAAATATAGCTTTATCAGTGCCATAACCTGCGGCTGCTAATTGTTGTCTAGTAGTACCAACTCCAGTAACATCATTACCAACCACACCTGTGTTAGAAACAAGATTAGTTATTGATACACTTATACTGGTTAATCCATAACCAAATATAGCTTTATCTGTTCCATAACCAGCGGCCGCTACTCCGCTTCTAGCAGTACCAACCCCTGTTGTATCATTAGCAACTACACCAGTGTTGCTGACTAGGTTTGTTATTGCTGTTACTGACCCAGTATCACCAAATCCAAAAATAGCTTTATTTGTGGGTGGGGGTTGTTGTGTTACCGTCATACCACCTAAAAATGTCATTCCACCAGTAATTTCCATAGTATGTTTTCCTTTGAAGTATTTAGCAAAATAATGTAGATAACAAAAAAGCACTACGAATAGTGCTTGATTGTAAACTTCCCATCCCGTTGAGATATTGTATTTATGCTAATCAATCATAATGATAGGGTAATCCACTAGGAATAATAACTTCTGTTCCATCTTTTAGTGTAACTTCATATTCTTGTTGGTCTGCACTTAGACATACATTTGTATAATCTGTTATGCCTGCTTTCTCCATTGTTTCTCGTAGTTGTTCATTACGCATTTTTTCATATTGTCTTGAATTCATTTTTATTACTTTCATTTTACAGTTATCTCCGTGCCATCTTTTATACATACTACTACTAACAGTCTTACCACAACTACAAGTCATCTTTCGTTGTGATGGATGTTTACCTTCTGCTAACATCTTTAGATTTGCGGCTGAACCTACAAAGTTGTGTGTTCCCTCATCTATTCGTTTTTGATTTGTGTCTGGTCCTAAAAAGTTATGACGACCTTCTTCAATCAACTTCTTGTTTAGCTTACCTTCATAGTTTGGCGCTTTACCATTCTGCCAATGATGAGTACCATTTAGTGCGTTGATAGTACTTGGATTGTTAGTGATACTATTGTGTTTACCGTTTTTCATTGCTGCCTTTGCGTTTCTACCATCTAGGTTGGGGTTGTTTTTTATAAAATCTTCTTTTCGTTCTGGATCTTTATTCATCCAATGATTATCTCCTGCTAGTTTTTCTGCAAACATTTCAGGATTCTTATGGGACCAATGATTGTCCCCTTGAAATTTTGATTTAACTTCATCACGTGTCATAGGATTAGCTAATCCAGTGGCTGCGCCTGTGCTTTTATTACTCATATTCATACAGTTAGGTTTACCGTAATGTTCTGCTAAATATTCATCTTCTTTTATTATTAGTTCCTCAAATGAATCTACAAACTCAACTATTTCTCGGACTAACTTATCCTTCTTTTTGATTTGTGATACCCACTTTCCTGAACCTAGATATCCATCTTCAAGGTTAGTAGTGCTATGTCTACCTATGTAGTATTTTCCGTTTGTGTGAGTTGTCTTGTATATAAAATGTTTCATAGAGTTATTTATTATCGGCTGCGTTTCATTATATACTATTACTTAATAAAGGACAACAAAAAAGGGTGCCAAAGCACCCTTTTGATTTAATAATATCTGTAAAGATATTAAAATGTAGTGAATTTCACTGAAACGTAAGGTTCTGAACCGCAATTTCTCCAACGTAATCGGCAGCGTTACCAAATGAGCTGGCCGTATTCGTTAATTCGATGTATCCGTACCTTGTCATAAATGATACGACTGGTTCGAATGTTGATGGATCCAATACAACTCCACTGCTCATTAATGGAATGTATGGGCAATAGAATGCGGCTGCATCAGTTTCGCTTGAACCTTTATAACCAACCAATACAGGTTGTGTATCAGGAGCATAACTGTTAACGAATACACGCATAGCACCGTTCAATGTACCAACGAACTTAGTGTTAGTTGGAGCTTCGAATGTACCTTCTGTTGTACGAGCAAACGCTGAAGTAGTTGCAGATTGCAATACTGTCAAACTTGCTGGAGATACAACAGCCCAGTTACCTGCGCCACGACGTGTACGTTGGGCGATCAAGTTAGCAACACGGTTGATTAGAACAGCTAAGGCAGCGTGTTCGTCACCAACGTAAGTAGCTGTACCTGATACAGTAGCTTGGTTGAATGTGTACTCAGTAGATGCCAATGTCGCTAACGACAATAGAATCTCTTGGTCAATTTCAGCAGTAATTTCTTGTGCTAATGCTGCCATGATTTCTGCTTCAACGTCAATACCATGTTGACTCTGTGCATCTTGTGCTGCCTCAAATGTCCAACGTGCTTGCAACTTACGTGACTTAGCTTCAACAGCTTGACGTAAGATTTGTACGCTGATTTGACGACCACCGTTGCCTTCTAAGGCAGCAGTGTTGTTACCAGTGTAGCCTGTTGCTGTATCACCAGCGGCGCCACTTGGCTGACGTGAATATGCCTGAGCAATTGTGAATGGACTCAATGCTTCTTGACCAGCTGTAACGCTAGTTTGAGCGGCACTGTTATCCACTAAGCTATTTGCATAACGTACACGTAGTGTGTGAATTTGACCAACTGGTCCTGTCATTGGTTGTACACCTACCAATTCGTTAGCGATAACGGTTGGCATGACACGACGAATAACTGGAAGAATCACACGGTTTAGTGTAGCGATGTTACCAGCTGTAGTTGTACCTACTGAAGATTCAGCAAGTAGTTGTTTCTTAGTATTTTCTAAGATAACACCCATAGTTGAGCGGCGAGTGCCCTTTAAGCCTTCTAACAGAGCTTCCTTGGTCTCGTCCCAACGGCTTTCTAATAGAACTTTTGACATTTATATTTCTCCTAAATTTATGTCTTTGATTTAAAGCCCTGCCAGACGCTTGATATCTATAACGTTGTCACGTTGTTCCATATCAACTTCTTGTTTGGCAGCTTTATCCCCAGTAACTTCACTAATCATCTTTGACTCAGTTAAACTAGCTTTTTGAGCTTTTTTAACAACGCCAGTGTTTAGTACTGCTGGTAGATACTTATCGAAAGTTGCTTGCAGTTTACCTGTTTGCACACTTTCTAGTAAGTCCTGCATTACCTTTGCTTTTTCCTCGTTAAGAGTAGAAAGTAACTCAGTCATAGTCTTCTCACGAATATTTGACTCTTTGATAATACGAACTTCACGTTCTTTTGATTCAACTAACTTTTTACTGTTGTTGATTTGTGTAATGGATTCAGCTAATTGACGATCTTTATCTTCTAATTTTTGCATTAGTTTTCTTGTTTCAGCTTTATCATTTAAATGAGTAACTGAAAATTCACCTGCAAAACTTTCAAAAATCTTACGACCAAAACTGTTTTCTTTTGCAATTTTGATATCTTCTTTCAACTGACCTAATTCACCCTTTAACTGTCCTGCTACAGCGATAGACAACTTCTTAGCACTTTCAGCAACAAAACGTGCTTTAAGTTTTTCTAATTGTTGACGACCTTCTGCAACTAACTTAACCTTAGCTTCAACCACAGCCTGTTTATCTTGAGCGAACTCTTTGATTTCACGGGCTAAAGCATGAACAATAAATTGCTCTAGCTTTTGTTGACTTTCTTTTTGAATCATACGATCTGAACGTAGTTCACGGATTTCTTCGGCTAGTTTAGTAACCATAAAATCATTGAATTTTGTTGCACTTTCACGTAGTTTCATTTGTGCTTTCACACGGTCTTCGTTCATTGCTTGCTTCTCAGTGTGAAATTCTTCAATTTCTTCTGATAGGCTTTCTGTAACCATCTTGTCAAGGGCTTCAACCATCACGCTTCTGTCATGTTCATAACGTTGTGCGAATTCTTCGTGTAATTCTGCACGAACTTGTTGGCGAGCTTCATCTAACTTAGCTTCCCATGCTTCATTTAACTGAGCACCGGTGTCTTCATTGATAAGTCCACTGTCAAGTAATGGCTTGATAGCATCAAACATGCTTATTCCCCTTTGTTAATTTTGAGATCCTTGATAAGGCGCATTACTTCCTCTTTCAAGTACTTCTCTACTTTCTTGTCGCCTCTTGCGTCCTTTGCAATATCCAACAATTTATGACCATGACGCATATTCATCATACCTTCATAGATTGCTTTAGGATAAGCATTTGGTGCGCTAGGTTGTGCAACAATATCCACAGTGACTATTTCAAAGTCACTAACTTTGCCGTTCATGTCGTCAACGTTACCGCTGCCACGACTTGATACGCCGAGTTTCACACCACTTTGTAACATAGTTGTTACAAGTTCTCCCATTGGAGTTGGTAAAATCTTTAATTTGCCGAATCCATTAGCACCATCCATCCACATGCTTGTAATCATATGTGATACACGGTCTAAGTTAATCTTTAAATCGTCTGGGTGATCTACTTCACCTAATACTGAGTAACCACTTGTAATTTGTTCATTAAGAGTTCCGACTGCGGCTTCAATCTCAGAAACAGGGTAAACACGCTCATTAGCGTTCTTTACCCCACCCTGAATGAAGATTCCCTTCATATAAAGGTTCTTCTTGTCACCTTCACTGACACTTTCCACAACCATTCCGGCGCGGTCAAATGTCAAGTGCTCTTTGAGATACAAAGCCATTCTCTTAGATTCCTATTATACTCTACGCTTTGTAGAGTTACGTGATTCTGCTACTGGACTTCTAGAATTTACACCATTGTCACCCTTTGACGGGGCTGGTGCTTTTTCTAAGTCTGCATTGTTTTGTGCTGGGCTATTCTTAAATGATCCTGCACCTTTAACACTTGATTCACCTTTTGCATATGCATTACTTGGGCCTTTTGGTCCTGTTGGAACTGACTCACTAGCACCACTGAACTTAACTGGTCTACTATCCATACCAGCTTGTCCGCTATTTGCTAAGTTTGTGCTTTTTGTATTTTGACCATTGTCACCATGAGTTACAGAAACTTTCTTCAATGCAATAGCTTCCATCATTGCTTCGTCCATATCATCATGGTCTTGTTCCATATCTTGTGTTAAGTCTGCGCCGGCTTCTTCAGCATCATCATCAAACTCACTGTCAGATTCATCACTATCGACTTCTTCATCATCGCCAGCCATGATTTCTTCAAATTCAGCCATTAATTGGTCTAACTTATCTTCTAAGTCAACGACACGGTCTTCTAGGTTTTCTTCACCATCCATGTCATCTTCACCATCTTCAATGTCGATTACTTCATCTTCATCAGAATCAAAATCTAAATCGTCATCTTCAGCTTCTACCATGCCTTGTTCTTCGACTGAAATCTCGTCCATCATTTGACCGACTTGACCGCCCATGCCTTCTTCCATTTCATCGTCCATCATATCTTCATAGATTTCGCGGCTTTTCTCAACTACGATATCGTGAAATAATGCACGTGCTTGTTCTTCGTTCTCATTGATAATCAAATCAATAAGTTGTTCAAATTTTTTGTTGTCCATTGTGGTCTCCTGAATGTAAAATGGCTTTGTAGAGTTATTTAGTGGGTATCAAAAAAAACAGCACAATATGTGCTGATTTTTAACGTTTTTGTTTAAACTACTCATTAAACTGTTGGTGCACCTTCTGCTTTTGGTGCATATTGCTGATGTATCTTTTTTAAATAGCTAACTTTTTCATAGTTACGTACATCATTCATCTTACGTAGTTTACGTATTTGTTTCAATGTTAGTTTAGTCTTACGGCTTTCTTTCCACTTTGGTTGACTGTTATCAGCACTAACGTCTTGATAACCTGCAACTGCCTCATCGAACATTTCAAATAATTTCACTTGGTATTTCCTATAATGTATTTATCTAATTACATGCCAGTGCCACCTGGAGCCGGCATATTTTGTCCCGGTTGTGCTTGTCCTGGTACTGGTACTTGACCGGCTGCATCTAATGCCTGATCAACGGGCGGTGCTTCTGCGGCAGTAGCTTCTTCACCAGTTTGTATATCAGTTTCAATGTCACCCACTGATACACCAATACTACGTAAATCATTACCTTGTGGCTCAACTACAATCTCTTTATCATTTTCCTCACGCCACATTTTCTCATTCTTATTAATTTCTTCTTCAGTTAGTCCTAAGAATCGTTCCATAGCAAAACGTTTACTCATATATGGGTAAGCTTCAATTGCTGTAAATGAACTCATACGTGCGGTATCTAACTCACTTTGACGATAGGCTGCAAAGTTTTGTGGTGGATTAAATGTTAAATTAAATAGTCCACTGTCAATATTCAGTCCTCTCCAACGTAAGAATAGCTTGAATTCTTCATCAAGTTTTCTAACCATGTAGTTCTGTAATCGTTCGCAATATTGATTGAAACGAAATTCTTGAATCATTGCTGTACCAACACGACCATCACTCATAGGAGTAACATTATCATCAGGACCAGTAGGTAAATAACTACTTGGAACACGTAGTCCACGTGCTAATCTGTTATTAAAGTAACGCAAGTCATCAATTTCACCCAAATTTTGTCCACCGGGTAATAAATCAACACTAGATCCTCTACCATCAGCGGTTACCGGGAAGAAGTAATCTTCGTTCATACTTAATGGATTATATGATGCATCAACCATACTACCGCCACCATGCGTACTTGGAATACGTCTTTGATGAATCTCATTCTTAATACGTTCAACAAAAGCCATAGCCATATGACTTGGCATATTACCAACGTCAATCTTAAAAACTCTACGTTCTGGTGCACGTTGTACACGATAGATAAGAACCGCGTCTTCTAGTAATTCTTTTTGCTTATAAACTTTAAAGATATTCTCTAAAATACTTTGTCCAAATGGCCAAAAACGATCTAGTCCTTCTGTTAAACTTAAATGTACCACATGTTTACTATCAATAGCGGCTTCGTTAAATCCTAAACTAAATCTTGATCCAGTTGTGTTATACGGCATACTTGGAACAGTATAACCTCCACCACCGCCGGTTCCGCCGCCACCTGTACCGCCCATACCAGTTGCTGGATTAGCGGCAAAGTCTGTGTTTGTTTTCTGTGCTACGACTAGATTTTCTAAGTTAATGTTTAAGTCTTTGATAACATATTGTTCAGGTTTTTTACCTTCACTTTCATTTACAATAACTTTAATAACCTTAGTCATATCTACCCAATATAACTTAAAGTTTTCTGGGTCACGTACAAAAACTTGATCCCCGTACTTTAAACAATTTCTAAAGATTTTAAAGATACGTGTTTCCATTTCATTCAACTTACACCATTGCTGTAGTTGAGTTTTTAACATTTCTACTTCATGTGGAGTAGGATCTTCACGCCATTCTAAACTGAATGGAGTCTTATTATGTTCATTCTTTTGAGTACTGAATTCACTAATGATATCTAAACATGCGTTAATTTCAGCATCAACATCCATCATTTCATATTGATTATAGCGTTCAATACGATTTGGGTGACCTGTATATACTTCTGGTAGTCGACTTCCATAGTTTTTATAACCAAAATCTTGATTGCTATAGTTAGTAGCATTTTGTCCGGGTCCGTTCCATGCACCAGTGACACTGCCGCCACCTAATGGGCTCATTTGTCCTGATTGATTAACTCTGGTAAAGTGTTTTTTATATGTCATAATGAAGGTCTATTCAGTATTTAGTTAAACTTTTGAATACTCTAATAATTCACTTTGTATATCATTGCTATCAGATTGTGCATCAATTAAGTCATCCATTTTTTCTAAAAATTCTTTCATTAGATCGACCATTTCATTATTACCTGAATTAGTATTAGATCCCGCACTGGTACCAAACATATCTCCTGCTGGGGTATTAGCAAGTTTATCTAATATTGAATCTTTAGTTAATCGTTTAATAATTTCATTACCGTGTAATATGGCAGCGTAACCAGATTCTGGACCTTCTGCGATACCTTCTAGTGATGCACTAACTACTGAACCGGGTTTAAATCCTTCCCATGCTCTTTGCTTTGTAATCATTGCTTTTAATTGAGGGTCCGTTAATGTACCTATCACAGTACTCATGGATGCACCGGCAGCTTGTGCTAAATCTTTTGCATAACCTGAGCCTAATCCAGTTGTACCAGTCCATTGGGCTACACCTTCATCAATTGTTTTATCAATGTACATTGGGCGACGCCATAATGCCATCTTTAAATTATCACCGGCTTCTATCGATGGCATGATGGCAATACCAGTACTTCGTTGTTGAGCATCTCCGTCAAGTTTTTTCCACGCCCCTATTGCGCCGTATTGCTTAGACAACCCACCAAAAGAAACATTACCCGGATTATTAGTTCTCCAAGAAACTGTTCCACCTTTATGGATTTCATTTCCTATTTTTACTTCTTGACCCATTTGAACGTCGCCATCTTTACCACCAGTTGGTTTTGCTACTGGAACATCTGCTGGTCCTTTGCTACTATCATCACCACCTGCTGAACTAGATGCCATTGTAGCAACTACAGGTGAAGCCGATGAGCCGGAAGATGAACCAGATGAACTAGGTGATGAACCGGAAGATGAACCAGATGAACTAGGTAATGAGCCGGAAGATGAACCAGAGGATGGTTTTGAGCTAGCTGACGCTCTTGCGGCAGTTGTTGCAACGACAGGTTTTTTAGCAATCTCTTTACCTACAGTTTCACCAACAGCTTCACCCACAGATTCTCCGGCTTTAGAGCCTAACCATCCACCAAGTGCGGCGCCTATTGCTGTACCTACTACAGGGAATATAGCTGTTCCAATCATAGCTCCTAATGCGGCACCTCCGGCGCCACCTAATCCTTCACCAATACCTTTACCAACAGCTTCACTTTTCTTGACAGTACCTTCTTCTTTTGTTATTTCACCTTTGTTAACTTGATCTTCAGCATCATTATAACCTTCAGTAGCATTCATAGCTCCAGATCCAATTGACACTAATCCAGCAAGAGGTCCAACAAGTTTACTTAATGCACCCATAGCCTTGCTAGCTCCGGCAAACCTGCCGGCTCCACCTGGTGCTTTACCAGTGCTCGGGGCTTCAACAGGTGGAGCTTTACTGTACCTGCCTGAAGAATCTCTCCAACGACCTTTTTCATCTTTATAATGACCTTCAGAAGTCTTTGTATCTGGACCACCTTTACCACCACCCGGAAGACCTGAACCACCACCCGGAAGACCTGAACCACCTATATTTTTTGCGGCAGTCAATGCATCAACTATCTTCAATTGTACAGCTAATTTACCTAAATAAAGCGCGGCTGCCATGGCAGCACCTGTCAATAATGTAGCTGCCGTAGTTACTCCATTAAATCCTTGTATGAATGGACTAGCCTTACCTAATAATTCATCTAGACCCACAGATATAGTGCGGGTAAGCTCTGTCATTTTGTTTCTTGCTATCTCTGCAGGATCGGTTCCTGAACCAGTTCCTTTACCTTCTGCGGCATTTTTAATATCGGTTTGCGCTTCTTTCAATGCTCCTGGGAGATCCTTACCTAATACTTTTGCTGAATTCTGTAACAAAGCCAATGAAAGACCTTGTTTGTCTCCCATTTCTTTATCAAAGACGGCGGCACGTCCTAATGTTTCTCTCTGTCGTTTTGTACCTTCAGCGATAGCTTTCATATAATCAGCTTGGGTTAGTGTTCCCTCTTTTAACCCTTGTTGAAGTTCTTCATAATTAGGTAATGTTCTTAATAATACTGTACTTGATTCTGTCCATGCTCCTGTTGCAATTCTACTTTGTTGCGCTGATAAGAATTGTGCATCACCGGTAGCCTCTGCCGCTAACAACATAGCTTTATTAGCATCTAATTCTTTTTGAATTTGTTTTGCTTTTTCTTTGTCGGCAGCATTACCGGTTGCCATTAATTTATTTCTTTCATCCTCTAAGTTTTGCGTATGTATCGTAATGTCGGCGCTAGCTTGGGCTCTTTCCATAGCTTTTTTCGATTCACTCATTGACTTACCAGTGATAGCACTTAATTCTAATAAGTTTTTAGTATATTCCAATGAAGCTTCTTTTAAACTACCATCACGCTTCATTTGCTCTGTTATCATTCTACCGGATGATGCTTGTAATTTTACATAGTCAGCTTGGTTCTGTGTTAGTTCTTCCTGTGACACACCTAAACGTTGAAATGAACTATATACGTCATCACCAACTTTAGTCATATCACCAAATGCTTTCACGCTTTGTTTTACATTGCCACCAAGGGACATGATATCAGTGCCCATTGATCTTGAAGCTTTAGCTATTACTCCTAACTTCTCAGATGAGTAACCGGCTGCATTACCCATTTCTAGTAACTGTTTAGCTGTCATTCCACCAGCTACACCCATTTTAGATAATTCGTCTTTAGCCTTTAAAACATTATCAGCTTGTTTCATTGCGGCTTCTGCGGCTAGTGTAGTAGCTTTAATTAATACACCCATTGCCAAACCAAGCATACCTAAGTTTTTACCCCAAGCTAGTGCGGCGTCTCCGGCGCCACCTACAACTTTACCAAATGTTGAGAATTCAGCAGTTGTACTAGCTAAACCTAATCCAAACTGTTTCAATGAATTAGTTGCTAGTGTCTGTGCATTTTCACGATTTGCGTCTATTATATCTTTTTTCTTTTTTGCGGCTAGTTGTGCTTGTTCATATGCAGTGCCCTCTTTAGCACTATCTGCTAATTTTTTTAATGCATCAGACGCTTTAACTGACCCGGAAGCAACACCTATCACTTGATTAATGCCCAAAATAAATGAGGGCATGGTGTTATTCAATTCACGTATTGTTTCATTGAATTTCTCCATTGCATCTGGATCTAAATTTTGTGGCATGGTTTTTCCCTACTAAATATTATGTAGTATTTAGTACTGGGCAAACGCCCATTTTTAATCAAGGATAACAATGACCATTCAAAACAACCCACTAAAGCAATATTTTCGTAGACCTTCAATTTATTTGAAATTACCTAGCGGTGGTAAAATGTATTCACCTTCTGTATTAACTATACCAGAGTCTGGAGAACTAGCAGTTTATCCAATGACTGCTATCGATGAAATTAGCTCAAAAACACCAGATGCGCTATATAACGGAACCGCAATGGTAGACATTATAAAAAGCTGTATTCCTGATATCAAAGACCCATGGGCAATTAATAGCATTGACTTAGATGCTATATTAATAGCAATACGTTCGGCAGCGGGCGGTAATGACATGAGTGTAGCATCAGAATGCCCAAGTTGTAAAGAAATTGCAGAATATGCTGTTAATCTGATAGGTATACTAAGTCAACTTAAATCTGCTGACTATGATAAAGAATTAGTTTTAAATGACCTGTCAATTAAATTTAGACCACTGACATATAAAGAAATGAATGATGCAGGTACTGGACAAATAGAAGCACAACGAATGTTTCTTCAGGTAGACAAAGAAGAAGATGAAACTGTTAGGATAAGTAAAACTCAACAGGCATTGAAATTTATTACTGATGTTACAATGCGTATTATATCACAAGCTATTACTCATGTAAAAACACCTAGTGCTTTTGTAGAGGAAAGAGAATATATACTGGATTACCTACAGAATTGTGATAGAGATACTTACATTGCTATTAGAGATTATAATGCAAATTTAAAAGCACAAACAGAAATTAAACCACTGAAAATTAAATGCATTCATTGTCAAAATGACTACGAACAACCTTTCACTTTAAACACATCTGATTTTTTCGGATAAGGCTTCTGCGCCTTGACCACGAAGGCGTAAAGAAGCTGATAGATAATATGGAAAAAGAGTGTACCGATATTAAGAAAAGTGCTCTTAGTATGAGTTGGTACATGCGTGGTGGTGTTTCATATGAAGATGTATTAAACATGTCCACTGAGGAACGTGAAGAAATTAAGAAAATTATTGATAGTAATATGGAAGTTACTAAGAAATCACAACTACCATTCTTCTAATCAAACCCGTAACTGTTCATTTATCATATCGGGTTATTATATTGTTTCTTAGTAAAGATGAACTTCGTTCATCTAAGAACTCACTTCGTTCGTTCTTATTGTTTACGGTTATCTATTCTGTTAATTCTTTTTTATCAAAGACTATATTGCCGATTTGAAGCCATGGTAGTGCTGTTCAGCACTACCAATGGTAAAGGTTGTTTTGCACGACCGTCATCCAGTGTTATCTATTCCCCATTCAATTAGCTATTTGATGCTATTAAATGCTACCGGTTGCTCTGTAAAGTATATGGGATTGTAGTTGAATTTACGCACAATTGTGTTTCATTCAGCAACGCACATTCTATTGATTCAAGACAAAATATCAATAGACTTGTTGAAGGTTCGCTTTGTCGATTGCCTTCTCGGTATTCCGTATATATCGCTATACACGCTTACTCCAGATCCGTCAGCACAGCACAATCTGTACAAACTCAAGGAGGTCCTGCAACCAGGACAACACATTTTTATTTTAAATTTCTATTGTGAGGATATTGTTATTTGTAACAGTTTGATTTGACGTGGTGTCTGGTGAGCCTGAATATGCTTTTAATAATTTACTGTTGTTTAAGAAGAAATTGTCAAATTCCATAATTATCCAGTCCCCTAATTTAGGACTTGTATAATACAAGAAATTGTCAGTTACCCATGTTAGTTTGCTTTGTACAGCAATATAACGACCTTTACGATTGAACTTCATAAAAAGAATATTGCAATCGTCTGGATCAGCTACATCCATGAGTTGTTCTAGCCAAGCATCTATCACTTTACATTCCCCTGAAAGTAATAAATGAAACGGAAAATCAGCATAAAACTTACATTCTACATTCATTTTAGTAAAAGTCTGTCCAGGAACTATGTCCCCTTTGAAACTTCTAATCTGACCTTCATGCAGTACTTGGGTTCTTGATTGATTTTTTCCACCTATATAAGCACCGGATCCTGGAGCACGAATGAATGACTCATTATACTTCTCTGAAAGATATTTAGCGATTTCTCGCTCAAAACCTGAACCCTTTGCTTTCTGTGGACTTGGCATACTACTACTTATCGTGTGTTTCTGTGTATAAAATTATTCTATATCCACTGCAGTATTGTAACTTGTAAATCCGTTTTCTTTCACAACCTTAAGAACATTGGGCACACGCCCTGCTAATTCTTCTCTATGTGAAACAAGCCAAATACTTTTCTGTCGTCTACGACTCATATCTTTAAGAATTGCTAAACTATTCTCAACACCCATTGTGTCAAGACCGCTATCAATCAATTCGTCAATAAACAATGTGTTGATCGGTGAATACAATGATTCCCAAACATCACGGAAAGCAAAACTCAAGCCAAGAATTAGTCTGTTGCGTTCACCACGTGAAAGATTATCAAAGTCAAGTTCACGACCAAGCTCGGTAATCTCAACTTGTAAATCATTCTTAAAGATAACTTGATGTGGTAGACCAATCTTGTCTAAGTAGTGAGTTAGTCTTGCGTTTAGATAACTTAAGTTTTGGTCAATAATCTTTTTACGAACAAAACTATCTTTGCTAGTTAACAAATCTAACAAGAACTTTTGATGTTCCATTGTACGTGTTAACTTATTGATAGCTTCAAAATCGATTGCTTGTAGTGCTTGTGTTTCCATCTCAACAACTTGTTCACTGTACGGGTCAGTCTCTTGTGACTTGTTATCAATCTGGTTAAGAATGTTAGCAACCTCACTTGAATGTTTAATTGCTTCTGCTTCTGTATCATAGTAAGTAACAGGTTGTGGACCTAAAACGATAGAAGTCAATTCACTCAGTTGTTCACTAAACGGATTTGATTCTTGTTTCTTATCTTCCCAAACTTTTTTCAAGTTAGATACATCGCCACTGTGCCGAATAGCGTCTGCTTCTGTTTTATATGATGGTATAGGCTTAGTACCTAATTTAGTAACTAATGATTCATTGATTGATAATTGTGTTTCAAAATGAACTAATTCAGCACGGGCACTCTCAAGTACCGTAGTCTTTTCTAACGTGACCTCTAAATGTTTATCATCATGGAAGTCTTGTCCACAAGCATAACACCTGTGATCCTCAAGCTCTTTTACTTCCCGAATCAACTTATCAATTAATTTTTTTTCTTTTGTGATACTTTTGGTTAGAGTATCAATTATTGTTATGATAGATTTTTGTTCTGCTTCATCATGTAGCCAATCTTTTAAATCACTCCATGATTTAAGTTCAGCTTCAATATCATACTCATTTTTAAGTGAGTACGCCTTATATGCTATTGAAACGTCAGTGTCATGTTTTTGTTGCCAAGACGTACTACGAGCAACCAGTGCATTGTATGAATCTTGTGCTTCTTTTTGTTTAGTCCAAACATTCAAGTCTTTGTGTGCTTGTAACTCTAATTCAATATTGATTTTACTGAGTTCATCATATTGAAGGGCGAGTGATGTTAAGTCGTCATCATGTTTTCTCAACCACAATGTTTGTCTGCGTTTCAATGCGTCAATCTGTTCCTTGACACGTTTGTTAGCCTCTTCAATAGCTTTGACTCTAAATTCTTCCTGCTGAATATCATCTTTACTACGGCGAATCATTTCTTTGATAACTTCAGCCTTCTCACTTAATAATGTGATACCCATCAATTGTTCAATGATATCTTTTTGCTCATTGTTCTTTAATGCTAAGAATGGTTCACTGTATGTATTCAGTACAACGATATGCCGGAACATGTCTGCTGACATATTAATAACTTTTTCAATCGCTACCTGTGTTTCTTTGTTCTCTCCTTGTTGATCCTCAGAAGCTTTGTCCTGAATATCATTAACATAGAACTTAAGAATATTTGGCTTACGTCCACGTTCAATCTTATAGTCAACTCCATTAACATTGAATGTCAATGTAACTAACATACCCTTACCATTTGTACGATTAACTAAATTATCTTTACGAATATTATTAATGGGTGTACCAAACAATGCATAACTAAGACCTTGAATCAATGTTGTCTTGCCAGTGCCGTTCCTAGCACCGTCACCACCTAAGTCTAAGTTCTCACCTAAAATAAGTGTTAAGTCTTTCTTATCAAAGTCAACTGCTTGGGTTACTGCACCAATAGATAAAAAATTCCTTAATGTAATGTCTTGTAGTGTAATCATAGGTTGTTGTAAATGTCCAAAAGAATCTTTTTATCAAAATTATTTGATTCAATACTGTTAATCTGGTCAATGATAATTTGGTCTACACTTTCAAACTTTAATCCGTCTGCTGTTTGACCATTTTCATTTGTTTCTAATTTCATAGGTATCAATGCCATCTCTCTTAGCTTGTGTTCTGGTATCCATGTCTCACGCAAGAAGTTAGCTTCTTCATAGGAGATTTCAATATCAAGATGTACTCTAACATGACTGTCAATCAATAACAAGCCGTCAGGGTTTTCTAAGATATCACTTAGTTTGTGTACACGGAACACAGGCTGTCTAGGCCATGTATAAAATACAGGCTCAGTTCCCCATTCTAATATCATCATGCCACGTGCGTCATCGCCTGCGTCAGCATAGTTATGCGGGAAAGCATTACCAATATACCAAATGTTCTTACGTGCTTGCCGTTTATGAAAGTGACCACTGAATACTTTTTCAAAACCACCCAATTGATCCTCATTGATTTCACCGTGATCGGGCATCTCAACCATAGCATTCATGTGGAAATACGGTAGTTCAAAATGACCAAACATATATTTGCCACTCATCTTTTGTAGTTTCTTGTAATCATCTTGTACAAGCCAGGGTGCAATAACTACATCTCCTTGACTGAAGAAGTCGTTGACGATTTTAACGTTTGGTAAATGTTTAGCCCACTCAACACTATGAATGTCCCTACGGTCACGATAATAAAGATCGTGATTGCCTGGTATAAAATATACAGTATCAAAGTTAGCACTTAGTTTCTCCAATGCTTGTAATCCAAACTGAAGTGTATGAATGTTAATGCTTGCACGGTGGTGATTATAATCGCCCAAGAAGAAACATGTTTCACACCCCTCACTCTTTGCTTTTTTAATGAACCAATCTACAAAATCGGAACAGTCTTGGTTGTGTTGTAAGCTGTTTGATTTAAGGCCAAAATGGATATCAGTAAAAACAGCGGCTTTTTTAAAAAGGTTACTCATTCGTCTATTATATAATAAAGCCGTTACATTAGCAACGGCTTTGGTTAAATTATTCTTCGTATACTGTGGAACTAGACCCAATACCCTGTCGTGACCAACTAGGATTGAGACCATTGATTTCTAGTATATCATCACGTATGTTTTGATTACGTTTTTCTGTATTCAATACTCTACAGAAACTATTAGTGATAGCGGCTGTGTAGTAAGCAAATGGGTTTGCACTTTTAGCTTCATTGAAACGTAAACCAACGTATGTTAATTGTAAGATGGCACTATTACGCATCTCATCATTGTAAGTATACCCGCGCCAATTATATTTCATTGCATATTTTTCGCACATCATAATATACATACGGGCAAGTTTGTTTGTGATTTTGCCGTGTTCTTTATTAAAGACACCTGTTTCTAAATCACCGTCCCAATGGCTTTTACCTACACATTTGAATGTATTATTTTCATCAATTTTGTAATGCTGGAACGGTGGAAAGTTTACCTTAACATGAACCATATCATCTACTTCAGCTTTAGTAGTATTATCCTCTAAGTCAGCAAATATTTCGTCTGGATCTGGTTCTTCAAAATCAAAGATATCCTTCGCTGTTTTCTTTTTAACTGTTTTACGTGGCTGTTTTGGTGCGACCGGAACGTGATCCCAAGTCATTACACGAAATACTAAATCTGTAACTAAAATTGAATCCGGACTAACAGCATCTTTAGACCCTTGTTCTAAACTAAGACGTAATGCACGTGTTTCTTTTGCTTGTTGAATAGTTTCTGGTTTGAAAGCATATTCTAAGCTGTCTTCCATACTAGATTGAGGCATGTCTACAATGAAATCATAGCGATGATAGCTTGGGTCGGTGAAGTAGCAATAAGCGTTTTTACTTTCGTGAATTTCTTTTAGAATGTCTTTATTATTTAAATAGTTGACAGGTTTGCGTGAGGGTAGGGACATAGTTCTCCGTTATTATGTTGATGTAAGTATAACATTATTGTTGCAGAATAGCAACTATTTTGTGATGGAAAGGGTAAAAATACTACTTTATTTAGTAGATAAATATGTGTAAGGATAACAACATATTATGGCAAACCCAACCACAACCGAAGAATGGAAACAAGTTGCAGCCAATGCACAGGCACAGTTGGATGCGGTCAACCTACAAAAGACACAAGGTGAAGCGCAAATTACTGCATTGGAACAGCAATTACTGGCCAACGGACAAAAGATAAGTGACTTTATAACATCTCAGGGTAACCGTTATAATCCTAGAGATCCAGTGTTAGTTGCACTAGAGGCAGAAACAAACGCTATCAAGCAAAATATAGACAAAACAGCGGTGTATGTAAGATCCACATTAACATCACAACTATTTCAACTAAGAGCAACTATAAATAATGCTAACACACAGGCAGGAACAGCATCATCTGGACCTCCAAACACAAACACAACTACTCCGCCTGAAACTGTTACTCCCAATCAGACTAATACCACCGTTACTACAGTGCCACTTCCTCCGATTGAAAACGCAACAGTACCTGCTACTGGACAAAACGCGGCTACAAACGTTGCCTTCCTAGATGCTAATGCGTCTCCTCAACAACTTATAGATCCAAATACTGATCCTAATACTAATATTGGTAATGATACTCAGACATTAAATATACCCCAACCCCAACAAGAGATAGGGTTAAACAGTGATCCAAATACTAATATTGGTGCAGACATTCAAAACGTTAATGTAGCAAAAGCACCGGCAAATACAGAAATTGATGAATTTGCTGGAGTTGATGAACAAGTTGCTAAACAAAAGAAAATTGCAGACATGGGTGATTTTGCTGGAGTTGATGAAGCAATAGCAAAACAACAAACAATCAGTCTTAACAGTGACCCTAATACAAACATTGGTGCAGAGATACAAAATTCATCACCTACTGATATTACCACTGAAGATCCATTTGAAGCTGCCAGACAAGCAGCCGCTGAACGTGGTAATGAAGCTAATACACAGGCTGCAATTGATGCGGTAAATCAAGCTGCACCTAAAGGTATATCAACTGCGTTAAAGAACACTCAAAGTACAGCTACCAGAGACGATAGTGCTAGTTTTCAACAGAAACCAGATTGGCGAGCAAGATTAAGTTTGGCGCCCGGTGCTGATTATTTATATAAAGTACCGGACGGCAAAGCAGGTATATTACAACCATTAATGGCTACTGATGGCGTAATCTTTCCATACACCCCGGCAATTTCAGTTACATACAGTGCTGGATATGATACAAGTGAATTAGTACATAGTAATTATAAAATTTATCAATATAAAGGAAGCAGTGTAGATACTGTTAGTATTACTGCGGATTTTACTGCACAGGATACTATTGAAGCAACTTACTTATTAGCTGTGATACATTTTTTCCGTAGTGTTACTAAAATGTTTTATGGGCAAGACAAGAATCCAAATAACGGAGTACCCCCACCGTTGTGTTATTTGAGTGGTTTTGGAGCATATACGTATGATGCACATCCAGTAGTTGTAACTAATTTTACGTATTCTACTCCAACCGATGTAGATTACATTCGAGCAGGTAGTCAAACTAATCAACCGGGAGTAAATATATCTCAACAAAAACCCGCATTAAATACGTTTGCCCCTAAAGTAGTGAGAACTGCAATGAATGGTTTATCACCCAAAGTTCCAAACTTTCAAACACAAAATACAATGATTAACAGTGAAGCAACATATATACCTACAAAATTACAATTACAAATCACATGCCTACCTATTGTTACACGAAATGATATCAGCAATAAATTTAGTCTTAAAGAGTATGCGACAGGTGAATTATTACGAGGAACTAAACGTTCGGGCGGAGGTATTTGGTAATGTCTAATAACAGTTTATATCCAGCATCAAGTCCTTATTTTGCTACAGGTGTAGTGAATAATAGATTTTTAGATGTACTAGTGGATAGACCTATTCCTAAATTAGGTAGTGACAGATATTGGGAAATCACACAAACATATAATTTACGTCCTGATATGTTAGCATATGACTTATACAGTAATCCAAAATTATGGTGGGTATTTTCAAGTAGAAATCCAAATACATTAGCTGATCCATTTTTTGATTTTACTACAGGTACTAGTATATATTTACCAGATCCTGCAACGTTAAAACAAGTATTAGGATTATAAATGCCAATTGAAACAGATGAGCTAGGTATTATAATATCCTCTACCCCTGACAATAATAATTTAGGTGGTACTCCAGGAGGTGACGATACCAGTTATGATAAAAAAGAAGCTAAAAATGTTGCCGCTAAAGAAAATAATGCTACTGCAACCGGTAGTAGTGAAGTTGAAACGGTCAATAAAAGTTTTGCAGGACAAACACAAGCAGGTAACGCACAATCTCCTGCAGGAAATGATGTAGTTGATAAAGGTGTAGGGAAAACAGCTAAACCTGGAAGTAGATTACAAAACCCATTAGGTAATTTTAGCAGTTATACATATCAATTAAGCTTGTATATGATAACACCGGATGCATATAATGCATTTCAAAAATCAAATAGAAAAAATATTAATGCACTATCAGCAACAGACGCTAGTGGGCAAGCAACAAATGGTGGTGCGTTTTTAATTGCACAATCAGGAGGCATTAATAATACTGCAAGTAAAAGAGCACCGGGTTTTGAGTTAGATTTTTATATTGATGATTTAAAAATTAAAACGGCTACAAATGCTAAAAGCACTCATAGTGAATCTAACGTAACAACACTGTCATTTAGTATATATGAACCATATGGTTTTTCTTTTATTACCAAATTAAAAAGAGCAAGAGATAGTTTAGTTAAAAATAGTAAATTAAAAAATTATGAAAAGGCCGTTAACGGGAGTAAACAATTTTTTGTATTAGGTATTAGATTTCAAGGGTATGATAAAAACGGAAATATAGCAAATGCGAGTCAAGTATTTGCAGATGATACATTAAATACAAGCCCGGATGCTAGTGGTGTATATGAAAGATTTTATGATATACTGTTAACAAAAATGAAATTTAAGATTAATGGTGGTGCAACAACTTATAATCTAGAAGGAGCTGTAACATCAACATCAGTTAGTATGGGCACAGCTAGGGGAATAGTTGATAATTATACACCAATTGTGGCCGGAACGGTTGAAGAAGCATTGATTGGTAATGGTAATGGTATCACTAGTTTACTACAAACAATAAATGAAACTCAGAATACATTATATAGAGAAAAAAGAATTAAAATACCAAATGTATACAGTGTTAGATTTATAGGTGATAGTGATTTACTAAAAAATGCAAGAATGGTTACTGATGCGGATTTAGATAAAGCTAGAACACCAATGAGTAGGGCAAATAATTCTAAGGAAGTAAATGAATCAACTAGTAATAAAGCAGTAGCAGACACAACTAGAAAAACAATATCATTTGCATATGGTATTCCCATAGTACAGGCAATTAATAATATTATTAAACAAAGTTCATACATGGCTGATGCACTTAAAGTTATATTTCTTGCAAGCGAAGAACCTGATGAAGACACCGGTAGTCTTGAAGTTGCTGTTAAAAAAGATGTACCACCTATCAGATGGTATAATATAAATCCAGAAATTATATGTTTAGGGTTTGATGAAAATGTGGGTGATTTTGCCTACAACATCACGTACGTCATACAACCATATGAAACTCCTGCAGCCAAATCTCCTTATACAAAATCTAGCAAATATTATGGCCCTCATAAACGATATGAATATTGGTTCACTGGAAAGAATAGTGAGATACTATCTTATGAGCAGACTATGGATAATACTTATTTTAACGTAGCGTTGTCTCCTGACGGTGATCCAGCTAGTACAGCTGGTGGTGCAACGGTACCTGTATATGCAGGAAAGTTACAAAATATAGAATCTCAGGGTGGATTGAATGTTGGTATGGAAGCACAAAATGCTTACATGACTAGTTTATTCGACCCGGGTGCATACGCCAAAGCAAAAATTACCATTATGGGTGATCCGGATTATTTGTCACAAGAAACACCCCAGAGTGTTAATCAAGTATACAATCAATTTTACGGTAGTGATGGATTTACTATTAATCCAAACGGTGGTCATGTTTTTATTGAAATAGATTTTAAAGAAGCACAAGATTATTACAACAGTGATGGATTGATGAGTATCAATGAATCTATATATTTTTGGAATTATCCTGCCGCAGTAGCTAATAAAGTTAAAGGTGTTAGCTATATGGTTCTTGATGTAGAACATAGTTTTAAAAGTGGTAAATTCCAGCAAACATTAACTTGTTGTATCAATGATTTCCCTGGAGTATTAGGTACTCCAGCGGCGGCACTTGGTGGAAGAGCAAATATTACAGATAAAGTGGCTGCAAGAACCGGAGTAACATTAACAAAAGAAAATGCAAATAATGCAAGATCCGCGTTTGCCGCATCCGATCCTAGAAGAATAGACTTAGGAGGATCAGATGTACGTACAAGTACAAATCAAGGTGGAGATGGACCAACACCAGGTAAAGGAAGCACTACCTCAGCTTCATCAGGTTATACTCCTGACAACGAATTTGCCGGAGTAGATGCAGCCGTAGCCGCTAACTATCTAGCGGATAATACTTCACTTTCATACAGTAGTACACCAAATACTACTACAACAGAAAATACAAGACAAGGTGTAGCAAATGATGACAGTGTTCAAAGTGTAGGATTAACACAATCCGGCGTTGCTAATGCTCAAAGCCCTGATGCTGGTAGAGAAACACAAAACACTACATTGAATACTAGAACAAGACCCGGTGAAGGTGTATAACAGTAAATAATTAATATGGCAAATAATATCTTTAAACCCAAAGGCGCACCAAGCGCAGATAAATTAGGTGCAGGTGGTGCAGTAGTTAGTTCTGTGCCTGTGTTTGGGGTAGTAAAAGATAATATTGATCCTATACGAAGTGGTCGTTTGCGAGTTTATGTTGCTGATATGGGAGGTGTAGATCCTTCTGATAGCAACTGTTGGATTACAGTTAGTTATATGTCACCTTTTTATGGATTGACTGGGGGTACAGGTGATAAGACAGGTTATGGAACATATTTACAGAATCCTGTTAGTTATGGTATGTGGAATAGTCCACCTGATTTAGGTACAACTGTAATATGTATTTTTATTAACGGTGACCCTAATTATGGATATTGGATTGGTTGTGTTCCACAACCAGAAGCATTGTTTATGGTGCCAGCAAATGGATCAACTGAAACAGTAGTTACTAATTCAGGTGAGGCAAACAGTTATGGTGGTGCAAAGAAATTGCCGGTTACTAACATCAATACAAACAATAATGCAATCAATAGTAGTCCTGCATTTTTTAATGAACCTAAACCAGTCAACAGTTATCTTGCCGGCGTATTAAATCAACAAGGTTTAATTAGAGATACAATTAGAGGTACAATTGGTACATCAGCACAACGTGAAAGTCCTAGTCGTGTTGGTTGGGGAGTTAATACTCCCGGTAGACCTATATATGAAGGTGGCTTTACAGATGAAACAATTGCTGATGCCGCAACAGGCGAGGGTCAACAAAGTAATTTAAAAATAACTTCACGTAGGGTAGGTCATTCAGTAGTAATGGATGATGGTGATTTATTAGGTAGAGACCAATTGGTAAGAATACGTAGTAGTTTAGGTCATCAAATATTAATGAGTGATGATGGTCAATGTTTACACATCATTCACGCTAATGGACAAAGTTGGATAGAGTTGGGCAAAGAAGGTACTATTGATATGTATGCTACCAACTCAGTTAATATTAGAACACAAGGTGATTTGAATTTACATGCTGATAACAACATCAATATGCATGCCAAAAAAGATTTTAATCTTTATGGTGAAAATGTAACAATTAATAGTGATAAGAAAACTGATTTTAGAATTGGTACTGATTACAGTATGCAATCATTAGGTAAATATACATTAAAAGTTGGCGCCGGAATGAGTTTAGCAAGTGCCGGTGAAGCAAGTTTTGCTAGTACAGCGGCTGCATTTGTTAATGGTAGTAAAGTTAATTTAAATACAGGCTCAGCCGGACTTGTACCAGCTGAAGTCAAACCAATCACGGTCGTAGCACATACTGATACCTTGTATGATTCAACTAAAGGTTGGGCAGCCGCTCCTGGAGCATTGTTTAGTATTGCAAGTAGAGCACCTGCACATGCACCATGGTCTAGTGCAAATCAGGGAGTAGATGTTAAGGTAGATAATAATGCCAGTGCCAATTTCCCAAGTCCCCCTTCTGCGGCAGTCACAGCAGTAAATGCACAAGTAGCTAATACCCCTAACACACCTGTAACTGCAAGTGTATCTGCGACAGTTCCAGTTACTGGTGCAATTAGTAAAGTATTAGATAAAAACGTTACAACAACTATGGTTGGACAAGTAGCGGCTATGGCTCAATCAGGCCCGGCTGCAGCCGCAACTGCAATTGGCGCTAGTGTAGTAGAAACAGCAACAGGTAAATTTGCGGCTGTTGGTAAATTAGCACAAAGTCCTCAACAAATGGAATCAGCTGGCATACTAAAACCTGGATCAGCAGTATTGATTGCATCATTAATTTCTCAGGGAAAAACAGTTGAGGAAGCAATGACTGCCAATTTATTTACAGGCATGCCAGATGCAGAGAATTTACAAGCTTATATAGCTAGTACTACTAGTCAAGTTAAAACACAGGTCTCTACGTTCCAACAAGCACAAACACAACTAACACAATCAGGTGTTATGACAGGTAAAGAATCATCCGGGGTAGTGGCTGGTATAATCACTGCAACAGCTACAGCCGGATTATCTAATACGGTTAACTTTATGAAAACAGCATCTGGTAGTTTAGGAAAAGGTATATCTGATGTTGGATCTGTAGTTGGTAAATCGGTGAATGGATTAATAGGTAGTGTGACTGGATCAATAACCTCAGGTAATTTTGCGGCAAATTTAGCCGAATCAAGTATTGGAGGACTAAGTTCAATAGCAGGATCATTATCTGGATTGGCAAAAGGAGGTATTCCGGGACTGTCTGGTATATTTGATAGCGCAAAAGGCATTGCTGGATCAGCATTCGCCGCAATTACTAAAGGATTCCCGGCACTTAAAGCAGGTGTACCTCAGAACTTAAAACAAATTGCCGATAAAGCGGCGGCAGATGTACAAGCATCCGGAACAGAAGCAAGTGACGTTGCCGGAGTATTAAAATCTGCAGCCTCAAATTCAGGAATAGATGCCGTAAGTATTGCATCAGGAGCCGCGTCATCGGCAATTAACGGATTGGATAGTGTTACTAAAGCAGTAACGACTGGTGTGGCAGCCGCATCAAACGCCGCAAGTCTTGCACAAAATGCAGTTAGTTCAATTGGGGCATTATTACCCGGGAACGCTTCTACCGGATTAAGTGGTTTACCAGGAGCACAGAATGCAGTGGCAACTGTTATCAATGGTGCAAAAGGTGCACTTAATTCAATACCGGGTGCTAGTAGTATATCAGGAGCAATATCACAAGTCACTGCATCTATCAGCACTGGTAATTTAGCAGGTGGTGCAAGTAGTTTAATAGATAAATTAAAAGCTCCGGGAGCATCATTGCAAGCATTAGCAAGTATTGGACTAAGTCCCGCATTGGCCTCAAAGTTAAATAGTTCTATTGCATCATTAAGTTCAGGTGGTGCAGTACAAATTACATTACCTGTTGTTGGTATCAATACAAATGACCGTACATCATTGACAAGCCAATTAGCTAGTGTATTTGGTAGCAGTAAGATACCGTTGCCTAATTATAATGGTAATCCTGCGACTACAGGAGATACATCAAGCTCTGACAAAATCAGAGATAGTCTTAACGAACAATATGAAAAAACTCAGAAGTTGATAGCAAAAGTTGATGAAGTCAGAGCGGCTAGATTAGCATATAGTAAAGCAAAAAATGAACTTCCTGCAGGTGATCCTCAACTTGATGAATTGAGAAATAAATGGTTGGCTTTAGGAGAAGAGCTAAAAGCCTTATAAAAGTCTTAAACGCAGTAACATAAATATACTATAGGATAAAACATGCCAACATATATAGGATTTTCAACAATAGGTGCCAATGAACCAAAAACAACTAATGCCAGTACTGGCATAGACGGTGGTACAGGCGGTGTATTAAAGCCAACTATTCCGGGTAAAAAGTATCGTATTGTAGATGAAGCATTGGTAATCAGAGATTTTGTTAATGCATTAAACATTCAACAAGGACAGAAAGTTGGTAATCCAGGATATGGTTCTACTATTTGGAGTCATATTTTTGAGCCAAATGATGCCGACACTAGATTCACGCTTGAAAATGAGATACGTAGAATTGGTAACAATGATCCTAGATTAATCATCAATACAGTAAAGAGTTATACACAGGAAAATGGTATACTACTTGAAGTAGAGTTGGCTATTGCACCCTTTAACAATGCTGAAATATTAAGTGTTTTCTTCAATAATTTAACCAATACTGCTACAGTACAATAACAAAAACCGTGGTTTTCATTTAAGATAAATACTTAAAAGAGAATAACTATGGCAACATCATCCCGACAATCAGCAATATTTGGTGTTCAGAATTGGCAACAAATCTATCAAACCTTTCGTGAAGCCGATTTTAAAAGCTACGATTATGAAACCCTACGCAAGAGTTTCATAGATTATTTGCGTACTTATTATCCTGAGACATTTAATGATTATATTGAATCTAGTGAATTTATTGCAATATTAGACGTTATTGCATTTATGGGACAGGGTTTAGCTTTCCGTAATGACTTAAACACCCGTGAAAACTTCATTGACACTGCCGAGCGTAGAGACAGTGTTATCAAATTAGCTAACTTAGTAAGCTATAATCCTAAGCGTAATATTGCAGGTCAGGGTTATCTGAAAGTAATAAACATTAGTACCACAGAAAATATCACAGATGTTAACGGGATCAATTTGAGTAATCAAACTATTCTTTGGAATGATCCTGCAAATGCTGGTTGGTTAGAGCAGTTTAACACAATTATCAATAGTGCATTGATTAACAGTCAGCGTGTTGGTCGTCCTGGAAATAGCCAAGAATTATTGGGAGTAAAGACGGATGAATATTCATTAAATATTCCTCCTGCCAACTTACCTATCGTACCATTTAGTAGTACAGTAGATACCATAAATATGAATTTTGAATTAGTTAGTGTTACTAGTTTAGACCAAGATTCTGTGTATGAGATTCCACCTGCACCAACTGGTAAGATGAACATGATGTATCGTAATGACAAATTAGGTTACGGTAGTCCAAATACAGGTTTCTTCTTTTATTTTAAACAAGGAACGTTACAGAGTTATGATTTTAACTTAGCTCAACAGATTAGTAACCAAGTAGTTGATATTGATATTCAAGGTATCAATAACACAGACACCTGGTTATACCAATTAAATTCTAGCAATGGTGGTAGAACACTCTGGAGACTAGTAGACAGCGTTTATGCAAATGCTAATTTACAAACAGAGACTAGTTATAAAAAAGTATTCTCAGTTGTATCAAGATTCAACGACCAAGTTAGCTATACTTTTGGTGATGGAGTATTTTCCGAAGCACCAGTGGGAACTTTTAGAGCATATGTACGTGGCGGTAATGCATTGACATATACTATTGATCCAACTGAAATGCAAGGGATACAAGTAACAATACAGTATATTAGCAGAGCAGGACGAACAGAAGCACTCACTATAGGATTATCATTACAAACACCAGCTTCAACAGCGCAAGCCAGAGAATCATTAGCAAACATTAAACTACGTGCTCCTGCTCGCTACTATACACAGAATAGAATGGTTAATGGTGAAGATTACACAAATTTCCCATATACATTATACAGTTCAATTATTAAAAGTGCCGCTATTAATCGCAGTTCTATTGGTGTGTCTAAAAACTTAGACCTACTTGATCCTACAGGAAAATACTCCAGCACGAATTCATTTGCAAATGACGGTGGTCTATATCAAAATGGTGATAATGGATATCTATTATTAACAATTACAAACACCGGTGATATTATTAAATTTCTAACAGATTCATTAGCACTTGCACTAGCTGATAATCGTGCAAAGCAATATTATCTACAGAATTACCCACGATATAATATCAATGTTGCATCAGGCGATGGTGTTGTATATTGGAATACAAGTACAGTAGATGCAAATAGTAATACAGGTTATTTTTATAATATAGATGGATCAGCTAATACTCCAATAGCTACTGGTACATACAATACACATAACATGAAATATGTTACTAAAGGTGCATTGATTAAAGTTACTGCCCCACCGGGTACTTATTTTGACACAACCAATAGATTAGTATATGGTATTGCAAGTACCAGTGATACAACATTCTATTGGACAACTGTATTAAGTGTAATAGGTGATGGCTATAATAATGGAACTGGTAACTTTAGTAATGGATCGGGTCCGATAACGTTAAATGGATTTATACCTAGTGGGGCCATTATTACTCAAGTTATTCCCGCATTTGGGAACACACTTCCTACAATAGTAATAAATGAATGTGTTATTAGAATGGAATTAAATCAAAGTTTCAGTTTAAAATTTAATAATGCTTTATTAATCACTCAAGACCGTTGGTCAATTGATGCATATGATGCATCTGGTTGGTTTGTAAACTTTAATAGTGTAGGTAGTAATAGATATCAGATATCATACAGGTCATTACGTTATTATTTTGGTAGTGTTGCTGATACACGCTTCTATTATGAGAGTGGTAAATTAGTTTATGATCCATTTACTGGAAAGATATTAGCAGATTACATTAAAGTATTACCATCAAATACTCAACCTACTAGTAATTATCCATTAGCGAGACCTGTACTGGTTAATGTAATTGGTCAAACTATTGAAAGTGATGGTTATGTTAATGATTTTGAAGTTCAAGTAGCAAGTATAGATGTAAACAATAAAGAAATTGTAACTGATCCTGATTTTTTTCAAACTGTGACTGGTTATGTGACTGGTGGAATTAATACAGGTATCTACACATTTTTTGAATTGATAGAAGATGCTGTTAATTTATCTCGTTATCAATTAATACCTACAAGTGATGTAGTATATCAATATCCTACATTATCTACTATTGAAGTAATTAAGTATGAATATCCATTAGGACAAATATTTTACGCATATAGTGATAATATATTTTATACAACAGTACAAGATACTTCAGTAACCACACCATATTATATAGTAGTCATTCAACCTCAATATTTAATGAAACCAGGCAGACAAGAATTAGCATATCAATATAGACATAATAGTAACAATACCACACGTATTGATCCTACTACAACAAATATTATTGATTTATATTTGGTAACTCAAGCATATTACACTGAGTATACTAATTGGATTCAAGATACCACTGGTACTATTGCAAAACCAAATGAACCAACTATTAATGAATTACAACAAGCGTATGGTAATTTAGATGAATATAAAATGTTAACTGATAGTGTAATACCTAATAGTGTTCGTTTTCTTCCACTGTTTGGTACAAAGGCACCTACACAATTACAGGGAACTGTTAAGGTAATTAAATCTCAATCAACCAACGCAAGTGATAGTGAAATACGCAGTGCAGTATTATCTGCAATGAATAGTTATTTCAATATTAACAATTGGGGATTTGGAGATACATTCTATTTCTCAGAATTAAGTGCATACTTACATGCACAATTAGGTGATTTAGTAAGTTCAGTTGTTCTTGTACCAAATGATCCTACAATGAGTTTTGGTGATTTATATGAAATTAAATCAGCACCGTTTGAGATTTTTGTAAATGGTGCAACTGCAAATGATGTATTAGTAATTGCGGCACTCACACCGGTGCAATTACAAATAAGATAAGTACTATATAATACCAGAGAGTTATAATGGCAGCACGAATTAGAACACTAAGCTTTTTACCAGAAATATTTCAAACACCTACCAACGCACAATTTTTAGGTGCAACACTGGATCAAATTGTTGACCAACCAAACACGATGCGAATTGAAGGCTATGTTGGTAGCAGATTTGGTTACGGTATTAATGCTAAAGACAGTTACGTAGTTGAACCTACTAAAACAAGAACAGATTATCAATTAGATCCAGGCGTTGTATTTACAAAAACAAATACTAGCACAGCTAAGGATTTCATTAGCTATCCTGGTATAATTGATGCATTAAGTTTAGAAGGCGGTATAACAAATAACAATGATAGATTGTTTAATAGTGAATTCTACTCATGGGATAGTTTTACCAACCTAGATAAAATTATTAACTTTAATCAATATTATTGGTTGCCAACTGGTGCACCAGTTGTTAATATTTCAACTGACATTGTTTACACTGCGGCTGATTACACCGTTGAAAGTTTACCTAATGGTTATAATATTTCAAGTGATATTAATCTAGCCGGTACAACGAACCCAACACTGACATTAATTCGTGGCGGTACATATACATTTAATGTAAATCAGTCATCAGAATTTTGGATTCAAGGTAAACCTGGTATAACTGGATATGACCCACAACAACCCAACATACAGACACGTGATGTATTGGGTGTAGAAAATAACGGCATCACAATAGGTGTAGTGACATTTACTGTTCCATATAAAAATGCACAAGATGATTATAATTTCCCCGGGAATAATCTAGTAGATTTAGTATCCACTACGCCCTTTGATCAAATAAATGGTCAATTGTTAAGCACTGTTAACAACATAGATGGCGTAACAAGTTTACAAGGTTTAACGGTGATGTTCTACAACACCGGCGATGTAGATGTATCGGCTACAATCTATACAATAGTATATGATACTTCAGGATCTGAAATTTTATTGATATTAGAACCTACAGGAAGTATTCCTACAAATCAAAAAATCACAGCGAATTATGGAACACAATGGAAAGCAAGAAATTTCTATCGTAACACCTCTGGATCAATTAACCTTATCCCTTACTTAAGTGCAGTATTAGATACATTGTATTACCAAGATGGTACTAGCGCAAACAAAGTAGGTATTATTAGATTGATTGAAAGTAATACAACAAATCAATTAGATGTTAATACTATATTAGGTAGAGAACAATATACTAGTCCGAATGGTGTAGTTTTTACAAATGGTCTTAAAGTAAGTTTTTCAGGTGATATTTTTCCTACAAGTTATAAAGAAGGTGAATATTACGTAGAAGGTGTGGGCACCTCTATTCAATTATTAGATACTACTACTCTTATTGCTCCAGAACCCTTTACTACAGGAACGTACACACCATACGATTCACTGCCATATGATATAGGTAATTTTGATAGTACATTATATATTCCTTTATATCAAGATTATATTACCATATCAAGAAATAGCATTGATAAGAATGCATGGAGCCGCAGTAATAGATGGTTCCACATAGACGTAATTAATGCAACAGCAACATATAATAATAATCCTAGTATTGCAACAATTTACGCTACACAAGATAATAAAGCTAAACGCCCTATTATTGAATTTTATCCTAATTTAAGATTATTCAATAACGGTGTTATAGGTAAAGCACCAATTGATTTCTTTGATGATAGAACAACTGATGCCTTTAGGTATGTGGCTGGACAAGAAAACTATTGGCCAGATGTTGAAGTATATACAGCTTATACTGCTCACATTGCAGCCGCCACAGGAACAACTACAACTATTACAATAGATACGGATGATATTACTGGCGCTTTTCAAATTGGTCAATACATAAGTGATACCACTAATGTACTTCCTAGAAATACACAAATTACTAATATCAGTGGGGAAACTACTTTAATTCTTACAGTAGAATGGAATAATGTAACTACTATTGTATCTACTACAACATCTTCATTAATTGCTAATGATTTGTCTAATGACAATTATGCATTATACGATGGTGCAAGAATTGTATTTTCTGCTGATACAACTTCAAGTGTTAAAGACAAAATTTATGTTGTGAGATTTTCTGATATACAAGGTAATGGAACACAAGTAATTACGCTTACAGAAGTAGAAAATGGATTAGTATTACCACTAGAATGTACTTTTGCTTTCAAGGGTTATAACAATCAAGGTAAAGATTTTTACTTTGATGGTAATATTTGGTTATTAGCACAACAAAAAACAACTGTTAATCAAGCACCTTATTTTGATGTTTTTGACAATGACGGTGTTAGTTTTGGTAATAAAGAGGTATATGTTGGTACATCTTTTGCAGGAAATAAATTATTCAGCTATGGAATTGGTTCAGGTATAAAAGATATTATATTAGGGTTTCCACTTCGTTATAGTTCAGTTAACAACGTGGGTGATATAAGTTTTGACGTACCTTTAAATAGTGCTACTTTTAATTATGTACAGGGGTCATCACCAATCACACAAAAAGTTAATACTGGATATGTATATAATTATACCTCTAGAACAACGGTAGTTAGACAATTGGGTTGGCAAACTGCGGTTGCAGAAAGCCGTCAATATCAAATATTTTCTTTTAACTATGTTGCGTCTGAAGCAACTACAACCTATACATGTGATATTGCAGCCGCTACTAATACAGTATGGCCCAATATTCAAGTCTATGTTAATAACGTATTACAAGATACAGCAACTTACACTTTTACTATTACAGACAATTCTACCATTGTAAATTTCACAGTACCTAATCCATTAATTGATACCGTAGTTGAAATAACATTGTTAAGTGACCAAGTAAGTGCTACTGCATATTATCAAATACCTATCAACTTACAAAATAACCCATTCAATAATGACGTAACTGTAATAAATGTAGGCGATATACGCGGACAGTATCAAAGTATTTTCTATAATAATCCAAACACAACTGGTACTATTTTTGGTTCAAACAATTATAGAGATTTGGGAAATCTTGTACCATGGGGTACTAAAATTATTCAGAACAGTGCCTCATTGGCATTACCAGGATCATTGTTAAGATCACCAAATCACAATTTGTTTAACTCATTACAATACAATAGTCAACAATATATAAATTTTAAATCATTGTTGGTTTATACAATAGATAAAACTGATTTTACCACAAGACAAACGCCGGCAACTATATTAGATGATGCATTAGATCAAATTACTGCGAATAAAACTGATTCAGAACCTTTTTTCTGGAGTGATATGTTGCCAAACAAATCAGCATATGCTACAAATATATACACCTTTGCTAATTCTTTAGATGTAAGTATCTATCCATTAACACGCATATATAATTTTGACACTGCTAATTATTATGGTGTATTGGTTTATTTGACAACTACGGTTAATAATTTTACTTCAACTATTCAATTAATAATTAACCAAGATTATATAGTAAGTACAGATAGTCCATCACTAACTATTACAAAAGATTTATTACCAGGGGATATTGTAACTATTAGAGAATACAATCAAACATTTGGAAGTTATATACCTAATACACCAACTAAGTTAGGTTTATATCCCTCATTTATACCCGGCGTTGTACTAGATCCTAATTACTCACAACCTACATATTTTATATTAGGTCACGATGGTTCTTATACTAAGTTGTATGGTGATTACATTGATGGATATTTAGTTGATTTTAAGGATCAAGCACTATTAGAGTTTGAGACTAGAATTTACAATAATTTAAAATTGTCAGATTTAATTCCAGTAAGCAAATATGATGTAATACCTGGATTCTTTAGAACTACAGATTATTCATATGATGAAGTATTACAAATATATAGCCAGTATTTTTTAAACTGGGTTGGACAAAATCGTATTGAATACAAAAAACAGTTTTATCAATCAACTGACCAGTATAGTTACAACTATAATCAATCAGGTAATAAGATTAATGGTCAAGCATTTGAACAAGGTTTTTGGAGAGGTATATATGAATATTTTTACGATACTAGCACTCCAAATATAAGTCCATGGGAAATGATTGGCTTTACTGATGAACCTAGTTGGTGGACTAATAGATACGGTCCTGCTCCTTATACAAGTGATAACTTAATATTATGGGGAGATATGTCTGCGGGTATTAATTGGAATAACGGTAATCCAATTGTGTTACCTGAATTTATTAGAGAAGAATTGTTACAAGTTATACCAGTAGACAGTGCCGGCAATTTGTTATCACCGTTCGATGCTGTCATGGGTAATTATAGTCAACGAACTTTCCGTAATGATTGGGTAGTTGGCGATGTTGGCCCTGCAGAATTTAGTTATCGTAGAAGTAGTAGTTGGCCGTTTGATTTAATGAAGATTCTTGCCCTTACTAAACCTGCTCAATTTTTTAACTTAGGGTTTGATGTAGACAATTACAAATATAGTACTGAGTTTAATCAGTATCTAGTAAATAATCGTAGTCATTTGATTATCAGTGATGTTGCCATATATGGTACTGGTACTGCTAAGACAAGTTATGTTAATTGGATTGTTGATTACGAAAAACAAGTTGGTGTTAATGCAACACAGAACATTACTGATTTGTTTGATAATTTAGATGTAAGGTTAATTTATAGACTTGCTGGATTTAGTGATAAGAGTTTGCTTGGATTCTATGTAGAAAAAGGAACACCAAACAGTAGAAATGCGTCATTGTTAATTCCTGATGAAAGTTATAGTGTACTATTGTATGACAACATACCTACAACTACTATTATATACAGTGGTATAATTGTACAAAGTACAAGTACAGGTTGGAAAGTCTTTGGTAATTCACAAGACACGGCTTATTTTACAACAGTAACACCTAAAATTAATGGTAACTATAACAAAATCACCGTAGGTGACATTTCAGTACAAATTTCAAATGATTATACTGAAACAAAAACTAATATAATTCCTTATGGTACAGAATTTGTTGATATACAATCATTAAGTCAATTTGTTGCCAGTTACGGTCAATTTTTATTAACTGAAGGTGTATTATTTGACCAAATTGAATCTGGTATAGATGTTAACTGGCGTCAAATGATTACTGAATTATTATATTGGTCACAATCTGGTTGGGAAGTAGGTAGTTTAGTTAATTTAAATCCAGCCGCTAATTTAATTACAATCAATAAAGATAGTCATGTTGTACAACCATTGACACTACAAAAACAAAACTTTATATTAAATCAAAATTTCTATCCGATACAAAGTGTAGATTTGTCTATTAATCGTGATAGCACATTCTTTAGTGCTAGACCACTAAATGAAGGCGATACTGTTGCATATGGTCAATTTAATATCAGTAACTTTGAGCATGGTATTGTTTTTGATAACGTAACAGTGTTTAATGATGTTTTATATAATTTGACTACCGGACTAAGACAAAATCGTATTTTAACCAGAGGTACAAAATCTGCTGAATGGAACGGTACTGTTGATGCACAGGGGTTTGTTTTAAATCAAGATAACATAGAAGAATGGAGTACTAATTCAAAATATACTCGTGGCAGTATCGTTAGGTATAAAAATAGATATTGGTTTGCATTAAAAGTATTAAATGCAAAAGAAATATTTGAAGAACAAGATTGGAAAGTAACAGATTATAATGAAATTCAAAAGGGATTGTTACCTAATAGTTCCACACGTTCATATGAAAGTACACTATTTTATGATACAAATAAAGGTAATTTAGACCAAGATAGTGATTTGTTAAGTTGGTCATTGATTGGATATAGACCACGTGATTATCTTGCACTTGCTGACCTAACAGATATAACACAAGTCAATGTTTATAAGAATCTTATTAAAGAAAAAGGCACAAGAGTTGCGGCAAATAATTTTAAAGGATTAGCATTACCACAAGGTGGAATTGATTATGATATCTATGATAACTGGGCCATTAAGACTGGAGAGTTTGGTGGTGTACTAAACAATAACTTTGTAGATTTCCGTTTGAATCAAAATTTACTAACAAGTAATCCTAGTATTGTTGGCTTAACTAACGGTGTATATACTGATGGAGTACAGCAAGAAGTTCCTCTATATTCAATATTCAATTATGGTAGACCTATCAATAACCCTAATGTATTGCCTACATTACCATCTGATACTCCAAACACAGTGTTCCCGGATGCTGGATACGTTAATTTTAATGATGTAAAAATTTCAGCATATTATTATAATGGGTTGAATACTGCGGTTACACCACTTTCTAAATTATACGTAAATGAATATGTATGGTTAGCAGATTACCTTAGTACATGGCAAGTATATACTCCATCTAGTGCTGGTCAAGTAATAGGTGCTGTTAATAATATGAATGGTACAGTAACTGTGCAATTTGCTACACCTCATGATTTAACTAAGTATCAACCATTTGCTATTATTAATTTTAATGATAGTGTTAATGGTTACAGAATTGTTTCAAGTGTTGTTGATAATTTTAGAGTAACAATATTATTAAGTTTATCACCGTCTGTAACTACAATTCTTGGTCAAGGTGTAGCTTTTAAATTCTCATCACAACGTGTTGCGACACCTAAAGATATTAATACATTGCCATTACTTGACAGTGAATTTGTAAAAAATAAAGTATGGGTAGATGAAAACAATGACGGCTCTTGGGCTGTATATCGCAAGAGTTTAAACTATGTTTATGAGGATGAGTTATTTAAAACTGAATCAATAACATATGGTAGTGCAGTTGCAATTACTCCTAATTTAGGATACTTAGTTACTGATGCTGAAGTTGGAGCCGCATATCGTTATTCATATAGTCCTGTGTTTAATTCATTTAGTATTGTACAAACAATAACTAATGGTAATTCTTTTGGTTCTACTATTTCTTATACAGATAATTTATTTGTAATATCACAACCAACCGGTGCATCTTATTCTGACAGAAAAGTATATATCTATGATTTAGTTATTAATAAGTTAATAAATGAATTACAAGAATATCAAGTGATCGAATCACCTAGCAATAATTCTGTAGTTAACTGGGGCTCATCTGTCGCATTGTCCGGAGATCAAAATTGGTTGTATATTTCTGCATCTGACCAAAATTTAGTTTATGTTTATCGTAAATCTCAACTTACCGGCCAATATGAATATTCAAATATCATTAATACTCCGGACATCATTGGTGTTGGTAATTTAAATGTAGGTGGAATATACGTTATAGAATCTTTAGGCACTACTGACTTTGTGGCATTAGGAGCATCATCTAATACAGTAGGAATAAAATTTACTTGTAATGCTTCAACACAATCAGGTACTGGCACCGTATCAAATGGTGGTGATAATTTTGGATATTCTATTTCTACTAATTATTATGGAAATAATATTATTATAAGTGCACCTTACCAAGATAGCGGTGTTGATGATTTGGGTTATGCATATTCTTTTGAAAGATTAGTGCAAACATTTGAAGCTCCTTATAATAGCTTCCCTGATACTCCACAAATATTTACTTTGATATATCAACCAACTATTCTGTTAAAAACTGCATCAAGTATATTAAGTAATGCTATCACATTAAATAATGTTACTGGTTTAATTGCAGGTGTAAACGGAACACCTGTAATATTTACAGGGAATGTATATGGTAATGTAGCATTAAATCAAGTTTATTATATCAAAACAATTATTGGTTCTACTGTAACACTATCATTGACTAGAAATGGCTCAACCGTAACTTTGAATAACTCATCCGGTAATATGACAATGGTTGCACAGGATGAACCTATCTTTGTTAGTGTTAATGGTACATTAATTGATGATAATGAATACGCTGTATCTACATCAAGTATAAGCATCTATAGCTCATTAACAGCAGGTGATATTATAAATGTTAGTGGATCAGAATTTATATTAACGCAAGAATTTACTTCAATGGATTCTAATCCAGAAGTTGGAACAAACTTTGGTTACAGTTTAGCCGTAGATACTTATGCAAATGAAATACTAATAGGTGCTCCTTTTGAAATAAACAATAAAAATCAAGAAGGTGCAGTATATCGTTATACATATGGTGGCGGTAGTTACGGTATAATAACTGGTTATGCTGAATGTAATCTAACTGAACCGGCAACTATTTTACTTAATGGTTATTCAGTGTCATTACCTGTAGGCAACGCAACAACTGTAGCCAATACAATTGCCGCGGCAAATATTACAAATGTTACTGCTTCAGCATCAATCGATAATATTTTAACCATACAAGTTATTAGTATAGATTTGGCATATATCAATGCTAAGTTAACATTATCAGTATTAAATGCAGATGTATTAGACCAATTAGGTATAAAAATATATACACAAACGCAATTGATTAATGATCCGCACAGCCAGGGTAGAACAGAATTTGGTCATACAATTAAATTCAATTCAGCAGGTTCATTTGTGGTAAGTGCACCTGTTTCTGCTAGATACGCAGAAACTACATTTGATGCAAGTGATGATGAAAATTATAACAATGATACACTGTTTGATAACAATACAACACAGTTTTTAGATAGTTTTATTAATGCAGGTGCAGTCTATATGTATGATTATTTGTCAGTATACAATGAAACTGTAAATAATCCTGGCGCTTACGTATATGCACAAAGTGTTAATGCATTAAATGTTGACTACGGTAGCCAACCATATTATGGAACTGCATTAGAATTTACCAACAATTATGTAATGATTGGTACTCCTAATTTTAGACCAGGATATGACAATGGACAAGTTGTGATATACAATAATACATCCGGCGATCCAGATTGGTCTGTGTATCGTAATTCTGCCCCTATTGTTAATACGGATGCAATACAAAATGCTCAATTATACAGTGTAACAACAAATAATACATTAGACAATTTAGATTATATTGATCCCTTGCAAGGAAAAATATTAGGTGCAGTGCGACAGAATTTAGATATAGTATCTAATGCTGACCCTGCAAATTATAATAGTCCTGACGCAACAAATAAAGGCTCTGCTGTATGGGGGCCGGGAGAATTAGGAAAGTTATGGTTTGACACATCTACGACAAAATTTGTAAACTATCATCAAAGTAATGATGTGGTTTATAATAGTGTGTGGTGGGGCCGAGTGTTCCCAGGAAGTGATGTGAAAGTTTGTAGTTGGATCACAAGTGATGTTGAACCTATTGCTTATCCGGGACCTGGAACACCAAATAACTTTGAGAATTATGTAGTTCAATATAGATTAAATAGTACTGGTTCAATTGTACCTGTATATTATTATTGGGTAAGAAATACAAATATTGTATTCAATCAGATAGGTAAAACACTATCAGATACTATATGTGAGTCATATATTTCTACCCCATTAGCAACTGGTATATCATATATGGCACCAATACAACCAAATGTATTTGGTTTGTACAATTGTGCATCTAATATTAATGCAAGTGATACAGTGTTACATATTGGATTTGCAACTGGTACAAATGATGATGTATCACATAGTGTGTACAGTTTAATTCGTTCAAAATACGCAGATGATTTCTTGCCCGGTTTACCTGGGACAGGTACTACCATAGTACCGGAATCATTGTATAATAAAATGTTAGAGAGTTTTAGTGGTGTGGATCGAACCGGCGGAGTTGTTCCCGATCCTAACTTACCAAAACCGGTGCAGAGTGGTATATTAACCCGTCCACGTCAAAGTTTCTTTTATAATAGATTTAAGGCATTAGAAAATTATTTAAAATTTTATAATGAAGTATTGTTACAGTATCCATTAACAGAAACTAGTAGTTTAAAATTCTTGTTTACTAAAGGGGAAATAAACCCATCTACTGTAGATAACCCCAATTGGCCAGGAACTCCGTTATTGTTTTATAATACACAAGATTATTGGGAAGTAATTAATTGGTGGGCACCGGGATATGATAATAACACTAGGGCCTCATTGCTTGTAGAATCATATTATGACTTAGCAACAATCAATGCCCAACTAGGATTAATTGTCACAGTTAATAAAAATGGTGAAGGGTTACAAGAAACTTATGTATATGATGGTGTAAATTGGAATCGTATTGGTTTACAAAATGGCACAATAGAATTTAATAGTTCATTGTGGGATTATGCTGATGCTCGTTTAGGATTTGGTGACAACTTTTTTGATACTACACCATATGATACATTCCCTAGTGAAGAAACACGTTATATTATTCGTGCATTGAATGAAGAATTACCTAGTAGTTTGTTACAATATAGAAATGATGCATTGATTTTATTATTTGAATATATTGTCAGTGAAACAATTGAAAGTCAAAATTATTTACCATGGTTGAATAAAACATCATTTATTGATGTAGGGCATACCATTCGTGAATTATTACCACTTGAAGTATTTCAAAGTGATAATCAAGAATTTTTATCTGGATATTTAAATGAGGTTAAGCCTTATCATGTTGTTATTAAAGATTTCTTATTTAAGTATACAGGATCAGACAATTATTTAGGAAATATAACTGATTTTGATTTGCCAGCAGAATACAGTACTCAATATGAACAGTATATTACACCTGAGTTAGTTTATTCTAATCCAAGTGGTATCAATCAATATTTACCTACAGATCCTATATGGCAAAGTAAATCATATATTAATTGGTTCAACAATCAAGGTTTAAGTATAACCGGAGTACCTAATTATCCAATAACTATTCTATCTTCTTTTGTATCATTGAATAGCAGTGCAATGGTAGTAGACAATGTATATGGTTTCCCAACAACCGGTGTTGTATTAATTGGTACTGAAGAAATTGCATACAGCAGTGTTGACAGAGCTTATAGCACTTTGAGTGGATTAACACGTGGTGTTAATGATACACCTATAACAAATCATATTCCAGGTGAACAAATTATAATTGATTTGCCTCCTATCTTATTATTGAATAGTGGTAGAGGTTATGCTGAACCTCCTAAGGTTATCGCATATATTGATACCGCTATATATCCGGCTCCAAGACGTGCAGCCATATTACAGCCCGTAATGAATTTAGATACAATTCTTAGAATTGATGTAATTGATCCGGGTGATGGATATCAAGTATTGCCTGAGATAATAATTGACCCAAGTGAAATTATCACATTCTCTAGTACGGTTGTAGATTTGACTAGTAGAACAATTACTTTACAAACACAATTTGTGCAAACAGGTGATTTAATAAAATATTATGTAGGAACAGATACAACTCCAATTGGTGGATTAGATGATGGTCAATATTATTATTTGGCAGTATTAGAATCTAGTCCATTCTATGTAGTTGCGTTATACACAACATATGCTGATGCGTTACAAGACCGTGACCGAATAATATTTACAAATGTTGGATCTGGTAATAATAACAATATTGCAGTTAGTGCAAGAGCAAGCTGTGTATCTACTTCTGCCCCTATTAGAGAAAATAATATTAAATTAAGATTTGATAGAACAACTTATACGTCAAGAGTTACTAACTGGGCACCTGATAACTTCTATGGAAGTTTCTACGCCGGAGTATTTAATAATAGTACACAAATTGCTAGTTCTAATATTACCCTAGAAGCCACACAACCACCGATTACTGATATATTAGCTAGCGCACAAGGTGCAACATTTGAAATACAAGATGTTTCTAATAATCAAGTATTACAATGGTCTTCACTTGTTCGTACAGTAAGTGAAACAGTTGCATCTAATATTATTACATTATCATATAGTAGTGAAGAACCAAATGCATCTGGATCAACTATTGGTTTCTATATTGGAATGCCAATTAAGTTTGTCGGGGCGGTAGGTACTACCAATCTAGTAAATAATACAACTTATTATGTAGCTTCTATCATTGGTGAATCTGAATTTACTATTTCTGCTACAGTGGGTGGTAGTACATTTACATTGAATTCGGAAACAATTAGTGTAGCCGGATTATCATGTTATGCAGGTGCAGTAACTAATACTGCTATTGTTACTATTGCTTATCCTGGTATATTAAATGTAACTGCAACGGCAACTACATCTAACTTTATAACATCACCGTTATTACCAACTGGTACCGGAGGCACTTCAGGGTTCTATGTTGGATTACCAGTATACTTTGTTGGCAGTGTGTTTGGTGGAATCATTGATAATGAAACATATTATATCATAACTATTGTTGATATTGAAACATTCACTATATCAACTGAAGCTGATCCGTTAATACTATCTGTTACTGCTACTACTGCTACTGGTAATTTAATTACAGTATCTTCAACATTGGAATTAAATGTAAATGATCCAATTATATTCATTGGTACTACTTTTGGTGGGATTAATGCAGGACAAGTGTACTATATTAGAAGTGTTGATTCTGGCACAACAATTACCATTGCTAGTGTAATTAATGGTGGCGCAGTACCGTTGACAACTGCTTCAGGTTCTTGTACATTGACAAGTCAAACAACTGCGGTTCAATTAACAACTGCAACAGGTTCGATGACTATGAATGTTGGGTTACCAGTAAGTCCAGGGCAAGTTACTGGTCAATTGTTTACATTCTACCCAACATTAACGTTAGATAACACACCATATATTGAAGTAACTGGTACAAATGGTAATCTAGTAACAAGAGATACCGTAGCCGCTACAAGTAATGGTAATTATTTATATTTGAGATATCTAAGTGGTGGCCTAACAAATATATATAACAACTTACCGTTTGTATTGTCTGAAAATATTGGTGGATTGACTGCTGGTACCGAATACTATGTAGTATCTAACGGAACAATATCAGTTGAAGTTGCAAGCTCATCTTCATCTACTAACAAATACACATTAGCCTCAGGAACACTAACAACTGGATTCTATATTGGTATGCCAATATCGTTCTCTGGCGCAGTTTTTGGTAATGTAGTTGAATTAGTAACATATTTTATTAATAGTTATGATTTAGGTGGTGACTCATTTACTATTACTGATGCAATAGGTGGAGGTGACCTTGTACTAACAACTGATAATGGTCAAATGACACTAACCGCAGACAATCCTTATATCACACTGAGTACAAGTTCAGGCGGTAGTGTTGAACCAATAACAGTTAATCAAATTAAAGAAACAGTATTTACACAATCTCCGGATACAAGTTCGCCACCAACATTCAACATTGGTAACAAACTAGGTGGATACATTATAGAGGTAGTAAATCAGGGTTCAGGTTATACATTTGATAATACTATTACTATTTCTGGTACTGATTTAGGCGGAACGAGTCCATTAAATGATTTAGTGTTGACAGTTTCCGGTATTGATGTAATTATTGCTAATCCTAATTTCATTTATTCGCCTGATAATAATTTCTTATTGCCAATAGAATCAGATGGAAACATTACAAGTGTAATTGGTTCGGGTACTCCTGCAGGTATAGTAAATCAATATTATTTAAAAGTTATTACTGCAACAGAATGTGAAGTATACACTGATTCATTAATGACTGTTCCGGTAAATGGCATAACATTAGAAACAGAATACCAATTAGGTGATTATGTATTCTTGCCTGAGCCATTCTACTTCAATCAAAGTATTGTAAAATACAATAACAAAGTATGGCAATGTATCATTAGTAACAATGATAACGAATTTATATTGGGTAAATGGGAACTAATGGATAGTGGTGATAGACAACTTAATGAGTTGGATCGTATCATTGGATACTATCAACCTACAGTTAACATGCCTGGTTTAGATTTAACTCAACTAGTTACTGGTATTACTTATCCTAATGGAACATATTTGGGTAATGCTTTTGCACCCGAAGACCAATATACGATAGATACTAACTTAGAAGATAAAGCTTTTGAGTCAGTTGGAGATACTGCATATGATGTACAAGGTGATCCTTTCTTATCAGGATATGGCCCTGAAGAATTAGTACCAGGACTAATATCTGATAATTTAACAATGATTGTTACTACTAGACCGGGAACTGATTGGAATGCATCTATATACGGTCATGTTGGATTTAATGTTGTTTCTACAGAAATAATTCCAAGTACAAATCAAACTGAATTTTCATTCAATGGGATCGTAGAAAATCCTGCTAGTATGGCATTGTTTGATATTGATTACTCTACTAATCTAAGTGTTAGAATATATGATTTTACTGTAGATTGGGTTAACAAAATAATTACCTTAGGTGACCCCGTAACTTCAACATATGGTTTAAGAATAGATTTATATGAAGTAGGAAACGGAGACCAACTAGTAAAATCAAACTCACAAGCTATACCTTTTATAGATAATATGATTACTGGTTTTGTTGAAATGCCATTGAATTGTAATTATTCTGCTAGTAGATTTAATGGTTCCGGTGTAATACGACCAACTACTGATCCTAAACAAGTTATTGCAATTGAAACAGATGCATTAGACAATGGTATTGTGTGCGAAACAGTTGATTACTTTGTAGTCAATTCATCAATCATATTCCAAGGTGATGTGTTTGGTGGCATAACCACAGATACACTATATTATGTGAAAACAATAAGCTATATTACTAACAAGATAACTGTATCTACTAGTAATCCAGGTGGAATAGCAGGTCCTGCATTTGATGTTACATCAGCTACTGGTTCAATGTTAGTTAATATTCAATCAACAAACGGATTAGTTTGGACAGATCCTATCGTAATACACAATGGTACAAATCTTGTATTAGGTGAACAAGGTATAATATCTGAAACTAATAGCGGAACTAATACCATTGTTGTTAACTCGACCGATAATTATGCAGTAAATGATACAATTACATTCAGTAATGCAATGTCATTTAACAACTTCACACTAACAGCTGGTTCATTTGTACTAGGTCAATTATATAAAATAGCAACTGTAGGGACAACTAACTTCATGGCAATTGGTGCATTATCTAATACTGTGGGAGTTATATTTACAGCTACTGGTACCGGTACTGGTACTGGAACAGTGTTGGCAGGTATCATTCCATTACAATCATATTACATTACTTCTATTATTAATAATGAATTTACAGATGAATTTACAGTATCGTCCTCTTTAGCCGGCACAGACGTTATATTGAATAACGCATCCGGCATTGCTTTATGTGTGACAAATGATTATGCAATTACAATTGTTGACCAAGGTATTACTGCAAAGTTGGTATTCTCTAGTCAATATAATCAAAATGATGACTTTGTTGTACTTTCTATATTTGGGGAAACAGCTCCTATACAGTATGGATACACTGTACCAGAAGTACAAATATTTACATTAACAAGCGCCAGTACAGAATTTGCATTAACAAATTTTGTGGGGCAGGATAATGCAGATAATGCAATTGTTGAATACAATGGATTGAGATTAACAAATAATAAAGATTATACAATTAATTCATCAACTAATACACTTAGTTTAACAATTATTACTACTGTAGGAAGTATTCTTTCAGTTACTTCATATAATTTGACTGATAGACAATATTTAAATACTATATACGCTGGAAGCTTCACCGGATCAGTTACTACTGTACTAACAATTAGCAATGCTACACATGAGCCGGGATTTGATGATTTAAATTATGATATAGGTTACTATTCGCCCGGCCCAGACTATTTGACATTAGGTTCAGGATCAACTACATCAATAAATGTTAATGACGCTATTAAATTCAATGATCCTACTATAGGTGGTATTATTGCTAATCAAATTTATTATATTGTAGAGATTTTTAATTCTACTACGTTTGCAGTTTCTGAAAATGTAGGTGGGATACCCGTAACATTGATTACAGAGTCTGGATCAATGACCGGTATTACTAATCCACCTACAGTTGCTAATATAACTGCTATCAACAATTCAATTAATCAACCATTAGCAGTTACTACGGTGACCAATACTACAGATACAACTAATATTATTACATGTGGCACTACAGCTGGATTCATACTAAATCAACCAGTTATATTTAGAAATATTACTCCAATTGGATTTGGTAATATTAATGCAGACGGAACAGTATACTATGTTAAATCTGTTGCAGATTTAACCTCATTTACTATTTCTGAAACATTAGTAGCAGGGGTAGCAGGACCTACACTTGAATTGACAACAGATACTGGTTTGATGGTTGCGTCTGTTGGTGGAAATAATTCAGTCACAATAACAACTGGTGTACCACACAACTTGGTTGAAAATGATATTGTAAGAATCAATGGTGTATTAGGATCAATTGAATTAAACAACAATACATATTATGCAAAAGTAATTAATCCTACACAAATTGGGCTATACTTTACTCCATACAATCCTACATTGTATTATGTTAATGACCCAGTAACACAAGTATCTACTTATTTAGGAAATGGATATGTTTGGTTTGATAGAATATTCACATTAGAAACAACTAATGCGTCCGCTACAACTACATTGAATAATGCTATAACAGTATCAAGCAACAGGCAGTTAATACTCGGTACACCGGTATTGTTTACCGGAACAGTGTTTGGTGGAATTCAATCTCAAGTAACAGCCGGAAGCTTTATTGTAGGAAACACTTATCAAATTATTGAAACTGGCACTACATTTTGGACTAGTATTGGTTCATTAAGTAACGATCCAGGAACTACATTTGTTGCAACAGGTGTGGGATTTGGTAATGGTATTGCTACAGCTATATATTATGTAAATGATTTAATCGGTGTATATGAATTTAATGTAACTGCGGTACGTAATGGTGCAGTTTACCCACTAACAACTGGTACAGGTTCAATGAATGTATCACTGTGGGAACAAACTAATGTTGATAGATTATGGGTAACTGTAAATGGAAAACGTGTCCCATCAAGTGCTTTATATCTAAACCCACAAAATAACTTAAGTATATTAACTGTTATACAACCGGGCGATATAGTAACCATTACAAATATGATACCAACTGCTACACCTAATGAAACTGTGTATATTGAAAATGTTAACAGGTCTAATGAACAATCAATATTCCGTTCTAATTCATTAACTAGAACTTGGCTAACATATGGATTGCAAGATATAGATGATGTGATTTATTTAGAAGATGTATCCAGAGTTACAGCGTCTATTGTACAAAATGAAACTGCTCCTGTAGTAGTTGATGATACAATGAGTATAGGACTCAATGGTGATAAGAATACAATTTCAGAAGTTATTGTATATAATAATACCTCAAGTTTGTTAGTTGATCCTGCAGAATATCGTATTGTAATAGAGAATACAGCTCCAGTATTAGTAATAGATATAGATCCAACTAGTCCTTCAATTATTGTAGGGAATAATTTAACTGTAACAGTAATATTGGGTAATTTAATTTATATTAACGGTGAGCAAATACGTTACACCACTGTCAATTTTGATGAGAATACTTTATCTGGATTGCAACGTGGTGCAAATGGTACCGGAAAACTAACATATATTCCTAAATTTACGACAGTTTACGGGATATTATCGTCAAATGTGTTACCTGATGTTTATAACGGATTTAGTTGGAATTCGTTCAACTATAACCTAGTAGACGGTGATCCTTTACAGATTAGCACAACATATCCTGCTAATTTCTTAAATGCCGATGTTCCCTGAAAGATAAATAAGTAAATGAATAATAAACAAGAAAATACAGAAAATGCTCAAACTGAGGTTAGAGCAGAAGTTAAACCTAATGAGTCCGGAGGGTTTTATTTCTCATCTTTTCTAAAAATTACAGATCCAAATACTGAAGAAGTATTGGTTCAAACACGGGGTGATAACTAATGTCAGTAATAACACTATCATATAAAGTAGAGGGTTTTTTAAAGGTATATGACCCTAACAACGGCGAAGTTTTTGTTGATAAGCATAATGCTATTAACTACGAAAATATGTCAGAAGCGATTGCTGACACATTAAGCAGTCGTGGTTACGGAGAAATCTATCAAATGGCATTTGGTAACGGTGGTGCGTCAGTTGACGAAACCGGAGTTATCACTTATCTACCCCCAAATACAACAGGGCAGAATGCGGCACTATACAATCAAACCTACGCTAAAATCGTAGATGATACCAGTGTTTTTAATCTAGACCCTACAAGAAATAAAATGACTGTATCGCACACGACAGGCCGTGTGTATACAGACATTTTAGTACAATGTTTACTAGACTACGGCGAGCCGTCAGGTCAGGCAGCATTTGATAATAGCACACAAACTGATTCTAGCTATATTTTTGACGAATTAGGTTTATTGGCAAATTACGGAACTGATACTAACGGCAATGTGGTAACAAGATTGTTAACACATGTTATTTTTCACCCAGTCCAAAAGAGTTTAAATAGACAGATTCAAATAGATTATACAGTTAGAATACAAGCACTAACAAACTTAGTGACAATTTAAGATAAATAAAATAGAACCCCGGAGTAATTCAAGATGGCATATACAATTGTAAAAAGTGATGGAACTATACTGACAACCATCGCTGACGGAACCATAAATACGACCAGTACATCAGTTGGTCTTCCAGGAAGAAACTATGCTGGTTATGGTCAGCAATTAGACACAAATTTCGTACATCAATTAGAAAACTTCTCAAATTCTACGCCACCTGCAAATCCATTAACTGGTCAATTATGGTATAACACAAATGCTAATACTTTGTATGTTTGCCCAACAGACGGATTATCAAACGCAAATGCATGGGTTTCACTAGCAGTAAGTTCAGCAAATTCAACTACCACTTTTGGTTCAGTTCAAGTTACTGGAAATTTGGCAGCAAATAATATCACTGCCGTTAATAATGTAACTGGTGCAAACGGTGTTTTCACTAATATTTCAGTTAGTTCTACTGCTAATATCAGTTCAGGAACTGCCAACATTGGTACTGGTAATATTGGATCATTGTTTACTCAAAGTATTAATGCAGGTTCACAATCAACCGCAGTAACGTTAACTGGTGTACTAACTCAAAATGGTGCAGGTACTGCCAATGGGATTGCTGGTACAAGTATGTGGATTACAGGTGGTAATTTAGTTATTACAGGTGGCGGTAACATTGGTATTAGAACAGATAATTATTATTATGCCAATGGTAACGCAATCAATTTTGGCGGCACTTATTCTAATGCTACAGTAGCAAATTATCTACCAACATTTAACGGTACTGTAGGCGGAGGTACTGCTACATTTAATGGTACTACATTAACTACTGGTGCAAATATCACAGCAGGTACTATTACAGGTAACTGGTCACTAAGTTCAGGTTCAAGATTGAATGCAACATATGCTGACTTGGCAGAAAGATTTGAAGCAGACGCATATTATGATGCTGGTACTGTTGTTGAAATGGGCGGAGATAAAGAGATTACCGCAGTCCAGTATGATTTATCAGAAGACGTATTTGGAGTTGTATCAGCAACAGCGGCATACTTAATGAATTCAGCCGCCGGTAATGACGCAACACATCCTCCGATTGCAGTCGGTGGACGAGTTAAAGTTAAAGTAACTGGTAAAGTTAAAAAAGGTGAACGATTAGTAAGTGCAGGAAAAGGAATTGCCCGAGCCGCATTGGCAGGGGAGGCAACATCATTCAATGTAATTGGTCGTGCATTAGAGAATAAAACAACAGATGATGTGGGCACAGTAGAAGCCTTCGTTAAAATTAATTAAGGACAATAAATGACTTACGCACAATACGGATCAATACAAGCCGCAGATTATAATGGTCTAGTAGGTACAAACCCAAATACAGCTTCTGGTACACTAAACACTGTTTGGTCGACTGGTGGAACATCTGCGGGTTATGGTCAAACTGCTGAAGCAACTGTCGCAGTAGGTGATAGTGTTACTGCAAGTAAATGGGCTAATCTTATTAACAAAACAGCAAGCGCAGCCGCACATCAAGGCACATCAATTAGTAGTGTATCTGCTCCAGTTACTGGTGGAACTATTACTTATATTTCTGCTGTATCAACTAATCTACCAACAATTTATAACAGTAGATTGAATGCCGCAACACAAGGTGCAACTGGTTCTAATGCTGTTTCATATGGTAGTAGCTGGCTTAATGCTCTTACTTTCACGCAGACTGTAACTTTTGCCAATGGAGACGCCGCACGTTATTTCTTTAACGCAGGTGGACAATTAAAAATCGTACCTACGCACACTTCAACATCCGGAGCCGGCAACACACTATTCAATGGTTTGGCAAGTAATGTAGGTACTGTTGTAATGTCCGCACCAACTTCAGGTACAATTACAATTGCATCTACATCATATAATGGTATTACTAAAATCGGTGGAGGTGGTGGTGCACCTACTATCAGTACCAACAGTGGTTACTTTGCAATGACCAATAGTAATGTTGATGTATTCACGCAATTAGCAGGTGGTGCCACAGCGTATGTTAACTCATTCATTCGTGTTGTTGCTAAATCAAATGGCACTCAAGGTGTTAATGGTGATGCTGGTTCTGTTATTACGTTATATACAGTTTGGGATGAAGTTCCAGATGGGTTAACAGTAGGTTCTGGTTCTACGGTGACACTTACAGCAGTAGCCCCAGAAGCCAATACTTTGGCTAACACTTGGGGTGCAATTACTTTATCTGGATCAGTTACCGGTTCATAATTTTTTCACAAGTCTTTGTATCCATCTAAATACTCTTAGGAGATTACATGGATACCAAGACTTTAATAACCGAAGCCAAAGCCCGCTTCAATCATAATAGCGCAAAAGCATATTTAAAGGACAAATACGAAAGTAAACTTATCGTAGCTGAACAAAATGGCTTATGGAGTGCTAATCTATCAACAATCAACTTCCTAGCATCTTCTAATGAAGATGAGATTATTCTAGTGGATAATTTTAATAACCCAGTTAAAATAAACAGAAAATCATTATTGAATAAACTCAATATAGTTTATAAAGCAACTATGGAAGAATGGTACACTGAGTGGGTTGAACTAGAGAAAAAACGATGAGCAAAGGTGTAATACTATTTGCGTTTAACTCTACTAAATTCAACTACTATGATATGGCTGTTGCAACAGCTAAACGCATTAATCACTTTTTAAACTTACCGGTATCAATTATAACAGATACTACTTCCATACCTGAAAATATTGATTATGTGTTTGATAATACTATTATCGCTACTGCGGATACAAGTAACAAACGAGATCGAGAAACATGGATTAATAAGGGTAGATATCGGGTATTTGAATTAACTCCATATGATGAAACATTATTAATAGATACAGACTACTTAGTTAATTCAACTAAACTGTTAAAGACATTTGAGTTACCTACTGATTTTTGTTGTCACGAAGATACACATTTCCTAATGTATAATACCCCCCAAATAGAGATGTTAAATCCATATGGATTTAAAACATTATGGGCCACAGTTATTAGATTTAATAAAACTAAACGAGCAGAACAGATATTTAACTCAATGGGTATGGTTCAACGTAATTATGAACATTATGCAAATTTACATGGATTTATTCCTTCCCCTTATCGCAATGACTATGCTATCACTCTTGCAACACGTATTACTAATGGCAATACTCTTTCAGTAGAAGATTTAATTCCTTGGAATTTAGTTCACATAGGCAAGAATACTATGGTTTATAAAAATAGTGATGATAGTTTTAATACTGAATATACGGTGATGTTTGATAATTGGCAACGAGGAAAAATTCGTAAAGAATATATTATTGTTAAAGATATGGACTGCCACGTTATGAATAAAGAAAACTTTATGGAGTTAGTATGAACAAAGGCTTTGTGATTATGGCGCAAGGTGATGACTATGTTAAATGTGCTAATGTGTTAGAAAAAAGTATTAAAAGAGTAATGCCCAATGCTAATGTAACTATAGTAACTACAGACATGTTGCCATATGGTGATCAAGCACCTGACACTAATTGGAAATTACAAAATGATTGGCAAGTATATGATGCTAGTCCATACGAGTATACAATTAAACTAGAAGCAGATATGTACATTCCTAAAAACATTGACTATTGGTGGGATGTGTTATCACATAGAGACATAGTAGTATCAAGTATAATTAGAAATTACAAACAAGACATATCAGACAATAGAGTATATCGTAGATTTATAGATGATAATAATTTACCTGATGCATATAATGCAATTACATATTTTAAAAAATCTGATACTGCAAAACAATTTTTTGCTATTGTAAGAGATGTGTTTGAAAATTGGGTACATTACAAATCGTCATTAAGATGCAATGCACAAGAGTTAGCAACAACTGATTGGGCATACGCTATTGCTTGTCATATTATGGGTGTGGAAAACACTATGATGCCAACGTTTACTGATATGTCAATGGTGCATATGAAACAATATATTAATGAAACACCAACTGAAAATTGGACTGATACATTTGTATATGAATGTTTACCGGATCATATTAGAATTCAAACTGTCCCACAACGATATCCTTTTCACTATCATATAAAGAATTTTAGTGATAAAATATTAGAAAGTATGAAATGAGCATAGAAAATACCCAAGTAGAATATATAGTTATATGGGAACAACCTAAAATGGAACCACCCGAATTTAGATTATATTATGATGAAAACGGGGCGGTAGTATGTTATACCGGTGATAAATCAATGACTGGCAATTACATTGTAATTGATGCACAAACTTTTGCTGCCGCAAGACCAGACATAAGAGTTATTGATGGTAGACTATCAACAGCTGGTCCTAAATCAGTTGTATATAAGTTAATGCCCAATAGTGATGATGGGGTAGATTGCATTGCAGAAGATATAAGCATTATAGCTGATAGCTCATATGACGGTAAAACAACAAAATGGAAATTAAACATATATGAACTCGAATGATATCATTGATGTAGCCGATTTAGATTGCATCTATCTTAGTTATGACGAGCCGCAGAAAGAAGAATTTTGGCTTAAGATTAAGAACATGGTTCCTTGGGCTAAACGAGTAGATAATATAAAAGGTAGTGATGCCGCGCATAAAGCGGCTGCAATGGCAAGTGACACTGAACGTTTTATTTTAATTGACGGTGATAATATGCCTGAAGAAAGGTTCTTCAACATGCAATTTGATTTCACCAATAAAGACCCTAGTTATCATTTAGCACAATATCGTTGGAAGGCAACTAATAGTATCAATGGACTACGTTATGGTAATGGTGGCATGAGTAGTTGGACAAAGACTTATGTAATGAATATGCAAACACATGAGAATCAGAAAGATGGAGATGTATCACGTATTGCTGACTTTTGCTTAGATAGTAAGGATAACTTATATTGGTCTATGTATGATTGTTACAGTACAACATATCCCAATCATACACCCTTTCAAGCTTGGCGTGCAGGTTTTCGTGAAGGTGTTAAGATGAGTTTAAATCGTGGTGCAAGACCTACGATTGATGAATTTAAAGAAACTGTTGCTAGTCGTAATTTAAACAACTTAACAATTTGGCACAACATCGGTCGTGATGTAGAGAACGGTGAGTGGGCTATCTATGGTGCACGATTAGGCACATACATGACTATGTTAACTGAATGGGATCCTGCCAACGTACAATGGTTTGATAACTATACTGTATTATGGGAAGAACACTCACATAGAGATCCACAAAAAGAAGCAAACTTGTTAGGTGAAGCATTGCATGATAAGTTAGGTTTACCAATGTGTATGCATGATGTAGAACAAAGCAAGTTCTTCAAACGACATTATCTAGCTGATAAATATAACATCGGTCCGTTAGTTAAAGAGATGGATGTTATTAGAAAAATAGAAGGATGGTAATGGAACACAAATATATTAAATTAGCACATAGTACTCCGGAGCATGAAGAATGGTTTGTAGTTAACTGGTGTTTAGGCAACACTTGTAATTTTGAATGTAGTTATTGTCCGGATAATTTACACTCAGGTAGTATTAAATGGCCTGAAATTGATTTAGTTAAAGAATTTATTTCACGTGTAGTAGAACAAGTTGCTCCGCGTAAAGTTTATTTTGAATTAACTGGTGGTGAAGTAACATTATACAAACATTTTATAGAGATATGCAAACATTGCACTGAGTTGGGAGCTAAAGTTGGATTAATCAGTAATGGTAGTAGAACGTTACGTTGGTGGGAAGATAACAAACAATACTTTGACCACGTATGTTTAAGTTTTCATCCTGAGTTTGCTGATGCTGACCACTTTGTTCAAGTAGTTAAATTAATCAATAATGATGTTAGAACTCATGTTAACATTATGATGAGTCCTGAAAAATTTGACTTTTGTTATGCTATAGCAAACAAAGTTAAAGGTATAGGTAATATCAGTATGGCATTACAACCATTGATACATGACTTTGGTGATACATTGTATGACTACGATGAGTTTCAGAAAAAGATATTTGATAAACAACATGAATTGATTGTTAAACATATTAAGTACACCAAATCATTTGATTATTATCGTGGTGCAATGAAGATGGTACAAGAAGATGGTACTGAGATTGTATCAAGCGCACATAGATTTATTAGCCAAAAAACAAATGACTGGAGTGGCTGGAAATGTTATGCAGGTGTAGAGCAAATCATTGTGGACCTAAGAGGTGATGTATATAGAGGATGGTGTAGAGTGGGTGACAAGATTGGGAATATTTTTGAGAATTTTGAAGTACCAAAAGATCCAATACTATGTGATAAAACAATGTGCCATTGCAATTTTGACATAATGAGTACAAAGGTAGCATGACTACTAGAATTTGTCTGATAGGTCTACCCAGATCTGGTAGTCAGTATGTTTCAGAATTGATAGCTAGATCAATAGGATCAGGCATGAAAAATTTAGCAGAGCCTTTTACGGTTGGACATCCCTATTGTATAGAACAATATGACAATCGTTTATTACGTGCAATACCTTCTGATTTTACAAAATACGATTCCCATGAAGTGCAGATTGATTATGTACTTAACCTTTTAAAAACTGGTAATCAAGATCAATCATTGGTAATAAAATTATTTTTAACTGAAGATAATATACCTTTTACAACAAAGATATTAAATGAGCTACATGCATTAAATTTTAAATTTCTAATTATAAAAAGAGAAAATATAGAAAATCACTTGGTAAGTTATGTATTTGGTCTTTCTACTAATAAATGGAATTCACTTCACGGCACACATGATAATCCTATTCATATACCTACCAAACTTTTTCCAAATATGTCATGGTTATACAATAGAATTATAAATTTTGATAAATTAATTATGGAATATAAACTGGATACTACCTTTACTGTAAGATATGAACGTGCTGTTTATGATTTGACTAGATATTTTTTAATTCCAATTATTACTAATATTCGTTTAGAAAAACAATTACCCGATAACCCTTATGAAATGATAGAGAATGCCAAAGAAGTACAAGACTATATAAATATTTTAATAAGCAAACAACCAACATGATTGATAAAGAACATTTACTTAATTCTAACCATTTTTGTGTTCTTCCTTTTATTCATGCTTGTGTTTGGACAGACGGAAGAGCCATCCCATGTTGTATCAATCAAAATTATATATTAGGTGATACAAAAACTCAAAAAATGTCTGACATATATTCTAATTCTAATGTCAAACTAACAGAAATGCAACAACAAATGATTAATGGACCTAAATTACCAGAGTCCTGTAATCGTTGTTCATTGCCTGAACAAACATATGGTGCTCATAGTTATAGATGGTTTAGTAACAGAAATTATGGTGATGCATTTAAAAAACTAGAATTTGATGAAAATAACAATCTTGTTGGAAATAAAATAGCCACATGGGACGTAAGATTTAGTAATCTCTGTAATTTAAAATGCAGAACATGTGACCATATCAATAGTAGTAGCATAGCAGAAGAAACAGTATCTAGTTTGAAAAGAAAAGTTCCTGTATTGCAAAAAGCGTTTGATGAAAAGAATGATTTTTTTGAGTTTTTCAAAAACAATTTAGATAGTATTGAAGAAATATATTTTTGTGGTGGAGAGCCATTACTATTGGCAGAACATTACGAAATATTAGATATTCTAGTTGAGCATAAGAAATTTGATTTGGTATTGCGTTACAATACAAATTGTACACGCCTAACATTTAAAGATAAAAATGTGGTAACTGATTATTGGAATTTATTTAAGAAAGTCCGACTATCACTAAGTTTAGATGCTGGTTGGGAACAAGCCAGCATCATACGCAATGGCAGTACATGGGATAATATCTTATCTAATCTAAGAACAATTAAACAAAATTGTCCAGATATCTATTTACAATTATGTCCTACCATTAGCATATTGAATGCGTTTCATTTACCTAAAATGCATTTGTTTTTAGCTGATGAAGGTATAATTCATATTGATAACATCTATTATAACATACTAACAGACCCAGTAATGTACAATCTTACATCTTTACCTAAAGATAAAAAAGAATTAGTAGAACAGCATTGGCTAGAATATGCTAAAAAATGTGAATCATATACTCTTACTGATGTTACTATAAATGAAATACATAAGGTTATAAAGTATATGTATTCAGACGATACACAAACTGAAATTGATAATTTAAAAATAGAAACTAAATTATTAGATGGTATTAGAAAAGAAAATACAATTGAATTGTTCCCTGAACTGAAAGGTTTATTAGAATGAGTTTTTGTTCAATGCCCTTTAACAGTTTGGAAATAAGTCCAGAAGGCTCATGTCAAGTATGCTGTAAAATACGTAAAGTAATTAAAAAACCCGATCAGATCGGGATGTATAATATACTTGAAGATAGATTAGATACTATTTGGAATAGTGAAGATGTTAATACATTACGAAAGAAATTCTTAGCAGGGGAGAAACCAGAAGAATGTATAAGATGTTGGACTGAAGAAGAAGCCGGAGTTTTTAGTTTACGTCAACAAAATCAATATAACAACAGGTATAGAATTGATAAGCCTGTTGTAAATTACCTTAGTTTAAAACTATCTAATAAATGTAATTTGGCTTGTCGCATATGTAGTCCTTATCTAAGTAGTTTATGGCAAACACAATTTAATAAATTAAATATACCGTTGATACCAGCTGATTACTATGAAACGGTATCATTAGATAAATTTGAAGGTGAACGATTACAAGCATTGCATGATATGTCAGTCAATCTTGAATATCTATTAATATACGGCGGTGAACCATTAATCAATGATGAAGTATTGGATTACATTAAATTTTTAGTAGATAAAAATTTAGCTAAAAATATTAGTTTAACACTGAATACAAATGGTACAGTATATACTGATGAACTAATAGAATTACTTAAACAATTTAAAAGAATAAATTTGTTTTTGAGTATAGATGATATTGGTACTAGATTTGAATATCAACGTTGGCCAGCAAAATGGAATAAAATAGATGATAACATCAAAAAATATGCTGTATTACCACACCCTTTCTTTGTTGGTATTTATCCAACTGCTAGTATTTTAAATATTTTAAACTTAGAAGAAATATTAGATGAATTAAGTAAGTATGGTTGTTTTATTATGTTTGCAAATCTAATACATGATCCACAAATGTTATGTCTTAAAAACTTACCATCAAGATTAAAAAATAAATTAGTAGAAAAAATAGATAAGATAGATTTTAGTAAGTATAATTTAAAATCTCCTGACACCGGTCACAAAGAATTTATCATTAATTTCATTAATCTACCAAATGATGATGGATATGAATATTCTAATGCAGAAGAATATAGAATTAAGTTAATTAACTTTTTAAAATTACACGATGACTATAGACAAACAGATATGAAAGACTATTTGCCTGAATTATGGAAATTAATAAATTATTAAATAGAAGCAGCTTCGCCACGTATATATTTAATAGTGGCGTCATCGCTTTTTACATGGCCGTTGTTAAATATATCAAATGTAAAATTTATACTAGATGAATATCTATCTTCCTCACTAGCGTTATAACCTTCATGCCAACCTTCATGTGTATTGACACATAGCCAACCTAGTCCCATACCTACAGGGACTCTTAAAGGATCATCACGATTTATTGTTCTATAAAAATATGAGCTTTTATTTTCCGCATCCTCAGGTACAAAAAAAATCTTACCAAATGCAATTTGACAACGATTTTCTAAATGAAGGTCTGTACTAAATCCAGGACAATCTTTATCAAAACCAAATTCAACAATGGTACAATTGTTAATTTTTTCATAGTTAAGACGAGGACCCCATTTATGTTGAAATGTCATATCTTTCCATATCAAGTCTAACATAGTTTTTTTAAATTCAGAAGACCTCATAAAAGTGTATACTTTACGTACTAATAAACCTTTTATTCCGTATCCATCATCTAGACGATGACGTTTTGTATAATATTCATCTAAATGAGTAGGAGTAATAGGTACCCAATTTTCCTGCTTGAGTTCTTCGAGTATTTCAGGGCTTACTTCTAAATTGATATAGTATATCGATCTATTGTTTGGATCTAACGTAAATGTAATATTCATTTTTTTATTTATCACCATGTTGTGCATGTTTCTTGCACAAATTATAAAATTCTGTCATTTCAGGATAATATTCTAATACATCAATATTTCTTCTATGCTTCATAGATTCTACAAAATGATACCAATGGCCACGGCTTTCAACATCATATTCACTGCGATAATCACTACTGACAGAATCTACTAAACTGTTTAATAAATCTACATTATAGCTCACCCAACTACCATGAGGGGGGACACCATGATGCAATGCTGATAATCTTCTGATTTGTCTATCATTGCGCTCGGCATATATTTCAATATAATCACGTGCTTGTTCAAGGTAAGTACCAAAGTCAGGAGTAAGTACGTGTGGATTATGGTGTCTAGGAAAACTAACCACATTTTTCATCAATCCAATTTCAAAGTCAAACTCATTAATCAATTCATTAGACCAATGAATAAAGTCTGGTAAACTTGAAATACTAAAGCTATTCAAAGCCATTTGAAATCCCATGCCAAAGTTGTCAGGAGTTAATCCATACTTAGATCGTTCTCCTAATATTCTTTTGATGTTACCTTCAAATCGATTCCAATCTAAACCATATCTAATATATTCTGCTTTCTTACCAACAGCTTCAATGCTAGGTTGTAATCTTAAAAATAGATACTTAGTAAGTTCAGGTAATAGATTTAAAAAACGATCCATTTGTGGTTGTTTAGTGTTCATGTTAGATAATATACCTAATTCAACATGTCTATCTTTCTTACCTAAGTCTTTGTAAGCCGCTGTTAACTTTTCCATAACATCATAAAACTTTGGCATATATGTAGGCTCGCCACCTAGAATGTTAATAACTTTACTAGAATGACGACCAACATCATAGAACCATTCCCAGAATACAGGTTCTAATTTTTCAGGCGCTGCCGGAAAATGATGGTCAATATCTTCTTTTTTGATATCACCAAACTTAATTAATTCAGTTTGCCATTGAGTGCTGTAATGAATACTACAATATGTACATTTCAAATCACAATGATTACCCAAGATAATTTCTAACATATCAGGATGATCTGCTCTTAGTAATGGATGATTGAAGGGTAAGTCATTGGCATTTGTTGGCATATGGTCAACGTGCCATTTCTGTACATTTTTTACTTTATGTGGATATGCATTATGATGGGTAATTAACCACTCATTAACAAACCCTTGCATATTACTACGAGGGCTAATAGCACCATTCCATTCTAATCTTACACAAGATTCACAATCAACATGTGTAATACCTAAAATCTTTTCTCTACGTCTATCTTGTTCGTATGGTAAATTTTGAATAGCATCTATGCCATACATATCAAGGTCTTGTTGAGTTATAACTTGTTTTGGTACACGGCAACATGTTCTACTATGACCGCTCATCAAGTTAACAATAGGATAATCCCATTTGAATTTACAAGATACGTTAGCTGGATCAACTTGTGCAGGGAAGGTAGGTTCATCCATGTAGTTTTGTAATGGTGGTGTTATAACCTCGAGTGTTTCGTTGTACACTTTTCCTGACTCAGCATGTTCATGTGTCAGTGAATCCCAAACTGAGTTATCCCCAGATGTATTTGTACTCATTAAATATTTCCTTATAATTTACGTTTCGTCTAACAGACAGAGTTTCTAGTTCTTTTATAAGAGAATTGTGGTTATCTGTATCTCTGATTTCTTCAAAGACAAACTTATCGTATAATGTATTTAAGAAGTCAATGTACCCCTGGTGATTTTTTTCGGATAAAGCTTCAATAGCCAAATCAATATATTCTTTACCCAACTGTTTATCCATTAATGAAACTTGTAAATGTTCTGGAAAGCTCACTAAGTTTGGATAAATGATAACGTGAACATTGTGTTCTTTTTCAATCTCAGTCACAAATTTTAAATACTTATACAATGTACTTAGGCTCAATACATTGACAGTAGTTATAGTGCTTAATACAATCCCTTTAATTTTGGCTAACTCATTAAAATTAAACATAAATCTGTTAAAATCTAAACCATGTCTAATAGCTTCAGCTTGCTGCCCATATGCTTCTTGTGAAATGTTTATGTTAAACTTAACTTTATCTTTATAACGATTGATAGTGTCAATAAATTTTTCTAAGTATTTTGATGTAGTATTCAGATTAGTTATGATATTAATCACCAATTCATCGGGGAATTTATTATTGTACGCTTCAAGAATCATATCAAGTAACTCATAGAAACGAGGACTGATTAATGGCTCCCCGCCTAAAAAAGCAATACGTTCAAAGTTATCTTTTACTGTGTTAAACCATGTAAAGAAAATTTTAACAAAGTCATCATGTGCTGTTTGTATAGGGATAAAAGACTGTATATCACCAAACTTTTGTTTCTCTGCTTGCCATTGGCTACTAAATTCTTCATTGCAATATAAACACTTTAAATCACAATAGTTATCCAACTGTATATCTAAATCATTTGGATGATTTGATAATGTATAATCACTGTAATTTAAATCTTTAAAATAGTTTTGCCAAGCAAAATTCCCAGTTCTAAAACTAAAATTTCCTTTGGCTTCTAAATCCCAGCAGGTGCGGCACATAGCTGGCTTCTCACCGTCAAGCATTTCTTTTCTTGCTTCACGTATTACTGGTAAATTAATAAAAGCATCTTGCTTGTATGTAGCAATATCATTATCTGTTAATTGTATAGAAGGAGTTTTACAACATGCTCTGATTTTTTTCTTATCTATATCAACAACAGCATGATTCCATAATTGTGTACACAATGTTGCACTATTTGGTAAATTGTTATTCATTTGTCACAGCTACAATTGGTATAATGCGTGGTTGTACTGTGCCTTCATATAACTGTTTACCTGTGTCATAAAATTCTTTTATTTCAGGAAATATTTTCAATACACTAGTATTTCTTCTACGATCTAACTCATTAAAAAAAGAATAAAACTTTTTAGCATTCTCAACAGGTTCACTTGCACTTGGATTGCTTATAATAGCTTCACGTGTTTTTGTAAGCCACAATAATAGGTTTTCATATTCACCTCGTATAAATCGATCCTTAATTTCTCCGGCAAGAATTTCATTCACACTGTCAATGCATGGATCAAAGTACTGGGAAAATTCTTTAGGAGCTATCATAGGACTTTGTTCTACTGGCCATGTAACAATGTTTTGATGTATTTTCATTACTCCGTATTTTTTGTTTAACTTGTTTACATATTGTATGTATTCGTTAAATCTAGGAATAGTTAACAAGCTTAAGCATGGTAAAAAGTTTAGCGTAATGTTAGTATTGTCTAATAAATATTCAACATTTCTAGACCAACGTTTCCATTTAACACCGTGTCGTATATATTCTAAATCGTCACCTACGTTTTCACCGCTTACTTGAATGATAATTCTGAAATGTTTTTCTAGTTTTTTCACATACCCCATAAACTTTTCAAAATATGCAGGAGGTGTATTCATATTACTAGTAATACATAGTTCCATTTTATCCGCATCAGACTGAATTGATAGTTGTTTTCTTTCATGTATTTCAATTAATTTATCAAAACATTCATATAATGCATCAATAATTAACGGTTCACCACCAATGAATCCAAAACGTTTATTAGTATGTAATACTTTGTTTTCATACCATGACCAGAACAGTTCTTCTGCTCTAGGATTTCTGTCATTCATGTCAGTATAATACGGACTTATTCCACCAAACTTCTTTTTTTCAGTTACCCATTGAGTACTATAATGTTCACTACAATATGTACATTTTGCATCACATGTGTTATTCAATACAATTTCAATTACATTTGAATAGTTACTACGTTCAATGCCTGGAAAGAATTTAAATAAACGCTGGTCTAATTTTTCATTAAAATTGGGATAATTTTTCTTCATAAACATATTGAAGTGGTCATCATTCCTAGAGCTTTTAAATCCAGCATCTTCTAATTGCCAACAGGTATCACAATCTTTACTTTTTATACCATTGATTAATTCTTTTCTTCTATTGACAAAGCTAGGATGATTAGACCAAAAGTCCTCTTTCATCTCCTCTAGTAATTCATTATCAATATCTATTCTAGGTGTTCTACAGCAGTAACCTACTGCATTTTTAAACATAAAGAACATAGGATAATCCCATGCCATGTTGCAAAACGTTTTAGTGTTATTCATTTAATATACCTTAATTTATATTGTTCTCTATCCATATGTGACGTTTCACAGGAGCAATCTTTACTTCACCCCAATAACCTGAAACATTACCTTCATATTTAAAACTCTTATTCTCAATTCTATCCCAAGATTCTGGTTCATAAAAAAACTCATATGTATTATTAGATTGAAAATTACCCTCTTTATCTATTTTGAAATAATGTGTTGCATTATAAGTATGTGGTGTATGAGTTAATAATCCACCAAATGCCTCAACATCAACCTCTTGCTCAAAGTTTAGCGTAATTTCAAAACCACCTTTAATTCTCCACAATATTCTGAACAAAGAAAATACTTCATTCACAACGGTGTCAGCAAAAAAACCGTAACCAGTTTTTAATAGATGGTATTCAAAATTCTCATATTCAATATTATCAACAATATAATTGTCATCATCAAATTTTAAATCGTAATGTGAGGTTATACCTTTGTCACCATTAAGATTAACAATCACTCCATGATCTTTTGCTATCTTTAAAAGAATAACAAATAGTTTCATTCTAATGTATCTGTTTAATTGAGTATTAGTCCAGTCTAATGAGTACCAATGTCCTAAGAAAGGTTTGTTACGAGGGTTTATGTTGTATTTTTCTCTATTATCATAGTCAGTACCCAACGTGTCACCTAAACCATTGCCTGGACTAATTGAATGTATATTATTTCTATGATTCCAAATAAGGTTCATACTATGCGCTAATGCCTCAATATCTTCTCCGGGCGCACCGATAATCCAATTAGCATTAGCTGTCATTCCCACTCTACCTGAATGATATAGATTTTCATTAATATCAGATACTTTAACTTTTTTCTGCATTAAGTCTAATACTTTTTGGCTACCGCTTTCTACTCCGTAACTGAATCCGTCACAACCGCTAGCACGAAGCAAATCAAAGTAAGCACCATCCATACGTCCATCACATCTGGCATATCCCCACCATCTAATGTTTAATTTACGATCAATTAATCCTTCAGCAAAACCTTTGAGACTTTTTAGATTGCCATTGACTAAACTATCAACAAATGAAACAGCAACAATTTCGTTGGTTTTTACTTGGTGCTCTATCTCATCTAATATTGAATGTGCTTCTCTATCTCTATATTTCCAATAATATGTTTCGGAACAAAAGCTACATTTAGCAATACACCCTCTGCTGATTTCAGTATTAATTGATAAATGTCCTAAATACTTAGAAAAGTCAAAATCAGAATAGTCGGGGAAGGGTAAACTATCAATATCAATTCTAGTAGAACTATATAAACTGCCCAAATGACGTTCAGTAATCTTCTCACCCGTTTCGTATTTCTCTAAAAAATCTAATAGTAATTGTTCAGATTCTCCCGTAAACCAGTGGTCGACCGATTCGGGCGGAACGTAATCTTCTGAATGGCATTCAGGTCCACCAAATATAATTAGTACACTTGGTCTACGTCTTTTAATTTCATTAGCTACCCACTCTGACGGCAATCTGTTAGTAAAGTATAAACTTAATCCTACAATATCCGGATCTTCTGCTAATATTTCATCCACATATTTTTCTAGTAGTGGAATGTTTCTTTCATGTATTTTGTCAAAATAACGTTCTTTCCACCACCACCAATTACCTGTACCCCAAGCATCCTCTAAATCAGAACCAGGATACATTTCTCTAAAGTCGTGATAACTTTGAACATTGAAATCAAAACATTTTGTTGCATATCCGGATGATCTAGTTAATGAAGCTAGTCTTCCTAAGTTATATGGTGGCATCCAAATAGCCCAGCACCCCATTACAGCTAGTACTAATTTAGTTTTTCTAGTAGCATTAAAATATGTTACAGCTTGTATGTTAGGCTTCTTGCGTATACCGGTGTTTCTTGGTATTAACGTTTCTACCATCCATTCGTCTTTTTCCATATTATTTACGATCTCCGAATAAAATGTAATCTTCCTTAGTGTAGCCTTCCATAACTTCACTGCCTGAACCGGTATCAGGTGAACTGATTTTGTTATTCATGTCTCCTCGTATAGGAACAATAGCCCAGGTGCAGTAATCTACAAAGTGAGGTAATTCTTTTAATTCAGCTTCTAAGCTCAATGTCTCATCACGGTTGTGCGGAGCCATCATAAACTTAACTTCTAAGTGACCACAACCACCGTGTTCTGATTTTTCTTTTGCAATAGCCTCAACCACTTTAACAAACTTTTCTCTGTTATAGAACTCATAATGAACACTCAAGTTCAAATCACCGTAATGTATAACTTCTTTGTAATAGTCAGGCAATCGACTACCATTACTATGCAAGCTCACATGATGTCCGCATGCATTTAAATAACGTAACCAATCTAAGAAATCTTTATTAACAGTGGGTTCACCACCACTAATAATGAAGTTAACGCTTTCACCTTTGGTGAATTTTTTCTCAATCAAATGAGTAGCTCTCATTAAATCTTCCAATGGCTTGTGTGGGTCAGTATTGTTATGTATCCAAGGCCAGCAATAACTACAATCATAATTACATCTACGACCTATTTCCCAATATATTTGTTTTTGAGTACTAGCGTGTGTTCGTTCCATACCTACAAACTCAGTTAGTTGTTCATTTAACATTTCACCCTGAGTTGGCAATTCTTGTCCTTTTCGTAGTAATGGCTTGAATTCAACAAGACTAGTTTTTGGGATAAACAAGTCAGCACCGCAACTACATACATTTTTAGTACAATCAATCCAATCTTCCGGAACTGAAAAGTCATCCCAAACACTACCTAATTTGCCACCTACACGACAACTAGCTGTCCATACACCACCATCCATATCGATGAATAAGCTATCAACGCCTGCACCACATTTCCAACCTGATAGATAATTTAATTTTGCCCCCACAAGTTCATCGGTGCTCCAATCTCTCCATGAGCCATTGGCTCCGTATGTTCTAATTGGTTTTCCTGGTGTAAATTCAAATTGTGTTCTGCTCATGCGTGTTCCTGTTATTGATAAATGCTTTTTAGGCATACGAACTATTTATATCAACAAAATATATAACATTTATTATCAATTTAAAAACTTTACAACATACCTGTACTTTCATAAGTATAATAATGCTAAGAGATGTATTTTATTTTGGTAATAAACCAAACGCCCACCCCAGAGAAAAACAAGCACGTAATCTAGCCGAGGCCAGAAAACAAGCCACAACAGAACATTTTTGGATAATCAACGAGTACTGTGATTATCGAAATTTTGATTGGGATTTTGATTTTGAATTCTTGCCGGATGAAGATGTATGGGCATATGAACATGATAATATTTGGCCAAGTCAACATCAGAAAGACAGCGGCACATGGTTGTGTAATGCTGATAATAAATTACCATTAACAATTTATCGTGCTGATGTACAACCAGTACTTAGACACAACGAAAAAAATGATAGATGGATCTTACATGATTTAATTGATGAAACTAAATTTGATTTTTCATGGCATCCTGATCCAACTGATCCGCCATTCATTTATCATTGGGGTTGCAAATTCTTCCCAGTAGAAGTTAAAAATGTAATAGAATATCGTGTGCCCGGTGCTATCAATATAAAATATATGACAGATGAAGTAGCACTAGAACCCAAATGGGATCGTTGGGTTATTACTGATGATATAGACAAGAACAAATTTGACTTTAGTTGGAGACCAGATCCACGTGAACCTGCATTCATTTATCATTGGGGTTGCAAATTCTTCCCAGTAGAAGTTAAAAGTGTATTGGAATATCATACTGAAGGTTCTTCTATTATAAAATATATGACAGATGAAGTAGCACTAGAACCCAAATGGGATCGTTGGGTCATTGCTGATGATATAGACAAAAATGAATTTGACTTTAGTTGGAGACCAGATCCACGTGAACCCGCATTTATCTATGCATGGGGTAATCAATGGACTAAAGCAGAAGATAAGATTTCTGCAACATACACTGTTGAAGGTGCAACACAATACAAATATATAGATGAATACCGATTAACACGTAAACAGTTTAAAGATAATTGGATAGTACCTTCATATATTGATGCATCTACTTTTGATTATAGTTGGGAACCAAAACCAAATGAACCTGATTTTATATATCAATTCCCCGACCAATGGAGTAAAGCAGGTGGTCCTCGCTATGTTGTCAACAATGCAACAGATGTAAAATATATTGATTACCCTGTAGCTAAAGCATTATCAAACATGACTAATTGGTCTATCCCTGATGGTGTGGATGTATCTGAATTTGATTTTAGTTGGCACCCCGGCATTGAAGATAGACCATATAAGTATCAGTTTGGAACACAATGGCAAAAGATAGGCGGACCTATTTATTATTCTGAAGGTGCAAATGAATATAGTCATGTAAAATATGTTGATGAGGTCAAAGCAAAAGCATTACCTAATATGAAAAATTGGATAATGCCCGAACATAATATCATGGCAAGTTGGTTCACACCGGATAGTATTGACACATCCGAGTTTGATTTTAGTTGGCATCCTGATATCGAAGATATACCATACATATATAAATTTGGAACACAATGGCAAAAGACGGGCGGCCCTGTATATTATGCAGACGGTGTAAATGAGAACAGTGCTGTAAAATATATTGACGCAACCAGAGCAAAAGCACTGCCTACAAAGGATAATTGGGTTATACATCAGGCTGTAGTAGAAGACCAACTTAGTTGGCATCCCGATGAGACTGAAAAACCCTACATATATACATGGGGAAACAAATATGTTCCGGCAGAAGTAGAACCTACATTAGAATATCATGTACCAGGTGCAACAGAACGCAAATATGTAGGTATAGTTGATGTAAAGCCACAGCTTAATAGATGGGAAACTCTTATACCAGTTGATAAATCTTCATTTGATTTTAGCTGGAGACCTGATCCGCGTGAACCTGCGTATATCTATGTATGGGGTAACAAATATAACGATGCTGTACGTGAACCTACTATCACTTACACTTGTCCAGGTGCTACTGAATTTAAATATATGGATGATGTAGTAGCAACTACATTACCTGATATGAACAAGTGGCTAGTAGTAATACCTGTTGACAATTTTGATTATTCATGGAGACCTGATCCCAAAAGTCCACCATATGTATATGTTTTTGGTAACAAATGGAATGACGCTACAGTAGAACCTACAGTAGAATATTGGACTTATGGGGCATCAGAACGAAAATATGTTAAAAGCATTGTTGCTATTACTAAACCAGAATTAAAAAATTGGCATGTGAGTAATGTAGACGATTACAATACATTTGATTTTAGTTGGAGACCTAATCCACATAGTCCTCCTCAAATTTACCAGTGGGCAGATAATGGTCCTAGATACACTGTGCCAGGCGCAACTGAAGTTGTGTTGATGGAACGAACAGAAACTACAATTACTACAAACCGTAATACAGTTAATCGTTATAAACTTAAAACAACACTTGAGGATTTGATTGCAGAACATCCGGATGAAGTATTTTGGGTCATCAACCCTGACTTAAATTATGATAAATTTGATTTTAACTGGAGACCAAATAGTGAAAACTTTAGGCACATAAATGTATTTGGTAACGAATATAGTAAGAACACACAAACTTATTATGTTAACGGACCATTATACACTATGGGTCATAGAGAATTTAACTATGTTGAAGAACAAACAGTGGAAATCGACAGTAACCTATCAATGTTTTTTGTTGATAAGAACAACAATGAAAGCCAACAAAGATTCGAAGAATTAAAACAACGCTATCCAAAAATACAAAAAACACGTTATTTAAATAGCTGGGTTGATACTATTAATCGTTGTCTTAACAAGTCTGAAACTGAAGTATGTTGGATACTGAATAGTGAATTAGATTATACAAATTTTACATTTGACTATTATCCTAGCCCATGGCAAATGAAAATGGTTCATATATTTGGAACACAATGGAGCCATTGGGGAACTACCTTTATGGTCAATAAAGAAACATTCATAGAAGATACTAAACATATTAAAATTATAGAACATTTAAGTAATCTTAACTTTGTAAAAACAAAGCGAGCGGTCGCTAGTAACTGCTTGTATGACGTTTATTTGATTGATTACGGTAATGATACTACTGATAATATTACATCATTATTAGAAAATAAAACTAAAAAGAATGTTGAAGTTATTAAATATGATAATGATTACCTAACTACATTAAAAAATATGTTGTATGAGTTAGGTATTAAAAAAGAACATTATGTTTGGGTATGTAGTTCTATATGTGACTATACTAATTTTGATTTTACATACATATGTGATCCGTTTTCACTGGAACAATTGCATGTATTCCCTAGTAACTTGCAAAAGTTTGGTGATACATTCTTTATCAATGTCAATAAATTACGTATGCTGATAGAAGAATTAGATAATTTAGAAAAAATTGAGAAAATTAACTTTAACCAACATCAAAGAGTAAAGCGTTTACCTGCTCCAAACTTTATAACTGAAAGCGATACACATGTCTCTATTACTAATACTGATTTTAATTGGCCTTATGCTACGTTTGTCACGGAAGACAACAAAGAAATAAAAGTTGTTGACAATGAACCAATAAGTTTATGGTCTAAAGAATCTAAAAACATATTAATTACTACTACCGGTGGCACACGTATTATTGTGCCGAAAGAAGCTAAAGAATATGTTAAGAAAGAGTTGTATGATTATCCATACATCAGTAAAGCTGATAAACTAATACAGTCTAAGCCACTGGATATAGTTTTCCTTAGCAACGGTGAAGTTGGAGCTGATGAGAACTATGAACACTTACTAAACGTGACTAAAGGATTGCCTAATCGTGTTGTTCGTGTTGATGGTGTAAATGGTCGTGTTCAGGCTTATCATGCAGCCGCAACAGCTAGTGAAACACCTTGGATGTTTACAGTGTTTGCTAAGTTACGTATCAATAGTAAATTTGATTTTACATGGCAACCAGATAGATTACAGATACCTAAACATTATATCTTCTACGCAAGTAACCCTGTAAATGGATTAGTGTATGGTCACCAAGCTATGATTGCATACCATAAACAGATTACGTTAAGTAATATGGGTAAAGGTTTGGACTTTACATTAGACAATGAGCATGAAGTTGTAGAGATTAATTCGGGTGTAGCACGATATAACACTGATGAATTTAGTACATGGCGTACCAGTTTCCGTGAAGTTATCAAGTTAAAACTAGATGATAGTCCTGATAGCAAACAACGATTAAAGATATGGTCAACTGTGGGTGAGGGTGACTATGCCCAATATAGTATCGATGGTGCAAAACATGCTGTAGAATATGTTGAACAAGTCAATGGTGAGTTAGGCAAATTGCGTCTAAGTTATGATTGGCCTTGGTTAAAAAAGTATTTCAATGCTAAATACAATTGAAGTTATTGCTGTATGAAGTAACGGGAAAGGTGTTCTGGACGGGAGTGCGAATCTCCCCAGGTCCACCATAAGGAGACAATATGGATCCTGAAGTAAAATATCAATATACATGTGGAATATTGAGTGTTATTATTTTGGTTTTTTTAATATTCTTTTTATGATGGGCCTGAAAAGTTTCGACAGGGCAACAAGTAACAGAGTGGACAGCTCGGCAAAGCAGAAGCCGTAGGATTGGGGCAACCCGGTCGTAGAAGCAAAAAAAGTAACCGCAAACGACTCACAGTTTAGCATTGCGGCCTGATAAAGGCAGCTAGGGGAGTTATCCCTCGTAACAGAAAATAGCAGAATAGGCTCTTCGGAGCCTATTCTTTTTGATAAATACATTAAAGGATAATATAGTATGGCAGACATAATTTTTTCAGGTGTAAATTTCAGTGGTGGATTTGCAATTACAGCACCTCCCCCACCCTCTTATAAAGCAATCTTTGGATATGGATATTCCAGCCCATCATATATATCAATAACTAATCTAGTAAGTAACACTGGGGTTGTTGCAACCGATACAACAGGAGTCGGTACTGCTAGAGATGAACTAGCGGCAGCGGGCTATGGTACTGATAAAGCACTATTTGGATATGGATTTAACAACTCCGGACTTGTATCAATGACCAATTTAGTAAGTAATACAGGGGTAGTTGCTACAGATACTACGGGAGTAGGGACTGCTAGAAGTCAACTAGGAGCGGCAGGTTATGGTACTGATAAAGCTATATTTGGATATGGATATACCTACTCCTACTCAGCAGTAACTAACCTAGTAAGTAACACAGGTGTAGTCTCCACCGACGTTTCCGGTGTTGGTACTGCTAGATATGCACTAGCAGCCGCAGGTTATGGTACAGATAAAGCAATTTTTGGATTTGGAGAAGACGGCGCAGTTGGTCCAGTTTCAATAACCAATCTAGTAAGTAATACCGGTGTAGTTGCTACTGATACTGCAGGTGTTGGTACTGCCAGAACTCAATTAGCAGCCGCAACTTATGGCACAGATAAAGCTATTTTTGGTTATGGTGGAAATCCAAATGTTTCAATAACCAATAAAGTATCAAATACAGGTGTAGTTGCAACTAATACATCTGGTGTTGGTACCGCTAGATATATTCTAGCAGCCGCAGGTTATGGTTTAGATACTGCAATATTTGGATATGGAAGGATACTTTCACCTGCAAGTGTAACAGCAATAACTAACCTAGTATCAAACACCGGTGTAGTTGCTAATGACGTTACTGGTGTTGGTACTGCTAGATATGCACTAGCCGCCTCAAATTATAGTATATAATTTATCAAAGTCAAAACGAAAGGCTCTAAGAGCCTTTCCTATTTAATAAAGCTTGATATTTCTCAACTAAAAAACAAATAAATATTATCTCTAGAGGATGATAATAAAAATGAAAAAGATTCTCGCTATAGTTGCCATGCTGGGTATGGCATTCACTACGCAAGCACAAACTACTACTACATCAGGTTCTACTGGTGGAACAACTACCGGAACAAGTACGGTTATTAATCAGGGTACTTATGATAGTAAATCTTTGGTTGATACTAACAGTACCAGTAATAGTGTAAGTACAGTTAACACTAACAATGTTAACAGCGGAACTATTACTAATAACAATAATACCAACTTAACAGGTGGCACAACTAACACCAACAACAATAACAATGTTAACAGTGGCACAATGACCAACAACAATAACAATAACAACGTTATGAGTGGTAGTGTTACCTATACAAACAATAATAACAACGTCAACAGTGGAACACAAACGTTTAACAATAACAACGTTAATACTGGTACTATGACCAACAACAATAACAATGTTAATACCAGCACTAGTTCGAGCACCAATGTTAATACTAACAATAATGTAAACAGCGGAACTCAAACGTTTAACAATAATAATAACAGTACATCAGCAAGTACATCAGTTAATACAAATAACAATATTAATAGTGGTACAATGACTTACAATAACAATAATGTTAGCACAAGCACTAATACTAATAACAACAATAACGTTAGCACAAGTACTAACACAAATTATCAATATGGTACAATGACTAACAATAACAACAATGTTAACACTAGCACAAGTACAAATACTAATAACAATGTTAATACCGGTGATATGACTAACCGTAATATCAATAACACTACGGCTACAACAAGTAACACAAACACTAACATCAATAGTGGTACAATGACTAACATTAATCAAAATACCAACAACGGTACTATGACAAATAACAACAACAATACTAGTACAAGCACTAATGTTAATCAAAATGCTAATGTCAATCAAAACATTAACAGCGGTGAAGTGACTAATATTAATAAAAACGAAAGTGTGGTCACACAGAAAGTTATTCAACCTCCACCAACTGCGGTGGCTCCAGCAATGATGAGTGGTGGTAATGCTGATTTATGTAGTACTGGTACAAGTGGTAGTATTCAAACACAAATATTTGGTGTTGGTGCAGGTAGTACTAGTCGTGATTTAAATTGTGAACGATTAAAGTTATCTAAAACACTATATGACATGGGTATGAAAGTAGCCGCTGTTGCTACCATGTGTCAAGACCGAAGAGTATTTGATGCTATGTTGGCTGCAGGTACCCCTTGCCCATACGAAGGTAAGATCGGTGAACAAGCTAAGGCAGCTTGGGAAGCAAATCCAGATAAGTTACCAAAACTTCAAAAGGAAGAAATAGATGACACTTACAAGAAAGTTGGCTTTGGCGCTTTGCTTGGCGTTCTCATTCATAACGCTTTCAAGTAATAGTCAAGTAGATAGTACTACCGGTAATTTAATAAATTACGGTAATTCTGCTACGGATACAACCAGCACTTGGAATAATGGCGTCTATGTTAATCAAGTATGTTTTGGTGCCGGTGGTGCAGGCAATTGCGGGCCAAACCCCAGTGTTAGACCCGGAGGATATATTAACTATTCTTATGGCCAAGTAGATTTAAATCAAGTGGTTAACATAAACAAAGCATTGGCTGCCGGCGGTAATGGTGTACAACTTAGTGGATTCAACTTTGGGTTTACAGCCAAGAACGGCAATGGGTGGGATAACGGCCAACAAGATTACCTAGCCGCTTATGTTAAGTTATATGGCAGTTCGGGTCTAATGGCTAACTATGATTATACAAACCAAACCAATAGAAAATATAACTGGACTAACTTTAACTTCAGTGAAACATTTGCTAACCCAGTTGCCGCATCAAATTATACTAACGCACAAGTAGGATTTGTAGGTAGAGATACAAACTTCTGGGCTGGAAACTATGGTCCTGAAATTTATAATGTCAGCTTCAGTTTAAAATATCGTGTTGATCCATGTGCCCTCAATCCTGCTTATAGTACAACTTGTCCTAAGTTTAGTACAGTTGCGACCGGTGACAATCTTTTCAATAGTAATGTATGGGGTAGTGCTGTAAATCAATCATTTGCTATCAATACAGCATTAAAGAACGGCGGTATTGGTGCTACTGTACACGGCTTTAATTATGGTTTTGATTACAATGTAGGACAAAGTTGGTACGGTTGTACAGCTACTAACCAAGATGGTTCTTGTAGTTGGTATATGAATATTCCAGCCCAAGTAAGTGCTACGGCACGACTTACTAATAGTAATAATCAAACAATATATTCAAAAAGTAATACATTATCCGGTGATGGAACTAGTGGATCAGTAAGTGGACAGTATTTGTTGCCAACTAGTTTGAATCAAATATCGTTAGGCAGAGTAAGCCTTACTGGCAACACTTCAGGTACAGGATCATCTGTAGGTAATTTTTCAGCAAGTTTAGTCTATACAGCAGATCCGTGTGTATCTAATCCATTGTATAATGCATCGTGTTCTGGATATGCTGTTGCGTTTGCTAAGAATATGTTATTAGGATCAACAGTTGCTAGTGCCTCAGGTGCTATTGTATCCTCAGGTGGAACCTCAATGTCTGCTAATACTGGACAACTAGATCAAAATCAGGGTAATACACAACCAGAACAAACTCAACAACAATCGCAACAGCAACAACAGCAACAATCAAGTCCACCACAAGATTCAAATCAGCAAACAGCAGTGGCACAATCAGATCCATCACAACCTGCACCAACAGGATCACCCGGACCTGCAGGTGGTCCAGCACAAACTCAAGCATCCGGATCATCAAATCAACAACAATCAGGTGGCGGCGCTGGCCCTAGTAAGTTAGCAATGAGTGTCGTTAAATCTTCACAAGATAAAGATAAAGCTACACAAAATGTCGCAGTATCTAATGCCGCAAAAACATTAGAAAATACAATGCAAAGTTCACAAGCTACTAGTAACGCTTTAGTTAGTATGAACCAAGATATGAGTGCTAGTAGCGCAACTACATCCGCTACATTTGCTAGTCAATCAACACAAACGAGTATACAATCATCAACACAATTTAATCAACAACAAACTACGCAAAATAGTATGCAAACACAACAACAGGGAAGTAGAGCAGGTCCTCAAGTACAACAACAGGATTCACAACAAGCATTATCACATTCTATCAATGTAATACAAACTCCGCAGTTTGTGTATATCCCTCCAGTACTACAACAAGAAACGCAATCAACACAAGTTGTTATATTAAAACCACCTACCACACTAGAGGTTGAAACTCAGCAACAATCTAATAGTGGCACCGGTATAGTAGTTACCCGTAATTTGTTTGCTTATAATCCTGTAGTACTGTCTAGTTCTGGTACTGTGTCAATGTTACCACAGCAAGCACCAATATATCAACCTAAATTAGATTCAATACAATATGAAGTTGAAACACATCAGTATCAAATGTCTAGTTTTAGTGGAATAGGTAAAGCAGGTAATCCATTATCAGAAATAATAATGCAACAACGATTTGAGTTAATGCAAAACAATATAACTCAACCCACAAGCTCAGTGAATAGAAATGTGTTGCCAAATGAATTAGCAGGTAATATTGACATTGCATTAATAGCTAGTGTACCTACTGGATTCAATGCTTATTCTTTTGTTTTAAAAGATGCATCATTTTATGAAATAAAAGAAGTATATAAGAATCAACAAACAGTTGACAATGTTAGATTACTACGTGGGTTGACTGGTGGTAGTGATACCAAACATCAAGAAATGGTTAACCAACAATATAAGTTAGGAAATTAATATGGACTACATTGCTTATTTTATGTTGGGTTTTGGATTTGGTATTCCATTTTACTATATCTTTTATAGTGATAACTCACTAGATCAATTAGAACGTATGAAGCATGATCTTGCTGTGCGTAAAGAATGGATCAGAATGTTGGCTGACCAAAAAACAAACAATTCAAAATGGCCACAGGGCTGGAATTAAACTTAGGAGAAAAAAATGACAGAAGAAATAAAAGACGTAAACGCAAAAGTTGATGAACTTGAAGCAGCCGCAAAAAAGTATGCTAGTAAAGATACTGTTATCAGTATTGGTGGGTATGAATTTACCCCAGCTAAACTTATGGTAGCAGCCACAATCGTGTCATCTACGCTAGGTGGATTATACGGAGCCTTTGAAGTGTATAAAGACTATGTGGGTATGAAGAAAAAGATAGCTGAATACAGTGCACCAGACTTGAGTGGATTTGATAAGCGATTAGCTGTCATTGAGGAAAACAGTCAAAAAGGTGCTGATTACACCCGTGATATCAAAACTGACTTAAAGAATGATATTCGCCGTAATGAAACTGTCACAGAACAAGTAGAACGTAGTGTTAAGAACGCACAGCGTGAAACTGAAAGCGAAATGCGTGATATGCGTAAGGCCGTTCGTGAAGACTTAGAAAGAGCTAGAAACGAAGCTAACACAATTCGCAAGGATATGGAATCAACCCGTAAAGAAATTAACAGTGAATTTACTGCGGCACGTAGAGAAATTAACCGTGAAGTAGAGACACTAAAAAGAGAAGTTGATAACAAAATACAAAAAGCTATGGACAATCCGTTAGCAAATAAGTAGATTTTAGCTAAGTTAGTATTTTCATAGCATAAATACAACACTATGAAAAAACTACTACTATTATTATGTGTATTGTTTAGTTCAGTTGTCCACGCACAATTACCAACTAGTACCGTACCACTACCCAATGATATTGCCGCAATTAAGAAAGCAAACGTTCTTATTGTGGCAATGACCAAAAAAGATAACCCTCCCTTCTTCAGTGGGGGCGAGGATGATATACATGGTCTTGACGTTGAAATTGCACGGAGAATTGGCGTAATGCTTGGAGTTCCAGTACAGTTTAGACGAGATGCAGAAAGTTTTGCCGAAGTCGTTGAGCAAGTAAGAGATGGTCGTGCCGACGTTGCAGTTAGTAAATTATCTGTAACTGGGCCCAGACTACAAGTAGTTAGATTCAGTGATCCTTATATTAAACTTAGACAAAGTTTAGTTATCAATCGTTTATGGTTAAGCCAAAACAGTCAGGGTCGTGAAGTATATCAAGTGATTAGAAATTTCAATGGTAAAATAAGTTTCATTCGCAACTCAAGCTATGACACATTTGCACGTACTAATTTCCCTAATGCTGTATTTCTCCCGGAAGATAAATGGGATGTGATTATTGACAAAGTTACACGTGGTGATATCGCAGCCGCTTATCGTGATGAATTTGAGATTAAGAAAATCGCTTTTGAAAAACCAGAAGCCGCAATTAGCACAAAGAGTATCACAATCAGTGACAGTGTTGATAATATTGCTATCGCAGTAAATCCTAAATCACTGCAATTGTTAAGCATTATTAATTACGTTATTAAAAATGAATACAACAACATTGACACTAAAAAGTTAATGGAACGATACAAAGCTGAAAAGAAATAATTAGGAAATAAAATGAAATTTAATTTAAAAAACTTCTTATCTAGTCCGTGGACTATTTTAAGTTCAATTATACTTGGAGTATTGGCAGGAGTATATGCACCTGCACAAAGTATGAATTTTGAAAGTGTTGGTGGAATTTACATCAGCTTGCTTAAAGTTGTGGTAATACCTTTCTTACTTGCAACTATTTTGGTTGGTGTTATCAGTTTACTACAAAAAGAAGGCAGTGCCGCAATGATACGCAAAATTATCATTGGTTTTGTTGGTAGTATGTTCTTGGCTGCAGTAATTGGTGTTGGTACTGTTGCATTGACCGGCAGCGAAATGACTCCTGCAAAACAAGCACAACTTGGTGCAATTGTTAACGATAAAGAATCTGGAAGCGATCTCAACATTACTCTAAAAGAACCAATGCCTGTTGCACCACACGTTGACCCAATGCAGATGGCACAGAAGTTTATTCCAGAAAATATTTTTAATACACTAGCCGCCGGCGAAAGCTTAAAGATTGTTATCTTCTGTTTAATCTTTGGTATTGCATTAGGTAACTTAAAAACGACTGGTCAAGAAATGCTAGTGGATATACTAAAGAGCGTACAACAGGCTAGTATCAGTATTTTTAAATTCTTAAACTACTTTCTACCGTTTGCATTATTGGCAATGATTAGTAGCCAAGTTGGTAAGGTTGGAGTTGGTATTTTCTTAACCATGGTTGAGTTTATCATGCAACAGGCCATTGGTGGATTACTTGTTGTTATTGCTGGCACTATTGTTATTTGGCAACGTTCAGGATTGAGCCTAATGACTGTTATTCGTGAGACTAAAGAAACATTGATTGTTGCTGTTAGTTCACGTAGTAGTCTAGCATGTATACCCTATGCACAAGAATCACTACACAAATTACATTTTGATAGAACTGGTGTAGAACTAACCGTACCACTAAGTTTCACAGTTAACCGTATTGGTAGTATTGTATACTACGCAATTGCTACAGTGTTTATTGCCAACATCTACGGTGCACCTATGGGAGTAACTGGTTTATTAGTTGTGTTATTTGGTAGTATCTTAGCTGGATTAGCAAGTGCAGGAACAACTGGTATTCTTACAGTTGCTACAGTAGCAGTTGTTTGTGACTTACTAAAACTACCAAGTGAGGCTGTATTAGTATTACTAATTGCGGTTGATCCATTAATGGATATGATCCGCACAGCAAGTCACGTACATGGTAACGTAGCAGTAACAGCTTTTGTCTGTGACAAAGAGGTAGCTATTGGTGGACAAACTTAAAGATTTTCTCTTTAGTTTATTAACCTATATAGGCGAAAGTCCATTTCGCCTATTTACCGTTGTGTTTCTCTGTATACTAGGCTTTGGTGGTTGGATAGTTTATACGGAAAAAGATGCCTTTTTAGCAAGTTATCGTGCCCAGCAAGCATTACCTAAAATGAACGGTAAGTATGATGAGGCATACAATTTCTTATTAAAAAATACTGAAGTAGAAATGGTTGCCTTTCTTGAAGTCAACACATTAATTAACACACGAAAAGTTGTTTACTTAGCTACACGCAATGGTGGTAGAGATAAAAGAAATGACGGGTTAGAAGTTGGATTATTTAGTAAAAACTATGACAACAACAATGATGTCATTGGTTTAATGTCAGGTAAGATTCCTTGTAGTCCATATTCAAAACCACAAAGTCTTATTGGCTTTGTATACAAAGAATACGGTGTAAACTATATGTGTCGTATTAGCGTACCAGCTGAACCCGGCGTGTTCATTGGACAGATTAGTGTAGGTTGGAAAGAACAGCCCACAGATGTAGAAGCCGCACAAACAGCGATGATAATCGCTTCTAGTTTATTGTTTAATAAAAAATGAAACGTTTAGGTATACTAGGTGGAATGGGTCCAGCAGCCAGTGCTGAATTTATAAACAGACTTATACAACAAACACCTGCAAGTTGTGACCAAGAACATATTCCATTCGTGTTATGGAATGAACCACGTACACCTGATCGTAGTACAAGTATACGTAATGGTGATGACAGACCACTACCATACTTACTACAAGGTATACAAGTATTGAAATCACTTGGATGTACTATAATTGTCATACCTTGCAATACAGCGCATTACTGGTATGATGAATTAGTTAAATTTAAAGTTCCTATTTTACACATTGTAGATAGTGTAGCTAATTCATTACGTGATATAAATGTTACTGGTACAATAGGTATAATGGGAACACAAGCTACAATTGAATTAGGCTTATATCAAAATCGTTTAACTGATTGGGATTGTATTGTTCCTAGTATAGAAGAAATGAATAACATAGTACAACCTGCTATAGATTTAATTAAGGCAGGAGATATGGTTAACTCACATAATATGTTGATGCCGGTGGTAGATAGTTTGATTGTTCGTGGGGCAAGTGCAGTAGTACTAGGTTGTACAGAATTACCACTAGCGGTTAAAGAAACAGAACAAAACAGTATTCCTTTAGTCAATAGCATAGATAGTTTGGTTAAAGTAGCTATATTTCATGCCAACATGTGATCCTAATCACACCTACGTAAAATATTAGTATTGACAGTACTAGTAGAAACGCTATATACTTATTGAGTTATTTTTATATAAAAAGGAAATTTATGACAACTACAATTACAATCAAAGACAAACCGGTAAACACTACCTATCAAAACATCACTGGATTAACAGGTGGCGCAGGTGTTGAAGCCGCATTTGATGTTACAAAAACTAACGGAGTATATTCCGTTGTATTAGATTCATTAGCCGCAAGTGCAGGTCACGGCTACTTAGCTGGTGATACCATCACTCTTGCTGGTACAGCATTAGGCGGTACAGTTGCTAACAACTTAATCGTTACAGTTGCTACTGTTGGTACATTAGGTAAGATTGCTACATTTGGTGTAGTAGGTACAGGTCGTGTTGGCGATGGCACAGTTGATGTAGTAGTTGATGTTACTGGTACAACTGGTATTGACACTTATGTAGCAGGCGGTGCAAGTACAGAGTTCACTACAACTAAAACTACAAGTGCGGTAACATTAGCCAGCACATTAGTTAGTAATTTAGAAATCAAACTTGCTGACCACGAACGTGTTGTGTTCACAGACAAAGCTATTGCTTATGATGCTACAGGTCGTGCAGGTGATGTATACGCATTACTAGCTGCCGCATTAGGAGTTGCTGATGTTACCAAAGCTTATGAAGGTATTGGTATCTATTTAGCTGATTCAGGTTGGACAAACAAACAGTTAGCTACAGCATTATTAGCTACTGACACTTACAAAACTGATGCCGGTGGTGTTAGCGATGAGACATTTATCAAGCACGTTTACAAAAATGTAATGGGTACAACTGCTACATTAGCTGATGTAACTGCATTGACAAACTGGATGACTACTAACAAGTATAGTCAAGCTGATGTATTAGTTATTGCTAGTGAATTAGCTAGTTTTGAAACAACTATTGGTTTAGTTGGACTAGCAACAACTGGTATTGAATACACTCCATTCGTAGCGTAATCAATATATGCTACTATAAAAGGCTCTTTTTGAGCCTTTTTTCTTTTCTGATAAATACATTAAAGGAGATATATTATGGCAGATATGGTTTTTTCAGGTGTAACATTTAGTGGTGGTTACTCAGTAACTCTACCTCCACCCTCATATAGTACATATGCTATTTTTGGATATGGAGGTACACCCTCAGTATCAATGACTAACAAAGTATCAAATACAGGTGTAGTTGCAGGTGATACTACCGGTGTTGGCACTGCTAGATACTATCTAGCAGCCGCAGGCTATGGAAACGACAAAGCTATATTTGGATATGGATATACTGGAGCAAGTACTGTATCAATAACTAATCTAGTGTCAAATACAGGTGTTGTTGCTACAGATACAACTGGTGTTGGTACTGTTAGAAATAATCTTGCGGCCACTGGTTATGGTACAGATAAAGCTATTTTTGGTTATGGTGGTGGTGGCGTTTATTCAATGACCAACCTAGTATCAAATACGGGTGTTGTTGGAAATGATGTTACAGGTGTTGGTACAGCTAGAGTTGGATTGGCAGCCGCAACTTATGGAACTGGTACTGCTATATTTGGTTATGGTACTACTCAATCTAGCGTAACTTATTCACTAACTAACCTAGTATCAAATACGGGTGTAGTAGCCAATGATGTTACCGGTGTTGGTACTGCTAGAGGTGAGCTAGCAGCCGTAGGTTATGGAACTGATAAAGCCATATTTGGCTACGGCTTTCTTAATGGTGGCGTTAGTTATACAGCAGTAACTAATCTAGTATCAAACACTGGTGTTGTTGCTACGGATACAACTGGAGTTGGTACTGCAAGGCTTGGATTAGCTGCCGCAACTTATAATAATGATAAAGCTATATTTGGATATGGATATAGTAGTGTGATTAATGTCACATCCATAACCAACCTGGTATCAAATACTGGTGTAGTAGCTACAAATACAACCGGTGTGGGTACTGCTAGGTATCATCTAGCCGCCGCAAGTTACGGATCAACTTAATATGAAGTACAAAACAAAAGGATAATATATTATGGATTTTACAGGTGGACTAACATTTACGGGTGGATTGAGTGTAACACCACAACCTCCTCCCCCAACAAGTAAGGCAATATTTGGATATGGTACTAATGGTCCTTCTTTATCAATGACCAATCTAGTAAGTAACACAGGGGTAGTTGCCGCAGATACTACAGGTGTTGGTACAGCTAGAAGCGAACCAGCTGCCGCAGGCTACGGTAGTGATAAAGCTATATATGGATATGGTACTCCACAGACCGCAATAACCAACAAAGTATCAAATACCGGTGTAGTTGCTACAGATACTACAGGTGTCGGTACTGCTAGAAGTGGACTAGCAGCCGCAGGCTATGGAACAGATAAAGCCATCTTTGGTTATGGTATATACAATAATGGTAGCTGGGTTAGAACAGCAATAACCAATCTAGTAAGTAACACAGGTGTAGTTGCTAACGACACAGCCGGTGTTGGCACTGCTAGGAGTAACCCTGCAGCCGCAGGTTATGGTACCGATAAAGCTATTTTTGGATATGGATACTCTGCTACGCCTACCACTACATCAGTAACCAATAAAGTATCAAATACAGGTGTAGTTGCTACAGATACAACAGGTGTAGGGCAGGCCAGATATGCGTTAGCCGCCGCAACTTTTGGCACCGATAAAGCTATCTTTGGATTTGGTTTAGGAGCTGGTGGTAGCCCGTATTACGGAATGACCAACCTAGTATCAAACACAGGAGTTGTTGCTACAGATACTACCGCTGTCGGTACTGGTAGAACTTATCTAGCAGCCGCTGGCTATGGAGTTGATACTGCTATATTTGGATACGGGGGTAGAGAAAGTTATCTATCGTTGACCAACCTAGTATCAAACACCGGGGTAGTTGCTACAGATACTACAGGTGTCGGTACTGCTAGAAGTGGACTAGCAGCCGCAAGTTACGGTTACGCATAATCAAACAACCACAAAAACAAAGGCTCGAAAGAGCCTTTATCCACGTTAAACTCGTTGTTATTACGCAAACAACTATTTTATATCAACAATAAAAAACAACATAAATATTAGTCTAGCCTGAGAAATCAGGTTTATTTTTAAAGGAAAATCTTATGAAGAAAATCGCAATAGCGACATTATTGGCAGCAACAACAATGGTTGCTACAGCACAAGTTAGTTTAAATGGTAAAATCAGCGAATTTGTTGACAATACTAAAACTGGTGCTATTAGCAAAACAAGTCTAGCTACTGACCCAACAAGCAACATCACACTTTCTGCTACAGAAAACATTGGTGCAGGTTTGAAGGCTCGTGTAGTATTAGATACAAGTTTGGCAGCTAATGATCCAACAGGTGGCGCCGCAACTAAACTAGGTGATCGTCAATCAACAATCGGCTTAGTAAATAGTATTGGTAGTGTTGACTTGGGTCGCAATCTACACAGTCACTTTTTAGCAATCACTAACAATGACGCTTTTGGCACATTGTATGGTAGTGTTGCAGGTGATGTACATAACTTGCGTGGTCTGCGTATCAGCAATGGTACATTCTTTGCATTAACACCAATGAAGGGTGTAACTGCAACTTATGACCGCACACAAAATGGTGTAGGTACAGAAGCAACTAGCTATAGTGCAAGTGCAAAATTGTTTGGTATTAACGCAACAGTTGCACAATATACTCAAGGTGTTGAGAAAAGCACAGTGTATGCTGGTAGCGCAAAATTAGGCAATACACAAGTATTTTACACACATAGTGATGACAAAGGTGCCGTAGCACGTACTGGTGATTTGATTGGTGCAAGCCAGCAATTTGGTGCAATCACAGCAAAAGCTAGTTATGGTAAAACAAATACTGATGTAAAAGCTTATGCAATGGGTGCTGATTATAACTTCAGTAAGCGTACTAGTTTAGGTGTCAACTATCGTAATGTTGACGCTAAAGGCACAACAAATGACGTAAAACAAGTTGGAGTTGGTGTAACACATCGCTTCTAATCTCCATTGAGATTGAATAAAAAGGCTCTTTTTGAGCCTTTTTTGTTTTTTGCTAAATACTATAAAGGAAGAATATATCATGGCGGATATCGTATTTACAGGCGGAATATCAATTTCAGGTGGAGTTAGTATTACACCTCCACCACCCTCAGTACCGGGTGCACCTACAATAGGTACTGCAACGTCTACTGGTTCAACTACAGCCACAGTGGCATTTACTCAACCTGCAAGTAATGGCGGCTCAACTATAACAAGTTATACAGCTACAAGCAGTCCCGGTGGAATCACCGGTACATTAAGTCAAGCAGGTAGTGGTACTATTACTGTTAGTGGTTTAACTGGTTCTACTAGTTATACATTTACAGTTACAGCAACCAATGCAATAGGAACAAGTAATGCAAGTAGTGCAAGTAATAGTATTACTACATCAGCACCGTCAGCACCATCATCTGTTAATTACCTTGTAGTCGCAGGTGGCGGCGGATGTGCTGGTGCATATCATGGCGGAGGAGGCGGAGCCGGCGGGTACAGAACAGCTTCAGGATTTTCTGTCAGTGGTACATTTACAGTAACGGTTGGTGCAGGTGGAGTTGGAACTGCAAATGGAGGTGATAGCGTGTTCTCATCAATTACTTCATTAGGTGGCGGTGGTGCTTATGCTGATTCTAATGGCTTGAATGGTGGTTCGGGTGGAGGAGCTGGCGGATATTTTGATTATGGCGGTACTGGCACAGTTGGTCAAGGTAATAACGGCGGTGATTCTCAAAATGGCAGTTATCGCGGAGGCGGTGGAGGCGGTGGCGCCGGCGCAGTTGGTGCCAACTTAACAGCAGGGCAAGCAGGTAATGGAGGTGTAGGTCTTGCTTCAAGTATTACCGGAACATCTACATACTATGCAGGTGGTGGTGGTGCAGGTGCAGATTACACAACATGGAATACACTTAAGGGTATTGGCGGTTTAGGTGGCGGAGGTACTGGTGGGCAAGGTGGAGGAGCAGGAGCCGCATCAGCTACAGACGGAACTACAAATACAGGTGGAGGCGCCGGCGGTGTATCACCACAACGACAAACAGTTAACGGTGGCTCTGGTATTGTTATCATTTCCTATCCATCTAGTTATGCTGACTTATCATCAATTAGTGTAGGACTAACATATACTAAAACAACTTCAGGTGGAAACACAATATATACATTTACTGCGGGTACAGGAACAATTACTGTTGCAGCACCTACAGTATCCGGAGCTCCAACAATAGGTACAGCAACAGCTACTGGTGCAACTACAGCTACAGTTTCATTTACTCAACCAGCAAGCAACGGCGGTGCTACAATTACAAGTTATACAGCAACAAGTAGTCCAGGTGGAATCACCGGTACATTAAGCCAAGCAGGTAGTGGTACTATTAATATGACTGGTTTAACTGGTTCTACTAGTTATACATTTACAGTTACAGCAACAAATAGCGTTGGTACGAGTAGTCCAAGTGCACCAAGTAATAGTATTACTACAGAAGCACCTTCAACTCTTTCTGAATATCTTGTGGTAGCAGGTGGAGGCGGTGGTTCTGGTGGTGGTGGAGGTGCTGGTGGTATGGTAGGTGGTGGTTATGCTACAGCTTCATTCAGTGGTTCCTATACAGTCACCGTGGGCGCAGGAGGAAGTGCAGGACAACAAACCTCTGGTAATGCTGGCGCCGGAACTAACTCAGTTTTAACTGGATATACCGCAATCGGTGGAGGATATGGGGCAGGCTTAACTAACCCCGGTGGTAGTGGTGGTTCTGGAGGCGGAGCTTCTTATGGTTCAACCAACACTCCGGGAGCTATGGCAGGTGGAACAGCAACATCCGGTCAAGGATTTAATGGAGGTACATCAACTAATGTAGGTGTCTATAGAGGTTGGATAGGATCCGGTGGAGGTGGTTCTAATGGAGTTGGTCAATCTAAAACTGATATAGATACCGGTGTAACCGGAGGCGGTACCGGAGGAGGCGCCGCCTTACAAGGCATTACTGGTTCAGATGTTGCATATTCGGCAGGGGGTCAGGCTTATTGGTCTAATACTGTTAGTGGAGATGCTACAGCAAATTCAGGCAACGGCGGAGGCGGATCTAGAACTTCTAATGCCGGTAGCGTTGGATGGAACGGTGGATCAGGAGTAGTTATTATTGCTTATCCAACCAGTTACCCTGCCCTAACAATTGGTAGTGGTTTAACTTATGACCAACCATCTCGTTCTGGCTACAGAGTGTATAGATTTACTGCCGGTACAGGAACTATTACCTTCTAAATTTAGCATAAATAGTATTAATAATTAAAAAAGGAAAAAACATGGCACATTACGCATTTTTAAATGAAAATAATATTGTTACTGAAGTTATAGTAGGTAAAGATGAAGGGGAAAACAATATTGATTGGGAACAACATTACGGTGAAGTCCGCGGTCAAATCTGCAAGCGCACAAGTTACAACACTTATGGTGGTGTTCATTCAAACAGTGGTACACCGTATCGCAAAAACTATGCTGGTATTGGGTACACTTATGATGAAACACTTGACGCATTCATACCACCAAAGCCTTACAATTCATGGACATTAAATGAAACTAAATGCTTGTGGGACTCACCAGTACCAATGCCAACAGATGATAAAATGTATAAATGGGATGAAGATACAACATCTTGGCTTGAAGTGTAGTATATAAAAAATAACATAAAAGGATAGTATGGCAGATATAATATTTGGATCAGGAATAACAATTGGTACTGGGATTAGCATTACACCTCCTCCACCCTCAGCTAAGGCAATATTTGGATATGGTTCAACTGTCACTAATCTTTATGTATCAATAACTAACCTAGTATCAAATACAGGCGTTGTCGCTACTGATACTGCAGGTGTTGGCACTACTAGGGTAAATCTAGCAGCCACTGTATATGGTACAGATAAAGCTATATTTGGTTATGGAAGGAATAATACTAATGTATATCAATCAGTAACCAATCTAGTATCAAACACCGGTGTAGTTGCTAGTGATACAACAGGTGTAGGTACTGCTAGGAGTTATATAGCAGCCGCAGGATATGGTAGCTCTGGACAAGCTATATTTGGGTATGGTGCTACAAGCAGTACCGTGTACTCAATAACCAACCTAGTGTCAAATACAGGTGTTGTTGCTACAGATACTACAGGTGTTGGTACTGCTAGACAAGCTCTTGCGGCCACTGGTTATGGAACTGACAAAGCTATTTTTGGATATGGAGCCGATAATGGTTTTACCCGAGTATCAATGACCAACTTAGTATCAAATACGGGTGTAGTTGCTACAGACACTACGGGAGTTGGAACCGCTAGAAGTCAGTTAGGAGCCGCAACTTATGGCACTGATAAAGCTATATTTGGATATGGAGTAGGATATCCTGTTACAAATGTGACCAACTTAGTAAGTAACACAGGTGTAGTAGCTACTGATACTACAGGTGTAGGTACCGTAAGAGCAAACCCGGCTGCCGCAGGATACGGTGCAGATAAAGCTATTTTTGGATATGGTAGTGTAAATGATGGATCTGCTACAGTAACAGCAATCACTAACCTGGTATCAAATACGGGTGTAGTTGCTACGGATACAACTGGTGTCGGTACTGCTAGACAAGAACTAGCAGCCTCAAGTTACAGTAGATAGTCTCACAAACAAAACAAAAGGATAACATAGTATGGCAGACATAGTTTTTTCAGGTGTAAATTTCAGTGGTGGATTTGCAATTACAGCACCTCCCCCAAATATTAGAGCTATTTTTGGATATGGATCAGGTTCATCCGGCGCAGTATCAATAACCAACATTGTATCAAGCACCGGTGTAGTTGCTAATGATACCTCAGGTGTAGGTACTGCTAGAAATTTGTTGGCAGCCGCAAGTTATGGCACTGACAAGGCAATATTTGGATATGGATTGGTTAGTGGTATATCTTCATCTATAACCAATCTAGTAAGCAACACGGGTGTAGTTGCTACTGATACTGCAGGTGTTGGTACTGCTAGAGGTTATCTTGCTGCCGCAGGTTATGGCACAGATAAGGCTATATTTGGATATGGGTATACATCTGATACTATATCAATGACCAATAAAGTTTCTAATTCAGGGGTAGTTGCTACAGATACAACAGGTGTAGGTACTGCTAGAGGTGCATTAGCAGCCGCAGGTTATGGAACTGATAAAGCTATTTTTGGATATGGATTTGATAGTGGTTTTTCTGATGTATCAATAACCAATCTAGTATCAAATACAGGTGTAGTTGCTACTGATACTGCAGGTGTTGGTACTGCTAGAGGTTATCTTGCTGCCGCAACTTATGGAACTGATAAAGCTATATTTGGATATGGAGGGACTGGATCAGGACTATCAATGACCAATAAAGTTTCTAATTCAGGCGTAGTTGCCACAGATACTACTGGTGTTGGTACTACTAGATATGCTTTGGCGGCTGCAGGCTATGGAAGCTCCGGACAAGCTATATTTGGCTATGGCACTAACGGTAGTCCACTTTCAATAACCAATTTAGTATCAAATACAGGTGTAGTATCTACTGATACTACAGGAGTAGGTTATGCTAGAAATTACATTGCAGCCGCAACATTTGGTTCGTAATCTCACAAACAAAACAAAAGGATAATATATTATGGCAGACATGGTTTTTTCAGGGGTAACATTCAGTGGTGGTTACTCAATCACTCTACCTCCCCCTCCCTCACAAAAAGCTATATTTGGATATGGTACTGCAGGAAGTAATCCCGGAGTATCAATAACCAACCTAGTATCAAACACCGGTGTAGTAGCAACTGATACAACAGGTGTTGGTACTGCTAGATATGAGTTAGCGGCAGCAGGTTATGGCACAAATAAAGCCTTATTTGGTTATGGTGGAAGCACTAGTTACACGGCAGCAACCAACCTAGTATCAAACACCGGTGTAGTAGCAACTGATACTACAGGAGTAGGTACTGCTAGAGCTGGTTTAGCAGCCGCCGGTTATGGCACTGACAAAGCTATATTTGGTTATGGATATGCAAACGCCACTACATATTCACTTACTAACCTAGTATCAAACACAGGTGTGGTAGCTACAGATACAACAGGTGTCGGTACTATCAGACGATTTCTTGCGGCCGCAGGGTACGGAACAGATAAAGCTATTTTTGGATATGGAAACCGATCTGGTATAGGATATTATTCAATTACCAACTTAGTGTCCAACACAGGAGTAGTTGCCGGGGATACTACCGGTGTTGGTACTGCCAGAATTGGACTTGCAGCCGCAGGATATGGTTCTAGTGGTCAAGCTATATTTGGTTATGGGCTTGATGTTACCTCTGCATATATGTCAGTAACAAACAAAGTAAGCAATACAGGTATAGTAGCAACTGATACAACAGGTGTTGGTACTGCTAGAACTGATCTAGCAGCCGCTAGTTATGGTGTTGATACTGCTATATTTGGATATGGATCAACTAATTCGGGACTAACAGCAATAACCAACTTAGTAAGTAATACAGGTGTGGCAGCAACTGATACTACAGGAGTAGGTACTGCTAGATACAGTCTAGCAGCCGCAAGTTACGGTTACGCATAATCTCACTAACTCAAAATAAAAGGCACTTAGGTGCCTTTTTTGTTGACTAAATATCCATACTATGTTACAATCATTTTATGAAAATAGAACGGGCAATAGATTGGAATAAAGTAAGTAGTGACTTAAATAGTCAAATGAATGGCATTGGCTACAATCCAGACTTACATCGTATGCACAAAAACATTGACAAAATGGTAACTGAATTAAGCAAACTAGAAGTCAATCTGCGTAGAACGGGCAAATACGAAATGCTTGATGACAAAGTAGCCGATATCAATACAGCAATCAATCACTTAGAAAAACTAGTATTGATGGCCAATCTAATGAAGTAATTTGACAATAAATCAAATTGGGTATATAATAGAGTCTTATTCAGTCAAAAGGTATCTATGAAATTCAATGCAAATGCAGTTAGTACTTTGTACTTCAGAGTCTCAGTGAAGAAACGGCCCTATAGTGATGAAGAAATTTGTTTATTAATCTCTGCAAGTGATTATACAAAAACAAATAATAAAGGTAAAGTATTATTAGGTAAAACTCTCTATTTTAGAGAATTATCATTAACTACAGAACAATCTATTATTGATTCTCATATTGAGCAAATTGCCAGAATCAATAACTTTTCATCTACACAAGTGTTGTAAAAACACAACAACACAAATTTGACAATAAATCCAATGTCTGCTATAATTTACAAATACTATTCCTATGTATATAAACATACATTGGGTCAGTTGATTTGACAATAAATCAGTTATAGTGTACAATTACATCATCTTATATTTTTAACAGGAGCATTTAATGGCATCATCAGTATCAGACAATCTGACAATTACGTCAGTACAAGCCCGCAAAGCTATTCTTAAAGCTTTCAAGGCAAAACGTCCCTTATTCTTATGGGGACCTCCCGGCATCGGCAAAAGTGAAGTTGTAGCAGAAGTTACGGCAGAACTAGGTGGTCATATGATTGACTTGCGTATGGCACAAATGGAACCCACTGATATTCGTGGTATCCCATACTTCAATCGTGATATTAATAAAATGGATTGGGCATCACCAGTTGATTTGCCTGATGAGGGACTAGCAAGTCAATACCCGATCGTGGTATTGTTTTTAGATGAAATGAATAGTGCTAGCCCCGCAGTTCAAGCGGCCGGTTATCAGTTGATTTTGAATCGCAGAGTTGGTAAGTATGTACTTCCCGATAACGTTGTGATTGTTGCGGCAGGTAATCGTGATAGTGATAAAGGTGTTACATATCGTATGCCGATGCCCCTCGCTAATCGTTTCTTACACTTAGAAATGCGAGCCGATTTTACATCATGGCAGACATGGGCAGTTAACAAAGGTATTCACAAAGACGTTGTGGGTTATCTGTCATTCGCTAAACAAGATTTGTATGAGTTTGATGGCAAATCATCAAGTAGAGCATTCGCTACACCCCGTAGCTGGTGTTTCGTTAGTGACTTGTTGAATGATGAGGATGATACTGATAGTGATACATTGTTCAATTTGATTAGTGGTGCTGTTGGTGAAGGTCTTGCTGTTAAGTTTGCCGCACACCGCAAAATTGCAGGTCGTATGCCCGAGCCAAGTGAAATTCTTTCTGGTAAAGTAAAAGACTTGTCAGTCAAAGAAATTTCGGCAATGTACTCTCTTACAATTTCAATGTGCTATGAATTGCGTGATGCACTTGAGAATAAGAAAGTTGACAGTAAGAAATTCCACGAAATGGCTGACAACTTCTTTAACTATATTATGACTAACTTTGAAACTGAGTTGGTTGTGATGGGCGCAAAGATTGCACTTAAGACATACAAGTTGCCGATTGAGCCAAGTCAATTGAAACACTTTGATGACTTCCACAAGAAATACGGCAAGTATATCGTACAAGCTGGCGAGTGATTTTATAGATGAGTATGGTGTGAACATACTCATCTTTTTTAATAAAGGTATATATGAAAGCAAAAGTTTATTTTTATTCATTGGGTCAAAGTGCCCGGGCAAAAGGAATGACAAAGGACCAAGGAATGGCCTTGTATAGTATTGAATCCGCACAGGATTACGCACGTATTGCATTTGATGCAGGATATCGTGGCTTGTCAATTTGACAGTAAATACACAATGTGCTATAATAGACACATAAACACTAAAGGATCATTATGAGTGAAGTATTAAATCCCACAAAGAAACGTAGCCGCAGTAAGAAATTTGAAAATCTAGTAGGACCTACAGATAGTAAAATTGATGCACTAGCACGTGAGCGTTTGGTAACAGCACGTATTGGTCTATTGTTACGTCATAGTTTTTTTGGCAATCTTGCTACACGTATGCAATTGATTAATGCCGATCTATGGTGTAGTACAGCGGCAACTGATGGTCAGAAGTTCTATTACAATAGTCGCTTCATTATGATGTTGAAGCCTAAGGAAGTTGAATTTCTAGTTGGCCATGAAGTGTTACACGTAGTATACGATCACATGGGCCGCCGTGACAATCGTGATCCCGAAATCTGGAACATTGCTGATGACTATGCTGTTAATGCAGATTTGAAACGTCACAAAGTGGGTCAGTTTATTACATCAGTGCCTTGCTTATATGAGCAAAAGTATGATGGTAAAGCGGCAGAAGCTATCTATGATGATTTGATGAAGAATGTTCAAAAAATCTCTATTGAAGATTTGCTTGACCAGATGATTGACGATCACATGGATGGTGACGGTGATGGTGATAATGAAGGTAATGGTGAAGGTAAAGGTAAACGTCCCTCAATGAGTGCTGAAGAACGTGAGCGTGTTCGCCAAGAAGTTAAACAAGCTATTATCAATGCCGCAAGTAGTGCTGAAGCAGGTCAGTTACCACTAGGTGTTGAAAGATTGATTCGCCAACATACTAACCCAGTTATGCCTTGGCGTGAACTGATTCAAACTAATTTGACAAGTGCTATTCGTACTGATTATAGTTGGATGCGTCCCTCACGTAGAGGTTGGCATATGGATGCTATTATGCCCGGCATGACACCGGGAGAAGAAATTGATGTTGTCGTATCTATTGACATGTCAGGTAGTATTAGTAACAAACAAGCACAACAATTCTTAGGTGAAATCAGTGGCATGATGGATGCGTTTGATGGCTATAAGATTCATGTATTCTGTTTTGATACTGAAATTTATAATCCACAAGATTTTAACAGTGAGAATATGGACACGATTGATACATATGAGCCTCAAGGTGGTGGTGGTACTGACTTTGATTGTATCTTTACTTACTTGAAAGATATTGGCAATGTACCTAAACGATTGATTGTATTCACTGATGGCTACCCCTGTGGTAGTTGGGGTGATAGTGATTATTGTGACACAACATGGATCATTCATGGTGATAAGAATCCCAATCCCCCATTCGGGACTTATGCTATCTATGATGAAAAATAATGAGCTATCTTGACTACATTATAATTTCAATACTTATATTGGGTTTGCTTTGGCTCTTTGTTATTGCCTTAACTAGATTTTTGGGAATGATAAAAGATGTCGATGATTAAATCTTGTGAAGAAATAATCATTTACGAAAGCCCGGATGGTGGTAAGACGGTCTACTCACGTAAGAGTGGATCGTCCGATAGAACATTAGTACAAGAGGATCCCAATAAGCACTATATCACTAAATGGTATGAGTGGAAAGAAATTCTTAAGTTAGCAGAAACAGAACCTTCATTAGCAAACATAATTAACAAAGCAGAAATGTTATATGTCATACTCAAGAAAGAAGAAAACTAAACATTACTTAGCAATGTGGGATATGCTGGGTCTTGAAAGTCTACATGATGTTGACTTGCATATGGATAAGTACAATGAATGGGAAAAACAAAAAGTTGTTGCCATTCTTAAAGAAGAACGAATCCCCAGTCAGCCAATAGGTATTCCATTACAAATGATGCTACTACGTGCAAAAGTAAACAGTCAACGTATGTATGAGATTTATGAGTTTAATAGTACAATGGCTTATGATGAACTGAAAGAAGTATTTGAAATTGATCCACAACCCATTGTAGAATGGATTAGAAGTAATGGTAAAAAAGTTTATAGTGATTATCTTAAACAAGATAGGAAATTGATTGTATGATGTATATTGGTACAAGCCTCGGTGGTTGCTTACTTAGTCTTATGCATAATGAAGTGTCCGAGGATGAGGTTATGTTCATTGTAACACGTACATTATGTCCTACATATGATACTTTTATGCAAGTAGTAGAACAATATTACGCAGAGGGTAATCCCTATCCAAGACGTTCTAAATTGAGTGAATTGGGTGATTATGATTTGACTGATGTAAAAGCATTAGCTACGAGATTATACTACTCAGGTAGGATTCATCAACCTAGAGTATTTGATAATGCAGGCCGCAAAGATGGTCATCATTATCAGTATAATCATCCGGCAAGGTTAGGTCAAGGATTGTGGATGCAAGTTGTTCCCACCAATGATAACTCAACTCCTGCAGTAGTTGAAGCATATGAAAAGTATAAAGTATTAGATACATTGACAAAATGATAGACTATGAGATTGATCCCTATATTTGGTTTGGTAAAAGAGAAGTAGAATTTTATCCAAAACATTTTATATTAAGTGATACACCATTGACGATGAATTCAAAGCAATGGGTATTAGATAATATCAAGGGTAGATTTTGTATTGTACCAGTCAGTCAAATTTTTCTAGTAGAATACAATTTGGGTAACATAGCATTCGAAAACCCTAAGGATGCTACGTTTTATGAACTTAAGTGGTCATAAAAAAAATTTAACATGTTTAATTCACATTAAATATGTTTAGCTTATATAAGAGGAGAACACACTATGAGTTTTACACGACATGTTGGTAAACACGGTGATAGAAAAGTTGCAGTAGTATTTAGAGAAGTACCAGGTGAAGCACATATGTGTTTAGTCACTTATACTGAGACAATCAATCAGCATATACACGATCCATTGATTCAATGTATTGAGAGTGATATCGGTCAGAATAGTGAGCATTTAGCCGATGCATTAAACAGAACCTATACTAAAGATGGCAAACCCATTTTACAAGTATTGCATTTAGAAGGTCAATTGAAAAAGGTTCAGACAAGTCAAATTTTGATGACACCTTCACCAAATCAATTAATTCGTTTAGATGAACTTAACAAGATACTAGATGAAATGAAATTGGGTGAGGATGCTGTTAAAAGAATGGCTGAATTAGACAAGTCACGTGGCATACAAGATCCTGCTACAGTAGCACGTAAGATGCGTGGTGCTAAAGATGCAACAGTACCAACAGGTCTACAAGCCTCAGGTGATGCGTTAGGTGATCAGGCTATTGCACAAAACTTACGTCAACAGGCAGCTAAGATGGATATTGAAGCTAAAGGTTTGATGGCAGAATCTGCACGTTTACATAAAGAAGCCGCACTACTTGAAGGCGTTACTGCTGAAGTAACTAAACCAAAGAAAACTACAACAAAGAAAACTAAAGTTAGTGTCTAATGTCACCAGAATTTATCGATAAGTGGGAACACATACTTGAAGATGTTGAGAAGAATAAAATTCCTGTTGAATTTATCAAAAAGTTAATTATCAAACTTAAAGGTAAAAAGCAACAAACAATTAACATTGCGAAGTTTTTACAACAAGGATTGGATCCCGATCAAATTGAAGATGCAGTTAGTCGTAAGTTAGATGAACTGGATGAACTAATAGTTAGCGTAGAATTTGTACTTAATGTTCAAAGTATTGCTGACACAGTACAACCAGAGACTGATAGACTATTAGGTAAACTTTAATTAAAAAGCCCTGATTCGTTGGGGCTTTCCTTATATTATGATATAATAAATTATGAAACAATATAAAGAATTATTACAAGATATACTAGACAACGGAGAAGTTAAAGATGACAGAACTGGTGTTGGCACACATAGTGTTTTTGGACGCCACCTTCGCTTTGATTTGCGTAGGGGCTTTCCCGCAGTCACTACTAAAAAACTTGCATGGAAAGCTTGTGTCGGTGAACTACTTTGGTTTATTGAAGGCAGTAGTGATGAGCGTAGATTGGCAGAGATTACCCATGGTACTAGAGAAGATACCGTTACGATATGGACACCAAATGCATTGTCACCCTATTGGAAACACAAAGCAAAATTTGAAGGTGATATTGGTCGTATCTACGGAGTACAATGGCGTCACTGGAATAAGTACCGCATAGAAAAAGACATGGGCCCGGCACACAAAGGTGGCACACGCCTCGCAGTTGACAAGATTGAAGTAGACCAATTGGCAAATCTCATTAAAGGATTAACTGAAGATCCTAATGGGCGCAGGCACATACTAAGTGCTTGGAACGTGAGCGAGCTAGACCAAATGGCATTGCCCCCTTGTCACGTTATGAGTCAATTCTATGTTAACAAAAATCGTGAACTATCTTGCCATATGTATCAGAGATCCGTGGATGTTTTTTTAGGCCTCCCCTTTAATATTGCTAGTTATGCATTACTTATACATCTATTGGCACATCACTGTGGTTTGAAAGTAGGAGAACTTATAATCAGCACAGGTGATACACATATCTATAAAAATCATATTGAACAAGTTAAAGAACAATTAACACGTGAACCTTATCCATTGCCTACATTAATGTTAAACGCAGAAAAGAATAACATCTTTGAGATGACAATGCAAGATATACATTTAGAGAATTATCAAAGTCATGGCCCTATCAAAGCAACAATGGCAGTCTGATATTGAACTTAGACCTAAGTATCAGGTACAAATATCTGATACAGGTGAAGAATCAGTATCTATCACTCAAGTAGTTCATACTATTAGAATGGGTGATGTTGAAGATCCTGATTTAATGGTGGCACAACCTATATATGAATGGCAACAAACAGAACAAGGTAAGTGGATAATGGAAAACTCTAATCCTATACCTAGTTGGCATCGTAACCATGACCTATACAGTTATGGTCACATATATCAAATTAGAGCATATCTAACACATAAACAATTAACATTTTGGAAGTTAAAATATGAGTAATATATTAGTAACGGGAGGATTGGGACTCATTGGACACAATGTAGTTAAACGATTGCAAGACAAGGGTCATCTAGTATCTATCATGGATACTAAAACAAACTATGGTATAATCCCACAAGATGAAATTAATTATTTGATGACTGAACGTAGAAAGAAAATAGCAGTAGATAGTTATATCTACGATAGAGACATTTGTGATGCTAAATCAGTTGACCACATATTCAATGTAGAGCAACCAGAGATTGTAATTCACATGGCTAGCTTCCCAAGACAAAAAGTAGTTAATAGTAATCCCGCTTGGGGAAGTCGTGTTATGAGTGAAGGGTTGCTCAACTTGCTGGAAGCTAGCGATAAGTATGATGTACGTAAATTCATTTATATCAGTAGTTCAATGGTGTATGGTGACTTTACTGACGATGTAACAGAAGATGCTATCTGTAAACCACAAGGACAATATGGTATTATGAAACTTGCAGGTGAATGGTTAGTCAAAGATTACACACGCAAGACCAATCTTGTTCATACTATCATTCGTCCAAGTGCTGTATATGGACCACTAGATGTTGAGGATCGTGTTATCGCTAAGTTTATGTTAACTGCAATGCGTGGCGGTACATTGAATGTAAATGGTGCTAATGAAACATTAGACTTTACCTATGTTGAAGATGCCGCAGATGGAATTGTTGCAGCCGCATTAAGTGATAACACAGAGAACAAGACATATAACATTACTAAGAGCCACAGTCGTACATTGTTAGAAGCCGCACAATTAGCATTGAAACTAGCAGGTGGTGGAACATTAGTAGTTAAAGATAAAGATAAAGATTTTCCAAGTCGTGGGGCATTGAACATTGATGCCGCTCGCAAAGACTTTGGATATGATCCTAAAACTGATGTAGAAGAAGGATTTGAAAAATATTATGAGTGGCTTAGTAATAGCACATTTTGGTCTAAAAAGACAGTACGGTAATCTAAGAGATGAGTTATTAGATGCCACAGACCGTGCCCTTAAAGACGGACAGCTTGTGAGTGGGCATTATACACGTTCGTTTGAAGAATGGCTTAAGAATCGTACTAAAACACAATATGCTATCACAGTTCATAGTGGTACACAAGCATTAGAGATTATTGCTAGGTATAAGAAACATAAACATTTAGAAACATTCAAAAATAATCCTAAGATTCGTATACCTAACTTAACTTACCCAGCAACACTAAATTCATTATTAAGTGCGGGATGGGATGTAGACTTAGTTGATACAGACAAGAACGGTGTCATTGAAGTAGAGAATAGTTTAAAAGGATATACGTGTGTCATGGGATATGGTGGTCGTAAGCCATGGCCTATTGCAGGGTATGCTAGCGCAAATGCAGTAATTGTAGATGGAGCACAACATTGGTTAGTGTGTAATGGGGATGTAGGTAGTGGTATGTCTATCAGCTTTGATCCTACAAAGAACTTACCTAGTTCAGGTAATGGTGGTGCTATTGTAACGAATGATGAACATTTATATTTGTTTGCATCAACATATAGAGATAACAATAAGCCTGCATTCCATGATGTAGGCACTAATAGTAAAATGAGTGAACAAGATTGTGCTCAGATATTAGTTAGAGCAAAGTACATAGATGAATGGCAGAATCGTAGAAGTGAAATAGCTAAGTATTGGTGTGATAAGTTTAAAGAACTACCATTACGTTGTTTATCTGATACAAAGGACCCGCACGCACATCAGAAGTTTGTAATGTATATGGATGATAGAAATAGATTACAGTCACATCTAAAAGAACATGGAATAGATAGCAAGATTCATTATGAATATGTACTAGGTGATTTACCGTTAGCACAAGATAGGAATATTAGTAGACCTGATTTAATGGCTATAAGCGTAATGTTAAGTAGGGGAGTATTAAGTTTGCCCATGTATCCTGAGTTAACCGATCAAGAAGTAGAATATATAGCGGATAAAGTAAAATTGTTTTTCTAAAGTATAAATAAGAATACTATGTTTATCCTATCATTACTACCCGACGCCGCAATACATATAATATTTATATTAGGTATTTTGGGCACAATAGCAGGATTCGTCCTAGGATTCATTCCTTTTGTCAAAACATATCAATTTGCTATACAAATATGTAGCATTATTGTACTTGTATTTGCTGTATACCTTGAGGGTGGATTAGCCGACTATAAAGAGTGGGAACTTAAAGTCAAAGAGATGGAAGCTAAAATGGCTCAAGCTGAAGCACAATCAGCTAATAAGAACATAGAGATACAAGAAAAAATAGTAGAAAAGACTAAGGTTATCCGTGAAAAGGGTAAAGACATTATCCAATACATTGATAAAGAAGTAATCAAAAAAGAAGAAGTTATCAAGTACATTGAAAACTGCCCAGTACCTAAAGATGTAATTGATACATTAAATAAAGCCGCTAGCATGGGAGATAAGAAATGAAGTATCTTCTAATAGTATTATTATTAGCTGGATGCTCAACCGTTGTTCCAGTTAAACAAAAGTTTCCCAATGCTACCCCCGAATTGATGAAGAAATGCGAAAGTCTTAAAAAGATTGAAGGTGATAAAGTAGCAATTACAGACATGTTGAAAGTAATTGTACAGAACTATTCACTATACTACGAATGTTCAACTAAAGTAGATGGATGGCAAGATTGGTATAACGAACAGAAAAAGATATTTGATAGTGTAAAATAATAGCATATTATGAAGTATTTTATATTATTGAGTGTATTATTAGCTGGTTGCGCCACTAACAATGATTTTGAGTTATACTTAGAAGCACAGAAAGCTATCAGCAGAGATGCTACAATGAGCGAAGCCGCACGTATTAGTGTACTGATTGACTTGACAAAGAGTTCAGATAATCAAGTTAAAATGGAAGCAATACGTGCTTTACAAGAGATACAACGTAGCAAAACCCCTATAGTTATTGAAGCCCCAAAGAAGAATTGGCTTGGCCTTTGATAAATACATTATAGTCTAGGAATTATAATGACACAAAAAGTTATCAAAGCAAGCAAGATACCAAAAGAGACTCCAGAACCTATTGTCAATACACCTGTTGTTGTTGAAGCCATTCCAGTAGTTGACACCTTATCATTTGTTAGCAGTGAAGGACCTTACGGTTCACAAGAATATATTAATATTGGAGCCACTCCTAATGACGGATTAGGTGATCCATTACGTACAGCGTTTAGTAAGATTAATAATAACTTTAGTAATTTATTTCTCACAACAGTCAACACAAATTCAACATATACTACTGGATTAACAGCTAACCAAGTTATCTATGAATATCCAGCTAATGCATTTACACAGGGTGTATTTCAAATTCGTTCAAGTAATCCAGCCAATAGTGATAGCCAAGACATTACAATATCAGCACAGATTACAAATAGTAACGCATCTGTCAAGTTTACCGGGTATGGACTAACCTTTTCAGGTAGTGCAGTTTCTAACTATAACATGGATGTAAATGGTGGAAATATCAGAATTCTAGCTAATCCAATTGCCAATGCAAATATAACACATTTTATTGCATCTCAAGTGACTTTTAACAGTAGTATTTAATATGAGAGCAAAAGAATTTATCAGTGAAGGTAAAACAGGATCAATCACACGTGATGTAGGATTGGCATTACCCGGTGCTTTTAAAATTCCTGCACTTAAGAACCAAGACCCTTATTTACAATATCGCTTTGGTGTAGCAATTGCAGGTGCTAAAGGAGCTCAACAACGTGCTAAAGATGGTGTCCCTGAATTTGATGGTAAAGAATCAATATTTGGTGAAAATGAAATCATAGTAAGTTATGATCCTCATGTAGCAGATTACATACATGATGCATTACGTTCTATGGGTATGCCACCTAGTGACGCAAAACAAATTGGTTCAATGGCTAGCGAAGAAGCACCTGATGTAGATAAAATAAGCCCGATTAAAGGATTTAAGGGATATAAAAGAAAATGAGAGCAACTGAATTTGTAACTGAAGGTGAAGGCAAAATGCATCACCATCATAGTCAAGCTACCCCTGGTGTTTCTAAAAGCCGTGATATAGGCGGTTATGACCGCATATATCATTTAAACCGTTTAATGATGGCTATGAGCATGGCTGATGGTAAAAGTAAAGATGCAGTAGAAATGGATAATGCCAGTTTTGCTGAAAAATATAACACTGTTCATCCATATACTGAAGAAGAACATAATATGTTTGTTTCAGCTACTAAAACTATACCTACAGATAAAAAAAATGTTGTACCCTATAGTAAATCACAAGAACCAGATGACACTAATACTACAAGTTTGGTTAAACCTTTTAAAGGTTACAAAAGAAAATAATTTCATCACCTATATTGAGAATAAGTAATTATATCAAATTACAGGAATCTCAATGATTGATATTAATAACACCCTAGACCTCATAAAACTTAAATTCTACAATGAATACCTGTACCAAGCACACATATATGACGAAGGTAACAGCCAGATACACGAGAGTCTGACCGCACAAGTTGTTAAACAATACATTGATCCATTAAATTTACCAAAAGATAGTAAAATCTTAGATTTAGGTTGTGGTCCTGGTTATTTTCTAGATGGTATGAAAGAACGTGGATATACTAATCTTACTGGAGTAACATTAAGTCCGGGTGATATTAAAATCTGTGAAGATAAAGGTCATACTATCAAGAAGTATGATTTAAGTTTTTTACCACAAAAAGATGGATACCATGATGAATCTGTTGATTTTATTTTCTTACGCCATGCATTAGAACATAGTCCATATCCTATCTTTAGTTTAATGGAATACAATCGTATATTAAAGCAAGGTGCAAAGATTTACATTGAAGTTCCTGCTCCGGATTGTGACCGTAAGCATGAATGGAACCTAAATCATTATAGTATTTTAGGTCAAAATCAATTGGCAGCATTACTGTCACGATGTGGCTTTGATGCTAATATCTTTAACAATTTAGAATTCACGCTAGAAGGTAAAAACGAAAAAGGTGAAGATTATAATGCAAAAGAAGTATTTTACTGTATTGTAGCTACAAAACAACGACCGTTAGATATTAAATAAAAAACGGCTTAGCCGTTTTTTTATGGATATAAATACTCACTATGAGTAATACACCTTCATTAGTAAAGAACCCGTACACTAAAACAGTTTTTAAAACTGATAAAGAACTACAGGATTTTATTAAATGCTGTGACCCAGATACAGGTTATCTATATTTTATGGATAACTTCTTTATGATACAACACCCTACAAAGGGTAGTATGGTATATCACCCCTGGGCTTATCAAAAACGATTGATTGAAACATATCACAACTATCGTTATAGTATTAGTTTGATGCCTCGACAGAGTGGTAAATCAACTTCAGCCGCCGGATATTTACTTTGGTATGCAATGTTTGTTCCAGACAGTACTATCTTAGTTGCGGCACACAAATATACAGGTGCTCAGGAGATTATGCAACGTATACGTTATGCATATGAAAACTGCCCCGATCATATTAAAGCAGGTGTTACTACATACAATAAAGGCTCATTAGACTTTGAGAATGGTAGTCGTATTGTTAGTGCAACAACTACTGAAAATACAGGTCGTGGTATGTCTATTACACTATTATACTTAGATGAGTTTGCATTCGTTCGTCCAAGTATAGCTAAAGAATTTTGGACAGCTATTACACCAACATTGTCAACTGGTGGTAAAGCTATTATTACAAGTACACCAAACAGTGATGAGGATCAGTTTGCTTATATCTGGAAAGGTGCTAACAAGACTGAAGATGATTTTGGTAACACCACTGAAGTAGGAGTTAATGGATTTAGAGCATACAGAGCGCATTGGAGTGAACAACCCGGACGAGATCAACAATGGGCTGATGAAATAAAAGCACAGTTAGGTGAAGATCGTTTCAATCGAGAAATTGGTTGCGAATTTATTATTGCGGATGAAACATTGATTAATCCAAACACATTGTTAATGATGGAAGGTATAGAACCCGTAAGTCGTATAGGACAAGTTCGTTGGTATCAAAAACCAACAAAAGGTAATATATATTGTATAGGATTGGATCCAAGTCTTGGTACAGGTGGCGACCCATCTGCTATTCAAATATTTGAAGCAAACACTACTACTCAAGTGGGTGAGTGGAAACACAATAAAACAGATATCCCTAGCCAAATTAAACTATTAGCACAAATAAGCAAATATATAGTAGAATGCACCAATGAACCTAATAACATCTATTACAGTATTGAATGTAATGGAATTGGTGAAGCCGCGATCATTTCATTAAATGAATACGGGGAAAGTAATATTCCGGGTATCTTTATCAGTGAAGCAGGTAAAGGACGTAGAGGATTCAATACTACTAATAAGAGTAAATTAGCAAGTTGTGCTAAGTTCAAAACATTGGTTGAAAGCAAGAAAATGACCGTAAATAGTCGTAGTCTTATAAGTGAATTAAAAGCATTTGTTGCACATGGTGGTAGTTATGCCGCAAAAATTGGTGATACAGATGACTTGATTATGGCTAGTTTGTTAGTGACACGTATGCTACAGCAATTAAGTGACTATCATTTTGACTTAGAGAACCAAATACGTGACCATGATGAAGTCATCATGCCATTGCCCTTCTATGCGGTACTGGGTTAAACAATATTTGATAAATACATTATGCCAAAAAACACAGAATCATTAAACCGTTCATTATTTGACCTTTTACACAGTAAAGGGTTTGACCCTACAATGCTTGATACCTCAGGTAAGGAAATTCCTACTCCTGAGGAAGCAGAAGTATTTCAATTCAACTTCATCAAAGACGGGGAAGATTACGGTAAAGTAACTATCTCTATTGATGGATTACATAAGTTATGTATATATTTTAGCGATGAAGTAGCAAGTAGTGAAAAAGAAGAAAGTCATGGGGAAGATGAATCTTGGTATAAAATATTAAATCAATTGAAACGTTTCTCACAAAAATATCAATTGAGTTTTGAGTTAAAAAATGTTGACCATTTGAAACACGATATGGCAAAAAGGGAATATATGAAAAAGCAAGAAAGAATATCAGAAGGTTATTACCCAATGGGTAAAAAAGCAAGCTACAACGATGCTGTACCAAATGTAAAGATTGTAATACAGCACACTCGCCAAATTGAAGAAGGTGAGCAACGTTATCGTAATATTGCTAAAATCTTTTTAGAGAACCAAGAGGGTGAAAGATTCTTAGCTCCAACTATCAAGCCAGGTGTTGCTAGAGTATATGGTCGACTAATTGCTGAAGGTGATAAGCCACACGGTGAACGTTGGAATCACGTTACAAGTTTAGTAGAAGAATATCAAAAGATGGGTGCGTTTGTTCGTGCTACACGTAATGGTCAGTTCAATGAATCTGCACAACGTCTAGTGAATGAAGGTATCAATCACTATCAAGGTTTACGTGAGACATTAAGTAGAATGACTGGTCATCGTGGTTACAATACTTACTTTGAAAGCTGGACACCATCATTGATGGAAAACGAAACTGAAGAAAACAATTTGAATGAGTTGTTTGTGCAAGAGACATTAGACCCACGTATTGAAAGTGTAATGCCAATATTGAACAAGCTACAAAAGAAAGTAGCAGAGATGAAAGAAGTTGGTGAGTTAAGCGAATGGGCTGATAGTTTAACAGAAGCTCCTGGCGCTGAAACACTTGGACACAATGTAAGAACAGATGCTAAGAATTTAAGAGCATTTGATTTAGAAGAATCGGAAGACGATATTGATGATCCAGTTGTAAGTGCAATAACTCGCCGCATCATACGTCAACACCCTGAATTATTGAAGCACGGTCCTGATAAAGTATTGGCTGCTATTGCCGATGTTGCAGACTTTGTGGGTGATGTTGAAGAAATTGGGTCAAGTGATGTTAGTGGTTGGGTCAAGCAAGTAGCACGCCAACTAAATGGTGTGGATGAAGGTATGTTTGATAAAGTCAAAGATGCTGTTAAGACCGTTGGCGGTAAAGTATTAGATAAATTGGGTCATGGCAGTGATGAAGAACTATTGAAAAAGATGCAAAAAGATGTAGGTGCACCAGCAGGATCACAGCACGGTAAACCTAGCATGGCTAAACCAAATGATGATACAGATATCATTGAAGATGATATTGAAGAAAGCGCACTACAAGCATCTTTTGGTATTAAGAAGTACGGTAAAAAAGGTATGGATAAACTACGTGCCGCAGGACAAAAACATGCCAGTGAAAAAACAATGCAAAACATTCGTGCTGAATTTAGTGATAAAGAAAAACCTGTAACAGAAGGTCAAGAAGACTTAGATACTATTAGACGTTTATTAAGTAAGTAATATGAAAATATCAGCATTGTTGAGAGAAGCACCAAGTACTCCTGCATTATCTTTAGATCAGGATTTAATGCAGAGAGCCATGTTAAAGTTTCCCGGTTATGATAGCCAACAGGCATTATCATTGTATATGGCTGATAAGTTAAATCAACAACAAAAAATTGATGCCTCTCAAAATAATCTAATCAATACACAACGAAATGCTATTCAAACTCTTCAGGGAGAATTAGATGCCAATGAAGATGAAGTTGAAAGAATTAAACAATTAACTGCTAGAGTAACTGCCGGCGGTGCTGACGCTAGACAAAAAGCAAAAGTAAGTGGTGATGAATTAGAGAAACTACAAAAGCAATTAGAAGAATTAAAAGATAAACCAAATTTGGATCCTAAGCAGTATAAAGAAATGGAAGCACAAATTATGGCTTTGGCTTCTAACCCCTCAGCAGAAAATAGTGATGTTAAAAAATTACAAAGTTTAGTAAACAGTATTGATAGTAAGGCAACGGTTAACTATGATGCTGTTTACAAAAAACTTCAAGCTACTCAAAAAGAATTGGATGATAAAGAAGAAAGATTCTCCACTTATAGAGATAACACCAATGATTATAAAAAACAAACATCACAACAACTTGCAGATACTTCAACTCAACTTCAACAATTTGCAAAAGATGCTAACGAATTGAAAACTTTACAAGCAGGTGCAAAAAATGATGCAACTGAAATACGTGGTTTATTAAACGCTGTAACACAACTTTATAAATCACTTGCAAATAAGCAAGGTGATCAGCAGGGTGGCAATCAAAATGTTAATTATCCAAATTTGGTTGGTCCTAATGTTGATATACAGGCAGAAGATATTAATCATAACTTAAAAGAAGCACTACAATTAAACGAAGAAGGTAGATTAAATTGGAGTAACGACCAGTTTAATAAATGGATGGAAATAAATATTCCATTTTTATATAAGCATTTCATTAGTGCCTATAAACAAGAATTAAGTAATGCGAATCCACCGTATACTAAAAAACAAATATTAGATACCTTACAAGATGAAGCAGTTTATATAAAACTACAACTTGACCAGGGTGTTATGCCATCATCTGAAATGATGGCTAATTTCTTAAAAATTGCTAAAAATGCTTTATTTCAACAAAAGCCCGATCCACAATTAGAATTATCTAACGAAAGTATAGATATGTTAAACAGAATCATAAATCTTTCATCTATTAAAAGGGTTAAAAAACCGTAGGAAAAAATGTGTTTACCCGCAAAAGGGATAAATACTATTGACATTAACAGATAGTTTTGCTATACTATCTCTAATGTTAGTTACTTCATAGGGAAGTAGCGAATATTAAAAAACGAGACCATCTCAATTTTATAAGGAAATATTATCATGGCATCATTAGCAGACATTCGTGCCCGTATCGCGGCACAAGACAACAAATCAAACAACAAGGGTTCAGGAACACAATCTGACAACTCAATTTATCCACACTGGAATATGGACGAAGGCACAACAGCTACAATTCGTTTCTTGCCAGATGCGAATAATTCTAACACATTCTTTTGGGTTGAACGTCAGATTATTAAACTTCCATTCAATGGAGTAAAAGGTGATACTAACATTAAGCAAACAGTTGTACAAGTTCCGTGTATGGAAATGTATGGCGATGCTTGCCCAGTACTGGCCGAAGTTCGTCCTTGGTATAAAGACGAAACACTGAAAGAAATGGCAAACAAGTATTGGAAGAAACGCAGTTATCTATTTCAAGGTTTTGTTCGTCAGAACCCAATGGGTGATGACAAAGTTCCTGCAAATCCAATTCGCAGATTTGTTATTAGTCCACAGATTTTCACAATCATCAAATCTAGTTTGATGGATCCTGAAATGGAAGAATTGCCAACAGACCTTATGCGTGGTCTTGACTTCAACGTTAAGAAAACAAGTAAAGGTGGTTACGCAGATTATTCTACAAGTAACTGGGCACGTAAAGAATCACCATTGACAGAAACAGAACAGGCCGCTATTGAAGCACATGGTTTGTTTAACATGAATGACTTCTTACCTAAGAAACCAAATGAAGCAGAATTACGTATCATTAAAGAAATGTTTGAGGCATCAGTTGATGGTCAACCTTTTGATAATGAGCGTTGGGGTAGTTACTATCGTCCATATGGATTAGAAGCACCTGCAGGAGCGACCGCGGTTCAAACAACAGCTACTACTGAAACTAGAGCACCCGCAACTGCACCCGTAGCAGAACCTTCTACAGCGCCGTGGGAAGAAGATGCAATGGCAGCCGCAGAATCAATTAAGATTCCGCCAGCACAGCCTTCAAGTGACAAAGCACAAGACATTCTAGCAATGATTCGTGCTAGACAAAACAAGTCTTAATAGGTAATGGGGCTCAGGCCCCTCCTAAGGAATATTCCATGACCACAACAGACGAACGATACCGTGCTTTAAAGCAAAGTAAAAAGTTGTTGGAAGAGTTATGCGATCCAGGCAAGACACCAAGAGTGCCTAGTCTTATTAGAGACAAAGCAAGGACCGCATTACGACATTTTCCAAATGATTACGAACTTGAGCGTATTGCGGACAATTGTCCAGAATACCTTGACAAACAACCGTTACATGTATATACTAACGGCATACACAAGCAATAAGGAATAATATGAAATACCTAGAAAATTTAAGCAAAGTAAATGAATCATTTACAATCAATCGTTATACTAATGGTTATATGGTTGAAGTAGGTGGAAGAGATTCAGAGAATGATTGGAAGAATTACAAATTTCTCTGTACCACTGATGAAGAACTCTTTGAAGTAATCAAAGAAGCATTAGCACTAGAATTGGATAATTAAATGGCAAAACCCTTTGACATTAGTAAGTTCCGTAAGGACATTACAAAAAGTATTGAAGGTCTATCAATAGGATTTAACGATCCTACTGACTGGATCTCAACTGGTAACTATGCTCTCAATTATCTCATTAGCGGCGACTTTAATAAAGGCGTACCTCTTGGTAAAGTTACTGTCTTTGCCGGAGAGTCAGGCGCAGGAAAATCGTTCATCTGTTCAGGAAACCTCGTCAGACACGCACAAGAACAAGGAATTTTTGTAGTCTTAGTTGACTCCGAGAATGCCCTTGACGAAGCATGGCTACACGCACTTGGTGTATCTACAGAAGAAAATAAACTATTAAAACTAAACATGGCAATGATTGACGAAGTAGGAAAAACTATTTCTATGTTTGTTAAAGATTACAAAACACTACCAGAAACAGATCGTCCTAAGGTATTGTTCGTAGTTGACAGTTTAGGTATGTTACTAACACCCACAGACGTTAATCAGTTTGAAGCAGGTGATATGAAAGGTGACATGGGTCGTAAGCCTAAAGCACTAACAGCACTTGTTCGTAACTGTGTTAATATGTTCGGTTCACTAGGCATTGGCTTAGTAGCTACTAATCACACATATGCTTCACAGGATATGTTTGATCCAGATGATAAAATATCAGGTGGTCAAGGTTTCGTTTATGCTTCTAGTATTGTAGTTGCTATGAAGAAATTGAAACTTAAAGAAGATGAAGATGGTAATAAGATTAGTGATGTACGAGGTATTCGTGCCGCATGTAAGATTATGAAAACTCGCTATGCGAAACCATTTGAAAGTGTTCAAGTTAAGATTCCTTATGAAACAGGCATGAGCCCTTACTCAGGATTATTAGATATGATTGAGAAGGCTGAACTTGTTAAGAAAGAAGGTAACAGTTTAGTTTACACAACACTTGATGGTGAAATCATTAAGAAGTTTCGCAAAGCTTGGGAAGCAAATAGTGATGGCTGCCTAGACAAAGTTATGATTGAGTACTCACAAAAATCAACAACAAAGATAAGTAATGTATCATCGGAGGAGGATGTTACAGAATGAACTTAGATTTTGTTGCAGAAGTATGGGACGCATTGCGTTCTCATATTGATTTAAATGACCGTAGCGATGCGGCTGATTCACTAATCAATCTACTGATTGATAACAATTACGAAGCTGACGATATCAAAAATACCTTTAAGGGTGAGAAAGAAGTACTAACTGCTCTTAAAGAGAATTTGGCACACAACGATACTGAAGAATCGTATGAAGATTATGATGAAGATGACGCAGACGAAGAATGGGATTAAATGAATTGGTATACACGCATCACCCAAAATCTTGGTGTGTTACCTGACTTCATCTCTCATTATGAGAATGAACTAATTTCAGCTAAACAAGAAGTAAAGGTATATGGCAATGTTGAAAAGAACATTGCCGCAATACCCGGAGTTACTGAGCATAGATTTAATCAACTACAAGAGATAGAAGCCGTATTGAATTATCTCAATATCCAATTACGTAAAATTCGCCGAAAACATTTTCAAAAGTATTTAGAAGCATATAATAGAGCATTGACAAGCCGTGATGCTGAAAAGTATGCTGAAGGTGAAGATGAAGTAATTGATATGGAAGTATTGATTAATGAAATTGCATTACTTAGAAATCGTTGGCTTGGTATTATGAAGGCCTTAGAATCTAAGAATTTTATGTTAGGTCATATTGTTCGCTTGAGGGCTGCCGGTATGGAAGATATCACAATAGGTTAAATTTGACAATAAATGGATTTGGCTATATAATAGAGTCTTATTCAGTTGAAAGGGATTTATGGGATATCGTGTTGTTGCTGACAAGTATCAGATGGATGAAATGCGTACCAAATATGGTCCTAGAAACGGACTAGAAGGCCCGTTCAATTTCTCCGGAAGAGTGTTGTATTATGACAACAGTGAAGGCCAGTACTATGATCCTAGGTCCGATTTCTACGTAGAACAGTCGGAAATGAATGAAATTCATGCTAGTTTGATAGCCAAAATTTGACAATAAATGGGCTTTCTGCTATAATAGAATCTTAGACAGTAAAGAAGAGGACTACAAAATGACTACAGAATTTAAATCTTGGGAAGAGTTGACACAATTGGAACAAGCCCGGGAACTTTACTGGGATATGTACAAGGACGCTTACGGTGTTCGCCCTCGCGGTGTTGACACTTCAACTTGGACTTTGGAACAGTTTGAAGCTGAGTTTGAAGGACTTGGTGTAGCTATTGAAGCCGAAGATAAGGCCCGCAAAGAGGCAGAAGCTACTGCAACTGTTGTTTTTGAGCAACGGATTCAGTCATTGGTTGATGCTGGTGCTAAGGACCGTACAACAGCAATGCGCTGGATCCACGAAGCTGAGGATACTCAAAGCGATGATGAGTACTTGTGCTATACATTGGGCTTGCCTTATATGTATTTTCGTAAGGCCGCATAAGGCACAAAATTTGACAATAAATGGATAACGTGATACAATACTTGTATTGACACTGAAATAAAGGAAACAAATGTCTACTATTCGCATTCTCTCTGGCTCTTATCGTAAACAAGCAGTAGTCAATACTGAGTTTACACTAGTCAAGGGTTTTCAGACAAGTAAAAAAGGTAGTTATGTGACTGTAAAAAATGACGGTCAATTCGCAATCAATATCCCTGCAGTTAAGGTACTTGTTGATAATATTAATCAAATTGAATTTTTGAATGGAGATAATGTGATAGAAAATACAGTAAAATTTGCAAAAGAAGTTGTGAAAGAAACTGAAACAGAAGCAATGGACCGTATTGCTACTCGTTTCGAGGTCCTTGATGAAATGTCACGTGCTTGTATCAATGGTGATATCCGTGCTATGATTGTTTCAGGCCCGCCCGGTGTCGGCAAAAGTTATGGTGTTGAGACACAAATGGAAAAAGCAAGTATGTTTGACAAGCTTGCAGGTAAGAAAGTTCGCTTTCAAATTGTGAAAGGTGCGATGACAGCATTGGGTTTGTATAGTCAACTGTACAAATATTCTGACACAAAGAATGTGTTAATTTTTGATGATTGTGATAGTGTTTTTACTGATGACTTGAGTTTGAACATTTTGAAGGCCGCACTTGATTCAGGTAAGACACGTAGAATTTGCTGGAACAGTGATTCACGTTTGTTGCGTGAAGAAGGTATCCCGAATACTTTCAACTTCAATGGTAGTGCTATCTTTATCACTAACTTGAAATTCGGCAACTTGAAGTCTAAGAAATTACAGGATCACTTAGAAGCATTGCAATCACGTTGTCACTTTCTGGACCTGACTATTGATGGTGATCGTGATAAGATGTTGCGTATCAAGCAGGTCCATCGTGATGCTGATGGTGGTTTGTTCAAAGACTATGATTTTAATGAAGAACAATCACAAATTGTGATTGACTTTATGTGGGACAATCATACGAAATTGCGTGAAGTGTCCTTGCGTATGTGCTTGAAGATTGCTGACTTAGTAAAGATTAGCCCCGGCAACTGGAAGAATCTTGCACGTACTACATGTATGAAGTCTGTGTAAATTGTTTAATAGAACTTTTGGGGAACTTCGGTTCCCCTTTTTTTTACCTTAGGATAGTAAATGGATTTAAAAACACTTGAAGATGTTGCGACCTTTATGCTTGTCAATATTAGACTAAGCAGGTATGACCTACAATTTGTTAATAACTTAACTACATTAATTATTAGAAATAATACAATCACATCAAATCAGGACTCTCTTTTTAGAAAGATATCATTTAAATATCGAAAACAGTTTATTCAACACAAACTTAATGTTGATGATGTATTATTATTGCCATGGAAATGCAATATGATAGAAAGTTCTCCACAATATACAAATGCATCTATTAGTGTAATAAAGGATAAAATCATATTCAAATCTCCTTTCAGTAAAAGTTTTTTAACTGCACTAAAAAAGAATCCTGTATATTCAATGGAATGGCATAAAGATAAAAGACAATATGAAATGGAGTACGGACCTTCTACACTAAAATCACTAGTGTCCTTAAGTGCAGATTATTTTACTACAATAGATTATTGTCCTATTACTAAAGAAATTATTGATGTTCTTAGTGATTATGAATCAGTTAAATATTGGGAACCAACACTTGTTTATAATAACGGTTATTACTATGTAGCCGCATTGAATGAAGTTCTGTATAACAATATTAAAGATATTACTTTAACCAATGATTTACGAATGATATCGGATTACGTTCAATATGGAATTTATATCAGTGATTCGGTTGTAGAACATTTTTCTAATATTGAAGATCCGCTAAAAGTAAATCTTGCTATTAATTTTCAAAGTGAATTTGAGATTAGAGATTTGGATATTGCTGTTAAATGGTTAAGTGAATTGGGTTGCGATGGTATAACAGAATCATCAAAAATTAGTTCTAAACAATTGTTTTTGTTAGGGGAACATTCGGATAACTTGTTAAATAAATTGAACATTGATATAATAAGAGACCAATCTAACTTGAAATCATATGAGAAACCTGTTATGATACAATATAGAAATTACGGGTTTATGGATATTCCTACAAATCTATTTAAAATTATAAAATGTGTAAATTCGGAACCTGTAAATTTGGGAATTAAATGAAACAATGTAAAATAATCGTTAAAGATGAAGTTAATGTAAAGATAGAAGGTCTTGAATTAGCAGAGCGTAAAGCACTAATGAAAATGTTTGAGTATGAAGTTCCCGGTGCACGATATCTACCTGCAGTACGACTAGGAAGATGGAATGGCAAAGTAAGTTATTTCAGTCTTGCTGGTAGTACATATATTAATCTATTGGAAGAAATACTTCCCGTATTAGACAGAGCAGGATATGATATTGAGTTGGATGATACTAGGGATTATACAACAACCTTTGAATTCGCTGAAGTGTCCGAATCAACGTTCGCTCATAAGAACTGGCCTAAAGGTCATCCCAAAGAAGGCACCCCCGTAGAGCTACGTGATTATCAAATTACTATTGTTAATAACTTTCTAAAGAACCCGCAATCACTACAAGAGATTGCTACAGGTGCGGGTAAAACATTGATGACTGCCGCACTAAGTTATAGTATAGAACAATATGGTCGTAGTATTGTTATCGTTCCGAACAAGAGTTTAGTAACACAAACAGAAGCAGATTACATTAATCTTGGATTAGATGTTGGTGTATACTTTGGTGATCGCAAAGAGTACAATAAAACACATACTATTTGTACTTGGCAGAGTCTTAACAATATGCTTAAGAAAACAAAAGCAGGTGAAGCAGATATTATGGACTTCATTGAAGGTGTTGTTTGTGTCATGGTAGATGAGGTTCACATGGCCAAAGCAGATGCACTAAAGACATTACTGACTGGGGCCTTTGCTAAGGTTCCGATTCGCTGGGGATTGACCGGAACTATCCCTAAAGCTAAGTTTGAAGCACAATCATTGTTTGTTAGTTTAGGTCCTGTTATCAGTAAACTAAGTGCAAGTGAGTTACAGGATCAAGGTGTACTAGCACAATGTCACGTTAATATTGTTCAATTAAAAGATGATGTAGAGTTTAGTAATTACCAAAGTGAGTTGAAACACTTGCTTGAGGATACAAATAGACTAGATGCTATTGCACAACTAATATTAAAGATTAAAGAAACAGGCAATGTATTGATTCTAGTTGATAGAGTTAATGCAGGTAAAGAAATTGTTAGTAGATTACCCGATAGTGTATTTGTGAGTGGTGCTACTAATATGGTTGAAAGGAAAGAAGAATATGATGAAATTGCAACCAGTACAAATAAAATTATTGTTGCGACTTATGGTGTCGCCGCTGTTGGTATCAACATACCTAGGATTTTTAATCTGGTTCTCATTGAACCTGGAAAATCCTTCGTCCGTGTTATCCAAAGCATCGGTCGAGGCATTCGTAAAGCAGAAGATAAAGACTTTGTACAAATTTGGGATGTAACAAGCAGTTGTAAGTTTGCCAAAAGACATTTAACCCAACGTAAGGCTTTTTATAAAGAAGCAAACTACCCGTTTGACTTAGAAAAGTTGACATACAGATAAGAAAGTGTTATAATAACAAAATGCGTATACTCACACTAGAAAACGAATTCTATAACTTAGAAACACTCCCGGACGAAATTGATGACCTTCGATTTGCCATACTAGACAATAGTAATCCACAAAACGTAGACTATCATTACATACCACTTATCTTTTTAGAATCATTTAATAGTCCTGCACTTGTATTAAAGATTGGTGATAGCACTATTAAGATGCCTATTGATTGGCAAATACTAATTGGTGAACAAGAACACGGGGACTTAGAAACATTACCGTTAACAAGTATCAATGATAGAGGGTTCAATGCGTTTGAGTTTAATCCACTAACTAGTTTTAGTCCAAGTTTTGTTTCAATTGAGATTGTAGATATATATCACGATGTAACATGGTATGCACCTCGATTAAAGAACGGACAATTTTTGTGTGTACCATTAGATGATGGTCCTAAGCCTAGATGTGTTTACTTTGTAAAAGAAATTAGTCGTAACTGTGAGATTGTGGATTATAGTCAGGCTTTTTGATGGCAACAAAAAAGATTATCCCTACTGATGAAAAGTTAGAGAATCAAGATTTTAACTTGTTCGAAGCCATTGCGGCACTAGACAAGAAAGATTATGGTTATTACGATAGACTGACCCCTGAACAACAGCGCAAGTTTGTGCCATTCATGTTAATCAAGTGGTTAAGCTACGTGAAAGGTTCAGGAGATATTGCAGGTTATTATGTGATGAGTACAGAATACAATGCTAACAAATACTTCTTTAATGAAAGTGTTAGTAAGCATCCTAAACTACAATGGTACATGTTATGTGCGGCTAGTCCCGGATTAGGTAAACAATATCATCAATGGTTACCGCAAATCAAAGAACGTGTAAGTTTATTAAAAGAACCTGCACAAGTAAAAGAAATAAAAGAATATTTTACAAAGATTTATCCTAAAGCAAGTAGTGAAGATTTAACAGAATATTCAAAAGCATTCGTGCAAGAGCAAAGAAAGAAAATGCATCTTGCAGAAATATATCCCCATTTAAAAATAGCAGATATAGAAGTATTAAGTCAAACGGTTACAGATGAAGATATCACTCAATACGAAAAAGACAGAGGCAACTGATAACACAATCAAGTATGGTTGTGATTTTTGCAATAGAGAGTTCCTACGTGAATCTACTATGGCTAAACACCTATGTGAAAATAAACAACGTTGGATGAACAAAGAATTGCAGGGTAATCGTATTGGGTTTCAAGCTTGGATACAATTTTATAAGAAGAATACTTCAACTAAAAAAGCAAAAACATACGAAGAATTTATTCGCAGTGCTTATTATACAGCCTTTGTTAAGTTTGGTAGTCATTGTGCAAACATTAATGCAATCAACGTTAGTAGATATGTAGATTGGTTATTAAAGAATCAAATTAAAGTTGACACATGGGCAACTGATACTGTATATACAAAATATTTAATTGAGTATTTACGTAGTGAAGATCCGTTTGATGCGATTGCACGTAGTGTCCAAACTACCATAGATTTAGCAGAAAAAGAAGGGATACTAGCTAAAGACTATTTGTGTTATGGTAATATTAACAAGATATGTCATAGTATTACCAATGGTAAGATTAGTCCATGGATGTTATATCAAAGTGACAGTGGTGTAAAGTTCTTAGATAGTTTAAATGAATCACATGTAAAGATGGTCATTGATTATATTAATCCAGAACTATGGAAGATTAAGTTTAACCGTGAAACAGATAATGTGAAACAAGTTAAGGAATTATTGAATGCCGGCGGGTACTAGAGTTCGTATAACATGGCAAACACATCACAAACATCCTATATGGAATGAAACTTGTGCAATAGCGGTAGAAAAGTTTGGTTTACCCGGAGACAAATATGAAACACATGTGACTGAAGATTATATGGATTTTTACTTTAAGGATGAGCGTGATGCTATATTATTTGAGTTGATCTGTGGCTAATATAATTATCAAGGAAATAAACGTAACTAGAGTTTTAGATATAGTATCAGAGGTAAGAAAAATGGGTTGGGTTCAAGGAGTTGATTTTGACTTTGCTTATTACAAAGAAATGTGGGATGATTTTAGTTCTGAACCTATTATGGAACAACATACAGTTTTTACTTTTTACAATGATAGTAATGCAAGTTATTTTATGTTGAGGTGGGGATGAAAGAATTGCCATACACTGTAATTACTAAGAAACTTGGATACGAAGTAGAAGAATGGTGCAGAGATAACATAGGAGAACGATGGTTTGCTGTTGGTAGAAAGACAGGCAATTGGACATGTTTTTGGGTAGGAAGAGATGATCCTAAAAGTTATAGCTGGCATTTTAGAAATGAAAAAGATGCTTTTTGGTTTTCGCTGAGATGGCAATGATATATGAACATTATGACTATGATGCTGGATGGGAAAACACCAAACCCGGTTGGCATGAATGTTCAGTACATGCTAAACATCTTGACAAATATAACGAAATAGTTAAATGGTTAGAAACCAATATTGGTAAACACGAAAGACATTGTAGATGGGGTATAACTGACGATGACCTAATCAGTTTCAAGTTTAGATATGAAAAAGATTACATTTTGTTCACGTTAAGGTGGAGTTGATGGCATCAATACCTCACATACAGGACTACGATGACGATGATCCAAGTATAGACCAACGTAGAAATCGTTGGAACTATTGGGAAGCATTGAAGAAAGTTCGTAAAGAATATATGGCACAGAACAAAGAGTTTGACGCATATGATTTTGAAGATTATCTTACTGGACAATATGGCTTAAAGATGAACATAGTTAATGGTAATATAACAGATGGTTATGAGATTGTTGACGAAAAGAAGTACCTAATATTTTTATTAAAATTCCAATGAACAATAAACCTTTTCCCATAACCTCTTTACAAAAAGGTAAATTCCTAGTATCATGGCCTAAATGGGGTAACATTCAAACGTTTGCTATTAAGAAAAAACTGTTAGATGTACTATTTGAAGATATCGGTAGTGATGAAGTTGGTATTAGCATGTCGATTGTAAAAGACGAACTTGATATTATGTGGATTACATTAAACACTTGGGCACAAGACATTAATGGAGAATATGCTAGATACCTAGAAGATATGTATGAGATTAAAGGTGTGGCATTCAATAGTGAAGATGAAGCATTGAAGCTACAAGATTACTTAGAGAAGAAATATATTTGGAAAACATTACAGGCATAATATGGCACAAGATATAATGATTGATATGGAAACACTTGACACAAGTCCTGATTGTGTTATACTAACCATTGGCGCAGTAAGATTTGATCCTAAAGGTAGTGGTGTTGTTGAAAGATTAGAGTTACGACCAACGATTGAAGAACAAACAGAAATTTATAATAGGAGTATAAATGAAGATACATTACGATGGTGGAGTGAGCAAAGCCCGGCAGCACTTGAAGAGGCTATGGGAGAACACGGCAGAATTCCGTTTAGAGAATGTATGGAAATACTTTATAAGTTTTGTTGGAATCGCCGTGCTGTTTGGAGTAACGGTGCATCATTCGATGTGGTTGTGGCAGAGTCGGCCTGGCGAAACCTTGAAATGCGAATCCCTTGGCCTTTCTACACCGTTAGAGATACACGTACCTTGTACGAGATAACCGGCGTAAGTCTTAAAGACGGTGGTCACGTGACTAGTCACAAAGCAGTAGAAGATGCCGAAAGACAAGCTATTGTTGTACAAAAAGCGTATACTAAATTAATGAAAGCAGAATTGGTAGCACCTCCAAGATGAGAATAGAATCAGACATTGACATTGATTTTGGTGATAGAGACAAGTTATTACAACTTATTAAACACACGCCTGCCGCTATGCGTAATGCTAAACCTATGCGTAAACATGCTACTGGTGTATATGTTACTGATATTCCTTATGATCCTGTAAATGATATGGCAGCAATTGATTATGTTGTGGCAGAAAGTCGTGGATATTTTAAATTAGATTTATTGAATGTTCATGTATACTCACAAGTACAAAATGAAAAACATTTAGTTGAATTGATGGCAGACCCTGATTGGTCTAAGTTAAATGACAGAGAATTTGTTGAGAAACTAATTCATTTAGGAAATCATTATCAATCTATTAAAAAAATGCCTGAACCTATTGATAGTATTCCTAGATTAGCAATGTTTTTAGCATTGATTCGCCCAGCTAAAAGACATTTAATTGGTAAGAGTTGGAAAGAAGTCAGTATGACTATCTGGGACAAAGGAGACGATGGGTATAGTTTCAAAAAAAGTCACAGCTTATCCTATAGCCAACTAGTAGTAGTACATATGAACTTACTTACAAAATCCGTTTAACAAGGGTAATACTACGGCGTTTACTTCTACGTTTGTTTAGTTCAGACATACTACACGTTGGGCCGTGTATGACTGTTAAGCTTTTGTTATTGAATGTTCTAAGATATGGTTTAAAGATAGTCCATTCGTCTTTTAAGAACAGGTTAATAGGGATAAGTCTATTACTTTCCCACCACCAAATATCACCTAATTCTAAGAATTTTTCTCTAGCTATATTATCAATAATAGCTCCATAGTCATATATAGTGGTGACTATATCATCTCTATTTTGTACTATTCCAACATAATCTTGGTTGGCGTATGAACATATGGTTATGAACGGGTGATTTTGAGATAGTTTGTTAAAAAATTCGTTTTGAATCATTATTATAATTATTGACCGAAATATTTATCACAGGAATGCCTGGCAATATATTTTGATAAATATCATTATGTACTCAACTCAAGTTTTCGTCTATACACAAAGACAAATCGTTATACTTTTAACAGGATTTTCCCCAAGGAGCTATATGCCTCAGTATGCCAAACCTCTAACTCTTAATAAGGGTGTAGACAACCAGATTCAGTTTCAGTTCTTAAACCAAGAACAAAAACCCGTAGATATTACTGGTAAATCAATAACCTGTAGAATTATCAATTATGAAGGTAACGTGGTCCTATTACAAAAAGCATTAACACTACAATTACCTGCAACCGGTATTGCCGCATTATTTTTAAATCCAGCAGACCTTGCAGGTATTGACGCACAAAAATGTTATTACTCATTAGAAATTCCTGTAGGAGAGTTTGACTATCCTGTATTTGTTGATAGCAATGCAGGTGCCCGCGGCGATATGAATATTGTTAACAGTGTATTACCTAGCTTTATTCCTTCAATGCCAATCAGTATTCCTACTGGACAAGTATTCCCAAATACTAACCCTGAAGGTAATAGTGATAGTGACCTAACATATTATACCAGTGTTATAGATACAAATGATAGTCCTATATTAACACTACAAGCACAATATAGTGACTTCTATGGCAATATTGTTATTGAAGGTTCTACTATTGTAGACGGTGATTGGTATCCCATATTAACCGATACTTATACTGCTGAAACTGATACAATAGGATACGTGGTTCAAGGTTATCACCCGTATATTAGAATGCAATTTGAAAGTAATAACGGGGCAGTAACCAATATTTTGTCAAGATAATCAACCTAAACTGTTGTTTATCTGTGACAGATATGTTATACTACATAGATGTTTGATATACTGTCAGTAATTCCCGGAAAGAAAAAAATAACACAAGGTGGATGGCATAGCTTTAATGCTATATGCTGTCATCATCGTGGGCACAAATCTGACACTAGAGGTAGAGGTGGTGTTAAAAAAGACGGAGAAAACTGGTCATATGCCTGTTTCAATTGTGGGTTTAAATGTGGGTTCACCTTAGGTAAACAAATTAGTGAGATTACTAAAAGTTTATTAAAATGGTGTGGTATAGATGATATTCAAATTCAACGATGGAGTTTAGAAAGTCTGCAATATAGGGATCTGTTAGATTTTGCTCATCTTAAGAAACAAAAAACAAAAATAAAATTTGAAGAACATAAACTCCCTGAAGCTGAAATATTAGATGTAAGTAATCCATTACACAAAGTATACGTTGATTACTTGTCTGCAAGACTGATAAATTATAATGACTACCCGTTCTTAGTTACACCTAATGACACTGGCAGACAGTCAAACAGAATTATTATCCCCTATACTTACAAGAACAAAATTGTAGGTCATACAAGTAGATTCTTAGATAACAAAATCCCAAAATATATTAACGAGCAACAACCTGGCTATGTATTTGGTTATGACTTTCAGAAACCTAATTGGGAAGTATGTTTGTTAGTTGAAGGTATTTTTGATGCATTAAGTTTAAATGCTTGTGCGTTAACACATAATACAATCAATGATACTCAAGTACAATTACTAGCACAATTAAATAAACAAATTATTTTTATTCCCGATAGAGATGAAACTGGTTTAGAAACATGTGATAGAGCATTAGAATTAGGTTATAGTATTAGTATTCCCAATTGGGAAGATGATGTTAAAGATGTGAATGACGCGGTAGTTAAGTATGGTAAGTTGCCTACATTGCTCAGTATATTGAGTAGTGCAACGGCAAGCAAAATCAAAATAGAACTACAAAGGAAAAAAATTGAAAAAAGATTACGAAAATAAAAAAGAGTATGGTATAGAAGTGCAAAAGATATTTTTGCGTATAATGATTACTGAAGCAGAACTCTATACCAGAGTTATGAACATATTGAACAGTGATAATTTTGATAGGTCATTGCGCCCGGTTGCAAATTTGTACAAAGAGCATTCAACAAAATATAGTATTTTGCCCGATCCTGCACAAATCAAAGCTATTACAGGGCAAGACATTGATATTATACCCAACTTCAGTCCTAATCAATTTGATTGGTTCTTGGATGAGTTTGAATCATTTACTAAACGACAAGAATTAGAACGTGCTATTCTTAAAGCGGCAGACTTACTTGAGAAGGGTGACTTTGATCCTGTTGAGAAATTGATTAAAGATGCGGTACAAATTAGTTTACAAAAAGACATGGGAACTGATTACTTCTATGACCCGGCAGCACGTATCAACAAATACTTTAACAATGGTGGACAAGTAAGTACAGGCTGGCCACAAATGGATCGTATCTTATATGGTGGATTTAGTCGTGGTGAACTCAACATCTTTGCAGGTGGCAGTGGTTCAGGTAAAAGTTTGGTTATGATGAATATTGCTTTGAACTGGTTGAAACAGGGAATGAGTGGTGTATATGTAACACTAGAACTGAGTGAAGAACTAACATCATTAAGAACAGATGCTATGTTGACTATGATGGGAACTAAAGCAATTCGTAAAGACATTGATACTACTAGTCTTAAAGTTAAGATGGTCGGAAAGAAGTCTGGGCAGTATCGTGTTAAAGGATTACCTGCACAAAGTAACGTAAATGACATTCGTGCTTATTTAAAAGAAGTACAAATTCAAACAGGTATTAAGATTGACTTTGTAATGGTTGACTACTTAGATTTGGTTATGCCAGTTTCTGTTAAAGTTAATCCTAACGACCAGTTTATCAAAGACAAGTATGTAGCAGAAGAATTGCGTAACTTAGCAAAAGAATTAGGCATATTGATGGTTACTGCAAGTCAGTTAAATCGTAGTGCAGTTGATGAGATTGAGTTTGACCATAGTCATATTGCTGGTGGTATCAGTAAGATTAATACAGCAGATAACGTGTTTGGTATCTTTACAAGTCGCAGTATGCGAGAGCGTGGAAAGTATCAAATTCAGTGTATGAAGTCACGTAGTTCAACTGGTGTAGGTCAAAAGATTGACTTAGATTATGATATTGAGACAATGCGTATCAGCGATAGCGATCCTGACAATGAGAATAGTTATACTCCCAAACCCAGTGCTAATGATATTATGAGTAGCTTAAAGCCACAATCTGTGTTATTATCAACTGAACCTATCATAGACCAAGCTACAGGAGAGATACTTGAGCCTGAAAACAAGCGTATTATAGCAGATGTGCAGGGGTCAAAATTGAAGGCAATGCTTAATAGTTTAAAGAAATAAAACCTAAGAGTAGATAAATACTATTAGGAAACTAATATGCAAAAACAAACTCGCAGTCTACTAGAGGAATTAGAAGCTATTGGTAATAATAGGGACACGACCCACATTATTGAGAGTCGTGGCCACAATATTATCACAAGTGCTATTAATCTAATAGAGATGATTAATCGTAACTATAGTCCTGAACAAGCCGCCATTTTAGAGCGTAAACTGTTAGGTGCTATAAAGAGCAAGGATCAGGCAAAGTTTTCCAAATCATTAAGGAAAAACCGTGAAGCTGACTGAATTTAAAAAACCCAAACTAAATGAAATAGACCTAAGCTCATTTATAGGCGATTATGGATCCGCCGCTCTTAGAACTGGATTAGGCTCATTGGGTCGCAAGAATGTATTAAGTACACAAGACCAGATGGTTAAAGATGAATTCATTAAGAATTTCACCAGTCGTGCGTATAGTGGATTACAAAGTGGCATTAGTAGTGGATTGATTGACCTTAACACTTCCGGTAATTCTTCTGCCGTAACTAAGCCTGTAACAACAAAAGTTAATACTCCTATTGCTAATCCAAAAGTTACACCAGTTACGACACCAGTTACGACACCTGCAGGTGCACCTACAGCAGGAGCAAATGCTTTTGGTCAGATGGCTAATCAGTTAACAACTCCTAAACAATCTCCAGAAACAGGAGCAAATGCTTTTGGTCAGATGGCTAATCAGTTGGCAACTACTAAAAAATCTCCAGAGCAAATCAGACAAGAAAAACAAGCTGCCGCAGCCGGTGTAGCTCAAGACCAAATGTCTCAGAATGGTCAATTCAGTAAGCTACCTACAGACCAATTCAATAAAACAGCTACTAGTACAAGACAACAAAAACAGGGTGTTGCTACTCAGAACGCTCAAGACCAAATGTCTCCAATGAGTAAATTACCTGCAGACCAGTTTAATAAAACAGCTACTAGTACAAGACAACAGAAACAAACAAGTGCAACACAAACTGCTCAAGACCAAATGTCTCCAATGAGTAAATTACCTGCAGATCAGTTTAATAAAAGTGCGGCTAATGTCAGACAGAAAAAACAAGCAGATATTATGGAACCTGTTACAAAACCTGAAAATCAGTTTAAGCGCAATTCCAGACTTAAAAATTCAGGAAAAAATGCATTTGGACAGATGGCTCAAAACTTAGGTGGTGATAGGGTTGCTGAAGATTCTAAATTTGATAAACTAAACTTTTTGTTTGAAAATATCTTATCTGAAGCTTCAAGGTCTAAACAATCTATTAGTCAATATATCACTAACTTCTTCACACAGTTTATGAAGGGTGTCACTATAAGTGATAGGGCAGTAGTTTCTAGATTAAAAGAATTGGCTAAAGAGCTAGAACAAACTTATAATAAAGATAAAGGTAAATCAGTATTACCTAAATTAGCTGATTTGGCATGGGCTGTACAACATGCTCAAGCTGAAGAACAACCAAAAAATACTCCACCTAATAATACAACTCCACCTAATAATACAACTCCACCTAATACAACTGCACCTAACACTACATCCAATAATGCATCAGGTCAAAAAACTAAAACAGCATATCAACAGATTCAGGGTTTATTAAAAGATTTGACTCCTGCAAACAAACAAAAAATATTGGCAGCCCTACAAAAAGAATTAGCAAGCAGTTCTGACCTATCGGTTGGTGGTAATAAATTAGATCCGAACAATCCTGACGATGCTAAAATGTTAGACATGTTAAAAAAGCAAGGCAAGCTGTAAATGAATCTATCCGAAGCATTAGCACTACTTAGAAATAAAGTAGATAATATCACCAATGTCATAGCCGAAGATAAGGGTCACTTAGATCATCCTGAAGATTTGATATTTTTGCGTGGCACACAGGGTGCTAATCAAGCCATACAAGCAATGGCCGATACAGTAGCTAATCCAGAAAAAGTAACAATCAAATGGGATGGTTACCCTGCATTGATATTTGGACGTAACAGTAATGGTAAGTTCACTATATTAGACAAACATATGTTCAACAAGAAAGATGGTAGTGGTCGTCAAGTATTCAGCCCGGAACAGTTTGCTCAGTATGATATGGCACGTGGAGTAAATCGTTCAGATTTGCATCAGTTAATTGCACAGATATGGCCTGGCTTAGAGAAGTCCGATAGAAGCAAGGGTTATTATTGGGGTGATTTGTTATTCAGTAAACCATTAGCAGAAAAGAACGGGCTATACACATTCAAAGCAAACCCTAAAGGTATTACATATACAGTAGATGCAAACAGCGACTTGGGTAAATTTTTAGATGGTAAAAATTCTGGTATTGTAGTACACGGATTTATTCCACCGACCGCATTAACAACCGACCAATCATCCCCATTAGATGGAACTATTGGTAATCTTAAGAATAACAGTGATGTAGCTATATTGCCTGCTAAAATGCCAATCACACCTAACTTGAAAATTAATTCAACATTATTTAAAAAAGCACAAGCAACTATACAAAAATATGGAGAAGCAGTAGAGCAATTAATGACCACTGCGCCCCAGGCTAGAAATACATTCAATCAATTATTTACTACATATATTAATAAGCGTATTGTAGCGGGTGACTTGAATGATTTGTATGCAGGATTTATTGAGTATGTTCAGTCAAGACCAATGACTGATAAGATGCGTGAGAAGATTAATCAGCATTTAGAAGTTAACAAAAATGGAGTAGTGGGTGCATTTACTATATGGGTAGCCATCTATAATCTCAAAATGAACATTGTGGATCAGCTTAATAAAGCCGCAATGACAGCCCCTGTCAAAGGTTATTTAGATAATGGCACACAAACTCAAGAGGGTTTTGTAAGTCACGGGCTTAAATTTGTAGATAGAATGGGCTTTAGTCGTCAAAATCTTGCTGGAAGATAAGCCCAAAACCAACTTTTTTCATTGCCAGGCATAAATAAGTGTATGAATCTATATGATTCAAAACTTTTAAAGGATTTTTATCATGGCACAATTTACAAGAACACACGGCGATGCACAACCAGTATTCGCAATGGACGTACAAAACGGCCCAGTAGCACCAAATACTGCGGCTAACGGCACAACTACAAACTTTATCGGTCCAGCAATGGACTTCTTTGGTTTCGATCTAGGTGCAGCTCCTACAGACCAATTAGGTGTTGACGAGATGGTTGCACAAGTTATGGTTTCAATTGAGCAGTTATCAACAGTTATGATGTACGCTGTTCAAGCTACTTCAAACACAACTAACATGTCTGTTGCTGTTTACCCAGTTGGCGCATACACTGCGGCTGCACTACAAACACAAGTTCGTGCTTTAGGTACAGTTAATGGTTATGACCTAAGTGGCGCTGTTGTTACTAACGTTGGTTTCCGCCTAGCTTCTACAGCTACAAGCGCAAGCTAATTAGAAGTTTAACTTCAAAGAAATCCGAGATTTATTCTCGGATTTTTTTTGCCTCTAAATACATGTATGAGTTTCACATTAAGTTGTTATACGTTATTTGATATTACACAGACTGGTACTGTTAACAGGAATAAACCTGCACTTGATGAGGATGAAAACATTTGGTTACATAAACGTAACACACAATGTAATTTTGATACTATATTACAGGCTATATCATTACGTAGTCAACCCGAGATACTAAATTATCCTAAACAAATAAACATTAAATTTGATGAGTTTGATAATTTTGGATTCTTGTTTGAACAACATGATAATGAAGAATATATATGTTGGACATTTGATTTTGAGATACAGCATCCTAGTGTATTTGATGATGGGATAACAGAATTAGGATCATTGTATTCAGATTGTGATAGTGTTCCTATGATTAAAACTGACACAGCATGGTCTAAACTTCCTGGATTTTTAGATACATCTGACGAATTACGAAACATTTACTTTAAGGTGGTAAACAATGAAAGTTGATATTGCAAAGATTGATAGAAAATTGGACAACATGATATCAACATCAGAATTTGCCAAATTACAAGATGTTGTCATCTTCCAAGATACCGATGGTACATACAGTTTGTTTAACAAGTATCATATTAAAAAGAAAGATGTAAATAACATAACAGTATCATTAAATAACGGAGATGATGTTAATTCTTTTTTTAGTATGAAAAACGCAGTATGTTGGTGTGTATTGGACAAAATAGGAAAGTATCAACTAGCAAATCGAGTAATTGATTTGGATATGTATTTAAGTAGTGTAGAAGTACACATTTCTATTCATTCTAAATTGTTTAAAAAAGCTAAAAAAACAGAGGATAAACTAATCTATCTTGCTAAATTGAATGAAGATAAATTTCAAAAAAAATCTATGAGTGATGAATTGAACAAATATATAGCAAATTCATATGCTTGGCAACAGAAAAGATTTGGCTTAAAATCCTAACAATAAATGAAAAAAGATAAATACTTTATATTAGTCTTGGAATACAACTATGAAATTAACTGATTTTGACAAAAACCCAATCGAAAACGCCACTAAAGCGTTAAAAGAGCATTATAACGTTCCGTTTAATGTTCGTAAAATGTCTTATGCTCAAGCAAGAGATATGCTTACAAGAGTTCGTGGCCTAATGAGCGAAACAAAGAAATCTAACGATTTCTATGAAAGCCAGCAGAATTCTTCATATCTAAAACTTGTGTTTATGGAACAAGCATTGAGTAAGCATTTTGCTGAAATCAGCTTACGTAAACCACGTATTGTTGTAGAAAATGAAGAAGTTGAAAAGTCACAAGTAGTTTTGGCTGCACAAGACTTGGTAGACCAAGTACAAAAAATGGTTGAAGAAGTTAGTGATATGTTGGTAAAAGAATTACCGGCATTAACTGATTCGGTTCAATCTGAGATTGGTGTTAACGAAAGTGAGACATTTAATCAACAAGTATCTGAAGCATTGACTTCATTACAAGCCGCATTGACACAAAGTCAAGCAACATTAAAAACAGCATTGAACGGTATTACTGGTCAAGGAGGTGCTGAAGCTTTTGATGCAGGCGGTGATATGGGTGTTCCTGCACCCGGTGGCGAGATGAATACTGACGTTGGCATGGAAGAACCACTACCCGGTGGCGGTGAAGAAGAAATGAACGTTGACCTTGAAACTCCAGAAGAAGAACCTCTAGGCGGTGCAGGTCGTCCTAAGAGATAACCATGCGATTGTATGAATTTGAAGGCAGTCCTCTATTAGTTAGACTGGTTGCAAGTACTAGTCAACTAAAGAGTGAGATTGACTCCGGAGAAGTACATAGTGATTGGACAGTTCCAGAATTATTGCAATATTATAGAGACAATGATATAGTTATTGACAAATCTGATTTGTATGATATGATTAAGAAAGCTCCACTAAACAAGAGCATAGCAAACATTCAGGGTGACAATGTTATTTTTAAAGGCAATGAGCCTGCTCCGGCAGCACAGCCCGATGAGAATCAAAAAATAGTAGCACAGATGGCTCAAAATGCAATGCAACAACCGCAATGATAAGCTTAACAGAAAAAGCATCAAACAAAATTCAACAAATAATATCAAAACGAGGTAAAGGCCTTGGTATTCGTATAGGTGTAAAAACGACCGGGTGCTCTGGTCTTGCTTATGTATTAGAATATGTTGATGAATACAAATATGATGAATCAATAATAAATTATGCACAACCAAGTTTTATTATTTTAGTAGATAAAAAACATGATGTGTATTTAAAGAACATGGTCGTAGATTATGTGCGTAATGGGTTAAATGAGGGTTTTGAGTTCACCAACCCGAACGAGCGTGACCGATGCGGGTGTGGAGAGAGTTTTAGAGTTTAACCTAAACTCTTGCATTAAATTATAAAATATATTATAATAGTCTAATGTACATTCCAAACAAATATAATTATGTTCCTTTACTTAGAGAAACAATAAACGGGTCACGCAAATACGCTACACCCGATGGTGAGAAACTTCCCAGTGTTACTACAATACTAGATGCTACTAAAAGTGAAGAATCTAAACAAGCACTTAATAATTGGCGTAAACGAGTTGGCGTTCAAAAAGCACAAGAAATCACAACAGAAGCCGCAGGTCGTGGTACACGAATGCACAAGTGGCTAGAAGATTATATTAAGACAGGAGTACTCAATGAGCCCGGAAGCAATCCGTATAGCTTGCAAAGCCATCAGATGGCCCAATCAATCATTAATCAAGGTCTTGTTAAATGCAGTGAATATTGGGGTACAGAAGTTCCGTTGTATTATCCGAAGATTTATGCAGGGACGACAGACTTAGCAGGTATTCATGATGGTAGTGAATCTATTATGGATCACAAGCAAACAAACAAGCCTAAAAAACGTGAGTGGATTGATGATTACTTTGTTCAATTAGCCGCTTATGCAAATGCCCACAATGAAGTACACGGTACAAAGATACGTAAGGGTGTCATTTTCATGTGTTCTGCTGACAATCTATATCAGGAATTCATCCTAGAAGGTACTGAATTTGACAAATACACTGACATTTGGTTCAGTCGTGTTGAACAATATTACATGAAGTTCTTATAATGATTTAAGATAAATAAGTGTAAATCTGTAAAGAATCACACTTATGGCAATCATCCAAATCTCGAAGATACAACAACGTTCAGGCAATCTTGTAGACCTGCCACAGCTTGATGAGGCTCAATTCGGTTGGGCTAATGATGCTAAACAATTGTTTATAGGTGCTAGCAACGTAGCAGTAACCAATGTTGAAAATGTTGAAGTACTTACTTCTTATTCAACTATTAGTTTTAGTCAAGTTGAAGGTAGTAATGGTAGTAATGTTAACATTACTAATGTACTGCCCGGTCAAATATTAGCATATGATATCAATACTAATTCGTGGATTAATACTGGTGGAAATGCCGAGAGCCCTGACAACACTGCTGAATATGAAGGTATACCCATACATTTAGGCACTATTTCTAATGTTAAAATTGGTGGTGGTGCAACTGGATATATATTAGAAACTGATGGTCAAGGTAATTTAAATTGGACAACTAAAGGTACTCTGTACACAAATATTGTAGCACTATCAAATGCTACTCCAATTGTGATGACCGTTGCAAACACCACACCATACACAAATAGTACAAAAATTACTATTTCAGGCGTATCTGGGTCTAACTCAGGTGCCAATAGTAACGCTAATGCTATTGTTAACAGTCGTACTTTTTATACCAAGTTGGCAAATGATTATCCAACATCAGGTAACGTTTCATTATTCACTGATATAGATTTAACAGCAAATTCAGTTGGTACTGGCTTAAGTTACACTAACAGTCCAAACGCTATTGCAACTTCTATTACTGGTAGTGGAGTAGCCAATCCAGGTGGTTCTGCTAATACACTACAATATAATAATAATGGTATTTTAAATGGTTCTGCTAACTTTACAATCACAAATGGAAATATTGTAACATTGACAGGTAATTTCAGTGCAACTACCATTGCCGGATCATTAACAACCGGATCACAACCAAATATTACAAGCGTAGGTACACTATCTGGTCTTGTTGTTGCAGGTAATATTATACCTAATGCAAACATAACATATAATTTAGGTAATAATACAAATAGATTTAATGATTTGTATTTGGCTAATAGTACTATCTATATAGGCACACAAACAATTAGTGCCAATACAACAAGTGTTTCTATTTCCGGAGACCTTGTTGCTAATATTACAGGCAATGTAACAGGTAATTCGTCAACTGCAGGTACTGTTACAACCAATGCTCAACCTAATATTACAAGTGTAGGTACTCTTACATCATTGTCATCAAGTGGAAACATTACTGGTGCAAATATAACAGGCACATATTATGGAGCCGCAACTGGATTAACTTCTATTCCGGGTGCCAATGTATCAGGTACAGTAGCTTACGCTAATATAGCCAACAGTGTAGCTGTAGCAAATGTTAGTGGTATAGGAAATATTGCTACTATTAATAAAGATGGTAATTCTAGTAATGTATTATATGGTAATGGTGTATTTGCAGCCGCTACAGGTGGAGGTAATGGAACATACGGTGATAGTAATGTTGTTACATTATTGAACTCATATGGAAGTAATACTATATCTACAACAGGTAACATAACTGCAGGTAATATTATTACTACAGTCTTAACAACCGGAGCAAATACTACAGTAGGTACTATAACTGGTAACTTCAGTTTGAGTGCAGGATCAAGACTTAGTGCAACATATGCTGACTTAGCAGAATATTACGAAGCAGATAAAAAATATAAACCTGGCACAGTACTAGCATTTGGTGGTGATAAAGAAGTAACATTAGCTGAAGATGGAACTAACAAAGTAGCCGGTGTTGTTTCTACTGATCCAGCATATGTAATGAATATGAAATGCAAAGGTGAACATATTGTAGCACTTGCATTACAAGGTCGTGTGCCAACTAAAGTTCGTGGAACAATAAGTAAAGGTGACATGTTAGTGTCAGCTGGTGATGGTTATGCTAAACATAGTGCATCACCACAAATGGGAACAGTTATCGGCAAAGCATTAGAAAACTTTGACGGTGAAGGTATAATAGAGGTCGCCGTAGGCAGACTATAAGAATAAATAAGATATAGGAATTTAAAATGGCATCATACGCATATACAGCAAACAGCGCAACAGCGGCAGCTTCCGCAAATATTGCGACAGATAAAATTAGAATAGCTACATCTAATGTAGGTATTCAGTTTACCACAAGCTTCCCAAACGTTGCATTGACTGGAAATGTAACTTGTGCAACTAATAGTGCAACAGTTACCGGAGCAGGTACATCATTCAGTACTGAATTAGCTGTTGGTAGTTGGATTGGTAATACAACAGGCGCAAATGTAGGTATTGTAGCAGCCATTGCAAATAACACAAGTTTAACATTGACTGCAAATTCCGCAGTTGCCATTGCTAACACAACTGCAAGATACAATCCTTACGGAGTTCCTTATACGATAGCTACTGCAAATAGTGAGTTGATTCCTCCTAACACAGTTAATAACAGTATCATAGTTGGACAAGGAAACATTGTTTCTTATCTAACCACAGCGGGAGCTAATACATTGTTTACTATAACTGAATTGGGCGCACCTCATCCTAATACAGGAACAAGTGGTTACACCAGCCCAACTGGTAGCTTTACTGGTTAATTTTACCCTTATTTGATAAATACATCATACACTCTCATTCTGAGAGTTTATGCAGTTACCCACTGCGTAGCGGCTAGAACCCGCTAATTTTATCAAAGGAAAAACAAATGGGACGTCCTCTAAAAATCGCAAAGGCTCAAGCAGTCTTAACAATCACTGATACAGCAACAACAGGCAGTATCGTTACAATCTCAGGTGGAAATCTAACAACTAGTCCAACTGTTGGCATAGCATCTGGTATGTCATTTGTAGTCGCAGGTGCCATTAGTGGTTTAGTAACCAACACATTATATTATGTTGATACTATACTATCAAACACTACATTCAGTGTTTCAACGACACAACTAAGTGTTCAACCACGTGTAATGGCTTCATTGTCTAATTCAACTGGTGGCACTGTTAAAGCATCATTTGAAGTTGTTGATGCATATTTCAACAACCCAGAAGGTGGTGCAGGCTTTCCGTCAAACAACGCTAACACATATGGTGTAGTTGGTGGTAACACAGCTATCGTTGGATCACAAGTTCTACCACAAGTAGCTATTGGTATCTCTGGTACAGGTATCATCTATGGTGACACAGCTAATTTGAATGTCTACGGTGCCGGCACTGATTTTGCAAATACATTATCAGTTGGATCAGCAGTTCAAATTCTTCAACCAACTGGTATTCCAGGTCAGACAACACCAATTAATGTTGGTTTTGTTGATACAAATACAGGTTATATTACTGTTGCTGTTGCTAACACAAATGCTACAGGTAACGTTATTCGCACTTCAGGAAACGCACAAACATTGTTTGTGGGTGCACCAGTTGTGTTTGATACAACTACCGGCGGATTAATTGCAGGTTCAACATACTTTGTTGATGCTATTGCTAACGCATCTGCATTTACTGTTTCAACCTCACAATATGGTCCACAGAAAGCAGTTACTACCGGCACAACAGCGGCAAATGCTACTATTGACGTTACTGTGTTGGCTGCAAATTCTACTGCAAATTATGCAGGCACATCTTTTGTATATGCAAATGACGAAGCTGGTTTCATCTTACGTCAAAAAGGTAAGACAAAGTATCTAGTACAAGGTGGTACAACTGGTTTAATTGCACAATGCTATACAGCCAATGTTGCTAACACAGCATTGACACCAAATACAATGAATATATTGTCTACTGATGCAGCCTCTGCTACAGCATATGTTTCAAGTGTTAATGATTACAACACTGAAGTGTTCCCAACGCAAGTTGCAGCCGGTTCATTAAGTGTAGGTACAGTGTATACAATTTATAGTACTGGTACGACAAATTGGACATTATGTGGTTCAGCAAGTAATATGACAGGTGTTACATTTATTGCTACAGCTACAGGTACTGGTACAGGTACTGCTGTTGTTAATAGTGTTAATCCTGATGTTATCGCTACATTCAATACAGCATACGCCGCTAATACATATGAAGGTCAGCCTAACCCAATCGTAGTTATTGCTAGTGCTTAATCATGGTAACTGGTAGAACTATTAAAATGCCAAAGACTGAAACGGAAATCGCAGTTCTTCAAGTACAAGTACAAAACATCACAAATGATATCAGTGAAATCAAAGCTGATATCAAAGATGTTAATGTTTGTATGGCGAAGAATAACGAAGATACACACCAGCTTCTAAAAGAAATGAAAGAAGCTAGTGCTAACGCCCATAAGTCTATGTCTGACAAAGTTTCTGCACTTGAAAAATGGCGCTGGATGATGATGGGTGCTGGTGTTGTAATAGGATCACTGGGATTCGATACGATAGCAAAATTGCTAAAATAAAAAAAGAGACTTAGGTCTCTTTTTTTGTAAGTGCATTTAACTTAGATTGAACAATATCAAAATTAACAGTATTGAATAATCCCGGATGTAATGGTTTAGGATATTGTTTCTCACCTACCCATGCATAACCGCAATGTTCTTCATTTAATATAGGTGTAAATTCTTCTGACACTTTACAAAAAAATGTATGATAGGTAAATGTATTATTTACAAACTTTTGAATGGGCACAAGTTTAGCATGATTTGGAAAGTAATTTATTTCTTCCATACATTCACGTTGTAGTCCTTCAAGTAATGTTTCATCACTTTCTATCTTACCACCAGGTATTCCCCAGTTACCCGGGTTTCTATTATCATTTCTTAATAGATATAAGAAACGGTTAGTAGTACCGGAATAAAAAAAGACACCTGCAGAAATATTACTCATACTATGATTTATCACAGTATTAGATGACGATAGAATAATTACTTTTTATAGAATAATCACCTTAATGATAAATATATAAAAGGATCAATCATGCAATATTATAATGTACCATATACCTATTATCTAGAGTGGTCTACTGGAATGAAATATTATGGGGTTAGATACGCAAAAAACTGTCACCCATCCGATCTATTCGTAACATATTTTACATCCAGTGATTACGTTAACGCTTATGTTAAAGAAAATGGTGTACCTAGTATTATAGAAATAAGAAATACATTCACTAATGAAAATAGAATTAATGAAGCGTTGAACTGGGAAAAAAGAGTATTAGATAGACTTAATGCCGCTAAGCGCAATGATTACCTTAATAAGAAAAATAGTAAAGGTATTAATTATAGTGATCCTGCAGTGTCAATAAAAAGAAATGAAAATATGAAAAAAGCTATTAATCTTTCAGCCGCAAAAGAAAAAAGAAAAAATACAGATTTATTGTCAGAAACAAAAGAAAAACGTAGAATGGCTGCTCTAAAAAGAGAGGCCGATCCTGTTAAAAAACATAATAGGCTCATTAAAGCATTCAGTCAGGATGCAATAGATAAAAGAAAAAAATCACTTGCAATTACAAATCAACTTCCTGAAATAAAAGAAAAAAGAAGTAGAATAAGTATTGAAATAAACAGTAGGCCCAAAGTAATGAAAATTAACAAAGAAAAAAATTCAGGGTTGAACAATGCTAGGGCAATTAAAGAGACATTCACCTTTCGTAATAAGATTACCGGAGAAATAAAACAAGAAACCTGTTATGAAATGACATTATTTCTCAGGACATTGGGTATACAATATGCACAAGCATCTAATTTGGTTAGAAAGCAAACTAAATCATTAGCTGGATGGGAAGTTATATTAAATCACAATTGAATACGATCCCTGGTCGTACCAGCCTTCAAATGATTTCATCCATACGTTGTTGATATAATCAAATCTATATTGTAAGGCAGTAGTAAGGTTAGTTACATATTCAATGGTAGTAGCCAGTTGACTATCAAATGATACAAACCATTCACTTGATGTACCATCATATTCAATGATATCATTTGCATTGGCTACTAAATTTCCCCAAGCTATGGTAGTATTGTCTGGACTACCAATATCTTCTACAATAAGATATCTACGCCCGTTAATAGGACTAGGCAACCCTGCGTTTGGTCCTGTGACTGTTGGATTAATTACACTGTCTACAGGATCCAATGTGTTTTGTGGCAGGGTGTCGGCATCGATATCATATATTAATAATCTATCATCTAATGGATCAGGAACAATAGTACCTACGATATCAGTGGTCATAAATGGATTTTGTAACCATATTTGACTGATACCCGGACGTAATGTTCCATATACATTTAATAAACTACTCCAATATAAACTTGTGTCAGGTGGAGGAGGGTATTCTAAACTTTCATTGCTTGGATAAAATGCTTCATCAGCAGGTAATAGTTGAAGTCTATTACCTATCAACAATAGTTTGTATCCATATGGTGTAATCTTTTGTCGAGTACCCAATAACAAATCATCATCTTGTATATCTTGTAGTGCTTGACCTTTAAAGATACTGGCAATAACTTTTTCGATAACACCCATCTTTTTAAGTTTAGCGGCATTGCTTAACCAGATGGGCATATAAAATTTCCAACTTAATACATCAATAGGATTACCTGTACCCTGTGGTATACTGCGACTGGTAAATGTTATACCATCTTGATATACAACACTTAAACTTGTCCAATCAATGAAGTTATCAGTACTTTGTATTTCTAATGATGGATTAAACAATGTGCCTAATTGTTCAACTAATTCCAATTTCTGTTGATAATTAGTAGTCCATAAATCAACTGTTATTCTTAATGTATAAGGTACGGGCATTAATCTTTCAACTGTAAATGCTTGCCCCTGTACTTGCTCATAATTTTGTGTGTCATTATTGTATGCACGTTGACGAACTTGTATCTTATCAATGAACGTAGGGTCCTGTGTACGTTTTTGATCGTATTCTAATCCACTGATATAATAAGTCATCAGTGGTGCACTCGGCAAATTACTTGCACTGTTATTAGCTATGATAGTGCTAGCTTGTCTACTACTATCACCATACATAATAGGAACACGAACAAATATCTCATTACCTGCAGGATCTTTACCTTTGGTAACTTCCCAATTGGAAAAAATTTTCGCAAATTGAATTAAAAATCTGCGTACCTGATTATCATAGAAGAAAGCTGCCATATATATTCTTTAAGGTTGTGGTGGTATCGTGTCTGGTGCAATTGTAAGTATTGTACTCAATGCCTGTTTCTGTGTAGTAGTTGTGCCATCAGTTAATACTGTTACATTGCTATTATTTATGAAGCTAGATTGTTGTGACAAATCTCCTGTAGTCATACCGGTATCTGTTCTTACATTTTGTGAAATTCTTATCCACAATTGACCATCCCAACGATATAGTAATTGTGGCAAATAATCTATACGTAAGAAATAATCTCCTACTTGAGGATTTTGCGGGAAACTAATGCCAGCACCTGTTGGGAATCCATTTGGAGCTTCACCTGTACCATCTAAGTAACCTGTTGTATATCCAAAACTTCTTGGACTACTACGTGCAATGAATTGGAATCGTGGATCACAATCTGCTCTAAAGTCCATGTCTGGTGTTATCTCATCGGTAAATCCTGGTAATTCTGGATTCTGGTCAGCCGTTGCATATGTATTATCTGCTGTACCATATGGTCCTGTAATGACGCCAATACTATCAAGTGTCAATACAATATCACCTGATACTGCACCTGAACCAGTGTCAGTTAATGTAGGTTTAATGGTCATTGATCGTAATGACAACGTTGCACTAGGTTCTATTGCACCGCCTTCATGTGTCATATCCCAAATTGTTTTTACTGAATTAGCAGGTATACGTAATACTGGGCTAGCGTTTCTATATTGTGAAGAACGCATCATTTGTACAGTAGCAGTAGGCGGACCAAAGTTTGATATTATAACATTAACAGGTGGTGCAGGTTGATTATATTTACCTGATAATTGTGTATCAGTTTCAAATACACCATATGTAGGCACAATATATAAATTATTATTATCATATCCTGATTTAGGTACAAGACGTTTAGCCTCTTCCAATGCCGCATTATTAATTGCAATATTCTTATTATAAGTAGCGAGAATATCTTTAAGATTTGATGCCGTATCTAACTCCCAATATGTTGGATTTGGTGGCATAATGCCAATAGGTACTTCTATTTTACTGACATAATTCTTATCACCAAATGTAATAACATAACCCGGTGGATATGTTTTATCTTTATCCCATAATCCTAAATAGTTATCTTGGTTAATTGGTTCAGCTAATATTTGACTAAATTCTTCACTGTCAACTAATGGTTCACATTTAATACGCCACATATGTGGATACCATGTTTGACTAAATCCTTCACTGGAAAAGTTAGCATCAGTAATACTATAAAATCTTTTTAATGCTACTGGGATAGTTTCTTTTAATGGATTATAATCTAATAAGTGAGGTAATTCTAATACATCACCCACCATTAACTTGCGACCAACAATATCAATCATATCATTATAATGTACATTGATAAAGATAATATCGTTATTTAAAAATAAACCAAATTGACTTAAATCAAAGTCTAAATTCTGTACATTATAGTGACCACGTAATCTATAAATGTTTGGATCGTATGTTCTATCTCTATTCTCTAGGAATAATAGATCCTGAATATTAGTAGGATTTAAACTATCATATTCTGGTTGAGTATAATCAATACTAGGTCCTTGATTAGTTGGACCTAAATACTTGTGAATGTATAAATCCGTGCCGCCAACACGTAATTCTTCGGATATTGTCCTATCGAAGAAACGATAATCATTTTGTTTATTTGGGCGGTATAGTGACAGTTTTGGCATAATAGTATTTATCGCAATGTCCTACGCTTGAATCCTAAGGTTGACAATAAATATGGGTTATGTTATAATAATAAAATCAATACAAAGGAGTGCCTAATGGCAACACGTAAGCGTAATACAGAGGACCATAGTCTAGTTAAAGCATTGAATCCTCGGGATGCAGATGTACAACATTATGGGGATGAACCCTTATTTGTACTACAACCAGATGAGGATAAACGTAGAGTCGCATTGATGCGTAGTTTTACTTGGTATCATCGTTTTTATGGTAAGAAAGACGCTAAAGAATTATTGTCCCAATATTTGGAATACAATAAACGTCCTACTGATGCTAAGATTATGCGTAAGATACATGAAAATGAATTCTTACTAACATTGTGCTGGTTAGCACGTATGCAATTGCGTGGACTATCATTAACCGAGCATGAGGAACTAACACTTGAAAACGAAATCAATCGTTTGCTAAAGTTAGTACACAAACCGGAAGAAGAAAAAGTTGAAGTTGAGGCACCATCACGACCCAACATTCAGGAAATTTTGCGTGACAAAGCACGTGAAGCTGGTGGTGAACTTGAAGGATTGTTTGATGAGTTCATTACATCTGGTGCACCTACAAAGCACACACTACGTCCTATGGATGAAGTCGCTAAAAAGAATGTGATGCCACAACATATCAGTATTTTAACTGAAGTATGGAAAAAGAAACAAAATGAGTTTGAGGAGTTACTCAAAGGTACCGATGCACAACTAGTGCAAGGTTACGACCATTTAACTAAAACGCAAGTTAAGAACATTGTTAAGTTCATTGAATTGGTTATCAATGATTTGAACAGTTACATTAGTGTTAAGAAAGCCGCTAAAGCTCCTAGGGCACGTAAAGCTGTGCCTGTTGAGAAAATTGTAGCTAAATTGAAATATCAAAAAGTATTTAAAGATACTGCAAGCAAACTTGATTTGGCAAGCATTAGTCCGATCAAATTACATGGAGCTAGTGAGGCTTGGATTTATGATAGTGCAAAACGTAAGTTACATCATTACATTGCTGATGATTACAGTAAAGCATTTACTGTTAAAGGTAATACATTGCTCGGATTTGATACCGCACAAAGTGAAGTTAAGACATTACGTAAACCGGCTGAGCAGATTAAAGAAGTAATGGGTAGTAAGCCTGCGGCACGTAAGTATTTTAAAGATATTAAAGCAGTTGCTACAGCACCCAATGGACGCTTTAATGAGAACATGATTATACTGAAAGCATTTTAATGAGTAACATTGATTTAAACAAATATAGTGAATTTGTAAAGGCTGTAACAAGTAAACCAAGTAATGACTTGACTACATTTATGGACACTCTAGACCGATTAGATAGTAATTGTGAAATAGATTTAAATGATGGATTAACAAAGCATGGTCCAGATGTTAATATTCCATTATTGTTAACCGCTTGTTTGGGTTTAGCCGCAGAGTCTGGAGAGTTTATTGAGATTCCCAAAAAGATTTTCTTTCAGGGAAAAGCACTAACAGATGAGAATGTTTATCATATGAAACGTGAGTTAGGAGATGTAATTTGGTATTGGATTAATGCTTGTAGAGCATTGAATTTAGATCCAAATGAAGTGATTGCTGAGAATGTTAAGAAGTTAGAAAGTCGCTATCCCGGTGGCAGTTTTGACGCATTTTATAGTGAAAATCGAAAAGAGGGCGATCTCTGATAAATAATATAAAGGAAGATATATTATGGATATTGGAGCAGGAATTTCATTTGGCGGTGGAGTAAGTGTAACTCCACAACCCCCACCCTCATATAAAGCAATTTTTGGATATGGTACTAATAATTCCGGTACACAAATTTCGATAACTAACTTAGTATCAAACACAGGTGTAGTTGCTACAGATACTACGGGTGTTGGCACTGCTAGACAACAACTTGCAGCCGCAGGTTATGGTACTGATAAAGCTATATTTGGATTTGGGCGAGATGGGTCATTTGCGGCAGTATCGGTGACCAATCTAGTATCAAATGCAGGTGTAGTTGCTACAGATACTACGGGTGTTGGCACTGCTAGATATTCGTTAGCAGCCGCAGGCTATGGAACTGATAAAGCTATATTTGGATATGGAATCGGAGCAACAACTTATTCACTAACTAACCTAGTTTCAAATACAGGTGTAGTTGGTAATGATGTAACAGGTGTTGGCACTGCTAGATATGCGTTAGCAGCCGCAGGATACGGTACTGATAAAGCTATTTTTTCATATGGAACAGGTGGTGGTCCAAACTCAATCACCAATCTAGTTTCAAATACAGGTGTAGTTGGTAATGATGTGATAGGTGTCGGTACTAGTAGGTATGCATTAGCAGCCGCAGGCTACGGCACTGATAAAGCTATTTTTGGATTTGGTTTTGGTACAGTATCCGGGGATGTAACAGCAATAACTAATCTAGTAAGTAATACAGGTACTATTGCTAGTGATACTACCGGTGTTGGCACTGCTAGATATTCATTAGCAGCCGCAGGTTATGGTACCGATAAGGCTATATTTGGATATGGTCAAAATGTTACCAATACTAAGTTATCAATGACCAACCTAGTATCAAACACAGGAGTTGTAGCTACCGATACTACAGGTGTAGGTACTACCAGAGGTTGGCTCGCATCCGCAAGTTATGGTTCCGTGTAATAGGTTACAACACTATAGTTTCCTGATAAATAATATAAAGGAAGATATATTATGGATATTGGAGCAGGAATTTCATTTGGAGCCGGGGTAAGTGTAACAAAGCAACCTCCCCCCTCAAGCAAGGCAATATTTGGATATGGTTATTCAACTACTTTAGTATCAATGACCAATCTAGTATCAAATACTGGTGTAGTTGCTACAGATACTACTGGTGTAGGCACTGCTAGAAATAGTTTAGCCGCCGCTACTTATGGTACTGACAAAGGTATATTTGGATACGGTGATGTTGGATCAGTTTATCCAGCAGTGGCTGTAACAGCAGTAACTAATCTAGTATCAAATACTGGTGTAGTTGCTACAGATACTACTGGTGTAGGCACTGCTAGAAATGGATTAGCAGCCGCAAGTTATGGAACAGATAAAGCTATATTTGGATTTGGATGGATTAATAATTCTAGCCGAGCATCGATGACTAACTTAGTGTCAAATACGGGCGTAGTTGCTACTGATGTAGGGAGTTCCGGTACTGCTAGGAATCAAATTGCGGCGGTAGGATATGGAACAGATAAAGCTATGTTTGCATTTGGTGAAAATTCCAGTGGTACACAAGTGTCAACGATCAACTTAGTAAGCAATACGGGAGTAGTTGCTAGTAATACTACTTGTGTTGGTACTGCTAGAGGTTATATGGCGGCAACCGGCTACGGTACTGATACAGCTATATTTGGATATGGATATGGTGGTACTATTGGAGTTACTGCAATAACTAATCTAGTAAGTAATACCGGTACTATTGCCAGTGACACTACAGGTGTTGGTACTGCCAGAACCGGTCTAGCAGCCGCAATTTATGGTGCTGATAAAGCTATATTTGGATATGGAGATACCGGATCAGCAACATCAATAACCAATTTAGTAAGTAATGCAGGTGTTGTTGCCACAAATACCACAGGAGTTGGTACTGCTAGAAGTTATCTAGGCGCCGCAGGGTATGGTTACGCCTAATAGGTTATAAGACTATAGTTTCCTGATAAATACAATATCAGGAAACTACCATGACTATATCTGCAACAGCTAACCCGCTTTCTACACCATCTGGACTAACACTGGATGAATTAAAACAAGCATTATTCAGTAATCTACGTTATAGATTGGGTGATGGCATCATTGACCTAGAGTTAGATCCTCAACACTACGAAGCGGCATATAACTACGCAATTAAAGTATATCGTCAAAGAGCGCAAAATGCTACGGCAGAATCATACACACTAATGACGATTGTAAAAAATGTTGATATTTACACACTTCCACAAGAGTTTATCAATGTTCGTTGTATCTATCGCAGAACAGTTGGATTAGAAACTGGTCCAAGTTCTAGTAGTTTTGATCCATTCAGTAGTGCTATATTAAACACTTATTTACTCAACTATAACTATGCAGGTGGTATGGCAACATATGACTTCTATGCTGGTTATGTTGAACTAGCCGCACGTATGTTTGGTGGATATGTAATCTACACATTTGATCCAGTAACAAAAGTTATACGTATTGTGCGTGATCCAAAAGGTAGTGGTGAGCGTGTTCTTATTTGGGCAGACGTTCAAAGACCAGAAGAAGTATTACTACAAGACCCGGGTGCTGGTGTATGGATTGGTGACTTTATATTAGCTAATCTTAAACTGACCATTGGTGAAGCACGTGAGAAGTTTGGAACTATTGCAGGCCCAGGTGGTGGTACAACATTAAACGGCACAGCCATGAAAGCTGAAGGCAAAGCCGCAATGGAACAACTTATTGATGAGTTGAAACGATATGTGGACTATTCGCAACCCCTGACCTGGGTCACCGGTTAATTCTTACATGAGTATAAGGATAAGGCATAAATACAAGTATGAGAAACATACTTGCAACCATTATTGCTGAAGATACAAGTTGTAATAAATCTGTAACCAGATATTTGAGTAAAACCCACCCTGAATTATGGTCTGACATTTTAGAGGCTACATCGTTCCTACCACCTAATGCTAAACCAAAACAACGAGTATGGCATATACTTAACGAACGATATTCTATTGAGGTGTGCCCGATTACTGCAAAACCTCTAAGATGGAATGAAAAAGCCTATCGCAAATTTTCATCTGTAGCTATAAAAAATACTGCAATAGGAGAAATAGTTAGTAAAGCAACTACCGGGAATCACTGGAGGCAAAAAGATCCCGATAAGTCTATGCAAGCAAATAAAAAATTCTCAATTGGATTTATTGAAGGTAATCATAAACCATGGAATGAACGCAATAGAGACTACAAAGCCAGCCTTGCGGCGGCAAGAAAAACTTGGATGGAAAAGTACGGAGTTGATAATCCATCCAAACATCCTACTATCAAACAAAAACTTTCAGATAGAAACAAAGAATGGCAATCACTCAATCCCAAAGATAGAACTCTAGTAGAAGAATATTACAACGCTGTCAAATTGATTACTAATAAAAACTGGTATGAACATTTTTATGATATCAATCCAAATAAATTAGAAAGAAGTAATCAATTACATTTAGACCACATTTATAGTATCAGCGAGGGATTCAAAAATAATATCTCTGTAGAAGTTATTGGTCATTGGACTAATCTAAGATTAATTCCAAAAATAGAAAATTCAAGTAAGGGTGCTAAGTGTCACAAAACAATAGAAGAATTGTTTGAGGATTATAATAGGGCAAATACTAATTGACTTTACTATTAGTATGTGATAAACTTAGTTTATGAAAAATAAAATTATTGGTGTAACCGGGCTAATTTCGAGCGGGAAAGATACGATTGCTGACTATCTTTGCACATTTCACGGGTTCAAGCGTGTTAGTTTTGCGGCAAGTTTAAAAGACGCTGTAGCAGCCGTCTTTGGTTGGAATAGAGAATATCTAGAGGGTTCAACTAAAACCAGTAGAGCTTGGCGCGAACAACGTGATGAATGGTGGAGTGAACGATTGGGTATGAATATTACTCCAAGATGGGTATTACAATACTGGGGAACAGAAGTGTGTCGTAATAACTTTCATACTGATATTTGGGTAGCAAGTGTAGAGAATAAGTTACGCCAGACTGATGAAAACATTGTTATTACAGATTGTCGTTTTGTTAATGAAGTTAATTCTATTAAAAGTGTAGGCGGCATTACAATGCGTGTAAGCAGGGGTGAACGTCCAGTTTGGTATAGTTCGGCAGTAGACTATAACAATGAACCTGAAGGTAGCGAACAAAGACTAAAAGCTATGGTAGAATTAGGTAACTATAGTGTTCATGCTAGTGAGTATAGTAGTGTAGGATTGTTATATGATTATTATATCGACAACAATGGTTCAATAGATGAACTGCATAAACAAGTCAACTCAGTGGTCAACCTGTAAATCACCTCGACGCCAAGTTACTTCCTTGCGTTTAACAACCTCAATACAGCATAAGCAAACAGTTCGTAAATTAGTAAGAGCAATATTCTCTAAATTACCGTCAATGTGATATACTGTCATTTGCGCAGGAAACAAACTCTTAAAGCCACACAAATCACATGTGGCTTTTTTCTTATAACCACTCTTAGTCCAGTTAGCCTTTCTAGGCTTTAACTTCTTTTTCTTACGTCCACATTCATCACATCCACTGCGATAGTGTGTAATACCCTCACGGATATAATTCACAGCACAGTGATTCTTTCCGCATGTTTTGCATATAGGTCTAAGCATGATATATTTATCAGGAACCTTCGAAGGCACAAAACAGCATAGTAGTTATGTTTTTTTAAAGATATTAGATAAATAATAGTATGCAAAAAGGTAGTAAACCTCATAATTTTACATAAAGGAAAAATAAAATGGCATTAACTTCTCCTGGCGTACAGGTAACGATTACTGATGAAAGTCAATATTTACCAGCCCCAACCAATTCAGTCCCAATAGTTCTATTAGCAACTGCTCAAAATAAAGCAAATGCAACTGGAACAGGGGTAGCAGTAGCAACTACAGCCGCTAATGCAAATAAATTATATCAAGTAACAAGTCAACGTGATTTAGTAAACTTATATGGTACACCGTTCTTCTATACAACGACAAATGGTACACCTATTCAAGGATATGAACTTAACGAATATGGTTTGTTAGCCGCTTATTCATTACTAGGAGTTACAAATCGTTGCTACGTACTACGTTGTGAGATTGACCTAGCTAGTCTAGTTGGTCAAACAGGTCGTCCAGTTGGTAATCCAGACAATGGAACATATTGGTTAGATACTACAACAAGCACATGGGGAATATATGAATTTAATGCAACTACTGGTAGATTTGTATTACAGCAACCTATAGTTATTACTGATTCTATGGATTTAGCTTATGGAATACCATTAAATAGTATAGGAAATATTGGTGATTATGCAGTAAATGCAATGGCTGTCGATGGTGCACCAAACGACCTTAATAATAAAACGTATTTCTATAAAACAACATTAAATGAATGGGTTTCGTTAGGAACAACTGGTTGGAGATTAGATACTCCGTGTGTTCAAGGTTCAAATTCTAACCCTTCATTAAGTGTCGGTGACACTTTTAATATTAGCATGAGTGGATTATATACAGCAACAATTACTGTTCCGGCAGATGCCACAGTTGAAGGTGTTGCTACTGCAATTAATGATTTAGGTTGGACTTCTTTATCATCCGAAGTACGTGATGGTAAATTATGCATATTTTCAAATCAATTCTTACCATCAAGTTCACCTTATATTACCCTTTCATCAACTGATGGTGTATTGTCTGACTTGGGTATTGTAGCTAGTAGATTTAATCAACCTATTATTAAATACGGGACTAGTGCTCAAATGCCATTATGGACTTCAAGTCAATCTCAACCACAACCAACTGGAGCAGTATGGATTAAAGTAGGTTCCGCTGGTAATGGTTTACAACCTTCTATGTCTAGATATAATTCAGCAACAGCAAGTTGGATTAACAAAACAGTAACATTAGCAACTAGCGATTGGACTGTTACTAACGTGCTTGATGCAACCGGAGGTAAAGCAATACCCGCAGGCAGTATATATGCACAATATGGATTTGATGGATCATGGCCAAGTTCTCCGTTGTACATTTGGGAGCGTGCCGCAATTGGTGCTACTATTGTGGTAGGTGATAATACAGAACCAATGTTTAATGCTGGGCCATATTATATGAATGTTTATGTGAGTGTGCCCGGAAGTACTACTTTAAGTGTTGCTTATAATGTGACTATTCCTGACAATAGTGATGCTACTGATTTTGTAACAGCTTGGGCAGCAGCCGGAATTCCTTATACAATGGCATCAGTAACAACTGAAGGATCTATTCAATTAGAACATACTGAGGGTGGTGAAATTATATTAGATGACACTGTAAATAGTTCATTCGACGGTATTGGTGTATCAAATGGAGCTATAGTTGAGGCCGGTTTTGTAATAAATGCACAGCCTAATGTTAAGTATGGTCCTAATAGTTTTGCTATATTCTCAACAGCCCCGCAAAATTCTACATCTGGATCTGGATCTGGCGCTACATTAACTGTTAAAGCTGTTCCTGGTACATATTTCTTAAATGGTGATGGTGTAACTAGCGGAGGTAGCGGATATGCTATAGGTGATACAATTACTGTTTCTGGTTCAAGTTTAGGTGGAGTAGCTAGTGTTAATGATTTAACTGTGATTGTTGCTACTATTTCAGGTGGAGGAGCAACTGGCCCAGTTACCGCAGTTACTTATGAGAGTGGTTTACCTGCTATTGGATTTAGAACCCAACTAAGTAATTGGATTGATTTCTATTATACCAGTAATGATAGTGCCCCTGCAGTTGCACCGGCAAATAATACAAATTGGTTCTACAGTGTAGTTGACCAAGTTGATATAATGGTACAAAAAGGTGGTGCTTGGATTGGTTATAGAAATACTAGTTATGATACAACTGGTGCACCAGCATCATCTGGATCAAACACAACTGATATCAATGGTCCGATTATATCTGCATCAAAGCCAACTACACAAAGTACAGGCGATGCACTAAGTTACGGTGATTTATGGATTGATACAAGTAATTTAGAAGTATATCCAGTAATCAGTCGTTGGGAATTGGTTGGTGGTGTAGCTCAATGGATTTTGATTAATAATACAGACCAAGTAAGTTCAACAGGTGTTACATTCTTAGATGCACGTTGGGCAACAAATGGTACAACAAGTCCAGTTGATGATCCTATACCAACAATCAAAAGTTTGTTAACAAGCAACTACTTAGATTTAGATGCTCCTAATCCAGCACTATATCCACAAGGTATGCTGTTGTTTAACACAAGACGTTCAGGTTATAACGTTAAACAATTCCGTGTAAACTATTTTAATAACGCAAGTTTCCCAGACGAAACATTGCCTACACAAACAGATGCATGGGTAACAGTTAGTGGAAATAAAGCAGACGGTAGTCCATATATGGGTCGTCAAGCACAACGTGCTATGGTTGTTCAATCATTGCGTTCAGCAATTGATACGAACACGGATATACGAGATGAAGATAATTACTTCAATTTATTAGCTACACCTAACTATCCAGAACTACAACCTAACATGGTTGTATTGAATGCTGATCGTGGTGAGACAGGTTATATTATCGGTGATACACCATTAGGGTTAGTTGATGGTGCGACTGAAATTCAAGCCTGGGCTAACAACGATGCAGGTGCTGTATCTACAGGTGAAGCAGGATTAGTTACACGTAATACATATTTAGGTCTATTCTATCCAAGTGGAATTACAAATGATTTGAATGGTAATGAAGTTGTTGTTCCAGCAAGTCATATGATGTTACGAACATTCTTACGTAATGATAACATTGCTTATCCTTGGTTAGCGGCAGCTGGTACACGTAGAGGTAACATTGACAATGCATTGAACATTGGTTACTTGGATCGTACTACCGGTGAGTTTGTAGCGATCAAGACACGTTTGGGTATTCGTGATGTGTTATATATTAACTTCATCAATCCTCTAGTATTCTTTACTGGTATAGGATTATTGAATTATGGTAACAAGAATAGCTATAATAGTCAAAGTGCATTAGATAGAACAAACGTTGCACGATTAGTCAATTACATACGCCGTCAATTAACATTGGCAGCAAGACCGTTTGTATTTGAGCCAAATGATGCATTAACACGTAATCAAATTGCGGGTGTTGTTCAAACATTGATGGTTGATTTGGTAGCTAAACGTGGTATCTATGATTATCTTGTACAATGTGATGACCAAAACAACACACCAGCAAGAATTGATAGAAACGAATTATGGGTTGACGTTGCAATTGAGCCAGTAAAAGCGGCTGAATTCATTTACATCCCGGTACGTGTTCTAAACACAGGTGAGATACAAGCAACAGCATAATGAATACCCTGAAAGGGGTATTCAATGTTAAAGATAAATAAGTATACAGGAGATTAAAAAATGGCAACAGCCTCACAATCATTGTTCAACATGACAGTAGCGTCAGACAACGCTGGTGGAAACCAGGGCTTGTTGATGCCCAAATTACAATACCGTTTCAGAGTTAACTTTTTGAGTTTCGGTACTGGAGCAACTATTGAGTTGACTAAACAAGTAATAGACCTTAACAGACCACAAATCAGTTTTGAAGAAATTACTATACCTATTTACAACTCAACATTGTATTTGGCAGGTAAACATAGTTGGAATGAATTGACAATTAATGTTAGAGATGATGCTCAAGGTAGTGTTTCTAAATTAGTTGGTCAACAAGTACAGAAACAATTAGACATGGTTGAACAAGCTTCAGCCGCAACTGGTCAAGATTATAAGTTTCAAACAAACATTGAAGTATTAGACGGTGGTAATGGTACTGCTGTTCCTCAAGTATTAGAAACTTGGGAATGCTATGGCTGTTATCTAAAAACAGCTAACTATGGTTCATTGAATTATGGATCAAACGAAATCGCAACTATTGCATTGACAATTCGTTACGATAACGCAGTCCAGTCTCCGTTAACAAGTGGCATTGGTACAAACATTGGCAGAATCTTGGGTGGTTCAACTGTAACCGGTATTGGTTCTGGTCAAGGTTAATTGACTACAAAGGCCTTATAAATGGCAGGATTCTTTCAAAATTTACTTAAAGATACTGCCGCAGGTTTTTTTGGAAATGAATACCTGCGTGATTACACTCACGCGGCAAAAACATTTAGACCTAATGCATATCAATATGCACCTAAGCTTAAGTTTCTATTCCATGTATATTTTGAAATAAATCCAGCTGTTTATGCAGTTGGATTGTCCACTGGAACAAACTTTGGTCTAACAGTAAAAACAGTTAAACTACCTTCATATAGTTTTGATACACATATAATGAATCAATATAATCGTAAACGTATTGTTCAAACAAAAATAAAATATGATCCAATAGATATTACATTCCATGATGATAACGGAAATAGCATACGTAACATGTGGTATAATTACTACACATATTATTACAAAGATGCAAATAAACCTGTTCTCACTACAACAGGTCCTGTAGGCCCGCAGTTACCTAGTAGTGAACCTCTAAACTTAGCCTCAGATTATAATAGTAGAAATTTATATAAGGATTCAATAACAGGTGATGAAGATTGGGGATATATAGGTGATACATCAACCCCATCACAGACTACATTGAATTCTTCAATAGGAAATAGTAAAATTCCTTTTTTCAAAAACATACAAGTATACGGTTTTAATCAGCATAGTTTTGTATCATATACATTGATTAATCCTATTCTTACTAGATTTAGCCACGACACATATGACTATAGTGCAGGTAATGGCACAATGACAAACAGTATGACTATTGATTATGAAACTGTAAAATATGCTGAAGGCAAACTAGATGGTAAAGCTCCAAGCAACACAGTACCAGGATTTGGTACAGATTCAAATTATGATAGAACACTAAGTCCTATAGCGCGCCTTGGATCTAATCAAACTATCTTAGGTCAAGGTGGTTTGGTAGACAGTGCAGGTGGTATATTATCTGATTTGTCAAATGGAAGATTCCTAAGTGCAGCCAGAACTGCCGGTACTGCATATAACACATTTAAAAATACAAACTTAAAACAAGTTGCAAAGTCAGATATTACTGGAATACTTACACAAGCGACTCAACAGGCATTACCTGGTAGTGTTAGAGGTACTACTTACTATCCAGGCTACGGTGTTACTCCTGCAGGTAAAGCTAGTGCAGGTGCACCAACAATCGGTGCACTATCATCACCACAGCAGATTGGTCCAACATCTGCTGGCAAGCAAGGTTAAATGTATAAATACTTTTAGGAGATTTATACATGGCTAGAATACTTGACGCACGAACTCAACTTGATTCGACAGTAAGAATATTTGATGACTTTTACTCATTTGACTTAGTAGTCAACGGTGATGAGTATGACATTGTTCATGGGTATTTTGTATCAGTATGTGATACTAAACAAATAGCTAACAATTTTACAGCAAACTTATTTAGAATCTCACAACAAACTCAAATATCAGTATTGGAATTATTAAACTATATCAAAGGTCTTAATAACAAACTAGAAATGAATACTGTTATTACATACTATCTTAACACTTTTAAAAGTAAAACATCATTGTACGGTATAGGTACAATTCCACAACCTAATCAACCTGTTGCTAGAAATATAGTTCTGTAATGGCTAAGTATGCACAGGGTTTATTCACACCCAAGAACCCAAAAAAATATATAGGTAAACATGCACCTAGATATCGCAGTGGTTGGGAACTTACATTTATGACATTCTGTGATAGTAATAAAAGTGTATTATATTGGGCTAGTGAATCATTTAGTGTACCGTATCGTCATCCATTTACAGGTAAGCCAACCATATATATACCTGACTTCTTTGTAGTTTATCAAAACAAGTACGGCAAACAAATAGCTGAAGTAGTAGAAATTAAACCCAAGAAACAAAGCTTAATTGAAAGCAAAGTTGCAAGTGCCAAAGACCGTATGGTTGTAGCAATCAATCACGCTAAATGGCAGTCAGCTATGGCTTTCTGTAAACAACATGGTTACACCTTTAGAGTTATAACAGAAGATGACCTTTTTCATCAGGGTAAGGGAAGGTAAATAAATACTGTATGACCAAAAAATTAGAAGATTTATTTGAGCTTCCAGAAAATAATGATAGGGGTATTACTATTTCCTTGCCTGAAACTATGGAAGAAATCACAACTGATACAGCAGAAGCATTAGATAAAATTGAAGCCGCATTGCCTCAAGTTAGAGGACTAGAAGCAAGCGATACTGAAATGGACGAGCTTGCTAGATTAGCAACCGATAGCTATAAAGATTTAATGGACTTAGGTATGCAAGTTGATAGTCGTTTTGCTAGTGAAATCTTTAACAGTGCCAGTAGTTTTTTAGGTCACGCAATTACGTCAAAGACAGCCAAAATCAACAAGAAGCTTAAAATGCTTGATTTACAGCTTAAAAAAGCACAACTAGACCAAAAAACTGCGGGTAAAGAAGAAGAAATAAATGCTACCCCATTAGGTGAAGGAAAAAGTTTAGACCGTAATGCATTGCTGAAGATGTTGTCGGCATCAAAAACAGATAATAAATGATAAATACAGAATACAGGAATAAGAAATGAAAAGCCTCAAACATTATATAACAGAAAGTGTACATACATACAATTACACTATCAAAATTGCTGGCGATGTGGATAAGAATTTTATAGATTTGTTTAAGTACAATCTTAATAAATTCGATCCTATCAGAATTAGTGATCCAGTAAAGACTCCTATTCAAAAGAATCCATATGGATTTCCTAACTTGAGTAATCAGTCTATCACTATTATCAAAGCAGATTTTCGCTATCCAGCGACAGAGCCAATGATTCAACAGATTGCACAACTATTGGGTTATCAAGTTGATATGGTTCGTGTTGTTGGAACTGATTTTAATGACAGCATTGATAATGAACAAGTAGGTTATGCCAATGAAATGAGTCATAATCCATTGTTATTACATACTGAATTAGAAGAACAGCCTGGCGCTAAAGAAGCTAGTAAAAATTATGGTGATTCATACTTAAAGAGTATTAAAGACCAAATGAAGGATTCAGAGATTGATATTCCTTATGCAGGAACAAAAACACCTGACGCATTCGATCCATTCAAGCCATACTTGGATGACAAACAGATGGGTGAGAAAAGCCCAATGAGTACAATAAAACGTCCACCGTTGCCAGCAACTGGTGCAAGAGCATCTAAATAAAAGGAATATAAAATGAATTTCAAAAGTTTATTATCACAACTAGACCAGTTGAACGAAGCAACAGAGAAAACTAAAACTGGCTTAAAGCACACTGCTGAGCCAGGTGGTTACGGTCGTAAAGACGATGAAGATGAAGATGGCAATAAAATCAAAGACAAAACTGCCGAGAAAAAAGGCAAGGGCCGTCCTAAGAAAGCTACATCTACATCAGGTGAAGATAAGAAGTATGACTTTAGTGCGTTTGGCGTAACTAAAGGTAAAGATGTTAAATTACCTAAACACGACAAAAAGAAAACTAAAAAGCATAGTATCAAAGAATATCTTGAGCAAATGTACGCACCATTGAATGAAATGGGTATTACTGTTAAGCCAATGCCAGGTGCAAGTCAAATTATTGGCGCAGATGGTAAGCCAATGGGCACTGCTGATGCGGCAACTGCTAACACAATTAAAGCCGCCTCCGAAAAAGGTACGCTTAAGCTTGGTGGTGATGAAGAAATGAAAGAGGGCGACATTGGCAAGCACAACAATGCTACTACAGGTTTTGACGCATTAGTGCGTAAGCTAACACCTAAGTATGGTAAAGAAGCCGCAACAAAAATTGCAGGTGCACAGATGAAGAAAATCAAAGAAGCAGATCAGCCTCCACGTGATGCATTGGCAAGCCCATTAACATTAGAAGCTAAGAAAGCTAAAAAGCCAGATGCTAACAAGAATGGTATCCCTGACTACGCAGAAGATGGTAAGGGTAAGAACGATTTGAAGAAAAAGAAAGTTAAAGAAGGTATGGATCAAAGATTACAAGCCGCACGTGCAGAAGGTAAAGCACACGGTCTACGTGGTCACGCACACTGTGGCAAGAACTACGATGACTTAGAAGAAGGACGTTGCTACCATGAAGGTTACAAAGAAGGCCTAGATGAGTGTTACGGTCAAGTACCAATTCAAGGTTATGTTGGTGAAACAGAATCCGGTGCTGATGTAGTAGGCACAATGGCTGGCTACGGTGCTGAAGAAGGTCAACTAGGTGAAGCAGATATTGAAGAAAGTCCATTCAGCTGGGCCGCAAAGAACACACCAAAAGGAAGTAAATTCAGTCTTGGTGGTAAAGAGTTTGTAAAGAATGATGCATTCGCTTTTGAAGCATTAGAAAAGCAATTGAATGCTTTACTAGAAGATAGTGAAGTTACTGAAGGTATGACTGTATCTATTAGCAAAGGTCAACAAGGTAGTCCTGATTCAGTAAGTGTTTCAGCACAGGACGGTGAAGCTGACCAACTATTAAGTGTTATCAAATCAGCAGGTCTAGGACTATTTGGTGGAGATGATAGTTCTGGAATGTCACACGCAGAGCCAATGACAGTAGATAATGGTGGTGAACCAGCTGAAATTGGCGCAGGTGGTGCCGCAATTGAAGTAGTTGATGACCATGATGGTATGATGAATTTGATGAAGAAACTATCAGGCATTGGTGGCGGAGATGCACATTCACACGATGAAGAAACATGTGAAGCATGCGGTGGTATGATGGAAGCAGGACATTCTTGTAGTAAAGATACAGAAATGGTTGATGAAGTTGAATCAGAAGATGAAATGACTTATCAAATGGCTGAAGATAATCCTCCAGACAGTGGTGCCGCAGAAGTTGACGCAGAAGATGCTGATGTTGATGCCGCAAATGCAGCCGCAGCCGCATATAACCCAAGTGATGACATTGATGAAGGTAGCGAAGCATCTCCTGTAGCAAACGCAGGTATTGAAGCCGGTGATGCAGAAGAAGAAATGAAAGCATCAATGAATGAAGCTGAAGATGAAACTGGTGAAGAAGCCGGTAAAGAAGAATTAGAGGAAGGCACTTGTAAGAAATGTGATTGCAAACCTTGCAAATGCGAAACAATGTCAGAATCAAGTTTCTTTAATCTTTACAAAAAATTAGCAATGTTGTCAGAAGAATCTACTAGTGAGAAAGATGACAAAGCTGAAAAAGCCGCTAAGAAAGTCGCCAAAGATATCGAATATGATGAAGACCATAAAGGTAAAGATGACGACAAAGCAGAAGAAGCTGGCAAGAAAGTCAAAAAAGACATTGAGTATGATGACAAGAAAGACAAGAAGAAGATAGACGAATGGGCCAATGATGCTGGTAAAAACGGTACAGATACATCCTTCGAAACTGACATTGACTTTATGATGAATGTTATCAGTGGTGGTTTAAACAAACGTAAATCAACTGGTCAAACAACTATCCCTGTTGTAGCAAGTCAATTAAATCGTACAGTATCAAAGGGTACTACAGATATCAACGAATCTAGCAATAGCGTAGCGGCTTGGAAAAAGCTAGCAGGCATTAAGTAATATACATTACTATAAAATACCCGGCACTAGTCGGGTATTTTTTTGGGCACCCGTTTTATTAATAACGATAAATACTAAATAAGGTAAAATAGATATGAGCCAACAAAATATAGATTTCGGAACGTTTCCTGATGATCCGTCAGCAGATGCTATACGAACAGCTTTTCAAAAAGTACAAGAGAATTTTGATGAAGTTTATTCTTCAACTGCAAATGCCGCTGTATTATCCATCAATCGTACAGCAGGACGAGGCATAACAGTAAATTCTCCTACCGGTAATGTTATTGTTGAAGCCAATGTTGCTTCAATTTCAATTAGCTCAGTAACACTAAGAGTAGGAACAACTCCCAACCCAGTAACAAATTCTGCAATTTATACTAATTTCAGTCAAACACTATACGTTGAAATTCCCAATACTTTATCAATCTCTAATCTTGTTACATCAGGTAATATATCAGCCGGCGGTAATTTAACTAGTCTAAATGCTAGTTTAGGAAATGCAGTAGTTGCAAATTATTTCATAGGTGATGGTAGTCAATTAACTAATATAACTTCAAGTACTGCAAATGTTGCTAATGTGGCTGGCACTGTGTCGCAAAATGCACAAGCTAATATTACAAGTTTGGGTACACTAGCTTCACTATCAGTATCGGGCAATATTATTGCAGGAAACATATATGCTAATGCCGGGATTATAGAAGCACAATACCTTAAAGGTGATGGTAGCAATTTAACTAATCTTAGTATAGCAGGCGCAAATGTTTCTGGTACTGTATCTAGTGCGAATACAGCCGGTACTGTGACAACTAATGCACAACCTAATATTACAAGTACAGGTACATTAACAAGTTTATCAGTATCAGGTAATGCAAACATTGGTAACGTTGGTACAGGTATAATAACTGCTACCGATACAATAACTGGTGGTAATTTAGCAACTACTGGTACATTGAGCGCCGGCGGTAACACTACATTAGGTAATCTTTCTGTCACAGGATTATTGAGCGCAGGTGATATCACCGTTGGTAGTATTTCAAATGGTACAAGTAACGTTGATATTGTTGGTATTAGTGGTAATGTAATTACGAGTGTTGCAGGTGTTGCTAATGTATTAGTTGTTACAACCACTGGTGCAAATATTGCAGGTACACTAAATGCTAGTGGTAATATCAATGCAGGCAATGTATCTGCAACAACATTCACTGGTGCACTCAGTGGTGCGGCAACTAGCGCAACTACAGCAGGTACTGTAACAACTAATGCACAGCCCAACATTACAAGTTTAGGTACACTAACTTCATTATCAGTAAATGGTAATAGTAATTTAGGTAATGTTGGCAATGTTAAAATTACAGGGTCAGCTGGATATTTACAAAACGATGGAGCTGGTAATTTAACATTTGTGTCAGTTATTACACAAGTTATACCTGGTACAGCTAATTCAATCTTATTAAGCAGTGGTGCTAATGGTATAGATGCTAGTGCTAATATTAAATTCAATGATCCTCAATTAGATATTACAGGCAATCTATCTGCCACTGGTAATATAACTGGTGCATATATAGCAGGTACATTAACAACAGGGTTACAGTCAAACATCACTGCAGTGGGTACATTATCAAGTCTAGCATTAAGTGGTAATTTAAATTCAGATTCTAATATTGTATTAAACAATGTTAATGCTAATATTTCTACACTAGGTAATATGACTGCTAATGTGTATTTTGGTAATGGTAGTCAATTGATCGGAATAACGGCAGCAACTGCAGGTACAGTAACAACAGCGGCTCAACCAAACATTACAAGTACAGGTACACTAACAAGTTTAGCAGTCACTGGCAATATTAGTGCAGGTAATATGTCTGCTACATTATTTACAGGAGCACTTACAGGTCTTGCATCTAGTGCAACAGTAGCCGCATCAGCTAATAGTGTAGCACTTGCAAATGTAGTTGGTGTTGGTAACATTGCATCTATTAATAAAGACGGTAATGCAAGTAATATATTATATGGTAATGGCGTATTTGCATCCACACCTACAATGTATTCTAACAGTAATGTAGCAACCTTCTTATCTAGCTATGGTAGTAATACAATAACTACAACGGGTAATGTTAATGTTGGCAATATTATAGGTAATGGACAAGCACTGACTGGTCTTGCCGGTGCTAATGTTTCAGGTCAAGTAGGCAATGCATTAGTTGCAGGTACAGTATATACTAACGCTCAACCTAACATAACAAGTGTTGGTACACTGACTTCACTATCTGCGTCAGGCAATATAACCAGTGCTAATATTATTGCTACTAACTATCATATTCGTTCGGTTGGTACAGGTATATTAGCCGCAGGTTCTACTCAGGGTGATGGTACAATATTAACTAAAGAGTTTAATCAAGTCTCAACTGTTTCTTCTGGTCAAGGTGTTGTGTTGCCAAACGGGGTTGCTGGTATGTCTATTACTATCACAAACTCTAGTGCAAATAGTTTGTTAGTATATCCAGCATCAGGTGGTGTAATTAACTCATTGTCAACTAACGCTAGTTATTCTCATCCAGCTGCCGGAACACTACAATATATTACATTAACCGGAACACAATGGTATACTCTAACAGCGGTGTACGTATAAAAAGGTAAAACATGGTAACAATAGAATTATTAACAGCAATGTGTACAAAAACAACACGCTCTATACTAGAGGGTTATGTTGAGCCACTAAACACTGTAGCAGAATACTACGAAATGTTTGAGAATCCCAAACGTGTTGCAGGTTTTCTAGCACAAGTAGCACATGAAAGCGGTGGCTTTAATGCTGTCATTGAAAACTTAAACTACAGTGCAAAAGGATTAGTGGGAACGTTTAAAAAATATTTCCCTACAGAAGATATTGCTAAACCATATGAACGCAAGCCAGAGATGATTGCTAATCGTGTATATGCTAATCGTATGAAGAACGGTGACGAAGCAAGTGGCGATGGATTTAGATTTAGAGGTCGCGGATTAATACAATTGACCGGTCGTGATAACTATACAAAGTTTGCTGAAGCATTAGATATGAGTATTGAAGATACTGTAAGATATTTAGAAACACCCAATGGTGCTGTTGCCAGCGCTGGTTGGTTCTGGGATAACAACAAACTAAATCAATATTGTGATAGAGATGATTTTGTAACATTAACAAAACGTATCAATGGCGGTACTATTGGATTAGCTGATAGAGAACATCACTATCATATTGCATTAGAATATTTAGGCGCATAACATGGCACAACCAGTTTGGAACACAAGCGCAGGACTTATAGGTAGTTATCCGGCATTATTAATAATGGCCTTTGAATTGTCTGCGGACCCAGTAAGTCCTGCAACATCAATAACTTATCAAGTAATAAGTGGTTCATTGCCTGATGGTTTAAGTTTATCTACTATGGGGTTAATATCAGGTACACCAACACTAGTTACGAGAAATACAGTAAGTGCATTCACTGTTAGGGTTACAGATAATTTAGGAAATATTAGAGATAGAACTTTTTCAATAAATATATCCGGTTCAGCAATTCCACAATTCACTACTCCAAACGGTAGCTTATTAAACACACAAGATAGCTTATGGATTAGTTTACCAGTTACCTACACTAATCCAAGTACAAGTAATCCTGTAATTGTACAAGTTAAAGAGGGTGCATTGCCACCTGGTTTAGAGATTGATTTATTAGGTAATATACGTGGCTATCCTAGACCACCAGTAGTAACAATAACTACTCCGTCAGTCATAACAAACTCATCAGAGACATCTAGCTCAACTAATTTAATTACAGTTACTTCAACAATTGGTTTTTATGTAGGAAGACCTGTTGTATTTTCTGGAACAATATTTGGTGATTTAAATAGTGGTCAACAATATTATATCAAATCAATACCATCATCAACTACCTTTTCGATTAGTGTAACACAAAACGGATCTCAATTATTATTAACTGAGGGTTCTGGTGCTATGGTTGTTACATTACCTGCAGTATCTACAGGTACACCAACAATAAGAACTTATAGTTTTATACTTGAACTTACTAGCCCGTTGGGTGGTGATACAGGTTCCTATACAATAACTGTTGTTAATCAAAACACCCCTACTACTCAAGGTGGTCCTGGAAAACCACCTAATACTAGAGTACCAACAATATTAAATACCAGACCATTAACATACAATTTAAGCAATACTGATCCGTACTATGGTTATTATATTTTACCACCAGTGGCCCCGTCACAATCAGCATTTATGGGAAACTTTCAAAGTGGTGAATACTTTGCATTTAAAATTATAGGATATGACTTTGATGGTAATCCTATAACTTATGCATTCTCTGGTTTGCCCAGTGAATTGACCGGGGATACTCAAACTGGATGGATTACAGGTACACCTGCATTGGCAAGTAATGGTGTAAGTAGCTATAACTTTAGCGTAGGTGTTTATAAATCAAATAGCCCCTCATATATAAGTCCCTTCTTCAACTTTACTTATAATTTACGAAAAGGTATTACTGGTAATGTTGTATGGGATAGTAACACTGACTTAGGTCAAATATTTAACGGAACTATTAGTACATTGTTTGTTAAAGCAACAAGTGACGTTGTTTTAAGTTATAGATTAATAAATGATACAGTACTACCACCTAACCTAACTCTTTCTAGTAATGGACAAATTACAGGTAGAGTGGCCGATCAACCTACAAATGAATTACTAGAACAAGGTGCAACAACTGCATTCTCTTTCACTGTGCAAGCCTATTCAACTGAATACCCAGCTGTGGAATCAAGTAAGTCATTCACAATAACTGTTTTACAAGAATTCAGTCAACCAACTGATACATTATATATTCAAGCAACACCCTCTATTAATGATAGACAGATACTAGCATCATTATTAAATAATGATTCATTAATACCACCTGAAAGTTTATACAGAGAAAATGACCAATACTTTGGCAAGGCAACAAGTGTTATATATGAACATGCATATGGAATATATGCCAGTGATATACAAGAATATTTAGTAGCTGTCACACAAAATCACTATTGGAGAAATATTACTTTAGGTGAACTTAAAACTGCTGTAGCAAAAAATAGTGCAGGTGACATAATTTATGAAGTTGTATACAGTGAGGTCATTGACAATTTAGTTAATCCATCAGGTGTAAGTATTCAACAACAAATATATTGGCCAAGACCAATTGACTTAGGATTAGGTCCATGGTACACAAGCATAACCGATATATACACAAGTTATAATAAAGACTTGCCACCAGGCTATTACACAAGCAGAACACCGGGATATGCAAGAAGGTTATATCCAAATAGCTTGTACAATATGCGTAATCGTGTAGGACAAGTTGTAGGACAAGTATTCAATAGTACACTGTTACCATTATGGATGACTAGTCAACAAAGTAATGGTAGTACTTTGGGATATACTCAAGCTTGGGTTATATGTTACACTAAACCAGGATTTGCTGATATCATCAAAACTAATATAGAAAATAATTGGGATTACACACTAAATTTAATTAATTTCCAAATTGATAGATTTAGTGTGGATAAGAGTGCTACTTACAACTATAATAACGCAACAATACCACCAAGTTGGGATGATTTGCCGAGTGCGACCCCTACGCCTGACCCATTAAATAGCGAAGATTTTTACGTTTTATTCCCGAGAAAAACTATTTTGCCGAATAAAACTCAATACTAAATACTAGACGGAAAACTAATATGAGTCAAATAAACACAAATGGAATAAATGTAAATTATCCTGTACCCGGAGTTAATAATAACAGCCAAGGGTTCAGAGATAACTTTGCCACAATAAGAACTAATCTTAATACAGCTAGTACTGAAATTACAGATTTGCAAAATAATGTCGTGGTTAAATCCGCATTAGCAAATACAGTTGTAAACAATAACATGGCTAACACATTGATTAGCAATGCACTAACCCGTAGTTTCCGTGCTAGTACATATAATTTAGGCAATAACATCTCTAATACCGTTGTTATCAATGCTAGTTTAGGTGATGTACAATATGGTAGTATTTCTGGCAACACAACACTTCAATTTGCAGGATGGGCGCCAAGCGGCACACAAAGTAATGTACAACTAATACTCAATATTTCAAATAGTCAATCGGTTATTTCATTCCCATCACAAGTATCAATGACAGGTACTTATGGTGTAGAAACATTGGAAAACTTTGCTAATGTAGCTAACGTACCCACAGTTACTATACCGTATGGTGTTAATCAACTAGAATATAGATTGAGTACAACAGATTGCGGTAACAATATTACAATTGAACCATATAATAGACCTAGAATTTCTACACAAGTACAACAACGTACACCTGCCCCAACTGGCTTTCAAGGTGATGTTGCCGGTGACATAGCAGTAAATGCTAATTATGTATATGTATGTACGGGGTCATTTAGTTCAACCACAGTGGTTAAATCTATTACTGCAACTTACGCAGGTAATTTAATAAATTGTGGTTCTAATACAAGTTTAGTACAAAATGCACCTATTATATTTACTGGCAACACTTGGGGAAATATTGTTGCTAATACTGTTTATTATATTAAATCAATTCCAGATAGTTCTAATATAACAATTTCAGCAACTGGATTTGATGGTACAGCCGGTTCAACATTTGCAATTAATGCAGGTACGGGCAACATGGTAGGAACTAGCTACAACGGGAATGCTATATGGAAAAGTATTGCATTAGCTGGCGCATCTAGTGCTGACCAAACTATCAGTGGTAATTTAACTGTTGGTGGATTCTTAGCAGTAAGTTCTAATGATAGTGTCATTGCTGCCGGCACAGTACAAGCAAATGCTACATTATTAACAAATAATATTAATATAGTAACTACTGTTCCTGTTAACTCTGGTGTAAAATTACCTGTTGCTGTAGCTGGATATCGTATAATCATACGAAACAATACAGCAAATACCTTACGTGTATATCCAAATACAGGTGCTAACATTAATGGTGGAACAAGTAACGTATCAGTAACACTGGGTAACTCAGCGGCAGTAGAATATTTCTGTTCTACTAGCGCAGCCTCTAACGTAGGTGGAATTTGGTATACCCTTAATTCTACATACGCATAAAAATTTCAACACGTTATTACTAGATAAATATTTGAATGGAACATCCGTTCATTACATCACTGTCTGATAAGTCGCTTGAAGACCTTCAAACGTCTATTTCGGATTTAACTAAAAAACTTAACTTTGCATACTCAATGCAAAATGGACCCATGATTCATCAGCTTTGCATGGTCTTAGATAGTTATAAAAAAGAATATGGCATCAAAATGGATGCTATAATGAAAAAACAAAACATTCAATCATCTATCAGTGTAGAAAAAGAGGGTAAAAAATGACCGCTAGAATTAAACGAGAATTTAATTTCATCGCTGGAATATGGTTACATGATGAGTATCAAATTGGAATGTATTCCTTTACAATGTTTGTTGATATACTAACTGAAGAACCATATGAACAAACTATTGCACTTGAAAGAATGAAATACTTTGTTGATGAATGTATTACCAATTCAGTTTTTATTCAATCTACTGAGAAAAAAGTTATAGATACTTTTACTAATTTGGGAATGAAGGTATGTGTGCTTCCAGTTGAACCATATGACCAAGCATTAGCAATTCCATTATTACTAAAAATGAATGCTATTACTGAAGGTAAATTTAACATTACACATATGTCATTTAAATCTCAATTAAGTGATGATGTTGAATATTTAGTAGACATTGAAGATGATTTTGAACCATATAATGACAAAACTAGTTGGTGGAATGATAGTGGTTCAAACATTTCAAATAACAAAAAAACAAACAAAAAAGATAAGATTGTCAAATTACATAAAGACAATGAATGGGCTGAATTAGATTTGGGTTGGAAACACTTATGTAAACCCGAAGCAACTGAAATTATTTTTACATTAGATACGGTAAAATAAGTATCCAAATATATTGTTTTCATATCTGTTTTGTGTTACAATAGGTACATGAAATCAGATATTTACGGTCAATCTATTTTTACTGAGTCAGACTTGTGTTTGTTATATCTACAAGACCCGTTACGTACAATAAAATATGCTTTTGTAGAGAAAGCTATTAACTTTAATGATGTATTGCAATTGGAAAATATACCCAAACTTATTGAGTATGTTGACCCAAAAGTATCAGTAGAGGAATTTGATAACACTAATCAATCATCTTGGCACTTGCCACCTGAATATTTAAATATGGACATTGCTAAGTATGTACTAGACAAGTGTACTACTGAAGCAGAATTACAAAGAGCAGGTGAAGAGTTAATTAAGTTCCAAGACCGTGATATGTTTATTCTATTAAAGTATCTTAAGTATTTGGTTGACACTATGCGTAAACATAATATTGTTTGGGGTGTAGGTCGAGGTAGTAGTGTAGCAAGTTTTGTATTGTTTTTACTTGAGATACATCGTATAAATAGTTTGTACTATGATTTGTCAATAGATGAGTTTTTAAAATAAGGAGACCAAAATGAAAAATTATAAATCCGCAATGGGAAAATCAGTAGATATGGGAGCACTGGCTGCAAGAAACGAGCATACTAGGGCAGTTGGTAATATGAGCGTTAATGCTAGAGGCGACACAATTGATTCTAGTGGTCGAGTAATTAGACCGGTTACTGATAAAGTAAATGAAGCTTATGGAAAAACTGTAGGTAATAAATCAGCACAGGTTAAAAGACCTGTTACAACTAAACCAATCCCGCATAAAGTAGAAGCAGTTCAACCAAAAGTTGAGGAACTAACTGTAGCAGAATTAGAGTTAGAAGAATCAATTGAGGATGATATTGAAGTAGAAAAAATTAAAGCCAAAGAATCAAAGAAATAATATGGAAACAAAATTAGCATTTGCACCGCACAAAATCAAATCATTAACTGCGATAGGTGACACTATCATTGTTAGTGACATGAAGTTTGATGTACGTATTACAAATGGTGGTATCTTACTACCTAATGATGATATGAAGTCTGCTGGTATTCGCCCACGTTGGGGACAAGTATATGCTGTAGGTCCAACACAACTGGACGTGAAAGCTGGGCAGTATATCCTAATTAGTCACGGTCGTTGGACTAGAGGGATTAAAATAGATGACGGCACTGGTGAAAGAGTTATTCGTAAGATTGATCCTAACGACATACTTATGGTCAGTGACGAACCAATGACGGATGAGACCATGGGCGACAAGGTATTTTAAATGATAAACTGGTTTAGACAAAAATTACACAACTTTATATTCCCACAAGACAATGAGGTAGTAGAATCAAAACCTCATAGAAGAGGTCCTCTTGCTATCACTAGAGGGTCACAGCTTGATAGCAGAGGTATGAATTTCACAATACATATGGCTAATGGTGGTTATGTGCTAGAATATTCAAGTTACAATGAAAAAACTGATAGACATGATAACACATTACATATCATCCCCTCTGAGCAAGATTTGGGTCAGGGCATCGCACACGTTATCACACTAGAAATGTTAAGAAAATGAAGAACAAACTTTGGGTTGAGAAGTATCGTCCGAACACAGTACAAGATTATGTGTTTGTTAATGAACGACAAAAGAAACAAGTTGAAGGTTGGGTAAGTGAAGGTACTATACCGCATTTACTATTGAGTGGTGATCCGGGTACTGGTAAGACAACTCTTGCAAAAGTGTTGATACACGAACTTGGAGTAGAAGATTATGACGTATTGGAAATCAATGCTAGTAGAGAAAACGGTGTTGATAATATGCGTGATAAGATTAATGGTTTTGTTCAAACGATGCCGTTTGGTAAATTCAAGGTTGTTCTACTAGACGAAGCTGATTACTTAACACAAGCTTCACAAGCGGCATTGCGTAACGATATGGAAGCATATGCTGATACTGTAAGATATATTCTCACATGCAACTATCAACATAAAATTATCCCTGCATTAAAATCACGATGCCATGAATTTCACATTGCAAAGACCGATCAAACTGAGTTCACCGCAAGAGCCGCTACAGTATTGGTTACTGAGAATGTTGAATTTGATTTAGATGATTTAGATAGTTATGTTCGTGCAACATACCCAGATTTGCGTAAATGTTTAAATCAATTACAGGTTAATAGTAGTGGTAACAAGTTGATGAAGCCACAAGCACAGGGTAGTAGTGAACATGAGCTATTGTTAGAAGCAACGCAGTTGTTTAAAGCAGGTAAGATTATGGAAGCAAGACAACAACTAATGCAATACATTGCTATGTACCCTACACGTGTCGAAGATACTTACAAATGGATGTATGATAACTTAGACTTGTGGGGTAACTCATCAGAGAAGAAAGACGCAAGTATCATTATAATTCGCAATGGTTTAGCAAATCTGCCATTAGTAGGGATTCCTGAAATTTCACTGGCAGCAACACTGGCGGAATTGACGGCATGAGATATTTACTCATTACATTTATGAGAAGACCGGGCGGGCAGATTGATGAGTCTGTTGCTGTAAGTAAAAATATTAAAAAAGCAGACTTACAAACCTGCAATGTTATTATTGATTACGCAAAGAAAAAAGTAGAAAAGTGCGTAATTGAAGGTAAGATAGTTGATACTGATTTTGATAAGATGAATGAATACTATAAGAAAATATATACCAATCTTATTGAACAGTTAGAAAAAGAAGCAGGAATTACTGCCAAACAAAATGGGGCCTAAGCCCCATTTTTATGCGTACATCTTTAGGATGTGTTCGATAATTTTGTGACGTTGTATGTCACGCATATCGAACTTGCAAGACGCTAAGCCTGGAATCACCCCCTTTCCACCATCTAGCTTTGTTAAAAGGTCTAGGAGCCCATTCTCAGGCGTGCGTCTATCTGTTTGTTCTACATCACCAGTGATGACAATCTTACTACCGATCCCGATACGTGTCATAATCATTTTTAACTGGCTTGGGGTTGCGTTTTGAGCCTCATCAAGTACAACCCAACTGTTTTTAAAGTTGCGACCTCTACAGAACGCTAACGGAGCTATCTCCACTATTTGTTCTTCTAGCATATCGGCAATTTCTTTAGTTGAATAATACTCACGTAACACATCTAATAATGGTCTAGTCCAAGGTTCCATCTTTTGATTGATATCGCCCGGTAAGAAACCATGTTTTTCATCATCAACACCTACAGCAGGTCTAGTTAAGATAATCCTGTCACAGTCACCGTTTCGCATTGCTTTGATAGCGGCTTGCATGGCAAGATACGTTTTCCCTGTCCCTGCAGGTCCCGAAACCACGACTATATCTGTCTTATCATCAAGTAATGCTAATATGTATTTTTCTTGATTTATGGATTTTGGGATGAGTTCTACGGGTTTACGTACTCTTGGTTTCTGAGTTGCCTGTGTGAAATCTATCGTCTTTGATTCATTTATATAAAATGTTTTACCTTCTTTTTTGTTGTGTAAAAAACGTGTGTCTGTAGTCTTTAATGCGCTAGTTTTTCTTTTGCTCAAGTTGATTCTCCTTTGTAGAGCGTGAGTTCTCATAACACTCAATATTATTTAAGGTCAATGTTTACGTACATAGTAGCATACTTTTAACACAAGTTCCAATGATAAATATTAGGCTATTCCCAAACTTTTGAAATCTATCTATAATATTGTAATAAGATAAATACATATATGAGTACTTTACCTGTCGCCGACGATTTTTTTGATGATGTTGATTATGTCAGCATTATTAGCACCATAAAAGGGATATATACCAGCAATGGTTCTATGTCCGTATTATTAGATTTTGAACGTGTTTTAGATGAAGCTGATATATATGCCTTCAGAAACTGGCAGCTAGGTGAGTTAGTTCAAGGCCCGGTAGTTAAACGCTACTCAGTGGGATGTATGTTCATGTGGCCATATAAACTAATGCCTGACCCAAGTGGGGCTAAACGTTTAGTTAAATTAGGTTGCAAAATACAATGGAAAAAAACTAAGATTGAAGTTCCGGTTGAAGTAGAAAATCCTGATGATTATGTGCCCGGGACACGTTATCCAAAAATGCAGAAAAAACAAGTATGGCTAGTCTACATAGAAATGCCTAAAGAAATCATGGATGATATCCGTGAAGGTAGTATTGATTTAGCTGGTCAAAATATTGATTTGAATGAGTTAGATAATTCATATGAGGACGATTTAGACGAAGAAGATAGTGATGGTAGTGAAGATGGTGGACAAGACCAACAACAGATGCCCGGTATGACAGGCAATATGCCAATGGACGCCAATGCACCTCCTCCAATGGGAACAATATAATATGAGTAAAGTTATAATCAATGAAGGGTTAGACTATCACGACTTAGAAGGTCAAATGTTACCTGAAGTTACGATAGATGAATATGCCGCACATATGGGTAAAGATAGTGAGATTGTTACATTGGCATTTACTATTAAAAACAAACAAGCCGGCGATGATTTGTGTGATTGGTTTGAACGTGGATATGATTTTGTATTAGATGCACAAGTTAGTGAAGGTGAAGTGTCACCCGGTAGATATCTTGTATTTGTTGAAATGAATCGTAGAAGTAGTGTTCCGGCACGTATCATTGAATTGTTAGAAGATTTAAAAACACTAACTGACATGAAATTAACTGATTGGACTATCATGGTAGATGACGAAGAATACGAACCAAGTGAAGAAGTACTAAAACAAGTACTAGTTTTATCACCGCATAATTATCGTGTTGAAGAAGAACGTGAAGAAGATTTAAATGAGATGCGCCATAGAGCAGGACTAGATGTTAAACCAATACATTCCGGTAAACAAGATGCTGATTTAAGAGCATTCAAATCAATGGCAGGATTGTAATGGAAACTATATTACCTAAGAAAACTAATTTTGAACAACCAATGGCGTTAGATGATGAGCACCATGAGATGCTAGCATCTGATCCGTCAATTCAACAATTTCCTCAAGGTAGTAGTTATGGTTCAAACACATCATTTGGCGGGAGTTCAGCATTTGGCTCACCTTCGACAGGAGGCTTCGGTGGTGGTTCGTTTGGTTCATCAGGATCGTTTTCAAGTCCAGGCTTCAATCAACAGTCAAGTTCAGGATTCGGAAGCACACAAAACATTAATCAATCAAACAGCAATCAACCAGTACTCACAGGAGCCGCTCCAACAAATGCCGCCAGTGGTGCAGATGTATTAGTAGCTAATGATAATACAGATTGGATCAACAAAAAATGGCGTCCAGTTATGGGTTGGATCTATATGTTAACTTGTACAATGGACTTTGTTGTATTCCCCATACTATGGAGTTTATTACAAGCAATGAGTAAGGGTAGTGTCACTATGCAATGGCAACCATTAACATTGCAAGGTGCTGGTCTTTATCACATAGCTATGGGTGCTGTTCTTGGTATAGCCGCATATGGGCGAACAAAAGAAAAAATTGAAGGCAAATCATAATAAATATTGACTTAACACACTAACTGTGTTATACTTGATATTATGACAGACTATTACTCAATTCTAGGTGTAGGTAAAAAATCTACACCAGACGATATAAAAAAAGCATATAGAAAACTAGCAGGTAAACATCACCCTGATAAAGGTGGTGATACTGCTACATTTCAAAAGATAGAAGAAGCATATCGCATTCTTAGTGACCCAAATCAACGAAAACAATATGATAACCCAATGCCGCAAGGTAATCCATTCGGATTTCCGGGTGGGGGCGGAGGTGGATTTAATTTTAACTTCAATAATGATATAAACGATTTGTTTGGCCAAATGTTTCAACAACATAATGCTAGACGTCCAAACACTCCACATGCATTTAGGACACAGGTTAATATTACATTAGAACAAGCATACCATGGTGATAGTCAAAATTTACAATTACAAACACCTCATGGTAACCATGCAATTACTATTGAAATTCCCAAAGGTGTTAATCACGGGTCACAGGTACGCTATGAGAATGTTATTCCTCAGGCTATATTAATTGTTGAATTTATTATTCAAAATCATTTAAAATTTGAAAGAAGAGGAAATGATTTATACTGCACACAACCTGTATCGGTATTAGATTTGATTGTAGGAACAGATATTGAATTCACTACTTTTTCTGGTAAAAAATTAATGGTTACAGTACCACCCAGAACACAGCCTCATATGCATTTAAAAATAGCCAAAGAAGGTATGCCAATTCAATCTACATCAATTTACGGAGACCAAATCATATTGATAAAACCTATTTTACCTGATATAATTGATAAAGAAATAACTGATAGCATTATACGTGCTAAATCTAAGTAAATAAACAAAAGGAAAACAAAACTTTGACCAATTCACCCGAAATCGAAAACATTATTGAACAGGCTATTTCTTTTGCAAAAGAAAGAAAACATCAATATTGCACAGTTGAGCATTTATTGTTAGCATTAATTACCCATACACCATTTAATAAATGTCTGGATAGTTTTGGAGCTGATGTTAATTTAATGGTTCAGGAAGTAACTAGCTATCTTGATGGACTACATGCAATTGAACTAAGTAACGTTACAGTTGACCAAGTTCAACCACGTAAAACAAACAGTTTAGAACGTGTTATGAATCGTAGTGTAACACAAGTGTTATTTACCGGTCGTAGACAAGTTACTACAATTGACTTGTACTTAAGTATGGCAAGTGAAGGTAATAGTCATGCACATTATTTCTTATTGAAATATGGTGTCAATAAACAAGAGTTTGTAAATCACTGGCAAAAAACATACAAGGGTGCTGAATTTACCAGTAAATTAAGTGAAGGTCAAGCAGATGAAATCTTAGAAGAATATACTACTAATCTAAGTGAACTTGCCCGTCAAAATAAATTAGAACCTCTAATTGGAAGAACAAAAGAATTAGATGAAATCATTAATGTTCTTGCTAAACGATTTAAAGCAAATGTATTGATGGTAGGTGATCCGGGTGTAGGTAAAACTGCTATCGCTGAAGGTCTTGCTAATTCAATTGCACTAGGTGATTGTCCTGAATTTATTGTTGGACATGAAGTATATAGTCTTGAAGTAGGTTCACTACTTGCTGGAAGTAAATATCGCGGTGACTTTGAAGAAAAAGTTAAAGGTGTATTAGAAGCACTTAACACAAAAAAGAAAGCAATATTATTCATTGATGAGGCTCATACAATGAGTGGTAGTGGTAATGCAAATGGTGGTGCGGTTGACTTTGCTAACTTAATTAAACCAGCTATCACTAAAGGTACATTGAAAGTTATCGCCAGTACTACTTGGGAAGAATATTACGAATCGTTTGAGAAGGATCGTGCATTAATGCGTAGATTCTATCGTGTCTCTATTGATGAGCCAAGTAAAGAAAGTACAATTAGTATTCTTACTGGATTAAGCACACGATTAAATGACTTCCATGACGTTGAAATTACAAGTGAAGCAGTTATTGCCTCAGTTGAATCAGCTTTACGATATATTCATGACCGTAAAAACCCTGACAAAAGTATTGATTTACTTGATGCGGCTTGTGCCCGTCAACGTGTTGATGGCAATAAGGGAATTCAAATCACCAAAGATATGATTTTTCAACAGGTTGAACGCTTTACAGGTGTACCTGCTGACAAACTTAGTGGTGATAATATGAATCTTATTCAAACACTTGAAGTTAACGTCAAGGGTAAACTGTATGGTCAGGATGAAACAATTGACAAAGTATTAGAACGTATCTATGTTAGTTTTGCAGGCATCGGTAGTGAAACTAAGCCTACAGCAAGTTTCTTATTCTTAGGCCCAACAGGTACAGGTAAAACAGAATTGGCTAAGTTATTAAGTAAAAACCTCGACATGACATTACTCAAATATGATATGAGTGAATACGGTGAGAAACATTCTGTATCAAGTTTGATTGGTCCTCCCCCTGGTTATGTTGGCTTTGGTGATAGTCAAGTCGGTGGCGGACGATTAGTTAATGACTTGAGCAAGAACCCACACAGTATCTTGTTGTTTGATGAAGTAGAGAAAGCACACCCTGATATTTTTAACATCTTTTTACAGATGTTAGATGAAGGTCGTGTCACTGGGTCTAATGGTAAAGAAGTTAACTGTAAGAACTGTGTTATTATCTTAACAAGTAATTTAGGTAGTAGTGACAGTGAACGAAACAACATTGGCTTCGGTAGTCAAGAAAAGACTGGCGAAGATGACAAAGCATTGAAAGAATTCTTTAAACCCGAGTTTAGAAATCGTTTAGATTTAGTATGTAAGTTTAACAAACTTGACATGCTTTCAATTAAGAAAATTGTTATTAAGTTTACTGAACAGCTTAAAGAATCACTATTGGACAAGCACGATATTACATTAAACTTATCAGAACCTGTTATTGAATATCTAGCTGAACAGGGTTATGATAAGAAGATGGGTGCAAGACCACTAGCACGTAAGATCGATGAATTGATTCGTGTACCATTGAGTAAGAAGATTCTTTTTGAACGCATTAAGAATAGTGTTATCACAGCGGTTATGAATGAAGATAGTATTGAGTACAACGTTGTACAAAAATCAACAGCAAGAGTAGGCGAAGATGGGATTATTGAAATCAGTTGAAGACGTACCGGGTGTTGATTTTTATGAATATCGGGACCAGCATTACTATAACAAATACGAATACCGAGCTAGATTTAATCTAGTAGGTGTTCGTTATACATGGTACATTAAACATGACATTCAGGAATTAGTTGATAGATTAGAAGCACCTGCAGTAGGCTACAGTCATAATACTATCTCATATGAACGGGATGAAGTGCGTGAGAATTTGGCAATATTAGCATCATTTCTTAAGTGGCGTAATGACTTAAAAAAGAAGAAAAATTCTACAATTAGAATTGAACATAATACTGTAGGGGTATTCAGTAATGATTTACAAGAGTTAAAAGATATTGTAAATTATATGCCAGGCATTGAAATAGATGTAACTCAATCACATATATCTAACTTTATTGGGATTAAGCATTTTGTGCGTAATCCTAATCATAAATTTAGAGTTTATCTAAAATCTAGGAGAGTTGAGGGGACATTTGCAATAGACCTGAACGATATGTTTAAGAAAAACAAGTCACTATACCCTAGTCCTGCACTAAAACATTGGGCTAAAGGCTCGGTTCACACAAATCAGCATAGTTGGAGATATCGTTTTAGTAATGCTAGTCATTTTATTGATTACGATGATGAAAGCACGTTAAGCTATCTAGCATTGATTTACGGGGATATGCTTGGAAAACGCTATAAATTAGAAAAACGACCAGAAGCTGTTTAAAATGATAAATACTCTAATAAAATGGAGTATTTACCATGGCAAAGATTGTAACAGAATCAATCGTAATCACTTTTAGTAAAATAGTAAAAGACAATGATTCAGGTACTAGTATCACTAGTCCTGAAATAGAAACGGCTTTAGAACAAGTTGCCCAAGAATTAATTGGCGACAGTGTTGTTGTTGAGGTTGTAAAAGCATAATGAGCCAAACAACTACACTCATTTTATTGCCACAAACTGCATGGAGTGCAACCGTAGATAACGGTAATGCTTATACAGTAGTAGGTGATGAACAACCAGCCGCATCATATATCATAACACCTAGAGCATTGCAAACTGTTAACATTAACCTAACAGAAGTTAATGGTAATATCATTATACAAGCTACATTAGCTACAACTCCGACTGAAAATGATTGGTTCAAAGTATATGAATTAGTAGCTGATGGCAATGCAAATTCCAATGCTTCAACGTATACTAACATTGAAGGTAGCTATGTTTATATGAGAGCCAAAGTTGAAGATTTTTCACAAGGTGTAGTTAATTTCGTAAAGTTAAGTTATTGATATGAGACAAATTGTAGTCATGCCGGGAGGCTTTCATCCGTTTCACGCAGGACATGCTTCACTGTATCAAAGTGCTATCAAGGCTTTTCCTGATGCTGATGTATACGTAGCCGCCACCAATGATACAAAAACAAGACCATTTCCTTTTAGTATCAAAGAGAAACTAGCAAAACTTGCAGGTGTTGCTGACAAACACTTTGTACAAGTTAAAAGTCCTTTCAAAGCAGAAGAAATCACAAGTCATTACAATCCTAACGAAGATGTATTAATCTTTGTTCGTAGTGAGAAAGATAAGAATGAACAACCTAAGCCAGGTGGGACGAAGAAAGATGGCAGTCCGGCTTACTTCCAACCATGGCCACCTAAAAGGTTACAACCATTCAGCAAACATGCATATATTACATATCTACCTACAGTAGAGTTTGGTCCTGGTATCACAAGTGCAAGTGAGATACGTGATGCTTGGCCTACATTGAATGATAAACGTAAGACTGCAATGGTTATGAGTTTATATCCAGTCACTCAAAAGAACCCTAAGCTTGCTGCCAATGTTGTTAAAATGTTAGACATGGGTATGGGTAATGAGTTAGCAGAGAATATCAAAGTTGATCCAGTAGTAAAATCAGTGCCTATCCAAAAAACAGTAACACAGCCTAAACAACATGTATATATTCCTCCTGAGAAGAAAACCCCAGCAGTTATAAATCATATTAAACCGCGAGAAGTAAAAGAGGGTGCAAGTCTATCAGTAGAACAACTTGCACATATCAGCGATAAAGCGTTAGATGACGCCTACCATTATGGTCGTAGTACACCGGGTGCAAACTTTGGTTGGATGGCAAATATGCAATCAGCAAAAGCCGCAAAGCGACTAATTGATGCAGGTGTAACCGATATTGAAGCTATCAGTGATGCTATTCACAAAGGTTGGAATGTAACAGCGGCAGCTGACTATAAAGGCCAACTACAGTTAGATACTCCCACACCAGATGAGAAGAAATTAAAACGTGCTAAGTTAGCTATGCAATCTTATAGTCAACTTCCTGAAGATGAAAAGGAAAAGGATCGTGTAGTTGCACGTGCTTTGTTGCAAGCTATTACAGGCAGTGAAGTTGATGAGAGCTTAGGTATTCCTTACCCCACTACATATGAACAAGAGAACAATAAGTTCAAACGTAGAGGGCCAATGCGTATAACTGATTTGACAGAGTTTGCCCCTAACGGCAGTGATGATAGAGAGCCTGATGAAGAAATACTACGTAAGTTAGCCGCAATGTGGTGGAATGGTACTGAGCAACAAATGAGGCAAGCCCAACAAACATTACACTCAATGGGCTGGGAAATAGGACAAAATGAATCCGGGGATGACGATGCGGGAGTATTTGTCATTAGAATAGGTGATGAGCACGGCGATAGCTATATAGCTTTCCCTCATAGCGATTTAGGACTAAATGAAGATTACTTAGACGAAAAATAAAAATATTTCGGCACCTCTTAACTAGTGTAAATAATTACATCATTTAAGAGGACCACATGGCAACTAAAAAAACCAAAGCAACAACTGAAGAAAAAACAATACCCGTCGAACAGGTACAAGAAATAGCCCAACAAGCGGCTGAAAATCCCCCGGCTGCACCAACGGAAACTCCAGCTGCCGCAACTCCCGGACAAGTACAAGTTAACGTAGATTTTCTACGTACAACTAAAGTACATATTGCAATGCCATGTTATGGTGGTATGCTAACCGAATCTACATTTATGTCATTTATTAAGTGGGCAAACACAGCCCGTCAACTTGGTATCGATTGGACATTAGAAACAATGGTCAATGAATCACTCATTAGCCGGGCACGTAATACACTAACTGCAAAGTTTTTGGACATGCCAGATGCAACACACTTATTCTTTGTTGATGCAGACATTGGTTGGGAGCCATGGCATCTATTAGTATTATTGAACCGTGACGTAGATGTTATCGGTGGACTATACCCTATGAAGACTATGCCAATCAAATGGGTAGTCAATGGATTTGAAGGTGCTGAAGAAGGACCAGATGGCTTACAAGAAGTATCTAAGGCAGGTACAGGTTTCTTATTAATGAAGAAACATGTATTTGAGAAGATGAAGACTCATCCTGCAGTTAAGCAGTATAAGAACGACATTGGTTTAGATCCAAAGTATGACCAACACTTGAAGACTTACTTTGATACAGCAGTTCGTCAGAATCGTTACTACAGTGAAGACTGGACATTCTGCGAAAACTGGCGTGATATGGGCGGTCGTATCTGGATGGATAAACGTGTATTGTTACGTCATTCAGGATCATATGTATTCTGCATGGAAAATCAACAACACTTGATGAACACAATCGGACCTATGTATGCCGAAGAACAAGCGAAAAAGTTAGCAGAACAAGCTGTTCCGGATGCAGACGGAAACGTTACGATTCAAACTTAAACTAGCCCCGAAAGGGGCTTTTTTAATGGCTATCTTGTCACATATTTGTCATAATATTACAAATAAATACAAGATGAAAACATACCGCTCTATCTTTGTTAGTGATGTTCATCTTGGTACTAAAGATAGTAAAGCGGATAAGTTAAACAACTTTCTTAAACACAACACCTGCGACACATTATATCTTGTGGGTGATATCATTGATGCATGGCGCATACAACAGAATAAATGGCGTTGGAAACAAAGTCATACTAACGTTGTTCGTAGGGTATTAGGACATGCTAAACGAGGAACTAGAGTTGTTTATATAGCAGGCAATCACGATGAGTTTCTCAGACCAATGATACCATATGGTTTTAGCTTTGGTCTAGTAGAGATACACAATCAAATAGAACATATAGGTATTGATGGGAAGCATTATCTAGTTACACACGGTGACTTGTTTGATGGCATTACTAGATTAGCACCCTGGATAGCATTTTTAGGAGACAAAGCATATGACTTTATTTTATCGCTTAATAGCAAATTCAATTGGATCCGTCATCGCATGGGTTTTGGGTATTTTAGTCTTAGTAAATATATTAAATACAAAGTAAAAAAAGCAATAGACTTCATGTTCCAGTTTGAAAAGAACTTGGCAGGTTATTGTAAAAAACGTGGTTATGATGGTGTCATATGTGGACATATACACCACGCAGAGATTAAAGAGATAGATGGTGTCATCTACATGAATGATGGTGACTGGGTTGAAAGTTGTACAGCATTAGTAGAACATCACAATGGTAGTTGGGAAATAGTAACCTGGACTAAGGAGAAGGACAATGTGGATATTGATGTTAATGGCAGTTCACTTAAACGACTCAAAAGACGTGCCGGCGAGAGTGGAGTTGATGTTTCAGGACCGAGTGGCATGTGAACAAAGTCTACAAAGTATGACATATTGGTTAAAATTTAATCAATTTAAAATTGAAGGAAAGTGTGTAAAGAAATGAAAGTCAGTGATAAAATTACTATCGTAGTTCCTTGCAAAAATGAGGAAAATTATATCCATCATTTATTAGAATCACTGCGTTTACAATACATCGGTGATACTAGAATTATCATTGCAGACTGTTCTACTGATAATACCAGACACGTTATAAAAGATAATAGTTATTCATTGAACGTGGAAGTTATTGAAGGTGGCCCTGTTTCTATTGCTAAGAACAATGGAGCTAAATTAGTTACAACACCATACATACTATTCATTGACGCCGATGTACGTTTTTTTAAAAATGATGTAATTAAAGATGCTGTTAGAGAAATAGAAGTTAATCAATTGGATCTGGTTGGATTAAACATCAAGTCTTATGACAACGATATACGTGCAAGTATTGGATTTACTATCTTTAATATTATAAACCATATACTGAAATATTTCTCACCCTTTGCAATTGGAGCATTTATGTTGACTCGCAGGGACAAGTTTGAAGAATTGGGTGGTTTCCCCGAAAAGACAGTAACGTCTGAAGATTATTTCCTATCCAGAATGTATAGTCCTAAAAAGTTTAGTATTGTCAATCACTATTTTGGACAGGACAGTCGTAGATTTAAAAAGATGGGATACTTTGGTATGGCTACTTACTTAATTAAAAACTTCATCAACCGCAATAATAAAAGATATTGGGATAGTTTAGACTCATCTAAATACTGGAGTTAGTAACTAAATGAAAACAATAGCATTATTCATAAACCATCCTGAATGTAGTAAGGATTGTTGTGAAGGTATGATAAAAGCACTATCTAATTCATATGCTATTACTTTATTCTCATTTGATGAATGTAGCACTATTAATTTAGAATCATATGATATGGTATCATTTCCAGGAGGAATAGGAGACGCTAGTTCTTATGATAAATTTTTTAGAAGAAAAATACAAAACAAATTTGCTGATTACATTAGTAATGGCGGTAGATATTTGGGAATATGTATGGGGGCATATTGGGCCGGAAGTTATTATTTTGACATACTTGATAACGTTGAGCCAGTACAATACATTAAGAGACCAACTAGCGACATTAAAAAATCTTATGGTACAGTAGCATCGGTAATATGGAATGGTAACAATGAAAATATGTTTTTTTATGATGGATGTGCAATGATAGGAAATAGTGATAAATTCACAACAATATCAACATATGCTAACGGCGATCCAATGGCTATCATACAAAATAGAATAGGATTAATAGGCTGTCATTTAGAAAGTCAGGAATATTGGTATCAAAAACCATGGCAATATATCAATAAACACTGGCATCAGGAGAAACATCATACACTACTATTAGAGTTTGTTGACCTATTAATGCAGAGATAAATACTGTATGGACCTAAAAGAACTCGACTCATTTAAAATGTCAGATGCAATAGCATTTCACGACCAACTTAACCCTAAGTTATTTCATGGGCAACAACTACGTCCTGATGTTGATGAACAACTTAAAGTTATTGCACAAGATTTTATTTCTGAATTAGGTGTCAAAGACTTAGACGTTAAAGATATTACTATATCCGGCAGTAATGCGGCATTTAGTTACACTCCCAATAGTGATTTAGATTTACATATCTTAGTGGATTTAACTCAATACTCAGATGATGCAGTTTACCAAGAACTGTTTCACGCTAAAAAGAATCTGTATAATGAATCACATGATATCACTATCAATGGAATTCCAGTAGAGTTATATGTTCAGGATGCAAATTTACCGGTAATTAGTTTAGGTGAATATAGTATAATAAAGAACAAATGGATCAGAGTCCCCAGTAAACGTAGAAGCAACTTAGACCAAACTGCTACTAAGCAGAAGTATGAAAAGTTAGCTAAAATAATAGAATATGCATTACATTCAAAAGATTTAAGTAAGGTAAAAAACGTATTAGATACTATCAAACGATATCGCCAAGCTGGATTGGACTTTGGTGGTGAGTTTGGCCCAGAGAACCTAGCTTATAAAGTGTTACGTAGTCAGGGTGTTATTACTAAATTATATGATTTACGGGACAAGCTACATAGCCAACGATTGAGTATTGAAGGTATGTATTCCGTTGAAGAAGATAATGAACTGATGTATAAAACTACTCCTACTATTGAGCAACTTGTTATCAAGTATAAAGTACCTAAACGTGATATATTGATACAGTTAGACAAAGGAATCAAAGTTGAATTAGAGCATACAAGTGAACGTAATATTGCACGTAAAATTGCACTAGACCATATTGGCGAAGATCCTCATTATTACAACAAATTAGCTAAAATTGGATTAGAAGAAAGTTTTGATAAACCGTATGAAGTACTTCGGTGGGAAAAGGGTGACTATGGTGATGTAGATGCAATAGCACGATTAGATGACGGAACTTTTCTAAGTATTATGTTTAACAAGGGATTTAGTAAAGATTCAAAAGAGGAAGCATGGAGTGTTGAGTTTTGGAGAAACAATAGCCAAGAAGTCACCGGCGAAGGTGATCAACAACGTGTATTTGCCACTGTGTTAAGTGCTATACAAACATTTATTAAAGAGTATACGCCCAATAAAATAACCTTTTCTGCAAACAAAGTAGATGACACCGGACACGACTCACAAAGCAGAGCTAATCTATATGACAAATTAGTTCAGCGTTATTCTAAGTCTTGGGGCTTTAAAGCATTTAGAGCAGACACCGGCAATAAAGTTATCTACGAATTGAGTAGGGTAAAGAAAGATGTAGCAGAAGCACGTAGAAACCCAGAACAGAATAGAAAAAGTGGCTCTGGAAAATATGACCTTATTAATTACGCTGAAGATAATATCAGTGATAAAGATAACTGGGCTGTTAGTATGACTATGGAGCCTAAGTTAGGCATTAACCCACGTGCGGCTGTTAGCGAAGACACACCTAAAGGTATTTACTTTTATCCATTGCAATATTTTATGCAAATGGCTGACCGTGATGAATCACTACCATGGGGAGATAACTTCCCCTATCTACAGTTGTTTCAGTATAACCGTTCAGGCGAAATGACTAAACAAACCAAAGTTGATCCTGCCAAACTAAAACAAGCATTACTTCAATATTGCCCAGAAGAAGTAATACAACAAGCAAGTGAAGAAGATGAATATGATGATACGCCATACTGGTTTATCTACGACTGCTTAAGTAGACTAGGACAAAATGATGAAACTAATGTTGTTCGTTGGAATAAAGTATTGCGTGATTTAGGCTTTACCAGTGTGTATGACGATGGTGGTGGTTGGATTGCTCACAATGAACCAACACAAGGCGTTGTGTTAGATCCACGAATTATTAAACAGCATAAGATGTTTGATAATCGTAATCCAACACTACAACATAGACGATACGATATACAAGGATTAGCTGATGCTATTGGATGGTCTAGCTATTTTCAACGTGAAAGCCAATTACAACGGGTGTACAATCAACCTGACGAGGAAAAAGTAAGGTTAAATGTTGCTAAAAGTATGCTTAAACCATTCTTAGGTAAAAGTGATAAAGAAGCAGAAGAAATGGGATATGACCAAGCATTAAAAGCCGCCGCAGATAAAGTCATTGAAATATTAAAACAGCCAATTAATGAAGCCTCAGGTTATATACCAAGTGAAAAACAAAAAAACGATCCACGATTTAAGACAGCACTAACAGTAGATGTTAATCCCTACAGTATCAAAAAGAACGCAAAAGCGTTTGGTTGGTTAACTAGTAGAGCCGGCGTTCCTCCTACAGCAAAAGCAAACGGCAAAATCTCTTAAGTTTCGTTAATATGGTATTTTGATAAATACTATATCAAACGGGATTCCATATGAAAATCAGTCAAATTATCCAAGAAACAAGCACAACAGCAGGTTCAGTTGCACCCACTGAAATGGGTTTTGTCAAAATGCAAACACGTAATCCAAGTGTTTATGGTGGCAATAAAGTAGGTAATCTACTTAAAGGCAAGAAAACTAATAAAGCATTTGCTAACAGTTTAAACGAAGCCGCAATGAAAGATTTAGCATATGACTTACAGAATATGAAACCAGCTGAATTTCAAAAGAAATACGGTAAAAGTAGAGAAGAAATGAAGGCTTCAATGAATAAGCAGCCTCAACAAAGACCCGCACCACCAGTCAATGAAACTGATTTAAGCGAACAAGATTTAATAGTTGTTCCTGGTCAAGGTCGTTTAAAAAAGTCTGGTTTTGTTAAGCACGATCCTGATAAATCAGAACACGAAGGTGAAACATTAAAAAATAGTTTACATACTATTGTTCGTGTAGCAAGTCATTTAGATAAAGAGCTATCGACTAGAGATAACTTCCCAGAATGGGTTTCAGAAAAGATTGGTGCTGTAAAGAGTAACATGGTAACAGTTATGGATTACTTAATCAGCGCAAAAGAAATGCAAACTGATCCAGATGCTATGAATGAAGGCAATGATAGAGTTGATTCACTTGTTACTGATGCATTAAAAATAATGCGTGGTTCAGATGTAAATGATGCTGTAAAGGCACTAAAGACTGTATTAGGAGATAGAGAATACAATAGCCGTCGTGGTTTTTATAATTTCTATATTAGGCAAATGATTGATGCATATGGTCAGCAAGGTGCTAATGAAAGTTTAGGTACTACTGGTGCTATGACCAATGGTGAAATGGGTGAGAGTCAACTTGACGAATTAAGTCCAAAAGCATTAGGTAGTTATGTAAAATCAGCATCAGGTGATATGGCTAACCGTAAAGGTGATACACAGTTTCAGAAAGGTGCTAGAGTAGCTACTTCCGCTTTCAATTCAAAATTACCTGCAAGTCGTTTTGAAAAAGATGCCAAGATTGAAAAACGTCAGGCTGGTATTGACCGTGCCGTAGATAAAATAACTGGTAAGAAGTAATATGAGTAAAATTCTTAAAGGTTTATTAAACGAAGCTACACATAGAAGATATGGTGATAATCGTACTGGCTTCAGTCGCGGTCCAAGAGATGATGAACGACACGATTTAGATGTTCAGCAACCATCTAAACAAGAATGGGCGTTAAAGATTAATGGCAAAGTTTGGAGTAAAGATGGCAAGACAGTTACGTTTGCTAGTAAAGAACAAGCATTAAAAGCAAGACAATCACTATTAGCAAAGCGTCCAGAATTAGAAGTTGGATTAGTAAGTCGCAGTGTAGCGGAATCTCAACTAGATGAATTATCTAACACCAAGTTAAGTCAATATAAAACAGCGGCTGCGTCTGATGCAAGTAAGGCTGACAGTGAAGGTAATCATAAGCGTGGTAACAAACGTTTTAGTGGTATTGTTAAAGCAACTAAGAAACAATTTGATAATGATAAAAAGAAATCTAGCATCAGCCAGGGAATAAATGAGTTTGAAGGTGATGTAGAAACATTCACTGCGCCTGCTACTAACAAACCACCTAGTCATGGTTTTGCTATCAAAGTATATGGGCCACTTGGACGAGGTGGCCCTGCAGCCGCCGCAATTTGGGAAGCTCTAAGTGCTGTATTTCCTAAACAGTATCCTCCAAAAGATTTCAACAGCTACGGGGCACAGTTAGCCAGCCCACAAGCTAGCGTGTTAAATCAAATTAAAAGATCCGGCAGTGCAATAGTTGCTGATGGTATTTCTGGCCGCGATATGGCAGAAACATTGGCACACAAACTAGCTACATTCAACCCTACAGAACCTTATATTAATCCTATTGGTAAAAAATTCGTAGAAGTTATAGAGCAAGGTATGGATGAAGCTACTGAACAACCAATTGACCCATTCAAAACTGGTTACCCTAGAGTAAACAATCCTAAAATATTAGGAACACAGAATAGAGCTAAATCAGCTTATCATCCACCTACTAGACCACCAATAAAGAAACTAGATAAACCATTACCAGAAAGCTTAGGTGATGAACTAACATCTAAGTCTATACAAGCATTACAACAAGTTAAACAACAACTTGAACAACAACGTATGGCTGAGTTAGAACAGTGGGAAAAAGATTTTAAACAAAACACAGTTGCTAAGTTCACGGCAAGAGAACCTAATCTTAGACAAAGAGCAACATCTAGTCCTATGGTAGCGATGCCAGGTGAGAAACATTCTGACCTAAAAACTAGATTAGGTCAATTAAACAAAGCTATTGAGAAACAAGGTATATTAGATAACTTAGTTCAGAGACTTGATAAGAAAGGCTTATTGACACCAAACATTGAAGCCGGTGTTGATACAGGTATGTTAGCACGTGATGGTGCAAGAGATAACTATGTTGAGTTGAATAGAAAACTAGACAAAGCATTAGAATATGTTAAGAATAGATTATTGACTAACAAAGCCGCATATGCTAAACCAAAAGGTATTGATGAAGATGATAGTGTTCCTACTAGAATGAGAATGAATGATTATATGGATTTAGCAGATAGTATTCAGGAAAAACTCAGACACGCTATTCAGATGGGTGACAAAGCACGTATACAGGAATTGAATAAGCAACGTGATGAGTTAGATGCACACGTTAAAAAACACGGTATGATGCCTGAAAATGTAGAGGAAGAGTGGAGTCAAAAATATAAATCCAGTATCAACTGTAGTCATCCTAAAGGCTTTAGTCAAAAGGCTCATTGTGCAGGTAAGAAGAAGCACAATGAAAGTATTGACAATGTTATGGAGATGACTTGTCCTGATTGTGGTATGTGTGAAACTCACGGAGACCATGAAAATTTAGATGAAGCTTGTTGGAAAGGTTATCACAAAGAAGGTAACAAAAAAATGTTTGGAAAAACATATCCCAACTGTGTGAAGAACGAAGGTGTGGCGGAAGGTGTGGCAGAAAATAACACCGCCGCTGGTATCACCAAGGCGTTCAACAACCTAGGCGATCCTGTGTTTGCCAATCTGCAACGTGTGGCATTGTTGGCCATGCAAGGCAGACAAAGTGAAGCCGCTGGCCGACTGCAAACAGTTATCAAGGATGCTGATCCTGCTGTGCAGAAGAAAATTACAGATGCTGTGAACAATATCAAGCCTGTGACCATAAACGGTCGTGTGGCAGATTCCAGCACACTGGACAAAAGCAAACAGCACAATGACTGGATCATTAACACGTTCATTCCTTGGGTGCAATCATTACTAGGACAGCAAGGTGTGGCGGAAGCCTTGGAACAGCAACTAGTAACTATCTACACAAATCCTGCTTATAAAGGTGCTACTGTTGATGACAGGATAAAGAAAAGTTTGCCAGTAACTGAAGCACCTTTTAATAAATTACAAATGTGGGAAAATGGTAAGTCAATGAAGGATCCAAAGGTTGCTCAATGGGTCAATAACAATCTTTTACCACAACTAAAACAAAATGGGAAATTAGGTCCGTTAGTTGTTTGGAATAACAAAGGTAAACTTTTTGTAATAGATGGGAATCATAGATTTATCGCATACCAAGCCGCCGGATACAACGGCAATGTTCCTGTACAAATAGTTCCTGATAAAATGATAAACATTGTTGATACAGTGCCGGGTCAGCAAGGTGTGGCGGAAGCACAACATAGTTGCCCACACTGTGGTGGTGAAATGGTTAGCGAAGAACTAATGAACGAAAAGAAAGATGCTTGCTACTATAAAGTAAAGAGTCGTTATAAAGTATGGCCAAGTGCTTATGCGTCTGGGGCATTAGTTAAATGTCGTAAAAAAGGTGCAAGTAACTGGGGCAACGGTGGAAAGAAGAATGAAAGTTCTATACTAGAAGGTATTGAACAAGCAGATGAAAGTTTGCACGATTGGTTCAACAAAGAAAAATGGGTTCGCATGGATACTAAAGGAAAGATTAAAGGTCCGTGTGCTAGAGAACCAGGAGAAGGTAAACCAAAATGCTTGCCTCAAAGTAAAGCGCATAGTTTAGGTAAGAAGGGTCGTGCAAGTGCCGCTCAACGTAAGCGTAGAGAAGATCCTAATCCAGATCGTAGTGGTAAAGCTATCAATGTTGATACAAAGAAAAAGTCTAATGAAAATGTAGACGAAGGTTGGAAACAAAAATTAGGTGCCGCCGCATTGACTGGTGCAATGGCATTAGGTACAGGTGCCGCACACGGTCGTGTAACATATGATGCTGACGGTAATCAAGTAGGTGGAATGAAACCCACTGCTACACAACAAGCAACTGATCCAGCTCCGGCGGCAACACCATCTACTGCAACTATACCCGGTCAAGGATTAGTTCGTGCAGAACGTGCTGATAGACAAGCAGGTACTGTTACAGTTGATGGACAAGAATATAAAATGATTATGTTAGAACCTGGTGGCATCAGACCACGCGGCGGGCAACAAATTGTTATCCCCCAAGCTGTAATGGGTGAGCGTGGCATAGGAAACTATATGGCTATTTTAGCAGGCGGTAGAGTATTCGTATTGCCTAGAAATGAATAATCAAAAAACCATTCGCCAACCCTTATAAGAGGTCTTGTTTTTTTGAATGAGACCTCTTATTCCAACAGTGCTAACTCCATACTTAATAGCAAACTCATATGATGTACTATGAATTTGTTCTAGTGTTTTAATATTCTCAAAACAATAAATTGTCTTATTAAATCTAGTGTTATTAGTACCAACTTTGGATCGTTTTGTAAATTTTGAAGCGTGTTCGTGTGATATTAATCTGCCTCGTGCCCAGCCTTCGGGTATATCTCCGCGAATTTTCTTATTAATAATTCCGTCGTTAATCCAAATAGTACCATACATTGGATTATTTTTTCCTGTATTTGATAATTTTGCTAGGTGTGATTTTTCTTCAGGGGAAACACCCATTCTTTGAGACATAATTAAACAAGCCTTAAGGTCTCCCTGAGATTTATGTATTTCATAGTGTTCTCTAATAGAAACACACAATAAATTTGACAATTCATTGTTATTGTGATTTCCGTCAATATGATGAATTTCATAACTACGACCTTCTATGTCTTTTGGAATTGGACCAATGTGTGTTTCGTAAATCTTACGATGGTCCGAAGTTGAATAAATAGTCAAGCTGATTGCTCCTTTTTAGCATTAGAGAGGGTGGGTATTTCCAGTACCGCGATCCTCACTTTTATTTATGCTAAAATAGATAAATATAGTTATATAAGGAATTTCAAATGTTAGTAGATAATCTTAAGGTATTGTTAGGTAGTACTTTTGCATTTTATGTAAAAATACATGGTTTTCATTTTAATATAGAGGGTGATAACTTCCCGCAATACCACAAGTTTTTAGGTGATTTTTATGCTGAGGTGTATAATTCCATTGACCCGATTGGAGAGTATATTCGCACACTAGATAGCTATGCACCGGGTAGTTTGTCACGTTATGCAGAACTAACTATCATTGAGGACCAACTTAAAGTTCCTCGTCCACACTTAATGTTTGCTGAGTTATTATCTGATAATGAAAAGATGATTGATTTACTAAATGGTTGTTTTGTTTCTGCTGAAGATGAGAACAAACAAGGTATCGCAAACTTCATTGCTGAACGACTAGACGCACACGAAAAACATAGTTGGATGTTGCGTAGTATATTAAAGAACCGTGAATAAAGGAATATTATGACAGTAACAGTAACCGGAGGTATAACATTTAGTGGTGGATTGACGTTTGCACCTTCGGGAGCTGCCGCAAACGACCCATACTTTATGTACAACTCATTGTTGTTACCAGGGAATGGTACAAATCTTGCACAGAACAATACATTTTTAGATGGTAGTACAAACAACTTTGCAATAACTCGCAACGGTAATACAACACAAGGCACGTTTAGTCCTTATGGAAGTAATTGGAGTAATTTCTTTACAGGTAGCAGTTATTTAACCGCAGGAACAACTGCATCAAACTTTCTTTGTACAGGTTCAGCTACTGGTATAACTGCCACATTTGAAGCATGGGTGTATCCAACAGCATATAACACAGGTGCATCTGCTTGGATGTTTTCTCCCGTTCAGGCTAAAGGTGCAACATACTTTAATTTTGGTATTCGTAATGGAGCTGTTAGATTTTACTGGTATGACGGGGGATATAAAAATGTAGATTCTGCGTCTACAAGTGATGTTCCACTTAATACATGGACTCATATTGCGGCTACAATTAATGGCACTACAATTAAAATTTATGTCAACGGGGTATTAAGTACAACTTCTGCAACTTATACTGGTGTAGCAGCCGCTGGTCTTAACCAAAATGACAATATTGGTGTTGAAGGCAATCAACCAACATATTTTTCTGGCTACATTTCTAATTACCGGTTGACAAATACAGTTGTTTATTCATCAGCATTTACTCCAAGCACAACTCCATTGACTGCTATATCGGGTACAAGATTATTAACCTGTCAAAGCAATAGATTCATTGACAACTCCGCAAACACTTTTGCCATTACACTAACAGGTTCACCAACTGTACAACGATTCTCACCATTCGAACCCACAGCCGCATACAGTGCCAGCACAATCGGTGGGTCAGGATACTTTGACGGCTCAGGGGATTATTTGAGTGTGGCCAATAATGCTGCCCTAAATTTAGGTACTGGTGATTTTACAATAGAAGCGTGGATTTATATAACTAGTTTTTCTGGTAATAGTGGAATACTTGATAAACGAACTACTACTGGATCTGTTGCTCCCTGGGTTTGGTACACGGATACTGCCGGAAAACTTAATTTTTATACCGGCACAAATTATATTACCACTTCAACTTTTCCATTGAATACCTGGACTCATGTAGTTACTAGCCGAGTTAGCGGAACATTGTATCAATTTATCAATGGTGTATCAGCAATGACACCAACTTCTGTTACTGCAAATATCGATACAAGTGGCACCTTGTTGATTGGTGCATCAAATGACGGTGCTCCTGTTTATGCAAAAGCATACATAGAAGACCTTCGCATAGTTAAAGGTTCGGGTGTTACCACTGTAACCGTACCCACATCACCACTAACAGCAATCACAAACACAAGCCTACTACTCAACTACACCAACGCTGGTATCATTGACAATGCAATGATTACCGAATTAGAAACAGTGGGCGATGCCAAAATATCCACTGCACAAAGCAAGTTTGGCGGTTCAAGTATGGCGTTTGATGGCTCAGGTGATTGGTTATTATTACCTGTTAGTACAACACTACCATTGGGTTCTGGAGATTTCACTGTAGAAATGTGGATGTATCCAAATTTAACATATGGTTCAACATATGCTGGTCTATTAGATTCAAGAACAAGCGGAGATGGCACCGGATTAGTTTATTTTGGTTACACAGGTACTGCAAATCAGATTGGATGGAAAGACAATACAACAAATGTAGTCACTGGAACTGTTACTCAAAGTACTTGGAATCACGTAGCAGTTGTAAGGTCAAGTGGCACAATGAAATTATACATAAACGGAACTTCGGTTAGTACTGGTTCTAATTCTACAAATTATACAGTGCCTTTCAAATACGTTGCTACTGCATTTGATCCATTTGCATTCAATGGCTACATTGACGATCTCCGCATCACCAAGGGATACGCCAGATACACCGCCAACTTCACGCCACCCACAGCGGCGTTACCAACTTATTAAGGAATTTTAAACATAAAATTTTTACTCACACAAAAAATCTATTAAATATCTCTATACACAACTTATAGAGAGATATAATGGCTTCAAATCTAAATTCAGAATTTAACTATCGTTACCAAGTTATCGGTTCAACACCCTGGGAAAAACTCAAAACACTTCAAGGCTTCTTGGTGGGACGCAAACGTGCCGCGGTATTAGAAACAGTGGCTGACTTAAAATATCAAGCTAAACTTGAAGAACTCAAACATCTAAAAACAGTTCCAGCACTACCGCATATTATGCTTAATCTACAAGCAGAAATCATTGAGTTAGAATCACATTTGGATGACCAGGCTCATGCTTTTGAACTCAATCGTAAAGAGATTAAAATACTAGAGAAGTTAATGACTGAACTATATGCTGAAGTAGAACCAACTAGATTAACGCATCCAGATGGTACCGCGTATACCGATGACGAAATGTTTGAAGCTAATGCTAACTATGAGTTTACAGTAACGATTGGTCGTGAACTACAAGCAGAGATCATTGCCAATGGCAGACCTAGCCCAGCTAAACTACTAAACGCTATGAGTAATCCAGAATCATTACAATCATTGCAGTTGGTTGGATTAGTGCCACAAGGTACTGAATTATTAGAACAAAAACATATTATGACTGCTATTGCCAATCAATCAATACCAGCAGAACCAGTCAAAGAATTAGAAACAGCTACACCTAAGAAGAAAATAAAAAGAGCAAAGTAATATAGTTTTTTGTATACAAAGAGGCTCTTATGAGCCTTTTTTTGATAAATAAAATAAAGGATTACTTATATGACAATAACAGTAACAGGTGGAATAACATTTAGTGGTGGCGGATTAACATTTGCACCCGGAGGTGGCGGCTCAACCACCCCCACAGTGGAATATCTAGTAGTTGGTGGTGGTGGTGGTGGGTCTGGAGGTGGCGGCGGTGCCGGTGGTTTTAGAACAGCGACTGGATTTGCAGTTGCATCAGGCATACCCATCGCAGTCACAGTTGGCACCGGTGGCACGGCCGGAACACAAGGATCAGCTAGTGCAACAAGCGGTAGCAACTCTGTATTTGGTTCAATTACATCAATTGGTGGCGGCGGAGGCGGCGGTGGTTATGCACTTACTAATGGATTAGATGGAGGTTCTGGAGGAGGCGGTTCACTTGGCTCTGGATATACAGGAACTGCAACTGGTGGTACAGCAACATCTGGACAGGGAAATGCTGGTGGAAGTGCAACTGCTAGTTCTTATTATGGTTGGGTAGGAGCCGGTGGTGGTGGTGCCGGAGCTGTAGGAGCAAGTGCTAGTAATTATGATACTGGTGCTTCTCCTCCTTATGGAGCTTTAGGTGGTGCAGGTTTAGCATCATCTATAACCGGTTCATCTGTAGTGTATGCGGCTGGAGGTCAGGCCTACTATTCAAGCACAGTTAGTGCTGATGCTCCGGCAAACTCAGGAAATGGTGGTGGTGGTTCCAGGTCTTCCAATGCAGTTAGTGTTGGATGGAATGGTGGTTCAGGCATTGTTGTCATTCGCTACCCTGACTCATATGCAGCCGCTACAGCCACAACAGGATCACCCAACATTACAGTAGCCGGCGGCTACAGAGTGTACAAGTGGACCACAGTTGGTTCCGGGTCAATAACGTTTTAATATAGCCGCAGCCTACGGTTAAACAACAATAGTAAATAATAAAAAGGTTCTACGGAGCCTTTTTTGTTGAGCATAAATATACAATGAACGAATTATTATATATATTAATAGCTACTCATGTTACTATATTGTGTGTCACACTATATCTACATAGAAGTCAGGCACATCGTGGAGTAGAGTTTCATCCTGTCTTAAGTCACTTTATGCGTTTTTGGTTGTGGACGACAACTGGCATGACCACTAAGCAATGGGTAGCAATACATCGTAAGCACCATCAAAATACAGATATAGAGGGAGACCCACATAGTCCTCATATATATGGAATATGGCAATTAGTATTAGGTGGAGTCAAATACTATAACCAAGCAGGACGCGATGCCAATATGATTATGAATTATGGCATGGGAACTCCTAAAGACTGGATTGAACGTAATCTATACACTCCGTACAGTCGATACGGTATTCTTTTAATGTTAGCCATAGACTTATTATTGTTTGGTTATTGGGGCTTCTTAATTTGGGGCGTACAAATGATTTGGATTCCATTCTGGGCAGCTGGTTTTATCAACGGTGTTGGTCACTGGTGGGGTTATCGCAATGGTGAAACCAAAGACCATTCACACAATGTAAGTCCATGGGGTATATTGATTGGGGGAGAAGAATTACATAACAATCATCACTTAGATCCTGCTAATCCTAAACTGAGCCGTCGTTGGTTTGAGTTTGACATTGGATGGATATGGATATCAATTTTTAAATTCTTTAGGTTAGCTAAAGTACGTGCTATATAATAGTATGATTATACATGCTCCAATATCAGTGGGTGAATTAATAGACAAGATTACTATACTACAAATCAAACAAGAACGTATTCAAGATCCAATTAAACTAAAGAATGTTCTTAAAGAATTAGATCAATTGATTGATATACATAGTAGAATATTAACTCTAAACCAACTTGCTGACACTGGTCCTTTGTTTCAGCAATTATATCATGTGAACAATCAACTATGGGACATAGAAGATTCAAAACGTAAACATGAAAGTGAGCAAAAATTTAATGAAGAATTTGTTCAACTTGCTAGACAAGTTTATTTAAAAAATGATTTACGTGCTAAGATTAAACGTGATATCAATCTAATAGTTGGTAGTGATATCATTGAAGAAAAAAGTTATTAAAGAGTATAGTCAGTATCACTTGTGATATCTAAAATACTCTTACGCTTTTCTTTTAATTTCTTTTGAAGTATTCTATTACAGTTGGCGCATAGTGTTTTTAGATTTCTTTTATCCTTATTCTTTTTATTATTATCTTTATAGATAATATCTAACTGACATTTATCTTCTGGTACAAAATCACAGTTCTCGCATTTGTTTTTTTTATATAATAAGTAGCCGTACTTGTTGTTATATGCACCCTTAGCACAGTCAACACAATACTTGTGCCATTTGGTAAAGCCGTGCTTACTAACACCATTTGGTTTGGCCAATGATGCATTGCAATTTGTACATAAGGGTCTGTTTGGCTGTCTTGTAAGCATGGGTTATTTAATAAAAAAGCACACCTGGGTGTTTTTTTCTGTGGCAATGATTCATATTTATTGATAAATAACATATCACATAAATTTAGGATGAACAATGGCATTTGAACCTTTTGGTTTAGTTGGTGGATTATCAGTAGGTATACCACCGATACTAGTTATAAATGATAACGGCGTAGCCACCCTAAACGGCTTACAAGTAACAGGATTATCAAACTTAGGATCAATTGGTAATGTAATCATCTTAGGTGGTGAGAACGGATATTTCCTACAAACAGACGGTGAAGGCAGATTAACTTGGGCGCCCGGTGGTAATGGTGGAGGTGGAAATGGAAGTCCAGGCGGCGCCAATACACAAGTTCAATATAATAACGCCGGAAACTTTGGAGGCGACGCCGGATTTACATATGACAGCATAAACAATATTTTATCTGTCTCCGGTAACATCATATCTAATAACTTCATTGGTACCGGCAACATAACTATTGCTAATATAAATGCCAATGGCAATGTTACAGCAAATTATCTAATAGGTAATGGTAGCCAGTTAACTGGTATATCAGCATCATCTGCAAATTTTGCTAACTATGCCGGTAATATTACTGTAAGTAGTCAACCAAATATAACAAGCGTTGGTACATTAACTAGCTTAAGTGTTGCAGGCAATAGTAATTTAGGAAATAGTGCTGTTGCAAACTATTTTACTGGTAGATTTTACGGGAATGCCAATACAGCAGGAACAGTAACAACTAATGCTCAACCAAATATTACTTCAGTTGGCACATTAACTAGTTTAAGTGTTACTGGAAATATAACAGCAGGTAATAGTAATTTAGGAAATATTGCTACAGCTAATTTCTATTATGGCAATGGCGCATTTTTAACCGGTGTTGGTAATGCAAATTACACACCATTAGCTAACTTTGCTAACTATGCAGGCAATGTTACCGTAAGTAGTCAACCAAATATTACAAGTGTTGGTACATTACTTGATGTAGTTACTTCAGGTAATGTTACAGCAACAGCCAATATTATTGGTGCCAATGTTACTGCAAATCAATACTTTAATGCATTAAATGCAAACATTACTGGAACTATTAATTTATCAGGTATAGTTACTGTAACTAATACTGGTACTATTACTTCTTTTGGTAATGTAAACTTTACAGCCGCACCAAATGTAACATTGGGCAGTGTAGCTAATATTCATATTGGTGGTGGTATCTCAGGATACTTTTTACGTACAGATGGTGCAGGAAATTTAAGTTGGAGTGCAGGTGGTGGTGGCGGAAATGGAACACCAGGTGGTAATACTACGCAAGTTCAGTTTAACGATAACGGTACTTTTGGAGCAAGCGCAAACTTCACGTTTAATCCCTTCAGTTATGTATTAGCAGTACCTACTATTAATACAACTACTGTTTCTATTGCCAATTCATTAACAGTAAACACTACTGCAAATTTATACACAACTAATATTAATGGTATATTGACAGCATCAAGTAATATTAATGCATCAATGTCTCCAAATGTAAATTTAGGTTCAATCTCAAATTTACATATTCAAGGTGGAACGAACGGTCAAGTATTACAGACTGATGGTACAGGAAATCTAAGTTGGAGTGCAGGCGGAGGCGGTGGAAATGGAAGTCCAGGCGGAGCCAATACACAAATACAATATAATGACCAGGGCTTGTTCAATGGTAGTTCTTTCTTTACGTTCAATGAAAATACCAATAACGTTCAAGTAGCAGGTAATTTAATTGCGAACACATTAACATTAGGATCAGGCGGGTACGCTTTTTCTCGCTCTAATGTATTCTTTGCAATAACCAGTAGTAATTCAACACAAGAGTTGTATTCTATTAAGGCAAATACAATATCAGGTGCAGATTTTACAATCATTGCAACTGATACTAGTGCAAACACAAGACAGGTAAGTAAAATATCTTCAATCTTTTTAGGTGAAGCTTACCAGTATAACGAATACAGCACACTGGCTGTTAACGGTGCTACAGGATACTATTCAATGGCTTATTTGCCGGGTAATGTTTCTGTCACACCACAATTTGTTCTGTATGTCACTCCGACAACGAACCATAATATAGTACACAAAATATCGATTCAATCATATGATATTTGACCAAAATGATAAATATAATATAACAAGGATAATAACATGGCACTACAACCATTTAATTCGGTAAGCGGTTTCTCAGTAGGGGAATCGCCAACGGTCATAATCAGTAATACTGGTAACATTACAGGTAATACTGCTAATTTTATCGGTAATCTTACTGCCCTAAATGCTAATTTAGGAAATTTAACTACATCTAACAACTTTACTGGTAATTTTATTAACGGTAACTCTAATATAGTTATTGTAGCTAATGGTGCCATACAACTATCTTCAACCGGTAATGCAAATGTATTGCTTGTAAGTGGTACAGGTGCAAATGTCACAGGACTCTTTAGCGTATCAGGTAATGCCAACGTTGGCAATATTGGCGCTACTGGATTCTACGGTGTTACAGGAAACTTAACTGGTAACTTAGTTGCAGGTAACGTAGATGCTGGTAACTTGTTGACGGTTAGTTTTGCAAACATATCAAGTAACGCAAACATTGGAAACATCGGCACAACATTAATTACTGCAACTGGTAACGTTACTGGTGCTAATTTATTTACAGGTGGTATTGTATCTGCTACAAGTAATGTTTCTGGTGGAAATATTACAACCATTGGTCAAGTTAGTGCAACAGGTAATGTCACTGGCAACTTTATCTTAGGTAATGGTGCTTATTTAACGGGATTAAACACATCAGGTATTAGTAATGGTACTTCAAACATCAGTATTCCAACTGTAGACGGTAACATTCTATTTGGCGTAGCTGGTCAAGCAAACGTATTTGTTGTTGCTAGTACAGGAGTAACAGTTGGTGGAAATCTTACTGCTACCGGTAACGCTACAATTGAAGATGGTGTTATTTCAACAGCAAGCAATGCTAACTTAGACTTGTCACCAAATGGTACTGGTTTAGTTGTTATTGCAAATACAGTAGGTGGTAGCACAGGTTTACAATTAGGTGATCCAACTCAAGGTAATCTAGTAAGTAATGCAGTAACACTAACAAACAGTTCATCAGTATCAAATGCTATTGCATTATTAAACAATGTTTTAGGAAAATTAGTTCCTAACTCACCATCAAACTTCCCAGGTGGACAAACACTAAGTATTGGAAGTTTGTCAACATATCGTATGGCTAACTATACGCAGACTGATAACACGTCAGGTGCAAACAAAGGTGTAGCAGGTGGAACAACCGTATCAAGTGTATTAAGAGCAAGTGGTTATTCAACATCAAATATTAGTACAGTGGGTCCTGGAGATAGCGGTACAATTGCTACATATCTAAACGGATCACTTGCAGGTTCTAGAACACTAACTGCAAATCTTGATGGTAACGGAACTTATAGTAATTTGGTTATATTCAATAACTTTGATTACAATGTTGCCAATGCAAATGTTCCTGCAGGCTTCTGGAGTGTATTCTCTGCTAGAGCTAGTGGAACGGTTGGCCAAGGTTGGAACGAAGTATATATTGCAGATAGTGCCGCAACAAGCACTAACATTCCTTATTGGTTCTATGACTCAAGTACTCCGGGTACACCTCAGTTTAGTTCAACAAGTATTACTGCACCGGGCTCACCAAACTATGCGTATTCAAGTACAGTTCCCCACTATGATAGTACGAATGCATTCAACTTAGCATTTAACGTAAATCGTTTATCGGGTAATATGTATCCAGTAAGTGATACATTTATTACTGGTACAGCAGGTGGTGCATTTGGTACCCCTACAAGTGTAACATACACGACAGCAGGAGTTGGTACTCCTCTAGCACAGAATTTATATGTTGCTTCTGGTAGCTTAACAGCTAATACAAATTCAACTATTATTTCTGGATTTGGTGCAAGTTCTGGTGCCCCTTCACTAAGCGCACTAAACAGTTATGCTACAGGAACACAAACATTCAGTACTGGAGCAAACGTGTTGTACAAAACAGGCACTGTAAGTTCTGCAACTAGAATTGAAGAAGCAAATGTATTCATTGGTTCAACAGTTGGTAGTGGTTCTGGTCTAGCGTTTAGAATTGCTAATCCAGGTTCAGGAAATACTCCGTCGTTTACAGGTAGTGAGGCTGCATTTAACAGTCAGACTGGTCCATTACAAGCATACGATAGCACTGTTGTTGCAAACATATTAAAACACGATCAAACTAATTATTCAACCGGTTACTTACCAGTTGGTCCCAACTTAAGTACAGGTCGTAGTGGTACACAATACTTTACGTTTAAAGTTGTTCGAACATCTGTTTCTAAATTTGATGTTAAATGGACAGGTACAATTGCCGGTTTATGGGTAGCATTACCGGGAAGTATCATTGACGCAACATCCGGCGCTAATGGCTGGGTAAATATGAATGTTGCATATGCAGGTTCAGGCGCCCCTGGTCAAAATATTGGATCAGGTGGTAACGGATCTGATGGATGTGCATTAGGTGGTGTTGCACCATTAAATTCTGCACAAACTAATAAGGCAGTAACTGCTACTTTTGGTACTGTAAGTAGTTCAGGTACTGCAACAAACGAAATTTATATAAGAATAGCATTAACAAGCGGTCAATCTGTGACTGCATTATCATTACAAACTGCGAGTAACTAATCATGGCCGTATCACAAGCACAAATCGTTGACTTATTATACAAACAAGCGTTTGGTGTCACTAAAACTGACACTGCACAAAATAAAAGTCCTAGTAACGAATCAATTCCTAGCCCCGCACTAAATCGCGGAGACACTGCTTGGACACAAGCAGATGCAATTCCCAATCCAGCTGCCGCAGTAACAAGTATTGTTCAAGCATACGTTGGTGCAACTGCTGTAGAAACTATTGCAGATAACACAACAGTACCAGTTGGTGGTATATACCCAACTTGGGAAACTCAATTAACTAACTGGATTCCACAAGAATTTGGCGCTACCTATGTGGTTCAAGTGTGGGTCGATACTTCTGGCGCCGCAAACCCAACGGTTACAGGTACACAAATCTTTGCTGATGGTTCAGGCGGCACTGGTCAATATTATTATAATTATGAATCTGGTGTATTAAACTTCATTGGTGAAACTATCCCTGCGGCATTGACTGCTGGTAAAGTTCTTTATATTGTTGGTTACAGATATGTTGGTTTAACAGGTGTAACAAATTTACCAAGTGGTACTGATATTGGCAACCTTCAAATTTCAGGTTCTAATATTGCAGGTACCGATACTAATGCAAATTTAAACATTAATCCTAATGGAACCGGGCAAGTAGTTATTGGTGGTAATTTAACATCTACTGCTAACATCACTGCTGGTTACTTTATTGGTAATGGTAGTCAATTAACAGGACTAAACACGTCTGGTGTGAGCAACGGTACTAGTAATTTAAGCATCCCTACAGCAAATGGTAATATTAATCTTACTGCAGGTGGTAATACAACATTAGTTGTTACTACAACAGGCGCAAATGTAGTTGGATATCTAAATGTTAATGGTAACATCATATCAACAAATGCTAACTTAGGCAATTTAGCAACAGCTAACTTTGTTAACGCATCAAGTAATATTAATGTTACAGATACAATGCAAGCTGGCAATGTTCGTACAAACAATCTATTATATGCAAACGGTCAACCTTGGGATTTACAAGAAGCTGCCGGTGCAAATACACAGATTCAATACAATGACGGTAGTAACAATTTTGGCGCAAGCGCAAACTTTACGTTTGATTATGCTACTCAAACATTAAATGTTACTGGCACTGCAAATATCAGCGGCGCCTTAAACGGTAACGTTGGTAATTTTAGTGGTAACGTCACTGGTGGTAACTTAGTAACAGCTGGAAACGTACAAACTGAAAACATAGTTAATATAACAGCTAATACAAGTATTGGTATGGGCAACGGTAGTGGTATCGTAGCAATCTACTCAGCTGGCAACGCAACACAATTTAAACCAAGTGGTCAAGTAGAATTAGGTGGTGCTTCACAAATTGTTGGTGGAACATTTGGTGGTTCTGGACTTACATTAGGTGGAAGTCAAACAGATTTATACCAAAATCGTGGTGGTAATGTAACTGTACAAGTTGGTACAGGTGGTTCAATTGCTAATACTTGGACATTTGCACAAGACGGTTCATTTACAAGTCCCGGTAATATCAATGCAACAACTAACTTAAAAGTTAACCTAGCACTTTCTGGTAATACAGCAAACTTTTCTGGTAATATCGTTGCACTAAATGCTAATTTAGGTAATTTAGCAACAGCTAATTATGGAAACTTTGGAATATTAAATGCAAACACTGCAAATATTTCTGGTAATATTAATGCAAGCACAGCAAACATAACTGGCAACTTGTATGCAGGTAATGCAAACATTGCACAGTTCTTAGAAACACAATACGCTAACATTAGTGCAAACTTGACAGCAGGTAATGCTAACTTAGGTAATTATGCAATTGTTAACTTCTTGCAAGTTTCTAGTAACTTACAATCTAATAATGCTAACGTTCTAGGAACAATTCTTGCAAACGTAGCAAATATTAACGGTAATATCACATCCGGTAATGCTAATTTAGGTAATTTAATAACAGCAAACTTTGCTAATTTCTCTGGCAATCTAGTATCTGCTAACGCAAACATAACTGACGTTTTAACAGCAAATAGCGCAAACATCGTAACATTGTTGACAACAAGTAATGCCAATGTAACAACATTGTTGACAACAAGTAATGCTAATGTAACAAACACATTGATTGCAAACATTGCAAATATTAATACGTTAAATGCTAATGCGTTCAGTGTATCAGGTAATATTTCAGCTGGTAATATTTCAGCTGGTAACTTGTTAACTGCTAACTATGCAAATATCAGTGCTACATTAACAGTATTAACTGCTGATGTAACTGGTAATTTAACAGCCAACAATGCAAATGTAACAGCAAATCTTACATCAGCTAATGCTAACATTACAACAGCTCTTACAGCGGCCCAAGCTAATGTAACTGGTAATTTAACAGCCAACAATGCAAATGTAACAGCAAATCTTACATCAGTTAATGCTAATATTACAACAGCTCTTACAGCGGCTCAAGCTAATGTAACTGGTAATTTAAGTGCAAACAATGCAACAGTAACAAATCTGTTAACCGGTAATGTCGCTAATTTCAGTGGTAATCTAACATCATTAAATGCTAATTTAGGTAATTTAGCATCTGCTAACAATGCAAACATCAGTGATACATTAACAGCATTGACTGCTAATGTAACTGGTAATTTGACAGCAAACAATGCAACAGTGGCAAATATATTGACTGGTAATGTTGCTAACTTTAGTGGCAACTTAACATCATTGAATGCTAATTTAGGTAACTTGGCATCTGCCAATTACTTCACTGGTGTATTAGTTAACGGTTCATCTAATGTAACTATTGCAAATAATGGTAACGTTGGTGTAACAGCAGGTGGAAACACAACAGTAATAATAACACCAACTGGTGCTAATATTACGGGTTATGGTAACTTTACTGGTAACTTAACATCACTAAATGCTAATTTAGGTAATTTAGCATCTGCTAACCACTTTACTGCATCTGGTAACGTAACTGCAAATATTGTCAGTGCTAATTACTTGTATGGTATATTAGCAAATGGAACATCAAACATAGCAATCTTCCAAGATAGTAATATTGCTTTTAGTGCAAACGGTTTTGCTAATATTATTGTTGTATCTGAACTTGGCGCAAACGTAACAGGTTATATTGATGCTACTGGTAATGTTAATGCAGGTGCATTATACTCACCAACTCTAACATCTAATGTTGGTGCATTAGACATTTATTCTCAGCAAACTGGTAATACAAATATCAACTTGCACACTTTTGGTACTGGTACAGTTGATGTGGGTAGTGTAAGAATTACAAGTCTTGCATTACCTACTACACCAACAGATGCGGCAACAAAAGAATATGTTGATAACATCAGTCAAGGTTTATTCATTCACCCGGCAGCTAATGTTACATCGGTATCTAATTTAACTGCTAGTTACTTAAATGGTGGTACTGTATTATCAGTTACTACTATTGCTGGTGGTAAAACAATTACATTTAGTACTAATCATGGATTAGTTGTTGACGATGATATTGAATTCACGAATTCATTCAATGGAATTATTGCAGGTGAAGGATATTTCGTATACAGTGCACCAACATTAAATTCTATTACTATTAAAAATGGTTACTTTGGAGCTGAAGTCACGACATTAACAAATGCTACAGGTTTAACACAACCAGCACTAGGTAACGGTGGCGTTGGTGCTACTCTTACTAATTCAGGTGCACAAGCCGCATTAACTATTGATAATACATTAATGACAGTTGGAGCAAGAGTACTTGTTCAAGGTCAGACAAATCAAATTGAAAATGGTATATACGATGTAACAACAGTTGGTACAGGTGCAACTAACTGGGTACTTACACGTTCAAGCGACGGTGATTCATATCAACCAAAGAGTGCTGTTGCATTATGCACTGGGTCGTTCTTCTTTATTATGGACGGGGCTATTTATGCAGGTTCTTCGTATGTATTGACGGCACCGCCCGGTGAGATTCATATTGGTACTAGTAATATTGTTTTCTCTCAGTTTAGTGCCGCAGGACAATATACAGGCTCCAATGGTATCAGTGTTATTGGTACACTAATCACTGCTAACGTTGATAATATTACAACTGAAATCAACGGCGGTAACATTATTGTTAAAGCAAATGCCGCATTCACAACACCAAATCTTGGTGCGGCAACAGGTACGAGCGTAGACTTAACCGGTAATGTTCAAGCAGCCAATATTAATTCTAATGGTGTAGTTTTTACTAACACATTAAGTGTTACAACTTCAGCAAACGTAGGCTCATTGTCTGTAACAGGTAATAGCACTACTAACAACTTAAGCATCACTAATGAGTTTACTGCAAATTCTGGAAACGTTAGTGGTAACTTAGTAGTTGGTAACTTAACAGTTAACGGAAGTTCTTCATTAACAGGTAATTTTACTGCTAATAATATCACTGCTAATAATGCACTAAGTTCAAATACTGCAAACATTACAAATGGCTTAATTGCAGGAAATGTAACATCAAATAATTTAACATCAACACGTGTTACACTTGCTGGCACTGCTGGTATATTAACAGATAGTGCAAATCTTACATTTGTAGCAGATACTCTATCAACTGTAAATGCTAACTTAAGTGGCAATGTTATTGCTAGTAATGTAACATCAAATAATTTAACATCAACACGTGTTACACTTGCTGGCACTGCTGGTATATTAACAGATAGTGCAAATCTTACATTTGTAGCAGATACTCTATCAACTGTAAATGCTAACTTAAGTGGAAACGCAATTGCGGCAAACTTAACATCAAATAATTTAACATCAACACGTGTTACATTCGCTGGTACAGGTGGTATCCTAAACGATAGCGCAAATCTTACATTTGTAGCAGATACTCTATCAACCGTCAATGCTAACTTAAGTGGCAATGTTATTGCTAGTAATGTAACATCAAATAATTTAACATCAACTTATGTTACATTTGCTGGTACAGGCGGAGTACTAACAAACAGTGCTAATCTTACATTTGTAGCAAATACACTATCAACTGTAAATGCTAACTTAACTGGCAACGCAATTGCGGCAAACTTAACATCAAATGGGTTGACTTCAACTAGAATAACATTTGCTGGTACAGGTGGTTTATTAACAGATAGTGCTAATCTTACATTTGTAACAAATACACTATCAACTGTAAATGCTAATTTAAGTGGCAACGTTGTTGCGGCAAACTTAACATCAAACGCATTAACAGCAACATATGTCACATACGCTGGTACAGGTGGTTTGTTAGCAGGTAACTCACAGTTCACATATGCGGCAATAGGTGATTTATTATCAGTTGGTAATGCAAACGTTGGCTCATATGCAAACGTTGGAACATTAGTTAACTCTCCAAACGTTGAAGTAACATCATTAGTTGCCGGACGAATAACGTTTGCTGATACAAATGGTTTGTTAGTTGACAATTCAAATCTAACATACGATTCATTCTGGAACAGTTTATCAACTGGTATGGGTAACTTTACTGCTAACTTAGTGGCAGCAAACTTAAGTTCTAATAATTTGTCAAACGGTCGTGTTACATTCTCTAATACAGGTGGACAATTAGTTGATGCATCAACATTTACGTACAATGGAGTTACAGATTTATTAGTTGTGGGTAATGCAAACATTGGCGCTTATGCTAACGTTGCTACATTAGTAAAAACTCCAAATGCTCAAGTTACAAGTTTGACTTCAGGTCGTGTAACATTAGCAGGCACCGGTGGTGTATTAAGTGATAGTGGTAACTTAACATTCAGTACAGATACATTAACAGCTTACAATGCAAACGTTACTGCTAACTTAAACGTTGGTAATAACATAAGTGCTACAGGTAATATAACTGCTGGTAACATAGCAACAACTGGTACAGCAAACATTAGTACAGCAAACATTGGTACATTGTCAGTAACTGGTACAAGCAATTTAGGTCCAGTTAGTAATGTAACAATTACTGGTGGTACTAGTGGTTATGTATTACGAACTGATGGCAACGGCGTACTAAGTTGGATAGCTATTAACTCAGCTGGTATCAGTAATGGTACTAGTAATGTAAGTATTCCTGTTGCTAATGGCAATATTGAATTCTCAGTAGCAGGTAATGCTAACGTTGTTACATTTACTGGTACTGGTGCAAATATTAATGGATACTTGTCAGTGTCAGGTAATGTATCAGGTGGTAATTTATCAACTACAGGTGAAATTGCAGCCAACACTGCAAATATATCTACTTTTGTAAAATTGGGTAACACTAATATTCAGTGGGGAACAGCAACAACAACTTCAATTACTGCAGGTCAAGTGATTGCAAGTGTACCGGTTTCTGGAATCACTGGTGTAGAGTTCTTAGTTAAAGGGGTAGATGCAGCCGGTGGTAAATACTCTATCGCAACTGTTCAAACAGTTACAGATGGTGCTACTGTTGCTGATTATGCAACGTTTGGAACAGTTTTAGTTAATGGAGCACCAACTGGGACACTAAGCGTTGTGTTGAGCGGTGGCAACATTCAATTGCAAGTAACTCCGGCAAGCTCTAATAGCACTGTTTGGACAACACAGTTCAGAACAATTTAATAACTAGTAAAGAATAAAAATGGCACAAAAACCCTTAAGTTCGCTAGGTGGATTCGCAGTAGGATCAAATGCTAACATTGTTATCATTGATTCTGCTGGTAATATTACCACTGATGCTATAACCGTAAGTCTCGATGCAAATCTAGGTAACGTAGCAAACATCGTTATTACTGGTGGTACAAATGGTCAATTCTTGCAAACTGATGGTTCTGGTAATCTATCATTCGCAGTGCCCTCAGCGGTTAGTAATGTTGCGGGCCCTATGCCCTATCTAATTCCAGATGGTACCTCATACATTGTGTATGATAACTTTCAAGGTTTATTTGCAAACACTATAACAATTAACGGTGATTTTGTAATTGATGGTGAATTGATTGAAGTAGGTAATCCAGATCCTGCAGCCTTATTTGAATCAGTCACATCTAATAATGTTCTGATGGAGGTTGGTAAATCATACATCGTAGATACAACAACTTCTAGAACAGTATTGTTGCCCTCAGATTCTGGTTTTGGTGATCAAGTAACAATCATTGATGGTACTGGTAATGCGTATCTAAGCCCAATATCAATTTCCGGAAACGGTGCAAATATATTAGGTGATGCTAATGCGTATATACTGGGAGTCAATGATTCTGCGGTAACACTGGTATACTACAATGGTCCTCGTGGTTGGATCTTAAGTGCATACCCAATATTGAATTATAGCCCATAATATTGTAAAATTACAGTATTAAATGATAAAGAGATAAATATAATATAATAGGAAAAAATTATGCTGATTTTACTACAAAGAGCAAGTTCAAATGTCCCCAACCCGCCAGCCGGAAAGTCAACGTTATTCGTTGATACAAACGGTGACTTCAACGTATTGAATAGTAATGGAGGGTACGGTTCATTTAACGGTGCTTTCGTTGCAACCGGTAACGTTGATTTAGGTGTTGTAGGCAATATTTTTATTGCAGACGGTGCTAATGGTCAGGTACTCAAATCATACGGAGCTAACGGGCACGTATATTGGGGAACTGACAGTGCTACCCCGGGCGGCACTAATACACAAGTTCAATTTAATGATGGTAGTTCATTAGGTGGTAACAGTGGGTTCAGTTTTGACAAAGCAACCGGTGTACTATCTGTAGCAGGTAACATCTCCGGTGGTAATGTTTCAGCAACAACATTCACTGGTGCATTATCAGGTGCGGCAACAACAGCCGGTACTGTAACAACTGCGGCTCAACCAAATATTACTAGTACAGGTACACTAACAAGTTTAAGTGTTACTGGTAATGTAGCAGCCGGCAATGTACTAACTAACAACATTTTATATGCTAACGGTAGTCCTTGGGATATGCAACAACCAAGTGGTACAAACACACAAGTTCAGTATAATAATGCTGACAATTTTGGTGCAAGCGCAAACTTCACTTTTAATTCCACAACAAATACTTTAACTGCAACAAATATTGCTGGTACAACTGTTAGTGTATCTGGTAACATCACTGGTGCTAATTTAGTAACTGCAGGTATTGTTTCTGCAACTGGTAATGTCAGTGGTAACTTCTTTATTGGTAATGGTAGCCAGTTAACTGGTATTGATGCAACTGCAATACAAAACGGTACAGCAAATGTAAGAACATTTAATAATGGTAATGTTACTGTTAGTGCGTCCGGTAATGCAAATATTTTAGTCGTGACTGGAACTGGTGCTAATGTTGCCGGAACACTAAGTGCATCAGGTAATATCAGTGCAGGTAACGTATCAGCAACAACATTCACTGGTGCATTGACTGGTCTTGCATCTAGTGCAACGGTAGCGGCAAGTGCAAATGCAGTAGCAGGTGCTAACGTAAGTGGTACTGTAGCAAGTGCAACAGTGGCAGCAAGTGCTAACTCAGTAGCAGGTGCTAACGTATCAGGAGCAGTTGCTTATGCAACAACAGCTAACTCAGTAGCAGGTGCTAACGTATCAGGAGAAGTCGCTTATGCAACAACAGCAAATGCAGTAGCAGGTGCTAACGTAAGTGGTACTGTAGCAAGTGCAACAGTGGCAGCAAGTGCAAATGCAGTAGCAGGTGCAAATGTCTCCGGTGCAGTTGCTTATGCAACAACAGCTAACTCAGTAGCAGGTGCTAACGTAAGTGGTGCAGTTGCATTCGCAACAACAGCCAATGCAGTAGCAGGTGCTAACGTCTCTGGTGCAGTTGCTTATGCAACAACAGCAAATGCAGTAGCAGGTGCTAACGTAAGTGGTACTGTATCAAGTGCTACTACAGCCGGTACTGTAACAACAGCGGCTCAAGGTAACATTACATCAGTTGGTACATTGACTTCTTTATCAGTAACAGGTAATGTAAGCGCAGGTAATGTATCTGCTACAACATTCACTGGTGCATTAACAGGTAGTGCAACTGGATCTGCGGCCACAGTAACAACCGCGGCACAGCCAAACATTACAAGTACAGGTACATTAACAAGTGTGTCAGTATCGGGTAATGCAAACGTTGGTAACTTAGGTGCAACATTTGGCGTATTTACTAATGTAAGTGGTAACGGATCAAGTTTAAGTTCAATCACAGGTGCTAATGTTACCGGTGCCGTATCATTTGCAACGACAGCTAATAGTGTAGCAGGGGCTAATGTAAGTGGTACAGTAGCTAATGCAACATATGCAACCAGTGCAGGTACTGCTGGTTCTGCAACTACAGCGGGTACTGTAACAACTAATGCACAACCAAACATCACAAGTACTGGCACACTAGCTTCATTAAGTGTAACCGGTACTGCAACAGCAGGTAACTTAGCAACCGCCGGCACACTAAGTGCAGGTGGTAATGCTAACGTAGGTAATTTGGGTACAGCAGCCTTAGTTGCAACTGGAACAGGTAGTTTCAGTGGTAATGTTAATATGAATAACTTTAACATTACAAGCCTTGCAACACCGTCTGCTGATACAGATGCGGCAACTAAAGCATATGTAGATACAGTAGCACAAGGTCTTGATACTAAAGCTAGTGTTGTAGCCGCAACTACAGTTAATATTACTTTATCAGGGACACAAACAGTTGATGGTGTTGTTTTAGTGGCCGGTAACAGAGTATTGGTTAAGAACCAAACATTGGATCAGAATAACGGACTATATCTATGTGCCGCAGGTGCTTGGACAAGAACAACAGATATGGATTCTTGGGCAGAGGTTCCAGGTGCATATGTATTCGTTGAAGGTGGTACTACACAATCAGATACTGGTTGGGTATGTACATCAAATGCAGGTGGTACATTAGGTACTACGGCTATTACTTGGGCACAATTCTCTGGTGCAGGTAGTTATACAGCAGGAACAGGTTTAACATTAACTGGAACAGCATTCAGTGTCAATGCCGCTCAATCACAAATTACTTCAGTTGGTACATTAACTAGTTTATCAGTATCAGGTAACATTGCGGCAGGTAATGTAAGTGCTACGACATTCACAGGTGCATTAACTGGTACGGCAACAAGTGCAACTAATGCATCTGCATTGTTACAAAATACATCTACCTCAACAACTGCATACCCTACATTCTCTACTTCATCTGCAAATGGGAATTCATCTGCGGTAATTAATACAAGCATTAGTGCGAACTTGGGTAATGCGTCTATTACTGCTACAACATTTGTTGGTGCACTAAGTGGTGCGGCCACAAGTGCTACTACAGCGGGTACAGTAACAACTGCGGCACAACCTAATATTACTAGTGTTGGTACACTGACATCGTTAGCAGTAACAGGTAATATTTCAGCAGGTAATGTATCTGCTACAACATTTACAGGTGCATTAACTGGTAGTGCAACTGGTTCAGCAGCCACAGTAACAACTGCGGCACAACCTAACATTACTTCAGTTGGTACATTAACAAGTGTTTCAGTATCAGGTAATGCAAACATTGGTAACATTGGTACAGGTGGTTTAATAACTGCCACTGGTAACTTAAATGCAGGTAACATTATTACAGGTGGCATCGTAAGTGCTACCGGTAACGTTACTGCTAACTTCTTCATTGGTAATGGTTCAGCATTGACTGGATTGTCTACATCAAGTATATCTAATGGTAACAGTAACGTAAGCGTTCCATCAGCTAACGGCAATGTTAACATTAGTGCAGTGGGTAACGCTAACGTTGTTGTAGTAACCGGTACCGGAGCAAACATTAATGGTACATTTAGTGTAAGTGGTAATGCAACAATTGGTAATATTGTATCAAGTGGTACAGGTGGTAATATTTCCGGGGCTAATAATATTAGTGCTAACACATTCACTGGTACAATAACAACTAACGCACAGCCAAACATCACTTCACTCGGTACATTAACAAGTTTAAGTGTTTCTGGTAACGTAACTGCAGGTAATGTATCTGCAACGACATTCACAGGTGCATTATCAGGTGCGGCTACAAGTGCTACTACAGCAGGTACAGTAACAACAGCGGCTCAAGGTAATATTACATCAGTTGGTACATTGACTGGTTTAGGTGTTAATGGTACTATCACAGCAGTCGCATTGACAGCTAATACAGGTGTTATTACTGGTAACGCTAATGGTATCTCAAGTGTTCAAGCCGCTAACATTGTTGGTACTGCGTTAAGTGCTACAGTAGTTACGTCTAGCTTGACAGCGGTTGGAACACTAGCATCATTGAGTGTTTCTGGTAATATTACTGCTGGTAATATTAGTGCTACTAATCACACTGGTACAACAGCAAACATTACTGGTCAATACATTAGTACTGTTGCAACAGGTACTGCACCATTAGTTGTTACCTCAACTACTCAAGTTGCTAACTTATCAGTTGCAACAGCAGGTACTGCAACTAGTGCTACTACAGCAGGTACTGTAACAACTGCGGCTCAAGGTAATATTACTTCAGTTGGTACATTAACAACTGTTTCAGTATCAGGTAATGCTAACGTTGGTAACATTGGTGCAACTGGTGGTTTCTATACTACATTAAGCGCAACGGGTAATGTAACAGCAGGTAACGTAACATTAGCTAACGCCGCAGTAATCAGTGCTAATAACATGCAATTGACAACTGGTGCAAATACTAATGCTGGTAACGTGACTGGTAACTTTGTATTAACAACTGGTTCACGTTTTCAAGCAACTTACGCTTAACTATATCAAATTCATACACACTACTTAGAAATGATAAGTAGTGATGTATGAATATCTTTCAATCATCGTATGAAGCAAGGCTTCAAGATTGGTTTCAATTACGGACGTCCGTAACTAGTTTACCCATAGAACAACAGTGTATAACCATAGATGAATGGTGGCAACATGCACCATTGATTACCCATCATCTACACCCATATGATATGGACGCCTGGCCTGATCCCTGGGTACTTTTGTCCGAAAATACCTACTGTGAGGTTGCAAGAGCATTAGGAATGTGTTATACTCTATTGTTGATAGGTATAATCAACATAGAATTGGTTTTAGCAAAGAATAATATAGGTGAAGATGTGGTACTAGTCCTAGTTGACAACGCAAAATATATACTGAATTACTGGCCCAATACGGTCATAAGTAATAGTCTAGCAGAATTTACGGTAGTACAAAAATTAGATATAACAAAAATAATAGAGAAGATAGGTAAAACATGATAATAAACGTCATCAAGCGATCTGGGGTAAAAGAGCCTCTCACGCTAGAAAAATGGCAAGCGCAAGTAGCAAAAGTATGTACAGGAATAGCAGATGTAAGCCCCTCAATGGTAGAGATTAAATCGCAATTGCACTTTTATGATGGTATCACTACACATCAAATTGATGAAATAACATTACGTGCTATTGTAGACTTAATTGATGTAGAACAAAATCCAGATGTAGGTCACACCAATTATCAATATGTAGCAGGTAAGCAACGATTGAGTATGTTAAGAAAAGATGTATATGGAAGTTATACTGTACCTCATTTATACGAGATTGTTAAAAAGAATGTGGATACTGGGCTTTACACAAATGAATTATTAGAATGGTATAGTGAAGAAGATTGGAACAAGATGAATGACATTCTGGATCATTCTAAAGATGAACAATATTCTTATGCCGCCATTGAACAATTAATTGAAAAGTACTTAGTTAAGAATCGTAGTACAAAACAAATATATGAAACACCACAAGTTAGATACATGGTTGCAGCCGCTACGGTTTTTCACAAGGAAGAACCTAATAGCGCACGTATGCGTTACATAAAGGAATATTACAATGCCGCGAGTGATGGATTATTTACGCTGGCCACGCCAGTATTGGCAGGGCTTGGTACGCCTACTAAGCAGTTTAGTAGTTGTGTACTTATTCGTTCGGATGATGATTTGGACAGTATTTTCGCCAGTGGGGAAATGATGGCAAAGTATGCCAGCAAACGTGCGGGCATTGGGTTAGAGATTGGAAGACTACGCCCATTAGGTAGTCCCATCCGCGGTGGTGAGATTATGCACACAGGTATGATACCTTTCTTGAAGAAGTGGTTTGGCGACCTGCGTAGTTGCAGTCAAGGAGGTATTCGTAATGCAAGTGCTACTGTTTTTTATCCTATCTGGCATCATCAGTTTGATGATCTTATTGTCCTTAAGAACAACCAAGGAACCGAAGAAACCCGAGTCCGTCATATGGATTATGGGGTTGTGCTTAGTGCTTTCTTCTGGAGACGATTCAAAAACAAAGAAGACATAACATTCTTTGATCCTAATGAAGTACCTGATTTGTATGAAGCATTTTATCAAAACACAGAACTATTTGAAGAATTGTACATAAAATACGAAAAGCGTAACGACCTACGCAAGAAAACAATGAATGCAGAAGATGTGTTTAAAGGTGGAATTCTTAAAGAACGAACAGACACTGGACGCATCTATCTAGTATTCATTGACAATGTTATGAAACAAGGACCATTTGACCCTGAGTATCATACAATTTACCAGAGTAACTTATGCTGTGAGATTCTTCTTCCTACTAAATCTTTTAAACGTCTTGATGATAGTGACGGTCGTATCGCTTTATGTACGCTTGGATCTATTAATTGGGGTGCGTTCCGCAATCCTGAAGATATGCGCCGTGCTTGTCGTATTCTACACCGTAGCCTCAATAATATATTGGACTATCAAGACTTTCTAAGCATTCAAAGTAAACTAAGCAATGACGAGATTCGCCCATTGGGTATCGGTGTCACTAACTTAGCATACTGGCATGCAAAGCGTAGTTTAAAGTATGGGGAACGAGATGCACTACAAGAGGTTAAGACATGGTCAGAACACCAAGCATACTACTTAACCGAAGCGTCAGTTGAACTTGCCAAAGAACGAGGTAAGTGCCAGGGTAGTGATCAAACACGATATGGTCAAGGGACATTCCCTTGGGAACTACGTGCCAATGGTGTTAATGAGTTGACAAATTTTACACCAGAATTAGATTGGGAAACATTACGTACAAATATGAAAGAACATGGTGTTCGTAATGCTACACAAATGGCTGTAGCTCCTGTAGAATCAAGTAGTATAGTTATTAACAGTACCAATGGCATTGAAATGCCAATGAGTTTAATCAGTGTTAAAGAAAGTAAAGCAGGTAGCTTTGTTCAAGTTGTTCCCGAATATCACAAATTGAAAAACAAATATCAAATGATGTGGGATCAAAAAGATTGTGATGGTTATCTAAAAACAGCGGCGGTGATTGCGGCTTATGTTGACCAGTCAATCAGTACAAACACATTCTATAACCCGGCTCACTTTGTTGACAGAAAAGTTCCAACAACATTAATTGCTAAGAACTTGATGCAAAGTCACTACTGGGGCTTAAAGACTTTCTACTATAGCTTGATTAACAAACAAGGTAGTAAGAGTCAAGATGAAACTGTATTAGATTTGCCCACTGGCTTTAATGATATGGATGAAGAAGATTGCGAAGCGTGTAAATTATAAATATGGAATATCAAAGTATCACATATAGAACCGGTGGTGAGTGGCCCGAAGGTCGGTATGTTGTTGACATAAATCCTAACAGCAACTTACGTATGGCAATATACGGTGACAGCTTCGGCGATGGACCACCATTACCAAAAGAGAATGAATTTGTTGTTGCAAATATAGGTGATTGGTGGCCAACACGGCTAGCTATTAGATTACAATTAAAAAGTATAGATAATTTTTGTGCTGGTGGAACACCATTTCTCTTTGCGTACAATACTTTTATGAATAATTATCAAAACTATGATATTAATATAGTTTTAGTCACAGATCCAAATAGATATACTCAAAAAGTATTATTACCAACTGTTGCCCCAAATCCAACATACCAAGCATCTAGTATTAAGCAATTAGAGTCTATAAAACAATCATATAAGCTAACTAACAGTGAAATACGAATGGTTTATGATCTAACCACTTGGCACATGATTAAAGATGATAAATTCCTATCAATGGCCCAGCAACTTATGGTTGATGATATTCTAAAAAAAGCGCCAAAAACAATAATAATCCCTTGTTTCAAGCAATCGGCTCCTTATATAAATATAGGACTAAGTGATTTAGTTGAGTATCAATGGTCTACGTTTGGATTAAAATATGCTGAAAGTGAAAACTACATAGAAAAGCCAGAAGTAATGGGATGTCATTTCACACTAGAAATGAACACAGTTGTATCTGAAATTGTTTTTAATAAATTAATAACAAATGAGTGGAATTGGAATTATCCTAAAATAGTGCATGAGCATCCTATAGAATATTATTATAACAAAAAGTAAATTAAAATGAGTAAACAACAATATAACCTAAATACAAAAACAGATTATCTCAATCGTAAGATGTTTCTAGACCCAGCAGGTCCAGTTACTATTCAACGCTTTGAAGAAGTCAAGTACAAGAAAATTGCAGACTTTGAAGCTACTGCACGTGGTTTCTTCTGGCAACCGGAAGAGATTAGTCTTACCAAAGACAGCAACGACTTCAAAGATGCCAGCGATGCAGTCAAGCATATTTTTACTAGTAACTTGCTAAGACAAACAGCACTAGACAGTTTACAAGGTCGTGGCCCAAGTCAAATCTTTATGCCGGTAATCAGTTTGCCAGAATTAGAAGCATTGGTCTACAACTGGACATTCTTTGAAACAAACATTCATAGTAAATCGTACAGTCACATTATTCGTAATATCTACAACGTTCCCAAGGATGTGTTCGCTACTATACATGACACTAAAGAGATCGTAGATATGGCAAGCAGTGTAGGTGACTATTATGAGGCATTGCATGTAGTCAATTGCCGCAAACAACTAGGTGAACTAGTTACTGAAAAAGAACATATCAAGGCAATTTATATGGCATTACATGCCAGTTACGCATTGGAAGCATTCCGCTTTATGGTATCATTCGCTACATCGTTAGCAATGGTTGAGAACAAAATCTTTATTGGTAATGGCAATATTATCAGTTTAATTCTCCAAGATGAGCTTCTCCATAAAGGCTGGACTGCCTACCTTATTAACCAAGTAGTTAAAGAAGATAGTCGTTTTGCACAAGTTAAATCTGAATGTGAAAATGAAGTCTATCAACTTTATATGGATGTTATTCGTGAAGAAAAAGATTGGGCAGACTATTTGTTTAAGATGGGCCCAGTCATTGGATTGAATGCAACTGTATTGAAAGACTTTGTTGATTACACGGCTGTTTCTGCCTTGAAGGAAATTGGTATTAAATATCAATCCAGTGCTCCTAAAACAACACCTATTCCTTGGTTCAATAAACATAGCGATACAAGTAAAAAGCAATCTGCATTACAAGAAACAGAAAGCACAAATTATGTCATTGGTGTAATGGGAGAATCATTAGACTATGACGAGTTACCAAATATTTAAAAGGAAAAATATGAAAAAATTATTAGTTATATTAAGTTTAGTCTTTCTAGCGGCATGCTCAAAGACAACAGACGCCCCCAAATCAATTGCGCCTGCATTTGTATTAGATTACACAGCAAATTGCACATCAGGTGGTGCACCTACTATCAGTGGGAACTCTGTGACATTTGGATCAAATACTCAATGTCAAGCCGGCAGAATTGTTTCAACACAAAGCTATACCAACATCACTGAGTTCAGAGCCACTGTTGATTTAAGCAAGTTGTCAAACAACTATGTTAACGCTAGTATCTACTTGATACAGAATCCAAATAACCCGTCAGTGCAACCAATTGGAAACAATTATTGTGACGCAGGCGGAAACAATACCCAATGGAACTGTAGAGAACTTGATTTTATGGAAACAAACGGTAACAAGTTGTTTCAAACTACACTACATTTAGGTGCCGGGGGTAGTTCAGCACCACAGCGGTATGAATATTCATATGCCAGCACCGCACTGAACAACAGTTGCTTTACTAGTGCTAATATGAAAAATGATCCAACTAATGGGTTGCATGATATAACTAGTATTGATATGAGTAAGCCGTTTGACATGGTTACAACTATCACATACGATACACCTAGAATGATAGTGACTTATCAACAAGGTTCTACAAGTGTTGTAGTATATGACACAAATGATGGAACCGGGGCGCAAGGTAGTGGCACAGTTGACATGAATGATTTAGTAACCACAATGAAGAATGGCTATTGGCCTGTTATTTCATTCTGGCAAGGTTACAGTCCAACTGGTCCAGGCTCTGCACCATGGTGGAATGGTAGTTGCGGTTGGGGAGCATTATGTAATAACAGTAGCTCATATTGGAGTGTAAGTAATATTCAAGTAACTACAAAATAAAAGAGAACAAAATGACAGCAATCGTATGGAGTAAATATCATTGTCCCTATTGCGATCAAGCAAAGGCACTATTAACAAGTAAAGGTATAGCATTCGAAGAACGTAAGATTGGAGATGGATTTACCAAAGAAGAATTGCTTGAAGCAATCCCGTCAGCACGTACAGTACCACAAATCATTTTAGATGGCGTACTAATCGGTGGTTTCACTGAACTTAAACAAAAATTAACAGAAAGTAATTAATGCAAATAGCAATACATCCAAATACAGTATATACATTTAAACTCAACTCAGGAGAAGAACTTATAGCAAAAGTAATTCAAGCAGGTAGTGAGTTTATTCAAATTGAAGAGCCGGTCTCTATCGCTCCTACTCAACAGGGTATGCAAATGATCCCTAGCGTATTTACCGCAAATCCAAAGGGTGAATTTAAGCTAAATACTACTAGTATTGCTCTCTATGCTGAAACTGATGATAGTATCAAAATGAAGTATTTAGAAGCAACGACTGGTATCAAAGTACCAGATAAAAAAATTGTATTAGGATAATTAATGCCACAAATATGCCGCATAGGTGATACAAATGAGATGAAGGGTGCAATCATTGCAGGTGCCAGCACAGTCTTTGCTAATGGAATATTAGTAGCACAGCAAGGCAGCAAGATTAGCCCACATAATCCTTTTAAAGGCCCTCATAATAGTGCTACAATAACAGATGCTAGCCCTAGTGTATACGCCGACGGTATAGCAGTAGCTAGAGTAGGGTCAGGTAATAGTTGTGGTCATCATATGGCACAAGGTAGTCCTGATGTGTATGTCCCATGAGCGATACAGGAAAGCAAAGTCCATTAGGGGTTAATAGCCTCAATGCACTGTTAAATGTACAGGGTTTACAAATAAACCCTAAATTTGTTTCATGGATGGGAACATCACACAACTTTCCTAGCTATACTTTTGGTAGAGTAGTACAAGAAACCGTGTTGCGTGTCATTACACATGCTATACATGAAGGATACTATGGCAACGCAGATGGTATACCATATACCTCAGTTTATAACAACTTAATTAGTATAGGTGGTGGTACTAGGGCTATTCCTATCACTAGTATTACTTCTGGGGTAGTTTTAGGTACAGAACAATTTTATTTTGATGTAAAATATAATCAATCATTTGCACTAACATCCGGGTCATATGTGAGAATCAACGGTGCTACTCCCGATGGGTATAATGGCAATTGGCTAGTTGAAAGTGGAACTGCTGGTAAATTCAGAGTATTTTCTACTGCATCATATGGTAAAGCAACAACTCCGGGCACATTTGTTATTGATAATCAAGTGCCGGGGTTAGGTAATGCCAAAGCTTTAGTCTATACTTGGGAAGAATTAATTGGTAGATTTGGCACTGGAACATTTAGTTTAGGTGATACTAAAGGATGGGGCGGATCAACTTATAAAAATAACTTAGAAGGACCCGATCCTAATCCGGCAACTCAATGGGCATATTTAAGATTACTTCCATTACAGGCGTGGATGGAGTTTAACTACAATTCTACATTAGAGCAAGGTAACAGTCTTAATCCTGCAGGTTACCGAGATTTCCTACAACAATGGCAAAGTGCTTATGGCTTCATTGGTTATTCTAATAATGCTATTCTTAGTGTAGATAATAGTAAAGACTTTTTAAGTGGAACATTTAGTAATATGAATGACCTAATATCAGCAGATATTACTAATATAAGTTTAGCAACAAAAGCATTTGGTCAAGACTTGATAACATTGGGCAAAGCAATTGATTTATCTACTATTGCTACCTATGGTTTACCGTCAAACTTATTAAAAACATTAGTGAAATATAATGCGTTAACTAAGAATTTAAGTTTAGCAATTATATCGGCCGGTATCCCGGTTGATGTACTGGGAGAAATCATATCAAATATATCACAACCAACTCAAGACCAAGAACGCAAATTATATGCCGCTTACTATATTACAGTAGGAGAAACATTAGCTGAAGTGTTAGTTCCATTAAACTGTAAGACAGCAGGATTATCATCACTGGCTGACTTATTGAACCCAAAGAAAATGTTTCCAAATAGTTATGATACATTAACTGTTCCTGTTTATAACATGGCCGCCCCATCCACAACTGTAATACCACCTACCCCGTTACCTCCCGCACCAGCTTCCCCTCTTGGCGTTACTATTGACGCAACACCATGGGTATATACTAATACTAGTCCACCAAATGATTACTATGAGTTAACATCTACAACTACTAATAATTACAACATTGGTTCTGGTAGATGTACATTTGAGTTCACATTTAAATCTAATAGTTATTTTGCTCAAAATCCTACTGGACATTTTGCAGTGGTAGTTCGTTGTAATAATGCCGCAATCGCTCAAGGTTATATACAAGGGCAAGGTATGATTATTAATAATGTGAGTCAAGCGCCAACTCCCACAGTTCCACCATTACCACCTAATGTACCTTTTGCCCCCAACCCAGTATATCCATCTACACAAATTGAATCATTTTGGGCTGGAGTTGCTGTGCAACCAAACGGTGTCAATTATTATGGAAATACATTATTGGCTAATACCAACGGTGCTAATCCTGTGTTGCTTGATGGGGTTGAATATAAATTTACTGTAATAAGTGAAATATCAGCGTCAGGTAAGAGCTTTACCGGGTACAAGATTATGCAAGGGACAACCGTAATATATGACCAAATATTGATATATGATTACAATATTTACTATGACCCCAAAAAATCTGGAATCGTAATTGGACATGTGTCTAAAAATTCTGGGGCTTCACCCTGGTCTGTAACCATTAGTAATAAAACTATTACATGGGGTCCAGCCGGTGACGTTATCATCATTGAACCCCCTCCACCCGAAGAGCCTGTAGTAACATATCCCAATAGTAAAGTTTATTATCCAATATATGTTAATGGATCAATCAATCCCAACTTAACTAGCACTGCTATATTAGCTCAAATTGGAACACAAACTCCAATAGGTACCCCGCCTATCAGAGATATTATACAATCTGCATCAGCTACGGCCAATGCCTCAGCCGAATTAAATAATATTACGCAAACTGCAATTACACCGGGGCGGCAAAGTGTATGATACTTTCAATAATCGAATAAAATAATATGGCAACCATACAAATACAACAACCAGCAAAAGGATATGGTTCATATCTATCAGGTATACTGCCTCCTGAAATTGCCGTAGGTGCCGGAGCATTTAGCGCAACAATGCAACAGATTCAAAACATACAAGAAGTATCAATTGAAAAGTTTGCACAAGTTGTGACTAATATTGAAACAATGGTAGGATTGAATACTAATAGTAATAGCACTAATTTAGTTCCTACTAATTTACCGCTACGCACTGCCGGTAGACCAAAGATTGCATTGGGAAGTGGCCCACAAGGGTCTTATACAATGAGTGACTTTTTTGGTTGCATGAGTGGATTACCCTACAATGGGCGCTCATATTTAGGCCCTCTATTACCTGAATGTGGTCTTGAAGGTATATATAACAAGCTAAAACAATTAGCAACACGCAAGTTATTCAACATATACCATGAAACATATCTTGCAGTAACAGAACAACGAGCTAAAATGGGTATCGCACAACCATATTGGTATGTAATTACTAAACCATATGTACCACCAACGCCGGGTGCTAATCCAGCTAATCCAAATTATGACCCGGATCCTGAAAGCCCTAAATATGATCCGGTCGAATATACATATCCCCCGACAGACTCACCGGTATACTGGGTAGACCCGGGTTCGGCTGAAGAATATGATTGGTACTATAGAATTACTTTCCAATTAGATGTAGTTGGTGGCGGTTATGGACGCGGTACTGCACCTAATCCTATCGTTACTATTGTCCCTAACAATGTAGGTGCAACTTCTGTATCAAACGTGGGTAGAGATGATAACGAGATTCCCGGTATGTTTGGTAGAGTATCAACTAGTGATAATTTTGGTGGGTCTTATTTATGGGCACACACTGTACAAGATAATTGGGCTGTGACAATATATCCAGTGACTACCCCGCCTCACTATCCACCTAAAGATGATGGTTGGGTTCGTGCTAACATGCCAGAAGAAATCATCACAATTGAATCACCTCCTATTCAAATGTTACCTGTACAGGCCAATGGTGATTTTTCTACTGATGGACAGAACACTCCCGGGTTTTCAATCTCTTATAAAAGAATTGTCAGTCAGGGAACTTGGTTTTGGCCAGCAGGCGGCGCTAGCCCGGGTATGAACACTCCTATATCAGGTTATATCGGTCAAGCAAATGCAGAAATTGATTCTATTAATATCAACAACAAAGCAGATTGTCAGAAGTTAAATGACTACTGGAACTCTACTGGTTTTCAATTAACTATTGAACAACGTGCTAGACAAGAAGGATTGCGTCCACCATTAGATAATCCTAGACAGAATTTTTTATCATTATACCCAACAACAATTTACACATTTGTTGATTCTGTACCGCAATATGGAAAAAATACTGAACCACACATGTATGCTCAAACAATAGAAAACATTACTAATTGGGACACAATAGGTGGACAGAGTATTGTTGGTATGATGAGAGAGAATCGTAACCAAGATCGCTTGTCAGCAATCGGTGTTTCGTTAGATAACAATATACTTGACAAATTACCATATGACCAGCAAAAAGTATTAATAGCAAACGGAACATTACCAACTGGATTGGCTAACCCAAATATCCCTAGTGGTGCTATTACTGCTGGGCCAGTAACACCGTTTATTCCTAATACCACAACACCATCTACACCTGTTACAATTCGTAATAGAGTAGATATAAAGCCTCAACCAGGAGGCAGTATAAATGTTGGTACCGGAGAATATATAATAACTAATCCTATTTTTGGAGGACAAGTACCAGGTCAACCTATTGATATTGGTGATCCAGCAGAACCGGGCTCATTTGCAGGATCACCGTATTCTAACTTAATATCGCCTAACTTAAATTCATGGTATACATCATCAACATTAATGCCAAGTACTTACACTGTTAATCAAGCAATTGAAGAGGTTATCCGTTGCAACTGTGATTGCTGGCTTCTTGCATAAACAAAAGGAAGTTTCTTATGAGCGATAAAATTAAATTTTTAAGAGTACTCACCGGCTTACTAGTACTAGTAGTTGGTTTATTTCTTACTAATACTGAAGAAAGATATTTCTTATTTAATAGTACACCTGAGCCTGTCGCTGAAGTAGCTAGAGTAGCAAAAGCAGTAGATCCAAAACAACTAGCCTGTATGGCAAAAAACATTTTCTATGAATCAAATGGGGAATCATTAAATGGACAAGCCGCAATAGCCAGAGTAGTAATGAATCGCATTCGTCATGGGTTTGGTTCTACCCCATGCAATGTTATATATCAAGCAACTTATATTGAAAAAGAAAATGAATATGGTGATATGTACAAAGCTAAAATATGCCAGTTTAGTTGGGTATGTGAAAACAAAGGTGAACCAAATAAAAACAATCTTGGTTATGTACAAGCAAAAGCCATTGCATATGATGTAATGGCTTACGATGCATATGAAGATGTAGTTCCAAAATCTACATTATTCTTTCATAATTTGCAGGTAGATCCTTTATGGCCTTATAAACAAGTGGCTAAAATTGGTAATCATATTTTTTATAGCAAACAGATAAAATCAAAGAACACCCAAAAGACTGTTGTAGCAAATGAAGATAAGATATAATAACTTATGAGTGATAAACCTAATTCAGCAAATGGTGTCAGTAGTTATGACTCTACTTCAACCGGTTCACTTATTCCTTTTTTTAACCGTAATGTTACTCCATATGCTACTGAAAGTAGTGGCCCTAAATTTGATCTAGTACCGGTAGAGAAATATAAAGACATTATGCTTAATGTTGCACGGTTGCATGCCAAGCAAGAGTATGATAGAATTATGGAATTAGTTACTGTGTTGCAAAAACAAGCAGATCAGATTAAACATAGACTTGATTTAACTGATATGGTACATGCAGCCAAATACGATTTTCAATTATCGAATGGTAATGTATATTGGTTATTGTTTGACACACGTAAACAGTTTACTAGATTGAGTATTAATGGACCCTATGATTGGTCTACTAGCAAGCCAGTAGACTATGAGTATATTTGCAAAGTTAAATGGTTAGGTGACCACACATGGATAGAGGTAGAAGATGATAAGTAGTAGCCCAGAACGACATACCTTTCAAAAAGAAGGGTATGTTAAACGCTGTGAAGAAGAAGGCAAAGAGCCCAATCCTGACTACATTGATATGTATAAATCTTGGCGTGAACAGGATGAAGAAAACATAGTAGATCCTAATTGGCAAAAAGATAACATGGAGTATGATTTGCGTAGTACTCAATGGATTGTTGATAAAGTTAAAGGTGATGCTGTGTATGCACAAAACTTGTATGCCGCAATGTGTAACCGAGACTTTACTAAAAATGATGTATGGCCTATATTAACTGAAAAACGCTGGAGTTGCAGTTGGAGACACGCCGGCGGTATTGTTGCTGATATGCAAGAAAAAGGCGACTATATTGACTGGTATTGTAGTGGTATCAGAAATGCAAAAGAATTAGATGATGATGAATTTCAAAAACTAACCACTAAACAGCAAGAAATGTATATGCAAAACAAAGCGTATGTAGGTGAAGGTATGGTAACTGATGAGATACGAGAAGATTTGTTGAAATTGGGTTGGATTGTATTAGACGATGAAGAATCAATTGCATAAATACATCATACACAAGGAGTATATAATATGTTAGAAACATTATTTTGGTTAGCACTAGGTGCTTTTATTGGTTGGAATTTCCCTCAACCGCAGTTTGCAAAGAACATACAAGCAAAAATCTTCACTATGTTCAAAAAGGATTAATATATGGCTTACTCAACCGCTGTAATAGACCACTACGAAAATCCAAGAAACGTCGGGAGTTTTGCAAAAGACGATAACGATGTAGGTACAGGTATGGTTGGTGCCCCTGCATGCGGGGATGTAATGAAGTTGCAAATTAAAGTAGATAAATTAACAGGATTAATAACAGATGCCAAATTTAAAACATATGGGTGCGGGTCGGCTATTGCTAGCTCAAGTCTTGTCACTGAGTGGGTCAAAGGTAAAACACTTGACGAAGCTGCCAAGCTCCGAAACTCTCAAATCGCAGAAGAACTTGCACTCCCCCCAGTCAAAATCCATTGCTCAATCCTTGCGGAAGACGCCATCAAAGCCGCAGTAAATGATTATAAACAAAGACATGCTTCCCAATGAAGATATAATTCCTATTACGTATATGGCAGGTACTGGTGGGAATTTTTTATGTCATTTTATAATAAGTGCAAAAAGAAATATAAAAACTGTAATTAAACTCAGTGAACATGGGAATGCACATCAGCATAATTTGAGAGATATATCTGGTCATCCAGCCGGAATACCAGACCCTGATATTGAAAAAATAAATTTTATATTATCAGGACTATTGCGAGATACCGCAGAAAAACCATATTATACACCTTCACACATTACCGATATAAATTTAATTAATGATAATTTTAAAAGGTCTATACGAATAACTTATGATTTGGATGATATTTCAGAAATCGCAACAGTGTTTTATGGTAAGTTTGTAGTAGATACATATGATCCAATAAAACATAATTTTATGAAACAAACCCCGAGAACTATTAAACATGGGGCTATATCTTGGAAATCAAAATTTACCAAAATAGAAAACATGCCTAATGTGTTATTCATCTCTTGGAAAGAGTTGTTTAAAGGAAATGTTGAAGAATTGATATCTAAGATAAGTATATTTACAGAGATTGATACAAATAATTTCTCACGTGAATCATTGATACATTGGAGAAATAAAACTCAATACTGTATTGACAAATTTATAGATATCTGATAAAATATTAGTATGAGCAACGAAATCGCAAAATTTATAAACAGTCGCCGCCGTCATAAAAATGATATAGCAGTCGCAAGACAAGTTCGTATTGCTAAACAGCATGGTTTAGGCTTTTACGACAAAACAATCAAAGAGCCACATCGTTTAGCAAAACACCATGCTATGGATTGCGGTCAACCCGGTTGTCTGATGTGCGGTAATCCTCGCAAGACATTTAATGAATTAACACAGCAAGAAAAACGTCTATTCCAAGATGTTGAAAAAACATCAGACAAACATAGTAATGGTTTAATCCCAGCAGAAGATTAATTCACCCTTTTTCTTGTATAAATAATGCTGAGTATGTTATACTCATACAGACTACACACAAGGAGAAATTATGAAAACAGTCGGTGATAAATTAACAGCATTTGTATTAACAGGTGTTAAACCAGGACAATCGGAAGATGCATTCTTCCCAATTACAGAAGAAAGTTTTACAGGTAAATGGAAAATTATCGTTTACTATCCAAAAGATTTTACTTTTGTATGCCCTACAGAAATCGTAGCATTTGATAAGCTAGCAAGTGATTTTGCTGACCGAGACGCAGTATTGTTAACAGGTTCAACAGATAACGAGTTCTGTAAAGTAGCATGGCAAAAAGCACACCCAGACTTAGCAAAAATTAGTCATAATCAATTTGCTGACACAGCACGTGATGAGCGTAGCTTGATTAATCAGTTAGGAGTATTCTATGCTCCGGCAGGTGCGGCACTACGTGCAACATTCATTGTTGATCCGCAAAATGTTATCCAACACATCACAGTTAACAACTTAGACGTTGGTCGTAGCCCAGAAGAAACATTGCGTGTATTAGACGCATTACAAACTGGCGAACTATGCCCATGTAATCGTGCTATCGGTGGCGCAACGCTATGAATGAAATCAATCCAATCACAATCGGAGGCGACTGGGTTGCAAACATAAAAGAATCTATACCAGATCATTCTAAAGACATTAAGTTGAATTTAGATGCGGTTATTAATCGCAGTGGTCTAGATTTGATTGATGCACATGCTTGTGCATTAGCAGCCGCTATTGCATCAGGAAACGGTGAACTAGCATTTGAAATTCAAATGAACGGGCCACTAATGGGTGCAGAAGAACGTGAAGCCGCAAAGTCAGCCGCAAGTCTCATGGGTCAAAACAATATATGGTATCCATTCGTTGAAATGGCAGGTGATGAAGGCATGAAGGGTTTACCTGCAGGATTACGTATGAATGCGTATGCTACTCACGGTGGTGTATCTAAGAAGAAATTCGAAATGTATTCATTAGCCGCAAGTATTGTTGGTAAATGTCATTTCTGTGTTAAAGCACACTATAACACTCTAAAGGCTGAAGGCATGACTACGCAAGAATTGATGGCAGTGGGTCGTATTGCCGCAGTTGTTACAGCGATTGGTAAAGTAGCACCGTAACACTAATGAAGTTACTTTATTCTAACTACTTACAAAGTAGTGGCAATGGGTCTACATGGAATGTTGAAATAAGCAGTCCTGTTAGACCCATTAGTTCCTATTATGAAGAAACAGTTAATGTAGCAGAAATAGTATGGTCACAAAAGCAAGGTAACTTGTTTTTGTGTTATAGCGGTGGACTTGATAGTGAATATGCATTAGCTGTATTTAAATCTTTGGGTATGCCAATTACTCCAGTAATTATGCGTACACAATATAATCACCATGAAACTCAATATGCATTTAAGTATTGTGATGAAAATAGTATTACACCTGTTGTTATTGATTTAGACTATGACAAGTTTGTTGAATCGGGTGAATTTTTAAAAATTGCAACAGAATATAAAATAGCCGCATATCAGCTTCCTAGTAATTTGTGGCTTACTACTCAGATCGACGGCACTGTAATTACAGGTGATTCTAATCCTCATTTACTATTACATACTGATGGCAAATGGTATGTGGATGAAATAGAACCGGTTTACACTCAATTTGAATTCTTTAAAAACAACAACATATACGGGACTCCTTTCTTTTTAAGTTATACTTCCGAACAGTTTTTTGCGTTTTTGACAGACCCGACAATGCAACAATTAATAAATAATATTATACCTGGTAAAACGGGTTCTTATTCAAGTAAAGTACATGTATACAATAATCAAAATAAATTTAAGTTAGAACAACGTAGTAAGAAACACGGGTATGAAATAGTAGAACAAAGTCCTATATTCAATCACCCCGATATCCAATTAGTTAATAGTTGGAAAGAAAAATGGTGGGGCTCCAGCAACCATGAATATTTTAAATTAATAGAAAAAAATAATAGTTATGGAATATGATGCAATTTTTATAGGCGGTAATAGACATTTGATTGGTGGTAGGATATTAGCCGGTTATAGATTAAGAACAGAAGGAAGAAAATATGGTTATGAAACTTTTGTTATAGATACAGCACCTTCAATGTCTTGGGATGAATTAACAACATTGTTAGACAGTGTAGTAACCGAAAAAACATTGATGTTGGGTTTTAGTATTGCGTGGTTAGATGGATATCAAAAATCTGATATTAATTGGATTAATGATAAGTTTTTTAACGACTTGCGTGTTAAATACCCTCATGTAAAATTTGTATGCGGTGGACCAGGTGGTCCATGGGTCAAGGGTTCTCAAATTGTATATAGAAATTGTGACTGGGTTCTAGTGGGTTTTAGTGATATATCTTATACTAAACTATTAGACTTATTCAGTGGCAAACCAAATCATGGATTAAAATATTTTGTAGATACTGATAATGGTAAGAAAGTAGTACAGAGTGATATCAATCATAAAATTATGAATCCGGATGAAATTGAAACTGTACTTGATGTAGAAGATAATTTTTTATCTTATCAACCTGTGCCATTAGAAGTAGCACGTGGATGTATATTTAGATGTTCGTTTTGCAGTCATCCTTTTCAAGGGGCAAAAGATTATGATAGCTATCAAAGAACACCTGAAAGTTTAGCAAGAGAATTAAGACGCAATTATGAGCAGTTTGGTACAACACGATATATTTTAATGGATGACACCTTTAATGATAGCATGGAAAAACTAGATAGATTACATAGAGCAATTGATATGGCTAAGTTACCGGATTTTAAATTTATGTCATATCTTAAGCCTGAACTACTGGCAACTAAACCTGAAATGATTGACAAAATGAAAGCGTTAGGTGTGTCAGGTGGGTTTTTGGGTATGGAAAGTATGAACAACGAATCTAGAAAAGCTGTAAAGAAGGGCATGGATTTTGACAGAGTTGCAGACGCAGTTAAACTGTTCAGACAACGTACTAATGTAAAACTAGAAGCTAGTTTCATTGTAGGATTACCACATGACACGGTTGATAATCAATACAAAACACTAACATACATGATAAAAAATCAAGATGAATTTTGTGTTAGTTGGCACTTCAGTGGCCTCGGTATGTATATTGACAAATATGGTAAAGGTGCAAGTGAAATAGATAATAATCCTGAAAAATTTGGATATGAGGTTGTAAATAAAATACCCGTAATTCCCGGAGCTCCGGGTCACTTCATACATTGGAAAAATGAATTCATAGATATGCCAGCCGCTCATAAATTGGGAATTACCTTAAATAATATATCTAATATAAAAAGACGAGCCGGTGGTTGGATATTACCAACTGCGTGGCATATGGGTATTTCAGATGATGACATAGAAAATAAAACAGTTAATCAATTAAAAATATTTGATGTTGGTCCTTCGTTTGAAAGAGCTAGGGCAATAGAATTATTGAAGAAGCATACTAATTTGAAATTTTAATATGGATAAGGTAGAAATGGTTACACTCACCAAAGAAAATAAAAGTGAGTTTACTATAAAATTGAAGTTGGCGTTAATTGAAAAATTTGGGGAAAATATACCTGAAAACTATAGCACTCTTCATCCATGGAGTTTATTAAGTTTAATTAGAGATGAGAAAATTGATACATATCAATTATTATATGTAAATGATAAATTTTGGACGGCAACAGGTGGAATGATTAGAGAGTTTGAAGGTAACAAAGTGTATCAAGCAGTATTTCGTGGGTTCTCTAATGCTGACAACAGACATAAAGGATTAGGTGTCAAATCTTATACTCACATGTATAATACTACATATCAAATTGAAAGAGCCAAAAATTTAAATTGTGATAGCGTTATTATTTCGTTTAATGATTATAATTACACATTGTTTGTTTTAAATCAAAGATATCTTTTACCTAAAGCTTTCCCTAATCACACTTTTGTTGCATCTAATGAACCGGTAATGTTTAACGGAGTTGAACAATGGTTACTAACTATGAAGCTGTGAATAAATAATAATATGACCTACAAACAAAAACTCATTACAACGCAAGTATACTTGCATATTTTATTTATAGTGGGATTATTTTTATTCCCATGGTATGTAACTGTCCCCACACTTATATTATCACAAATAGTATACGTGGGGTTGTGCGGGACCATGTTATTTCATAGGACTGTATCACACAAAAATTCAATACATCCACTAGCTGAAAAAATATTATTAATGTTATCGTGGTTGGGTGCAACATCATCTGCAATTGCTTGGGCAGGCGTACATAGAAAACATCACAGATATAGTGATACAGAAAAAGATCCACACAGCCCAATTGTAATGGGTCGATTTAGGTCATATTGGCAAATGTCAAATAATGATAAAGACATTATCAAATATGTTCCAGACTTACTTAGAAAGCCGTTGTATGTCTTTCAACACAAATACTATTTTCAAGTATTACATTCACTTCATATCATAGGTTTGATATTATTACCGTTTCAATATTATTGGATGATTCTTGTAGTACCTGCTATATTAATGTGGATGGGTGGAAGTTTAGTAAATGTGTTTTGCCATGATAAAAATGGACCAGCTAATGTAACCCTATTAGGTTTTTTAAATGGAGGCGAAGGATGGCACAAGAATCATCACGACCAGCCAGCTAACCCCTCTTTTAGACACTGGGCTGATTGGGGCGGCCATTTTCATAAGTTATTGAGCATCAAATGAAGTTAAAATATCGATTACCTACTTATAGTGTAATAGACCATTTGTGTTTAGATGGATTGTTATTATCCGAATTAGAAAAATGTATAGTTGAACTGAATAATGAATTTAAATCAGTATTAGAAGTTAATAAAGGGTTGTGCGGTGTACACCATGAATTAGCTAAATCAGTTTACGACAACTTTTTTCAAATTGGTTTAACTGATAGCATAAATGAAAATAAGCTTATTACAATAGATGAATGCGAAGTAATACATGATACATTACATACTAGTGGATACCGATACAAACAATCTTTGGTGGTTGATGAAAATAGTGTATTGAATGAATCAACATATACTGTAAAAAATGATACCTATAATAGATATGCACCTATATTTGACAAAATAATTGAAAAGTTTAAAGGCAAACCTACTAGAATTCGTTTAGTTAAATTAGGTGCAGGCACAAGTATTTCACCACATATTGACTATGATCCTAGCTACGCAGTACGTATTATAATTCCTATATTTGCGGATAGTGAATGTGTTAATCTATTCTGGGTTAAAAATAATGTTGAGTGCGTTACATTTATTCCGGGTAATGCATATTTTTTAAATACTGGCTTTAAACACGCTGTAATAAATTTTAGTAAACACGACAGATATACGTTTATGATTTCTATTAACGGCACTGAAGATATACAGCATTTAATAAAATGACCTACATCACGTATAAGCAATTAGATATACCAAATCTGAAAGAAATACATAAAGAATTAACAGATTTTATTCTACCTTATTGTGAGGGCAAACCAACAGGTTTATGGAGTGTAGACTTACTCAAGTTTTTTGCAAATTGCACTAGCGCAGTTAACTATCTTACATCAATACAATTAAATGACAACTTAAAAAAGGTTTGTTATATAGTTGTACATCCCGGGGCAGGAGAAAGAGATGCTCATGTAGATAGAAATATAGAACCACCGGCCGAATCAGGTGATACTTCAGGTTGTTTAAGTTTAAATTTTGGAATACAAAACTATAATGAAACACCGGTGATATTTTATGAATATCTAAGCGGTCCAAAACAGTATATACCTCTTCCTGATCCATCTGAAGGATCTTATATATTTTATGCAGAATCCAAGTTGAAAGAAATTGATAGGTATGTTTTAAATAATCCAACACTTATGAATAACACTGTTCCGCATGCTATTAGCAATGACACAAATGAAGTTCGTATTACAATTAGTTTTAGATTTATAAAAGACCCATGGCATTTACTATTGACATAACACGACCAATTGTTATCTTAAGCCATCCCAGAAGCGGTAGCACTTGGATACAAGATAGCTTACCTCAATTTAATTTAAGTGAATTGTTTACTATGTATTGTGGTATAAAAAGTGTAAATTTAGATACAGGAATACAATATAATTATTCAACCACTGCGGCTAATGATTTAGATTATCGATTTGATTTATTTGACATGTTTTTAGAAAAACATAAAGCAATATCAGTAAAAACGCACCTGCATTTACTTACTGAACCTATATGTGACTTTTTTGAAAAGAAAGATTTACAATATATTCTTTTAAAAAGAAAAAACAAACGAGATACATTTTGGAGTTTATTAATAGCACTTAATACATTAGAATTACATAATACAATAAACAAAAAAAGTATAAGGGTAACTAACGCATTGATTGACGATGCATTGTATATATTAGACCAATGTGATAAAAACACAGAAATGGTAACAAATAGATTTAATCCTTTAGAGATTTGTTATGAGGATATGTTAACTTTACCAAAAAATAATTGGTGGAAACCTAGCACTAAGTATGTTATTCAAAATGCAAAAGATGTAGTAACAATTGAAAATATAAATGAAGTTACTGGGTATTTAAAGAAGATTTTAGCACCACCGGAATACATATAAATATAGCTATGAAACAAGGGTTAGAATATAGATTAGAAGGACAACAATGTATTGTCCGATATCAAGCTCCGGATAGAAATTTTTCTGATTTCCGAACTGAAGCAAATAATGATGCTGTGCAGATTAAGAACACATATGGGCAAGTATATGTGTTGTTTAGCTCGGGTGTCGATAGTCAAGTCATAGCTAGAACATTTTTAGATATGGGTGTAGATGCTGAATATGTTTTTTTAAACTCAGTCGGTCATAGTGATGTTGAATTAGCACATGTCCGTGAATGTGAAAAATTCTTTGGATTTAAAGTTAGAATCGTTGATATTAACTTAGATGAACATAAAGAGAAATGGATAGAACGTAGTAAAACAGAGCACCCATTCTCCATGTTTCATTATCCGTTTGAGTGGCTTAGCCAACAACTAGACGGAGATTACCCTATCATTACTCAAGGTGCAAACGATCCTGAGATTATTGGTAGTAACACAGCTAAAATGTCGATATACTGTAATTATTTTGAAACAATGCAACAGCGTTTTAGAATGATGGGCAAGAGTAGAAAAGTTATTGATTTCCCATATAGCCCGGAATCAATTGCAAGTTATTATACTGATGATTTTGTAAAATCATTTTGTAACTCAATTCAATATTACCATGAAAATAAATTGTCTTTCTCTTATGGTTCTATTTTAAAGCCCGGCAATTATTGGAATTACTACGGCAAAGGTATGATGAAGGCCAGACATTTTAAAAATGATATATTATGGTATGGTAAATTAAGCGGATACGAAACATATCCTAGCTGGTTCAAAGATTCCTGTATGATTAAGGAAACAAAAGTATCAGTGCCCTACTGGGATCTTGTAGACTTTTTAGAAAATTCTAGATCCACATATAAAGATTATAGCGAATGGATGTACGGTGAGGATGCTAGATTTGTTTCGATGAACGCAGAATTTAAAGAAAATACCGATAAAGTAATTGAAGAACCCAATGTAAGTATAGCCCCTAGCGAAAAATATTTAGATTATGACTTTGTATTGTATAGTCATTCTAATCCTATGCTAGTTGCTGAATATGAAAAAATGTTTCAATTATACCAAACGGATACAGCAGATTATTTAAATAGACCACAGCCGCATTCAATAGATGGTGGTGTGTTACTCAAAAAAGGAACTGAAATTATTGCAGGTATATTTTATCATAGTGCATCATATCTAGACTCTCTGTTTATTAGATTGGCATATGTAAACAATCAGCATAGAGGACATGGCATACATAAGCAATTACATGCATGTGTTGATATAATTGCAAAGTCACAAAATCGAAAAACGGTTTATTCTACTATATTACACACCAATAAACAAATGACTGAACATGCCGGTCCAAAAATAGGCTACGAGGTATTAAATAATTATTCTTTAGTATCCCGACCTATTGATTACATTAATAAGGATATAACATGAATAGTTTAAAATCAAAATTTCAAGAAAAGATACCACGCTCATTAGCAAAAATGATTAGTTGGAGACTGTTAATTATTTTTCAATATTTTATTATTGGTTATTACACTACGGGTAGTATAGTATTTGGTTTAGGATTAGCTAGCCTTACTACTATAGTTAATAGCACTTTATATTTCTTCCACGAACGGGTTTGGAATCGCTCCGGCTGGGGAAAAGATATTACTGATGTGGGAAAAATAGATGCTTAACACGGATCTTAGTTACTACCGTTGCAACGGCATTGATTTTGGATCAAAAATTGATGCTTGTATCTATAGCACTACAGTAGATAAACCCATTGAATGGATGTTTAATCAAGATACGTTTTCAAAATACCTATGGCATATTGAACCATCTGAGAGTTTAGACCAATTATACGATAAAAGAACACGACAACTTAGAGAAAAATATGATTATATTATTTTAAGTTATAGCGGGGGTTCCGATACAAACAACATATTAGAAAGTTTCATCAGACAGGGTTTGCATATTGATGAAATTGTAACTAATCATATAAGCGAAATTACCAAAAAATCAACTGTATTAGACACAGAGTTTAAAGAAAGTTGGAACTTTTCAGCCGAACATGAATTACAAGCAATTCCGCGGTTAAAATATATTTCTGAAAAATTACCTAAAACCAAAATTACTGTATTAGATGTGAGTAATAATGTTTTGAGTGAGTTGAATACAAGTACCGATGGTGATTGGGTCCTACATAAAAATGATCATTTGTCAGTTGGTCAATTATTTAGATACAACTACTTTCATTTTGGAAATATGAAAAAACAATTTGATAAAAACTTGAAAGTTGCTATTATTGTAGGAGTAGATAAACCAAAAACATTTATATCCAACATTGATAACACTAGTTTTTATTTGTTTTTTAACGACGCCACTGCTAATATTACTACAATAAACGATTTTAATAGAGACTATACAAATGTAACAACTGAATTGTTTTACTGGAGTAAGGATGCGACAGATATCATGTGTAAACAGGCACATGTTATTAAACGATGGTTAGAAAAAAATCCAGGTAAACAGCGATTTTGGATCAACACTTCTATGTATACTCGCCGAAAATATCACGAAAAATGGTTGCGTAATATAATATATACTACTTGGGATAACACTTGGTTTCAGACGGACAAAGCTACTGCTTGGTGGAATACTGAGTTTGATAATTGGTTTCGTAAATCAGCTTTATTCTCAAATGAGAGAGAAATTTGGAAACGAGGAATTCAGCATCTAGTAAAGACTATACCAAAATATGTATACTTTACCCAAGCGGGAGTTCCAGATGCATTAGTTACTTTTAGACACCAGTACCTGATAGGAAAGATTGAAAATAGTTTACCACCTAATATAATAGCTATATGATAAATACAGATAGGAGCACATAAGTATGAGTTTTAAATATACAATAACATCTTTTAGGTCAGATAAAACAATACCTTTTTGGCAGTTTCCCGAAGAAATACAGGAACACATTAACACAACCTATAAAAATACCGGGGCAATTGAGGAATATTTAACCACTATTAGCGAGGATAAATATGTTCAAACAATCAATGCTACATGGACAAGCAAAGCTGATTGGGAACCATTTAGAGATGACCCTGTCTTAGTACCAAATTGGCGTGCTAGAGCACAATACAATTCCAAGCATGATATACTTTTTTTCTGGCAAGAACAAGTTTAAGTAAATAATAGTAAATGAAATTAATCAACAATCAGATATTCTATAACTTAGAAAGTTATTTGGATATGGCGTCATTTGATGCTATAAACGATAAAATATGTTATACATTATCAAAAAACCATCAACATTTTTCTCCATCCGGTACCTCGCAAAATACATTATTTGACCAAAACACTGTATCAGTTTATGCAAAACGTGATCAAATATTAAAATCTTCCTTACACGATAAGATGACACTTAAAGAAGCAGGGATTTATGCCAAATTATTGGGCACTGCTACATTGGGTACTAATTTTGTACTAAGGGGAAATATAGGATACCCGGCAACATATTCGGCAAAACACCTAAGAGAATTTACATCACTTTTTTCTTTTGATGACCAATTTAAATTTTTATTTGATTGGATAGATTCACAAAATTGTTTCAGCACATATGGTAGAGTAATTTTTTGGATAAACGAACCTGGACAAACTACCGCATATCACAGAGACTATCCTGCAGATAGTACGGTAAAAAAAAACGATCCTTTTATTTGGTTAACTGGTAAAATTCCAAAACAACTAAGATTGTTAGATCCTGATACAAATGAAGTGCATTACTCTAATGCTAAAGCCTGCGTGTTTAATACGAACAACATTCACTCTAGTATCGGTCATCCCCAATACACTGCATGGAGTCTTAGAGTAGACGGAATGTTTACTAAAGAATGGGCTCAAAAAGCAGGTATTACCGAACACTTTAATTTAATTTGATATGATATATGGATTTGACGATTATAAGTTCTATATAGATATCACTAGTAGTAATAGAAAAATTGGTAACTATAGAGAAGAATTTGACAGGCGTGCTAGAGAAATTGCGTCTGATAAATTGATGCTTTGTTTAAGTAGTGGATTAGATAGTCAATTAGTACTTCATAGTCTAAAGACTCAAGACATTCCAGTAGAATGCTCATTTCTACGAGTCGACGGCTATAATGAAACTGAATACGAAAATGTAAAACTTTTAGAAAAAAAGTATGGTTTTAAGACTAACGTAATCAACATTAATCCAAATACCCGAAGAGAAGAAATAGAACACATAGCGCAACAAACAGATGTTCATCCTAACCACGCATTACAACATTTATTTGTTAAAGAATTACCAAATGATTATGATATAGTGCAATGTATGTCAACCCCATGGTTGTTGCTTAGAAAAAAATTACATTATGTTTATTATGGTTGGTTTGATCCTGACGTATCCAGACATAGAGCATTGACTGCTATAGAAAACCGATCAGGTAAAATTGTAATATTTGGTGACACCAGTGAGTTGTGGCTTAGTTGCATATCAGATCCTCTAGTTGAACAGTTCCTGCACAGTTGGGAATATTTTGAAGATAACGGGTTGATTATGGAAAAGGCAGCTAATCAAGAACATAAAAAAATACCCCACGTGCTAAGATACGAGTATTATGTTAAACCTTTCTTCTTGGCTAAGTATTGGAGAGATGAATTATTATACTTTCCAAAATTGACAGGATTTGAAAAAATAGATTGGATAGAAAACGATTCATTGCTTAATAAAGTTAGATATGACAAACATCATATCATAATACCAATACAAGAATTGATTTCTTTCTATAAAAACACTGATGCCAGGGTGCAAAGACACATCTCTAAACGTTTAGGTCTAAACGTTTAGGGTAAACCGCCTAAAAAAGAAGTTGACATTAATTCCAATCTATGCTATACTTCAGCATGAATTGAAAAAAGGTGTAAAAACATATGTTAATTACACTAATTTACAACCAGGACTAAATAAAAGACTATGATGAATAAAACTTGTAACATGCTGAAACATACCGGACAGTGGCTAACGATAGCCAGTGTATCCTTTGTACCAGCATATCCAACAAGTATTCGCGGCTCAAATGATAACCAAGAGAGAAGCCCGGGGACTAGGTAACAAGTTAACATTATAACTAAATTTATCAAGACCCTGGGAATCGCAAGACTCTCAGGTTTTTTGTTTTGTACAGAGAGGATTTGACAATAAATGGATAAAGAGATACAATACAAAACTTCTGAAACAAAGCGTGATTGGTTTAGCAATCATGTTTTGACAAAGGAACAACTAGCACAGTTGATAGCTAACAAGTTACAACGTGCAAAGGTCTATCAGATCCTGTATAAGGTAAACTGATAGACAGCGTGAATAGGCAACGAGAGCCGTAATACAGCGCAAAATGTATAGAATGGGCGGACAGTATACATGAAAACATGGAGACAACATGTTAGTAAGACTACTGGATAGGGTATCAACCCTATCATGTTGTGTAGCAATACACGGCATTCTATAATACATTGACGAACACTGCCCCTTACCCCTGACGCAAGGAAAAGGCATTCAGTGTGTTATAGAATGCGACCGTAACTCAGTTGGATAGAGTACTAGGCTACGAACTTAGGAGTCGGGAGTTCGAATCTCTCCGGTCGCACCAAACATATGCCCTGCTAGACAAATTTGGCAAAGTCGCTTCTCTCAAAAGGAAGAGTTTTCTCGGTTCGACTCCGGGGCAGGGTACCAAATTTTTAAAAGGAGAACGACATGAAACGTTCAGGTAAACGATAGTGTCATCTTAGACCCCCGTATGGTCCTGGATGGCACGTAAAAGAAAATATTTACGAATCCATCCCTCACAAACATTAAGGTGATGTAACCGGCTCTTAACCGGTAAAACACGGATCGTTACCGTGGTGTGGGACCATATGGGGGTGAAACTTTAAGGTGAAGTAACCGGCTTTTAACCGGTAAAATTCGGATCGTTCCCGAACACCCCTACCATATAAAAACACATTGAATACTAACTGCGACATCTATCGAAAGGTTAGTAGGAGTCTTGCAAGCCAGTGTGTTTCTATATGGTAACAATGTAATCTTCTAAATAGCTAGGAAACCCGGCGTCTTGTCCTGGAAATGTTGGTTCAAATCCAATTTACATTGTAATCATGATAGTATAAATATCTATATGGTATAGGTGAACAATATACTATATCTATCATAGTCAGATGAGTTTCCACCTGAGTGCCATGTGTTATGTGCATTAGCCATAACCCATCCTTCTCCAAATGATGAAGGTACATATTGTGGATTCAGCATATTTTCTGTATCATATAGTACAGAGTTTTGTTTAATATCATTCACTGGGTTCAAGAAAATCATCCCAACTATTACAATTTGTCTACTATCAAGGTGGGGTGTAAGAGAAAATTTAGGTTTATCAAGATGTAAAGAACAATCGAACTTACATTTTTTTTTAAGTTCTTCCTTAGATACATTATTCCACAACTTTTGAAAATCTTTTATTTCATAAAATTTATCTATAAAAGAGTAGTCAACTATTAGTTGTCTTATTTCACTAAGAATTTTGGTGGTTATTGCAGAATTATAACGATAAGGATGAATTTCATTAAACTCATATGTGTTTAGCTCATTTAAAACTTCTTCATATGTGTATGGCATATCTAAATGTACTAACTGAGTATGTTGCTTAATTGGAGTTGTTGTGAGTATCATACTGTATTTATTAATAAATACATACATTATGATAATTCAAACTATATCAGCGGTAAACGATATTACCAATCATCAATATCGTACAACAGTTTATAAAACATTACAAGATCCTGCAACTAATAAACAATACTTAGAAGTTGTACAGTATCTATATGATAAAGTAGGTAAATTAGAACCTACACATAGTAATCATCAAGTAGATAAAAAAGCATAATAGGAAGATAGGCTGCATGGCGCGGACACGGTCTTGAAAACCGTCCCACTGTTTACACGGTGACAGTTCGATTCTGTTATCTTCCTCCAACATATGGTGTCGGTAGCTCAATGGTAGAGCCCTGGATTGTGATTCCAGTTGTTGCGAGTTCAAGTCTCGTCCTTCACCCCAATGGATGTATAGCACAGCGGTAGTGCAATTCCTTCATACGGAATAGGTCAGTAGTTCAAATCTACTTACATCCACCAAACAGTTTAGCCTCATAGCTCAGTTGGTTAGAGCATCCGCTTGATAAGCGGAAGGTCCCCTGTTCGAGTCAGGGTGAGGCTACCAAATTTATTCCCGGGTAGTGTAGTGGTAACACAACAGACTTTGACTCTGCTATTGTAGGTTCGATTCCTACCCCGGGTGCCAGTTTAGGGATAGACGATAGGTTTGAGTCCCTGTCAATCTAGTCACGGTGGGGTTAACTGTGATGACACTATAGTATGATTGATGGGTGTATAAACTTGCCTATACGAGACAATCTAGTGAGGTTTATTAACAATAAGATAGCTAGGCTCCCACTTTTATATGCTCCCATAGTTTGCAATGGTAAAATATCTCTTTGGTATGGAGAAGTCGATGGTTCGAATCCATCTAGGAGCACCAGGATGATTATTTCAGCGGTAGAATACTTTCGTGACAAGAAAGAGGTCAGTGGTTCGACCCCACTATCATCCACCAAACAAGCCGACATAGCTCCAATGGTAGAGCAGAGGATTGAAAATTCTTGTGTTGCTGGTTCAAGTCCAGCTGTTGGCACCAAATAAGTACATTTGTAATAATTAATGTTATTTTTAGATAAATAGAGTATACAGGAGAACATAAATGGCACTAACTAAAATTACTAAAATTAAATGGCTAACGGTTGCAGATTGGGCAGGACATGAGGCACTTGATAGTGATAGAGAAATTAAAATTCAAGAAATGACTGCGGCAAACAAAACAGACGGAATTGGAATAATGGTTGATGATGTTACCTGTGATAGATATTGGATAGATCAATCGGCTGCACAAGAATATATTGATTTTATTATGCAGAAAGCAACTCAATATAATTGTAATATTGTTAGTACTCAAATACTAGATGCTCCGTAAAAACATTTATATTTTATATCCACCGGGTTACTCTGGAAGTTATATAAATTGGTGTATTAGTAAGAGTGAAATAGATTTATCACATCTAACAATAGATGACCCTCTTAATACATCAGCTAGTCTTAAATACGGTGGTATCGGTACCAGTCATTTGCACCATAGAATTCCAACACATTGTGGAATCAAAGAATTGATAATGTGGTTAATATTAAACAAACCAACAGAAAACAAAATATTTTTATTAAATGCTAGAAATGATTTAAAATTCCAAGAGACGGTTGCATGGATACTTACGTTTGACCGAGATCCAATAATTATTCAAATAACAGCAACTGATTTAAATTCACAAGCAGTAGGAAATTTAAATTGTATTACCAAATGGCCATTATACTTTGATTTTGTTGGAACAACTACAAAATATAATTTAACTTTTCCTTGCGAAAACACAATAGAAAATCGTAATAAATTTGTTGTATCATATGATGATATATTTTCATCATCTTATCCTTTGGATTATATTAGTCCTAGTATGAAACAATACGATTATAGACATCATCTAGATTTATATAAACATTGGTATGACATTAGACATGCAAATAATCCTCATGAGGTCAATAGTGATATGTATGTAGAACCATATCACATACCAAAAAATTATTATTCAATTAATTTATTGAAAATATATGAATCAAACTTTATAGATTTATTAGAATCTATATGTAGTGAATCAGATGCAGGAATATTTGATTTTTCTTATGCAAAAAATTATCACCCAACATATATAAAAGCACAACCTCATTTAAATTTTTTAAATGAGATAACGGAATTTAATAGAACCAAACAACTAACAGATTATTTGTGTTCAGATCCATTAATACAAGCATATGTAGTAATGGAATTACTCCCAAAACTAACTAACACAGATTGGTTAGATCAATCTTTACAAGAAATCGTAAAGGGAGTACAATCTCAATAAGGGTCCTTAGTTCAATGGATAGAATGCCATGCTTCGAACTTGGAGATGTGGGTTCGATTCCTGCAGGACCCGCCAATATAATATTAAATACATATAGTGATAATAACAGAAAAGGAGTACTACATGGCTGTTCTAGCACTAGATATCTCGGGAGTTCCCCGGCAATGGATATCAAATGATGACGCAATTACCTATAAAGCAAAAGATGCCATTGCATGGAGTATGGGCAATATTGTGGCTAAATATCGTGGTGGTATGCAAAATGACGGTACATTAAGTTACTTGGAAGCTAATAGCATTATTGCTATCAAAGGTCATGGATTCAATCCATATAAACATTCATGTGTGGCACTAACTAATAAAACATTGTTTGGTCGTGACAGACACGTTTGTGCATATTGCGGAGAATACTTTGCTAACTACCATGCGTTAAGTAGAGACCATATTCATCCAAAAAGTAAAGGTGGCGAAAACACCTGGATGAACGTTGTTACGGCATGTAAAGATTGTAACAGCAAAAAAGGTCATAAGACATTGAAAGATTCCCGTATGGAATTATTATACACTCCGTATATCCCAAACCACTACGAAAATATGATTCTACAACATAGAACAATTCTTGCTGACCAAATGGAATACTTGCTTGCAGGTGTTCCCAAACACAGCAGAATATTGCTATCATAGGTTGACATAAAAGTTTTCCTATGATACAATAGCTGTTAAATAAACATGTCGTAAGACACAAGCCCACATAGCTCATTTGGTAGAGCAACGCACTTGTAATGCGTAGGTGCCGTGTTCGAATCATGGTGTGGGCACCAAAAATATTCCTCAATAGCACAGCGGTAGTTGCGTCTGACTGTTAATCAGAATGTCGGTGGTTCGATCCCATCTTGAGGAGCCATTCAAATAGTTGTTGTCAAACTTGACAACAAATCAACAATCCTCTATAATAGAGACAAGTAAGAAATATATCTGGCGTTCGTTCAACGGATAGGACAACATTCTTCTAAAGTGTTTATAGGGGTTCGATTCCCTTACGCCGGACCAATAACAGGTGTTGTAAAAATACAACAACACAAAGTTTGACAATAAATCAAGTTGGTGCTATAATAGATACTTAGATTGATTGAACAAGTTCTCGGACACAGAGACACAAAAAAGAATTTGACAATAAATGGTAAAGGTGTTATAATAGACACATAGCAACAAACGATAGAGTAGTTGCAAGAGTTCTTTAAAATTTAGAATTCATATATCCCTGTTAAGTTCAGGGCTCTATATGTAAACATATTAAGGGTTACCTGATCCGTTAGGGTGTACGAAGGTTATAAGGGTATCGACGGATACACGCCAAGACATACATCATGAAGCGTATGATAACGAAAGTTATGAACGTGACGGGCAGTTAGGCAGTAATGACGAAGTTCAGAGTTCCCGGTGTACAAGCCGGGGTACAGGAGACGGTCCTGGACAGACGAATGTAGTTCCCATAATGTGTTTTCATATAGAGTGTTATTAGTTTTGCTGATGTAAGCCATGGGGGAAACGTCAACCCTGAGTAACTATGTATATAAACGGTACGTCCAGCTGGCAATTCCGTTGAGCATAGCAAACAGTGCGTCAGCAAAACTAATAACATGGAGCTATCGTCTATCGGTTAGGACATCTGGTTTTCATCCAGGCAAGCGGGGTTCGATTCCCCGTAGCTCTTCCAAAGAATCCCGTTACTACTTTCGTCAAAGTAGCGTTTGATTAGCGATAGAGATCCGGTGGCAGAAAACCGTAAAAGCAGGGATGGAAACTACCCCGGCAGACTCTGATAGGCAGTATCTCTCTGCACACAGACATATAGAATAAAAGAGATGGACAGAGTAACCGCTCAATTAAGGGCTTGTGTGGAAACAAGTAGCTTATCCTAATTTGGAGATGTAGGAAAATTGGTAACCCCAGGAGACTGTAAATCTTCCGCTTCGGCACTGTTGGTTCAACTCCAACCGTCTCCACCAAGAACAAATAGAAATCTTGCTACGCAAGCTCTTTCTCAATGTTTATTAGTTTCAATGGGTGATATAGAAACTACTACTAATTTAGGCTCGTTCGTATAATGGTCATTACTTCGGATTGTCTATCCGATTACGGGAGTTCGATTCTCCCACGAGTCGCCATCGATAAATATCTTCATGAATGAAGCTTATATTTACAATGATACTAGAATGCGTGGATTCACATATTCAGGTTACAATTTAATTGAAGAGGTAAATTCCTTATTTCCGCAAAAAGTAATTGATGTGGGATGTGGGGAAAATCTTTTCAAGGACAAAATACATAATTTGATTGGCTTTGACGCTGATCCATATCCAAATAGTGATATGCAGGCTTCAGTAAATGATGTCGTCTTTGAAAAAGAATCAATAGATATCGCACTTTGTTTAGGTTCCATACAATATAAACCCGTAGAAAATCAATTCTATGATGTAGAAAAAATTGTAAGTTGGATCAAGCCCGGTGGATATATTGTAGTAAGAATGCAACCATTTTTAGATTATATAGGTCATAATGAAGATCATATATCTAATTTTGGTACTAAACATAGATTAAGTTATAAAACATTTTATGAATGGACTAATAAGTTGAACTTATCAGTTTGTAAACCAATTGTTTTAGATATCAATAAAAATTTTCCAACAGTTGAACGATTGGTTTGGTGGTGGAAAAAATAGTTTTGTAAGTGTTAGCAAGTGAAGTCACGCTAATGAGGTTTCTTCGAAGGACTGAGTTAGTAGAAGGTTGCGGGTTCGATGCCCGGCTGATCGCTTGAGTGGGATCGGCATACATGATGGCGTATCAGCTGGATGAATCCCAAGTAGCGTACCGAGTCCCGGTCGACTTTATTACACGGGTGAATGGTATCAATAACGATGGTGATACTACTTACAAATTCATTGACAACAAATCTATTATGATATATAATAGTAACAAGATTTGCGACTGTGGTGAAATAGGTAGACACAAGAGACTTAAAATCTCTCGCCCAACAGCGTGCCGGTTCGATTCCGGCCAGTCGTACCAAACAATGCCTTGATAGCTCAATTGGTTAGAGCACACGACTCATAATCGTTAGGTTACTGGTTCGAGTCCAGTTCGAGGCACCAAGTATCAGGAGTATTGGCCGAGCGGTTAAGGCAACAGATTGCTAATCTGTCACTGGGCAACCGGTGGGTAGGTTCGATTCCTACATACTCCGCCAGAACGTTCCGGGTGTCTCCGGATACTGTGACCCACAGGATGAGAAGTAGTGTGACAACTACGGGTGGTAGTCTTCGAACCGAAAGGCCGTTAGCAACACGAGAGCGGTCCCTGTCGGGAAGCGGGTGGAAGCTGTGTGTGATGTTGTCGTGGATTATTCGTCTAGTCCGATGATTGATGCAGTATAATTACCGCCGGGGGATGCAGGAGCAATATGCAACGGTGGCAGAGCGGCCCAATGCAACGGATTGCAAATCCGTAAAACCGTCAGTTCAAATCTGACCCGTTGCTCCAGTTAACTAAAGTGCTTGTATAAAAGCAAGTGCTGTTTCGATGTTGTTGAAGAATTTCATGGTCAATGTGAAGTTGTCAATATCAAATACCATAATGTAAAATGTATGTTCAGCACTCATTGATAAGTGTATAACAAGTCCTGTTTTTGTGATAGCGTCATATATGTACATAAATATATTTATGCGGGGTTCGTATAGTGGTAATACCTTAGCCTTCCAAGCTAATGCTGACAGTTCGATTCTGTTACCCCGCTCCAATGTTATTAAATACTAGATGAAATTATTATTTGTTCCACTAGATATAGACGTTACTGAAACTAGTTTTGAGTTAGGTGATCAACATACCTATCATCAAAATTTTTGGGAAACAAAAGAAGTTCTTGGTAAAGAAAATAACTATCAACAATATAGAAGTTTATTAGATCAAATACCAATAATAGATATCACAACATTTACGCATAAGTTTCAACAAATAGTAGTTAATCCTCACCATGATTATTATCCCGGTGATAATTTATCTAATGAATATAAACACATTGCACAAGCTGAACCGGCTGGGTATCATGTAGTATTAAAAGGTAAATGCGACTCGCTTGAAATATTTAATGGCAAAGAATGGATAACTCCTATATTGCCTCAAGTGCCCATAGCATACCTGCTTAATCTTACCGCATGTTTGCATAGAGTAAAGGAAGATTTTATGAGAGAAACACTTTATATTAAAGGTTTCTTGGATGTAGAAAAACATAAACAATTGATAGAGTGTAGTTTAAAACGCTATGGTGATCTAGCAATATATAACACGGCTTAGACCTCTGTAATAACTAACCGGTAAATGGTTATCATACGTCTGAGTTCTTCTTATCCAAAGATAGTTGACATATAAATAGATATATGTTATAATATAACACATTACATGAACACAACTGGAGTACTCGCTAGGTCCATAACTTAGAAGGAGATTCGTAGTGTGTTATATTATAACTGCCCTGGTGACGGAATTGGTATACGTGTTGGTCTTAGAAGCCAAATTTTAGGAGTTCGAGTCTCCTCTGGGGCACCATATAAAAACATATTTGACTAAACTCGGGTTCATCCGTGATAGCTTTTGCTACTATATCAAGTGTGTTTCTACATGGGGGATTAGCTCATTTGGGAGAGCGGCTGCTTTGCAAGCAGTAGGTGACCAGTTCGATCCTGGTATCCTCCACCAAATACTTGAGGACTCATAATATGAACATAGTGATAATAGGGGGAGGTGAACCCGGTAAGTTTGGTAATGACCTAGTATTGCGTATGCGTACTGATGGTCATAACGTTTATATTGTATCTCACAAGAATTACAATACAGGACATCCACATGATATCAAAGCAAACTTTGATAGTGTTCAATGTGTAGTAGAAGCATTTAATGAAGTGACCAAAGATGTTGATACTGTTGATATGATTCTTTTTAATTCCAATTCAGGTTCTTATCCAAATGATGAAAATTGCTTTACTTCTACTAGTGTAGTTGACTTAAAAAGATGGGAAGAGAATATAAGACTTGCATGCCATATACCTCATGTTTTGGGTGTAGAAGCATTAAAACGAATGAATGAAAATAGTAAAATTATTTTTATTATATCATATATGGCAGTAAAGTTCAATCGTAATGAATGGACAAGTTATGCGGGGTATGCAGGAAGCAAAGCAATGCAAGCTCACATGATGAGGGCATTTGCCGAACACAATGACAAAGGTGCAATAGCAACAGCTATAGCTCCGCATTTTACATACGATAATCCCGAAATATACAAACAAACTTTTGAAGTAGTGTATAATTACATTAATAAATTAACAATAAAAGATAACAGTAAGATTATGTATGTGGATGCGTTTGCTAAACCACCAAGTATTACTAATTATGCAGAATTGTGAAATACGCGGGTTGGGTGGTCACCACACCGGTCTCATAAGCCAGGTGCATCGGCAGTTCGAATCTGTCACCCGCATCCAATTACGGAGTGTAGCACAGCCTGGTAGTGCGCTTGCTTTGGGAGCAAGAGGTCGTAGGTTCGAATCCTACTATTCCGACCAAGTTTTTAACAAAGGAAGATAGTATGACATGCAGAGGTTATGACCCAAAAGCCGTTAAAATCGGTAAGCTAGTAAAGATTGCAGCCGCTCAAATTCTTGATCCACATGTACGTGGTTCATTTTTGCGTAGCTATGCTAAGATTGCACAAGAAGGTTTGCGATCATACAGTGGGGGTAAAGGGGACAAGAAGTGAGCAAAGGTTCTAGTCCAAGACCATACAGTGTCAGTCAACAAGAATATGCAAACAACTATGACAAAATCTTTCGTAAGCCTGATCCAAGAATGATTGAGGATCAAAAGAATGAAGATGAAGCGTTTGAAAAAATTGCTAGAGAAACAGAAGTTAAAGACAGCTCTCAAGGGGGTTAAATAAAAATATGCATCGATAGCTCAGGGGTAGAGCGTCTCCTTTACACGGAGAGGGTCCGCGGTTCGAAACCGTGTCGATGTACCAAGAATATGCGGGAATAGCTCAGTTGGTAGAGCATCACGTTGCCAACGTGAATGTCGTCGGTTCGAACCCGATTTCCCGCTCCAAATATAAACATAAATACAATATGCAAAAATACAATGTAAACATTCCGGGTTGGATGCTCGAAAAAGAATTAATAATTCTTTCAACATTGGCTGGTTATGTTCCTGATAATGGTTCTATTTTAGAAATAGGTTGTTTTTTGGGTAGTTCTACTACTGCCCTCTATAGAGGTAAAAATTCTTCTGTAAGCATGGATATAGTTGATAATTTTAGAATTGTTTCTAGCCAATCATTATTAAATATTGAGTTTGAAAATTTGCAATTTGCACTAGGCGATCCTATTATGTATGCTGATGCAAGAGAAATTGCAAAAGCTACAGGATGGCATGATGCATTTAGATTTTGTATAGGTGAAGAAATGTATGCTAATATAAATGTACACCCTACTTCTAGCAAAGATTTTGAGAAAGTAAAACATTACGATCTTACCTTTATTGATGCTTCACATACATTATTGGATGTTAAACATGATATTGAAAAGTATGAATCCGATACCGGATTATTACTAGGAGATGATTTTCATCCCTGGTTTAATGGGGTTGCGGTCGCATTAAATCAAACAAAAAAAAATAGAACATTGATAGTTTTTGAAAATACTAAATTATGGGCTCTGATACCTAACACAGGATACTGGAGAGATGTATTTAAAAATAACAACCTATTATTTTTAGAGTAAGCATGAAATACGAAATCATTGAAGATTGTAGTCCTTATTATATTAGATATACTCACGCCGGTATACAGTCTATAATAGATTATTGCAATGTAATCACCCCGGATATTTATAAGATAAATGAAGATTTTACTCATTATAAATTACAGCCAGATGAATCTAAAAAAATGCTGAGTATGATTCCCTTAAAATTTCCACCATTAGAAATTGATCGGGTATCGTTATTCATATCAAAGCCGCATATGACATATAGGGCTCATAAAGACGGATCATTTGACCATGTTAGTATAAATTATACTTCTAAAATATTAGATGATAAGTGTGTGACCAGCTGGTATAGTGATGAAGATTTATCTATGTATGAAATCGATCCTAAACATAATGGATCAAGGGAATGTGTTGGATTTGATAAAACTAAACACTCCCCGGTTAAATCAATGGTGGCTCAGCCCAATGAAGCAATATTGTTTAATACCGAAATATTTCACGATTGGGATAATTCACAATCAGATAATGAAAGAGTTGTATTAACATTAAGGCCTGCATTAGCATTAAGACCTAAAATTTATTTTGAGACAATGAAAAGATTAATGTTTGAATTTTAAAAAGGAAGAAAATGACTGAAAGCAGAGCAAGATATACAAGTGAAGACGCCGTTAATATGGTTGGTAATCGATTTGATTTAGTTCTTATCGCTTCACATAGAGTAAGAGAGTTAAAGCGTGGACATCGTTCTACACTAGTCTCTAAAGCAGGTCCTATTGTGACTGCACTTCAAGAAATTGAAGCAGGACTTGTGGGTAGAGAATACCTCAAGCGTATTAGAAAAAACGCATAAAGAATATATCTCGGTAGCTCAATTGGCAGAGCACTGGTCTCCAAAACCAGGGGTTGTAAGTTCGAGGCTTACCCGGGATGCCAAAAACAAAAGGTCGTTAACGACCTTTTCCTAGATAAATACATTATGTATCAAGTATTATATAATCCTGGTGCGGCAGGAGATATGTTAGCCGCAGTAATAGATAGTAAAGATTATGATTTAACCAATATTGATGTGCGGGCTAGGCCTAATACATTAAGATTACACTTTAAGTTGGCTATTATTAAAAATAATGGTGCAGAAAATGTATTATATTCTGGTTCTAGAAAAACTCCATATTTAGAAGAAATAGAAAAAAAATACACAGCAATTACCTGTAGTCATTATTTTGATTTTGGATTACAACATATAATAGATACTATTTTAATTGATGACTCTGATTATAAATATGCCAAATGGTGTATGGAACGGAGTCATATAATTCTTCCTAAATCTCATCCTCCATTTAATGAAACAGAACTCGCTAGACGAATTCAAAGAGTTAAATTTGCTAAAAAATATGGCCATATTCGTAAAGTCATACTCTTTAAAGATATATTAGAAGGTAATCTAATAGAAAAATTACAGCAATGGATAGACACTCCATTAAACGTCAATATATACAATCACTGGTTACATAAAATTATAGCACCCTTGCCCAAGGTTGACTAATAATCCAAGGTGTAGTATAATACATTATTAAGGAGTTAGATATGTGGATTGAAAATGTAGCAGCCGCTGATATACCTACTAGATTTCATCATGAAGCCGGAGAGAATAGTATGCTGATTAGCATCACAGACCCTGCGAGTTGGAGACCAACACCTGCTCACAAATTCAAAGAGATTCACAATTTTGAATTCTTGGACATTGAGAAGAATGATTTTGCTTTAGATGAAGCAATGCGTTGCAGTCAAGAACAAGCAAACGAATTGGTTAGACTATTGCAACATGCCAAAGAAAATAGAATGAACGTGGTTGTTCATTGTTTTGCAGGTGTATGCCGTAGTGGTGCAGTATGCGAAGTTGGTGTTATGATGGGGTTTGAAGACGTAGGAAGATGGCGTAGCCCTAACTTACTTGTCAAACATCGTATGATGAAGGCATTAGGTTGGACATATGATGAAGATGAAAAGCCAAACATTGATGATTGGCGATCTTTTAAGAGAATAGAATGAACAAGTTAAATGAAGATGGTAAGGTGGCAGTGTTGTATAGTCCTGGCTTCGGTGCAGGATGGTACACATGGAACTATGAATGTCCTGAAATTCTTTTTGATCCAGCAATCGTAAAGTTTGTTGAAAAGGAAAAATGGGATGAATTGGCAACATATGTAGCATTGAAGTATCCAGATATCTACACCGGTGGTATGAAAGATTTAGAAGTAGAATGGATGCCGGTAGGAACAGAATTCAAAATAAATGAATATGATGGTGCCGAATCCATCGAATACAAAGAAAGCGACCACTGGATGGTTGCGTAAAGGAATAAAATGTTTAAAGTAAAAGAATTAGAATTTGTAGACTTAAATTCAGCAATGGATTATGCTAAGTCATTAAACGAATTCATTTCTATCATAGGAGACGGATTCGAAGTATGCGGTATGTTTGGTGTAGACAGTGTGCGTGATGGTAAGTGTCCGGATGGCATCGCTTATGATTGGAACAAAACGTCACGCATCGGACGAGTAAAGAAAGAGAGGGTATAATGCCAGCAGTATTTTTAACGAGTGACACCCACTTTGGTCATGCCGGCGTGTGCAGATTCACCGAAGCAGACGGTGTTACAAAGATTCGTCCATGGACTGATCCACATGAGATGGATGAGGAAATGATTAAGCGTTGGAACGACCGAGTTCGTCCAAATGACAAAGTATATCACTTAGGTGACGTAGTTATTAACCGCAAGTCATTAATTACGTTGAGTCGCTTAAACGGTGACAAGGTATTGATTCGTGGTAACCACGATATCTTTCGTGATGATGAGTATAGATTATACTTCCGTGAATTACGTGCGTATCATGTAATGAACGGTATGATTTTAAGTCACATCCCGTTACATGAGGCATCATTAGGACGTTTTGGTGTCAACATTCATGGCCACTTACATTCTAATAGAGTGAAAAAAGCTAGAGGTATTGACGCTAAGACAGGTGTAACATTATACAGTGATGAAAACGATGTTCGTTATCATTGTGTATGTGTTGAACAAACAGATTTTACACCTATCCTGTTTGAAGACGTTATCAAACGTATCGAGGCAGAAGGCGGTTCAGTTGGATTCAAAAGTGGGAACGGCCCCACAATGTAAAATAGACCTTTCGGGGTCTATTTTTTTGGCTATAATTTAGTATAAACAAAATATAATCTATCATTATTATCTTTCTTAAAAGTATCTAACTTGAGATTATATTTTTCAGCAAATTCATTTACAACTTCAAATGTCCAAGGAAATATTTCAACATACGGCCCTGTCTTGTGAGTGATCCCTGGGTTAGCACGTAGATAGAATTTTCCACCCTTCTTCAATAGATTGATGCAATGACTGAACCGTGATTCAATCTCATCACGTGAATTAAAATTAATAGATCCAAGAGCCATTATAACATCGTGACTTTCTGGCTTTACTTTATATTCTAAGATGTCAACCTCATAGTCAGCTTGATTGTTATATGGATCAATGCCAATAATATTCTGAATACGACCCTTAAATGGGTGATACCCACAACCAACATCAAGTACTTTCTCCGGGTTTAGTTTGTTGATTTCATCAGCAAGTTCCCATCCAGTATGCTCATAGTCACCTGTTCTAGGCTTCCATATCTCACTAAAGAATCTTAGGATATAGCGTTCTGACAAGTCATTAGTAATAGCACCTAGTGTCCCTACATAATCGCAGGGCAAATGCAATTCAGCTTCTACACTATCTTTGAATTTGCTATATCGTGCGGGCGTCCAAGGTAAGTCTTGCACAATAGTTTGTTCGTCTATAGAAATTTTACTGTACTTGGGTAAATTGAACGCAAGCTGTAAATTTTCTTGTAATAGCTTAAAAATTTTAGTATTCATCTGATTTTTTCTATATTTAGTAAATTTTTATGCTGAATGGCATAAATATATTGTCATCATATTTATATTAGGAGGAACGATGAAAAAAATTTTAGCAACACTTACATTAGCAGTATTACCTATGTTATCATTTGCATGGGAACCAACCAAACCAGTACAAGTTTATATTGGTAACACTCCCGGTGCTGGTAACGAAATGGCATTTCGTAAACTAGCAGAGATTGTACAGAAATCTAATCCAAAGTTCACATATGTAGTTCAGAATATTCCTGGTGCTGATTCAGTCATTGCCAACAACAAGTTTTTAGAAGCTCCTAATGATGGACACACTATCAACTTACCAAGTCACATGAGTTCATATGTAACGAATGATATCTGGGAAAAGAATATTAAGAAGTATAACTACGACAGCTTCATTGACGTATTGACAATGGGAAAGAGCCCTCTAGTATTAGTTGCTAGTGTAAAGAGTGGCATCAACACCCCGCAAGAGTTTATCAAATACATTCAATCAGGTAGAAACATTAACGTTGCTATTGGTGGCGGAGCACATAGAACAGCATTTGAATATCTACTAGACAAGGGTAATGGAAACAAAGATGCTGTCAAAAGTATTAAATTCAACGGACCGTTACCGGCAGTTACTAGCGTAGCAAGTTATGATGGTAAAACTGGCACAGAGTTTGGTATCATGCCAATTGCAGTTGCTAAACCATTGATTGAAGGTGGCAAAGTTAAACCAATTGGGTTTACTGGCACACGTAAGATGCCTCAGTTTCCTGATGTTCCCTTACTAAACACAGTAGCCCCGGGCATTAACGTGTATGCCGCATGGAGTATTGAATTACCACCTGGCACAGATAAAGATATTGTTGCATGGTATCAACAACAGTTTAGTAAAGCAGTCCGTAGCACTGAATACAAGGAATACATTGATGCTAATGTTATATTCTATGCAGAAGATGAACTTACGCCTGCAGGATTGAAAAAACATATGGACGATTTACGCGCGGCATTCTTGCCTGTGCTAAGTAAGATTGACCTATCTAAGGATTAAATGAAATACATATTTGTCGCAGGAGCACCGGGCAGTAAATGGTCTAGTGTTGTAAAGAACATCTACTATAGTCCTAGCGTTGACCAATCAGATTACAGTGATACTAGAACATATTACCATGACGCCAGTGGCAAAATGGAATTGATGCATTTAGGTGCATACTACGACCCTGGCATGGAGTTTGGTAAACTATTTCATCGATTACCAATGTATGATAGAGAAACATTAGAGCGTGACTTTGATGAAGCATTTACCGGTGAAGGTGTACGTATCATTAAAAGTCATGTGTTCAGCAATCATATTGATTACATCAAAGAAACATGGCCTGATTGTCCTATCGTGTTAGTACATCGTCCTGATGATGCGTGTTTAGGGTGGTGGGTCAAGTGCGGTCACTTTGACATTACATACCCTGACTACAGTGAATACTATCAGAACTTGAAAGTCATGGCAGAGAAGATTAAACAACAGAATCAGGGCATAGTTAAAGCAAACTACAAATATCCCGGTAAAGTTCCATTAACTAATCACATGCTCTGCAAGATGTTAAAAATACAATTGCCTCCTAATGATTATTATCAAGACTACGGTGCATCAGATGTAAGAGTTACAGTGATATGAAACAACTGTTAATTATTACCGGACCACAAGGATCCGGTAATCATGTGTTCAGTAAAGTATTAGCACTACACCAAGATGTATCTGGTTGGAAAGAATTGCTTATTGATTATTGGATAGCACATGACCATGAACCTTTTAGTGAATGCTGGAATACACCTAGTCTTGTTCATAGTATTGACTGGTCAAAATGTGATAATTATGTAACCAGCATCAGTTGCCCTTATGCAAATAACGGGGTTGTTACTATACCCAAATACAAACTGTTTGTTGAGACACTAGAGAAATTTGGTATCAAAGTTAAAATAGCAATCATTGGCAGAGACCAAAATATTTTAAAGCATCAACAACATAGAGTAAGAGATAGAGTTAGTCTATCTGACTTTGATGAACCACTTGAGTATCTAATGACATTAGATTCAGTATTCATAAGCCAAGAACTACTGTATTTGTATAAGGGTAAATATCTACAAAGCTTATCTAAGCAGTTAGACTTTCCTATAGCGTATGACGATCCTAGAATAAATATCATATTAGAAGAAGATGCAAATAGCAAATATTTTAAAAGTATCGAAAGACAAGAGTTAGATAGTCTTGTAAGAAAAGTAAGTGGAATAAAGGACACACTATGATTAGTAGTTGGGACACAACAAAAGCAAAAAGTAATTATCACTTTGATAATTTTAAGAACGATTCACAAGTTGATAAAGTAACTAAGTTAGGTAGAATCACACACGACTGGAAAAATGATGTAGCCGAAATCATCAAAGATGTAAAACCGGCAACATGGGAAACACGCGGTTATAAAGGTGAAGGTGTACTACCACCTAAAGAAGATTTGCTAGCAGAAGAATATGATCTGACACGTGCAGGGGTAGATCCAAAAATAGTTATTACTCATTTGAATTGGAAATTGACCCCTGCATTGCAAAAAGTCAGCGAACTGTTTGCATTGGATGATTGTATGGAACGTATACATGTACAAATGCCCGGCGAAGTATGGAACTTACATATTGATAAGTTACAAAAATGGGCACCAGAAGAACCATGGAAAATAATGCGTGTTATGATTGCATTGAATGATTGGGAGCCTGGTCACTTTTGGTCATATGGTAATTATCAATATCAACAATGGCGTGCCGGCGATGTAACAACATTTGACTGGCAAAATATACCTCATTGTACAGCAAATGCAGGACATAATCCTAGACTAACATTTCAATTGACAGGTGTTATGACAGAGAAAACTACTGCATTTATAAACAGACTAAAGAGATTTGACAGTCACCAATTGGAGTTAAAAAATGAATCATGGTTCTAAAAGAATATTAGTAATGGGTCTACCTGGAGCGGGTAAAACTTACTTAGCACAATATATAGTAGACCACTTACAAGCAGATAAAAAACGTGTAGGTTGGTTAAACGCCGATGATGTGCGTAAAAAATACAATGACTGGGACTTTAGTACAGAAGGTCGAGTTCGTCAAAGTCTACGTATGCGAGAACTGGCTGATAGCATGACAGATGTAGATTATGTTATTTGTGATTTTGTTGCACCACTAGTTGAAATGCGTAACAACTTTAAAGCAGATTGGACTGTATGGGTCGACACAATTGACAAAGGAAGATACGAAGATACCAACAAAGCCTTTATTCCACCCGAACAATATGATTTTAGAATTACTGAACAGAATGCTGTTAAGTGGGGCGAGTTTATTGCCGCACATATACTAGACAATAGATTGCGCCTTGTGTTTGATTGGCAAAAACCTACAGTTCAGATGTTGGGTCGTTGGCAACCCTGGCATGCTGGACATCGTGCATTATTCGAACGTGCTATTGCAAAAACCGGGCAAGTTGTTATACAGATTAGAGATTGTCAAGGTTGGCAGGGTTCTAATCCTTTTGAAATTGACAAAGTAAAATCATTCATCAAGCGTGATTTGGACATGCTTTATCAAGGTCAATATGAAATTCAAGTAGTACCAAACATTGTGAATATTACATATGGCCGTGATGTTGGTTATAAAATAGAACAAGAAACCTTTGACGAAGCAATACATAATATCAGTGCTACAAATATACGTAAAAGCTTAGGTTTAAAATGAAATCACCTTAGGACCGGTACTCGTTACCGTGGTGTAGCCGGCTGCTGGCTTGACGTACTAATTCGCTACTAGGAAATCTAAAGTGAGCTTTATCTCTATATAAATAGTTGAATGAAAAAACTATTAGCATTATTTTTACTATTATTTGGTATTGCACACGCTCAAATACACACGTATAAATTCATACTAAGTTCTGGACCCGGATCAGGATCTGATATAGTTGTGGATACCTATACTGGTTGTTTAGAACGTCAAAAGATTAATGTATTAAAAGAATTCAAACCGGGTGCAAATGGTTTAATAGCAATCAACACATTACAGCAAGCAAAAGATACTGACAAGGTTACTAACTTGTTAGTGGGAAATTTTGGGCTGAACATGTTGGGTAGCTTTCCTAATATTGACTTACTAGAAGATATTAATCCAACTGTATACATGAATCAAATTGCAATGGTGTTTGTAGGTAAGACAGGCAAGACTGATACAATTGATGAGTTGAGAACACTATCAAAGACTAGACCAATCAATGCAGGTTCAAGCACAGTGTTAGGTAACTTTATGATTGAGACATTGTTTACTGAGTTGAACATCCCGTATCAAGTTATACCTTATAAAAACAATGTCAACATGTTAACTGATACAGTGAATGGTAGTTTGGATATCCTACTAGACACATACATTGGAGCGAAGCCAATGATTGAATCAGGAAAGGTCAAAATCATTGCCAGTACGTTTGACAAACGAACAGCAAACAAGTACAATCACGAAAGCGTACAAACTTTTAGTAAAAAATTGAGTAAAATGCCTTTGGGTATTCTGTTAAGTGTAAACCCTTCTGCTAGTAAAGAAGCAAGAAGTATGTTAGTAAATTCAATATACGAATGCAACAAGGATATTGATGTATTGAACAGATTAGAATCAATGTCATCGGGCCCTATGTTTTATACAACAGAAGAAATTAGAAACATTGTAAAATCAGTAGCGAAGAAATAATATGTATTTACCACATTGGATCGTAGACGGAAACAGAACATCAAGTCAAATTGATGCGTGGAGAGCCGCATACAAATTAAAAACTAAACCACACTTCTACTTTTATGAAGAAGCATATGACACATTAGACTGGACAGTTGAACCAACAGAAACATGGGATCAATTGTGTTATGATAGATGTACACAATTGCGTCAGCGTTATAACAAGCTAAGTTTGTTCTATAGCGCAGGCCGTGATAGTCATCACATTCTAAGATGTTTTTATCATTTTAATATACCATTAGATGAAATTGTATTGTTAAACCTACGAACAAACCCTGTACGACAAGATGAATTGATTCGTTTAATATATCCGCAAGTACAAGAGTTTTTGAAAGCATACCCAAATACAAAGATTACCACAGTTGATGTAGGTCCAGAAGATTTTGATAATTATTTCTTAGATGATTGGCTAGAGAAACCGGCTAGTGCATTGACACATGGTTACTTTCAACCAACTAATTTTAGCTTCTATGTTAAAAGCATCATGCATGCCGATGAACCTAATCACGGTGTTATCTTAGGTGTTGATAAACCACGTATTGTATTAGAAGATGGTAAGTATTATTCTACAGTCATTGATAAGACTATGGAAACGTATATGACTGACATTCTAAACATTGAGTTGTTTTATTATGCTCCGGACATGCCTAAACTTCATCTGAAACAATCATGGATGACATTAAATCATATTGAGAGAATGTATGGTACTACTGTAATATACAAACCAGAGCAAATTGATCCATTAATTAATACTAAATTAGGCTCCGCTCCTACGAGTTTTTCTATCACTAGACCTGAAAAAGTAATTAAATCAAATAAAATTACAAGTGAATTTTTAAAAGATTATTGCGGCAACAGTCACAGTGAATACTATGATGATTTTTGTATTGCATCTGGTAGGGGCGCGGCATGGAATATTAATCTAAGTATTCAGAATGGTAAGAGTAAGTATAAGACTGAGGGTCGTGAACAAGTATTTCAGCGACTACTAAAAAATGCCACAGATGATAAATGGAAGTCAGCACACAACTTTAGTGACGCTATGACTTATTTGAAAACACACTATGCTAATATCTTTAACAAAGAAGATCCGTATCAAGGCACGTTAGGATGCTATTCTAAAATGTACTACATGAAAGATGTTACTTGACACCAATCATCATGTGGCGTTTGAATCTTAAATGCTCATAGTTGATGTTAATTGAGTCACAGTAAATTAGTTTTTGAACTTTATATGTTTCAGTGAACAATGACATATCAGCATAACTTTGCTTTATATCCCAATCAATTGTATTAATAGGTAAGTTTGTGCTTTGAAAACATACCAATCTGTTGTCAGGTATAACATCATACCAACTTGTGTTATCTAATTGGTCAACACTACAATTGATAAAGATAGATTCACTTCCGGTGTTACTAAAGTCAAGGGTGTTTATGTCTCTTGTGTGGTTGTAAACCTTAGGATATTCAAATTGCCAATGGTCGCATAACTTGTTTGCATTTTCTGTTGCAATTGGATCAATGTCATACGCATTAACAATACCATAAAATCTAGGGCGTCTTGTTAGCATCATAAAAGCTAATAAGCTATCCCAACTGGCTAATATGTTGACTGCAGGATTCTTGATACCTTCATTATCAATAACCTGTTCTATTCTTTCACATAACCATAACTTGCTTTGTACTAAACTATGTGAGAATGATTCGTGGATATTCATATAAAAAGATTATTAGATGTTACAGTTGAGTTAATTAAAGTTGCAACTTGATTGCCCCAAACTATATTAGACTTTGGGACACCAAGTTTTTTTAATAATTCAATTTGATATTTAGTAATGTTAAAAAGTTCTCTAGGACATTGTTCCCAACCATAACTTTTTATTCTAGGTTCCTTTGTACCATACATCTTGTACTTTAAGAAAGGCACTGTATGAAATTTATCATTACCCCTCTTATGTTCTTTTAAATGCTGTTCAATGAAATGATAACTAGATTCAAAGCTGTGACTTATCATGTTGCCTATACCGGGTATACTCTTTGATTGCATGAATCGTTCATAACTACTGAATGCCAATTTAAATGGACTCAACACATTTTTCTCTGCTTGTAGCCAGGGCCAATCACCACCAACGATTGGGTAGTTATGACATTGTTCTATTAACCAAAAATGACTAGGAACATGCGGTTCTGTTATTTTAAATGGCAGAGCATACTCTAAATACTTACCGCTCTCATAAAAGTCAATAGCATCAAAGTAGAATAAATTCTGTTTGACATTATTTTCCCTACAAAACTTTTCTGAGTAATACAGATCCACTACATTCAATATTGCACCTTTAATAGTAATAACCATAGTCATTGCTTCTACTGGTATCTTATTTTTTAATAAAGACATAAGAACCAGTTCACTATCCAATCCGCCGCTATAGAGTAACTCAATTGGACTATTTGGGCAATCTACTAAATGGTCATAGAATATATCATCCACACTTCTACCCGGTTCAAATTGACATTCTGTTAATTCTGTAGTAAAATGATTATCATGCAGGGTATGTTTTTTGTACCCATTTAATCCAGTAGACCATTGCAATATTTCTGACATACTCATATTTAGTGGGTAAACTAAATACTCGTATATTTACGATATAGTATAAATACACAAAAGAGAACACCATGCTACATTTTATCACAGACCTAACACACAAACTATTATCATTTATTAAAGACGATCCTGTACGACCAGAAATATCTACTGATTTCAGAGTAACTAATGGAAGAATGGTTGCGGCATTATCTAGTAATGATGATGATCCGGATGCAATGGTATGTGTTAGTTTTCATGATTTTGTTCCAGCCGGTGTAGATGATTTATCACATGTATCTGAGGTCCCAACTACAGCAGTATTCTATACCATATGGAGTTATAAAGCCGGTAAAGGTCGTGATTTATTAATACAAGCGGTAAAAGGTATTCAGGAACAATATCCTAGTGTAAATAGATTTGTGACATTAAGTCCTAAAACAGAAATGGCTAGAAGATTTCATTTAAAAAATGGTGCTATTATATTCCGTGAGAATATAGAAACCATTAACTATGAATATACTAAAACAATTAGTGAGTAATATTATGGTAAAAGAAGTTAAAATGGTTAGTACTAGTGAAGAAGTAGAACAAATAGAAAATAGTGCATTATTAGCGTGTGATTTTATATATGATAATTTATTACCATTATTAGAAGAATTTGAAAATAATAATGATGATCCTGAATATATTCCCGGTATTGCTACTCATGGATTATTTGTAGCATTAATACAAGAATTAGCCGATTTAGGATATACTCAAAAGGATTTATATAAAGAAATTAGAACTTATATGAATACTTCGGTAGGTGAAGTAGTACACTAATACTTTAGTACTACATATTTAAGAAACAAAAGTACTACTTTTGCCCCCTCAGGGGCTTCAAAATCGCTAGAGGATTCAGGAACGCACTCTGATACACTTCTAGCGATTTTACCAACAGTTGACAATAAATGGGCTTTAGTGTATAATTCATCTATGAATAAAACAAATGACATCATTCAGTGGACAGGGGTAGTTTTCATCATAGCAGGTCATATCCTGAACTCGATGGGCAATATGGATCCATATAACATTATAGCATTCAGTTTTGGAACTGTATTCTTTCTTACATGGGCTTACCGGGTTCGCAACAATGCACAAATGGTAGTGAATATCGTATCAGTTGTTATTTGTATGCTTGGATTGTACCGAGCATTCTGAGGTTGACAATAAATCAATTTGGGTATATAATACACTTATGAACTCGAAAATCGTCCGCAAGCGTAGAACTGATAGAAATCAAGTTATCTACTTTATCCAAGATACTGTAACACTTGAGTACTACATTGGTTTGACTGCTCTTTCATACAAAGGCAATGTGTTTTTGACACTACGCCGTCGTATGCAAAAACATATGCAACGGGCTATGACTGAGAACAAAAACTGGGGCCTGTCTCGTGCTTTGCGTGAGCGTGGTGCCGAGCGTTTTGTGTTCGGTAAGTTGGAAGTTGTGCGTGGCAAGCGCCCTGCTCATGAGCGTGAAACACTATTGATTAACACATTGCAACCAGCATTGAACACATTTGGAGTAAAATAATGCAAGCAATTACTAACTTGATTATCGTAATGTTACCCGTCATTGTGATGGGTCTGGCAATAATTTTAAAGGATGGATTTTAGTATGAGAGATGGATATGGAGTATGTCCTGTATGTAACGGGACTTGTTATGTCAATTTGACGGAACAAGAAAAAGCTTATTCTTGGAATAAAGATAAGACACAACGTGGTTGTCATAACTGCGGTGGACAGTATATGTATGGATCCCCTAAGGGTGAAGTACGATTGAATGCCGAAGGTGCACCGTGCAACCATCATTACACAACCAAATCAGACGGCAGATGCTTGACCGGCTACACTTGTAAACATTGCGGTGACAGATATCAAATTGATTCGGGTGATTAATTAGCAATATCTCAGAGGACTCATAAATAACGATATGAGTCTTTGGGAAAAATATGAGTTGACAGTTAAGAGAATTCTTGCTATAATCATAGCAATAGTGATCTTTGGTTGGATGATTTTAGAAGAACCTGAAATCGAAGAACCAACTATTACTGTTAGTTATAAATGTGAGATATTATTACGGTTACATTCTATTCCGGAACATATCAAAAAACAATGTATTAAAATTTTGAAAGACACACATGAAATTGAACCAGATTAACGAAGCAATGAATCACCAAATCACCGGTGGTTCTGAATATCAATGGCAATGCTTTCCTGATGCACGATTCTTAGACTATGAAAGTGACTATGGTCACGTTAGTGTATTGTATAGTACTGTAGATCAAACTGTATACCAGGCTGACGCCTCACTTAAACGTGATGCTTGGCCCAATGACGAACGCTATGATAAGCCCTATCGTTGGACAAATGCTTTGTTTAAAGATGCTTACCTTAATGAAGCAACAGAACGCAATGTCGATCCCGATCAGGCATGGGATGATGTTAAGTGGATTGATCTGGATGTAGAAGAAGATTTCCTAGAAAAAGCAAAAGCAATGTTCAACGGTGAGTATTGGGATACCCGTGTACAAATAGAAGTTGATTTGGATGATGACCTAATACTTCATTTAGCCAAGGAAGCGCACAAGCGTGACATTACACTAAATAAGATGATAGAGTTTGTTTTACAAGAGGCAATCGACAGTCACCGTGTCAACGAATCATTGGTCTGACACGTTATATAAGTATAACACAGGAGATAGTTATGAAAAAAGTTATATTAGCAATATCATTGATTTTACTAGCTGGTTCAGCATCAGCACAGCATTATGGTCATCACGGACATTATGGTCACGGTGGTTATCGTGGCGGTGGTTGGGGCTGGGGACCTGTACTCGGCGGCGCACTAGCTGGAGCAGTAATTTATGATATCTATAATCGACCAGTAGTTGTTCAGCAACCTCCAGTAGTTGTACAGCAACAACAGCCTGTTATAGTTCAACAAAATCAAAACTGTACCCCATGGACTGAAACACAAAACTCAGATGGCACTATTACTCGTACACGAACCTGTAATCAGTGACCAAAGTAACTTGTACAATATCGTTCATTATGTTATAATACACGTATGAACGATATTTTTTATGGTATTTTTTCGTGGATAAAAGATGACTTTAAGTCTAACAGAATTCGCTTTGCTATTGAGCTTCTTGCATGGGCTATTAGTATTGGATGCAGTATTACTATGGCGGTTACAGTCCCCACTCCTCCGCTTCTTGCTCTTTATCCCATTTGGATTACTGGTTGTGCTTTGTATGCTTGGGCTAGTTGGACTAGGAAATCTTTTGGCATGCTGGCTAACTATCTACTGCTAGTGTCCATTGATAGTATAGGATTAATAAGGATGATGACATAATGACAACTGCAATTAAAATGATAAACAAGAAAACCGGTATCACTAAAGATGGATACATAGGTTTTAGTTACAGCTACTTTTTATTAGGTATCTTTAATATGGGATGGTTAGTTCCTCTATATCGAGGTGAATTGCTAATCACACTAATATGTTTAATCATTCATGTGTTAACTTTGCCCTTTTGGATTATCACCGCAGTAGTATTTGGATTGTTCTTCAACAAATACTACACTCTTAAGTTAATTGAAGAAGGTTACACTTTTGATGATAGTGATGATGAACTCGTTGCTAGAGCAAAAACTATTTTAGGAATGACAAAATGAACATCACCACAGAATGGACCGATAAAGATTGGGACAAGTTTACTGAATGGTTAAGTGGTATGTTGCGAGTAAGTGAAGGTACAGTGACATTCACCAAATCAGATGGTACTGAGCGTGTAATGAAATGTACTCTAGTGCCAAACCAATTACCTAAGGTTGAAATCAAAGAGGATGCAAAACCACGCAAAGAATCAGCTACAAGTATGCGTGTATTTGATTTAGAGAAAAAAGAGTGGCGTAGCTTCACTATCAAGAAAGTTAAACAAGTTAATTTTACGATAGAATGAACGACTTTGAACAAGGTAACATTCACTACATGGCTAAAGAGTATCACGAAGCCAGTGAATGTTACAGAAGATTTTTAGAACAAGAGCCACAGAATTATATAGTGTGGCATAATCTTGGCATTACACTATCACAGTTAGGTAGAGATGTAGAAGCATTAGAATGCTTTGAATTACCATGCAGTCATAACTATGTTGAAAGTTGGCTAAGTAGAGGAACAGCATTACGCAGTTTGGGACATTATAGGGAAGCATTAATTACATTTGCACACACCTTTGCTCTCGACCCCAAACATTCAACAGCATACAGTAATTACGGCAACACCTTGCGTGAGTTTGGATTACCTGAACTTGCTATTCCTTTTTTACAAATAGCACAAGGTCTCACTCCTAATAATGTTAACTATGAGTTAAACGAATCAGTTAGTCATTTAATGAAAGGTGATTTGATTGAAGGTTGGAAGAAGTATGAAGCACGTTGGTATTATCAAAGCGACATAAGCCTTAAGCCTAACTTGCCCGGGCCAGAATATGATGGATCACAAGATATTATAGGTAAGAAAGTTCTCGTATACTATGAACAGGGATTTGGTGATAGTGTTCAATTTATTCGTTTTGCAAAACAATTAAAAGACAAGGGTGCAGAAGTAACAGTTATAACCAAACCACAATTGTATGATTTGTTTAAATATAACTTGCCTGACTTGACTGTACTAAATGCTGACGCACAGATACCACCATATCACTATCATGTTGCATTGATGGATATACCAAAATGTTTTAGTACAACCATTGATACGATCCCTTATTCTACTCCTTATTTAGATGTAGATGAAGGTATGAAACAGTTGTGGAAACAATTGTTAGGCCCCAAGACTAAAAAACGAATTGGATTATTGTCTAGTCCAAATAAGATTGCATTCATATCACGCTTCCGTAGAATTGAATTAGAACAATTATTATCAATAACAAATGATGATTATGAATTTATTAGTCTATCATATGAAGTGGATGAACAAATATTGGAGACATTAGCAAAGTATAATGTCAAAACATTCCATGAAAACTTAACTGGCTTTTACAATACAGCAGGATTAATTAGCCAACTAGATTTGGTGATATCAATTGATACAGTTATCCCTCACCTGAGTGGTGCAATGGGAGTTCCCACTTGGGTGATGTTAACTGATTACGGGTGTGATTGGCGTTGGTTTATGAATCGTAACGATAGCCCATTCTATGATTGCATGAGACTATTCCGTCAGACAAATGGAACATGGGACAATGTGCTAGAATCCATCAGTACAGAACTTAAAAATTTAGGTTGACAATAAATAAGACTCATGCTATAATATGGGTTATGAAAAGAGAAATACTATCCTTCACTGTTAAAGAACCCAAACACAGGGCTCACCGTGTTCTTTTCTGTGAGAACACCCCGTTTAAACCTAAGGTTGCTAAGCCCAAAACGGGCTATCAACGTAAATCTAAACATCCAAATCGCACCGAAATTTGACAATAAATTAATTTGGGTATATAATACAATCTTAGACAGTTAACTAAAGGACTACAAAATGGCAGGTAAAGCAAAATCAATGTATCTCACGGTTTGTCCAAAAGGATCACATACCAGTGTTTTCACCAAAATGTTTTTCAATGCAAAAGAATTGAATGACTACATCAAAACACCGGAGTTTGTGGAAAAGTATCCAGAAGATAAATTCCAAATCATTAAAGAAACCTACTAAAAGGTTGACAATAAATCAGTTTGGGTCTATAATAGAGTCTTATTCAATCAAAAGGAGTTCACATGAACATCAAAGAAGTTAATACTGCTATCATTCACGGTCGTTTCACTAGTGAAGAATTGAATAGTATTGGTGATGCGATTAAATTTGCCCGAGCACAACTTGCGGCCCAAAACAAAATGGCCATGGGTAAAGGTTCCAAAGTAAAATTCACTAATTCACGCTCAGGTGTGACTGTGATTGGTAATGTTGAAAAGGTAAATCGTAAGTTCGTAATTGTACGTGAGAACAACCCCGGATTCATTGCTACAAACTGGCGCGTCCCTGCTAGTATGTTAACTGTTATTTAAGGAATTTAAAATGGCACAATATTTCTATGTTCGTCCGAACAGAGACAATTGGGAACCCACTGTAAGTAAATGCAGGCGTCAATTGTTAAGGGAATTGCTGAAGGGAACTTCAGTTAACATGGCAGAAAAATCTATGTTTATTCGTTTTGAAAATGTCAGTAACACTTACTGGGATCAGTTTTGGCATGAGGTCACTTCGGTTCCGGTTGAACATGCTATTAGTTAAAGGAACAATTATGAAAGCAATCTCTCTTGCTATTGGTACAATCGTTGTTAGTATTGTAGGTATTCTAGCCCTCAGTTTTCTATTGAGTTGGCCTGTCTACATGCTATGGAATGGTTGTTTGGTTGGCGCTGTTCAAGGTGTCTCTCAGGTTACTTGGCTCCAAGCCTGGGGCTTGACAGTATTGTGTGGTTTTTTGTTTAAATCTAATGTGAGTAATACAAAATGAGTAAAATGGCAGACTTATATATGGAGATTGAGGACATGCTTGAAAAAGGCACACATCCGGCAACTATCTCCGCGGTCCTTGATGTTCCGGTGTTCTTTGTCTATGATGTAGTAGAAAGTATTCATTCTGATGCTGAGGAATTGAGCCCTTTTAGGACAGTCAATTCGTAAAAAGGTTGACAATAAATCGGTTTGGTGCTATAATAGAATCTTAGACAGTAAAGAAAAGGAAACAAAATGGCTTACATGAATCAAGAACGCAAACAAAAAATTGCCCAAGCACTAAAGCCAATATTGGCTAAGTACAAGGTCAAAGGTTCACTGAGTGTCCGTAATCACATGTCCATCGTGTTGACACTCAAATCTGGCACTATTGACTTTATTGGCAATAGCAATCGTGTTTGCGGCAATGACTTTTATCAAGTGGCTCGCGGCTTCAAGCCTAACACTAATGGCTACGATCAAGTTAACCCATATTGGTTTCAGGATCATTATGATGGCGTTGCTAAGGAATTCATGACCGAAGCATTCAAGGCTCTTAAGGCTGCGGATTGGTATGATGAATCTGACGCAATGACAGATTATTTTAACACCGCCTACTATGTAGACGTTAATATTGGCAAATGGGACAAGCCCTATGAACTGACAGGTTCATGGGAAGCAGTTACCGTTTAACGAATAATGGGTAACACAATGATTGACAATAATGCCAATCTGTGTTATCATTATAACAGTGCTGTGAATTTAGCGGCACATTTTTTAAACTTAGCTTTTATTTAAAGGAAACACAATGGCTAATTCTAATCAAACTTTCAAAGTCGCCGGTATCACTATTCACAATGGTAATGCTAAGGTTCGTTTCACAGATGACATGGTTCGCCGTATCAAGCAATTCACTAAGGGTGGAGCTTCGCGTGTAGAATTTGTTGAGTTGCCCAGTGAGATGACTAAGGTTGATGCATTGAAATATCTCGCTACACTTCCTGAGTTCGCTAGTGCAAGTGACCAAGCAACTATTGCTGATACCCTTGAGGATAAGACAAAAGAAGCAAACAAAGGCACAGTTAAAGTTAAAGCATCTAAGCCTAGTCTTGATGCTATCAAAGCACGTGGCAAAAAAAGCAAAGAAGTGTCCGCAGAAGATGTATTGTCTGCTATTGCTGAATAATTAATAGGGCTTAGGCCCTCTTACTATGAACATGAATCTATCTACCTTTCGCCGATCATTTAATCCTCGTAGAGAATTCAATCCAGCAGATAAAAAAGATTTGTTAGAATTACAATTCTTTAAAAAGAATGGTAAATGGAAAACAGGTTGTCCATTCTTTCTAGAGGATCCGTTCGTTGAGATTCCGGCAATGTGTGAAAACAAATTCACAACTTACATGCTAGAGAAGATGAAATAAAAAAGCCCCTTAAGGGGCTTTTTTATGGGTTTGAAACTGACTTTATAATCCAGAAGTCGCTACTCATATTTGTATTCTGAATAACTTGAAACGGCATATAGAAGTAACCTCTGTCGCCCCAACCTGTTCCCCAACTGTTTCTTGCAATGAATACTTTTTTGTTTTTGTCGTATCCAACAAGTAACACTGCATGTCCACCTAATAGTTTTTCACGCTTTGTGTTTGGATAAGGCATCATACCGGTCTTGGCAACATTCATTGACATAAAGCTATCATACACACTGAAGCCTATGATAACTGAATAACCATTACTTAATGCGTCAATACATCCATTAAAGTCTTCCACTCTTTCGTATCGTGTTACCTTACGATTTAATGCGTCACTCTTTGCTTCATTGATTGGTTCTTGTTTAAATTTTCTAATATCATATGGCCAGTATGATTCTAAACTTACCCCATACTTATTAGTTGCTTTAATGCCATCACGAATGTATGCACCACTATCATAGTTAACTGTTCCTAGCAATACTCGTTCATAATAGTATATAAACAATCTACTAACATCAGTTGGTTTACCATTGCGTTTGTTTAGTAGTTCTATTGCACCGGCAATAGATTGTCCGGTACAGCTACCTAGATTACCTTGATTTTCAATTGGACTACAATAACTTCTTAGGTCAACTATATCAGGATTAATTTTTTGTGTTAATTGATATCTGTAATCTCTAGTATCTAGTTTATCAGCCTTCCACACTAAATTAAATTTGTCGTCAAGTGTCCTAGATATTACTTTTTTGGTGACAGGTGGGTTGAAGGTATGATCCTGACTTGTATCTATTATTGTTCGTGGATCTTGTTTCAATGCCATTAGTCATCCTTTATTTATAATTTAGTGTAACCCCAATTTACAACTGCGTTGGCACCGCTATTGTTAGTAATACCAAATGTAAACACATTGGCAGTTGTAGTTGCAACTACAGCATTACTGATATTGTTTAATGTGCCAACAAATTGTGTAGGTATCGATGTAAGTACTAATGCATTGCCGGCTGCATAATACCAACCATAACTAGTACCTAGTACCGGTACATTGGTATTAGTCACAACCGCGGTAGCAGTATATGTAACAATACCATTTGGAATATTCCCTTTAACCCATATAGAGTACGTGCCGTTTATAGGTACGCTAATATTCACTGTGTTAACTCCGGGTACAAGTTCCCAATTACCTGTTGTTTGTGTGGGAATGCCAGTAAGTTGGCTACCGTTACCAGTAAAGTTGTTAGCTGAGACATTACCAGTAACTGATAGGCTTGATAGTGTGCCAACACTTGTGATGTTTGGTTGTGCATTAGTATATACAGTACCTGCTACTAAGGCATTACCTACTTGACCAGTTACATTTGCACCAGCAATACTACCGGTGTATGCTGTATTTTGCACTGAACTATCAGCAAAAACAATTGCACCACCTGGGTTAGGAAGATAGAAATTACCTGCCGGGGCATCAAATATAAACTGAGCACCTTTGCTATTAAGAGTTACATTACCGTTTGAACTTATCATTAACCCGTTAGCACCACTACCACTGATATTGCCAGGAATAGTTAAGTTACCGCTAGCATCAAATTTAAAATTGTTGTTGGTTGTTTGTGTATATGTATTAAGATTGATATCTTGCCATGCTCTTAAATTTGCATTGCCAGTATCTTCTAGTGTTAGTAAAGTAGCATTGTTCTGTGAATTTGCAGATAATGTTACAGTCTCTATTGTACGGAATGGGTTTACTACAATTGAACTTTGTTGTACTGCTGAGTTGTTAGTAAAATTGATGTTGCCTGATATATCTATATTACCTACATTACCAATTCCATTACCACCTAAATCACTCAATAAACTAATTACATTTGAATCGTTATATGCATTGGTGATATTACTAGCATTGATATTGCTGATGTTACTACCATCACCTTTAAGGTATTGTGCGCCGATAGTATTAGCATTAGCAAAGAAATCAATATTGGTTTCAACTCTACCATACTGACTGAATGCCATGTAATTTGTACCCCAAGTGATATTACCAACTTGTTGATGGAAATCAATAGTAGTACCACCGTATATGATAAGTTCTCCCGGTGTGCTTAAATTACCATCACTACTGAATATCCAATTCTTTTCTGTGCCTGCTTTGTTTGCATGAATAACAACATTACTAGCTGCCATCAAATCAGTATTAGTATTTGTTATACCAAGTCTATCACTACCATTTTGTTTAACATAGAAGTTGCTATTGGCACTAACAGTCATGTTATAACCACTATCAACTTTTAGACTACCATTATTTGATGTACCGTCACTGCTGAATATGATACTACCACTATCACTAGCTGGGACAGTTACAGTATTAGATGCTACAACACTACCATCACCAAATATAGTAATACCTTTAAGTACATCAGCACCTATTGATACTGCGGCTGCATTAGCATTACCCGCAAAATAACCATTATAAATTTGTAGTGGCTCAGTAGTTGGGCCATTGATATTACCCGGAACATTGATGTATGCTGGACTAGTACCACCGTATGTTGGATTAATAACAATATCACTACCGTCATTAACAGTTATTGTACTTGTGTTGCTAGTTGGATTAGGGAATACAAAATTACCTAAATTGGCGCCACCACCTAACTGAACTTGTTGTCCGTTAGCATAATTAATGCTAAATGTATTTGTTGGTAGTGTTAAGTTACCAGTAGGATCAAAAATCCAATCATATCCTGGGCCCTCTTCTGGATCACCGAGAGTTCTTATTCTAACACTAACATTAGGACTATATGTATCAATATAGGCAACATTGGTTCCTGAACCAATCCATACTAAATTGTCAGGGCGATGTAAATTCCATCCGTCGTTTGTTGGGTAGTATATACCACTGCCATCACCTTGTATTACAGTACCATCGGGAAATGTTGTGTTACCATCTGTACCAAATGTCCATTGATTGCTGTTAGTTCTATCACTAACAACAAAATTATTATTACCGTTACCAAGAATACCAAAGTCCCATTGTTGTGTAGCATTGGCTTGATCTTGTACTGACAAGTAAGCACTGCGAGGTATGTTGTAGTTGTCATCATATCCAACTACTGTTAGTCCAGGACCAGCTACAATACCAAAGTCTGTGCTTTCTACTCTAGGAGCCAGTACCTGCAGATAGGGTGAGTAGTCAATACGCTGTTGATATGCTGTGGTGCCATCCAGAGTGGGCATTCCGTTGCTGTCAAACTGTAGAGTACTGTAGGTATCGCCTGGAGTACCACCCTGGTTGCTTAACGATCCTTGCCAATTAAACTGTACTGCGCCTGAGTTTCCCACTGATGGGCTCAGTGTGGCTGATTCGCTATTGGCATAGTTGATGTTGAATGCCAGTCCAGGTATGTTTATGTTGCCGTCGGTGCCAAAACTCCAGACCTGATTGCCAGTTCTGTCTTGTATGCTAAAATTGTTGCTGCCATTGCCCAGGATACCAAAGTCCCATTGCTGTGTAGCATTGGCCTGATCTTGTACTGACAAGTAAGCACTACAGGGTGTGTTATAAAAAACGTTGTCTGCATATCCAGTTATTTGAATAGCGGGCCCAGCAACAATTCCAAAGTCAGTACTCTCTACTCTAGGTGCAAGAACTTGTAAATAAGGTGAGTAATCAACCCGTTGCTGATATGCATTAGTGCCGTTCAATGTTGGCATACCATTGCTGTCAAACTGTAGTGTACTATAGGTATCACCGGGAGTACCACCTTGATTACTAAAACTACCCAGCCAGTTTACTTGTACTTCTCCTGAAGTTCCGGCTGATGGTATATTGGTAAGTTGACTACCATCACCGATAAACGCATTAGCAGTGACATTACCTGTAGCCGATAAGTTACCAGTCACTGAGGTATCATGCAGATCAGCAGTGCCATCTACACTTAAAAAGCCACCGGTACTGAGTCCAGTTCCCGATGATACGTTACCGCTTGCTACGACTTGTCCACCGGTTACTAAATTGCCACCGGTAATATTACCTGTCGTACTAATTATATTAGAACCAAATGCACTTAGTAATGTTGCAACATTGCTATTACCGTATGTTGTTGTATCGTTTGTCCAACTTAAATTACCCGCGCCGTCGGTAGATAATATTTGTCCACTACTACCACCGGTAATTTTAACATTACCTACAGCGCCCAATGCAGTATTACCAGTGACACTTAAACTAGTTAATGTACCAACACTTGTAATGTTTGGTTGAGCCGCATTGCTAACTGTTTGTGCAAGTAATGCTACTGTAGCTTCTGGATAATCAACACCGGCACCTTCTAATATAATATTAGCAATATTGCCTATATTTGTTTTTTGTGTGATTGGTATACCCGCCATATTGACTACCGGCACGACTGTAGAACTTGCTAAGTTTGCGCCTATGTCTGATAATTCTGTAATTTTAACTGTTATTGTCATATCTATTTCCTAAATTCTTTATGCAAAAGTTACTCCATTGTTGCCAACGCAAAACCATTTGTTTGTAATATATTGTAGAGTGCAACCATCACCCATGTCATTGAATGTTATAGTTCCTGTACCCGAACTTTTCCAACCTGCATTAGCGACAGTGATAACCATATCACCACCGTCAGCAACCATCATAAAAGTTTTAATTTGACCGTCAACTCCGGCTGCCAATGTAGCTGTCTCAGCGGATACTGTTGTGAAATAACTTGCTGTAACTAATAGATTTGCCGCTGCCGATGCTGCCAAATCTTCACTACCATTGAGTACCATTCTACCATTTGATAAAATATTACCTGCAGTTAGATTACCTGCAATAGTTATTGCACTAGGTAACTCAACTGTGATTGTTCCCGATCCTGTAATTGGACTACCGGTTACTGTTAATGACGAACTTGCTAGTGACACTGAAGTAACAGCCGCCACCGGGGTTGTTGAAATAGTAACATTGCCATTACCACTACTTACTTGAATTCCTGATCCTGCACTAACTCTTGTGACACCCGTATTAATTACTGTAATGTCTCCGGATGCAGTAATAGGGCTATTTGTAACAGAAATACCTGCCCCTGGGGCAATGCCTACGCTAGTTACAGTACCTACACTAGCGGCGTTTGCTATTGTAGTAACCCTACCAAATTGATCAACTGTTACGGTTGGGTATGTATATGTCCCTGCAAGTGTGGGACTTATTGATGTTAGATTTAATGTAATATTTCCGGAACTAACAATAGGGCTATTACTAATAGTCAGTGTAGACGAAGTAACTCCTACACTAGTTACTGTACCACTACCGCCGTTACCCACACCTGAAGCAACAATTGATATATTACCCGGGGTAGGTTCTGTTAAAATAATACTGCTATCTCCTGCAGTTAAACTGTTAACACCAGTATTTGTTATGTAAACTGTGCCCGTTGTGGCGTTAGCATTTACTCCTATACCAGTATTTCCTGTAAAATTGACGTACTGACTGGCGGTATTTGCTAATACTGCAAAGTTGTTTTTTGTTTTGTTAAATGCTAAGTAAAGTGAATCACTGCCCGTAGACTCGTTGGCTAAGCCAATATCGATTACTTCTAAGTTTCCTATAGTCATTTTTAGTCCTTATTCTGTATTTATCAGAAAAGGACTAAATGCTATATTGTCAGTATGGGTTGAAAGAGCTACCGCATCCGCACGTTGTTTGTGCTTGAGGGTTGCTTATTTTAAATCTTGAACCGTTTAAATCATCAACATAGTCAATTTCTGCATTCATCAAGTACTGTGCAGACATGCTATCAACTAAAACACTCTGAGAACCGGCTGGAATTTCCCAGTCATCTTCATTTTGTTCATCATCCATAGTAAAGCCATACTCCATACCACTGCATCCGCCACCTTGAACAAAAACTCTAACTTTGGTTTTAGAGCCTTGTGCTTCTTGTGATAGGATTTCTTGTAATTTTGTCTGTGCGTTTTCAGTTATAGTTAAGTTCATGATTATATTTATCTTTTATTCTAGCAGTTATAATACTTGCATATTTTAGATTAGAAAGAATTCCAAAATGTAGTTTATCTCTTGCATAATCTTCTTTAATAGGATCTAATATTATTGTATCATCATTGAATTTTGCATTTAAATTTGCTATTTCAATTATAGGACAATCAATAAGATTTTTTAATAAGGTATGTGTCATATTTCTTTTGGTTTCAAAAAAACCGTTTTCGGCACCGTATATTAACATGTTTTTTTTGTCATCATCAGTTGACCATGGTCCACAAACCTCATAGGTATTTTTGTTTTTATCTTTGACTGTTATAAATCTATTATGATGAGTCCATTGTAATACTAAAAATTTTGGTTTTTTCTTTATAGTAGAAAACCATGTAATTAAATTATAACTTAATGTATCAATACCACTACCACCAATGGCAAGATTATAATAGTCGCAATTTAATTCTTTACTTACTAAGTAAGGATAAGTTTTTTCTAATTCTAACCCGATACCTTCAGTATGACTACACCCCGTAAACAATATGTAGTTGTTTAGGTCAATATCTTCTAGGTCTTTGCATCTATGTCCATTACTATTACGGACATAGGAAACTTTATTATTTCTATAATACCAGTCATTTGATTGTATCTTTAAATTTTTTTGGTACAATTCCTCACTATCATTGCCTGAAAAATCTACATTATGTGCTAGTGGATGATACCCTAAAAAATCATTATTAAATGATAACATTATCGTCTCCTAACAATACGACCTTTTGTCAAATCATATGGACTAAATTCAACTTCTACTGTGTCACCTAATAGAATTTTAATATCATGTTGCCGCATTTTACCCGAGATGTAACCGTTGACAGTTTGACCACTATGTAACGTTACCCTAAAAACAGCATTAGGTAATACATCTATTACCTTACCGTCCATCTTAATACCTTCTTCTTTAGCCATATGTGTTTCTATTTTCTCCTATTATCCACGGCGCATGGTTGCGATATCGTGTGCTTCTTCGTCACTGAACACTGGTACTGCATTACTCTTGTGCATTGTTCCAATGCCCTTAATTTTTGTACCTGTATATTGAGGACTTGCTTTGTATGTGACCGCCCCTGCTTCGCCTGTATTACGGCTGTGAATATGGTTAGAAGTTGAACGACCCGGAGGTGCAGACAGTTTATAGTCAAGGGTAGGTTGAGACATGGCACGTTTGCGCTTTTTCTCGTCAGCTTCAACTCCCCACTTTTTTTGCAAGTCTTTCCAAGATTGGTCGAGTTCACGTGCCTTACGTGCCTCGTCAGCATTGCGAAATTTAATTTTGCCCTTACGTTTACCATCGGTACTTAACCAGGGTCCTTCTAAATGCATGGTCATATTGTGTGTGTCATAGTTGTTAAACAGTTTCTATTATAGCAGGGTATAGATTATTTGTCAAGTATTACTATAGTATTACTTTTTAAGAATAGCCCAAACTTTTTCTTTTTCTATTATTTCGGCTTCAAGTTCTTTATAGCGTTTGCCCAATTCTTTTAACTCATCCCATTTTTCTTCTAACTTTTCATTTGGATGAAGAATTGCCAATCTTTCTTCAATTTTTTCAATCATACCAGTTAGGCTCTTGCCCTTGATAGTTACTTCACCTTCAAAGTCAGCGGTACCTTTTACTGTAAGACTATGACCACTCAAGTTTGGGTCTTGACTAAGGGTAGCCCAAGAGGTAGATGTACCATTTAAATTACCCCAGTTAATATTGCCTGTACTAGATGTTGTATAAACCTGTCCGTTACTACCTGTAGTTAGTGGGTCACCTATATAGGTATTATTCATTGTAGTGTTTATTGAATATGTCATAGTTTTTTAATGATTACTCTGCCCTTGTCATCAATCTGAAAATCAATATTATCTCCTTCTTTCCAACCTAACTCTCGTAAGAGTTGTGGGGGTAATGGAATAATCATATCACCGTTTTCAGGATCTTCTTGGGTGATAACTTCATATCTCACATTTTCTTGTGCTGGATTCTTTTTAGCCATATATTACTTATCTGTTTATGTAAGGTGAGTAAATCTTTTCTAACTCATCGATAGTATATTGTGTATTACTATCTTCATGTTTTACAGCAATACCACCTGCATTACTCCAAAGATTTAAATACTTGCCATAATCATCTACTAAGACATTTGGCTCACCATTTTTTAGTGCATATTTGTGTTTGTGTTGTGTAAAGATAGCGTTTTGAGTAGCACTAGGATTATGTTCGTCTAACCAATCTTTTTTAGCCTCTACGCTAGCACTAGCATATGGGCCTCGTAAAGGAGCACTTAACACAGTATATGGAATGTTATTCTGATTCAACCATTGTACCACTCTATTTCCACCTTCTAGAGGTTTTAGTTCTCTAAAAAAATTATAAACTTCTAGAGGGCTACTTGAGGCTAATTGATTAATAGATGTTTCAGTATCAGGGATTTCTTTGTAATTACCAACATTATGCATTGCGGCCCAAGCTCCAAAGAAGTCGGCTTGTACGCCATCCATATCTAGATATAGATGGGGCATTTTTGATTTGATTTCTTTTATCTTCATTCCTAGATTATATCACAATCGACATGACTATTCAAATACATTGGGTTAAAATTCCTGATTGCTATCTTAACCAAACTATCAATACTATTGATGATAGGTATACCATTTTCTTCAGTCTGCTTTATTGCCAATGGTATTTCTGTACAACCCAATACCACTGCTTTGGCACCTCTATCAATCAAACTGTTTATTACTGTCATTAACATGAGTTGTGCTTGTGAAATATTGCCACTTTTAATTAAATCAATAGCTGGTTGTACTAATGTATCCATTTCCTCTTTTGTAGGGGTGATACAATTCCATCCTGACTTGTTCAACATGTATTGATATAATCCAAACTCAACTGTAGCTTGTGTACCCATTACCCCTATAGTAGTATTAGTAACATCTATTTCACTTAATGCGTCAGCAACACTATCCACAATGTGAATAATTTTCACATTCAATCTACTTAATTCATGATACCAAAAGTGTGCTGTATTGCAAGGTATAACAATTAAATCGCAACCTGAATATTTTAATGCCTGTATACCTTCTATCAAGTAAGGTAATGGTTTGTCATCACCGTTTCTCATGCTGGTGCTACGGTCGGGGATTTGTGGATTGTTCCAAAGAACAAACGGAATATGATCTTGGTCTTTGCTAGCAGGTGTTTGTTGAATTAGTCTAACTATAAATTCAGCACTGGCTGCAGGACCCATTCCGCCCAATACACCTAATTTTTTCATAAAAATATAATTATTAAAATAATTAAAAAAATGAAACCAGCCATGACAGAGGGAAGTCTCATTTCTTGTTATACAGTAAGCCGCTAGCCACAATCATTACAGTTTGTTGTGTATCGACGGGCATTTTATCTATAGGTACCTCAGTCCAACCTACTGATATTTGTCCAATAAATATGCCAGGTTCTGCTGGAACGCTGATACGACACATCCACTTGACGCCTTTTTCAACATAAATGAATCCCATCATACTTTGAGGTTTCTCGTAAGTTTGGCAAGGTATCTTGCCTGACATCATGGAAATCACATCGTTATTGTTGTCGTAGTTTTTGGTCAACAAGCCAACATCAGTGCCATACATCCCCTTTTCTTGTCCGCCTTTGCGTGTGGCAAAGTATACCAATTTTCTAGTGTTTAATAAAGTATTGACTTCAAATATGGCTATTAATTCTGCTTGGCTGTTTTTAAGTATAAAGTTAGTGGCTTTTTCATACTCACCATTCATTCGAGGCAGTGCTTGTTGGGCACGATAGCTGGCCATAAAGGCATCTTTTTCTGAATAGACAATCCAGCCGCCAAATCCAATTATGCAAAGGAATACAACTGTGAATAAACGAAATGGACTCTCGCCTATATAGGTTAATAAACTTAAAAGAAAATCTTTAAGTTTGTCCATTATCTGTTATCTCTTTGTCGCAGACAAATGCTGTTACTGCCACATTGCCGTGTACATGACTTGCTGTGCGAATCATGTCCATTAACGGATCAACTGCAATTAATAATACTAATACCGCTTCACTTGGTAGTTTTAATAAATCACAAACGACTGCTACTGTAGCAACTGTTAAGATACCTGTTGTACCAGCACTTGCTAATCCAGCTAAAATACTACCAAACAATACAACCAGCAAACCAGTTACTCCCATAGGTGCACCGTAGATGTTGGCAATAAATACTGTGGCAATTGCGTAATAAACAATACTACCAATACGGTTAACTGTAAAACTTAATGGCACGGTTAATTCTACACCAGTTCTATCAAAATGTAATTTGTGCAGTGCTTCTTGTGCATAAGGAATACATGCTAAACTACTGCGTGAACTAACAGCCACAATTAATGTTTCCTTAGTTTCTTTAATAACAGTCATTAAGCTTAGTCCTGAACGTTGCCAAATAACAATAGTACCAGCAATAACAACAAGCAATCCACCAATGGCCTGTTGCATGATAAACTCAACCATGGTCAAGAAAATACCAACTCCAACCTTACCAACTTGGCTGCTAATCATTGCCAATAGTGCAAACGGTAGAAAGTAGTTTAAGAATTTAAAAATACTGATACTGGCCTGTTGTACGCTCTTTAATATATCCACTAGCATTTCTTGACCAGTAGTTTTTAAGTTACCTAATGCAATACCAAAGATTAAACAAAAGATAACAATCTTTAAACTCTCGCCAGCGGCTAGTGTATTAAAAATATTTTCTGGAATAAACTTCTGTGCCATTTGCATTGGGTCAACGTGCGGTGCGGCAGGCATTGGTTCTTTTAGTGTTATGTTAAGATCACTACCAGATTCTTTATCGTTGACAATAGCACCAAGTTGTGCTTGTTTTGCAGGAGTCATTTCGCTGCCGGTCAGTGCAACAGTACCAACACCAATAACTGCGGCCAAGAACATACTGCCAACAAAGCCAATGATAATTTTGCGTATCATTGCGGCACTGCCTTCTTTTTGTAGTAGGCTGATAACACCAACCAAAATAGTTGCAAGTAAGAAAGGTATTACCACAACTTTAAGCAAGCTAATGTAAATTCCTCCAACACTTTCAAAGTTCATACTTTGTGCAGGAGCATATATTCCTGCCAGTACTCCAAGTATAATTGATCCTAAAATAGTCCACGGACTAGATAAGAAGTTTTTTAAATTAAATTTCATTTTATATCCTTATTTCTTTTCAGCTTTGTAGCGGTCCATCAACTTCTTAGTGTCAATATTGTTGTATTCATTTTTAATAACATAATTAATAATACTTAACAATTGTAATGATTTAGGATTTACCGCAACAGCAATGTTATCCACGCTGTCACTGATTGTGATACTCTTTGTACTGATTGCGGCTTCTGGTTTTTCAAAAGCAATTTTCTTAATCTCAAATTCATCACGATAAGCGGCTGCAATATCACCACGTGTAACTTTGTCAATAATCACATCCCATTTATCTTCCGGAAGAAACGTGGCATTAGGGAAATTAGTACGTGCAAATGTGTCATAGCTTGAGTTGCGAATGAAACTTATTTTACCATTGAAATTTCTAATGACTTGATATACTTCACGACCTTGACTATTTTGGCTTAGCCATAATCGATTGATAACTAAACTTTGTCTTAGTTTGATGTAAGGATCACTGAATCTAACTACTTGCAATCTAGGGCCGGTTACAGATAATTTGCTAACTGCAACATCGGCACGCCCGTCTCGAACTTGTTCTACAACTTCTGCAAAACTTTCTGCATCTCGTCTAAACTGTACAGGAACTCCAAGCATTACTCCAATTCTTCGTGCAATTTCAACGTCAAGACCATGGATATCATCCTCGCTACCACTGAAGAAGGGAGGGTTATCTTTTTTGGTCATTGCTACAATAAGAACGTTTGCTTTCTTAATTGCGGCAATATCAGCGGGTAGCGGTACATTACTAGTTGGTAATTGTGCGTTGACAACTGAACTAATAAATACAAATAATAATAGTAGTAGTTTTTTCATAGTATTGTATTTATGCTAGGTAGTAGGTAAATTGTCTTACTACTATCCAATAAAAAAGAGCCCTACCGAACCCTTAGTACTGGTTACGAGAATCCAGCGGCACTCTATCTTGTGCCCGATTTAAAAAAGGTTGAAAACCAACATCAAATGCTAGCTATTATTTTCCTAATAATGTATCAACTTTAGCTTCTGCAACTTCCAAACGTGCTTCGATATCATCTAGTGCTTGATTTGAAGGAGCTGCAACTGCTTCAACGATGTCAGCGTGTATTTCTGGAGCAACTTCTTCACCTGTTGCGGCTGCAATAACTTCAGCAACTGCGGCTGCAACTTCTTCTGCAACTTCTGGGGCCGGAGCTGGCATTTCAGCAACTGCTTCCATGATAGCGGCTGTGATTGCTACTGGATCTGTAACAACTTCTGGCTCTGCGGCAACAACTGCTTGAACTGCGGCTGAAATAATGTCAGCAACTTCTGGGTGATCAACTGCATCTGCTTCTGCTTGTGCTGTAACAACGTCAGTAACGATGTCAGCGGCTTCTGCGTGGTCAGCACTTGGAGAAAGTGCAACTACTTCTGCAACTGCGGCTTGTATGCTTTCAACTGCTTGTGCGGCTGCGGCAACAATAGCGTCAACATGCTCTTGAGTTTTTACAGCTACTAACTGATCGATTTGTGCTTCAACTACTGATAGTCTTGCGTCTAGTTCATCAATGTTTTTTGCATTGTCTGTGTTAACTGATGTTCCAGTTAGTGATGCTAATTTGGCTTCTACTGCTACTAATCTTACGGCTAAGTCATCTAATCTCATGTGTTTCTCCTTGTGGGTGTTAATTGTGTGCCACCATGGCACATAATTATTTAACGCATATTATGTGACAATGATGTGACAGGGACTAGATTATCTCTAAATATTTCCCATGCCTTTTGCCAAGTCCATCTGTTGCTCCCACTCAGTACTACTTCTCTTTTTAACGCTAATGCATCAGTCACAGCCTGTTTTAAATTATTGTTCATACAACCAGTAACACCTTCATCTATAACATCTACGGGGCCTTGACAAGGATAAGCCGCGACAGGGGTACCACACGCCATTGATTCAATCATTACTAAACCAAATGTTTCCCAACGACTAGGAAACACAAACACATCAGCATTAGCATAATACCTAGCTAAATCTACTCCTGTTTTAAATCCAGTAAAGTGTACATCTGGGTATTTCTTTTTGTAGGTCTCTAACATGGGGCCATCACCTACCATGATCTTTTGATACCCGAAATAATCTAATTTAAAAAAATCTTCTAGGTTTTTTTCTTTGCTAACACGACTAACACATAGCAAATACTTGCTAGGTAATTCTTCTCTAAGAGATGGATCAAATATTGTTCTGTCAACACCTCTAGTCCAAGAAACAACTTCACCGGTGAATCCATGCTTACGTAATTCTTGAACCATTGAGTCTGTAGTAGTCAATACTTTACCGCTGTGCTTATGAAACCAACGAACAAATACCCAAGTGAGACTTTCAGGTATGCCAAATAGTTTCTTTAAACCCTCAGGAAATTTAGTATGATAAGCGGTATTGTGCCTAATATTACATAGTGACAGATACTTTCTACCCCACAGACCAAGAGGACCTTCTGTGGCGATATGGATATAATCCGGATCGATCTCCTTAACCTTCTGGCCCAAGTTCCTTGGATAGGCAATCTTGACTTCGTTGTAGCTAGGACAATCAATGTAGCTGAACCACCCGGGATGCAACACCACAAACTTATAACCATCCAAAACCGCACATGTCTCAATATTCGTGTAGGTCGTGACCACGCCATTTATTTGCTCCGGTAAGTTATCAGTGATTATCAATATCGTTTTTGTCATTTTGTTTAGTCCATGTAATTATTTCCCACTTGCCATCATGATGTTCTACTAGTGCCGTACAGGATTCTACCCAATCACCGTCGTTCATATATCGAATCCCATCAATGTATTTGATTTCTGCTTGGTGTATGTGACCACATATTACACCATCAAACCCTCGCTTTTTACAATAGGCAGCTAGGTTCTTTTCAAAATGAAAAATAAAATCTACTGCTTTTTTTACTTTTGATTTAAGATATTTACTAAGACTAAAGTACCCAAAACCAAAACGATGACGTATCCAATTGAACCTACTATTGAGCGATAAAATGATATCATATGCTTTGTCTCCTAAAAATGCTATCCACGGTGCTAGTCTTGTGATACCATCAAACAAGTCCCCGTGGGTTACTAGATAATGTTTGCCATCTGCACCTATGTGTTCTATTTGATTATGAATCTCTACTAGACCAAAACTGAATCCATATGGAATCATTGGCCTAAGAAACTCATCATGATTACCTGCTATATAAACAACTCTAGTGCCACGTTTGGCATGACCTAATACTCTACGAACCACATTGGTATGGCTTTGTTTCCATCGCCACCTGTTTTGTTGTATACGCCACGCATCTATAATATCACCTACCAAATACAGTGTGTCACAACTATTGTGTTTTAAAAAATTATTTAACTTATCAGCCTGACTATCTTTGGTACCCAAATGTACATCACTCACAAAAATAGAACGATATGTTTTCATATGGTATTTATTTAGAAATATGGGTGTAAAACTATGTAGATAAATTCCATAATATAAATAACTAATGAAAACAATTATTACCCTACTAATGGCACTTTTAGTTTCATTAGCATACGCTGAAGAATCTATTGTGTCCGAAGAGATTGTAAATATTGAATTGCCATGTTACAATACTATTGTATTATTTAATACACTAAAGAAAAATTATAAAGAGTCTCCGATTTTAATAGGCAAAGCAGACGATGTTGCCAAATCTACGATGTCTCTTTGGGTCAACCCTATAGATGGTAATTGGACTATAATTGCTACTAAGGGTGATTTAAGTTGTGTGGTTGGTACAGGCACACATTTTAAAGTTATGCCAAATAAGAAATCTTTGAGCCTATAATGAATGATTGGATAAAAGAATGCTTAGAATTTTTATATTGTTGTGCCTCTTGCATTTTGGAGCACATGCACAAGTAGTACCATTAACAGCACAGTCCTGGCTAGTAGCTGACGGTAATGGCAAAATATTAGATGGCAATCACACCAAAGATATTCGTAGTGTTGCAAGCATTACTAAACTTATGACTGTTATGGTTGTGTTAGATGCACAGCAAGATTTAGATGAGATTATCTCTACAAAACTCTATAATAAAAAACTATCTAGGCGTGACTTAATTAGTCTTGCCATCATCAAATCAGACAATCAAGCCGCAACATTACTTTGTCAAAAATACCCAATGGGCTCATTTGCCTGTATACAGGCAATGAATGAGAAGGCTAAGTCATTAGAAATGAATGACACAAAATATCTTGAGCCTACTGGATTAAGTGTATTCAATGTAAGTACCGCAGAAGATTTAGTTAAGCTTGTTATTGCCGCAAGCAAGTATCAAACCATCAATGAAGATAGTAATAAAGATTCTATGAAAATGGCAATCAATAAAAAGAAAACTGCATTCTTTAACAATACCAACACTTTAGTCGGTCATGGTTATGAGTTTATTGTTAGTAAGACCGGATGGATTACTAAGAGTGGTGGATGTATTGTAATGATGTTGACCACTGAACGCGGTATACGAACAGTGGTCTTATTGGGTAGCAAGAATACAAAAACTCGTATTCCTGAAGCTAAAATGATTGCATTAGCTTATTGAGTTTATTCAACTACTTGTTTATATCTAGATAAATCTTCCTTAGGGATATAATCGACCCCGGGTATAGGACTATAATCTTTAACTAAATTATTTTTCATTTCATCACCATATTTTAATGTGATGTAACTATTATTTTGATTATTCTTTGTAGTTTCATGTAACCCAATAATTAGATATTGAGACCATCGTATGATCTCATCGATAGATTTTTTGAGCATAGCATCGTTTAAGATATCATCAAAATTATTATTCTCACGGTAAAAGGTATAGTATTTCATTTTTTCCACAGTATAAAGTTTAAATAGTCTGACTCAGTTTCAAAGTAAAAATCATATAGTCCTGCATCACGTCCTGCAGGGAATTTACAATCATATCCCCAATCATAGACGCTGTTTCTCTGACACCAGTCAATGACTGGCTTCAATTGACCATAGCCAATTGAGATTTCAGTCTTGTACTGGGTATCTGGTGACACTAACGCCGCCTTTTGTTAAAAATTCTATCCCTGTTTCATCGCGGTAAGTATCACGATAGAATACAGTTTTGATACCAGATTGAAAAATCATCTTAGCACAATGAATGCAGGGTGCAGTTGTTACGAATAGTGTAGCATCTTCGCTAGATTCATTTGACCCGGACACTTTAGCAATTGAATTACTTTCAGCGTGGAGTACTTCGTCCTTAGTGACTAACCGATATCTGCGATTAGATTCATATTGTTCACTATATTCTTCAAAGGGCCATCGTTCTTCAATCTCGTTTGCGTCAAGCCAACCCCCGGCATCACCGCTCATATAGTCTTTGTATTCACAAGTGTTATCCCATCCAGTTGGCATACCATTGTAACCATAACTGAGAATACGATTATCTTTCACAATAACTGCTCCCACTTGTCTACGAATAGCACTTGATAGTTTGCTTGTTCGTTCTGCTACATCCATGTAGTAGTCAATAAATTTTTGTTTCATTCTTCTAGTAAATTAATTTTGTTAGGTTTATCTTTCCACTCTTCCGCATCAGGCAATGCAGATTTTTTCTTAGTGATGACGGGCCATTTCTTACTTAACCTCATATTAATGTCAAACCAAATAGTAGCATTGGGCACATCTTCTTGGGCACTAATTGCTCCTACAGGACATTCAGGAATGCATACTGCACAATCGATACACTCATCGGGATTGATGACAAGAAAGTTAGGCCCCTCATAAAAACAATCTACCGGGCAAACGTCCACACAGTCTGTGTGCTTGCATTTAATGCAATTTTCTGTAACTAAGTGTGTCATTTTACGTAAAACTTTTTAATGTGTGCTTTTGCACTATGATTGGGTAATATACTTAGTACATAATTTGGTTCGTCATACTTTTGACAAAAGGCTTCACCTATATTATAGTCACCTTTAATTTGTTCAAATAGAAACTCTTTGCAAAAATCTTCAAATTCTTGTTTAGAGATAGTAAAATTCTTTTTACCCCTACCCAGTGTCTGTATGTTTAATTGCTGTGTCATTTTATCAAACATATTAATCCCACAAACTTCTATAATATTTACCAAACAATTCTAGACCTTCTTGGATTCGTTCTTCATGCAAGAATAATCCGGTTGCGTCAAAGAAGTGTTGACCGGGATTTTTATCTACCATTTGATATGTTGGTTCTATCTTACCTGTAATAGGATTAGGGAATGTTTTGTCGCTCTTAACCCAATCATACTCACTACTACCATGATGGTATTTTTCATTGTAATCATCTACTACAAGTTGATGGAATGACCAGATCATTTTGTCTAGTATCTCGTCCCATTGTTTGCTTGCTATCTCCCAAGATTCATCATGTGTTTCTTTATAGAAGTCAAAGCTGGTTTGATCGGTCCAATCTTCCCCGCCTACATCTTCTACTAGTCCACCGGGTACTCCATGCTTGGTTGCTTTGAGTTGTAATAATGCAGGATAGATAATGTTTGCAAGTGTGTGGTCAAAGCTCCACGTATCGAAATCATCTATCTGCACATTAATTTTTCTGCGACTGCCCTTTTTAGGAAAGGGACCTATTTTAACTTTCACTTTATTGCTTCTTTTCTGTTTTAACTACACCATCAATAAATCCATATGCATTTTCATCGTACAAGACAGCGGCGTATTTAATGTTCTTGTATTGTTTTGCTAGTATAGCTAACTCACCAATTGTTTTACCTTGACAAATAAATGAGTGATTTATATCGTAAAGATATAGTGTGTCATTTGTTTTTTCAACAACCAATTGAGATACTTCTGGGTCTGCTTCTTCAAACACATTAATGCCATCACTTTTATCTAAACCCAATCGTTTGGCTTCTTTGTGAATTAAATATCGTAAACGATAAGCAGTCACCGACAGTCCAATATTATAACCAATAACAGCTACTATTACGAGGATAAGAGATTCAAACATAATAGCTTATTTATTAATAATGATACTAGACCATTGTTTTAATTTCTCAAATTTAGCTTTCTTAGCTTCTTTGAGTCCCTGTGTAGTGACGCCTACTTTGTTATCAACTAATAATTCAATCATTGCTTGGAGGTCACCTAATTCTTTTTGTAGTCGTTGTATATTGGTAACATCGACACCTTCCATCATTTGGTCAGGTCCAAATCTAAAACACTTACTAACCTCTACAATAACTTCAGCACATTCTTCTTGCAGAATAATTAAAATTTCTCTGGTATCTTCATTCATATTAATATCCAAACATTTCTGTTAAGTACTTAACTACAGTTGCAAAGTTAATTGCAAAAATAGTTCCATCTATGTAATATATCCATTTAGGTCTAATGGTGTAATCGTTAGTCACTAATAAATAACCAAAAAATACTGTGACCAAAATATTTACTATCATTTTTGTTTCCTGCTACCCCTAGACATTACATATTTTTCGTGATATGGTTTCCAATCAGTTAAGTAGTAATCATGTTTTACCCAGCGATTTTTTCCTGATTTTGTACTAGTTAAGAATCCCCATTCTCGCTGTTGTGAGCCCATAAAGAAAAGAGTAGTTGCTGTTGCACCTTCTTCAAGTTCAAGCCAATGAAATTCCCCAGCACCACGCTTGATAAAACTACCAGGACCACGCCATGTTTGAAACTCAGTGAGCATTTTGCCGTCATTATCAAAAACAGGGGTATGTTCCCAGTAACCACCTTTAAGCACAATAGTCAAATAAGGCCAGGGATGATCATGCATGATAGGATCATCACTGCGTACAATTTTGTGCAATGTAACATTGAAGGGGAACCATTTGCGATCTTTCAAAAACAAATAGTAGCGATGCATATAATCAAGACCTGTTCTACGATCAGGAATCAAACGATATCGTCCTAATTTATTCATTACTCTGTGAAAGAAACTCATTGATTGCTCCTGTAGAAATTACGTATGCACTATTATAACATACTTTTGAATTAATTGCAAGTAATACATGCAGGAAAAGGGCACGAATGCCCTTTTGTTTTACCTCAAAAAGAGATTAAACTAGACCCATACTCATAGCCTTGTAACCTGCGGCTACAACTGCACGAGTTGGTGTACCCAAACGATACTTGGTGAAGGTCTCACCACGCTTGTTTGTACGCTTGTTAGCGTAAACAGCAAAACCACCGCGGATGCGAAGGTCGCTCACGGTTGCTGTTGGATTAGCAATACCAAAACGGCTGGTGATTTGCTTTGCGGTGAGTTCTTCACCGTTCTTTAGTGCCTTGAGTAAGGCTGTTTGCTTAGTTACATTCATTTTGTTTTCCTTAAAAATTCGCTATTTTCACAGCGTGTTATGATTATACGATACTTTCTTATATCATACAACATATTCTGGACACCTTGTTTTAATTAGATTTCCAAAAACTTTAACTCAAACACATCTGCTTGAGGATCATGGCCCGCATAACCACGAGGATTGCATACCACTCTGGTAGTACCAATCATGTAGTCAAATGGGTCGTGCATGTGACCGTGAGTCCAAAGAACAATCTGAGGATTATCCAAAATCATCTCACTCAATTCACTACGATAACCACCATTCATTAAGTATTCATTTATATACCTAGGATGTGTACTCATTGCAGAAGGACCATGATGTCCTACGAACACAACTTTTTTGTCCTTCATATCAGGCAATACTGCTTTCAAATATGATAGTGTTTGTTGATGGCGATGCATTATATGTGCTGGTCGCAACTTGGTGTACCCATGCTCATCATTACGAATGATTCTAAAGTCATTCATCATGTCAGTCAAGGCATGCAATGTTAATGGATCACCCTTGTTGCAATCAGTCCACAATGTAGCACCAATAAAGGACACTTGATTGATAACCTTAATATCATTTTCCAAAAAGTAAACATTAGGAAACTTTGCACATTCTTCACGAAGGTGATCTAAGCTAGCCTTCCATCTTCCATGATAGAATTCGTGATTGCCTGCAATGTAGATAACATGCGGAAACTGAAAACTGCAACGCTTGAGGAAGTCACGGAATCGTAATGCTACTTGTTGTCTACGACCTAGGTCAGCAATATTGACATTACTATACATTCCATAATCCATCTCTGGATGATTGTGCAGGTCTTCTGCAACCATAATATCACCCGATAGGATGAGTACCTCAGCATTTTCTGTGTTTTTGAGGTTGATGTCCTGAAACTCTAAGTGCAGGTCACTGCATAGTGCGATTTTCATATTTTAATTCTCTACATTTTTGTTTGACTTCTAATGGGAAGTCAGGGCTTATCTCTACTAAACTACAATTATACACCCTTTCTGAATTACGGGGAAGCCCTGTATAAGACAGAATGAGTACTGCAATTAACACAAGTGCAATTACGGGTAAAGAATTTTTCATAACCAATTGTGACAACTCCATTGGTTCAAATAACGCATACTTGCCTTAACTGATCCAAAATGTTTATCGTGAAAAACACTATATGCATTCTTCCACTTTTTTTGAATTGGAATTGGTGCATGACAAGCAAGATAATGAAGTATACCAAATTGTCTACTAAGTGTTAATTTATTTAGTTTGTAGACAACTGGTCTCCACATAACACGGCTTTGCCAATTGTACATAAAACTACCTTTTTGCCCCTTCAATCGTTCACGCATGAGGTAGCGTTTACCGATTGACTGTGGCCTAAACTTGTCGGGTATCATAGTGACTTAATATAATCAATTACACTGTTTGCTTCACGGAGCTCACTAGCTTCTACAAAAGCTTCAACAATTTGTTCCTGTGTTTCTTCAATAGATTTACTATTGGATGGCACTTGCCATGTACTGTAATTCTGTGTCCAATTTGTTTTGTAATTCATACTAACTCCATTATGTGTTTACAGGTTGCCCTAAACTGAAACCCCATACAAGAGCAGGTGTTAGCTTCAGTGTCAATAGAATAGACATTGCCTTTACTACCGGACACTTTGATGATTGTACTCTTTTCTTTCACTTCCTTGAAGGGATTTGGCTTAACTGGTGTAAACTTACGGCCGCGCTTGTCGATTGTGATAGGCTTTTTGAAATAGAATGGTGTAGTAGAACCAACCTTGATGTACGCAACCATTTTCATTCCGTCAAATAAGTATGTATGATTAGCAAGGTTGCTATCATTCCAAACTGTTGTTTCTACTACTGCTTCCATTATTATTCCTTATAAGGGCAATTCTTCTTTTTCTGCTTCGGCTTCTTTAGCAAATGCCTCAGTCAACAACATGTAGTCTCCACCATGATCGGATACGAACCAAGTAGCAACGCCATTCACGTTACGCAGGATGTAATCGTATTCTTCAGCTTGACCATTGTCTTTGAAGTCTGCAAAGTCCTTGAAGTAATTTGCATCAGATTCGCCTTCGCCACGATCACGGCCATAGAATGTACACATGTCACGATACAGGTTAGCGTATTCATCCTGTGTCATGTTTGCTTCGTACATACTGAAGGGATGTTTTGTACCGATTGTTGGGCGCAAGCCAGACAACCCACCGAGGTCAATCAAGTCACGCAAAACAAAGGGGTTAGAATAATACTCCTGCAACATTTTACCGTTGTGAGCCAAGTAACCATCCCAGTGACAATATACTTGACCAATAGTACCATCAGCGAATTCGAGAGCGATTGTTGAGCGAGTTGCCATTTTGTGTTCCGTTTCTTTACTGTTTAAGATTCTATTATATACCCAAAGTGATTTATTGTCAACCTTTTAAATTACAATTTGACAAAACACTTTGTACCAATCATTGCCATTTCTCGGCATGTCATAACCTTAGCTGAATTAGTTTCAGGTTTAACTAGAACCATATATGTTTGTCCACCGGAACATGCAACACTGTACATATTATATGTCCCGCTACTCTGAAAAACTTGAGTTACCTTATCACATGATGATCCTACTTGGTTAATTGCTTGTTGAAGCGGCTGCTCAATTCCAGCATGAGCAATTCCTGATACTAATAACAATGTTGCAATTAGTGATTTTTTCATATTAACTCCGTTTCTTTACTGTTTAAGATTCTATTATATACCCAAAGTGATTTATTGTCAACCTTTTATACCAAGTCAACTTGGACTTGTTTGCCCCTAAATGTGTCACCGAGACCTGTCGGAACTGTCTCATTTTTGCGCTTGGCTTCATAACGCAAATAAGACAATTTAAGCATAGCATCCCAGCAAAGTGTGCGGGCGTTAACTGTAGCAAATTGCTCGGACATTTGCTTGATAGTCAAGTACATACCGATATCGTTTTCGCTTCCGTCACCCTTAAAAATTACACGGAATTTTTGTGAGTTATTGAAGCCGTCAATGATAGTTTTTGTACGCATTTTGAGTCCTTTTCTTTATTGTCTAGATTCTATTATAACAGGAACACCATTTATTGTCAAATTTTGGTCAAGTTTAATGTCCTCAAAATCTATCTCAACCTCTACATCGGAGATGACATTACTAAGGTTGATGGACATGTCAAAAGCCTCGTCTGCATCACCGTAAATTTCTTCAATCAAATCCTGCGCTTCGTTGAGCAAAGACAATAGTTCCTGGAGGTTTTCAAATTTAGTCATTTAGTATTACCTTTCACAGTTCCACTGTAAGCAAATTTTGGAAAGATTTGATGAATTCGGATCCGCAATCCAGTGATACAAAAGTATCACCTTGCATACCTTGCTCGGAATATGAAACGTCAGTACCGAGATGTTGTTCGGCCAACAGTGTTTTCAATTCTTTCAGGAATTGTTTGTCAGTATAGATCAGGCCCATACTGTTAACGTCCCAATACTTAGTATCAAAGTATACACGCAACTCACCAAAGTCACCTTCTTCATTCACGTAGTCCAGGTCAAAACCTGTAACTTTAACGGATCTAACAACTTGTGACCAGTAACCCTTGCCATCGGTTTTGAGAAATTTATGGACTACTAACATTTTGTTTCCTTTTGATTGAATAAGACTCTATTATATACCCAATTTGATTTATTGTCAAATTTAGGCAAAAAACTTAGCACCTGCAAACTTAATTACATTGTATGCTTCTAATGTTTTGTGTGTTTGTGCTAATGGGTCTTTTTGAATAAACTGCATCATTTCCAAGAAACCCATACCCAAGAATTCTGCATCTTTTTGTATTACTTTGATTGCTGTTGCGATTTGCATTTTGTATCCTTTGTTTGACTGTCTAAGATTCTATTATAGCAGAATACCTATTTATTGTCAAGTTTTGGACATGACATATTCAAAGAGAACCCATTTGGCACGATTCAGACATTGACGGGCATCCTCGGCTCGCATATAGTCAACATCACCGTATTCAGGATTAATCATTTCCTGGGCGTCACTCATCAGGCTAGCGGCGATCATTGCAGGACCTGAGAATTTAAAAGTAATACTTTGTTCTATAGATTCACGCATACCTGCTTCGGTAACGCCATACATACGAACTTCACGTTTTTCCTGCTCTGTCAAACGATCATAAACTTGTGTCATTTCTAGTCCTTTTCTTTACTGTTTAAGATTCTATTATAAGCCCAAAACGATTTATTGTCAAATTTTGGTATAGAAGATATGCTGGCCAACTTGTTGTATTTTTACAACACTACTCTTCCAATACGGACTTACATAATCAGCATGGTAAAAAATGGCTTCACTGAGAGGAGGCACACGCTCACCTCCCAATACTCTATGAGCAATCCATTGACTATCAGCCCATGCTTGACCATTGGGTTTTTCTAGTTTCTTTTTTAATGTCCAACTAAACTGTGCTTTGGAATAGACCACGCTACAAATTGTATCACCCCAACGACCTGTCTTCAATCGGTTTAGTGTAACTTGTGCTACAGCATACTTACCATGGTCACTTTCAATACCGGCTTCGTAGTAAATATTTTTAGCAAGACATGCTTCATCACTTTCACTATATGAAACACGTTCGGTGGTTTGTGCAATGAAGGCTTGTTTGATTTCGGCTACATCTTCTGAGATGGTAGCAAGTTGATATTGTTGAACTCCTAGAATTGCAACCGCTGATATAGTTGCTAAGCCAATTAGTACTTTGCTCATTTAACTAACTCCATGTGTGTGTAAAACTGCATCATACACCCAAAACAATTTATTGTCAAGTTTTGGCGAATTCCGATAGAAGTGTGTCAGTATGCGTCCCTAAAACCTCTAGCGATTTTGAAGCACCTGGGAGGTGAAAATGAGTACTAAAGTTTACCTTTTTGAGATACAAAAGTACTCATTTTTAGCCATTAAAAAAGCCCCTTTTGGGGCTCTATTGATTTCTATACTCTAACTATTGTGTCATCAACTGATTGACAAATTCTAATAGTAACGAATGATGTTTGCCTTGATGCCAGTATTGATTAATATATTGCCTGGGTTCTTTGTACCAGTACTCTTGGCTTTCAGGATGACATCCTATCAAGCCTATTCTGTTTTGTATGATAGCCATCGCATCACCGTTTGCATAAGTTGCAATAGTTTTAAATTTACTAGTGTCACCAACTAATGCACACCCGTCATAAAAAAACATATCTTCAGATTGGTTGTTCCAGTTAATTGACGCAATAGTGCTATAGGATCGTTTGATATCACTAGTTGGTTGTCGTATGTACTGCACAGCATCAACATTATCAAGTATGTCAAAGTAATAACTTCCAGCCCAATACGCACCCATACATATTCCTAAATATCGTCCACCTTGTTGCACATAATCTGCTACAGCATTTTGTGCTTTTCTTCTAAAAAATTTATCATATGAACTGGCATCACCAATACCACCTGGAAATGCGACCATATCAACTGATGATAATGTTTCACTATTACATTCATTGACCCTAAATAGTTTGATATTATAGTCTTGTCCAAGTGACTGTATCATACCGTCGCAACAATCTTGAGAGCATTCGGGATGATTAATGAATAGTGCTATTGTTTTTTCCATTTTGATACGACCTTTGAATTATGCTTTACTGTAAAGTAAGATTTCTTCTTTAATGTTATTGTTATCCGATATAGCATCTATAACGTCGGATAGTTTCTGTTCCATAATGTCAGTAAATTTTTCTAGTATGTCCATTGAACTATTTGTTGAAATACCTCTACTTGAAGAAGTCATTGTATTAAATTTAGTTAATTTTGGTAATTCACTCTCAACTGATTTCTTTTGAACACTACCAAATGATTCTCTGAGTGAAGCTAATATATCATTTGCAGCCATAGTGCTATTGTTTAGCATTACTGAATTCTTACCCGGCCCGTCAAATACTCCCCCGGTCGCAGCCTTGTCAATTGGAATTTCAACATCACCCACAGGTTTAGAATTTGGAGCTACTGGTTTGGCACCAAACATTTGAGAATTGAACTTTTGCATTACCATGTCAGAGAATTTATTTCCTTGACTAATACCAAGCTCAATTATTGACATTTGTGTTTTACTTAATGGCTTATCAGCAGTGACTGGTTCATTTGCTATTAATAAATCAGTTTTGGTTGAGCTTGATTTTAATGAAACTGGTGGAGCCGATGTTGGCGCAGCCGGTGGTGCTGATTTTTCTGTACCCCCTTCACTGTGACCTTCTGAAGGTGCACCGGGTGATGGCGTAGGTGATGATGCCGGCTTAGCAGCCTGCGTCGGAGCTGTTTCAGCTTTTGGTGCAGCCGCCGTCGGAGCTGTTTCAGCTTTTGGTGCGGCTCCAGCCTTTCGTGCATCTTCCATGGTCTTGAATACTTCTTTGCCGGAACCACGTTGTTTTTTGTTTAGTTCACGTAATTCATTTTGTTCTTTTAGGAAGGCTTCTCTCTTAGCCGCCATTGCCTTCATTGACTCTTTATTAGCATCATCCTCTGATTTTTGTGCAGATTCTTTTTGTGCTTTTGTTGCAGTTGGATCATTTTGCGTTTTCTTATTAGCATCCATTGCGGCTTGTTGTTTATTCAATGCCGCTGTATCTGCTTGTTTAGCTTTCTCTACTGCGGCTCCTTGTGCTGGGCCAGTACCAGAAGCTTGATTAAATAATTTCACTGCCTCATTAAATGCCTTAACTGATGATGCCATTGCAAGACCTGCACCATCCATTGCCTTTGCCGCTTGATCCATTGTCAAACCAGCCTTCTGCTGTATCTGCATAGCATCAACATTCTTTGCTAAATTTGGATCAGGCTTTTCTTCTTTTTCTTTTTGAAGTTTTTTAGCATATGCTTCTGGACTTAGACCCAGTTTCTTCATTTCCTCTTGCGACTTCTCACTACGTTTAATAGCATCTAGTGTAGCATTGAAGTCTCCAATTTGATTAGACACATCACCGCCAATTCGCTTAGTGCCTGCTGTACGTATAGCAGATTCTTTAGCACTCTTGATGCCTTCTTGATAAACATCTTCGCCTTCTTTACCTTCACCAATAGCTTTAATAGCACCTGCACTATTCTGTGCTGCCATTGCCGAATCACTGTCAACAACATTTTTACCTGCGGCATAATACTTAGCAACACCGGCCGCTTCTTTCTTTCTACCCTCAGCCATCAATCGGCTAGAGTATTTAAATGCTGTTTCTAATTCTTTTTGTCGTTTAGTATCACTACTACGTTCAGCTTGGAACATTGCCGCACGTAATTCTTCAATAGCCATTACCTGCTTCTGTGCTTCTTCTTGTTCTTTACGACCTATTCCAGTGATAGAAGCAATTCTATCTAGTTCTTCCATGTAGGCAACAGAACCTTTAACTAGGTCAGCTTGTGTCTTGCCTTGCGTCATGCCCATGCGTGTTTGCAAAGCCATGTACTTTAATGTATGTTCTCTTTGTTCGTCACTTGATATACCAAGCAACATTAATTTTTTGTTTAATTCACTTGCTGGATGTGAAATAGTTCCGGCAACTTCTGTGAATTTTTCTAATCCACCTGCCGCAGTCCCACCAAATAATGCTAAGTCTTTTGAGTTGCTTGCTAATAGAGAATTCATCTTCTCTATTTCAGCACTTGTTACTCCTAGCTTTTCCATGGTGTTACTAACACCACTCATGCCCTTAGCTGTTATTAACCCCGTCTCGCTTAATTTATTGAATGAATCGTATACCTTATCGTTATACTCTGCACCCATTTCTATTAGTTTTGTGGAACCCTCCATTGCCAAAGAAAACAGCCCAATTGCGGCTCCTAATACTTTAGCAACAATTCCCAATCCGGGCATAAACATCAGTGCCGCACTGATACCATATGCGGCTTTAGTTACTGAATCATTTAAATCTTTAACTGCTTTAGCACCAACTTTAGCACCACGTTCACCTTTATATAGTGAGTCAGCCATTCCGGTTGCGGCTTTAACTACTCCACCGACAACTGCTGTGGCTGCGATAAGACCTGCTGCCATTGGCACGCTCTTACCAGTCATCTCAAACATCTTCTCCTGCATCTGGCCCATAACACCGTCGAGGCTGTTTATACTGCTTGATATGCTTCTAAATGATTTGACTGGATCTTTAATTACTTCAGCAAGTTCACGCTCTTTGGCAATACGCTTATCCAATGATTCTAGTGCTTGCTTTTGAGCACCACTTAGTGATGTGGTTGTTTTAGTTAAGTTACCTGTTGCATCTATTGCGTAGCCGCGATATCGTAACTCATCATCAAGCATTTTTTTCTGTTTTGCTTGAGATTCTTCCTGTTTGGTTAACTGCTTTGCTTGTTGTTCAGCCGCCTGTTCTTCAACCTTGGCACGTTTTTTACCTGAGTTTTTTAATTTCTTGTTTGCTTCAGCCTGAGGTCCCAACATGGACTGCATGGCTGTGCCGGTATATTTTACTGTACCGGTAAGTTCGTTGAGAGATTCCGAAAGTTCGTATAATTTACGCGGATCTAATTCATCCATGGGTTACCCATCTGTTAGTCATATTGTATTTATGATTAGTAAATTACTGACTACAAGATGGGTAAAGCGTATTTAACTGCGTTTATCGATGATTTTGTCGATTAGACCATATGCTAATGCTTGTTGTGCAGACATAAAGTTATCACGTTCCATATCAGCAGTTAGTTGTTCGAATGTCTTGCCTGCACTGTTGTGGTTAACATAGATTTGTGTGAGGTTCTTTTTCATTGCCAGCATTTCTTCCACTTGAATCAACATATCAGTTGCTTGACCACGGGCGCCACCAGAAGGTTGATGAATCATATGTCGTGCGTTTGGCAACATAAATCGTTTATCTTTAGCACCTGCTTGTGCAAGTAAGCTACCCATTGAACATGCTTGACCCATAACAATAGTGTGAATGTCGGGAGCAATGAACTGCATACAATCATAGATTGCCATACCTGCTGTAACTGAACCACCGGGACTATTGATGTACATTGATATATCTTTGTCACCTTCAGACTCTAAGAACAAGAGTTGGGCAACAATAAGATTGGCCATTTGATCATGTACTTCGCCTTCTAGCAAAATAACACGGTCGCGCAATAGACGGCTGTATATATCGTAACTACGCTCACCTTTAGCGGTTTGCTCGATTACCATTGGGACTAGACTCATAAACTTCCTTTATAAAAATGTTTACACTATTATATCAGAAGTCTGTGTTGAAGTCAAATGATTTTGGTATTAATCGGTAACCTTAAAACTCAAGCCAGCTTTACCGGGTTCACCGGGTGCAATTTTTGTATGTAATACTACATTGCCGTCTACTTTACCAGGCCACAATACCTTGGTAGTTAGTTTGCCACCTACAATGCGTGAGAATATTTGTACAAAGTTTTCATCTAGTAATTCTAATACAGTTGTTCTAAAGTTTTTAATGATACCGGTATTAATAGCGTCTACCAAATCTTTGGTTACTACATATACCAATTTACCACCATCAGTACCTTTACTTGCTTGGATACTTGGTGCTTGTATTAATGGTAAGAATTTTTTGGGCATTGGTTCTGCATTCTTAGTACGAATATTTTTCAAAACTGCCTTAATATCTTCACTGTAAAAGGGAATTAATTTTCTATACTTTTCTGGTACAGCTTCTGGATAATTATTTGCAATCCAATTCATACCAGCAAAACCTTGTGCCGATGTTGGGCTAACTTGAATAATGTGATTTATGAAATCAAGTGCATTGCCTTTTTTAATTTTTGTTTTACGCTTGTCAACAGATGTACGCAATCCACCTAGACTAGGTGCCGCACCTGAAGCAGTACTACCTTTACCACCTTTACTACTGATAATAATGTTGTGGCCAGTTTCTGCATTTTGAACTCCGTAACTATCGCCTAGTGGTGAATTCTGTTCACCGGGGAAAATAAGAGATAAATTACCAAAATCAGGTGAGCGCAAAAAATTTAAGAAGGCGGCCTTCTTAGGGAATTCAGCAACATCTTTAACCATTGCCAGCACACCTAAATACTCACCGGCATCAATAGCAATCTTTCTTTGCATAGCTTCATCGTATTGTTTAATAACAGGTACTTGGCTATTATTCATTTCAGTTGCAGCCTGTTTAATTGCTTTGCCTAATAAACCTGCAGAGTCAAGTGTTTTATTTGACATGATAACATCATACAAGTTACCTGCTTTAATTTCTTGATGTTTGTCCAACGCAGTTTTAATTTCTTCGTCAGTTGTCATTGTTATTTTGTCTTTTGGCTTTGTACCCGGTTTGTTGATAGGATCAGCCGCAATGCCAATGCCCAATGGTTGAACATTAACCTCACTTGACTTTTTACCCTTTTCTGTTTCTAAGTCAGCCTTTTGAAATTTACTTACTGGCACCGGTCCTGCATCAGTAGTATTGATTACAATGCTTGGTAAAGGTGCGTTGGGTTGTGTTGCAAGTTGTTTTAGTGTTTGAGTAACAATAGGAGTAATTCTTGAAAATTCTCCATCGTCCGGATAATACTTAACACCATCTTTGTCAACAAATGGCGTACCTGCTTCTAACTTTTTAAGAAAGTTTTGTGGTCTCCACTTTAAGTGACGGGGGTCAAACAAACTTCCGGGGGTAAGTGGTGCTTCAGTTAAAAATTGGTGTGCTCTCATAATATATACCTATATAGTATTTATCAGAATTAACACTTAAATAAGTTTTGATGTTTGAACCAGCGTCTACGACTATGTGCGCTTTTTAGTGAAATACCATGCTTTGCTAACTTATCTCTAAACACAAAGAAACTAGGGCCATGACTCATAATAGGTTGTTTACCCTCATTAAGTCTTTGCACCCCTTGTACATCCCATTGATATTGATGACACATTTCATGTGCTAACACTGTGATGAGCCATTGTTTGCAATACCATTTATCCATCAACCTGATCTTGCAAAAACTCTCAGTCTTGGTGGGCATGTTTATGGTTGCAAAACACATTCCCCAATACTTTCTACAACGAGGCATTACTTCAATCTCGGGCATTATTAATTTATTGTTGAAAATTAATTTATTTAACATCTTGTATAATACTACTACCTCACCATGATCGGTCCTATAATAAAGCCGTTTTTGATAGGTAATTGGTGGCAATTCCTCAAGCATAAGATTGGCGATAGTAGTGGTTCTGAACATCATGTATTTATGATACATTGTTATTATGGAAACTACACACTTTTCAGGAAAAAAACTTTAGGTATCTTACCCGATTAAATATATGTTTAGGAGATAAAAATGGAAATTATTTTAGTAGCAATCATTTTAGGTTTAGTAGGTTATTGGATCTATAGCGTTAATCAAAAACGTAAACAAGCAGAATCAACAATTGAAGAAGTTCCGTACAAAGTTGAATTACCTGTTTCAACAACACCCGTAGTCGCTGAGCCTGTAAAAGTGGAAGAAGTTGCTCCTGTAGTAGAAGTGATCCCATTGGGAACAGAAGCCACAATAGCTACAAAAACTTCAGCTAAAGCAAAAGCTCCGGCTAAAGCAAAAGCTCCGGCTAAAGCAAAAGCTCCGGCTAAGCCAAAAGCTAAGCCACAAGCTTAATGAATATAGGGTTTGATGTAATCAGCGACCTTAATTTGGACGCTGAGGACCACTTTGATTGGGAAGGTAAGGCTACCAGTTTATATCTAGTGATAGCCGGCAATATCAGCAACGAATTGAGGATCATACATCAAACGCTACTTCATCTTAGTAGATTCTATCAAGGTGTGTTCTACATTGCAGGATCGTCTGAATACGAATCTATGCACTTTGTAAAACACCGAAATGATGAATTAACTAGATTGTGCAAAACTATCCCTAAAGTTTCTTTCCTGCATAAATATGTGGTTATCATTAATGGTGTTGCAATACTAGGTTGTAATGGATGGTATGTAAATAAGATAGAATTAACTTCAGACTTAGAAAAAATGCATCTACATGCCCAGCACCTAGAAGATATTCAGTATTTAGGACTTAGTTTAGCAAAACTTCAACTACATTTGGATGTGAAAAAGATTTTAGTAGTAACACATTCAGCCCCAAGTCCAGAATTATTTTTTGGAGAAGAACCGCATAATATAACAGAATATTTTGCGCTAAAAGATACACTACTTAGCGATACTGAAAGCAAAGTAAGTAATTGGGTATACGGGAGTTATGATAAGAGTGTTGACACAACAATAGATAATATTAATTATGTCAACAATTCTTGTTTTGGTAAAGAACCTTATTGGCCCAAACGAATAGATATAGAGGTTTAAGCCTCTGCTTCTACTTTGACTTGTAGTGGAAATCCTTGGCTTCGTGCATCTAGTGTAACCTCAATTCCCTTTTGTTCAGCAATTTCATATGGAAGAACTGCAACGACTGCACTACCCTCGTTATGTATATTGTGAGTCAATGAAGTAGCTGTATCTTCATTGTAATTAAAATAGCCAATCAGGCTGTTAACCACAAAGTTCATGCTTGTAACCGTGTCATTGATATAAATGATTTTATAAAGAGGAGGTTCTACCAAGTTAACTATTGGTTTAATCTTGACTTTTGTATCTGATTTGGACATAATTTTTCTTTTTTAAATGTGTGCGAGTTACCCCGCACACTTGTATTTAACTAACTTCTATTATATTACTTAATGTAATTAATAGCAATAGTCATGGGTTTTTGTTCTTCAGGAACCTCACGTTTTAAATGAATGTTTAGAATACCCAATTCTAATGTAGAATAGATTCCCACCACATGTTCGGCAAGTCGAAACTCACGACGGAAATTGCGTTCGCTAATACCTTTATGTAGATAGTTAATTTCTTCTTCCTCAATAGTATCAGCATGTTTGCCCTCAATTACTAAGATATTTTTCTCTTTAGTAATAGATAGCTCGTCTTGGCTGAAGCCTGCAACAGCAATACTAATCGTATATTCATCTTCATTAATTTGAACGATGTTATATGGTGGATAGTTGTTGTTGGATTGTTGTGCATTCACACGTAAAATTTCATCAAACATGTTATCAAAACCGATGCCAAATTTGTGAAGTTGTGGAATGTCGAGGGAACGAAGGGTTAAAGTTTTTGTCATATTTTTCTCCTATTAAGCAAGATGACTGTATAAGTAGACCTCACCATGAGCATCTACACACGTATTTATTATAACTAAAAACACGTAAAAAATCTACTATTTTGGAACTTAAAATTCTTTCTTAGGAAGACTTTGGTCACGCAAGTATTTCTGCCAGCGTCTTTTTGCCTGACTTTTTGCAAGTTTACGACGGATAGTGGGCTTGACAAATTCTTGTCTATCCCTAACTTCCTGCAGTAACCCAGAATCAGTAATCTTCTTTTTGAATTTCCGTAATGCTTTTTCTGTGTTGCCGTCTTGCACTAATACTTTTCTTCCACTCATGCTAATGATTTTGGCTCCAAAACTAAATCTCTGTCTATATTTATCTCGGTAACATTGTTTTCACGGTACTTTTTAGTGTTAAACATATGTGGCATTAATGTGCGTTCAATTTCAGTATGTAATCCACGAGCACCTGTCTTTAATTTTAAGCAATTCTCTGCTAGTTGATCCAATGCATCTTCATTAAAGTCTATTGCAATGTTGTCTAAACTGAGCAAATATTTGTATTGGTCGATATAGTTGTTCTTAACTTCCTTAAGAACCTTAATCAATTCTTCTTTATTTAAATCACTCACACTTACTGTAGTAGTAAAACGACCAATAAACTCAGGAATCATTCCAAATTTAACTAAGTCATCAGGCGACACATTTGTCAATTCTGACTCTTTGCGATTATCTTTAATCTCTGCACCAAAGCCAATACTTGTTCCATTCTCGCGGTTGTTGATAATTTCTTTTAATCCTACAAACGCACCACCTGCAATAAACAGAATGTCTTTTGTATTAATCTCAAGCATATCACCACCGGGGTGTTTGCGTCCACCACTTGCTGGAATACGACATATAGTACCTTCAACTAATTTAAGTAATGCTTGTTGCACACCCTCACCGGATACATCACGTGTAACACTTGCTGACTCACCTCTGCGAGCAATCTTGTCAATCTCATCAACAAACACAATACCGCGTTCTGCTAGTCTAGGATCGCCGCCGGCGGCATTGACTAGCATACTAATCATTGATTCAACATCATCACCTACATAACCTGCTTCAGTAATACTTGTAGCATCTGCTATAATAAAGGGGACTTCTAAGTATTTTGCTACTGTTTTAGCAAGCAATGTTTTACCTGATCCAGTGGGTCCTACTAACAAAACATTACCCTTAGAGATTTCTAAATCTTTTGGTGGCTTGTTGATTCGTTTATAGTGGTTAGCAATTGCTACACTTAACACACCCTTAGCACTATCTTGTCCTATGATGTGTTGGTCTAAAAATTCTTTGATAGACTCTGGATCGTAGGATACATTGTGTTCCGTTGGTTCTATTTTTTCATGGCTATCATCCATCATCAATTTATTGCATAGGTCTACGCAATCACTGCAAATTGCCACCTCTTCACTGACAATGAGTTTTTTAACTTTTTCTTTATGGGCACCACAAAATGTGCAATGGTTTAGTTTTGTTTCTGTTGACATAGTTTTACTTATCTGTTTTATTATTCACTTACAACTTTCGTGACCGGCAACACTAAGTTCAATTCGTTCTATAAATTTCAATGCATCCCCGATGTTTGATAGATGAATTCTTATTATATTGTTTTCTGTTTGATTACCATAGAGTATAAGGGTATCCCCTATAGAATATAATCCAGGCTTTCTACCTGTAAATGACTCTGGTGTGTAGCATTGTTTATAAAAAACTGTATTATTCTGATTGTATATGACCAATTGTATATTAGGCATGTGATTGTTAAATCTATCAATAATGGTATGCATTGTCAATACATCATTAAATTTATAATGATTCTTTTTTCCAAAGACATAATCTTTTGGATCTTTGGCCATAACTATCACATTGCCCGGGCTTGTTTTAAACAATCCGTTACTACCATCTTCTAACAAAGATAGTGCTTCATTTAATGATTCAATATAATTATAATTCCAATGAAATACAAATCCTATTTCAATAAAAGGATTACGATTTGTATCTACACCAAACTTATGTTGACCTTGTTGTACTATAAATGCCTTACGTGGATAATCATTTAGTACACTGTGTAACAACTTATCTCCGTTGATCTTTGATTGGATATAAGTTTCATATCGTGTATTTTGTGTTTGATTGTCAAACAGTTTAGGATTAGTACTAGTACCTAAAATTCTATTTGCAATTTTACTAGATGATACCAAAACATCAACAATGATAATTACCTTATCATCATATGAGTTTGTGGTGATAATTTTATAACTATCAACATATCCCGCACTATAATTTATAATGTAATTGCGTATAAGATTGTTGTCTTTTGATTCTAGTTCATTGACTAGAACAAAACCGATTTGCAATTCTACCGCAGTTTTAAATGCGTTATCTTTAGCCTGTTGTAGTGTACTACCAATACCTTCTACACGAATTGGCTGTGCTAAAACAATATTGCAAATAAAACTTAGTAGTACTACTAGGTATTTCATCAGTTACCAAAACGCTTACGCATATACATCGCGGCACGTTCAGTATTATGATCCCAACGAATAACTGCCTTAACAGTTTGTCTATCTACAATTTCAGCATCTTTAAGCAAAGCACCGCGTAGTTTACCTTCAGCGTTGTTACGAATGCTCTCACTTAATGTACGAACAACCTCGTTTGTATTTTCACGTACAGCAAAGTTTGTGTCTTTGCCTGCATCAGTATCGCTCATTTCAACTGCTTCATCAGCACTAATACGATTCTTAATGCGGTCTTGTGCTTTTTCCACGTTCTTTGTGACAGTATTAGCAAAATTATTAGAGCCAACGCCCTCATTCATAAACCGAATCAATCGTGCTTTGGCATCCATCTCTGCGGCAATAAATGCTCGTTCACGCAATGCTTCACTATTGCCAAAGCTATTTGCATATCCAGTTACTTCAATAGATTGAATTTCACCCTTGACGCATAGTGCATCAGTCAACCCAAACATGCCTGTACCCCATGAACAAGACCATTCAATTTTGATGCCTTGTCGTTTAAAACTAGAGGTAAGTTTTTGTGAATTTATAGCAGTAATGGGCGCAGACTCTACACTTGCATTTTTGCTAGTTGATGAACACCCAGCTAACACTAGTGCTACTGAGATTGCTAAAAGTTTGAGTTTCATATATACTCCGTTTGTAGTTACAGATAGAGTTATTATACACTAAATGTAACTAGTTGTCAATGACTTTGGTTAAGTTTGTTGAGTTTAATATGGTCTTCAATTTGAGCACGTTCATTGTCTGATAGTAATTCAGGATCATATTCACCTTTACCAATCATTTCCACAAGGTAATCAAGGTATTTGGTATTGTAAAGGTATGTGTTGGATGTTTCTTTACTAATCTCAATCCAATTTCTGCTATCATATTTAAATACTTTATTAGGCAATACATCTACTCTGGTAAAGACATCACCTTTATTAGCAATGTCAGGGAACTTAGTTCCAAAACTACTATTAACTGGTTGGCTTGCATCAGCCGATAATTTTAAAAATTCTGGATGCTGACTGAATAAAGCATCTCGCTGTATATGTTTGCCCTCATATGATACATATCCACCCGGTAATTCAGTAAAGGGTAAATCTTGTTTTACTTCCATGCTAGTTACGTCATCAATTTTAGTTTCAGTATCTGCGGTTGGTTCGGCTTCTGCTTCTGGTTTATATACCATTGGCTTTAAATTTTCAAAATGGTCAAAACCTTTAGTTAAGTATGGATGTTGTTCTAATATAGACTTTTCTGGTTCAACGTTCACTGATGCAGGTGAGATATATTCCCATGTTATATTAGAATTGTCTACGCTATCTAACACCTCACATTTTTTATTAGGACAGAAAAGACCTATACCAGGAGCATTTATTAATTCAGTACCACATTTGTAACAATTTATAGTAGGGTCTGACGGGAATAACTCTGATTTAGTAATTATTTTACCGCTCGGTAGTTCTTCTTTTGCACGTTCACGTAGTGCCTCTAATGCTTCTTCGTTAATAGGACCATCATCAGGCTCATATGCAGGTTCTGTGACAGCGGGGGTCAATGGTGTTTTATCCCCTAGAGGGCTGTCACCCTCCTCATCCCATTCTTTACTTGCGTTGGCTGCTAACACTAATGCAATAGCAAGAGGATCAAATACAATAACCAATAGTATAATAACCCAACGTACTGCCGCTTCCAACATATTTTGGTCAGCATTGTCTCCGTAGATTAACGCCGCGATATACTTAATTGGCCCAACTTCTGCTTCAACTTTACGTACCTCGGCGGCAATAGGCGCACGTGCATCACTAAGTCCCGCGATAGACTTTTGCGACTGTAGTATTTCATTTTGAAGTCTAGCACGTTCTTTCTGCTGGGTTTTTCGCATAGCCACAGCTTTTTCAGCACCCGTTTCTGTTGTTGAGCGTCCCAATACTTGATCCACTCCCTCATCCATCTGTTTAAGCGCCTTACGGTTTGCTTCAATATTCTCTTTTTCGGTTTTGATTTTTTCATCATATATTGCAATTTTACTTTGCACATCACCTGATATCATGCCTTGTTCCATGTGTGCTTTTGACAAGAAACCAAAGATGCCCATAGAAGTTAATAATGCTAGTGCAATCACAGCAGGTACTAGGTATAGTTTAAGCAAGAACCCACAACGACCCCAGTACTTGCGTAGCCAAACAGTTGTGGTAATCTTTCCTATCTCGAGGATAGTACCCATAATGATAACAGGGATAACCGCACCTGCAAAGATAGCGGTTAAGCCGATGATACTATACCAGGCAGCCACTGAACTAAGACAGAGTGCTACTAATAGAGTGAGATTTGAGAAGGATAGAAATTTTAAGCGCATCTAATATTTAGTTGAATTATAACCTATTAATCTACATATTATGGAAACAGGTGAATATAGTGTTCTTTAAACTGTTCCCACTCTAAAACAAATTTAGCAGGAACACCCGGACCAGTATTTACAGAATACGTGACCCAGTGTTGTTCTTCATCACGGCGTTTGATTTGTATAACAGTAATGCTATTGCCATCTTCAAATGTGTAAGTTTTACCCACACATCGTTGCATTTCTTCTGTCATCATAAAACTTTACCAAGTCCCATCCAAATCAGTTGTTCTAACTCATTTTGATAATCAGTATTGCCATTACGGCGTTTCAACCAAATTGCTTCTAGTAAATTTTTAATGTCTGATGGATTACTCACTTGACTTATACCGCGTGATTCTAGTTCGTCAATCAATTCACTATCGTCAAACTCTGACAAGTCAACATCAACTTCAACCTCTGTGTAAATTGTTTTATATGCCATGATTATTTCTTGTTATGATATACATCAAACTGCGACCACTGACCTCGCCAGTTGTCATGTTCACTATCCATGCCCTCGTCATCAAGTTCATCACCGTCATATACTAATCGGGTAACAACGCTTGTACCTTGAACATCCCAGTTAAGTGCTTTAAGTTTCTTGGGTTCGAACACACCTTCAATACTTGTTTGAATACAACTGCCCTTACCACCTTGAGTCCACATCAACCAGTAACCCTTACCTAGATGTTCTGGATAGAGTTCTTCAAGTTCTTCTGATGTTTCCCAACGACTATCTTCTTCACCGTGTGCTTCACTAAAGAATGATTCTAAGTCACCTTCATAGATTTCTTCACCTTCACTATTAGTGATAGTCATATGAGTATCATCTTGATCAAAGCCCCAGAATGAATGTTTGTCTTGGTACTCATAGTAAGGTAAATCAAACTGTGCCGCTTTGGGAGTACCATTTTCTTCGTAATCATAATTCTCATTGAGTGCATCACTTAAATCACTTTCGTGGTCTTCATCATTCCAGTATTCGTATTGTGCTTTCTTAATCTTGTGAACGCCAATCTCACGTGTACGACCCCAGATACGAATTGTGTAAGTATCTTCTGGATAAACTTCTTTCAATAAATCTTCTTCTTCATCCTCTTTGAGAACAAGATTATCAAAGGGCCACTTTGCAGGAATTTTATCTTCTGTTGACAATTTTTCAAATTCTGTTTTAAGTTCTTCTAATGCTTCCTCTAATTCAACAGCATCAACTAGTTCGTCTTCTTCATTGCTAGCTTCAGTGTCCCAACGTGCAGAACGTTCGTCAGATTCTTTCTTTTTCTGAATACCAAACTCAGTCAATGCCAAGTCGCTCTCGCAATATTTGCACACATACTTTGCTATATCTAATTCATTTCCGTCTTTGTCTTCCCATGTCCACTGTCCCTCATACTCGGTACCCTCAAATTTACAGTTGGTACACTTGTGCGTTGGCGGATCAGATTCAGGTTCACTGTGCCAACTGTCTTCATCACCTAGTTCGTAGGTAACATCATACCCACCCTTACGGTCAGTCCAACAATCATCATATTGAAATTCCCATTCAATGTCAACATCATTTTCGCTGGCATCGCTAAAAACTTCTTCGTAGTCGAGTTCACCGGATTCAATTTCTGCGAGTTTTTGTTTAATCTCATCTTCATCTAAGTCAGAATAGATTTCACTTAATAGTGTTTCATCAATTTCAATTGCATATTGTCTATCATGTTGATGCCACTCATGTTTAACGATTGTTACCATTATGTTCTCCGTAATTAGTTTATGATGCTACGATTGTAACATCAATATAACTTGTTGTAAATTAAATTGGTAAAATTACTCAGTCCAAAACTGAGTATAGGAAGATATTCTGAAAGTATTTTCGGGTACAGGATTTAACATCCCGTGATATATTTTTTCAGAATCAGACCCTGCTAAATCATTTAAATAGCCGGTGTTTGGAATAAAGTCAAAACCTTTAATTAAATTAGCAGGTTTGGGAATGTAATCTCCGGTAGTATAAAAATGTGTACCATACTCACTACTAGGACCGATCCAATATGCTTGCAATGCAGGGCAACCTGTACTATCAATATGAATACCCGATGTAAATCCGGGTAAGTCTAACCACCAAAGTGTGCGTATGTGATTAAACTTAAGATTTAGCAGTTTGCCTATTTCCTTTCCATGCTTTTCAAGTAATTGATTTATTTTAACTAAAGTTGGAATTTCTTCATCTTTGATTCTTTTACGTATCATCAGTTCTTGTAAGGGAGGACTTTCAGCCGGTAAATTTAACCAATTAAGATTTTTAATTTCTTCACATGCTGATTCAGGTAATATATCAGTTACTTGAAACAATTTATGGCATACAGGTTCTATTATCATACATGTATTTATTTGTCATCACGGAATCTAACAAAGCGTGGAAAGCGCAAACTGTATGTACCATCTTGGTTTTGTGTAATCACATCACACAGTACCTCACAAGTTCTGCCAATGACCAGATTGCGATTATTCCAGTAATCATCTCTATCACCGTCACTAAAGCCACTACCAACATTGACTGAAATTTCTTTCCCATCATCTACACCTGCACAAACAAGTGCTCCCAAGCGTCCAAGATTACGTCCAGTACCTTCTTCAACACCTACAACCTCTAAGTCTACAGTAATAGTGGGCTTCCACTTCATCCAATCAGTGCTACGCTTGCACTGATATGGGGCTTCTAATTCTTTAATCATAATGCCTTCAAATCCTGCATTAACGTTGTCCTTAGCATAACGCTCAAGTTGATCCTTACCTGCGGCTGTATCTAAGTCAACCATGATGTGTGGCAGTAGTTCAACATTGGGCATTGTATCAACAACTGGGCGCATACTATCAAGCAAAGCAATACGCTTACGCAATTGTGCGTTCCAATGACCTCGACGGAAGTCTGCGAGAGGGATAATGTCAAAGATGTTTAATACACTATCCTCTGCCTGTGCGTCAGTTTTTCGGCGTGCTTGTCGCATAAGTTCTTGGAAACTATGTCCAATCACTTCACCGTCAAGTACAAAACCATCAACGAGACTACGACCTTGGTCTACACCATTACACGCACGAACCATCTTGGTCCAATTGTCGTGAATCTGATTTTCGATGTGACCAAAGTTCTCAAACACTTTACCGTTGCGACTGTAGCAAACTACAGTGATATCAAAGTCACTGGGGATAACAGTGAACAATGCACGAACACCATCCAACTTAGGCTCAAGACGTTTCGTACCCTTCATCTCAGGACGACCTTCACTGTTAGTTGCTAGTTGGCAACCAAAGATTGGAATCTCGTAGTCAGTGCCCTTACAAATTTTGTTGATTGTTTTATCACTGATACCTGCACGTAAGTCCCTACGCAATATAGGTGCTAAGAATGTATTCCATTCATCACTATCAAATCGTTCAGCCGTACTTTGAATAGCATCACGTGCGGCATGACCTGTCAACCTACGGTGACTAAGTTGCACCATTAATTCATTGAATTCAGTCCAGGGATTTTCTGCATCAACAATACCAACTGTGTCAGGAATCTGTTTGACACCAAATGTTACGTAGGGATTGTAACAGGCTTTGAGAAAGCCTAAAAACACTTGACTATTAATGCTACCGAGGACACTTGCCTCTAATGCTTGTTTGATAATATCTTCCTTATGAAGACGGCTATCTGATTCATTTAATTTATTAATCCAACTTGCACTCATTCTTTAACTCCAAAATCTTTTTTAGCCTGTACCCATACTTTACGGGGATTCATTACACACCAAGCACCAATAATAAAAGGTGCTATAATCATAAGCAATAATTTCTTATACCATGGAATCATTCTTCAACTCCGAAATGTTCTTTATACAATGGTAGCAACCGTTCAATGGCCGTGATTGACAATTCTTTTGAATTTAATTTCTGACATTCTTTCACAATTAACAAAGCAAACTTCTCAATTGCTTTGTGCCTGTCATAAGGACTATTGAACTCTTTATCCACTTGTTCAGCAAGTTGTCGAATTCGTTCGTTCATTCTTCAACTCCGAAATGTTCTTTGATTGTATTCCAATGGTCAAATTTGGTTGTACCTTTACAATTAGCCACCGTGTCCATACATTCCCTAACAATCAACTCGGCGAACTTTTTGTGATTGACATGGCTGGTATTAGGATCAGGCCATACTTGTCTTGCTAATTCTAAAATTCGTTCGTTCATTCTTTAACTCCGAAATGTTGTTTAATCGCTCTGGAACAATCGTGTGTTCCTCTTGACCATTCTGAACTAATCTTATGATCTAATAGTAAATCACAATGATTGGCACATTCCCTAACAATCAACTCGGCGAACTTTTCAGCATGTTCAATACCCATCCACTTACCGCTAGTGTCAGTACCAGCTTGCGTCATTAATTCTCGAATTCGCATCTTACCTAATGATTGATTACGACCTTTGACAAACTCGTCATGCTTTTCTTGTGTGCCTAAACTGTATCCACCGTCACCGGCGTGAATATCTGCACCTGCTTTGATATTTTCATTCATCTTCTACTACTCTATATTGTGATTTAGGATAAGTTGCCAATAACCATTCTAACATTTCTTCGCTATATGGCAACCTAACTGAATCGTATTTATTTGTGATATACATCACCAGCTACTGTTGTAAAATACTTTCAATCCTAAGAACACTTCTGCCTTAGCGTTGTTTACAAACTCAAGGTCTTGCTCATAGTAATGACTGTCTGCAGGATTCCCAAAGAAGAAACCCTGTGTGTCTGGAAGTTGACCGTGTCGTACTGCTCGTTCAAGCTCATCCAAGTCATCCCAGTTTAGTTCTAACTCAATGCCATTGAATGTTTCAGTTTCTCCTGCACCGGGTTTTCCTTTGCGCTCCCAAAGACGTTCCATCCAACCATGTAGATTAGGATGTTTACGCCAATAAGCAATCTCATATGGTTTATTCACCGTATTGCTTACAAACTCATTCATGGTTTTGTCAAACTCAGCAGTTTCATAATATTCACTTTGTTGACCTTTTCGGCCGGCAACATAAGCATACATATCTAGACCCATTTTATCCTCCAGTTGTTTGCGTTTAAATTTCACTTGGCTTGTTCGATGGTTACTTCTTTAACCTTGTCCACGCCTCTGTCAGCCATCTTAGCGATACCACTAAAGCCTACCGTTGAGACAACAATACCAAGAATAAAACCCACTAATAAATTTGTCATTTCAAATCTCCGGAAATTCATATTTTTGCCATTCTTCAGCAAACTCTGTTTCTAACACATGTGCCGCATCCGTATAACCATGATTGATTAATGTCTGATAGCACTCCATAACTAGTGATCGGGCAAATTGTTCAGGATCAAAATCATGTGCATAGGTAAAAATATTACCCTCTTCATCAGTTTCAATATAACCACCTGCTTGCTTAAACAAAATTTGCATATCTTTATTCATCATTCATCTCCTCAACTCCAAAATGGATTAGTAAATCTCTACCTAACAACGGGCCATGTTCCCATGCACTACGTGCATATCGGTCACATTCTTTAACAATCAGTTCTGCAAACTTTTCAGTATCGAACCGATCAACCATATAATTATCAAACGCATTAGTACCTCGCATTTCACGGACGATACATTGCGACTCTAATTTCTGAATCAATTCTGTATTCATGCAATCACCTTTACACGATTAAGTTGGGTTGTAGTATCACGGTGTGCTTTCACATTGCCGTAAATGTCGTACATCTTTCCTGCTTCCAATTCTTTCTTGTAAGCAAAGAATACAACTTGGTCATCATCATTGATACCGGTTACAAAATTTACATTGTAAGTTTGTGAGTACACTGACCTCAATACTTCAACACTTGTTGAAACCTTCTTACCAAGAGAACCTATAAAGCCACCACGTGCAAAGTTAATACGCCGGTCTACTGATTGACGCTTAACACCACGTTCATAGCAACTAGGCAAACTAGCGATAACCGCAACATCATAATTGCTAGTGATAACATCACGATTGGCAATCACCATTGCAGTATTGTCAAAATCATTTAGGTGTTTGCCTTGCAAGATTTTGAAAGTGAATGCTTGATAAAAAGCACGAACTTTTTTGCCTTGTGCCATGTCTTCTTCAGTAATCAAACTAGAATCAACCATGAAAGTTTCTATCAGTTGACTATTGGATAGTTTGTTAGAGGATTTGTCTTCTTCAGTCAAAACACTCAACTTAACATAACTGCCATTGAATCGTTGTGCCTGACATGCCGCACCCCACACGTTGTCGGCCACAAGATTAAGAACGGGTTTCTGATAGCGAGCCATGTCTACTCCTTAAACAAATTCGTAAAACTTAACAGATGGGTCCAACTTTTGCAATTCACGTGCCGCCTTTGTCAATTCCTTATAACGTTTCTGAACCAAACTACGGGGCAACTCGCCGTCGCATGTAAGATTCTCGGGACTCAAATCTGAATCAATACTATCGGCAATCTTCTGACGGTCAGTAGCATTGTCTAAAGTAAGTGCTTTAGCACCAAAGATTGTAGCGTATGCGTTCTTACGTACCAGATATGTGTTTAATGCTGACATTTTTAACTCCTGTTGTTTAACTGTTTAAGATTCTATTATACACCCAAAACCATTTATTGTCAACCTTTTAGCCACGAATTTCAAATGCAAATTCAGTGCCGGCCCGTGTGACATAAATCTTACGGCCATAGACCGTAATGTAACCCCACTCACCGTCTAGGTAAATGTCGTGCGGGTCCTTTTCAATCGTGACATTACGGACTATTTCACAGAAACCATTGCGCCATGTAGGCATTTTCTGTTTGAAATACTTGTCATTGTCACGTTGATTAATAAAGATTTTTGATTTCATAAATGAATTATAGCACAATGCCCATTTATTGTCAAATTTTGTATGAGCAATAACCGCGGATTTTGCTTTGTTTGTTGGTAAAACTCTCATTAAATTTTACTTCATAACCTTTGGCCTTAAGAACTGCCATCAGTGTTGACAAATCACAGTCTTCCTCAAGGAAAGCATTAGTACCATTTTGGTAACTGTAAGGAGTGATCTTATCAGCGATACCAAGACTAACCAACTTAGCTTTGGGGAAACGTGCCCAAGCGTGTCCGGGATCACCGAATACTTTGATAGAGATTTTCTTAGTCATTTTTAGTCCTTTAGTTAAGTCAATACAAGTATTATACACCCAAATCCATTTATTGTCAACCTTTACATTGACCAGTACGATTCGCTTGAGGGTGAGCAATAGTAAGGAGTGTCATAGCGTTCTTGGAATGACTTGCCACCCATCAAGTTTTTGCGGGTAACAAAGGTCTCAAACACTTCAACAACTAAACCCAACTTACGCTTACCTTCGGCTACACAAGAAATGTAGTCTTTAGTACTAGGAGCAAAATCTTGTTTTGCAACCAGTCGCTTACCCTCTTTGGTACGCTTGTCTATTTTGTAGATTTCCAATGTGTATTCTGTAAGTGCTGACATTTCGTTTCCTTTTCTTTACTGTTTAAGATTCTATTATAGCACAATGTCCATTTATTGTCAAATTTTGGGTGTGGGATCGCCCCAAAAGAGGGGCTAAAAATGTAATACTTGAGTATTACTCTGCTAGTTTCAATTTCATTATAGAAAGCATAGCTACCTGACGGTCAATCTCTTGTTTGATTATAATGGCTCTTTTTTCTAATGTAGAAAATTCTTCCTGTAATCCAGTGACATTTTTTTCCATTGCGCTTGCAATAACACTTAAATCAGCTTGGCTCATTGATAATGTTAATGGTTCTGTTTTTTCTGACATTTGGTTTCCTTTAATAAAGTTGTATATTAGTAATTATGCTAGGAATAGGTAGTCAATAAATTATTCTAGTAATAAGTTTTTTGGCACTTCGTTGTACCAATTTTTTACTTCTTCGTTGGCAATTTGCTTTAACTCGTCATTGGTATATTTAATACCCAAATTATTTTCATCAACCCATTTATTATATACTTCAATACATTCATCAAAGTTCTTGATTACTTTTTTCTTTTCAGCCATAGTTTGTAATTTAATTGGTATGCCGGTAACTAATGTACCATTGCGTACTAATTGACCTATACCTTTGTGTGCGGCAATATATTTTTTACTATGTTCTAATAAATAATCTTGATCTAATAAACTTAAATTGTTTTTAAGTTTATCTAATACTAACTCTGTGCTAGGAGTTTTAGGACCGGCATACTCTAATAACTTGGGATCCATTGAACCAACATCACTAATTAGTTTATGGCATTTATTCCAGTCTTTCCACTCAATATTGAATATATCATTCCATGTTTTCTTTTCTTTATTAGGGAATATATCTAAATTCAATATATATTTTTCAATATCTTTTAAGTCTTTTTCATAGTCAAAATAACTTGCTACTCTAAAATGAGTATCAGACCATTTAAGATATTCTTTGTAACTATACAAATAATTTTTCAATGTTGTCTCATTAATAGTTATGCCATTTTTGTATATGTTATAGAAGGTATCTATTTTTTCAGCATGAGTATACACATTTAATTTTTTACTAGCAGTAACAATGCCCCAGCTGATAGCGTGTTCAAATAGATTATTCCTACGTGCGGATATTATATAAAAATTATCATTAATATAATTATAAAATTGAGTTTTATCTTCGGTACTATCATTTCTGTTATTTAAATGGTATAATGCAAGTCTAGCTGTTTTATAGTGGTCAGCTTTTGATAAGTTGTTTACTACTTCTTCCAATGATTGGTAGTATCCCCATTCTTTGCCATTTCTAGGCTTACCTAATACTTCTCTGTTATATACATCACTGTAATATAAATCTATACCATTAGTGAGTTCATGCAAATTAATAACTGGTTTGTCATATTCATGTGCATTCATGTAAACAGTTATCAGGCGTTGTAGTAGAGTGCTACCTACACGATCGGGAGTTAATATTAATACATTCATGTAGATATTTATATCCGTAAAGGAAGGCTCTAAAAAGAGCCCTCACATAAAGAATTACTTCTTACTTGTACCTTGATTTACAAAGCCATACATCTTTTCAGCGGTTTCAAGGATCTTATCTAGTCCTGGAAATTCTGGCATGTTTACTTTGTTAACAATTTGTCCGGTCTTCTCATCACGTTCAGCACTGACTTCCCAGCCCATATACTTAGCATGATATTCTTGCCCTACTAGGTCCTTAGCCATTGATAAAATATCGGTACGAATTTCGTAGCCATTTTTATTGAATTTAACTTCTGGCAGTTTTGGTATGTAATCTGTCATTTTATTTCCTTAAAAAAGTGTATGTGTGTTAATTGTATTGTGTTTTGACTGGAATGTCAACAGGTTTTGGTAATGTGCCATGATTAACCCATTCCCAATCTTCGTCAGTCATTGGTTGCCATTGATTCATATCCAACCTTTGAATTCATCAGTAATGATTGGATGTACTTCCCAACCGTCCTTAGCCCATTTGAGTAGCATGATTAGGTCATCAATGAATCTCATTTCATTCTACCCGCTTTGTAATCTTTGATAGACTGGATGGCTTCAAGTATACTTGTAAAAAATTGTTTTATCTTGTTCATAGGAACCTCTTGTTTGCTGATAAATCATATTCTCTGGTTAGACGTTCTACATCAGAAGTATCCTTGGGATTCTTACTGATAATATATTCCTCTAATCTAGATCCATATGTATCTGTTTTTATAACCAAAGGACATACAACGCCTATTCCGGCTATTACACCTACTGTTAATAAAAGACTAATCATATTACTTAGCCTTAGTAGCGTTGAATGATGGTGTTAGGGTCTTGAATTGATCTGCTAAACCAGTATAATATTCTTTGCTCATGAAAATCATACCCAAGCTCATCATAGATTGCATTCCTGCATCTGCGGCTTGTTTAGTATATTTTGATTGTGCATCAACAAAACCGTTTAATGCTGTTTTAATGCCATCGTGTTGAACTGTTTGTTCTACGATTTTCTTTTTAAAATCTGAAACGCCGTCAATAAAGGCGTAAGTTGCTGTGTTAAACATTTTATATCTCCTATGTGTGTGTTTAAGTGTTGAGTTTTTATGAAGAACTCGTAACTTCACTACTATTTATATGCTTGTAGCCTGCAATATAATTATATATTTAATAGACCCGAGTTGACAATGTTATCGGTCAACAAGTCTGCCGTTTTTATATCGTAATGATGCCCGTCTCTTGCTTTATCTAACACATCATAATCAACGATACCTATCTTAAATTGTCTCACTTTGTCATAAAATAATTCTCTATCCCACTTAGGAACACAATCTGGTACAAATGTATGAATAACATTGACTCCTCGAGTTTTTGCAAGAGTATCAACTTGGGCTATATTATCTAGGGTTAAATTAATGTTGTCTTCACCGTCAAATAAATCTTCATCATACCACAGTCTTCGGTTTTCATCTGACAATCGAGTATCAAAAAGTTCTCTACGATGTATATAAGACCATTGGATAATTAAATTTTTTGGTACGATAGACTCAATAACGCTTGATGCTTTTCGAGCAATCCATGTGTTGCTAGCACCATCCATACTAATATTAATTGTTCTTATTTTTGTTTTTTCTTGTAATAGATAAGTCCATGTATGTTCTCTAGGAGATCCTATGCCTACTGTGAAACTATCTCCCACACACCATATACATTCATCTAAGTTAGATACAGGCCAAACATCGTCCCTAAATCCCCTGTCATTGAATTTGTGTTCAACTTTATATGGGTAATTTTTAAAGTGAGTTTTGTCTAGACAGTCAGAAACCGTATCCAAACCATAACCTTCTATTACAGAATTCACACGTGAATGTATTATGAATTCAGGTAGAATATTAAATTTAAAATACAGCTTCATCCTGATATTTATGTCTGTACTTCATCATTGCTAAATTCCTAGCAAGGTTGAGTCTAGACTCTATATAATCACTTAGTTCCTCTTCAACATCATCGGGAGGGTTATCAACCTTCCCAACAATGCGTCTAGAATTTACTAATATGTCCTCATCATCAATCAGAACATCAATTGGATTGATTCCGTGAAATCTGATTAATGTAAGTCTTATTGTATTACTTCTTAGTAGCTTCGGCTTTTTCGGCAGGCTTAGCTTGACTTTTAGTATCTGCTTTAAGTGCGTCAGCTTTTGGAGCTGCCTTGTCTTCTTTCTTCTTAGCCAACTTCATTTCAGTCTTGGGAGCTTCTGCTTTAGCAGGAGCTGCCGGGGCTGGTGCGGCTGCTACAGGAGCTGCCGGTGCCGATGGAGCCTTAGCTGGTTCTGCGGCGAAAGATGCTGTTGCTACCAAAGTAGCGATAAGTGTTGCAACTGATTTCATTTTAAGTTTCCTTTATGGTTAATGAAGTAGATTTTAGCGTCTACATATATATAACGCGGCAGCTATTAATTCCGTTGACATAAATATAGTATGTTCTATATATCTTATCAAGGAATCTATGATGGTTCAAACTATGAGGATGCCAACACTCCGCCGCAAATAAGCAAAGCCCAACAAAAGGGTTTTTCCTGTTTAATTGATGTTTGGAGAATAGATAATAAATTATATGTGGGCAACAATCAACCTATAATTGAAGTAACTGAAAAGTACATACAAGGTAATAGATTTTGGATCAATGCTAAAAACACTGATATGCAAACTTGGATTGCGACACAACCTTCTAAATTATATCCAAACTATTTTCATTTTGATGCATCTACGCCGCCCCCGCCGTATGCTACTGCTAGCAATGGTAAATTGATTACTCCGGGTACTGTACCTATCAACACAAATAGTGTTATGTTTTTACCGGAGATAAATGATCGTAGTCTATTAACTATGGTAAAAGTCAAAGCTTATGCTATATGTAGTACATACCTATATACTATCCGACGTATGCGTAACGAAGGTCTTTGGGGCTATTAACCACCACGACCAGTTCTACGAATTACTGATGAGCCACCAAAACCTTTGTTTGGTTTAGGGACTTTTTGTTTTGCGGCTTTTGCGTCTGGCAATCTAGGACTATTCTTCTTAGCCTCATTAGCCATGTTGATAAATGGATTAGAACTTTTCTTCTCTGTCATTTTCTTACCTTTATTGAATCTAAGTATTCATTCACGTTTCCATATAGACTAACCATCATGGCAATCTTGCTATCATAGAATCTAATGAATGGTTTACTTTTCTTTCCATCTTTATTTACCCCCATGTAATAGGGGCATTTGATTTTTTTGTTGAGTTCTATTACCCATGCATGATATGTATCGGCCGATCGTGAAGCAAGGTCGTATTGATAGAATTCAATCTCAGCCATTCTGAATGCTAGATCACCGTAGTCGGTTAATCGTAATCCATCCTGTCTACCTGTCTGCCACCATTTAAATAGTAATCCATCTACAGGTGAATCACGTTCCTCACGCAACTCATCGGGCAGTTCGTTTGCTACTGCTTCAGTTATTATTTGCTTTAGTGATTTTCTGTCACTCATCTGGATAAACGCAAGTGCCTTGATTCATAAAGACAACTGTAAATTTATCTGTTTTGAATTGTGCGTTGAGTTTACGACAAAGATTTCTAGCATGTCCAGGATTACTGAAGCTAGTCTTTTTATATTTAGGCGTAGCGTCAGGATCCTGATAGTGCTGTGATTTTAGATTGATTGGTTGATTATCATAAAATACTGCCCATATGCCTGCGGCCTCTACGATTTGGTCGCATTTATATGTAACTTTATCTACAATCTCTAATAATAATTTAGGTTGTGTTCTACTCATGACCATTTACCACCATTGACTTCAACTTGTATAACTGCATTGTCAATGGATTCCTTTTTCTTGTTTAATAAATCGTAATTGTCTGACAGTAGTTTAGCGATTTCATCACGTAACATTCTTGCTTCTTCCATGGGAAGTATTACGGTTGTTCCCGTTTTCCCTTCACTGGCTGAAACTCTGTCAATAAATCGATTTATTATAATCATATGCTATTTAGCACATTTTCTGCCTCATCTTTAGTTTTATATGGACCCGTGTACTCATATCTTTGGATAAAGATATATTTAGGGCAGAAAATTGCTTTACTCTCACTACCTTGCGTAACTGCATACCATCCTGCGGCATAATAACACTTACTTTTTATTGTTTTTGTAAACAAGTGTAGTTTACGTCTTACATCTAGTATACTATTGAATACCTTAGGAGTAGTAGGATATTCACTAAAGGGTAAGTCTTTCTCGACTGTCTTGAGTTTAGTTACATTCTCAAAACGAATATTAGTAATACGCTCAATAGCCTTCGTATTCTTATAATGAGTTTTATTACCATTTAATTTGAGTTCAAAGCCCGAGCCATCAGCAAGGACATTACCTACTTTTTCTTCTCCATTAGTTACAATCCAAAATTGATTTTTAACTACAGGTTTTGCAATTAGCGATTTATCCATTATCTTCCTTTAATAACCATCCATGTTGTAATATCTTATGCAACCAACTGAACACGGGATATTCATATTTCAATGTCCATACGCCTTTTTCATTTGTTGCGTGTTTAACTATCTCACCATTACCCATATTAAACATTGACAAGTCATTTACTACATAGTCAATACCCTCTATGGTTAATTCGTTTGTACCATATACACATTCTAACTCATTACTATCAACTATAACACCATTATGTTTTATAGTGATAGGTTTATCATGCGTTACGTTAAATAGTACTATATTTTGCATAAAAATTCAATAGTTCTGGGTATATGTTAGCAAATTTTAATTCGCTCACAGTATCCAACTCTATATTGTGTTTTATAAATTTCTGTCTTAATTGTTCAATATCACTCGGTTCAACTTCTTCCAACCTAACAAGTAATGATTCAATATGTTTCTTTATTCCCAATGCTGACCTAAATAACGCAATCTCATTTAAATTGTTATTTGATGATAATATATGTATATATTTAGACCTAATTTTATCTGCTATCTCATTTTTTAGTTGTTTTGGGAGGACAAAACACTTTAAATGTTGAGGATTGTCAAGTACATTACTATCAAGTCCTAGATTATGTTCCAGTGCAAAGTCTAATATTGTATCGTAATTACTAATACTTAGTGCTTGCGGAACTGTACGTAATACAACATGCATTTGTTTATCGATAAACTTCAATATGTTTTTTTGTACTGTTCTAAAATCAGAACCTATACGGATATAATCATTTGTAATGTTTAGGTTCTCTATGCTAATCTCTATTTGAACAGATTTGAAATGTTTTAACTTGTCAAATAGTTCTTCTTTGTATATTGTACCGTTGGTAACAAATGTCAAGTGAAAATCTGTTTTGTTATTCTCAATACAGTAGTCGATAAACTCGTAAAATCTTTTATGGTATAGTGGTTCCCCGCCCATGAAATGCAATGACATTAATTGATTATTATGTTGTACTAATTCTAAAAACTCATTCCATTTATTATCGTTAGTAGTCCAATCAACTAATGTAGGTTCGTCTTTATTCAACCAATTTATTTTCTTATATGCATCTGTTAACTGAGAACTATATTGAGGGAAACACATTCTACATTTTAAATTACAAAGATTACTTAATGTAATATGCATGAATGCTGGATATATCTTTTGATTGCTATTCATTCGTTTATATGCAGGGCTTTGTTCTAAACTTTCATTAAAGTATTCGCCGTGATATATTGCAGCCTGCATGTTGCGTTGCATTCTATGACTGATTAAATTATTCTTTTCATTATAATAACAGGCACTACAACCAATACTTTCATCACCATTAATAATATTAGTTCTGGTACTATTGACGTGGTTGAACCAATCCAAGAAACTTAGACTAGTTTGTTCAGCTTGTGCTTGTCTAATTGAATGACAACATCTTAATGCTCCATTAGCATCAATGCGTAATTCATACCAAGGTGATATACAAGTTACATTATCGTTTGGAAACTTTTTCGTCATTAAAATTTGTCAATCTTTTTACACCTTTGTGTTTCACAAAGAGATGATATGTATATTTACTATCAATCTTTAATGGTAAGTCAAGGTGTATGTGTAACATAGGTCCTACTTGGTCGCTGATAACAGTATCGTTGCCGACACTTCCTATCCAACGAATCTTTCCATGCATACCGGTTACACGTGCCATAAACTCATAGACAGGTTTGTAACGATTTTTTTCAAAGTAATCAGCTAGATTCATTGTGTTCCTTGGTTAATTCACAAACCAATTGGAAGTGCTCATATGCTTTCTTTACTGATGGGTTTGACATTAATTTGTCGGCTTCTAGCATCATAGCCTTTACGCCTGCTTCAGCACAATCACGGATGCATAAACCAGATAGTGTAGCAAGCTCAGATCCAAATTCTTTAGCTAACTTTTCCCATGCTTTCTTTTGTCCTAGTGTAATAGGAGTCTGCTGAGGGCGTAGTTCACTTGCTTTACTGATAGCACGACAGATGGCATCTTCAGCTACGCGCCCGGCTGCAATCATTGGAGCATGTGCTGGATCAATATTAAACCTGCGACTAGTCCCACCGGGATAACTCATGACAAGATGAGTACCTTTGGTAAAACTGTCTAAAAAATCATTGTCATATTCTGCTACAGGAACGTATTTACGACCAACTTTTTCATAGTAAATCTTTTTCATTGTAATTGAAACTTTTTTAAATAGTCTTTAGCCAATGATGTATCACTTCCTTCTGATACTAAATCATCATACATAACTTGCATCCTGTTAAGTTCTTGTCTATATGCTTTAATAATCCACATAGCATATTCTTGATCCTCTTGATCCATACTATTCCACCAAGTTTCTAATTGCTCAGGGGTTCGGTTTAGAATGTAATAGATGTTGTTCATGTCTTTGTCGTTCATATTAATCTCCTAGTTTTTCCCAAACATATTCTGATTCTTTCACATATGCAACTGGTTGTAGCCAACCATTCTTAGTAGCTTCCATAATCATAAGTTTATATTGTCTTGGACAATCATTGCTAATTTCAAATCCAGCACGTGGCGCCATGACAAATCCATTATGAATATGAAAGTCAGGGTCGTCCTGACGTATTGTTTTAATAGTTTTGTCTGGCGTAGTAAAGGTCATTTTTCTTGATCAGCCAATGTTGTAAAGAAGTTTTTAACTTTGATATCATTATCCCAAGACACAGCATAAGCATTGTCTTTGTCAGATAGGGCTATTGCCTCATCATATGTAACAACACGGTGACTGATAATCTGTTCACCAATGTGCTCCTGACTGAATTCTTTGGCTTCTTCCATTGTTACTGTATCCAATGCCCAAAATGATTTGTCTTTGCCGTAGTCATCAGTACCCACGGGCACTTCAACCATATACCGTTGACGGAATGTACTGACACATTCTACAAGAACCCATTGTGTTTCTTTTTTAGTTAACATAAAACTTCCATCTCCATTATCTTTCCAAATTAATGAATCACCCTCACCCCAACCTGTTTGTTCTAACATATCTGGTGGGAATTCTAATATAGTGTCCCCGGTAGAGGGGTCTTCTTGTAAATCAACTGTCCAACTTGTTTTCATAATAAATTTCCTTTATAAGGCGTATTTAACCATTTGCTATAAATTTCTGCTTGTTCTGAAATTTTTGTCAATTCATACTTGCCACAAAATTTTAGAAAATGTAGGCCCACTTGAGGAATAGTTTCAATACGGACACTTTCACGAATCCGTTGATCCACAGCATCTTTTATTTCTTGGGGTTGTGCAGTCAAGTCGATGAGTGTACGATTTCTCTCAAACGCATCTTTAACTCGTACTTCAACACCCTCATGGTCTGTGTAACGTTGCAACATAAAATTGTTGTAATTGAAGCCCTGTTTGTTTCTATCTTCAAATGCTTCACGAATGCCAACTTTATTCTTAGTACCTTTCTCACGACAGCCCGGAAAAGCACTGAACACGTTGTCCCCTGAATCACCTCTGATAATTTTTTTGAATAATCCGTACTCGGGATCTTCTAGTAGTTTAGGCTCTTTAGTTTTCTTATCAATGACAGGCTTACCATTTTCTTTCAAGTAGCCCTTTAATGTGATTAGCTCATTAGTCACGCCGTTGTACTGCGAAACGGTTTCAGAAATTAACTGTGCGTAGTCGCCATCCGTTGATAAAATTACGTGGCGATCTGCTGGATGCAATGCGATGAAGCGGGCGATGAGGTCATCTGCTTCAGCACGTTCGTGACGAAGGACACTCACGTTAGTCCGCTCTTTAATGAAAGTTGTAAATTTTTCATACGTTTCCCAAAACATTTTTGACTCTTCGGCTTCTTCCTCAGTAATAGACATAGCATCTACTACACGATTCTTTTTATATGGAGCATAGAGATCCTTTCTGAACGAGCGGCCTTCGAGACAGAATACGACATGATCGATTCCGTATTTGCGAACAGCTTGATTGACTGACGCAAGTGTTAAGTGAAGGGCCATGCCTATCTTTTCTTCCAATGTACTAGAACGTGATGCCACGTGTCTAGCACGGAAGAAAGTATTTGCAGTATCGATAAGTGCGTATGTTGTCATGTGTTTATTATATACTACTATTTAGATTATTTCAATTGAATTTGGGCAGAAGTTAGTCTAGCAAAAATGCTATCACCAAAATTCCATCCTTCGGGCATTGTAGTTTGCATATCCATTTCATTGTCTAATAAGTTAGCTTCTTCATTGGTAATTAAAACAATTGCAAGATTGGTCTTAATCATTTGTGCTACTTCAGTTATTGAAGCTTTTTCCATTGTCATTGTCACTGCTTGATTATAAATCATAATACAAGGGACAATATGTTCTCTGTATGTATTTTCTTTGGTACGATTAACTGATTCACCTATAGTAATCAAGTGGTCAATACTATCACCCTCAAGTAATGATCTAGTATTCTCTAAACCAAAACCATCTTCACTATCAATAAAATACTTAAAACGTTTAGCAATCTTTTCAAATATATTACGTTCGGATACTTCACGTGGTATCGGTTTGATTGCTTGACCGCGAACTTTTCTAACAATAGTTTCAATTGATTCGATGATTCCGACAAGTACCCAAAAGTTTTCAAGTATCTCGCCATCAAAATTTACATTGATAAAGTCCTTCTCATCCTTGCGCTTTTCAGAACGTTTTCCAAATTTTTCAGAGAATCCAGCTTCAATAAATTTTTGGCGCATTACTTTAACATCTTCTGGTCTAGCTAACCAACCGATGGTGTAATGATTCTTTTTAATTTCACATTTTATACCATTATTAGAGTATAACACATACACACCACGATCCTCAAATATACGTTCGGTATATCCTCGGTCGTTGCATGATTCTTTGAATAGAGTAAATGGTATCATTTTAGCCATAGATTAAACCAATGCTGTGAACATTCCGTTCTTTTTTGCTTCTTTGAGTTTTTTGCGACCGGGTGTTTTATAATCACCATTCTTGTTACCTTTGTATGCATGACAACATTTACATAATGTTTGATAATTCTCTGGTCTGTTATCTTCTGGATTGCCATTGATGTGATCTACATCTAACATTCCCTCCCACACAATATTAGTTGTGCAAGTAAATCCTAAACGGCCGTCAATGTTCTCACAGTATGTTTTGCGCCACAATGAATATCCATTAATAGTACATGCATGGTCTTTGCAAAATACAGTATATTTTATATTACCATAATGGTCACTACCAAATACTTCTACCCGCTTACGGCAATTAGGAACTTCGCAACTAGGAAGAGATCGGCGGTCAACCAACGATGCATTTGCTTGAAAAGCTAGACGCCGATCTGCGTGGCATGTTACGCAATATGCACGAAAATTGGGATATCCATTGGCTTTATATGTACCAAGATGTTGCGTTTTATTATTGCAACCAGAAGTCTTACAAATTGGGCGTTTGTTTAAAGGTACAACAATTTTGTCTTTGTTTTTCTCGCTAACTTGTCTTGTCATATACGCTTTCTAAGTTAATATAACCATATTATACACTCAAAATGATTATTTGTCAACCGTAGCAAATGTTGTATTTTTACAACATTTCAAACAACTCATGCACCGCTTTAGGTATATAACCCTTCTTATAGTGCTTAGTGTTAGTAGGGTCTTGTACATTAAGATAAGGTAATCTACCAAATGTATCTTTATACTGTCTTGCCAATTCACCTTCAGCCCAACCAGTCGCCTTCAGTTCGTCACTTTCATGCACATCTGAAAAAATCATTCGTTTAGATACATCCCAAACTGCAATAGTAACATCATTCTTATTAAATGATTTGGGTAACAAGCCTTGTGGAATTAAGTAATGTTCAATTCCTCCCCAGAAATCAGCACCATGAGAACTGCGAACATGGTCCTCTTCCCAACCAGGAACCCAACTTAACTGTCTTGTGATACGCTCACCAACTTGATGTTCTCTCTTTTCACCCAACTCAGGGCAACTCATCCCTACCTTAGAGAAATCATATGTCAATGGTCCTGGCTTGAAACACATACCATATACGTATGCTTTAACAATTCCATTGTTACGCATACTTGAATAGATATCTCTACAATTTTTTAATTTTGAACAATCAATTACAAAATCTGGTTTGAATAAATCAATATTTTTTAGCATTTAACTTACCTCAGTACGTCCGTTACCTAAATCCCGTGTGACTACATTGCGTACATCTCCGGGTGCCCGTTTGTCCGGATCAGCTATCTCTTGTTCAAAGGTCTCTAGTACTGTTGCTCTGCACAAATTAGTCCAGTAACGATCTACGATGTCATTGTCTGTATCAGTATCTTTCATTTTGTAACCTGCACGAATCAGATTCAATACAAACTTGTCGTTGAAGTCTAATTCAACTGAACCACTGTTAATATCCTTAGGATCTACTTCAAATTTAATGATGTTGATATAAGGTTCTCCTGCCGCTGTTGCTTTTTCTTTAGCAGTAAGTTGTGGTTCAACTTTCTTTTCTTTAACCTTGCGTGGTTTCTTTTCCTTGACTACCGCAGGGGGTTCAGGTTTTTTAAATAGATTCTTTATTTTGTTAAACATTTATATCTTTCAAGTAATTTAAAGCTGGCTAAGTTTTTACCCTTAGACTCACACATAATATCAAAGTTATCACAGAATGTCAATGCCCAATCGTTCACCGCTTCGTTCCAATAGTAGTCACTATGTGCCCTTAGTTTCTGTTTACTGTATCCCGATTCAATCAGCGCACCATGATCGGGTAATTGTGTAGTGGAATGGCCTGTGAGTACATCTTCGCGGCTAACACTGTAATGGCAAGTAGGGCGAATGCCACGCCAACTGTCAATAACACGCTGTACAAGCGCATCATTATGGGCAATGTATTCTCCCTCACGTATCCAATTATGGTGAATGTCCATGACCGTAGGGACGAGGTCAGATAACGATAAGCAGTCAGATAGTCCATGTGTGTATTCTTCATTCTCTAGTGTTAGTGTGTTGCGGGCTTCGGGTGATAGTCGACCATACACATCACGAATGCCCTGTGGACCTTTACGACCACTGATGTGTACGTTGATTTTGATATCCTGAAACTGTTTACCATAACTCATCCATCGAGCCATGTCAACATGATATTCAAATTCTTCTATACTCTTATTTACTACTTCTTCACGGTCACTTGCTAAAACTACAAACTGATCCGGATGAAATGACAACCGAACATCATTAGCACGTGCAGTTTCACCAATAGGTGCCATCCAACGTTCTAAGCTAGATTGAACATCAATACTGTGCCAGAATTCTTTGTAATCATCATGTGTATAGAAGCTGAACATATCACTAGTTAGACGAACCATACGTAGACTGGGTTCTAGCGTTGCTACCTTTTTAACTAGTGCGTGAGTAGCAAGAATATTACTCTTTGCTACATCAATGATTTTTTGTTCTACAACATCACGCTTGTTACGCTGTGCCCAAGCAAGTGTAGTTCCACCTGTATTCAGACCCTCGACAGACGCAATTTCTCCCTTCTTGTTGATTTCAGCAAATTTACAAGCAAAGCCAATGCGTTTAGTAGTAATGTCAAAAGAGTGCATAGTAGTCCAAAGTGATAAATAATACATGTAGTGTAACATACCTACGCAATAAAGTCAACTATTTACGGATAATACTATGAGAATAAAAGAATTTATCAATGAAGCAGCCAATCCAGCACAGCAAGCTGCCATTGCTATTGCCATGAAGAAAGCTGGTAAAAAGCCTAAAAATGAAGGCTATGCAATGGAAGATGAACAAGTCAATGGCATGGCTCAGGGTGAGATTCGTGAAATAATTAGAAATGCTGTAAAAATCAAAGAAAAACTAGACAGTGGTACTAGTTTAGATGGTTGGATGTATAGTTATGTCACAACTAGTAATGACCGTTTAAATAGTGTAGCAGAGCAAATTGGTAATCCAAATATTGATGAAGGTTACTTAGATGAATTTGCACTTGGTAGTGATGATGACCGTGAACCTGATGAGGAAGAAATATTACGTCAACTTGCCGCACAATGGTGGTTGGGCACAGAACAACAAATGGCTAAAGCACAAAGAACATTGGAAGCAATGGGTTGGGAAATTGGTCAAGATGAATCAGGTGATGACGATGCAGGTGTGTTCTTAATTCGTCCAGGTGATGTTAATGGTGACACATACATTGCGTTTAATCACAGTGATTTAGAATTAAACGAAGGCGAGAACTGGTCAAAGTACAATCACAAGCGTGTGGGTGGCATGAGTAAAAAGAGTGTAGCTAGCTATCGCCGTAGTCATCCTGGTAGCAAGATTCAAACAGCAGTTACAACTAAGCCAAGCAAACTTAAAAAAGGTAGCAAGGCCGCCGCCCGTCGCAAATCATTCTGTGCTAGAATGCGAGGTATGAAGAAACATCGTACCGGTGCTAAAACAGCAAATGATCCAAACAGTAACATCAATAAGAGTTTGCGTAGATGGCATTGTGAAAGTGTAGAGCAATTAGAACAATTGGTAATGTTGGCAGAACAGAAAATTAGGAATCTTAAAAAATGAACTTTAAAGAATTATACGAAGGTGTGACGCCAAAGCTACCCGGAGCAGTTAATGGTGTTCAAGTTATGACACCTCAACAATTTGTTGCTAAAGCTGGCGATATGCCCGGGGAAGAAGAAGTAGATGAAGATATTGAAGGTGATAATTTTGATATAAATGATATACATGAATTAGAAAAAATTCGTGATTTTGCCACTCTTAAGGCACGTGCTAAAGAATTAATTAAAGGCAAGCCTGCTCGTAGAATGAAGCCTGAAAAAATTGCTTATTTCTATGATAGAGTTGACACATTGACTTCTCCTGTAAAAGTTATTAAATTAATGTATGATTTATTGCTAGCCGGTGAGGGAATGAAAACTATTGGTAGTAGAAATTCAATGGATTCTAATGTATATCAAAAACGTTTTGGAGAAGATATTTCAGAAACACTAGATAGAATTCGTAAACTATCTGGTCTAGAAGAAGCTACTACACTACCAGCAAGTACCCGTGATTTGAAAGGTCAAGAGTTCCAAGACTATATGAATCGTATTAAAGGTACTGATGACATTGACAAGAAGACTGGTCAAGTTAAATTAGACAAAAAGGGTAATGAGAAGTATGTCTCTGGTAAGACTAAAGGCGACAAGTACAAGATGCCTTATATCCATCGGTCAAGTATCATTGAATACTTGGGTCCAGATGGTAAGACATATGATGAAGATAAAATTAAACAATCATTATCACAACGCCCAAAATCATTACTAAAGCAAAACGAAAAAATGAAGCATAGCAATGGAGAGTTTGAGCAATTCTTCAATGTTGGCTTTGCCGCATTAACTGGTATCGCAGTAGATGAATCTACTAACAATCTAATCATTGTTAACACATGTCCGGGTGCTGGCTCATGTAAAGTAGATTGTTTCGCTATGAAGGGTGGTAAAGTACAGTTCAAGGCTGCTTGGCAAAGTGACGGAAGAATATTAACGTATCTATTGAATGATCCAAGTGGTTTCTTTAACCAGTTAAGTGCCGAGATATCTAAAGAAGAAGCAATGGGTAAGAAGGGTGACAAGAAATTCCCTAATGGTTGGCAAACTACTATTCGCTGGCATGATGCAGGCGACTTCTTTAGCCCAGAATACCTAGACATGGCATTGAAGATGGCTGCAAAGCATCCTGACGTTAAATTCTATGCTTACACTAAGATGGCAGGTGCCGCACTTGCACAGAAACCACCAAACTTCATTATCAATTGGAGTGAAGGTGCTAACACAAGTCAAGAGAAACAAGTTAAAGCTAAAGACGCTAACTTAGATACAACTAAGAACAGTCGTATTGTTCCAGATGATTTGTTCCAAGACTTGTTAGTTAAGGATGAAAAGAAAAACCTAGTTAAGGGGTCAAGTGGCCAATGGCAAGTACAACCTGACAAGTTACCTGAACTAAAACAAAGATTGGCTAGTGAGTATGGACTAAGTGCTAACAGTATCTTATCATACGATGAGTACATGGCCAAGCGTAAATCTATCCCGGCAGGTATGAAGTACAATGTTATCGTTGCTCCAGGTGAAGGTGACATCAGTGCTAACGATCCCAACATTATTTCAACATTGCTATTGAGACACTAAGATGCGTGATTTGATTCAGTTACTTGAGGATAAGTCAAAGTCTCAAGATATAGAAATCATTCCACTTAACTTTGAAGAGGGTGATTTAGCACCTGTACTTAGTAAAGAAAGTATTCATTTTCATTATGATACTCTAGCCAAAGGCTATGCTAAAAGATACAACAAAGGTGAAGGCGATCCTGATTTTAACTTTGCTGGTGCATTCTTGCACAATACATACTTTCCGCAATTTCGTGAAATAAGAAATAACAATAAACCAAACGGCCCTATGTTTGGATTTATCAATAAAAAGTTTGGTAGCTTTGAATCATTTTGTAAAGAGTTTGAAGAAACTGCTATGAAGATTCAGGGTAGTGGTTGGGTCTATCTTGCATATGATGGCACAGTTAAAACAATTAAAAACCATGAAGTACGTGATGACATACTGTTGCTTATTGACTGGTGGGAACATGCTTTTATACTAGACTATGGTAGTGATAAAAAGAAATACTTAAAAGAACAGTGGAAGATTATCAACTGGAATGTAATCAACACTCGTTGGGGTAAGAGTCTGTGAGAGCCACTGAATTCATTACTGAAATATTTCAGCCGGGTAAGAAGAACTGGGAATGGAAGTTTCGCGGTGGTGAAGAAGCCGCTGCCAATTTTACAGTAGGTGATAGAGATTATCAATGGCTTGCTTTTAGTAATCCACATAGTAACCCTACTAAGTGGGAAATACAATTTCGTTTGTTAAGAAATGATACTGATCCCGAATATTTAGACTTGTTCGGGCGTACTGGCACAGGCAATTCAGCACAAGTATTATCTACCGCAGTTGATATCACACGTGAATTTATCAAAGAGTATGGTCTTGATAAAGTAGAAGAAATTACATTCAACGCTAAAGAAGATAGCCGTATTGGATTGTATGCTAAGATGATTCAACGCTTGTTGCCTGATTGGGATTTATATCAGAAATATAGCAAAAACAACGGAATGGAATATCATTTAACTGACCGTAGAGCATATGACAAACCCCAGAATAAAATGACAGAAGGTGTATTAAGCGTAGATGTACCCAATGAAGATTGGTTGCAAGACGCTATTGATTATGCTAAAAGTAAAAGTCCTGACCGTAATGGTCTACCCTATATGGGCAAGACTACTGCTACTGTTAGGAATGTTAATGTTCCAGTTAATATACTAAGACAAATACCGGGTATGCGCCGTGAGCAATCAAATATTCGTCACAATGATCTTGCTGCCATAATGAAAATAATGAACAGCACCGGTAAATTACCATTACACGGACATACCGGCGAAGAGTATAAACCCTTCATTAATGTAGCATATGATGGTAGTGCGTGGGTTAACGAAGGTAATCATAGAATTATGGCAGCCGCAAAACTTGGATGGGACACATTGCCAATTGAGATTTCTTATTTTGACGGTGGTGAAAGAATCAAATCTGGTCCAATGTATCCAGGCAAGATTGGACTATAAAGTTAAACTTTAAGTAATTCTTCTAACGTATACAAGTTCTGCATATAGGGTGATACATCTTCTAACACGGTTGAAGGTAAATCACCCTTTCTTCTTTGACCTACTTGAACAGAGAAATCAACATTGTTGACTTTCTTAAACATATCTACAATTTCGGTAACAGTTCTACCAACACCGTGTCCCAAACATTCAATTTGATTGCTAGGGTTTTCAATAGCATGTTGCAATGCATCACAAATTTCATTCACATGAACATAATCACGCACACATGATCCATCACGGGTATCATAGTCATTGCCGTGCACGGTAAACTCACCTGTCTCGCGTGCCTTCAACAAATTATACATTAACCCATCGGGGTTAGTAGGGGATGCGCCGGTGCTTCCTATAACGTTATAAAATCTAAAGATTGTATATGGTGTTGGACGATGAGTAGTACAAAATTCTTTCACTACATCTTCTGCGGCTTTCTTACTAGTACCATATGGATCATAGCAATACTCAGCAAGACCTGTGCTAGCAAAGATAAAGTTTTTTGTTTTAATCTTGTTTACTACATTCATCGTACCATTCAAGTTAGTGATATAATATTGAATAGGTTTCAACTCACTTTCACTAACACGAACCAATGCAGCCAAATGAATCACACAATCAAATTCTTCTTCAATAGTAAATGGTTGATTGATATTCACCTGCATGAATCTTTCCATCTCAACTTGAGGGGGACGAACGTCCAGTCCATAGACTTCATATTCTTTCTCAAGCATCTTTGCAAGATGACTACCTATGTAGCCACTACTACCTGTGATTAAAACTTTCTTTACCATGAAAATAAACTTTCTTCCTCTGTTGGTTCAAAACTAGGGTCTTTGGTCAAGTATGTGTCATTGTCTGTATATATTACACGAAACTTGTGTTTGTTAGTTAACACACTACGAACATCATCAATACAAATAACACTACGACCTAGCTTTTCAATAAAATCTTTATGTGTTGTAGTCGTTTCATTGCAAATCTTAGCTGTATTAGTATTAGAATTTCTAGGTGAAAAGTCAGAAAAACATTCGTTCCACTTGTGAAACACTGTAGATTCTTGTTGCTTTGCATGTTCTAGTGAACCAAGATTATACCATCTTTCAGTCTTTTCAAAGATATCATATAACTCTTTTGCTGTCTCAGCCATGTTCTTTTTGTTACAAGTATAGAAAAAACTGTTATTAAAGTTGTTAGTCCAACGCTGATTCTCTAATACAAGTGTAGGTAATTGAATATATTGTTCATAGAATGCCATACCATAACTCTCAACGACACTAGGATTAAATGCAATTCTACTGGACTTAATAAAATCTACTTTATCTTGTCCTACAATGCTGGCACGAACATCGTATGTTGCACCAATCTTCTTTAATCGTTCTTCAAACTTCTTTACGCCATTGGGGCTAGTCATTACTTTAGCAGGTAGTTTGGTTTGTTCAATCAAATCAATAAACAATTCAGGATTTTTTCCTTCTTCCCATCGACCAACAAACAATATGCCTTCACGCTCGCCTGTATACTCAGTCAACAAGTCACGTTCAGTTATTGGAATAGGAAGATGATGTGCCGTTCCGTTAACATGTAACAAGTTGAATACACTTTGCGTACCTACAGAAATATTTTCTGTTTCTAACTGCTGGCGCATCAACACATTTGTATTGTACAAGAATGGATTCTTAGTATCTTTAAAGATTTGACTTTCTAAATGTGTATAAGCAATGATTTGAATTACATCTTCAAGACCAATAGTACTAGCAACCTGAACTGCTTCATATGTGTTACAAACAAATACATCGTACAAGTTATGTTCTAATGCTTCTATAATCGCATTACGGAAGTTAGCCATACGCTCATAACAGAATGTATCACCATACATAAAGATGTTACTGTGTGTTGTATAAGGCAATGACTCTTTGGGACTGATAATGTTTGCTTTTAATGATTTTACAAATTCATTATCTTGTGGTTCTTTGTCAGTAATGATATCAACTTTGATATTGTGACTATCCATCAACTCACAGAAGCTTTTAGCAAACTGTCCTATACCACCATGCGGTATCAATGTTTGATAACTTACCAAAAAGCCAATACGTTTGTCGTATGTTCTCATTGTTTTAATTTCCAAATTATATGTTCGTTCTTGTCGTGCCAACGATATTCAAAGATTGAATCGCCGGGGCCAGTGATAATTCTAGTTAATCTGTAGCCTTTCTTTAACCAAACACGTTTACCTGACAAATGACACGTTTCTGGAAACCAAGCAAACTTATATTCGGCTCCTATCATTCTTTCATAGAAATGATCGTATGATTGTGTTTGTGGCATTATGTGCCCCACTCGTTTTTAAACAACGGCACTTGAAGTCTGTCACTATAACGCCATCCACGCTTCATTGCCGCAATCGCTACATTCTTAGCATTCATACTGTACATACTTTCAACACCACCGCACGGCATCAAGTAGACTGGACCTCTGAATCCTGCAACACGATATTCTTTAACTGCCTTCTCTGCTTCTAGTACATCATCTTCTGTCGCTACAACAAATTTAAGATATACAAAACCAACGTCTTCATATTGAGTAATAACATCGGGAAGTATTGCTTCTTCCCACTTTTCACCGCTGATACTTAGTTTAGGACTAACACTAAATGTAAGTGCATTTTTTTCTCTGTAAATCTTCCATTGTTGTAGATATATTTTTAAATCTTGACTGAGTTCTTGTGTGCCATTAGTTTCAAATGTAATCTCTTTGAGACTTCTCATTTTTTCATGTGAAAGTAATTCTGGATATGCTCTTTGCCATCCAAGCAGAGGTTCACCGCCCGTGATAACAAGGTGCTCATCCATCCAACGACTATGAGGGAGTATATCCATAATACTACCAACAATATTATCGGTAGTGAGCATAGGACTAAGATGTTTGAAACGAGGGTCCCAAGATGCATAACTATCACATCCTGTGCTGACAAGCGGTAGGGATTTATAATCTGTATAATCTTCTGCTTTAATTGCAATAACATCTCTCTCACTACTCATTTCTCCCTTAGACATTCCAAAGCCACCGCATGTGAAATTACATCCATAAGTTCGTAGGAACACAGAGGGAACACCCATGTATCTACCTTCACCCTGAATACTATAAAATAATTCTGAAATTTTTAATTGTGCCATATTACCAATGTCTGATTGTATTTGCTATGATGAAACAACATGTTATCACATGTAACACCACCCAGAAAGTTTTTAGGAACAATGCAATTCTTGCTTCACCCAATGTAAGAATGGGAACGTCAGGACGATCATCATCTGTATTACCCATCAGATGACCGGTCGCTCTTGCCCAGATTTTTTCTAAACTATTCATTAAGCTACCTCGTCTTTATTGTTGCTAGGATATTTTGCACTAGTATATCTAATAACTAATACGCTTATTGCTATAACAAATGTAGAACCGGCTACAGATAACATTTCAACAATGTTAATTGGCTGATGACTCATTATATCTACCATATGTCGTGTTAGTGCTGTGATTGCAATGTATAGCAAGAACCTAACAGGCATATGATTGGTCTTGAAATAAATGCCTACCATTGCACCCATTTCTAAATAAATAAACATCAACAACAGGTCACCGACTGAGGCATGATGTTTCTGAAACAGTTCAACGAAAGTACATCCGGCTGCCCATACTGTTGCGGCACCAATAGCAAACAATGCAAGCCTATGAAATATGTCTACTAAGGTATGTCCTACCTTATCTACCATTTCTGTTTTCAACATTATTCAAACTCTCTATCTTCCCTGTGACCACCACGTCCTGCCATATTGCTATCAGTTTCACGTACCTCTACTCTACAGCACCATACACGTTTAGCTTCTTCGCTACCGCAGTTGGGTAAAAAGATTGTGTTAATATATTCGTATAAGAAGTCAGCAATACCTTCACAACCAGTACGTTCTACTTCTGTAATCTTAGCTAGTTTTAATCTACCTAGTTCTAACAGATGTTCACGCATAGGGTCATCTTGTGCAACTAATAAAGTATGGTCAAACCATTCTTCTAATACTTCTTTGAGTGGCTTTAGACCGCCAAAGTCAGTTACCCAATTACGAGCATCTAATGTGTCAGCTTCAAACTCAAAGTGGAAACTCATAGCGTAACCATGAATTAAGTTACAATGACTGTCAGCACGCCATTGACGATATGCGACAGGACCTATTTGTCTGTATGTCTTTGTTGAAAAGAATTTTTTGTTTGCCATGTTTTCTCCTATGTTGTATTATAGCATAGGCAGCAGAATTTGTAAAGCGGGATGATGTCCGAAGACCGCTATAGTTATTTATTAAGAGTGTTAATGATTTGGGCATCAGCCACTCGTTTCCGTAAACTACTTGAACTGAAACTATGGTCACGACCATTAAATACTATTTCAATGTTTCTATTATAGCATTCTTCTGCGCCTGAGAAGTCTTTATCCTTATATTCAACGCCCAAAATGCGTACATCTACTGGAAGAATAAGTAACAAGTCTCTTAGGTCTTGTTCAGTTTGATAAACAACAACTTCATCAACATAGCGACAAGCCGCAAGTTGAATCTGTCGTTCTACAATACTTTGTACAGGTTTGTTCTTAGTATCAGGCCTATCAATTGTTGGATCAGTTTGTAATCCACAGATAAGGTAGTCGCAATGATTTTTAGCTTCACTTAACATAGCAACATGTCCGGCGTGTAGCATGTCAAAAGTACTAAATGTAATACCAATTCGTTTACCTTCTGCTTTAAGTTTTTTAATGTGATTAAATATCATTTTGAAAGTGTTTTCCACATTTTGGTTTGGTCGTGCTCTTTTAAAAATTCATCCTCACCTGTAAATGTAGGCGCATCAGCTATAATTTCATCTAACAACCATTTCAGTTTATGTAAATCTTTTTTGATTTCAAATTGATTGAAACCGTCATTATAGTTACTATGAAGTTCAACTCCACTCATATAGATTTGATGATGTACACTATTATAATCTATTTGCTTACGGTAGCCCATTATTTGTGACCTTTATGTATTAATTGATTTACGACATTAAGATCAAACTCTAGATTCATAATTTTATCTTTAATTGATTTATACTCAGTGCTATGAACATCACCGTCATGTGTAACAATATCTAAGTATAAGGCTGCAGCCTCATCGTGTGCTTTTTTAATTTCTTGTTCTAGTAAAACTCGTCTATCTTTTAACATTATTTACAACCTTTGTTAGCAATTTGTAAAAACTCGCTACGCGCGGCAGGATCAGTTTTAAAACCACCACCTAAACGACAAGTAACTGTGCTACTACCCGTATCTTCTACGCCACGACTTTTAACGCAATAGTGTTGTGCATCAATCATAACTGCAACATCTTCTGTATCAAGGATAAACTGTAAGGTGTGAAAAATTTGCTCTGTTAACCTCTCTTGTATCTGAGGTCTCTTACTGAAATATTCTACAATTCTGTTTATCTTACTAAGCCCTAATACTTTTTGTTTAGGGACATAAGCTACAGTAGCCAACCCATCGATGACTACAAAATGATGTTCGCAGTTAGATTGAACATTAACATTACGCTCTACAACCATTTCATTGTATTGCATCTTGTTGTTAACTGTTGTACATTTAGGGAATGCTTCATAGTCTAGTCCCCAAAAGATTTCGTTGACGTACATCTTGGCGACACGATTAGGTGTGTCAATTAAACTATCATCTGATAAATCTAAACCGAGAACACGCATGATCTCGGTGAAGTTACCTGCAATGATATCAATCTTTTCTTTACGGTCTAGATTACGATGTTTGATTGGGGTTTCAACACCCATTTTGACTAAGTGTTCATGCACTTGTTGACCCAACTCTGGATCTGTTTTTGTTTTATTATAACTCATAGATAACCTTCCTTTGTGATGGTTTTTGTTTTGAAGTGTAAGCTACCGTTGTGTAGCCTACAACATATTTATCACGATTACTTAGCTTTTGCTTTTTCTTCAGCACGTGCGGTTTTCTCTGCTGTAATTTCATTACGGCGAGCTTTAACTGCTTTAGCTAGTTCTGCTAATGCTTTGCGGGCACGTGTACCAGCGGCTGCATTACCTTTGACAAACTTGTCATTCTCACTATTGTATGCTGCCAAACTACTTTCAATATCATTTTGTGCGCTCATAATTTTCTCCTTAATATTTTGCTTCACGGGTGTGTTTGCGGTAATCACTATCCATACGCAACCATTGTTGTCCGTTACCTTCTAGGATATCACAAATTCTATCGATTGTACCATTAGTCCAATCACTAATCTTACCTTGATTTACATGCGGTTGATGTAACATATTATACAACTTAATAGTTGCATCTTCAACTGACCAGGGCGCATACATTCTTGTATAGTCATTTGCAAATGTTTCTGGGAAACTGCGATATGCTGGATACAATACGTTAGCACCTAAACTGTCTGCTTCACTCACTGTGTTACTTACCCAATCTTGCAATGCACAGTTAAATAATACTCTAGTATCATTCAATAATTCGTAATATTGATTCTTATCTAGGTCTTCGTATACTTTTAGCAACCCACGACTTTGCATATCTTGTGTACGCTTCATATAACTATCGTTGTTACTTTTCAGTTTACTACCACTGAATACGCAGAATTCTACACCACGATATACACCGTGACGATCCTTTATACCATAACGGTTGTAGAATTCTTCAATCACATCCATATAAAAGTCTGGTTGCTTTTCTTGATCCCATCTTGCACTGAATGCAATACGCATAGTACGATCATTGAAAGTCTTGATGTTATTATTGATACGACCACGTACTTCTTCTTTACCAAATGCTAAGCCTGAAATATTATAGATTGGTGCCTTCCAACCCGCAATCTTCATATGCATAACCATTTCTTCATTACTAGCGAGTACACCGTCAGCGAATGAATCAACCATCTTCTCATAGTGACCCATGAACTCACTCATACCCCATACGTGTACAAAATCATCAGGGTCAATACTTTGTGCTAGACAACGAACATAAATCTTAGGACGACTCGTAACTGGAATCTGTTTCATAATGTAGGGCAATGATTCAATGCCCGGCTGAAACATATCTTCAAAATAAACTATATCACCTGCGCCTACCTCACCTTGCTTCATCATCTTAACTAGATTCATCAGTTGACTCATACCGAAGTATGTGCGTCCATGTGCGTCTAGTACCTGACCAGTAACGATAGCCTGGTCATTACTTAATGTTTCGCCCGGGACAATAACATAGTTAATGCCCCTGCGTTTAAATACACTTTCATTCCAGTCTTGTAACTGTAGTGTGTATCTTGCTTTGTAAGGCTCTAGGCCCATGTAAAATAGTTTATGCATTTTGTCGTTTGATATCTTCTTCCACACATTTCTTACCATACTGAATCTCTACAATTTTACACGGCTTAGTAAATGTGTTGACTAACTGATGCCATTCATCAGGTTGAATAGTAATTGTATCATGTTTACTTAATATTGTCTCAATTAATTCACCCGTTTCAGCATACTTACGCAATTTGCATTTACCTTCAGTAACAATCCAGTACTCACTGCGTTTACTGTGTTTTTGCATACTGAGAGATTGTTTTGGCTCCACTGTAAGTTCTTTTACCTTAGTACCATCTACTTCATGCAACACACGATAATAGCCCCACTCACGTTCTGTTTTGGGTGCTTTCCAAGTATCAAGAATCCAACTACTAGAATTTACTTTGTCTTCTCCGCCTACACCAAAAACGAATTCAATGTTATTATCATTGATATCCATTTCAGGAATATTGTCGCTAGTTCTATCACCACCGTTAGCAAATACAATAGTTGCTTCTGGGTAGTTTTCTCTAAGTTGCTTAATAGCATCTTTAGCAGTGTCATCACTATCATCGAATAACAACAATGCATCGGGTGTATCTAATGCCGAAGTTACTGCCACACGCTCACCTAATGGCAAGAAAGGTCTACCTTTTTTTCGAGATAACCAAGCATCACTATTAAGTCCGATGACTAGCATGTCTCCTAATTTTTTTGCCGCATTAATATATGCAATATGTCCGCTATGTAGTGGATCAAAGCCACCTGTAATTAATACTACTTTCATGGGCGCATATCCTCTTGCCATTGATCTTTAGCCCACTTGCCTGTACAGGCTTTGCTATATTGACGGAACGCAAAGCTCCGCATGTCATACAATGTTGACTCATCGTATTTGTATCCATAGTCCTGACAGAACATGAGATAACCTTCTAGGTCCTCAAAGATTTGTGTAACACGTGGATTAGTTTGAAATTGTGATTTTGCCATTTTAATAATTCCTTTAAATAGCGATTGAAAGAGAAGGTTGATAAGTATTGTAAACAATCGTAGCACCGTTTTCATTATCTTCTGATACTTGAATAACAATGTTACGATCTGGATATCGAGTTGCGATAACATCATAGAGGTCATCACTAATCATTTCACAACTTTTGTAATCCAATTGAAGAATGTTTTGAGAATATTGATTCTCTAACCATCGTTTAAATTGAATAAACTCGATATCACGGTCGTTGTGAAATACTTCAATCGTCACTTCAAAATGAAAGATGTGACGATGTGGAGTTGCTAGAAAGCTAACATCATACTCATCACCTGTTGCCAAGCTTGGGTCTGTTGCTGCCGCTGGGTATTTATGAATACCTTCTTTTTGAAAACGTACAAAAATTGTACGCACTGCTTTATCTTTAATGCGTTGACGCTGTTCGGTTAAGGCTTGTGCTTGTTGTTCAATCATCTATCATCCTCTAAGTCTACTGTTTCGTGGTCATGATCCCATTGAGCACGAATCATTACACGTACTTCTTTGGTATATTTTTCTTTAGTTTCTTTTAATTGAATCAATTTTTTCTCATCACTAGAACCTTCTTTTTCTAATTGAAAAATTTGGTTATCAAGCAATCTAATTGATTCTTCTAGTGTTTTAATACGATTTGTGTATGGCATATTATTCTCCTAAGATTTCGGACATTGCATCATCACTGTCTTCAATGACTTCATCAACTTCCGGCTCACTATTATTTACTTCAAACAATTGGTCAAACATTGTCATAGCGTTCATTGCTTTCTTACCACTGAAACCTTGACTACCTGATTTCATTTGCATCCAGAAGCTACTATGTGATTCTATCATATCTAGACTCTTTTGTCTATCGTTTTGTGCAAATATCTTATCAACAATTTCACCAAAGTGTTCATCATCAAAACGATTCATAACCATCTTAGGCATTACACCTTGTTCATATTGACGATTAGCTTCTTGCACAGCAGCCATGTGTGTATAAACATTGTGACTTTGCAGTAATGTATAGCTTAATGTGTCCCAACTGGTTTTAGTTTCTTTACCATGTTGACCAATGAAGCCTTGACCACGATAGCAAAGGTCCTTTAAGGTCAACAGGTCAGTTACTGGACTATCTGTAAACACTTTATGGATACCCTCAGCCAATACCGCATCTCTAAACTTACGGGTATCACTAGCATAAGACTTTTTCTCAGCAGTCTTTTCCATTTGATAAGACCATTTCTTGTTATGTTCAATAGCTGTGTTAAAATATGCTAGACCCTTAGCCGCACTAAAGAATGGGCTTGCACAGTCAAATGTAATCTGTAGTTTAGGGTTGTGATACTTACGAATAGCTTTTTGAATGTCGGTGAAGAGTACCGCATACTCTAAAATTGATACACCCAAACAGTGAATCAAATCATGTTTACCTTCTACTAGTAATCCATCATGTATGATATTAACAAGTCTACGCAACATCAAGTGTACATCAATCTTGTTCTGACCCCCGAATGCCCAACCATTAAAGTGATTATCTGGATAGATGTTTGGGTCACAATACTTTTTCATTTCTTCATACCAATCATCACTCTGTGTATGATTACGACCTTGCAACACATTTAAGAACTTACAGTTACCATTACGATGTTTAATAAAGTATTCATTGTTGATATGAGTAGCACTAATAGCTTCTTCAATTGTACTGATTCCATGAGCACTCTTACCTGTCTTTGGATCTTTGATATGAAATGTAGATAGAGATTGTGATGGGATATCTAAACACATACCATAGTCCATGTATGTGTCCATCCAGTTCAATACAGCTTTACGTTTTACCATAGCACGTGGACAGTTAGGATCTTTCCAGTCTGCTGGCCACTGAGCCTTTAAAATCTGAAAGCCGCCACTGTCACCCAACATGAATGTACCACTTTCACGTTTGCGAATGATACTTTCGTTAGGATCATCTTTGGTAGTATCTAAGTTAGCATGACCTGCACTATACAAACCCCACTTGTAATAGTATAATCCTTCTTTGCTATTAAGAAAGTTCAGTTTCTCAACATCACCATTGAATTGTGCAGGTATACGTTGAGGTTCAAAGTATACTTCGCCCTCACGTTGCTTACCCAAGCCAGCAATATAAAAACTACTGACTGCAGGTAAGAACAATGCCCAATCGGGATTATGACTTGCTGATAAATTAACTTGTTCCATTATGGTACCATAGAATTTTTGATTTCATTATGACCTGGACTATTAAGTAGAGTTTGAACCATATTTATTTGTTCTTCTTTTTGTTTAATCTGTTCAACAAGGTCTTTGATAGCGGGATTTGTTTCTGCTAATTTATTGCGCTCGGCTTCTTCTAGCATTTTCTGTTCAGCCCACTTTAGTATACTGATAGCATCATGCGATAGATTAACAGTAGCAGTGCCACCACCAACAGCTTGCCAACCATGACCATCATAAACTTTCATAGTTTGACTAACACCATCAAATGATACCATGCCTGTTATTGGTTGACCAGTATTGATGTAGGGAGTTGCCCCTTTAGTACTAGTTACATTCATGAATATACCGCCGTGTACATAGTCAATCATTTTGCGTTTGCTGGAAGTAAGTAACGATATGTTGCCAAACCACTGTCAACTGTAATCTCAGTTGCACCAGCATCAGCTACACGAATTGTCTTGTCACCGGGAAGATCCATGATTGCCAAGAATACCTTAACAGGCCAGTTCCATGTTTTGTTCAATGTTCCACCTACACCAGCTTGAAACACAAAGTTACCACTGTGAGTTGATGGATCACCAAAGTTAGCTTTCAAGTCACCATTAACTGTAGTCAATGTAAAATGATCTTCTTCACTGTTAGCACTTGCTTGCTTCTTTAGTCGTTGAATGCCTGCAATTGTAGGTTCAAATTCAACATTCCATGTAGTACCCTTGAAGGTAACAGTTTTGACTTTTTCTTCAACAATTGCTTTACTCATCAATCTATAGTCATTAACAAAGTCACCGTTCTTAGTTTCAAAGTGAATTGCTGATGGAACATCAACTCCATCTTTTTTTACATATGTAATATTAATTTTAGCATCTGAATCATAAACGTCATCAAAGCCTAAAATTGTTTTTAATTTGCCTAAGTTAGGCATACCAAACGTACCAATAAAACCTGCATTTGGATTCTTAAATGAACCACTAACAATAACAGATTTGTCTTCTGCTACTGCGTTAACTTGTGTCTCTTGATCTGTACCTGTGATTTTGATTAAGTCAACATTGCCTAAGCCATGTGTATGTTGAATCAAGTCTTGTAAATTATCTTTCATGTTTTTCCTTTGTATGTTGAATTGTATACATTTTTTATAGAATATACAACTAGTCTGGTCATTTCCAATATGGGCCCCATGCCCAACAATTCAGTGACCAGCGTTCTCCTGATGTTATTGTTTTTACTTCATGTAAATAGAATGCAGGTAAAATTACCAATGATCCTATAGTTTTGCTTCTTGGATATCTGATCACATGTAAATCACCATCAACATAATCAGACTCGTCACTTAATTGAACAAGCATCGTTAATTTTCGTTCAATTCCTGCTTTACCGTAAAACTGGTCAACGTGTTCTGTAACGTAATCACCTTCACTGTATTTTTTTACCTCATAATGTTCTACATGAGTTACATTCATACCGTAATATTCAATTGCTTCTTCCCAGACTGGTGATAGTAATTTATGCAATTCACCATTGTCCCACTCTAGTGGGATTCTACAAGTGTGACATTCAATATCCCAATGCTTTGGTGTACGATTAATAGAACGATGCCATCCAGAATGTTCAGTTTTTGTAAACTCTTTAATATTATTACACATCTCTACACTTAACACATTTTCCCTAACAAATAATTTTAAAGGAAAGTTATTGTTTCTAGCAAATTCAATTTGAGATATCATAGAATTATTTAGGTTGTTTATATGTGTATTATAGTGGATTTTATTGCGAAATGCAACATCAATTCACCCGAATGAGAACAAATCATCAAATGTACTCTTTGTGTCTGTATTAGAACGAATATCCCAACCCAACACACCTAGTAAATTATCAATCTTTTCATCAACTAATGTCTTTTCCATTTCAGCATCATCAAACGGTAATTCAGTAAACCATTTAGGTAGTCGTAGTTCATCAACAGGATAAGCAATACTTGTAAACCCTAACGCATTAGATTTTAGTTTACAAACAACTACCTTCATACCGTCAATGATACTCTGGCTATAGTTATCACCATTAACTCTACGCAAGTAGTTGTAATTAAGTGCGGCTCTAACGTGCCCGGGCATGTTTGCTCTGCCAGTTTTACTTTTAGCTTCCAAGTCACCGTAGTATGTAAGTTTGTTTACACCTTTAGGTGAACCCTTAGTCCAACTGTCTTGTGATGACAAGATACGCTTAAAGTCTTTGATTGCTTCAATAACTTCATCACGACCTTTACCTTGTTGAAGGACCATTTGCAACACATTCATTAAGAATTCTTGTATATACTTAGGTGTGTCAGCACGTTTCAAGTCAAGACCCATAGCTTTGATGTCACCTGCACTGCCATCTTTGTCCTTACGCTTACCTTCTTTGTCAAAGATGTTGATAGCATATCGTTTCTTAACAATAAAGATAGCACGATCACCAATTAGTTCTCGTCCAGCTTTGATAATCTCACCGTTCTTGCGAGGTGTGTGAAATGCTTTCTCCATGAATCCCGGAAATGAATCATTAGCTTGATCGGCAATACTATCATATAGACCAATGCAAGTTTCTTTGTTCCATTCAAGCTCACCATTTGCTATTTGCGATTTGAGAATAGGGTATGCAGTAAAGTAGCAACTGTCTGTGTCACCATAGACTATGGCATTGCCCTCATGCGAATAAACACCTTCAACCGTTTCATTGATGTTACTCATCATATGACGAACAATCTGCCTGCCACTTAATGTAACACTCTGACCTATACGCTTGTCGTAGAATCTACAATGTTCATTCAACAATGCACCGTATGCTGAGTTCAACAAAATCTTACGAACAAGTTGACGCTTATCATAATAATCATATTTGTCAGTGCCATACGCTTCTTTTGCTAGCTTCTGTGTTTCTTTACGTTCTGAGTACCAGCGACTTAATAGTCCGGGAACAACGCCCTCTTTTTCATAAGTAAAGATTGTGCCGTTTGCACTTAGCATCCAGGGCTTATGACTATCAAATACTAATTTCCATATCTCTGCCGCACTCATTTCTACACTGCGACCATCTTCGTAGTCTACAGTAAGCATGGTACCTCGTTCTTGATTTATAATTGCAGTGTACTCTAGTGAACCAAACAAGTTTTCCCATAGAACAGCGCCAGTCACATCATCGTCACCTTCTTTATAGCGTTTCTTTTCACTTGCTAGTCGAAGGCCCTTGTCGCTCATGTACTGGTCTGTGATTGTCTGTCTGACTTGTGCAACGATTGTTTCTCCTGCCATGTTGAGGGCACGAATAACCGAGGGATAGAGCGAGTTGATGTCAACTGCCCCGACGTATTCGTGCATTCCTTTTTTGGGAGTAGCAACGAAGGCACCTGCCGCTTGTTGAATTTCATTATCATTTTCAGTCTTTCGTTTTTTATCAGGAACTACCAATCCACGTGCGTGGGCCTCATTAAAAATGGCCATCTCAATCATTGCCACAGAACCCATAACTGTTGGTAACAGTACAGTGTTCTCATGTGCAAGTTGATTAGCTAATTCTAAAAACTTAAGTTTGTTGTGAATCTTCACCAACAACATAGTATCTTGTCGGTTGTACTCGATAAACTTTTTGAAGTCTTTGTTGTACAACTGGTCAAGAGTACCTTCGTATACAGTTTTGTTCTCGCCTACTTCCATCTCACCAATAGAATCTAACTTATATGAGTGGCGAGACTCATAGTTGTACTTTTTGTAGAGTTGTAAATAGTCAAGATGTACACGACCAACTAAGTCGTATGTAGTTTCTGATTTACCAAATCGTTCATATTCTCTAGCTTTAGGTAATTGACCCATCAAGCAAAACTTGCGTGTGTCATCTTTACTCATTACCCTAGTAACACGATTGACCATGTAAGGTATATCATAGCCCTCTGAGTTCCAACCAGTTAATACATCTGCATCTTCAATCAATTGAAAAAACACATCAAACATTTCTTTCTCAGTCTTGAACAACATTGTGTTCCCAAACTCATTAGTGATTTCATTAGCTGTTTCACTAGACATATGTTTGGGAGCAATGACTAATGTGATACATTGGTCAAGCCAGTCTAAGTAACAACTGATAGCAGTAACTGGATTGAATGGGTCACTAGTAGGGCTGAAGCCTTTGACAGGATCAAAGTCAACTTCAATGTCAAAGAAACAAGTATGTAATTTAGGTGCGTCAACACCTAGATAGTTTTCACTTAGACAACGGAAGACAACAGGTACATCACTTTCAAATAATTTCTTACCTGAATGGATGCGCTTTTCTTTTTCAAACTCTTGTCGTTTACGTGTACTGAAACGACTCACTGGATCACCATAGATACTACGCTGTTTACCCTTAGGATCAGGATAATACATTACATAGTTTGTAGGATATTCTTTGTATTGACGCTTGCCGTTATTATCCCGTTCTACTACATAGATACGATCTTCATCTCTACTGTGAATAGCGTCAACGTAACTCAAAGGGTTTTACCAACGGTCTCTAAAATCGTCACAAGTTCGTCATGGTCTTTGGTAGTCTGACCGAGACTTGCTTTGTGTGCAATACGAATAGCTTTCTTCAGTGTACTGGCTTTGATTTCCAATTCTTCTGCTACTGCTTTGATAGTATCTGTTAAACCGCCATTCAATGTATCAATTTCGTGCATGACTGTCATGCCCTCGTTAATCAATTGCGTTAGTTTAATCTTTGCGTCACCATTAAAGGTTCTGTTGTAATCTGACATAATTTCTCCTTGAAATACTAGTATACACAAATTATCGTTGCTTTTCAACAACTTTTTTTACCAAAGTATGCAAACCTGGGTTAACTCGCAATGCATGTGGCATTAATTCGTTGCGAATGTAGTTACGCATGTATTTAGAATCTTGATTACTTGAATCTTCAATCCAGGGTACATTGTGTCGTTGACACCAAGAGATAAATTCACTCTTGCGTGTTGTTAAGAATGGTCGCAACACATTGTTGCGAATCATAGGGATAACTTTGGGTGTGCCATTAAGTGCCGAATGGATGTATGTTTCAACACAATCATCTAAGTGATGTGCTGTAATGACGGGACCTAATGTTTGTAGAAATGTATATCTTTGATCGCGCCAATGTTCTTCTTGACTGATACCTTTTGGAACAACTGGTTCACTAATACGAGCAAAGATTAATGATAGTTTTCTATCATTGCAAAAGTTAGCAACAAACTCATATGCCCGTTCGCTATTCTCTGTATCATGATGAAAGAAAGCACAAATAACATCATGCTTTCTACTTAGAAAATCAACTGCGGCACAACTGTCTACACCACCACTAAAGGCTACTGTTAATTGTTTGGGTAATGGAACTGTTAATTTAATCATTTATGTTATTATAACACAAACAATTTTAATTACCTAGTTAATAAGGAAACCTTTTATGATGATTCCCATAATGTTTCACCATCTAAGACGATAGAGATTAGTTTACCTTTTTTAAAAACATTCCAATTTATAGTGTCAACATCAACTATATTTCCAATTGGATATCTATTAATTGGTTTTTTAGAATCAAGTACGAATTGCTTAAATTTTGGATCATCCATTATAGTGGCGTAGATCATATCTGGATCAATCATTATATTTGGAGACATGAACATATTACCATGTACATGGTCATTTAATGCGTCATCTTCGTCATACCAACATTTGAAGTGATCCTTGCCTTCAATATCATCTGCCATCCAAACAGTGTGACGATATTCATTGTTAAATGTAAAATCTTCCTCAGGATCCTCAATCATACCATTACCCCATAATGATGCGCTGTCGTTTAAATTTATAGCATCTGCCGATCGGATGCTATAAAATGTTTTATTTTTCAGGGGCGCAATGCGTACACTATCCCTACGTGTAAAAGATATAAAAGATTCTAAATTGTGAGTACACTGATTTAACATATGTATGGTTGCAAAGATAATATGATCCGGCGTGTCAGTATGGGGTATTAAATGATTTGTTTCTATATTTGTAACAAAGTCACTAGCATTTGTAGTGAAGTGACGGTTCCACAAATTTAAGTGTGATTGTGTTAATTCCTTAGGATTCTGAATTAAGTTATCTAGTTCATTAATTTCAAATGAATAATCAGTTCCATAATGTTTTTGTAATAACACAAATGATTCTTTTAACTTTTCAAAAGTGTTTAATGGATTTATTGGTACATAATTAACTATAGGATTATACCCGGGCTTCCAAGCAAGATTAGGTAATCGCTTAATAGTTCTAGTTAAATAATCTTTCCACTTATTTGCAAAATTAGTATCTAGTAATTTAATGTTAACTTGAATGATTGTGGTATCTTTAGATAAAGTATAACTTAGCATAGCAAAATATTTATACAACTATCAGTATTATTGAAAAATTTTATGATTCTTTTCACCATAGATTTTAATATATTTGCCTGCTAGCATATCTGCCATTGCTTCAATCGGGCTACCGGGATAACTGTCTCCCGGTGATATCATGTTCAACTCACCCTGACGAACATGTACCAATTCATGGAATACTGTGCGTAAGACATCAACTAGATTGCGATTATTCACGTATACCCAAATATTATCATCTCCCATGACATGACCTCCGGTGTGATGATTTGTTTGAGCTTCTTCAGTATCCATGCTCAATTCAATATGTGGTTTATTTTGTACATGAAGTTGTTGACAAGCCCACTCACAGAATTTGTCAACTTCATTTTGCAAATCAGAATCAACATCATCCTCATCTATTTTGTTCTTAATCCAATTATCTGGTGTTGTATGAAATTTTTTAACAAATAAGTCATGTAACGCTTTTCCAGTAAGATTGTGTTGTTTGGCTACGGTTTGTAGTAGCTTATCTAGAGTAGTATAGTCGTGCTTTTCTAAGCTAGGCAATTTTGTTGCTAGTTTATTTATTGCTGATTCTGATAAAACTTCCCCAATACGCATTCAACTAAACGATCACTCGTCTTCTGTCATAATATGAGTAATACCGTTAACGGTTTTCCATTCTTCATATACAGTACTTGCTTCTATGTCAGTAGGCTCAAGCAATTTCCAACTAGCATGGAAATCTTTTCCTTTAGTTTGGAGTATCCAATCTTCTAAAAACGTAAATTCTTTTTCCGATGTGAACACGTGATTTGTTTTTCCAGTTTTGCCTAATTTTGTAATCATAACTTTTTCTCCTGTTATACTATATTTATCTTTATTCTAAATTTTTACTACATTTAGTTCTTTTAGCATTAGTTAATGCACCGTAATCCACACTCCACTCTTTGCCGGGTTGCAATTCAACAGCATTTTTTGGGAACGCATATTGTACACCAGCTTGTTGCTGAATTTGTGCTACTGTAACACGAAACTTAGTTAAGTCATTACCCAAGTTAGGATAAGGGGCAGTATGAGGGAATAGCCATCCTGCTATTTCTTTAGTTTGATTATTGATAACAATCTTGTAAAAACCATGAGGAACAACGACGCCGTTGCCGATTTTCTTGTCTTGTGCATTATATACTCCACCTACATAAACAATGTAACTTTGATTGTGCTGAACTGCCCAACCACGTACACTAGTTTCTAGTAATTTCCATATTCCACGATTTAATGAACCAGCTTGTGGACTCATGTTGGTCATTAAAAAACTTTCAAACTCCACTTGAGTATCCCATGATAGGTCACCGTCTGGACTCATATGTCCCTTGTCATAGCCTGTACCAGCATAGTCATCTGGTCTAGCACCATTTGGTACTGATTGGTCAGCTACAAAAGCATTTGTTCTTGCTACACATCCTAATGCATTTTGTGGTAATAGCTCATACGTCACAAACTTTGGTAGTTTAGCTGACGCATCGTAGCCTACTAAGTATGCTTGACGGCAGATAGGTGCTACATCAATAGTTTGTGGGAAACCATAAGGACTATGTACTTGACATTGTTGTAATGGTAGTGGTTGACGTTGTTCCCAAGCAAAGGCATTTGCTGATAGTATTGCTACTATCATTGTTAAAATTTTTTTCATTGTTTTATTTCTTTAATAGTACCAATTCTGCCATCATCTACATTGTATTGTAGTTTGATAAGTTGTCTTGCTTGCGCCACGTCTTTGGCGTTTACGATAGCATCCATATGAACGGAATAGTGAGGGTTCTTCACTAATATCTTAGCAGAATAAGTTTTGAAACCCTTATATATTTCCTTTGCCTTCATTACTCACGCTCTCTCTTTAATGTTGCACGAATGAACCATGCTTTCTTGCCATACAAGTCTTGTAATTCAGCCATGTAGTTAGCAATACCTTGTTGACGTTCAGTCGTTGCTTCATCAAACATAGCAACAACAAGTTGCCCCAGTGTTTCGCAATCTTGTAGTAACTCCATAAACATGAGTTCTGCTCTTGGCACTTTAGTTTGGTCTTGAATGATACTTAGTTCAGCATAACGTGTTAAGCTACCGGGAGTATAAGCACCTAGTACTCTGACATATTCAGCAATAGGATCAATGGTTTCATTTACGTCTTTGTACAATGTATTGAAGAAGTCGTGATATTGTGGGAAGTTACTACCTTCAACATTCCAATGAAAGTTTTGTGTTTTAATAGCAAACGCCTGTGTACTTGCTAGAAGTACTTTTAAGTTATCCGATAACATTTAAATTCCTTATTACTTACTTATAACAAATACTCTATCACCTACTAGAATACCTGTATAGTTTCCTATACCTCGTTCTCCTAATACTGCTTGAGGAACAACGATTCGTTGTCCACCACGTGGTCTAATATCAGTTGGGGATATTTCAACAAGTCCATACTCTTTTCCGTCAACAGTTATAGTCTTTGCTTGTCTATCGGCACTATCAGCACGGACTAAACCTTTAAAAGGATCTGATGTGTCAGATGAAGCAGTAGGTGCGGTAGCAGATGGAGTATTATCTGGTGCTGTCACGGTTGCTGTGGGTTTTAATCCACCGGTAAAGCCACCTTGTCCATCAGGGGTAACTCTAGCATGTGCACCGGCTGCGCCTAATGCCATAGAACCGGCTAATGCGGCTGCGCCTAGTTTTTCTCTCCAACCCTCGCCTATATTTTCGTTAGATTTTTTCTTTGTGTTGACATTTATAGCTGAACCATGCCGGTCTGGATTAGGATCTTCTCTGCGTTTGCGTTGTGCGGCACTTGCACGACCTTTTTTACCTAGGCTATGCGCTTTTGCTTGTGGCAAACATTTTGGTTTACCTTCTCCTGGTTCTCTTGCACATGGACCTTTAATCTTTCCTTTAGTATCCATGCGAACCCATTTTTCTTTATTGAACCAATCATGTAAACTTTCATCTGCTTGTTCAATACCTTCTAAAATAGAACTCTCATTCTTCTTGCCGCCGTTGCCCCAGTTGCTTGCGCCTTTTTTACGACACTTGACTAATGCACCACTAGCGTAAGCACTAGGCCATACACTATAACGGCTCTTGACTTTGTAGTAGCAAGCATCTTTCTTTTCGTTCATTAGTTCTTCACTGACCATCTCGCCACCGCAATGTGGGCAACTATGTTGTTCTTCCGCTACACCTTTATTAAATGCTTTGTTAAGAATATCCGATGCCGTTTTGGTTGTTTTTTCAGGGCGTTCCATTTTGCCGTAGTATTGCTTCTTACCAGAATCTGGATCTTTCTTGTCTCTCGAACCGTATGTGCCATGACTTACGTGACCGTCTCGTCCTGGCGGAGTTTGTGATTTGTCCATTTCTGATAGGCCCTTCGCCACACCTTCCTTTGTATTCTTTCTACAGTCTGGATATTGTTTTCCAAACATCTTTTTGTTACCCTCTTTGTGATAACCTTTCCAACAGGCTTCTTCTAAGTTGTCATGTGAATGATCTCCGTGTGTTTGACACATTCCGCAATCCTCACAGACCATTTCCATCTCAATACTTTCATTATGCTTTTTCTTGCCAGCACAGTGAGCTTTTTGTGAGAAGCCTTTGGGGTGGCTACAGTTGATACTGCTTTTGTATTTTTGACTCCATTCCTCTGCTACACGTGCAACAGGTGTTGCTGCCACTGCTGGTTTAGCACCTGGTGTTGCTGCCATTGCTGGTTTTACTGCTGGTTGTTTAAATGTAGTATTCATACTAGAGTAACCAGTTGGGCCACCGCTGAAATTCGCAGGTTTTGCAACTGCTGGTTTAGCGTACTTTTCCATACCAGGCATCTTCATTACATTACTAGCATTAAACCCCTGAGGTGCTGTAGCTCCGGCCGCTTTAGCCACAGGTGCTACTTGAGGTATAGTTGTTTTTTGAGCAGGAACTGCCATTTTGGTTGCAGGTGCTGCCGCCGGTGCTGATACTATAGCTGGTGTAGTTGTCTGAATTGGTTTAGCACCTGGTGTTGCTGCCACTGCTGGTTTAGCACCTGGTGTTGCTGCCACTGCTGGTTTAGCACCTGGTGTTGCTGCCACTGCTGGTTGACCTGGTGTTGCTGCCACTGCTGGTTGACCTGGCACTGGTATTTTCATGTTAGTAAACACTTGTTTAATAGTAGCTGTTGGCACGCCAGCTCGTTGAACAATACTAGCAATGTCTAAGCTGTCAGTTGGGCTACCTGCTTTCTTCCATGCTTGTAATAGTTTGTCAGCAGTAACTTTAGTTGTTAAGTTAGTGCCTTTGGTCTTGGCCCAGTCAACTGCCTTACCTGCGGCGCCTTTGATGGTGTCCATGATCCCTTCATCAAGTTTGCGGTGACGTTCAACTATCTTACCGATCAGTAAGAAGATTTGACTTTCAGTTAGTTCTACTGATTCCTTAACAGGCTTAAGCATACCAGAAGCTACTTTTCCTGCATAGTCTTTGGCTCGCATTATATCGTTTGCGCTTGGGTTACTAGGGTTGACAGCAAACTTTGCAAGACCTTGTTTGAATGCTTGGTCATACGAACTACCACCACCATCTGGTATAATATTATATGTTGGTTGTCCAAAGTCACCTGTTTGACCAGTTGCAGTTTGCGTATAACCCGAGCCTTGCATCCCTTGAGCACGATTCATATAGATTTGATCTAGTTCAGATTGACCAGGTGCTCCTTGTGCTCCGGGTAATTCTTGTTGAGGCGTACCTTTTAACGCTTGACCAATCTGGCCAGCGGCATAAGCCATGCCACCAGTTTTAGCACCGGCGTATGCGGCACTACTGAACTTTTCGCCTTGCAATAGTTTGTCTACTAGTTTGAATAGACCTAATGCGGCTGCACCACCAATACCTGCACCTGAAATACCAGCAGCCGCAATCAATGCTGAATAAATTAAACTCTGTGCAATTGGATGTTTTTTAGCAAAATCACGATACTTCTGAACATACTGCATGACACCTTGATCGCCACCAGTTGCTTGTTTTAATTGTTCAGCAGCCTTGTCATACATAGCGTCAACACCTTTAATAGGTCCTGAATTTTGTACTTTAGTTTTTAACTCTTCCCAGGCTTTACTTATAGCGGCAGTAGCATCTTTGCCTCTGCCAAGCATAGTGCGATTACCGCCAGCCGCTGTTGCACCCTGTTCTACTTGTTGAAAAATTTGATTAATTTGATCGGCTGTTAGTTGTGCTTCATATAACTTCTTACCAGCACTTTCCCATAACTTGTATGTGCGTGTTTCAGTAATTATTGATTTACTGTTAGTTGAGCCTTCCGCCACACCTTGCTCTCTAATTTTTAATTTGTCTGCAGGATTGCCACCACCAAACATATTGTCAAAAGCATCACGTGCTCGTTGTTGAGTTTGTTTTTGCTGTTCCTTGCGGTCTAAGGTTTTTTGTTTATTAGTACCTTTTGATATGTTCTTCATCATATTGTCAAAAGGTTTATCACCAGTGGCTTCCGCCATACCTTGTTGTCCGCCCTTAGTTATTAAACCAATTTCTAAATCAGGACGATTCTTTAATATAGAATTTCTTATATTCAAGGCAGCGTCTTTACTATTGAATGTAACTGATTTTCCACCTTTGCTCCATACTTTGCCATTGATCTTTAAGCCCCAAACTTGAGGTCTTACTTGTTTTGGTACATCTAAATCATGTCGCTCATCATCACCGCGATTGAATGCGCCGCCCACTCCACGAAATGGAATGCCTGTTTCTGTCACATCTTTTTTTCTTTCATCATTAGCAAACTGTTTCTTAGTTGCTTTGATAATACCACTCATACGCTTGTCGCCACGCTTATAGTTACCTTCTTTATCAGCGGCAGTAGCATCAGCACCTGCGGCTGTTTTGTAGTCACCTAATTTTTTATTAGATAATTCGTTTAGTTGTAAACCTTTTAAAATGCTACTCATTTTGTTTTACTTTCTTTAGCTTTGTGTGCATCATCCCATGCTTTGTCAGTTTTGACATTATATTCTTTGCCACCTGCACCAATATCAGCAACTCTTGAGCCAACTTCTTTACTAGTCTTTACTACTGCCTTGTTACTCTTGTCTACGTTTTTTTGTATCTTTTTAGCAAAGTCAATCTTGCCTTCTCGTTGCATTAATTTTTCATCGTAGTATTCTTTTACTGCGTTTAGATAATCGTTTGCTTTGATAAGTTTTTCTTGTACCCAGCCTTCTAATCCTTCTTCTTCTGACTTATTTTTTAATAGTTCGTAGATTACTCTGGCATTCTTCATTGTAGCTAGTACATCACTACGTGCCATTTCAACTTCATGGTCAACACGACTTTGACCATGCTTTGTAAATCCAGTTTTTCTCGTGCGGCCATAACCAGGAACTACTATGATATCATCTTCTTGTAAGTCAGCTTCGTTAACTTTTTCAGGCTTCTTGTTGTCTTTTCTATTAGCGGTCAACTCTTTGCGAGCTTCTTGCTTAGTCATCTTATATTTCTTTTGAAATTCTTCGTCAGATAATCCATCAACTCCACCTTTCAAGTCCATTGAAAGTTGGTTCATTGCTCCCTCATTGATGCTGTTAGCAAAAGGCTTACTAGTCTTTTTACCTTTGAATAGTGATCCTGCTTTTGTATTTCCATAGACACTAGGACTGCGAGTTTGCATTTTGACAAAACTATGCTCTACTGGGGCAACGGATCCCGATGTAGTAGTTTCTTGTACGATTTGATTGATTTTCATAGCGAATTCCAAAGTTATGTAGTATTTATCAAATACCATATCAATTAGAACTTACCAGGGTTCGATGTTAAATTGCTTGGCCAACTCTAAAAAATGAGGCTTTGTTTTAAAAAGATTTTGATTTCTAAGAGAATCCCAATCTTTCTGTTGTTTGAAGAAAGTAGCAACTTCTTCGTATGCTAAGTTACGTGATGGTTCAACTTCGGCTTCTAGCATCTTAACTAAAGCATGTATAGTATAATTCATGTTTTGATTTAATGCTTTTAAACGATCTATTTCACGCTCTATAACCCATGTTGGTATAATTTTAATATCATTTATATTGGTGTGACTAGTTACTTTGCGGTATGTACTATTTTGATATTTAAAATTTTCAATGGTGCTTAAATATACCATCAAATTTGACAGATTATCAATATTTAAATTTTGTACTACTGATGAGACATGGAAATCGTTCCTAGTATTACTTAATATTTTTAAGTTATTTTGTATTTTATTCCAATTACCGGGCCATCTGATGTACTCATATGTATCCCCCTCACCGTCTACACTTACTGCAATGTGTACATTCTTAAAGTGACGATGTAATTCATTTTTTCTTTCTAAATCAACTTGCAGATTAGTTGAAAGATCCAATGTGATTTTTGAGGCTCTTCCATTAGCTATTAAATGTGAGCAAATTAAATCATAGAAATCATTTATTAATGGTTCACCACCATACATATGAATTTTTTCTAAGTTTTCACTATTGTCTATAAATTCAATGATTCTTTGTTGAGTATCATCATTAAATTGAATAATTGGTGTAGGTGGTCGTTGGTAAATAATGTCAGTTTGTTTTGCTATTAATGAACTGCACCAAGGACTACACATTCTACATGCTAAATTACATTTATTTCCTAAAAATAAGTTAATATGAAATATATTTGAAAAATCAATTATTTTGTTATATACATCAGAATTTCGTAAATTTGTATTTCCTAAAGTTCTCTCACTCTCACCATTAATTCTTTCACTCTGCCAACATGTATCGCATAGTGAATTTTTTTCTCCGGCAACCATTGATTTTCTAAGATTAACTATTTGGGTGTTGTTCAATACCTCATTAAAGTCATCATGTATAACTAAAGGATTTTTTATTTTATCATGGTATACTTTAGTATGCGGGCCATTTGGTGCACAACAAGGGTCTACTGTTCCGCTGTTTGATATGGTGATACTATTGAATACATATTTACAAATAGTATCGTTCATACCTTACCATTTGGGCTTGCTGTTGGTGGAATGCCGGCCCTTGATGTAAGCCAGCTAAATGCTTTTGCGTTCTTTTTGATGCTATATGGTCCTACATCTACTGTTAATGCTGTCTTAAAACGTGGATCGTTTTTTTCTTTTTCACTAGGGATATAGCCACTTGCTTCTGCTAAGCCTTGCTTTAGTTGTTGAGCAAGTGAATCAATATATTGTATAGTGTTATGTGATAATTCAAAATCAGCATTCTTTTTCAAAAACTTTACTCTATCAACTGGTTCTAAATGAGGATCATTGGGTGATCCATTTTTTAATTGTTCAGCTTTAGCATTGAATAAAAAATTAAAGAAATTAGCCCTGTCATAACCTATTTTTTTAGCAAGAGAGGCTCCAATAATATCTGCTTCTTGTTCATTATTTCTAGCATCAGATGCCAAAGAAAACCCATGATTCATAATTATATGTCCACACTCATGACCTAAAATAAAAGCAAGCGTATCATTAGGAGCATCCCAAAATACAGTTGTTTCGATACCAATTTGACCGGCTTGTACACCTATCGGTTTACCATTTACTACCCTAGATGATACTCTAGAATTTGCGGCATTTCCTTGACGAAATACTTTATCACCTAAAGTAGTGTTTACTTTTATTTTTTGAATTACTTTAACCCAATCAGGATGCGATTCGGCTATACTATTAGCAAATGATTTTAATATAGCATAGCATCTAGTTTCTAACTCACCTTTTCTTGGCTTCCAAATTTGTTGCATCTGCTCTGGACTTATTTCAGTAGAAGATTGATATTGACCAGCCTTAGCACTACCTGTTACCGCTGCCGCGCCCATGCCTTTTAAGAATCCTCTACGGCTGATATCTTCATCTACCGGTTGCTTTCTACTTAATTCGTATATAACTTTATTACCAGTATCAGCACGAAATGCTCTAAATCCCCATGCTCTAGCATAACGCTGAACTAAACTATCATATAGTCTTGCTCTACTTTCTGAGTTTTGTCCATCTTCAACTTCTTTACTAGCTGAAAAGATTACTTTGTTGGGCTTGTATTTTTTAATGAATGTTTGAATAGCACTTAATACAGTAGCAAATACACGTTGTGCATCACCCTCACCGGTAACTTCTTGGCTGTTGTTTCTGTAGAACTCAACACTCCATGCTTCTTCCTTATCTTGATTATATCCTTTGTTGAACATAATACTTAGATAATTACCATCATCCATTTTAGCATAGGCATCAACGTCACCGTAATCACTTTTTTCCCATTTAAGTTTATAAGGTTGGTCAAAGGTTTCATCAATGTTTTGATACATAGTTTCAATGGTTAATACCTCACTATGCAACTTGTTTTTTAAATCGTGTAATTTTGTAATATACCCCTGACTACGCAATGCTTTATATGCTAAATTCTCAGGACCAAACTCGCCACCTTTATCTAACCCGGCTTGACGATATTGCTTAATCTTCTTTAATACTTTTTGAATTTTAGTTAAGTTCTTTGAGTCTAATGCTCTTTCTACAATATCAAGTAATTTTTCATACTTCAATCTTGTAGCTGATTGGTCAAAGTTAGCTCTACGCTTTGTAGGAATACGCAACCACTTATCATTTTGTAAACTGTATTCTCCTAACGACACTGATGGTTGTGCGGCATCTTGTATATATAACTCTACGGGAACCCCATGAATAGTTATATCATGGTTATCGTTGTATAATGATTTCTTTGCGTCAAAGAATTCACGGTATATATCATTATTAGGTAAATCATTTATATTGACTAAGAGATGTAAATCCAAGTCACTGTGTTTTGTATAACTGTATGCGGCGTTAGACCCAGAGATAGTAATATCTCTAACATCTAAATCATTGATACCCATTTCTTCTAGGAAGTCTTTTGCTATTTCTTCTAGTTGATTTTTAACTTCAGGACGCAATTTATTTCCTGCCCACAACGCAGGGTTAAGCTTGTCATGGAAAGTGACGGCGTCAGATATTTTGAAGGAATCAAGCTCTTTTAAGTTCATCAAGTATTTATCAATACTTACTTAGTAGGCTTATTGTTTTGAGGAATAGGGTCTTTAACGGGTTCTTTGTGTGGTGGATACTTTGGGGGCCTGTGTCTAAACCATGACATATTGTTATTTCCCTTTAGTGTATTTAGTATAGTCATTAAAAAAGCCCCTTTCGGGGCTAATTTTAAGTTATGCTTAATGTAACGTTTCCGGTTGCATCCGGGACAACTTGTGCCGCAACCTGAGCAGCCGCTGCCTTTGCTTGTTCCTCTGCCACAAACATAGGTCCGATTGTGCTCATCAAGTGTTGTTGATTTTCCATACAGAAAACATAACTACCACTGTGACGCAATAGAATGCGTTTGTCAACCCAAATCTTACCACCTAAATCACGCCAGTTTTCACAGAATGTCCAGTCTTCTGAATAGTAACGATTCTGACGAACTGCTGTGTCAAAATATGTTTTCAAGTGTTGGTCGTATTTTGGATCTAGACCAATGTCATTTTTATACTGCTTAACAGCTGGATGTGATTTGAGTTTATCAAACACATGTTTCTTCATTAACAGGAAACCTGTACCGGCTTTAGATACTTCTTGGAAACCATCTGGTCCTTCTTCCGCACCTTCAAATCCATTAACTACCCACTTGATTGGCATTGTCTTCATTGGATATAATCCTGCACAAACATCTACGTCACGGTTCAATAGAACTAATAGATGCCAGGGTTCCCATCCAATATCAGCATCAACAAAAAACAAGTGTGTTGCGTCTGGCATGTCTAAGAACTTAGCAGTTAGTGTATTACGTGCTCGGCTAATCAATGATTCATTAACCATTGTTTCTAATGTCCAATCAATGCCAAGTTGACGGGCTGTATTAGCCCATTTGATAAATGACATAAATGTTGATTCAGTTAACATACCACCATAACATGGCATTGCTATGTGTACTTTGGTTGTTCGTAGAAAATCTACATTGACTTGAACTTGACCTGGTTGTGGTGCTTGTTCTTTTGGTTGCTCTTGCGTAGCTTGAGCGGCTTGGTCAGCAATTTCTAAAACCTTTTCTACTGGAACAGTTTTTGGTTCTGTAGATTGTTTTACAGGTTTTGTCGTTGCTTTTGGAGTTGTTTTCTTTGTTGCCATTTGGTCCTCTTAAATGATGTAAATATTTACACTAGTTAAGAGGTGTCGAAATATTTTTATTTTTCGTCTAAGTAATCTACGCTCTCTGTAGTAAGAGATGTAATACGTAGTCCGCCCTTATGGGTAAACGGACCATTTTCCTCTTCGTAAGTGCCTGGATAGTTTGTACCAAACCCGCCGCCTACTCCGCCGTTTTCTTCTGATAAGCCTGTTCGTTTTAAATCACGAGTGAGTACATCTTTAGTTACACCGCCCATTTTGTTTGCGATAGTAATGCGAGAGGTATTACCGGTTTTAGACATAGCATCTATTCTTGCTTTTTGTCCTAAATACGTTACAATATCACCAACTTGTAATTGCTTGACTGTTTCTCCACCAATGTTGGGTTGAGGTGAGTCACCTACAAAGTTACCTTGATCTCCCCAAGGGTTATCATGTAAATTAATGCCTTCATCTACATTTTCTTCTGCGGCAACCGTTCTGACATATTTAGGATTTTTAGTATCAGTGTTATTAGAATATTTTTTTAAGTTTGTGGATTTATCTTTTTCAAACTCTTTCCTCATATCAGCTAAACTGGTAGTCTGCTTAGTAGTCTTGTTCGGTGTTTTAACTATTTTGAAGCCAAGCATTTCGTTCAACTCATTACCCATACCCATGTCTAACATCTTAACTACGTTGGCGGCAAGTTTAGGATTCTTTTGTGTTGTGGGATATAAACTCATAACCATTGCTGTTTTACGCTTATCATTCAACGTAGGCCAGGCCGCACGAATCTCACTTGCACTGGTAATGCCAGGTCCAAACTCTACTGTAGGTAGATACGCCATATAAGCATGTTGACTGAATGGTTGTAGATTCTTACCAGTATATGGTTGAAAGTAAGCAGGCGTACCATCTTTTTTCATGCCGCCTGGTTTAGGTTGTTCTGTTTTATCTTTCTCACTACGTACAAAAATTAGTACATCTTCGTTAGGATTGTAATGACTTGTAATTTCTTCCGCTTTGAATGGACTTTTAACTTGTATAAAATGTCCAGGAGCTACGCCTGCAAGTTTTGCTAATTTTTCTTTGATACTAAACGGAAAAGGTCTTGATTTTGTGTCATTAGTAGCGGCAACATATACTTCTGCATCAGGGAACGCTTTCAATGCACTTTGGTACAATGCGGCGTGACCTGCATGAAACGGATGAAATCCTCCCGGCATGACTACAATCTTTTTCATATTAGTAACTTAATTTAACATATTGTAGCACACCTGAAGCAAAGTCTTGTATTTTTGCTCTCATCCAAACAAAGTTACCTTCAATATTAATTGCTTCATTAACAGAAGAATTAAGATTGGGTTCACTGTTTGCAGGTGCACCTGAATTGGCTTCTAATGTGTAAACATTAAACCAGTCAGTGTCCTCAGGAAGTGTTGCTAGTGTTGCCTGAACAATTATGTTGCCAGTCAATCCAACTTGATTAACGTTAATAGTTTGTAGGTCTTTGCTACCAACATAGTAAGAAGCAGCCGGGTTCTTTAAACCAACAACATCATATATTTGCACGTTAGAAACATTGCCGTTCCATGTTGTTTGTGGCAACAAGACTAATGTTGTAGTTTGGCTCATGCTTTGACAACCTCAACAACAACACCGTCCCCTACTAATTCTTGGGCAACCTGTTCCAAAGCTGATTGAATATCAGGATTGGTTACATTAGTACCTGATTCATTGTCTTTTACTATCTTACTAAAAGTGATTACGATTGATTCTGTTACGATTTTTGCCATGAAAAATACTCCATTATAGAGTATTTATCATATTAAACTTCTTCTGGGCGTTTTTCTAATTTATAGCGTTTTCCAAGCATGTCCCCATGCATTAACGCTAGATAGCTTAATGTGCTTTCATCATCGTAATCAATAAAGTGACTGGCATTACTGAAACGGTATCTCCAACTAGTTTGATTGTTTTTGGATCCTAATGCCCAGTGTCTAAGAGCAGGGCTAGGATACAACTTTTTGTTTTTCTTAAACATACTGTGTAGGTCTTCAGCAAAAGAACCCTCAACACGCCTAGATTTTAGGTAAACTCTAAATTTATGTTTGGGCTTACGCACAAAATGCTTAACTCCAATATAATTAGATATTTGTGCCTGTGTTAAATCTATTTCAATACCTGGAATACTAGTTGTAATATTCTTTAGTTCTTGTAAATCATTACTGAATACACCTACAGTATTGTGTTCGATTCTAATTGTAGAATTTTTCTTCATTTTCAGTTCATTACGCCATTTAAGAAATGATGCTAGAACTGTTAAATTTTCACGAACCTCTTCTCGTTCATATGCTAAACGATGATAGGCTGTAGCAGGTGCTTCTAGTCTTTCGATTAATTCTTGAATATCATCTTTAATATACCATGTATAACGAACACCTATTAGATTAAATCTAGCTCGGTATTCGTACTTGTTATAGTAATGTTGGTCTCGATATTCGTAAAAATCAACATCGGTGTTGTCTTCAGCTAATTTCAATAATCCCATCTTCGCCTACTCTTGCTGTTGCTTTTTGAGCAACTGTATATTCAATGCCCTCATCGCCCATCACCGCTGTTACGGTTGCGTTTTTGATTCGTTCAAATAAAATTTTCTTACTAAGAGGAACACGAATCAATTCGTCAATTTTTCGTGCTAACGGTCGAGCGCCCATTTTCTTATCGTAACCTTGCTCTGCCAGATATTCAACTACTGGCTCAGATAAATTAATAGTAATGTTGTGTTTATCCAACAATTGTTTTTTCAATTCATCAGAAAACTTAACAACAATCTTCTTAATCGCAAGCATATCAAGTTTATTAAACTTACATACCAAATCAATACGATTTCTGAATTCTGGTTTAAAGAATTCCTTCAGTGCTTTGTCATCCTCACCCAATTTCTCTTGACTACCAAAGCCAATGTTGTTGCGTTCACTATCACTACTACCTAAATTACTTGTCATAATAATGATAGAATTTTTGCAGTTAACTTCTTTACCATTCGATCCAGTAACACGACCTTCGTCTAGCATTTGTAAAAAGATGTTGAAGATATCTGGGTGTGCTTTTTCAACTTCGTCAAATAATAAAATGCTGTGTGGATTCTTGCTTAAATCATTAATCAATCGTCCACCGCTTACTTGACTATCGCCAAAACCAACATAACCAGGAGGAGGACCAATCAAACTTGATACTGAGTGTCGTTCACCGTATTCACTCATATCATATTTGAGTAATGGCATATCAAGGTTCTTGCTCAACAACTTAGCCAATTCTGTTTTGCCTGTACCTGTTGGGCCTAAGAACAAGAAACTTGCTGTAGGTTTAGTCTCACTACCGATACCTGCAAATGAAACATAGACACGCTCAAGTACTTTGTCAACAGTTTCATCTTGACCATATAATTTACCCTTGACATTGACTTCAAGAGTTTGAATACGATCCATATTATCTCCGTTGAGTTTATCAGCAGGTACTCCGGTGAATTTCTCTACTTGGTCAAAAATTAATTCTTTGGTAATTACAACACCGTTGTTACCCAATACTCTTTGTTTAGCACAGGCTGCATCTAATAAGTCAATACTCTTGTCAGGGTTTTTGCGGTCATGAATGTAACGATCGGCTGACTCAACTGATGCAGTAATAGCATCTTCTCCAATCTTTACACTATGAAAGTCACTCAATCGTTGACTCAATCCACTTAGAATACGAACAGTGGTATCATGATTGGGTTCATCAATTGATACACGATAGAATCTACGCATCAATGCACGATCTTTTTCAAAACTGTCATAGTATTCTTCCCATGTTGTACTAGCAATAACTTTCAACGTGCCTTTGGTAATTGCAGGCTTAATCATGTTAGCAAAGTCAACACTACCACCACTACCACTTCCACTGCCACTCATAGTGTGCGCTTCGTCAATAAACAAAATTGCTTTCTTTTTTGTGTTTAACGCTTCTAATACTGCTTTAACTTTTTCTTCAAAGTCTCCTCTATATTTGCTACCAGCAAGTAATGAACCAACTTCAAGTGAATATACCTCGTGATTTAGAATGAATTCAGGGCAATCTCCCATTGCAATCATATTAGCAAGACCTTCAGCAATAGCGGTCTTACCAACTCCCGGATCACCTACCATCAAAACATTTGACTTAAATCGTTTAGCAAGAACATTAATAATATCGTCAAGTTCTTTGACACGTCCAATTAGTGGTTCAAGTTTTCCCTTACGTGCAAGGTCAGAAAGATTAGTTGTGTATTCTTCTAAAATTTCTTCTGCTTGACCTTCTGATAATTTAGATGTGAATTCAGCACCCTTATAAGTTTTTTGCCAATGAGTTAAAAATTCCTGTTTGTTGACACCGTATTTCAATAAGAAATAATGTGCATGACTATTACCTTCACTTGCAATTGATAGGTACAAATCAATAGTTGTGACTTGTCTGCGACCGGTAAACAATACTTGTGTCACAGAACGATTCATGGTTCGTTCAAGACTATTAGTTTTTCTTGGTTGAATATCTTCTGCGGCTACACCTTTAAGTTCAATTGCGTGTAGGCTATCTAAATATGCACCAATTTCTTGACTTAGTAAATCAGAATCTGCTCCAAAACCGTCTAAGCATTTTTTAAATGGGGTATGTGTGACTAATGCGAGTAATAAATGTTCTAAGGTGCAATATTGGTGTTTACGCTCTTTGGCATAAACAATGGCTTGTTCGATAATGCTTTCAATTTCCGGTGAATTTGTCATGGTTTTCTTTTGTAAAATTATTTATTTGGATTTAAAACGTAATATACTTTGTGTTATATCGTCATCAATTATATCAGGTACAAAGGGTTTTAACAAGATTATTTGGTCTCCAAAGATAGAAGAATTTGGAATTGGCATTCCTTCGCCTGCTATTTTAAGGTGCATAAAAGGCTGTGTTTTAGGTGGGATTCTAACTATCAATGTTTTTCCTGATATGGTAGTAAATTCAAAATCACTACCCACAATTAAATCCAACACAGACACTTGCTGATTACAATACAAATCTGTTCCTTTGCGGTCAAACCTTAAATGAGGTGCTACTCTAAATTCTACAACCAAACTTGCATTTGGTATAAGATTATCGTAACGCATTTGACCCCCATCAATTACACTTTTTGGTATTTCAACATTAACTGCATATACACTAGTAGGTGTTTGTAATCTTAATGATTGTGAACCGCCACTATAACTTTGTTCCAGTGTAATATGAATTGATGTTCTATATGCCGGCTGCTGATTATGCTGGCGCTGATTATGTTGATTAAACATTTGCCCAAAAAAATCATTCATATCACCGTTGAAGTTAAAATTAAATCCCCCCGGAGCTTGCTGAAATCCTTTAAAGGGATTTCCTTGCGGCATAGGTCTATCATATTGTTGACGTTGTTGTGGATCTGAAAGAATACGATATGCTTCTTCAATCTTTTGAAATGTAGCGGTATCACCACCCTTATCAGGATGATGTTGACTTGCTAGTTTCCTATACGATTTCTTAATTTCGTCAGGTGTAGCTGTTTTAGCTACACCCAACGTTTGATAGTGGTCCGACATTCAATGATTATAGC